>Ga0208566_1000002_pt1 | contig 587332 bp, 491 predicted proteins | sample PL_2010_150m_FD_184159 | JGI IMG/M metagenome (GOLD analysis project Ga0208566, IMG submission 184159) | Freshwater microbial communities from Powell Lake, British Columbia, Canada to study Microbial Dark Matter (Phase II) - PL_2010_150m... | ecosystem: Environmental > Aquatic > Freshwater >...
TGAGCTATATACGTATGTGTATTTAAGCATTGAATATATCCGTATACGTAGTAATCTGTGTTTAGTTGCAACTAACCAGGCGGAGTTCGGATGAAACTCGAACAGGCGGTCAGCAAGCCCGACATTACATCGCCCGATGCGGGGCGAGTCGCGCTGACGTTCTTCTTCAATCTGATGGGATTGTGGAAGTGCAGCGCCGAACAGCAGCGGGTGCTTCTGGGGTCGGTCGGCAATACCACTTACTTCAAATACAAGAAGCTGCCGGAAGTGCGCCTGCCACGTGACACGCTGGAGCGCATTTCCTATCTGATGGGGATTCACAAGGCGCTGCGGATCATCTTCAGCAACAAGAGCGAGCGCGCCTATGAGTGGGTGCACAAACCCAACGATGCTGCGCCGTTCAACGGCAAAAGCGCTCTGGACTACATGTTGGGTGGGCAGGTTGTCGATCTGGCAGATGTGCGTCGCTATCTGGACTGGGTTCGGGGCTGATGCCACCGCCATCGGTATTGCCGGCCTGGCGGAAGGCCTACCGGCTGATCAACAGTTCCTTCCCTCCTCTCGGCGTGTTCGAGGACACGCTCGATCCCGACGATCTGGAAATGGCGTTTGCCATCGAGGCGATGACCAACGACCGGCTTCGTGAGGAGGCGGGGATGCTGCAGCGCGTGGCACCGGGCGACCGGGTCAGCGGGCCGGGCTCGACAGCGGTAATGGCAGCGTTCACCCATATCGGCAACCCGAGTCGGTTCAGCGACGGCACCTATGGTGTCTATTACTGCGCCAGCTCCGTCGATGCCGCGATTGCCGAAACCAAATTCCACCAGGAGCGCTTTCTTGCCGCGACCCGTGAAGCTAATGTCGAAATCACCATGCGTGCTTACGTAAACAAGGTGGTCAAGCCGCTGCTCGACGTGCGCGACCAGCCTGAACTCCACCAACCGGACCTGGCCAGTTACGCTTCCAGTCAGGCTTTCGCACGGGCGCATCGCGACGGCAAGACCTGGGGGCTGCTCTATCGAAGCGTGAGACTGGAAGGACATGAGTGTGTCGCAGCCTTTCGTCCGCAAGCGGTTTCACTTCCCGTACAAGGCGCGCATTTCCGCTATGTCTGGGACGCCAAGGCAGGCGCAATCACCCACGTGATGGAACTGACCGAGGTCAAAGTCTGAGACCTGTCATCGGATGGTTCTTGAGCCGGATCAAGTCTGTCAAAGGCTGAGCTGGTTAGCCTGACCACTCATTCTCAAGCGACCGGCGAGGCCTGCGATGGCCAAGAAATTCCCGCTCAACCCGCCGCACCCCGAGCGCATCTGCTGGGGGTGCGATCGCTATTGTCCGGCCGACTCGCTGGCCTGCGGCAACGGTGCCGGCCGAACCCAGCATCCAGCTGAAATGATGGGGGACGACTGGTATGAGTTCGGCGATTGGGGAGACCTGATCGTGTCCGACAAGGGCGAAAAAAAACAGTAATTCGCGCCGCAGGCGTTGCTGCCAGCTCAGCCAGCAGCAGGCGTCGCTGACTGATCTAGCATCTGCCGCACTTTGCCGAGCAGTTCGCCGATCTGGAAGGGCTTTACCACCATGTCCATTCCGGCATCGAGAAAGCGATCGCGGCGAACCGCATTTTCAGCGTAACCGGTCATGAACAACACAGGCAGAGCAGGGCGGTGCGTTCGCGCTGCGTCAGCCAGATCCCGCCCGGAGAGTTGTGGCAACCCAACATCGGTCAACAGCAGATCGACGCTGGAATCATCCTGAAGTACCGACAGCGCAGTAGCGGCATCGCCCGCTTCGCTGCATCGATAGCCAGCCTCGCTCAGCATCTCTGCTACCAGCATGCGCACCGCTGGCATGTCCTCGACGATCAGGACATGCTCGCCGTTGCCTTGCGGCATGTCATTGACCGAAGCGGTGGCCGTTTGGGCGGCGATTGCTGCGGGCAATACCAGCGATACTGCGGTGCCTTGGCCGACGATGCTGGTCAGCCTGGCTTCGCCGCCGGATTGCCGGGCAAACCCGTAGATCGACGACAATCCCAGGCCCGTGCCTTGGCCGAGGGGTTTGGTGGTGAAGAAAGGGTCGAAGACCTTACCCAGTACATCCGGTGGGATACCGGTGCCGTCATCCTGAACCGTCAGTACAACGTAGTTGCCATCAGCCAGGTCTGCATCATGCTCAGACCGTAAGGCAGCTGTACGGATGGTGATATTGCCGCCACGAGGCAGGGCATCGCGCGCGTTGATAACCAGGTTGAGGATGGCGCTTTCGAGCTGGTTGGCATCGACCTGGGCAACCGCGGCTTGCGCTGACAGCTCCAGATTCAGCGCTATGTGCTCGCCTATGGTCCGCTGCAATAGCTCTTCGAGCGAGCGAATCTGCTCGTTGAGGTCGGCCGGGCGCGCATCCAGTGGTTGCTGCCGGGCGAATGCCAATAAGCGATTGGTCATGGACGCAGCACTGCGCGCCGAATTCAGTGCTGTATCGGCAAAGCGCAGAACCGCATCGGTGCGGCCTTCATGCGCGCGCTTCTTCAATAGCTCAATGCCGGTAATGATGCCCGTCAGCAGGTTATTGAAGTCGTGGGCGATGCCACCGGTCAGCTTTCCCAGCGCGTCCATTTTCTGCGCCTGCATCAGCTGACCTTCAGTGCGGACGCGCTCGGCGACTTCTCGGGCAAGCTCGTTATTGGCGTTGTCGAGCTGCTGCCGTTGCGAGCGCTCGCGTTGACGCTGTTCGGTAATGTCCTCGATGACCACCAGCCCGAGCTCAGACGACCTGTATGGCGATACCTGCCACTTGGTTTCGCGATGCTCGCCAGCTACCTGCATGATCAAGGTGTCATGCCAGCGAGAGCCGCTCGCCAGGCTTTCCCGCAGCGTCTGCAGCTTGGCGTCTTGTCCGTCGGCAAGACTCGCGGTCAATGCCATTGGCTCCGGCTGATCGCAGAGCAGCAGGGAAAGCGCACGGTTGCTTTCATGGATCCGCAGCTCTGGGTCGATAACCGCAATTGGCGCCGCAACCTGAGAGAAGATTTCACGAAACCGCGCCTCGCTCTCCCGCAGCGCATGCTCGGTGTCTCGCACACGCAGCAGCGTGCGCAAGGTGGCCAGTAGAACGTCCGGGTCGACCGGGTGGATCAGGTAGGCGTCGGCTCCCGCGTCCAGGCCAGTGATGATGTCGCCGGTCTGGATCGAGGCTGCGGAGACATGGATGACTGGCAGCAGGCGCGTACGGTCATCGGTTCGTAGCTGACGCACGATGTCAAAGCCGCTCATGTCCGGCAAATTTACGTCGAGGATCAGTGCGTCGATGTCTCCGGTAGCGATCAGGTCCAATCCTTCGGTGCCCGTTCCGGCTTCGAGCACGGCATAACCATGGCGCTCCAGAACCCGGCGTATCGCGTAGCGAGTGGCAGCGTTGTCGTCGACAATCAGCAGCCGGCTCTTATGCTCCATCAGCGGGCTCCGTGGAAATCGAGACGGGAATGACAACGTAGAACGTTGACCCCACGCCCGGCTTGCTCTCGACGCCGACTCGGCCGCCCAACAGCTCGGCGAAACGCTTGCACAGCGACAGGCCGAGGCCGGTACCGCGCAGGCGCTTCTGCAACGGCGTATCGATCTGTACGAAATCTTCGAACAGATTGCCGTGCATGTCTTCTGGAATGCCGATACCTGTGTCCGTCACGGCGAAGCGGACCTCGTCGTTTCCTTCGGCACGGGCCGAAATTCGCACTTCGCCATTCTGGGTGAACTTGAGCGCATTGGAGATGAAGTTGCGCAGGATCTGCGCGAGCTTCTTGTCGTCTGTGTAGAGCCGCGGCATGTCGTGAGGCTCTTCGAAAATCAGGTCCACTGCGTTGGCATCGACGATCGGACGAAACATTCCACGCAAGGCAGCGAACAGATCCAGCATGTCGAACCAGGCGGGCGATATGCTGATGCGGCCTGCTTCGATCTTCGCCAGATCTAGCAGGTCGTCGACCATGTCGCTGAGCTCGCTTGCAGCGCCACTGATGAACAAGACCTGCTTATGCTGTTCCGGGCTGAGCGGGCCGTCCAATTCATCGCTGAGCAGGCGGGTGATGCTTCGAATGGAGCCCAGCGGCGTACGAAACTCGTGGCTCATGTACGACAGAAAGCGGCTCTTCAAATCCGAGGCCTGGCGCAACTGCTCGGCCTGGGTGTCGAGTTCGGCGTACAGCGCGAGGACGCCCTGGTTGGTTTCCTCGAGCTCAGCGCGCAACAGATCGTTCTCGCTGCGCAGTTGTTGGATGAGGTCGTTCGGATTCGAGTCAGTCAACGATTGCCTCCAGCGCAATCACCATAACGGTCACGTCGTCGCGACCACGACAGAAGTCGCGGTGCAACAGCGCTGCAATAATAGCCGGATGACGATGCATCAGACCGGGGTAGTCGCGCAGGTCCCAACGCGATTGCAGTCCATCGCTGTACATGACCAGAAGCTGCGCCGAATCGACTGGGTAATCGAATGCCACAGCCTTGCGGAACTGGGATCCGACGATGCCGGGGTGAGACGCCATACCGCGGCTCTTTTCGGCGGTCAGCAGGCAGGCCCCAATGTTGCCGATGCCGGCGAAACGGACCTTGCCGGCGTCATGCAGGGCGATAGCGACTGCCCCACCACGCGAGCCGGTCATGGCCTGGTGCATGTCGAGCATATTGATCGTCGGGTCGGCAAACGGGTCCTCGGCGAAAGCGGCTGCGCCGGCCAGGCCGGCCTGCTCGGCGTCTTCGCCGTGGCCGATGCCGTCGATGACCAGCGCACTGAGCCGTGCGCCATCGACAGCCAGGTGCCAGACGTCGCCGCAGGCTGGATCGTTCTTCAAGGAATGCTGACTGACGCCGAACCGAAGTGGCAGGGCCGATACATGGCGAGGGTATAGCTGCGCCAGAACCACGGAACCCGTGGTGTCTGAATGGATATCGAACAGCTGTGCCTGGCGCGCCAGCGCACCGAGCCCTGTCCCCTGAGTGCCACCTGTCGAAAAGCCATCGGCCAGGCATTCATTGGGATTGAAACCGGGGCCACGGTCGATGGCGATCAGCTCGATACCCCGCCCAGTCTGCGCGGGTATCGCACGCAAGTGCAGAGACCCATGGCGCGCGTGCTTGAGCAGGTTGGTGGCCAGTTCCGTGGCGACGATCGCGACCCGTCCAGCATCGGTCTCATCGAACCCAAGCTCGACAGCCAGGGATCGTGCGACGCGGCGCGCATGGCCGACCTGGCTTTCATCTTCCATCGGCAGAACGGTGGTCTGCGACCCCTGAATGTTCATGACCATTTGGTAATGCTGATCCGCGTGCCGACGCCCTGAGTGCTATCGAGTTCGAAATCATCCACCAGACGCTTGGCGCCGGTCAGCCCAAGCCCAAGGCCGCCACCGGAGGTCCAGCCATCAGTCAAGGCCAGTTTGATATCGGCAATCCCAGGGCCTTCGTCACGGAACGTCAGTCGAATACCGGTGCGCGGACCTTCGTCCAGTATCTCCCAATCCATGTCCCCGCCACCGCCATAAACGACGGTGTTACGGGCCAGCTCGCTGACCGCAGTGACCAGCTTGGTCTGGTCGATCAAACGCATGCCGCAATCCTGCGCCAGCTTGCGAACCGCCTGGCGGGCCAAGACCACGTCTTGTTCGATCCGTACCGGTGTGCTGCCGCTGCCGCGCACGGTCATTTATCGCCCATCCGTTTATGCAGCAACTGCATGCCTTTCTCGACATCGAGCGCGGTGCTGACGCCTTGTAGTGTCAGGCCCAGCTCGACCAAGGTGATAGCCACCGCCGGCTGCATACCGACCACGACGGTCTCAGCGTCCATGATGCTGGACAGCCCCGAGATCGAGCTGATCATGCGGCCGATGAACGAATCGACCATGTCTAACGCGGAGATGTCGATCAGCACCGCTTTGGCTGACGTCGAGCTGATGCGTTCGGCCAGGTCGTCCTGCAGTGTCATTGCCAGTTGGTCGTGCATGTCGACCTGAATGGTGACGAGCAGAAACTCGCCCATTCTTAGTATTGGGATGCGCTCCATTACACCGCCTTGCTGACAGTCAGTCCGGAGCGACGCAGCGCAAGCGCCAGCGCATCGGCGAGGGAGGCTTTGGTAACGATCCCTTGGAGGTCGAGGCCCAGATGCACGATGGTCTGCGCAATCTGCGGACGCACGCCGCTGATGATGCAGTCAGCACCCATCAGGCGGATTGCCGTGACGGTTTTGAGAAGGTGTTGCGCTACTAGGGTGTCCACGGTCGGCACGCCGGTGATGTCGATGATCGCGATCTCCGAACCGGTATCGACGATGCGCTGAAGTAGCGACTCCATTACGACCTGAGTGCGTTGCGAGTCGAGTGTGCCGATCATCGGCAGCGCGAGAACGCCGTCCCACAGTTTGACCACGGGCGTGGACAGCTCGAGTAATTCTTCCTGCTGACGCTTGATGACAGCCTCCCGGGATTTCTGGAAGGTGCGGACCGTGTGGAGACCGAACTGGTCGATCAGCTCGGACAGCGCCCAGAGCTGCTCGGCGAGCATCGCCGGCTCATCGCCATATTCAGCCTGCAACAGCGGCATCAATGGGCGCTTGAACGAGAAGATGAAGCCAGCGGTTTGCTGCGAATCGAACCCTAGCAGCACGCGGCTGTGTGACAGCTGTTCAAGGAACTGGCGCATCTCTTCCCAGCTACCTGCCCGCAGGTCGGTGGATTCGGCCTGACCCGCACCTTCGATCAGCAAACGAATGAAGTCGGATGTTTGCTGGCGGAACTCTTCGATTTTGACGTTGCGGTACATTCCGCTGACTTCAAGCTCGCGCGTCCAGCTGTCTAGCAGCTCATGCTCTTTGTTGGCGATTACGTTGAATGTGCGTTGTTGCAGTGAGGCCATTGGCGCGGGTCCTTGTGGGATGTGCAGCGGTATAGAGTTTGATCCGAATTGCTAAGAGGCGTTCCGGTAGGGCAAGACTACTTCTGCCCGAATCAGCGGCCAGACGGCACGGGTTGCTAAAACGCAGTACAGCACGGAATGAGTCGAGGACGTACCACCACACCCAACGGGATGCAAAGCCAGGATCGAACCGTGTGGCGCGTGTGTGCGGCGCTTAGCCAAATCCCATGTACGGCAAAGTGACCGCATTTCGCCTCAAGTTCGGTCGTTCGGTCAAGCTCGATGGCGTTAACGTGACGGTTAGTAAAGTCGCCGGGCCGAGTATGTCCAAAACCGTTTGGCCGATACCCGTGGCCTCTACGCTGCTGTTGCATGGCGACGCAGCGATGTACCACATCAAAAGCGCCGGCCGATATGGTTACAGTTTTGTCGAAGCCTGGATGAATGCCAACGCAGTCGAGCAGTTGCAGCTGTTGTATGACCTGAGGATGGCTGAAACCAATGGCGAGTTGCGCCTGCACTACCAGCCCAAGTTCGAAGCGCCGGCTGAGCCGGTGCGAGGCTTCGAGGCCTTGTTGCGCTGGCAGCATCCGCAGCGTGGTCTGCTATCTCCCGATGTTTTTCTGCCGATGGCGGAAAAGACCTGGCTGACATCCCAATGGGAGAATGGGTGCTCAATGAGGCCTGCCAGCAGCTCAAAGAGTGGCACGAGCAGGGCTTTAGTCATTGGACGATGGCAGTCAACGTTTCTGCGGTTCAGTTCGACCAACCCGACCTGGGCGGCACGATGATCGAAGCGATCGATCGCCACGGCAATCCGCCAGAGCTGCTCACCATCGAGGTGACCGAAACCGTCGCCATGCGCAGCCCGGAGATCACAATCGAAATGCTCAGCCTGATCGGGTAGTCGAACCGAGCTGAGCACAGCTCGGTTCGCGCTGGTCAGAACCAGCGGTCGTTGCGCTTGCGTCCCCGGGTCATGGCGGGAAGGATCAGGCCCACCAGCAATCCGGCGCCAGCGATGCTGCCGCCATAGACCATGTAGCGCATCAGTACCTGATTGTTCTCATCGCCCAGGCGCGCCTCAGCTTCGCGCAGGTCGGATTCGGTGGCGGTCAGGGCTTGGTCCAAAGCACTGCGCCGGGCCTCCAGTTCATCGATCAGAGCCTTGCGAGAGTCCATGGTCTCCTGCATGCCCTGGACCCGGGCCTTCCAGGTCTCGTCGATCGTTTTGAGTTCTTCACTGAGTTCGGCGACCTGCTGCTCGAGCTGCGGCAGTCGCTCTGCCTGGCCCGGCACTTCCTGCAGGTCGCTGGTGCGAATCCAGACACGGTCGCCGTTCTCGCCGCGTACCTGGCTGTAATCACCACTGACATCCAGCAGCTCGACCTTCTGGCCGGACGTCAGGCTTCCCACGATGCGATAACCGTCGGTGGGGCCGCTGCGTACGTATGTGGACAGTGTGTCGCTGACCCAGCGATCGTTGGTCGCCTGCTGGGCATGAGCCGGCGCGATAACCGTCAGCAACGTACCGACCAGGCCGGCTTTGAAAGCGCGGCGCTGAGCTACCGACAAGGAAATACGGGTGAAGTGTGCAACGAGATGACGAGATAGAGGCATGGATACGGTTCGCGATGGCAAAGATGGAGGCTCCGGTGAACGGGCCGAAACATAAGCGGCATCCTGGGTGGCGTGGTGCGCCAGTACCTGTCCCGATGAACCGAGCACAGGTTTGCCGGAAGTGCCGATCGTAAGCGGAAGGATGCATTCTTCCTGGGTTGGGCCTGTGGCCCGTCTGGCTCTGCAGAGTTGACTGACAGCTAAAGCTCTTGAGGGTTCATTAAATGTTCACTGTTTTGTGCCGGTTGTCATGGCCCACGTCTAGACGATGAGATGACGCCTCTGCTGCGACTGTGACCTGTGGCCCGTTCGCCAAAATCTCAATGATCAGCTGACGTGCCTCTACAGCACTTCAACCGTCTGCACGCGAATCAAGAGATGCTCCTGCCGGAAGCGGGCCTCCAGTGTGGCGCGATAATCGCTCCACCAGGCTCGGTCCAGTTCGGGCGTCATCACCTCGTAAATGACCATATCGTCGCGGACAGCATGGCTGTCGTCTTCTTTCCAAAGCCCGTCGACAGGGGCTCGGCTGTGGGCGGTTAGGCCGCCGAACTGATTGATGAGTTCATCTCGAACCTCAGCAAACAGGGCCTTCGGCAATGCCTGTTGGTCATTGTCGTACAACGGAAGAAAGACATGGATCAGTTGCATGGCAAGGGTCCGATCAGTTGGCGAGCATTCTGATACGACCACCCGTACGTGCAGTCGATGCGACTGTCTGGATCGACGGCGCGCCAGTGCGGCCCGCTTGCTGTTTTGATGGTTGCAGCTAGGGCTCAGCGCTGGGGCTGAAGAGATCATTTTTGTGCGAGTTAGAAGCCGTCGGGCCCATCGCTGCGCCTGAGCAACTTGGTGAGCCCTCCAGGTACGGGCGTCGGCAACGCCAGCTTTGCCGTGACGCCGCGCTCTGCCAGCAGTTGCTCTGCCGCGAGCGCTCCAGCACGGGTAGCGCTTTCCATACAGAACGGCAGCCCGGTGTCGACCCAGTCGCCCGCAATGAACAGGCCTTTTTCCTGTTGGATCGCAGGTCGGCTGGTTTCTATGCCGGGTTTGGCGCAGGGCACTGACATGGGGATGTGGTGTACGGCTGCCCCTACCAGACTGGCCTGCCGTGCAGCAGGTACGAAGTCGGCTATCTCTGCGAGCGTTGCGTCGATGATTTCCCGATCTGACAGCTCGGCGGCGCGGTGGCTCCAGATGATATTCGTGGCAAGCATCGAGCCGGGTCCTGTTGCGCCATCGCGGATGTTCGACAGGTCATAGAAGTCGGTGTTGAAGCATTGCGGCGACCAAGGCCGCGCCCAGAACCGAGCGTCGCTAAGCACGCGATCGAACCAGAGGTAGCAACTGATGTACGGGCTCGGCTCGAAGCGTGCCGCGTTCGTGGTTAGTGGGTGCTGCTGAGGCAGCACCGAATCGATGGCGGTGGGCGGGACGGCCAGCACGACTGCCGATGCCCGGACGCTGGAACCATCGGCAAGCGTGACTCCGCTGACGTCCGAGCCGACCCGATCCAGGCCGTTCACGGGGCAACCAAAACGCACTTCGCTGCCGTTGCGCTGCAGTGATCGAATCGCCGGCCAGGCATAGAGTTCGCTGAGCCCGACCTTGGGGAAGCCGAAGGCCAGGTCGTTGTGTCCCAGGCCCTGCGCCAGCAGGCGCATCAGTGCGGCAGCGGAGCATTGCTCGACGGGCAGGTTCAGGATTGCCATTGACGCCGACGCCCAGAACCAGTCGATAAACCCGGGGCTGACGCCGGTGCTGAGCAGATAGTCGCGGCCGTTACGGTCATCCAGCGCCATCAGCTCGCGTGGTGAGCTGCGCATGGTTCGCCAGCCGAGGCGAACATTGCTCAATAAATGATGCAGCGGGACATTGCGCAGCACCTGGCGCAAGTTACGTGCGTAATGCAGCGGTGCAGGCAGACCGCCGACCTTGAAACGGAGGTGCTTGCCCCTGTCGAGCACCGTGAGCAGTTCCTCTGTCTGCCAACAGGTCTGATGGGCTGTGCCCAGACGCTCCAGGAGTGACTGCATGTTGGCGTATTTGTTGAGCAGGACATGCGGGCCGATATCCACGTCCAGGCCGGTGCTGGGATCGGCCCAGCTGCGAGCGCGGCCCCCCGGAACGTCGCTGCTTTCCAGCACCACCACGCGAAGGCCGGCATCGGCCAGGCGAACCGCGCACGATAGGCCGGCAATGCCTGATCCGACGATGGCAACATCGAAGTGCTGACTGAGAGGAGTGGGGGTCAAATATCAGGCCTCGGATTGGGATGAGCAGAACAATCAAAGCAAACAGCGCCGTTCCTGATCTGGCATCTCATCCTTTGCAGACGTTCCGTACAGGGGCCGAACGGCAATTCTCAAATGGCTACGTCTCTTTCGGTTGAGTGCCGTTGCGGCAACCACTGCGTCAGGCTGATCGGCGGGGCGAATTTGCAGACGCTGTCAGACTCCAACCACTACAAGTATTAGGTGGAGGTAAACCAAGATGGAATCGTCCAACCCCTCGGTAACCGCTCTGCAGAAAGCCCAGGACATCACCTCGCGCTGGGCCGACGGCGAGCTGGGCGCCGAAGAGGCGCAGCACGCACTCAAAACGGTTTTCGATCACTGGCAGTCCGTTGACCCTACGACCGAGGCCGAGCAGGTCGCCGAAAGCTCCCTGGCTGCGGCGCGGATCGCCTTTCAGGATTGGCAGCAACGTGGCGAGAACTGCGACGAGCTGGTCACTCAGCTGCGCTGGATTCTCGACCCGTCGAAAGATGGCATCACCGATCCGGCACTGAATGTCTACGCGCCGCAACGCCCCGAGTGAGCGCGTGCTTAACGAACGAGTAGCACCACCACGGTAACCATCAAAACCAGCGAGACGCTTTTCCAGAACAGCACCGGGTTGCGCTCCAGAAGCGGCGGGCGCGCCTTGTTCAGAAACGCCTGGTTTGGATGGCGCAGCTCGTAGGTGAACTCCGACAAGTCGTCGTAGCGTTTGTATGGGTCCGGATGCAGCGCTTTGCGCAGAACCTCGTCGATCCACGCAGGTACGCCGCGGTCGTGCTCGCGGATCGGTTGATAGCTGAGCTTGTTCTGTGCGGCTCGGGTGCGGCAGCGGGCAACCTGCGTGCCGTATGGCAATGCCCCGGTCAGCATCTGGTAGGTGATCACTGCCAGCGAAAACATGTCCGAACGAGGACTGCCGCTTTCACCGAGAAAGTACTCCGGCGCGGTGTACTGAGCGGTGCCCAGCAGCTCATTGCGCTCGATGGGCGAAGTCACTTCCATGATGCCGGCAACACGTGCGGAGCCGAAATCGATGATTTTTACCGTGCCCACTGCGTCGATCATGATATTTGCCGGGCGCAAATCCTGATGCAGCATTTCCAGCCGGTGAAAAGCGCGAACGCCCTTGGCGATCTGCTCGACGATGCCGCGTACGGTTTCCAGATCCGGGCGAGGATTGTCGATCATCCATTGGGCCAGCGTCTGGCCTTCGATGTACTCGCTGACGCTGTACAGGTGGTTGCGCTTTCGGGTCTGCAGACACGGCTTGGCCACATGTGCGCTGTTGATCCGTCGCGCCACCCAGTCTTCTGTGAGGAACCGTTCAAGGTATTGCACGTCTCTTTGCAGATCCATCGACGGCGTCTTGATGATCACCGGCGCTTGGGTTTCATCGTCGGTCGCGAGGTACACATGGCTGCGGCTGCTGGCGTGCACTTCGCGCACGATGGTGTAGCCATCGAATGCCATGCGCGCTTCAAAGATGGGCGGGAAGGGCAGTTCAGTCAGCTGCTGCAACAGCTCGTCGGGGGCCATCAATGGAAGTGCGTCGATGCGCAGGATTTGCACCGTGAGATTGTCGTCGCTGCCCTGTTCAAGCGCTTGCTCGACGATTGCCCGCGCAGCTGCGTCGAGGTCGTCGCTGTGGTGGGCTATGGCGCCAAGCATCGATGACGCGCTGATCCATTCGTAGACGCCGTCGGTAGCGAGAATGAAGGTGTCGCCCACGTCGACCAGCTCGGCTCGGTAATCCAGATCGAGTTGCGGGTGAATACCCAATGCTCGGCTCAGGTAACTCTTGTCCTCTGAAACCCACAAGCGGTGGTCATTGGTCAGCTGCTCCAGCGCAGCGCCCTGGACGCGATAGATACGCGAGTCCCCCGCATGGAAGAGATGCGCCGTGGTCGACTTCATGACCATGGCACTGAAGGTACAGACGTAGCCGCGGTCCGGATCGAAACGATAGGGGCTCTGCTGACCTTGCGCGTGCAGCCAGGAGTTGGTCGCCATCAGTACCCGTTGCGCCGAAGTCTTCACCGACCAGGCGTCGGAGGTGCAGAAGTAGTCAGCAAAAAAACCGCTCACAGCTGACTCGCTGGCAATGTGACTGACAGCACTGCTGCTGATGCCGTCTGCCAGGGCGATGGCGATGCCCTTGGTGCTCAGTTGGGGTTCGTTGGGAATGTAGACGCCATGGAAATCCTGGTTGGTTTCCTTCACGCCCTTGTCGGTGCATTGACCCACCGAAATCTTGAGTTGACTGCTCATTTGCTCGATATCTAACCCAACCCATCCTTGCATACACCGCCGCAGGCTCGCTCGTGTAGGAGCCAGCTTGCTGGCGAAGCTGTTCCGCCGTCGAGCATACCTCGAGGTATTGGCACGGCTATCGCGAGCAAGCTCGCTCCTACAGCCTTTGTAGATACTTCAGCCTTGCATACACCGCCCAGGCTCGCTCGTGTAGGAGCCAGTCTGCTGGCGAAGCTGTTCCACCGTCGAGCTTACCTCGAGGTATTGGCACGGCTATCGCGAGCAAGCTCGCTCCTAGAGCTTCTGTAGCTACTTCAGCCTTGCATACACCGCCGCAGGCTCGCTCTTGTAGGAGCCAGGGGGACGCCCAGTCCTTGCTGGCGAAGCTGTTCCACCGTCGAGCTTACTTCGCGGTATTGGCCCGGCTATTCGCGAGCAAGCTCGCTCCTACGGCATTTGTATCTACTCCAGCCTTGCATATATCGCCGCAGGCTCGCTCGTGTAGGAGCCAGGGGGACGCCCAGTCCTTGCTGGCGAAGCTGGCAGAGGTCGGTCGGTTGCTGACTTAACGCACCAGTGCGCGCTTCGGTGCAGTCCGGACGTGGGTGGTGTAAAGCGTCAGACCGGTGAAGGCCAGGCCACCGACCAGGTTGCCGAGCGCCGTTGGGATTTCGTTCCACACCATGTAATCCATCACCGAGAAGTTACCTCCCATGATCATCGCCGAGGGGAACAGGAACATGTTCACCACCGAATGCTCGAAGCCCATGAAGAAGAACAGCATGATCGGCATCCACATGGCGATGACCTTGCCGCTGACCGAGGTGGAAATCATCGCGCCGACCACGCCCATCGAGACCATCCAGTTGCAGAGCATGCCGCGCAGGAAGATGGTGAACCAACCAGCGGCGCCAAACTCGGCGTAGCCCAGGGTGCGTGCTTCACCGACATGCGAGATCTTCTCGCCCACCGGGCCCGGGTCGGTGGAGAAGCCCATGGTGAATACGAAGGCCATCATGAAGGCGACGGTCAGCGCTCCCCCGAAGTTACCGAGGAAAACCAGCCCCCAGTTGCGCAGTACGCCGTTAACGGTCACGCCCGGACGCTTATCCAGAAGCGCCAGAGGGGCGAGGACGAAGACCCCGGTGAGCAGGTCGAAGCCCATCAGGTAAAGCATGACGAAGCCAACCGGGAACAGCATTGCACCCACCAGTGGCGAGCCGGTTTGCACCGTAATCGTCACCGCGAATACGGCAGCCAGAGCCAGGATGGCGCCGGCCATGAACGCGCGAATCAGTGTGTCCCGTGTGGACATGAAAACTTTGGACTCACCGGCGTCGACCATCTTGGCGACGAATTCCGAAGGGACGATGTAGGACATGGCGGTTTCTCTATGGACATTGTGGAGCCCGACCAGATTGGCGGGCGGGATTCGTTGCTGACCCTGCGACTCGGCGGGCAATGTGGGTGCGCTAAATGTTGGAAAAAGCGCTCGCGGTCGAGACCGCTCCCACCGTTGATGAAAGCTTGCGAGGCCCTGAAGAAGCGGTCTCTACCGCAAAATCATTCGACGGCGACTTCGACTGCATCGCCGTTTATACGCACTGGCCAGACTTGCAATTGCTGTTCCGGATACTCCAGGCAACTGCCGTCAGCCAGGCGGAAGTGCTGCTTGTACAGCGGCGAAGCCACCACAAGGTCGCCCTTGAGCTGCCCCACAATGCCGCGACCAATGACATTGGCGCCCGATTTCGGGTCTTTATTGGCGACGGCGAAGACCTGCTCGCCGGTTTCAGTTTCAGGCAGGTGAAACAGCGCCACCTGCTTACCGTCCAGCCAGGCGACCACGCCTGAATTGGCGACGAGATCGCGGCGGCTACACAGTGCCCGCCAACTGATGGCTTCACTCGGTTGCATGCGTAAAGCGTTTGGCTGGCTCATCAGAGCACCTCCTCGGTGACGGGTATCAAGTTGAGTTCGGACGCGTTCACGGGACGGCGCTGACCCCGCTCTTTGACGAAGTGAATGTCCGGATCGCCGCGCCTGTCGTTGACGAAGGTGCGGAAGCGCTTGAGCTTTTCGGGATCCTTGATGGCGTTTGCCCACTCGCATTCATAGCGATCGACCACCAGCTGCATCTGCGCTTCCAGCTCGGCGGCGAGGCTCAGGCTGTCTTCGATGATCACTTCCTTGAGGTAGTCGAGGCCGCCTTCCAGCGATTCTCGCCAGACCGAGGTGCGCTGCAGCTTGTCTGCGGTGCGGATGTAGAACATCAGGAAGCGGTCGATGTAGCGCACTAGCGTCTCGTCATCGAGGTCGGTGGCGAACAGCTCGGCGTGACGCGGGCGCATGCCACCGTTGCCGGCGACATAGAGGTTCCAGCCGTTTTCGGTGGCAATGACGCCGATGTCCTTGCTCTGCGCCTCGGCGCATTCGCGGGTGCAACCCGAGACGCCGAACTTGATCTTGTGCGGCGAGCGCAATCCCTTGTAGCGATCCTCCAGACGCAGTGCCATGCCGACGCTGTCCTGCACGCCGTAGCGGCACCAGGTGCTGCCGACGCAGGATTTCACCGTGCGCAACGATTTGCCGTAGGCGTGCCCGGTCTCGAAACCCGCTTCGATCAGCTCACCCCATATGTCTGGCAGCTCGTGCAGCTGGGCACCGAACAGGTCGATGCGCTGGCCGCCGGTAATTTTCGTGTAGAGGTCATATTTCTTGGCGACAGCGCCGAGCGCGATCAGCTTGTCCGGGGTGATTTCGCCGCCGGCAATGCGCGGCACTACCGAGTAGGTGCCGTTCTTCTGCATGTTCGCCATGAAGGTGTCGTTGGTGTCCTGCAGCGGGATCAGGCCCGGATCGGTGATCGGCTGGTTCCAGCAGGAGGCGAGGATCGAACCCGCGGCGGGCTTGCAGATGTCGCAGCCGGTGTGGCCGCGGCCATGTTTGGCGAGCAGTTCGTCGAAACTGATGATCCCTTCGACGCGAACGATTCCATACAGCTCCTGGCGAGTGTGGGCGAAATGCTCGCACAGGCTCTTGTCGACTTCGACGCCGCGTGCGGTCAGCTCATGCTCGAAGACCTGCTTGAGTAGCGCGCTGCAACCGCCGCAGCCTGTACCGGCCTTAGTTGCCGCCTTCAGCTCACCGAGATCGGTGATGCCGGCATCTACCTGGCAGCACACTGCACCCTTGGTGACGTTGTGGCAGGAGCAGATTGTCGCAGTGTCGGGGAGGGCGTCCGCACCCAGCGTCGGCGCACCATCGGACAGCGGCAGGATCAGGCTGGACGGATCGGTCGGAAGCTTGATGCCGTTCTGCGCGTATTGCAGCAGGGTGTCGTAGTAGCTGTTGTCACCGATCAGCACGGCACCAATGATGCGTTTGCCGTCTTCAGACAGCACCAGGCGGCGGTAGCTGGCGTTGGCCTCGTCGATGAAACGGTAGCTCTTGGCGCCGGGCGTAGCGGCATGGGCGTCGCCGATGGAGCCAACGTCGACACCGAGCAGCTTGAGCTTGGTCGACATGTCAGCGCCGCTGAATGGTTGATGCGATTGGCCGCAGAGCAGGGCAGCGAGGTTGCGCGCCATGGTGTAACCGGGAGCGACCAGGCCGAAGACCGTACCGTTCCAGGATGCACACTCGCCGATGGCGAAGATCGAAGGGTCGCTGGTGCGGTAGTCGGCATCGACCACAATGCCGCCGCGAGGAGCAATCTGTAATTCAGCGCTGCGGCCAAGCGCATCCTGAGGGCGGATACCGGCTGAAAAGACGATCAGGTCTGTCTCCAGATACTCACTTCTACCATCAGCACCGTCCTGGAAGTTCATCCGGTAGGCGTATTCCTCGCCGATGACGATTTCCTGAGTGGCACGGGACAGATGCACACCGACGCCCAGCGCCTCGATCCGTGCCTTGAGAGCCGCACCGCCTTCTTCGTCCAACTGAACCGGCATCAGGCGCGGGGCGAATTCGACCACATGGGCTTCGAGACCCAGCGACTTGAGCGCGTTGGCCGCTTCCAGCCCGAGCAGGCCGCCACCGACCACCACGCCGCGCTTGGCGTTGCTGGCGGCGGCACGGATGGCGTCGAGGTCATCCAGAGTGCGGTAGACCAGGCGCGAGTTGCCTTCGGCGCCCGGAATTGGCGGCACGAAGGGGTAGGAGCCGGTTGCCAGCACCAACTTGTCGTAGGCCTGGCGGCCTTCGCTGGTGACGACCTCCTTGCGTTCCCGGTCGATCTCCAGCACCTGTACGCCAAGGTGCAGATATACGCCGTGAGTGGCGTAGTAATCGGCATCGCACAGGGCGAGAGAGTCGGCATCCCGTCCGCCGAAGTATTCGGACAGGTGCACCCGGTCATACGCACGCTGGCGTTCTTCCCCGTAGACATGCAGCTGGTACTGGCCCAGCGCGCCGCGCTCGACCAACTGTTCAACGCAGTGATGACCTACCATCCCGTTGCCGATGACGACAAGCGTTTCGCTCTTGATCGGGGTAACGATTGCGTTCATGACCGGTTCCTCCGTCGAAGCCGTGGGCGGCGGCTTCTGCGTACAAAAACAAAAAGGCGCCTGGAGCTGTCGAGCAGCTCCAGGCGCCTTTGCCTGGTATGTGGGTTTTGTGGGGTGATTTACGAGCGACGTTGCCCGTTTCACCCATCCCGTGCCGTTTGCGGCTGATGGTCGTCGATGACCTCGGGGTGCGCTGCCGATTGATCGGCAGGCGATACCTGCACATAGCAGGTTGCGTGCCATTGGCTTGCGAGCTGTCGGCGTGACACACCAAGGCCCATAACTGCAGGGCTACAGAGGACGCTCACCGTTCACTTTGCTGACCGGTCAAGCGCTTAGCCTGGGGTTGGAGTGGCATTCGGCCGAACCAGAAAGGTGCGGTATCAGCTGCTCATCCCTTTTTTGGGGCGATTATCTGAACGGCTCTATCTTTAACCGCTAACGTAGCCATGCAGAGCCGAACCTAGTAGGTGGGGTCGGACAGTGCACCGCTTCACGGCTCGGCATCTGATCTGTGCCGCTTGGCACTTACCATCTGGCGAACCGCTAAGAGCACTCGAATAGGGATAGCCCTGGCCTGGCTGCGCAAGCTACCCGGAAAGCCAATGCCGATAGTTGGCAGTCTTCGGCGGGAGCGGATCGAGGAAGCGCTGGACGGTGCAGATCTGCAATTGGACCCCCAGGCCGGTTCTATCTTGCCCAGGCAACCAGAGGGCATGCGGTGACCTGAATCGCCGGGACTCCGAGTCGCCTGGTAGGGGCGCGCGTGACGTCGCGTCGAATTGTCGACGTTTAGTCAGGTGTCAGCCATATTCCTGACACAGTGAGTTCCTATTGTTGCTCTCCGATGTCTGAGCGCCGTGCATGTCGCGCAGCGCCGGCTCCGACTGGATGGAGACACTCTACATGCGAATCCCGAAGCCGCTGGTCGTGGCGCTTGCCGCTGCCATCTCCGCACCTGCCATGGCCGCCAGCAATACCTTGGTGGGTTGGGCAATGATGCCCGCTGACACTTTTTCTGACGGCCCGACTTCGGGTCAGATGGCCAGCGCGAACCCCTATGGCACCTTCGCGCCACCGTATGAAGACCGCCAACCGGTGCAAGGCTTTTCTGCGGTACTGCCGGGCGCGGATGAAAACAGCTTCATATTCATGACCGACAACGGCTTCGGCGGTCAGACGAACTCGGCAGACACCTTGTTGCGTCTCTACAGCGTGCGGCCGGATTTCCGCACAGCGAATGGCGGCAGCGGCAAGGTCAGTGCAAGCGACTACCTCAGCGGTGCACCATTGGCGCGGTTCACCCATCCGTCGCGCCTGACGCTCAACGATACCAATCAGAAGCTGAAGCTACCGATCCAGGCCGACTACCGCTTCTATTACAACGACGGCTCCAAGCCGCGTGTCGACAGCGCCATCAACTTTGGTCGCCTGCTGACCGGCGCCGATCTGGACGTCGAGTCGGTGCGCCGCGACAAGAACTGCGCAATGTGGTTTGGCGATGAGTTCGGCCCCTACCTGATCAAGACCGATGCGTCCGGCACAGTCACTCGCAGCGCCATTTCGCTGCCAGGTGTCTACGCACCACAGCACGCCGATGTCGTGGCGGGGCGCGCGACTTCCAACCTGAGCGGGTCGGGCGGTTTCGAAGGCATGGCGATCAACCCGCGCGGCGACCGGCTGTATGCGTTGCTGGAAAAGACAGTCAATGGTGACCCGGCCGGCACGCTGCGTATCAACGAATTCGACATTGATCAGGAGCGCTACACCGGCAAAGTGTTCTTCTATCGCATGCAAGCGCCTGAGCACGCCATTGGTGACATGACCGCCATCGACGAAACCCGCTTTCTGATCATCGAGCGCAACGGCGACACCGCTACCAAGGGCACCCCTTTCAAGAAGATCTACCTGATCGACACCCGCGGTATCGCCAGCGGCGGGGCTGTTCGCAAGACTGAGGTGGTCGACCTCATGCAACTGGCTGACCCCAACGACCTGAACGGTGACGGCCAGCGTTCTTTCACGTTCCCCTACGTGACTATCGAGAGCGTGTTGCCGCTGGACGCACGCACCTTGCTGGTGACCAACGACAACAACTTCCCTTATGGCGGCGGCCGGGGTCTTAATGCAGACGTTACCGAGTTCCTGAAGATCCGCCTGGCCAACCCGATCCCCGGAGTCCGCCCGCCGCATCTGCAACACGCCAGGGATGCGCGTCGTTGTGAGATGTCAGCCGGGCTGGGTCAGAGCTGAGCGGTGTCAGCCCTATCGGGCTGAGCTCGATAGAGGCGTGCGGATCGCGAGCAAGCTCGCTCCTACAACAGCGTGCGGTTTCGCTCGAGCAGTTGTAGGCGCGACGCCGAGTCCTTGCTCGCGAAAACGAGGCGGCGGTCGCCCAAGAAATCGGGCTCCGTCGACCTCCGTTTCGGCCGCTGGGTGGGCCGGCTGGCGTTTGCGCTTCAGCCCACCAAACAATCCGGTGCCTTACGCCTACCGAAAGTCCAGAAAGGGTTTAGGCTTCGCCAACCTGCACAACCACCTTTCCGAAGTTCTTGCCTTCGAGTAGCCCGATAAACGCCTCGGGTGCATTCTCCAGTCCTTTCACGATCTGCTCGCGGTACTTGATCTTACCCTCGGCATACCAGGCGCTCATGTCGCGGGCGAATTCGTCGTAGCGGTGACCGTAGTCGTTGAAAATGATGAAGCCCTGCATGCGCATGCGCTTCTTCAGCAAGGTGTCGAGCAGCAGCGGCAAGCGGTCCGGGCCGTCCGGCAAATCGGTACTGTTGTATTGGGCGACTACACCGCAGACCGGTACTCGTGCGCTGGTATTGAGCAATGGCAGCACGGCGTCGAATACCTTACCGCCGACGTTTTCGAAGTAGACGTCAATGCCGTCCGTGCAGTGCTGAGCCAGCTGCTCTGGAAAGTCACTGGCCCGATGATCGATACAGGCATCGAAACCAAGCGTCTCGACCGCGTGCCGGCATTTTTCAGCCCCACCGGCGATGCCCACCACCCGGCAGCCTTTCAGCTTGCCAATCTGGCCGACTGTTGCCCCGACCGGGCCGGTGGCTGCTGCAACAACCAGCGTCTCCCCAGCCTTGGGCTGGCCAATGTCAAGCAGGCCCATGTAAGCGGTGAACCCTGGCATGCCCAAAACACCGAGGGCATGGGAAGGGTGCTTCATATCGCGGTCGAGTTTGATCAGGCCTTGCCCGTTTGATAGGGCGTAGTCCTGCCAGCCATTACCACCCAGTACCCAGTCGCCTTCCTGATAATCCGGATGTCGTGACTCGACGACCCGGCATACCGTACCGCCAACCATCACATCACCAATTTCCAAGGGCGGCGCGTAGGAGGGGCCGGCGCTCATGCGGCCGCGCATATACGGGTCCAGCGAAAGATAGACGGTACGTAGCAGTAACTGGCCGTCCTCGGGGCTTGGTAGCGGCCCGGTCTCGAGACGGAAGTTGTCGCTGGTTGGCGCGCCGTGCGGGCGCGAAGCGAGGTGGATGCTGCGGTTGTGTTGCGATTGTTGAGTCATCAGGGTCTCCCGTCGATTGATCAGTAGGTCGAATTGGGAGCCTGTCCTGTGCTGGTCGTTCCATCGATAGGCGAGCTGACTGGCCTCCGTTTTAAGGAAGCCGGCCCCTGATATCAAACCGCCCCCATGGAGGAGGCGGTTGCAGCTTCTTGCGGAACAGACCCTGCGAGGTCAGACGTCGAGCCAGCCGCCGTCGCCGGAGTCGTCGCGGAACCGGTTGTACTCGTCTTCGTTCCAGTCACCGCTCTTGTCGCTGTCGTAGGTGTTGTACACGCCTTGGCCATACTCATCGTTGGTCAAGACGCCGTCTCTGTCCGCATCCCAGCGTGAAAACATGCCATCGTTATCGAAGCGGGTGCCCCACTCGTTATAGTCCACGGAGCCGGACTTGTCGGCATCCCAGCTGTTGTAGTCCGTATCCGCCGCGTGGGCTAAGGCTGAGCCACCCACCAGAGCTGTTGCCAGGGCGATACCACCAACTACTTTTTGCAATTTCGTGTTCATGCTGCTTCTCCTCTGCAATTTTCTGGGTAGTCATCACCAGAGGATGGCGCTGACATAGTTTTCGTACCCAGTCAGCGATGAGAGTTCTTGGGAACGGTCCGATTACCGACATTAGGTCATACAGACGCAACGCCTACTGGCCAATCAGATTGATGGTGCTGTTGATGGGCATGTTTTCGACGGATTGGGCCTGGGCCAGTAACTGCGAAACCATTGAAAGCACGGCGCCGGATTGGCCACCGTCTGGCCCTCTGGGTATCCAGTATTCGTCGCCTGCGAATTCGGTGCTGACAACCGCGTTCATCTCCATGCCTTTCTGCACCCGGATGATCGGTTGCTGCCCGGCGTGGGTTCTGACGGTGAGCAACCCGCCTTGTCTTTCCTGCTCACGCACGCATTCGCCCAGGTAGTCGAACACCTCCGCCAGGGAGCGGGTATGCAATTCGACCTTGCCGATGCCCTTGGCTTCGAAATACACACGTCCGCCACCCACGCTGCCGAAAAAGTCCGAGTCCCCCAGCTGAAATTCGTTTCGGCTTTCCAGCTTGCAGCGTGCGAGCTTGAACAGTTCCTCCCGAGGGTGGACGAAGCAGAACCGCGCGCTTTCGACCGATTCGGTGAGTTGATAGCGGTTGTTGCCGCGCGTGCTCACGGCCAGGTTCTCTTTACGGGCGGAAATCAGCTGGTTGATGGAGGGCGGTTGCTTGAGTTCGAGTTCCGGCCCGTAGCGGCTGACGAGAAAGGCACTCTCCATCGTTATGCCTTGGTCGACGAGGCGGTTAACCAACTGCTGGAAGTGCTCGAAATCGGCTACCTTCGATGGGTTGTTATAGAACCGTTCCGTTCCGTTTGGGTCCTGGAAATGCGCGCTCTCTATGAACAGGGAGAGGATCAGCTCCGGCGCATAGTCCTGGCGCAACATGAACGCCAGCGAGACAGTGCTGATCGGCGCAACGTAGCCGCGATAGAACTCCTGGTTATCCTGAGTCGAGACGTCAAAGCCAGGGCCTTGCTCGACCGACATATGCGGATTGAAGCTGAAATCCGACGGAGCTTGCCCGCCGAACGGGAGCGTCAGGTTGGCCCCGGCCCGAAAGCGGCTCCGGCCACGGATCGTTGTCACGGTGGTGAAGTGGGCCGGTAGCGAGGCGCTGCGGCGAACGATATTGAGCAGCAAGGCTTCGTCTTGCAGGCGGCTGTAATCCTGATTGATGGTCGCCATCGCCGAATCGAGGCGTTCGGTCCCGGTGCAACCCATCAACAGACCGAGCAATGCAGTAGCCACTAGTCGTCCAGCCAGCGTCGAGCGGCTCATCAAGTTGCGTTTCCTGGCGTTCGTTCAAGGTAAATACATAGATCGGCCGGTCTGCTCGGGAGCAGGCGGCTTCATGTAACCAGGCTGGAGGGCGAGCGTCCGACGCTCAGCCCACCACCCATTAGAAACCCTGCCAACTGATCTCGACCAACCCTTCGAAAGCTCCTTTATTCGATTTCTCCCGGCGTTGCGGAGGCGTGCGGCGGGTCAAACGTCACCGTCTCCTGTTCGGTGTGGTGCATGTTTCGATTAGGCACTGAATCATTCTCTGGCAAACCTTTGACCAGGCGACCGTCCTCTGTAACGATCTGACCCTTCTCGTTTCGGTAGGTTTCGAGCTTTTCAGTGGGTGTGGGATTGCCCATCGGGCTTGGTCGCGCGCCGGTATCTTCTCTTGGCGTGCCTGCGGGCCACTGCGCTATAGCTGGTTGAGCTGCTGCGGCGAGCAGCGTGGCCATCGCCAGCGACTTCATAATGGATTTATTCATGACGTTCTCCTCATTCTAGGAACCGATGAATCGGCCTAAGGTAGCCGGCGCCCCTTGAGGAGTACCGACAGAGCGCTTCGAATCAGCGATTCGGAACGCCTTCAGGTTTGCAAACGAGCAAGGCAATAGGCCCGCCCGCCGAGTACTTGCCTGGTACGCGCATCACGGCTTCTTCGTTGGGGTTCACCGAGACAGCCGGTGCGGCCGTCATGACCGTTTCCTCAGGCAGGGCATGAAACTGGCACGAGGCAATTTCCTGGCTGTGATTGTTGACCTTGATCGCCGGCACGCCTTTAAGGTCGACGGTATCCGACGAAGCCGACGGCACGCCCAGCTCTTCCACCTTGATGTCCATGCCATTGAGCTGTGTGGCGACCAGAGGCTCTTTCCCAAGGGCAGGGATAGCAAATGCCAGGCTGACCAGCGCCAATAAAGGTCTCTTCATCCTGCTTCTCCGTTTTTGGGTAACTACATATCTGAACAGGGCCGGGACGCTGAGTTCGCGACGCGTGTCGTATCAGACCCGAAGCAACGTGTCGTCGAGCGTGGCAAGCATCAACAGCAGTCAGCGTTGTCGCCCCGTTGATTTTTTCGCACCCACTGGCCGCGTCTAGCGCGGTGTTTTCAGCGTACTACGCCACTTCGGGCGCGCTGGTGGCAGGCCAATATATTTCGTTGCAATTTACTGAACCCCGTTGATCCGGTCGGGTCTGAGCTGTGCGTCATGGCTAAAGCCCATCACGCCACCGCAGCACACTCCGTCGCACCATGCGACCTGGTCGGTGCCGCTGTGGGTTGGAAATTCCTGCCCTGTTGATTACATACCGAGCGCCTCAATGGACCAGATATACGCAGTCGTGTTGTCCTTCAAACGTAAGGAGCTGCTCAAGCGCTGCCTGGATGCGATCAACGCACAGACCCGTCCATGCGCGGGGATCATCGTTGTTGACAATGCCAGCAACGACGGCACCGAAGAGATGCTGCTGCAATCGGAACTGCCTAACCTTAAAGTCTATGTGCTGTCGGCTAACACCGGCGCATCAGGCGGTTTCAGCGCAGGCTTTCGCCTCGCTTACCAGCACGGCGCGGACTTCGTCTGGATGATGGACGACGACGTGATTCCCGAGTCGGATGCGCTTGAGCAATTGCTGCTGGCTGGCGAACGGCTGGCCGAGCGTGAACAGCCAAATGCGTACCTGCTCTCGATGGCCTACACCGAGAACGGTTTGCTCACCAACGTGCCGCGGGTCGATGAGCGCACCAATTCGATCGACTACGAGAACTGGCCCGCCTTGTTGGACATTGGGGTGATCCCGGTGCGCCCGGGTACCTATGTTTCGATACTGGTTCCTCGTAGCTCACTGGCGCAGCATGGTTTGCCGCTGGCGCCGATGTTCATGTGGGGGGACGACACCGAGTTCACCATGCGCCTCAGTCAGCGTGTCCCAGGCTATCTGGTGGCTGCCAGCAAGGTGCTGCACCTGCGGCGCGTGAGTGGCGCGATCGACATCTTGCGAGAGCCTGATCCTTCCAGAATCGAGCTGCACCGACATCTGGTGCGTAACGAGATTTTCGTTGCTCGCAAATACTTTAGAAAACGACGGGTGCTGGGCCTGTTCGCCTCCCGGCTCAGCCTGGTCGCTGCGATGCTAGCGAGAGGTCAATTCGCCAAGGCTCGCATCATTCTTGCCGGGCTGTTGGAGAGCTTCAGCTTCTCACCGCTACCTGAGCCGGCCGATGCGCCAGTCGAGGCGCTCGGCGTGACCGTGCGTGAGTTGATCCCAAAGGGGCCTGCCGAGGCGACTGAAGAGCAGTCGAAGCCTGCTTCGGCAAAGGCTACCCGCGCTGAGATGTCTGTCGGCCCACCTGCGCGTGCCGTCGAAAACAATATGCGAATACTCGTATGTGGTGCGGAGGGGCAGGTCGGTTATTGCCTGATCAACCAGGCCGCAAGCTTCGGGCTGGACGCAATTGGTTTGCCACGCCGAGCGCTGGACATCACCCGCGAAGAGCAGGTGCGCGACGCCATCGAGCACCATAAGCCGGCGCTGATCATCAATGTCGCGGCCTATACAAATCTGGATCACGCCGAAGCCGAAGTCGCACAGGCCGAAGCGGTCAACCGCGATGGTGCCGCTAATCTGGCCGCCGCTGCCCGCGAGTTCGACATCCCATTGTTTCACCTGTCCAGCGAATATGTTTTTTCCGGCGATGGTTCCGAGCCCTACCGGGAAACGGATCAGCCGATGCCCAACAGCGTGTACGGCACCACTCGCCGTGCGGGCGAGCAAGCCATCAGCCAAACGCTCGATCGCTTTCTCATCCTGCGAACGAGTTGGATCTACGGCGAGCGTGGCAACAATTTCGTCAAAACCATGCTCAACCTGTGCGGTAAGACGGAAGAAGTCTCGGTTGTCAGTGATCAGGTCGGCTGCCCGACCCGTGCCCGCAGCGTCGCACGTGTGTTGATCGAGCTGGCGCTTCGCTACTGCCGCGACGGTGAGCTGGAGTGGGGCCTTTACCACTACAGCGGTTCATCCCCGTGTAGCTGGGCCGAGTTCGCCACGGAAATATTCCGTGAAGCCGAGCTGGTCGGGCTAATCGAACAAGCCCCTCGCGTTGTGCCGGTATCGAGCGACAGATTGCCCCGAGCCGCCATGCGGCCTGCCTGGTCGGTCCTCGACTGCTCGCTGATCGAAACAACCTTCGGCATTCGTCCGAAACATTGGCGGGATGAGCTGCGCCATGTCATTCGCCGTATGAGTGATCTACCAGCCGAGCCGTGCGGGCCTGCGCCGAGCAGGATCCCATTCAAGGCCTACCCATTCAGCATTGGTGAACCGGCACGGCTATCGGTTAACCAGGCGGTCAACCAGAACTGATTAGACCGGATGGTTGAGTCAAAAACCTTATCTACCTGTTACGGTCGGAAGGCCACAGCACTAAAAGGAATTTCAGAAATGACAGACGCAACGATCAAAAGAGTGGGTGTGTCGGGTACAGGGATGATCTCGCACTGCTTCGTTCGCCTGATCATGCAGCACTACAAGGACATGACGATCAGTCGGGTGCTGACCCGTAGACGAATCGACAGCCTGGGTGACTTTCCGCTCAAGGATGCGCTGACGAACTCGATCGACGATTTGCTTGAACATTCGGACATCATTGTCGAATGCACGGGTGATGTGTTCTTCGGTACGGAAGTGATCGAGCGCGCCTTTGAAGCTGGTTTGCCGGTCGTGACTATCAATGCCGAACTGCAAGTGACCACAGGGTCCCATCTGGCCGGCAAAGGCTTTCTTACCGAAGCCGAAGGCGACCAGCCTGGATCTCTGGCTGCCCTGCACGAAGAAGCGATACAGATGGGCTTCAAGCCTCTCGTGTACGGCAACATGAAGGGCTACCTGAACCACAATCCCAGCCTTGAAGACATGACGTATTGGTCCAAGCGTCAGGGCATCAGCATCAACCAGACTACGTCCTTTACTGATGGCACCAAGGTGCAGATCGAGCAGGTCGTTGTTGGCAACGGATTCGGCGCGACCATCACCCGCCGTGGTCTGGAAGGGCTCGCATCGACCGATCTCAACCTCAGCGCCAACGTGCTCGGCCTGATCGCCGATGGCATGGCACAGCCAATCGTTGACTATGTGGTGCCGAGTGGCTATCCGGCTGGCGGCGTCTTTCTGGTATGCCGGCATGATGAAAACCAGGCGTCCGCCATTGAGTACTTCAAGCTCGGCCCTGGTCCTTATTACGTGCTGACGCGTCCGTTCCACCTCTGTTCGCTCGAAGTCGGTAAGACCGTTCGACGCGTGCTGGCAGGCGGCGGTGTCTTGCTCAATAACTCTGTCAAACCGACCTTGGGCGTTGCAGCGGTTGCCAAGCGCGACATGAAGGCGGGCGAGATGATCGGTCGCGGCATTGGTGGTTTCGATGTTCGAGGTGAAGCGGTGCGTCTGGCTGACGAACTGGACCATGTACCCATCGGTCTGCTGCGTAATACCGTTCTCAAACGAGCCGTGGAACCGGGCCAATTGCTGACGTTCGACGACATCGAAATTCAACCCAGCCGGGTCTTCGACATCATCGATCAGCAGCGCCAGAAGCTGATTCAACAGTCGCAGGCGCCGCGCAGCTCGATCGACGTGGTACAGCAGGCGCTACGGTGAGAAGGATGCGGAACGGGGACGAAGTCTGGGCCGACGGCTACAGCTTCATCCACTTCGAGCGAACCGGCGCCGGCCTCGTCCCGTATCATTACGAATGGAGGCCGTCTGGCTCGCATTTGACAACGCCTGGGGCGGCCGTCCCAGCGCGCTCAACTCGTCAAACCGAGAGCGGCGATTCACGCTGGTTTCTGCTGGCGTGATGCTCGACACGCTTCGTGCGTGAAAGATGAACTTCCGCAGGTTCGATCGCTCTGAGCTGCGCATGCCAGGTGCAGCCCGGAGACAGCCATGAGTCGAAAACGTCATAGCAAGCAGCCGAACTCCAATCGCTTTTCCATGATCATGTTCATTCTTAGCCTGTGTATTGCCTGCGCCTACATGGCAGCGCCGCATATCAGACGAATCATCTGGTCGCGGAACCTGCCAGGGGCATGGTCGGCTGTCGGTCTATCGGCTGGATGGAAGCAGCGGAGCGGGGCGCAACCCGTTGCTCGCGCCTGGAAGATTGTGCGCGCGCATCGCGCAACGGTTGATAGAGCCGTTGCGCTGCGTAGAGCACCTCAGCAGGGTTCTGCGGAAACACCGGTATCGCAAAGTGCTGACCAGAGACCCCGGGCAACCCGAACCACTGCGCCACCGAAGCTCAAGGCCTCGTTCTGAGCGTCCAGCTCGTTTTCAAACAACGCCAACACGCTGCCGTAGGAATAAACAACGCCCCACTGCTCAGCGTCCGGCTGCTCCACTGTTGTTGTGTCCATTTCTTGCGTTCCTGACGAATTGTTTCGTTATGTGACGTAATCACGGCGCATAGATACCACGACGTCAAAAACTAGACAATCGCCGTTCGGCGGCAGGGATGTAGAGGTTTCAAACTGCAGAGGCGACCGCCGCGACCCGGCGCGTCCGCGGCAGTCGTCAAGCATGCGAATGCTCAGCACCCAGTGGCCGGAAGTGCCGCGTTTGCGACCCTTCAGATGCCTGCCTAGCGCCGCACATCACCCTCGCCAGGGTGTGTTTCGTGACCCATGGGCGTTGTGTCAGGCATCGTCGCCTGCGGCTCTTCGAAGTCGGGGCTATGGACTTCCGAGTCGAGCGGCATATGGGCGTAGCGTTGCTTTTCCACCGGATTATGCTGCGGCACGTTCTGTCGATGACCAGTGTTTTCCGTGAGCATTCGCTTTGCTTCACAGCGGCCGCTGATGCCTCGCGCCAACGTCATTCCGCCCATGGCCAGGTGAACGATGCCACCCAGCCCGCCGCGGCGTAGACCTTTACGGATCAGCATCAAGCCGCTCGCGAGCGAAGCGGCCCGTTCCCATCCGTGAACGTTTTGGGGTGCGGCCTTGTTGAACAGTCGATTCATCTTTTCTTCCTCAACTCATTTGTCGGTACGGGGTCTGACGGCGGCTGCAAACGTTGGGGTTTGCCGAAAGGCATCGCTCGGATTCAACCCAGTGGGCTCTCGTCCAGGTCCGGGCGCTCGTCGGTGTCAGTGGTATTCCCTGAGTCCGGGACATCGCCGTATTCGTCGTAGTCAGGTGGGGTTTGATCTTCGTCTGGGTGCGAATCTGCAGCGTTCATGGTGTACCTCGCTCTGTGTTGCGTTTGGCAACGCGGCTCGGTCGTTTGTTCTGAACGGCGGATGAGTGGGAAGCGATACTTCGAAACAGCGCATGCAGTCCTCGCGGGATAGTGCCCCGTAGGGATGTCCTCAGGGTTGACAGCCATGCTCCACTCGCGCAAATTCCACTAAACGTAATTTGATTACGCAAAAATAAAAGCGCGCTAACCAAACGCGATACTGCAGGTCTGATGATCATGGAACTACATACCTATTACCGCTCCACATCCTCTTATCGGGTGCGCATCGCGCTTGCGCTGAAGGGGCTGGATTTCCGTGCGGTGCCAGTCAACCTGATTCGTGACGGCGGTGAGCATCGTCAGCCTCCGTATCTGGCCTTGAATCCTCAGGGCAGGGTGCCGATGCTCACCACCGATGAAGGGGAGCGGGTGATTCAGTCGCCGGCAATCATCGAGTATCTGGAAGAGCGGTATCCCGAAACGCCACTGCTGCCTGGTGATCTGCTGGCGCGTGCGCGCCATCGTGCGGTGGCCGCACTGATCGGCTGTGATATTCACCCCTTGCACAACGTGGCGGTGCTCAACCGTCTGCGCGGTCTGCAAGTCGGTGAAGACGATGTGATGGCCTGGATCGGCCATTGGGTCGGCGAGGGCCTAAAGGCCGTAGAAGCCCTGATCGGTGACGAAGGCTTCTGTTTTGGCGAGCCGGGCCTGGCTGACGCCTATCTCTTACCACAGCTCTATGCGGCGCGGCGATTCAAGGTGGACCTGGGTGCGCTGCCGAAAATCCAGCGCGTCGAAGGGTTGGCGCTGGCGCATCCTGCGTTCCAACAAGCGCATCCGGACCATCAGCCGGACACACCGGCACCATGAAAACTCTTGGCTTTCGACTGACCCTCGGCGATCACCTCGGTCGCAGTGTTCGGGGTATCTCCTGTGCGCCGCCGGGTTGACGTTTCCTCTCGTCTCCCCAATCAATGCACAGCCAGTCAAGGAGCCAATCATGGCCGACCTGTTTGAAAACCCAATGGGCCTCATGGGCTTCGAATTCATCGAATTTGCCTCGCCCACCCCGAACGTCATCGAGCCGGTGCTGGAAAGCATGGGCTTCACCCACGTCGCCAACCATCGCTCCAAGGATGTGGCGTTGTATCGCCAGGGCGAAATCAATGCCATCGTCAATCGCGAAGCCAAGGGGCTTCCTGCCTATTTCGCCGCTGAGCACGGGCCCTCCGTGTGCGGCATGGCGTTTCGTGTAAAGGACGCTCAAAAGGCCTACAGCCGCGCCCTGGAGTTGGGTGCCCAGGCCATTGAACTGCCTACCGGCCCGATGGAGTTGCGGTTGCCGGCGATCAAGGGCATCGGCGGTGCGCCGCTGTATCTGATCGACCGCTTCGGTGAAGGCAGTTCGATCTACGACATCGATTTCGTATTCCTGGAGGGCGTCGATCGTCATCCGGTCGGTGCCGGTTTGAAGCTTATTGACCACCTGACACACAACGTCTATCGCGGCCGAATGGCCTATTGGGCCGACTTCTACGAGAAGCTGTTCAACTTCCGTGAAATTCGCTATTTCGATATCAAGGGCGAGTACACCGGCCTGACCTCAAAGGCCATGACCGCACCGGACGGGATGATCCGTATTCCGCTTAACGAGGAGTCGTCGAAGGGCGCCGGGCAAATTGAAGAATTCCTCATGCAGTTCAACGGCGAGGGCATCCAGCACGTCGCCTTTCTGACCGACAACCTGATCGAGACCTGGGACAAGCTGAAGGCTGGCGGCACAGTGTTCATGACCGCACCGCCGGAGACTTATTACCAGATGCTCGAAGAACGGCTGCCGAACCACGGCGAGCCGGTTGATGAGCTCAAGTCGCGCGGTATTTTGCTCGATGGCGCGGAGGAGAACGGCGAACAGCGTCTGCTGCTGCAGATATTCTCCGGCACGGTCTTGGGCCCAGTGTTCTTCGAGTTCATCCAGCGCAAGGGCGATAGCGGCTTTGGCGAAGGTAACTTCAAGGCGCTGTTCGAATCCATCGAGCGTGACCAGATCCAGCGCGGTGTGCTCAGCACCGTCGAGTGATACCTAAGCCAGCTGACTGGCGATCGGCATCTTTATGATGTGATCGCCAGCGCTGGCTCCTATCGTTGAATCGGTAAACAATCGGCTTCGGAATGCGTCCACACAATATTCGATTTAGTTCGATCTTGTGGCTTCGCTCGCCGACTAACCCGAGTGCCACGCATACATAGCCTTTTTTATTGCCACGACAGACGAACAGGTTCGATCACTCGACTGACGATGCAATTACATGGATGTGACAGTCATGCTACGTGTTTTAAAACGCAACGTTAGTGAGTGTGAATTGGTACGAAGAAAAACGGAAGGGCGAGGCATTTACCGCTTCGTTAAAGTTTTCCGAGGGACAGAATCCTTCTACCGTTCATACATCTGTTATGTATTAACGGCGCATAAAAAAGCGCCCCCAAATGCTGGAAGCGCCTTTTGAGTCAGGCCGCCTTATACGTCCAGATACCCACCATCGCCAGCATCATCGGAAAACGCTCTGTACTCTTCGTCGTTCCAATCGCCGCTGTTGTCAGCATCATAGCTTTCGAACACACCCTCGCCGAACTCATTGTTCGAGAGCATGCCGTCGCTATCGCTGTCCCAGGAGGTCAGCGTGTTCTCGTCGTTAAAACCTGCGTCCCACTCATTGAATTCGACTACGCCGGATTGATCCTGATCCCACTCATTAAAGTCACCGATTTCCGCAAAAGCAGGTGCGCTAATACCGAAAGAAGTGGCCAGTGCGATACCACCAAGTGCGGTCTGCCAAGTAGTTTTCATGTGCTGCTTCTCCTCTGTAGTTGATTGAAGTCAGCACCAGAGGTAGGCGCTCACATAATGTCCGAGCCCCTACTCGCCAAGATCGTTCAAGCAAAGTTAAAAGACCGGATGAATGGAAAGTTAGCTAGCCACCTAACTAAATCGTTGGCGCTTGCGTTCAATTTCGCTCCGTCTTGAAGTTGCCAGCGTGCTGGTTTTTCAGAGGTGGCGTGCGCCACCCCTGATCAGACTGCTGATACCAGCGGCAGCCAGATTGCGAGCGCCACGAGCGTCGCCAGCAGCACCGGCGGCGTAATGATCAAGCCCACTTTCATGTACTGGCCCCACGTAATGCGGTAGCCCTTACCGGCCAGCACGTGCAGCCAGAGTAGGGTGGCAAGACTGCCGATAGGGGTGAATTTCGGTCCCAAGTCGTTACCGATCACGTTTGCGTAGATCATCAACTCCTGGGTGAGTGGTGCCACCTCGACCTGATCAATAGCCAGCGCACCGATCAATGTGGCGGGCATGTTGTTCATGATCGACGCCACCACGGCTACGGCAAAGCCGGTGCCAAGTGTCGCGACGAAATCACCCTGACGGCTCAGCCAGGTCAGGACGCCGGATGCCCAATCAGTCAGCCATGCATTGCCCAGTCCATACACAACCAGGTACATGCCCACCGAAAACAACACGATCTGCCACGGCGCGTTAGCCAGCACCGTTCGAAGGGAAACCACATGTCCTCGGCCGAGCGAATACCATCGTCCTGCGATAGCCATCAGCACCAGCGCGGCTGTGCCCATGATCGCTGCGATGGGAATTTCCCAGTGAGCAGTGATAAATAGCGAGATCAGCAGTAGGGCCAATAGGGGAAAAGCGGCGCGGAATACCTGGGTGTCCCGGATGGCAGTGGCGGGCTCCTCCAACCGATCCACTGGGTACCCCAGCGGAATCTCTCGACGAAAGTACAGCCCCGCCACGATCAGTGTTGCCAGTAACGACACCAGGTTTACAGACACCATGACCAGCGCATAGCTCGAGAAGGGAATACCAAAGTAGGTGGCCGTTACGATATTCACCAGGTTGGATGTAACCAGCGGCAGGCTCGTTGTATCTGCAACAAAGCCAGTCGCGACGATGAAGGCAAGCGCCGCCGCCGGGCTGAAGTCCAGACGGATCAGAATAGCCAGAACAATTGGTGTCAGGAGTAATGCAGCGCCGTCATTGGCAAACAGCGCAGCAATTACCGCACCCAAGACGATGATCAGCGGAAACAGCAGCCGCCCACGACCACCACCCCAGCGAGCAATATGCAGCGCAGCCCAGGCGAAGAAACCGGCCTCGTCGAGTATCAGCGAGATGATGATCAGCGCCACAAAGGTAAAAGTTGCATCCCAGACGATATCCCAGACGATCACTACGTCAGCCAAGCCGACCACGCCGGTCGCCAGCGCAACCAGTGCGCCGGCGAGGGCGCTCCAGCCTATACCCAGGCCCTTAGGTTGCCAGATCACGAAAACCAGGGTGACGATAAATATGACGAACGCGAGCATTAGCTAAATCCATGCATGAACTAGCAGCCAGACAAGCCGGTAAGGATTCCCGGCCGAATTTGGCGCTTCGGTGAACAGAGATGGTACGGAGCGCAGTTTCAGTGGGTCAGTCTGTCAGGTCATCGAGACGCACCACTTCGCCATCTTCTTTAGTAAAGCTGCCCACCGGGTTTGGCAGTAGCGTCAGTACTAGCTCAGACGGCCTGCACAAACGCGTCCCCATTTCTGTTACAACGATCGGGCGATTGATCAGGATCGGGTGGGCCATCATTGCATCGAGAATCTGCTCGTCGCTCAATGCAGGGTTATCCAGGCCCAGCTCATCGAAGGGTGTCCCTTTTTGGCGCAGCAGGTCCCTCGGGCTGATCCTCATCGCAGCGATCAGCTCTTCGAGTTTTGCTCGGGACGGCGGACACTTCAGATACTCTATAACGTGCGGCGACTCGCCGGATGCGATCATCATCGCGAGGGTATTGCGTGACGTGCCGCAAGCGGGGTTGTGGTAGATCAGCGAAATCATCTTGAAGGCTCCAGAACGGCAACGGGCTGTATCGCAAGTTGAAAATTTGCTTTTTAGCGGTGTTGGCACAGTCAGACGCACGTGGCTCGACCGGCTGCACCGACACGCTGCTGATCGAGCCGCTTGAGGTCTTCACTCAACCAATGCCGATTGGCAGCTCCCGTCGTCTGCAAAACCTCTATCACCCAGTCGGGCAGGCTCTGGTGCAGCCGATAGTAGACCCACTGGCCCTGTCGACGGTCAGCAAGCAAACCGCAGCTACGCAACTGTGCAAGGTGCCGGGAAATCTTTGGCTGACTCTCGTCCAGGGCTGCCGTCAGATCGCATACGCAGAGTTCGCTTTCCCTCGCGATCAGAAGCATGAGGCGAGCGCGTGTCTCGTCGCCAAGACATTTGAAAACAGTCGCAGGTGTCAGATGGTTTGTCATTGCAGCTCAAGTTTGTTTTTGACGAGCACGAACATTTTGATCCGTTCGTGTACTTCATGGAGCGTGTGACGGAAGGCGTCGGGCCTGGCGCTGGTGACGGGATCTTCGAAGCTCCACGCGATCACCTCATCTGCTCCGGGAATCGAGTGGCACTCCAAAGCTGATTTGTCGCACAAGGTAATGACATATTCGAATTGTTCGCCGGCGTATTCTTCGACTGACTTGCAGCGCAACCCGTCCGTTGCCACCCCGAGATGACTCAACGCCTCGAACGTCCTAGGGTCGATCTCGGTCGGTTGAGTCCCTGCGCTGAACGCCTCGAAGTGTTCAGAGCCCGTGTGCCGCAATAGCGCCTCGGCCAGTTGCGAGCGAGCGGCATTTGCGACGCAAACGAAAAGAACACGTGATTTCGTAGTCATTCGGCAGCTCCCTGATTCAGTGCATTCGAATATGCGAATGTGCAGATGTATCGACCTAGTGTCAATACGTCCAATGCCGTCTGTAAAGGGGGAACGCATGGCTAGTGGCGAGACTAGCCTGAAAAATTCCGTTACATATGGATATTCGCATATCCATTAAGTGTCACGAATCCGTAATGTGTTGCCCGTTACGTTGCGTCCACCAACCACACAGGACGTACCCCATGAAAAAAATCACCCTGACTGCTCTCGCTCTGGCTAGCCTTTTCGCCACTGCAGCTTTCGCCAACAACTACAACAAGCCCGGTTTCGTTACCGAGGTGGAAGAAGGTCGTCTTTGGGTCTTCCGCGAGGGCTCGGACGAATACAAGGAGTTCCAGAAAACTGGAGAGCCGGCCAAGCAGTACACCGATATTGGTAGCGGCCCAGAGGGTATGACCATCAAGGCTGCTGACGAGCAGACATGGAAGGACTATCTGGCCACGCTTAAAAAATAATTGGAGAAGTGGCGAGCCGTTAGCCACCTAAGCCAGACCCGCGAAGGGGCTAGGTATGCCGCTCGAGCGGCTCCAATTTCCTCTCGATGTAACGCGAACGCTCGGTGCCCACCGACGCGTTCGCTGTTGCTCGTATCACCCATTCCTTAGCGCTTCTGGCTACCAGATCATCTGATCAGCGCTTTTGCGAATTTTTACAAATGGGAACATGGTGGTACATGCTCTATTGGCAATGTCATAGTTTCACCCGAAGCCCGTAGCCAAGGGGTCGGCCGCTTTCTCATAGAGCAATTGTGCGCCATTGCCTTTAGTGAGCACAGGGCGTCCGAGGTCACGGTTTCTTGCTTTAATTTCAACACTGCCGGATTGCTTCTTTACCCAAAATTAGGCTTCCAACCTTTTGCTACAGAAGAGCGAAGAGATAAAGCAGGAAATAGAGTTGCCCTGATCCATATGCGGCTTCAGGGCAGTAACCATAACAAATGGTTCAAATCGATCGCTTCGCTCACTGGGACGGGCTAAAGCCCGCCCTTTAACCAAACGTTAGGCTATACATGAAAGCATAGACAATTCGCTGGCCGGAAACTTAAGAACACTTTCTCAGCTTTCGTACGCCTTTGGATTAACCGGCACCGCATTTGTAGTGAAGTGTTTTCATGATGTTTATGGCGCAGGTATAAAGCTTCCAGCCGTTTTTCTATTTTTTACCAGTCGGTGCTTTCTGTCTTTTATTCTCGTTAGTGCTTTCGCCTGCGGTTTATAAAAGCATGGTTCCAAACTTGAACTCTTGGATTTCACGCGGAGTAAAAGCATCTCAGATAACTTATGACACTTCGATCTCGTATGCGGTACTGCGCACGGTTTCCATCATAAAATTTATTCGTTTAGTTGTCCTATGCTCCCACCCATGCTTTCTAATTTTGCTAGCTGCAGCAGTAGCTCAATATTTTGCCGCTTAATAAGCGTATATGGACTCTCCCCACAATCGATGAGGAAAGCGTTTTCGTTCCTGTCGTCAGCGCGGTTGCATTCGTATATCCGGCCTATTCTTGGGGCACTGGCCTGGCCATTCTGTACTTCGCGCAGTAAGGGCCAAGCGTTCAAGCGATCACGAGGATCATCGTTGTTATCGGCCTTGCTCTGATGTAGGACTCGCCTGTTCCGACAGTCTCGCTTCTCACCACAACCACTAGACCATTACTTCATTGTTAACCCCGCCGTTAGGCGGGCTTTGTGCTGTGCCAGGTCCCGCTGAACCGTCGTTCATGGCACCACACCGCTTAGCAGATCCTCACCAGTTTGTTTGCCGGTGCCACGGCGGCTTTGTGTGGCCGATCAGGCGGATTCATTCAGCTTTCGCGATCTTGCTGGCGAATCCGCGTACCGCGTTGATAACACGGTCCGGCTGCTCGCGATGCGGTACATGTTGGCAACCGCCTAGCAACAGTTCTTGCACGTGGCCTGTCCCTAACGCAGCGACGCGGCGCAAGTGGGCTGGCGATCCGTATTCATCTTCCGAACCATGGATCGCCAGTAGCGGGCAAGCAACGCTGGCGGCGCTGGTTTCGATGGTCCAATCGGTATAGCTGTCCGACAGCCAGGTCTCGATCCAAGCCCAGAGTATCCATTCGGCTTTATCGCCGTGATATTTGCGAAGCCGGTCCAGTTGACCGGGTTCGGCAAACGCGGCTTGGGTCTGGCGAATGCCGTGTCGGGTGCGATCTTCGACAAAGGCGAGTGCGGCGATGGTGACCAGTGCCTGGCAGTCGTGCGGGTGGTGCGCTGCGAGGCTGGCCGCCATGATGCCGCCGACGCTGTGGCCAAGGGCAATGAAGTGTTCGATATCCAGTGCGTGCCGCACCGGCGGAAAAAAGTGCTTGGCTTCGTCACGTATGAACTTGTTCGACCAGCCGCCAGGATGCGGTGCGGAGCGTCCGAAGCCAAGGCGATCATAGGCGATGACGTCGCGTTGGGTGGCTGCGGCAAGCTGTTCGGGGAAGTCTCGCCAGAGTTCGACGCAACCGAGGGAGTCGTGCATCAAGATGAACGGCGTGTTGCGTGAGTGGTCGGTACGCCAGCGCCGCGTGAACACTTCACCATGTTCTGTGAGCACGTAGCGGTCTTCTGTCGATACGGTCATGTGGGTCCTTGCGCCGGGTTTTGTGGCAAGCCGATGCGCCAGTGCCCTTCGTCTTGGGACGTTTTCGCTTCAGCGTCTCGGTTAAAAAAACGCGGCCCTATGGGCCGCACAAATTGCCTAACACAGGCCGACCAACATTGGGCGCAGCAGGGCTGCTACAAAGCTGTTTTGATCTTGCGGCCGTCGCTCAGCCGGCCGCCGCTGCTGGCTGCTGCGCTGTTCTTTCCCCGTCACGCAGTAGAAAGCGCTGGATCTTGCCGCTAGGGGTTTTTGGAAGTTCGCTGACGAATTCGATCTCGCGCGGGTAGGCGTGGGCTGACAAGCGCTGCCGGACGTGCTGCTGTAACGCATCGGCCAGCGCCTTGTCGCCCTGATAGCTGCCGTGCAGTACGACAAAAGCTTTTACAAGCTCAGTGCGTTCCGGGTCTGGCTTGCCGATGACGGCTGCTTCGATCACGGCCGGGTGTTCCACCAGGGCGCTTTCCACATCGAACGGACCCACACGGTAGCCGGACGTGGTGATGACGTCATCAGCGCGGCCCACAAAGCTGATGCTTCCGTCTGCGTTCATCTCTACCGTGTCACCACTCAGGTAGTAGTCGCCCACGAACGCTTTGGTTTTGGTACCCACGTAGCCGGCGAACCAGAGCAGCGGGGAGCGTTGGCGGTCCAGCGCGAGCATTCCCGGTGTGCCAGGCGGCAGCTCCCGTTGTTCGTCATCAACTACCACAACGCGATGACCAGGCATGGCGTAGCCCGCCGTGCCGATGCTGACGGTATGGCTCAGCGCATGGTGGTTGCACAGGACCATGCCAAGTTCGGTCTGGCCGTAGTGGTCATGGATGGTGCAGCCGAGCCCGCTCTTGAACCAGCGGATGACCTCCGGTGTGAGCGGTTCGCCAGCGCTGCTAACGGCTCGCAGTTGGTCTTTGAGGCAGGCTTCGACTTCTTTACGCGAAGCCATCAGTAGGCGATACGCCGTAGGCGAGCCAGCCATGTTGGTAATGCCATATTCGTTGACGATGCGGCACGTACTGTCGACGGTAAAGCTGCCTTCGTAGAACAGGGTTGCGTGGCCCATGGCGAGTGGGCCGGTGACGGCGTAATAGAGCCCATAGGCCCAGCCGGGGTCGGCGATGTTCCAGAAATTGTCCTCGGGCCGGAGGTCAACCGCGTCGCGCATATAAGTCACAAAGGCCCCGATGGCTTTGAGCGGCACGTAGAGCTGCTTCGCTGGCCCGGTCGTGCCCGAAGTGAACATCGCCAGAAAGGGCGCATCACCCCCTAGCAGTACGGGTTCAAACTCGTTGGCTTGGGCTTTGACCTGACTCCAGAAATTATCGGTGCCGCTTCCTACGACCAGGCGTCGAGGTGCAGCGTCAATGGCGTCCAGTTTTTCGCTATTGGCCATATCGGTGACAACGAGCTTGGCGCCTGATTGCGTGATGCGGTGCTCGACGGCTTTAGGTCCGAATGCAGTGAACAGCGGCTGATAGATGGCGCCGATGCGCCAGGTCCCCAGGATAGTAATCAATAGCTCGGGCGTGCGGGGCAGCAGCCCGGCAACGGTGTCGCCTGGCTTGATACCGTAGCTATGCAGGAGATTGGCGAAGCGCGCGGCCGCTTCCTGAAGCTGCGCGAAGGTCCAGGTGGCGCGCTGCCCGTCGCGGCCTTCCCAGATGAGCGCGACCTTGTCCGCATCTGCGTGACGGTCGCAGCATTCAACGCAGGCGTTCAGGGCAGAAAGGTCGCCTGAGAGGATGGCTGAGACCGTCTGATCGTAGTCGAACTCACTGGCCGCAGTTGCATGATCGCGCATGGCTGGCTCCTGGGTTTCTTGTTATTGGTCCCCGGATATTGGCGCTGGGACTGCCGCGCAACAATGGCAAAAGCCATCAAGCTGGATGAGCGCTTTGGACAAATACCCGACGGGACAGGGCGCCTCGGGCAGTACCGGAGCCACGACTGTCTATCAGTTTTTATACGCGTATCCGCCCTGGTCCGGAGGCGTTTGCGCCGTTGGGCTGGTACGCCTCGGCATATCGGCGCGACGTGCGGCAAGCACTTAAAAGCGACAACGGCCTCGAAGCTATGAGCATCCATCGCTCAACCGGAGGTGATCCATGAGTATCGATCCGCTCGACAGGCCCCACGACCAGCAACCGGTCCCGGGGCAGCAAGAGAACCCCAGCCATTCCCCTGAGCCGGACTTCATTACCGATAACCCGGACGTTCAGCCTGGCGCAGGTAACGACACCAAGCCTGGAGAACAGCCTGGCAGGGCGCCCGAGCCAGACCCGAACGAACCCGGACTTGGCAATCCATTGCCTTGAGTCAATGTCGTAGCACAGAGCCCAGCCTAGTGCTGGGCTTGTTGCTATTCAGGCATGGACTCCTCTCGCCACTGCTTGGCATGTCTCTGCACGACCGCCTTTCGTTAAGCCCGCGCGGGTTGGGTGAACAAGCTCTTCGACAAACAGTACCTGGACCACGCCAGTACCGAAAATTTCGAGGGTATTTCAGGCTATGAAGGGGTTCGAGACAGCTACGAGCCGGGCGGCGAGCTGCGCCTGGCTATGGCGCTTCGTATCTGAGTCGGGGAGTAGAAAATTAGGAGAGTAGAGGCGGCAGGGTTGTCGGCGTCTGGCGCTGGCAACCCTGCCTGAAACGGTCAGCCAGCCTGGCTGTGCAAGCGGCGGTCGGGTAGATGATGAGGTGCTGACAAACGCGCCTCGAGGAGTTGAACAAAAGCACGTGCCTCGGACTCGCTGCGGAACGTGACCTTGTTCCGGTCCATGCGAACTTCCCAGGTGCTGCCTTCGAATGACGTAAGCGGTCGGACTTGGATATCCATGATGCCTCCGGGTCTGGAAAAGACAGGCGAACGCTAGTCCTCTGCGAACTGCTCGTCAATTTGCAGAATTGACGCAGCACCGCCACTCGTCTGTCTGCTCGGCCGCCCGCAGCTCAAGCGCCCATGCGGGCGCTTATGTTGCGTGTTGTTTCCAGCAAACGCCTGGCTGCATTACCGTCCGCTTCGGCCATGAATCCGGGTTCGGCACCGACGATGGTGATAACGCCCGCAAGCTTGTTTCCGCTGCCGAACAGAGGTGCGGAAAGTGCGTTGACGCCTGCCATCAGCAGACCGTGAACGGCTTGCAGATGGGTGCGTTGCAGGTCGTTCATGGCGACCAGCAGGGCGTCAGGAGAGGGGGCGGACGGCAGTTTCAGCTCGTCTTCACGCAGCTGTGCTGTTTCGGCGTTTGGCATGAACGCGTTGAACACCAACCCGGTGGACGAGCCCAGCAGTGGTAGGACCGATCCCACCTGCGTTACCAGCGTCACGGCGCGTACGGCCTGTTCGACATGCACCACGGCCGGGCCGCGGTTGCCCCATACCGCCAGAAAACAGGTCTCGTTGAGTTCATCGCGCAGCTGCGCCAGATGAGGCGTCGCCAACTTGACCACATCCAGCCGGCCCAGCGCGGCGAGGCCGACGAACAAGGCGGCACGACCCAGTCCATAGTGGTTGGTCAAAGGGTCCTGCTCGGCAAAGCCGCTGGCCATCAATGCCTGCAGGTAGCGATGCACCTTGCTGGCGGGCATTCCGACATGTTCGGCCAAACGCGACAACGAGGTTGCCGGGGCCAGCTCGGCCAGTGCCGTGAGTATGTCGGTCCCGACTTCGGCAGCCTGAACTTTCTGTCGCCGAGGTGCCGTATCGGCGTTGCTGTCTGTCGTCAATTGGAACTGCCTGTGAGCCGGTCTTCAGTGAGGCGCTGTTTATAGCTTGACGCGTTAGCTGAGTTCAAATTACTTTTTGCGTAAACGCATTACGCTAAATGAGAGTCGGCTATGCAACCACAACAACAAATGGGCGAAACCTCTCGATACCAGTCCGGCTTCGGCAACGAATTCAGTAGCGAGGCCTTGCCCGGTGCTCTTCCGGTGGGGCAGAACTCACCCCAAAAGGTGCCGTACGGCCTCTACACGGAATTGTATTCCGGCACCGCTTTCACCGTGCCGCGCAGCGAAGCGCGCCGAACCTGGATGTATCGCATTCGACCGTCTGCCAGTCACGGCCAGTATCAGCGCATGGTCCAACAGCTGGATAACGCGCTGGGCCCGGTCACGCCCAATCGATTGCGGTGGAATCCAGAGCCCTTTCCACAGCATCCGGTCGACTTCATCGATGGATTGAAGTGCATTACCGCCAATGCCGAGCCAGGCCAGCCTGCGGGGGCGAGCATCTATCGCTACGCTGCGAACGTGTCGATGGAGCGTGTGTTCTTCAATGCCGATGGCGAGCTGCTGCTCGTGCCGCAGCAGGGCAGGTTGAGGCTGGTCACCGAGCTAGGGGTGCTTGAGGTGGCCCCGCTTGAGATTGCGGTGATCCCCCGCGGCATGCGCTTCCGTGTCGAACTGCTGGATGCCGAGGCGCGGGGCTACGTTTGCGAGAACCACTGTTGTGCGCTGCGCCTGCCGGATCTCGGCCCGATTGGCAGCAATGGTTTGGCCAATCCCCGCGACTTCCTGGCGCCAGTGGCTCAGTTTGAAGAGCGCGACGAACCCGTGCAGCTGGTGCAGAAGTTTCTCGGCGAACTCTGGGTAACCGAGCTGAATCACTCGCCCCTGGACGTCGTCGCTTGGCATGGAAACAACGTCCCGTACAAATATGACCTGCGCCGTTTCAACACCATCGGCACGGTGAGCTTCGATCACCCCGATCCGTCGATCTTTACCGTGCTGACCTCACCCAGTGCCATTCACGGCATGGCTAATATCGATTTCGTGATCTTCCCGCCGCGCTGGATGGTGGCCGAGAACACCTTCCGTCCGCCGTGGTTTCATCGCAACCTGATGAACGAGTTCATGGGCCTGATCGATGGCGCCTACGATGCCAAGGCCGATGGCTTCTCGCCTGGCGGTGCCTCGCTGCATAGCTGCATGAGCGCCCACGGACCGGATCATGTGTCGACCGAACAGGCGATCAACGCCGAACTCAAACCGCACAAGATCGAAAACACCATGGCCTTCATGTTCGAGACCGGCCAGGTACTTCGCCCCACACGCCAGGCGCTGGAAAGCCCGCTACTGCAGACCGATTACGACAGCTGCTGGGCCGGCCTGGCCAAGACCTTCGACAAGAACCGGAAATGACAGGACGGCACAGACCATGACCGTAGAAAAAGCGTTACGCAGCTGGGTCGAGTCGGCCAATGGCCATTCGGATTTTTCCCTCGCCAATCTGCCGCTGGGGGTGTTCAGCCGTGACGGTGACGAACCACGCGGTGGTGTCGCCATTGGTGATTTCATTCTCGACCTACGCGCAGCCACTGAGGCCGGTTTGTTCGAAGGCCAGGCGCTGGAAGCGGCGAAAGCGGCTAGCGTGAGCAGCCTCAACACCTTTTTCGCACTCGGGGCGTCGGCGCGCAAAGCGCTGCGAATTTCGCTAATGGACCTGCTGGGCGAGGGTAGCGCGCAGCGTGAGCGTCTGCAGCGTATGGGCGAGTCGCTGCTGCAGCCGATGGACCGTTGCCGGATGCATCTTCCCGCCAAGGTGGGCGATTACACCGACTTCTACGTTGGCATCCACCACGCCAATAACGTGGGCAAGCTATTCCGGCCGGACAACCCCTTGCTGCCAAACTACAAGTACGTGCCCATCGGTTACCACGGTCGTGCATCGACCGTCGATGTATCCGGCTCGACCGTTAAACGCCCCAATGGCCAGACCATGCCTCCGGGCGCCAACGAACCGAGTTTTGGTCCGAGCAAGCGGCTCGATCACGAGTTGGAGCTGGGCATCTGGATAGGCCGGGGAAATACCCGTGGCGAGTCGATCCCGATTGGTGAAGCGAGCGACCATGTCGCCGGTTTCTGCCTGCTCAACGACTGGTCTGCTCGTGATTTGCAGGCGTGGGAATATCAGCCGCTCGGGCCCTTTCTCTCGAAGAGTTTCGCCACCAGCGTGTCGCCCTGGGTCGTGACGCCCGAAGCACTGGAGCCTTTCCGCTGCCCGCAGCCGGCGCGTTCCGAAGGCGATCCGCAGCCGTTGCCGTATCTCTACGACGAGCATGACCAGCAGCAGGGCGCTTTGAATATCGAGCTCGAAGTGCTGTTGTTGACCGAGACCATGCGCAACGAAGGTCAGCCGCCTCAGCGCATCGCCTTGAGCAGTACGAAAAACATGTACTGGACTGTCGCCCAGATGGTTACGCACCACAGCGTCAACGGTTGCAGCTTGCAGCCCGGCGACCTGTTCGGCTCCGGCACCTTGTCAGGCAATAGCGCTGACAGTCTCGGTAGCCTGTTGGAGATCACTGCGGGCGGCAAGCAGCCCCTGGAGTTGCCCAGCGGAGAAACCCGCACCTTCCTTGAAGACGGTGACGAGATCATTCTCAAGGCGCGTTGCCGTCGGGATGGTCAGGCCTCGATCGGTTTCGGAGAATGTCGCGGTCGAGTAATGCCAGCGTCACGTTGAGCTGCTCTGCAAAAAAGCCCGGGTGCATTGGCAGCCGGGCTTTTCTTGTCACTGGCAAAGGGTTAGGGCAGGGCAGCTGTGTCGAGCGTGCTCGGCGCAGCCGGACCCGTTGCGGCGCGTCGCATCTGTTCGGCCAGTGCTTCGGTAAAATCCTGCGCGGCGGACCAGCGTAGGTGAACCGCGTCGACGAACGAGCCCACCGGCGTGCTCCAGTCCTTGTCGGCATTCCAATAGGTGCCCTTGTTGCCCAGCGCATCGGCAATGCGCTGATCGAAGCTGGCTAGAAATGTGCCGTCAGGGTCGTATTTCTCTTTCCATTCCGGGTGCAACGGAGTGGAAACGACCATCAAATTTCGGCCTTCCTGCTGGAGCCGTGCGCTCATTTGTTGCAGTGCGTTGAAGCAGTTGTGGTCCAGCGCGTCGGGTTTCCCGTACATCAGGTCGCGGGTGTTGCGGGTGCGCAGCGGACCATCACCGAAGCGGTTGAATATCAGGGGGTCCCACTCTATCTGTCCCGCGCGTTGCGCCTTCACGGTCAACGCATTGCGAGCGAGCGACTTGGGCGCGAAATAGCGCATGTAGTAGCCCCAGCGTGAAGTTTCCTCGTAGACGTAGGGATCGACATGCTCGCGGTTGAACACCGCCGCCGGCACCCGCCAACAGCCGGCAAAGTCCTGTGGGTCGGCAATCATTACCACGCTGCGAATGCTCGGTTCACGATCGAGCAACCAGTGCCCGACGTAGGTCGACTGGTTGGCGAACAAGCCGCAGAACGCGCCGTTCATTGGGCGCACCTCAGGCATGGCGCTGACCAGTGCATTGCCGTCCACATGCCGCCAGGCCACCGATGATCCGATGACCAGAAGGTTGGGCGACTCGATAGGGTTGTCGCGCAGAAAGGCCAGTTTCTCATCGACGCACAGGTTGTTGGAGAACGCGGGTGGCGGCAGATTGCCGGTCCGCTCCAACGCGAAAAGCGTCAGGCAGAACATCGCCAACGCGCCGAACAGCCCGGCAAAGAGTGAAAGCAGATACCGCGTACGTATTTGCCCCGGCGCGCTCGCCGTGGTGGCTGTTCCGTGCTCGGTGGAGCTCCCATCCCTGGATACGTTTGCGGTATGAATCATGATCTATCTTCCTTTCAGCTTGGCGCTGATGACTTCGGCGAAATGACCAACGTTGCGCAAGGATTCCAGCTCCGCCGTGCGGAACTTGATGCCGAAGCGCTGTTCGGCTGCGACGGTGAGCATGACGTGGGTCTGGCTGTCCCAGCCTTCGATGTCGTGCGCGGTCATTTCTGGCGAAAGCACAATGCTGTCGTCGTCGAAGACGTCGTGAAAAACCGGAGTGAGTTCCTTGAGTACGTCAGCTTCAGTCATGCTTTTACCTCGATGAAATGGCGTGGAGAGTGAGTGGATGAGAGGTCGTAGCGCCAGAAGGTCGCTTCGGTCGTGGCTCCGGAGGGTGCCGGATGCTGGGTGAAACCGAGCCTGGGATAATGCTCAGCGACCATGCCGTTGCGTTCAGTGGCACGGTATTCGCCGATCAATGCTCGATAGCCGGCTGCCCTCGCGGCGTCGGTGAGTACGTCTAGCACGGCCTCTTCGACCTGCCGACCCAGCACGCGGCAACTCATGAGCCAGCTGTCTATCAGGAGCTCATCGTCAGCTAACCCTTCGTCCGGGCGCGCCAACAGGACGCTGATCAGGCCGTTGTCGCCGAACTTGTCGGCCAGGCGGATGGCCAGCGCCACCGAGCGTGAGTCGCTGGCCATCCGCTCGACTTCGGCCTCGCTGTAGCGGCGCGTGGTGAGGTTGAACTGGTTGGTCTTGTTGATCAGCTGTGTGCTGCGGGTCAGTTCGGCCGTGCCGATGGGCGTTGCGGTAAGAACCATCTCCAGGCCGCGCAGGTAGCCTTCCATGTCGGTGGCCTGGCTCATGGCGGCCTTGCGTTCAGCGTTGAGTGCGTAGTTGCGCCCGCGTGTAGCGTCGTCCGGGGTGAAGGAGACGGCCTCGAAGTACCTGGCTGCCGCGACGCGTGCGGGATAATCGGCGACGTCGTCCGGCAATTCCGGCACCGCGACTTCGGGCAGCTCGCGGCGCACGATGTCGCGCTCAGCCGGGTTGTCATCGACAAAAACCAGGCTGTCCAGGCCGATATCCAGCATCGAGGCGATACGCCGTAGGTTGCTGGCCTTGTCTTCCCAGTTGGCAACGAAGGCAGCGATGTCGCTGCGCTTGAGTGCCATTTCCGGATGATTGAAGGCCGCCTCGGCGACGCTCAGATCGTTCTTGCTGCACACCGCGAGAATGATTCCTCGGCGGGCCAGCATCGACGCGTAGCGCTGGAAGGCGAGGAAGGCTTCGCCACTGGGTGAGCCCTGGCCCAGGTGGATGCCATCCACGCCGTCGTCACCGACCACGCCACCCCACAGGGTGTTGTCCAGGTCGAGCACCAGGCACTTGCGCGACAAGCCGACACTGGCCGCAGCGATGCACGCCAGCTGGTCGCCATAAAGCGGTGCCAGATTCGGGCTGACAAGCTGCTTGGCCTGATGCCAGCGTACCGGCTCGGCCAGGCCATCGCCGTAGCTTCCGCGTGCAGCTTCCCAGGCAAGGTCCATCAGCAGCACGCCGTCTTCCCGAGCCGCGTTACGGATGGCTGCGTTGAGCCGATCAACCAGTGCGTATGGCGAGGCCGGGACCAGCGCCTCGAATGAGCCGAATAACGGTGGGTCCGCTGGCACGATGGTCTGCTGCACGACCTGCGCCGCGTAGCGCTCGCGCGCACGGCGCCAGAGCAGGCGCAGCTCGTCGACCCGCCCGGCAACCGCCGCATCCACTTCTTCCTGGGAGGCTTCGAGTGGGAGTTGTAATGGCGCGTCTCTGGCGTCGAGCGCAAGCACGATCAGCTGCGGTGCAAAACTCGCAAGCTCTGGGTCATCCATCAGCAGCGCCTGACGGTACATGCCGTAGGGCGCGACATACACGCTGAGCGCGAGGCGACGGTGCAACCCGGCGACGCGAATGGCTGGTACAAGATGGTCGACGGTGTGCGAAGCGAGGAGGGCGATGCGCAACGGTCGCAGCCCGCTGACTGTCGTTTCGCCACCAGCCGCCGTGCGCAGGCCTTCACCCGCCAGCCGGTCCAGCCGCGTAGTCAGCGTGAAGTCGCGCCGGTAGGCGGCGAGCCCGGTCGCCAAGCTCAGGCGCGAGATCGGATCGGTCTCACGTTTGGCCTCGCCAATGGCGGTGCTGAGATCGGGGTGCTGCGCTAACCAGAGAAGCTGATCCATTAGCGGTTAACTCCTTTTCGGTTGAAACAAATTTCAGAACTGGAAGTAGAGGAACTCGGTAGGAGCGACGGAAAAAGCAACGGCCAGTGCGAAGAAACCGAGCACGCCAACCGCCAGGCCAACTGCAGGCGTCGGCGACCAGCCCGCTATCGGGAACCAGCGCAGCAGCCAGTGCTCGCGCGGCTGGGCATCGAGGGCGGTACGGAAACCTGCCATCCACTGCTGCACGTTGGGCATCAGCCAGACGAACGCCAGCAGCAGCGCGACGGTGATGTAATCGGATTTATCGAGTTTGGTGCTCAGCTCGCTCAAACCGACCATGCCGGAGAGCATCGCCATAGCGGCCGGAACGCTGGACGCTCGGAAGAACACCATCGCCACCACGACGCAGAGGAAGGTCAGCAGGACCGCGCCGGCGTGATGCAGGAACCTGTCGCTGTCGAGCGGCAGGCCGCGGCGCGCCTTGTAGGCACGGAAACCGTGGGCAACCACCAGATAGAAACCGTGCAGCAGTCCGAACACCACGAACTGCCAGCCGGCGCCATGCCAGACGCCCGAGATAAACATCGTCAGTACCGTGGGATAGGCGATCAGCACGACAAAGGTCCCGAGGCTCATCTTGCCGCGCCTCGGCAGGGGCTTTCCGGCCGCCATCCGTGAGCGAGTGATTCGCATGACGATGGGGTTGTAGATATAGGCCGTCAGGAAACGCGTGAGGGTCATGTGCCAGCGCGACCAGTAGTCGATCACGTTGTGCGCCTTGAACGGGCTGTTGAAGTTCACCGGTAAGCGCAGGCCGAACAGCAGGCCCAGGCCAATCGCCATGTCGCTGTAACCGGAGAAGTCGAAATAGATTTGCAATGTGTAGGTGAGGGCGCCAAGCCACGCGTCATAGAGCGCAGGGACTGTGCCGTCAGCCGCCACTGCGAAGATCGGCGAGGCCTTGGCGCCCAGCGGGTCGGCGATTATCACCTTCTTGAACAGGCCAAGCAGAAAGACCGTCAGACCCAGCGAAATGTTGTCCAGCCGGGGCCGGAAGGTGCTGCTGTCATTGAACTGCTTAAGCATTTCCCCATGATGGGTGATCGGGCCGGCGATCAGCTGCGGGAAGAAGGTGATGAACAGGCAGTAATTGACGAAGTCATGCTCGGTGACTTCGCCATCATGCGCATCGACCAGGTAGGCGATCTGCTGAAAGGTAAAGAAGGAGATCGCCAGCGGTAGCAGGATGTCACCGACCGACCAGCCGAGGTCGAAGGCTGTATCGACGGCGCCAAACAGAAACTCTGTGTACTTGTAGTAGCCCAGCAGGGCGACGTTTGCGGCGACGCCCAGGATCAGGACCGCGCGCGATGGTCGGCGCATCAGATATCCGCCGATCAGGTAGTTCGCCACCATGCTGCCGACCAGCAATGGCACATAGGTCGGGTTCCACCAGCCGTAAAAGACCAGCGACGCTAATGTCAGCCAGATCGCTGCGTAGCGTTGTCTTCCGTTGCCTGCAAGGAGGATGAAACCAAAAAGAACCACCGGGAGAAAACCGGCGATGAAGGTCATGGAATTGAAGAGCATCGTCCCTTTCCTTTTACTTGAATCTCCAGTGCCGCTCCCTTTCCGTTCGGGACAGCGGCTGCATAATGAGTCGCGCGTCGATGGTCGCCATCGATACAAAGCCCCCCCATCCCACAAAAACAGCGAAAAAGCTGTTTCTGCGCCCGGGCATGAATACTTGTCGCAACTAAGGTGTTAACGCCCCGACTCTTAACTGCGACTCGACGTTGTAAGAAAAAGTTGCGCCACTCATCCGGCCGATGAGTCTCTCCAGACGGACGGGAAAAAGCTGGCAAAGCAAGCGAAACGGCGTATATCGAGACGGTTAACGGGCTGATCATCGAGGGGCGTATCGTGGCCAATGAACGTCTAGAACGGCGCGGCGGTGCAGCCCGGGGGCAGGCGACGCGAAAATGAAGTGAGCCGTCCGTCACAATTCAGTGAGTACCTCGCTGTTTGGAGTGAACTTTCCCAGTGGTCAGCCGATGACCTATCAGTACTCACACTGATTCGGATGTTTATCCAATGCGAATTACGCTGAAATTGAAGGTCCTGCTGCTAGCGCTCGTCCCTGTCACGTTGTTCGCAATAGTGCTGAGCGGCGCAGCGGCAAAAATTCTCCACTCGCTTGCCGAGGAGGAGATTGAAACCACACGTGAACGACTGATCAACGAGGCTCGTGTACGACTTGAGGATTACATGCGCATTGGCATAAGCAGTGTCGCGCACCTCTACGAGCCTGCCGCTCAAGGCGACTTGGCCAGTCGCGCCGAGGCGATTGCCATCCTTTCCAAGATCAAGTTCGGCAAAGACGGTTACTTCTTTGGCCACGATTCCAATGTGGTACGCCTGTTCCGAGGCCAAAGCCCGGTAGACGTTGGTGTGAATTTGAACGACCGTCGAGACTCGAACGGCGTATATATCAACCGTGAGCTGGTCGCCGTCGCCAAGAACAATACCTACTACGTCAACTATTCCTCTCCGCTGCCAAGCGACGAAACGGTGCAGGTCCCGAAGCTTGCCTATAGCTTCTATTTGCCCAAGTGGGATATGGCCGTGGGTACCGCGGTGAATCTGGACAACATCGAAGCGGCGTTGGACGCGGAACGTCAGGAAATCTCGAGCCGTGTGAACACTATCCTCAGCAGTATCCTGGTAATTGCCGGTCTCATGCTGGCAGGGGTGTTTATTGCCGGAATTGTGATCAGCAACTCCATCGTCAAACCAATCAAGGTGATCCGCGAGCAGCTCGATGACATTGCTGCCGGTGACGGTGATCTGACCCACCGCCTGCCGGACAACCGCAATGACGAGCTGGGCGAGCTGGCCGGTTCCTTCAACCGCTTCGTAGGCAAGATCCACACCATGGTTAGCCAGGTCGCGGAAATGACCGGCCAGTTGACCGGCATGGTTGCCGAAGTAGCGGCCCAGGCGCAGCGCTCCGAGAAGGCAATGGAGACCCAGCGTCAGGAAACAGATCAGGTTGCCACCGCCATTAACGAGATGTCGGCTGCCGCGCAGGAAGTCGCTCATAGCGCTCAGGGCGCAGCTGAAGCTGCACAGAAAACCGACCAGGAAGGCCAGCAAGCCAAAGCCGTCGTAGATTCGAGCATTCGGCAGATCCATTCGCTGGTCGAAGAGATTCGTAGCAGCGGCACGTCGCTGGATGCACTGCAGCAGGACGTTCATGCGATTGTCGGCGTGCTCGACGTGATTCGCTCCATTGCCGAGCAGACCAACCTGCTGGCGCTCAACGCTGCCATCGAAGCCGCACGGGCCGGTGAGGCAGGGCGCGGATTCGCTGTGGTTGCCGACGAGGTTCGTGCATTGGCCAGCCGGACCCAGCAAAGCACACAGGAAATTCAGGGCATGATCGACCGCCTGCAGACCGGAGCCAAGCAGGCCGTCGCAGCCATGAGCCGCTCCAGCGAGGCGGGTGACGCCAGCAGCTCCCAAGCCAATCAGGCCGGCGCTTCACTGGATGCCATTGCCCAGCTGATCGCCACGATCAACAGCATGAACGCGCAGATCGCCAGCGCTGCCGAAGAGCAGACCGCAGTGGCAGAAGAGATCAACCGCAGCGTTCACCAGATCGCCACAGCAGTAGAAAACGTTGCCGAGGAAACCCAGCAGGGCGCTCATACGGCGCGCAATTTGGCTAACGTAGGCGAGCGTTTGGGCGGACTGGTTCGTCAGTTCCGGATCTGATTGTATTGACCGGTCACGCTTCTCGCGTCGGCTGGGGCTTTGATCAAGACGCCGCGAGCATGTCTCGCGGCGTCTGCCGTTGTGACGGACCGCTTGATCCGTTGGGCCATACAGGGACGTTTTGATTAGTCGCTCGCCAGTGTTTTGGCGCTCGATAATTGACTGAAACTAGCATAATCTATACAAACACGTCTATCTGTATCGGTTCGATACAACTATCGAAGGTGCCCCATGAAAGGGTTGCGTAGTCTCCTACTTGATCTAAGTGTCAAGCGTAAGTTGTTGACGGGCTTCGGGCTCGTATTGCTGATTACGCTGGTTATCGCCTGGCTTAGCTACCAGTCCCTAGATTCCGTATTCGAACGGTTTGGAAAGCTGAATCAGGTTGCTGAAATCAAATCGCTCGTTGCGGATGCCCGGCAAGACGAAAAGAATTTCTTACTGCGCCGGGACCCCAAATTTCTGGATGATGCAAAGCAATCGATCGCTAAGACGCGGGACATTGCCCATGACGCGCGCGAAAGCTTCGAAAAAGTAGAAAGCATCGCGCTCATGGACCGTATCAAGCAGGACGGCGAGGGATACCAGGCCCGGCTCGTGGAATTCGCCGAGGCCATGCGTAAAAGGCAGGTGGCTGAAGACAACATGGAGGCAGCGGCTCGTGATGCGCTTGCTGGCTTCAATGCGGCCGAGGCAGAGCTGCGTAGGCGCGTACAAGAGCAGATCGTGGCCACGGGAGACGCTGAAAGTATTCAAACACTGATGCTGTCCAACCAGGCTTCCAGCCTTGCAAAGCAGCTGTTCGACACTCGGCGGCTGGAGAAAAACTTTGTTCTGGGCGGCGCTGAACAGGATGCAGCGGCCTTGCTGGTTCAACTCGACGCATCAGCCCGAGCTGGCCAGGCGCTGAAAAGCGAACTTCCAGAGGGTCGCAGCAGCGAAGCCTTGGAGCAGGCGCTGGTCCGTCTGGGTGAATACAAGTCCGAATTCATGGACTACCGTAAGGCGCAGTCGGAGCGAGTTGCCAGCGAAGAAGATTTGACCGAGCGTGCCCGCCAGATGGTGGAAGTTGCGCAGACTGCCTATGACGGCCAGCTTGAAGAGCTGCAAATCGAACAGCGTCAGGTCCGTATGGTGCTTATCGGCGCAACGGTAGTGGCGCTGGTTCTGAGTGTTCTGTGCGCGGCGCTTATCACGCAGATGATCGTCGGTCCGTTGCAGAAGGTCGTCGCGGTTGCACGACGCATTGCCGATGGCGATCTGTCTACCAACCTCGCAGTCGACCGCCACGATGAGCTTGGCCAGTTGGTGCAGGCCATGCAGCAGATGAGCGAGAGTCTGCGGTCGCTGCTGACGCGGCTTTCGGACGGTATTGCGCAGCTTGCAACCGCCGCCGAGGAAATGTCGGCCGTGACCGAGCAAACCAGTGTCGGCGTAGGCCAGCAGAAGCTTGAGACCGACCAGGTAGCGACTGCAATGAACGAAATGACCGCGACCGTTCAGGACGTGGCGCGTAACGCAGAATCTGCAGCTCATTCCGCAGCGTCTGCCGACATCCAGGTGCAACAAGGCCACTCAGTGGTCAAGCAAACCATTGGCCGTATCGAGGATCTGGCCCGCTCGGTGGGTGATTCAGCAGAGGCGATCGAGCGGTTGAAGCACCACAGCGCCGGGATCGGCAATGTGCTCGATGTGATCAAGAGCGTTGCCGATCAGACCAACCTGTTGGCACTCAATGCGGCGATCGAAGCGGCTCGCGCAGGCGAGGCCGGTCGAGGATTTGCTGTTGTGGCTGATGAGGTCCGCTCGCTGGCGCGGCGTACGCAACAATCCACGTCCGAGATCGAGCAGCTCATCGTCGCGCTCCAGACCGGGACTGAGGGCGCAGTTGAAGTGATGGGCAAGAGCTGTGAGCTTGCCGATCAGACCGTCGAGGCAGCACAACTGGCCGGTGAAGCGCTCACTGCCATCAACGATGCGGTTTCGAGCATTCAGCAGATGAACCAGCAGATCGCGACAGCCTCCGAGCAGCAGAGCGCGGTCGCCGAAGAGATCAATCGCAGCGTGTCCAACATTCGTGATGTGGCGGATCAGTCTGCCGCGGCCACCGAGCAAACCTCGTCCGCCAGCGCGGACCTCGCCAGACTGGGTACCGAATTGCAGGGGCAGGTGAGCAGGTTCCGTCTTGCCTGAGGCCGAACGAGCCTGTCGGTTGTTCGTGCTTCAGGTTGTATGAGTCAGGAAGCAAAAAAGGTGGGCCGATGAGGCCCACCCTTTTTTTTCAGCCAAAGAAGTACAGGCAGCCTGAAATGACGATGCCCGAATACACCAGCATCAGCAGGCAGTAGCCCATGATGTCACGCGCACCCAGGCCGACAATGCCCAGGATCGGCAACGCCCAGAATGGCTGGATCATGTTGGTCCAGGCATCACCCCAGGCGATGGCCATCGCGGTGACGGCTGGTGTTACGCCGAGTGCCTGACCTGCCGGTAGCATGATCGGCCCTTGCACGGCCCATTGACCACCACCGGACGGTACGAAGACGTTGACCAGCCCGGCACTGAGGAAGGCCAGCACCGGGAAGGTGTCAGCCGACGACCAGGCAACGAAGGTGTCGGTGATCTGCCGCCCCAGCGACAGGCCCTCAGCGTTCGCGCCCACCATCATGCCCATGATCCCGGCGTAGAAGGGAAACTGGATGACGATGCCGCTGATGCCGCCAATGCCGTCCTGTACCGCACGCATATAACGCTCCGGCGAGCCGTGAAGCGCCAGGCCGATAAACAGGAACAGGCCGATGACGATATTCAGGCTCAGGGCGAAGCCGTTCTCGGCAAAGTAGTACCCGAAATACACCACAGCCAGGGCGACGATGATCAGGTTGAGAATGCGACTGTCGTCCATGCGCTGAGCCAGGGTGTTGCGTGGCAAAGCCTCATGGGCAGGGTCGAGCAGTTTCGCCGGGTCTGCAACCTTTGGGTCTTTTGGATGCATGGCCCAGTTGAGGATCGGCAGGCCGATCACCAGAAGCGCGATGATGGTCAGGTTCATGGGAGTGAACAGCGTGTCGCCGACGCCGATGGCGGCGGTCACGACACCGCCCGTCATGCGTTCCAGGTCCGCGCCGCCAGTGGCCAGTGACAGCGGGATCGAGCCGGAAAGCCCGCCGTGCCAGATCAGGAAGCCCGAATAGGCCGCGGCGACCAACAGCGGGTAGTCGACGCCTTTGACTTCACGAGCCAGCGCTCGGGCGAAGACTGCACCGATCACCAGGCCAAAGCCCCAGTTGATCCAGGAGCCGGCCAGGGCAACCAGCGTGACCATGACCACGGCACGCCCTGGCGTACGAGCACCGCGCGCCAGTCCGGCAAGAATTCGGTGTATAGCCGGTGCGCTGGCCAGCGCATGGCCGGTGACAAGAATCAAGGCCATCTGCATGGCAAAGGTTAGGAGATTCCAGAAGCCCGTGCCCCAGTGCTTCGCCATCGAAGGCAGGCCCTGTCCAGTAACGAGCATGCTCGCGGCAAGCACGATGAGGCTGAGAAGAATCGCGAAAACGAAAGGTGAGGGTAGGTATCGCTGAATGAGCTTGACGCTCAAGGCGGTAACGGAGCTGAGCATGGTGGTGTTGATCCTGTGTTGTTTTTCTTTTTTATAGGCGGCGCACGGGCGTGGCGTGCGCTGCGGTTTTCCTCAGTATGTTGGGCGATCTATCCCGACCGCGGTGCGCACCCTCCAGTAAGATCCAATGTGGTTCGTTCAGTTGCGTTCAATCGCCAGCGCCACGCCCTGGCCACCACCGATGCACAGCGTGGCAAGACCTTTCTTCGCGTCGCGGCGGATCATTTCGTGTAGCAGCGTGACCAGCACACGGCAGCCTGAGGCGCCGATAGGATGGCCGAGCGCGATGGCACCGCCGTTGACGTTGACCTTTTCGGCATCCCAGCCAAGCTGTTGTCCGACCGACAGCGCCTGGGCGGCGAAGGCCTCGTTGGCTTCAATCAGGTCCAGTTCATTCAGTGACCAGCCGGCCTTGTCCAGGCAGCGGCGGGTAGCCGAGACCGGGGCGATACCCATGATGGCGGGATCGACCCCGGCGTTGGCGTAGGCCTTGATGCGTGCCAGCACAGGCACGCCGAGTGAATCGGCTTTCTCTGCGCTCATCAGCAGGACTGCCGCCGCGCCGTCGTTAAGGCTGGAAGCGTTACCGGCTGTGACCGTTCCGTCCTTTTTGAACGCCGGCTTGAGTTTGGCCAGTGACTCAGCCGTGGTGCCGGCGCGCGGCTGTTCGTCTGTGTCGAAACGCAGCGGATCACCCTTGCGCTGGGGAATTCCGATCGGGGTGATCTCTTCCTTGAAACGTCCGGCTTCGATGGCGGCAACGGCTTTGTGCTGCGATGACGCGGCGAAGGCGTCCTGCGCTTCACGGCTGATGCTGTACTTATCGGCCAGGTTTTCCGCAGTGATCCCCATGTGGAAATCGTTGAAGGCATCCCATAGGCCGTCGCTGATCATGCTGTCGAGCATCTCTGCATGACCCATGCGCAGCCCGGTACGTGCCTTGGGCAACACGTAGGGCGCCAGGCTCATATTCTCCTGGCCACCGGCGATGATGACGTCGGCATCACCACAACGGATCGCCTGGGTGGCGAGGTGCAGCGCCTTGAGCCCCGAACCGCAGACTTTGTTCAGCGTGAAGGAGGGCACCGCAAAGGGTAGGCCGGCCTTGATCGATGCCTGGCGTGCGGGGTTCTGGCCGGAACCGGCCGTTAGTACCTGGCCAAGGATGACTTCGTCCACTTCGGCAGGGTTTAGCCCGCTCTGTTCGAGCAGGCGTTTGATCACGGCGGCGCCGAGATCAGGCGCGGAAATATTGGCCAAAGAGCCCTGGAAGGACCCGATGGCGGTACGGGTAGCGGCAACGATTACGACGTCTCGCATATCTGTGCTCCGGTTGAACTGGGTGTTGTTATGCCTGCATCTGGCTCTGAGGCGCTACCGTGAGCAGAGCCGTGCGGCGACCGTTGTAGCGCTCGCTATGCCTGCCATTAGTGGCGGCGAGGCGGCTTGGTGCTGGGTCGGTATTGCAAGCAAGCCTGCTCCTACAGGTTGAGCGTCAGCTCAGAACGTCATCTCGGGTACGTGCTCCGGAACCACCAGCTCGCCCGCGGTCTTGGCAACGATTTCCTCAACGCTCACGCCCGGGGCGCGTTCCTTGAGGATGAACGCGCCGTTTTCGATCTCCAGATAAGCCAGGTCGGTCAGCACACGCTTGATGCAGCCGGCGCCTGTCAGCGGCAGGTTACATTTGGGCAGCAGCTTGGATTCGCCATCCTTGGAGGCGTGGGTCATCAACACGATGATGTTCTCAGCACCGGCTACCAGATCCATCGCGCCGCCCATGCCCTTGACCAGCTTGCCAGGGATCATCCAGGAGGCGATGTTGCCCTGGACGTCCACTTCGAAAGCGCCGAGCACAGTGAGATCGATGTGGCCGCCGCGGATCATCGCGAAGGATTCGGCCGAATTGAAGATGGATGCGCCGACGCGTGCGGTGACGGTCTGTTTGCCGGCGTTGATCATGTCGGCATCAAGTTCGTCTTCGGTAGGGAAGGCGCCCATGCCGAGCAAACCGTTTTCAGATTGCAGCATCACTTCCATGCCCTCGGGCACGTAGTTGGCGACCAGGGTCGGAATACCGATACCAAGGTTCACGTAGTAGCCGTCCTGCAATTCACGGGCGACGCGCTGTGCCATTTGTTCGCGAGAAAGTGCCATCTCCGATTCCTCTTATTCTTGTGAGCGGACGGTGCGCTTTTCGATGCGCTTTTCGAAGGTGCCGCAGATGATGCGGTCGACGTAGATGCCGGGCGTGTGAATCTGGGTGGGGTCGATCTCGCCTGGCTCGACGATTTCCTCGACCTCGACGACCGTGATCTTTCCGGCAGCTGCGGCCAGTGGATTGAAGTTCTGTGCGGTGTGGCGATAGATGACGTTGCCGTAGCGGTCGGCCTTCCAGCCTTTGACGATGGCGAAGTCACCGATGATGGCATGCTCGAGGACGTGCGGTCGGCCGTTGAATTCACGCACGTCCTTGCCTTCGGCGATAGGCGTGCCGTACCCGGTGGCGGTGTAGAACGCGGGGATGCCGGCACCGCCAGCGCGCATTTTCTCAGCCAGCGTGCCCTGGGGTGTCAGCTCGACTTCCAGTTCACCGTTAAGCAGCTGCTTCTCGAACAGCGCGTTCTCGCCCACGTAGGAGGCGATCATCTTGCGGATCTGCCGATCCTCCAGCAGCACGCCGAGGCCGAACCCGTCGACGCCACAGTTGTTGGATACAACGGTGAGCTCGCGCGTGCCCTTGCGCTTTATCTCGGCGATCAGATTCTCGGGGATGCCACACAGACCGAAGCCGCCGGCCAGGACAGTCATGCCGTCCTCGAGCCCTTCGAGCGCCGCGGCATAGGAATTCACGCGCTTGTCGAAACCAGCCATAAACCATTCCTTCTTGTTGTTGGAGACCCAGAGGTCGTACAGCGAGTGTCACTTCGTTGTGTGGATTTATTAAGTTGATTTTTAAGCACGATTGATTGATAAAACGAAACAAAGCGAAAGCCACGGTGCTGCCGTTCCTGGAAGTCGTTAATGACCATCAAACAACTCCGCGCTTTTCTCGCTGTAGCCCACACGCTGAGCTTTGCCCAGGCGTGCGAGCGCTTGCATCTGTCGCAATCAGCCTTGAGCCTGACCATCAAAGCGCTGGAGGATGGGCTGGGCGGGCGTTTGTTCAGCCGCACAACGCGCGCCGTCAGCCTTACGCCAGAGGGCGAGGCGTTGTTGCCGCTGGCCCGTCGCCTGCTGGCCGATTGGGACAACGCCGAAGATGAGTTGCGTCAGCGCTTCACGCTGAAACAGGGCAGGGTGTCGCTGGCTTCGATGCCGTCGTTTGCCGGCAACCTGCTGCCCGCTGTGCTGCGCACGTTCAGCGATCAATACCCCTCGATCAGCGTCACGGTGCACGACGTAATCAACGAACAGGTCATGGAGATGGTTCGTGATCGCCAGGTGGAACTGGGGATCGCGTTCGAGCCAGAGCCAAGCATGCCGTTGACATTCACAGCGCTCTATAGCGATCGTTTCGTCGCTGTGATCCCGGCAGGCTCGCCGCTGGCGAATCTGCCGGAGGTCACTTGGAATGCCTTGCTCCAACACCCCTTCATCACGCTGCAGCGACCTTCCACCGTACGCTTCATGCTCGAAGATCACCTGCGACATAGGGGCGTCAGCCTTCCGGTTCAGTTCGAGAGCCATCAGCTTGCAACCGTCGGGCGCATGGTTGCTAGTGGGCTGGGCGTGAGCGCTGTTCCGGCCCTGTGCCGGGACCAGATGCTCGAACTTGGCGCCCACTGCGTCGCGCTCAGCGATCCGGTGATCGAAAAACCGGTCGGCATCCTGACCAAACCCGGCCACGAGCTTTCAGTGGCCGCGCAAGCCATTGCGGACGCGCTGCGGGCCGCCACGGCCTATCCGGCCAGCCCTGCATAGGTGCAAAGCCGGAGCCTGCTGCATCGCTGCCCTTGTAGGAGCGAGCTTGCTCGCGATCGGGGTTCAATATGGCGTCAAGCGAACCATCAACGCAGGGTTCTTGCCAATGCCGAGCGTTAACGCCAGACGCCTCCTCGCCATCGCAGCGCGGATGCGATGTTCAACATCTCCCAACCGTCCGTCGGGCTTCGCAGAGTGCAGCCCGGCTTTTCTTGATCTGGATCAACGAATCGCGTGGTCCCGTTGTAAAGACCGTCATTCTGTAGCCGACACGCTGGGTGGCTGGGATTGCTTGTTCCCCGGCCATCGCTAGCGCTCCGGCCCGCCAGGCCTGAGCGCGCAGTTAGCTTACTTTCCTTATGGTGACTTATGTCTCTACGCAATATCGGTATCGCACCCCGAGCGGGGCTCGCCTTTGGCCTGATCGCGCTACTTCTGTTATGCATCGGCGTGTTCTCGTTGACCAAGATGGCTCGAATGGACGCGGCCGCCGATGAGATCAGCGAAAATTGGCTGCCATCGGTTCTAGTGCTCAAAGATATGAACCAGTCCATCCTGCGCCAGCGGATCTTTACGCTTCGCGCTCTGGTGCTGACCGATGCGGCCGCGTTGGCCAAGAACCTGACCAGCATCAGCGAGCTGAAGAGTGGCGTCCAGAAGATGAGCGCTGAATATGAGGACTACGTTTCCGGCCCCGAGGAGCGGAAGCTGTTCGACGAGTTCAAGCATGCCTACGCGGTCTACCAGAACGATCAGCAGACGGTACTTGATTACGCAAACAATGGCCGCCTTGATGATGCACGCAGTTATCTCAATGAGACCTTGCTGGCCAGCGCCGATGCGTTGATGAAATCCCTGATAGCGATGAGTGACTTCAACAGCAACGGAGCGAAAGCGGCCACGGTGAGTTCGAACGAGACTTACCTCAGCTCCCGTTTTGCGATGGTCACCGCAATCATCGGTGCTTCGCTAATCAGCGTGCTGCTCGCGTGGCTGCTGATTCGTAGCATTGTGGTGCCTCTGGCCGAGGCCTTGCGGGTGGCACAGGTCGTTGTTGCTGGCGATCTCACCAAACCCATCGATGTGCAGGGCAAGGACGAACCGGCGCGCCTGCTTGAGGCAATGAAAGCCATGCAGACCAGCCTGCGCGAGACGATCCAGAGTATCTCCGACTCTTCCACTCAGCTTGCCTCTGCAGCTGAGGAGCTCCACGTGGTCACTGAGGACTCCAGCCGTGGCCTGCAGCAACAGAACAGCGAGATTGAACAGGCGGCGACGGCCGTCAATCAGATGACGGCAGCGGTCGATGAGGTAGCACGTAATGCCGTAGCTACATCTGAAGCCTCCAAACAGTCGGAGCGTTCCGGACGGGAAGGGCAACAGCAGGTCACTCGTACGGTGCAATCGATAAACGAGCTGGCTGTAGGGGTAACCACCACGGCAGGGCAGGTCGGCGAGCTCGCGGGCAAGGTGCGAGATATCACCAAGGTGCTGGACGTGATTCGCGCCATCGCCGAGCAAACCAATCTGCTGGCCTTGAACGCGGCCATTGAAGCCGCCCGAGCCGGCGATGCCGGGCGTGGTTTCGCGGTAGTGGCCGACGAGGTCAGGGCATTGGCCCATCGCACCCAGCAATCGACCCAGGAAATCGAAGAGATGATCGGCGGTATCCAGAGCGGAACCGAGCGTGCCGTGCATGCCATGCAGCTGAGCAACGAGCAGGCCCGGGCGACGCTGACGGTGGCTCAGGCTGCCGGCGTGGCCTTGGATCAGATCGCGGCAGCGATCGCCACCATCAGCGAGCGCAACCTGGTGGTTGCAAGCGCTTCGGAAGAACAGGCGCAGGTCTCTCGCGAGGTGGATCGGAACCTTGTGAATATCCGCGACCTGTCCATGCAGACCTCGGCCGGTGCCGATCAAACCGCCGCTGCCAGCCAGGAACTCTCTCACCTCGCCGTCGGCCTTCGGACCCTGGTTACCCGGTTCTCTATTTGAGTTGGCTGCACATGAGTGCCAGCTTGCTACGCCTGGCTGGCACGTGCGACATAACTCTACGTCAGGCTGTGGTTCTCACCGGTCCAAAAAAAGGGCTGAGTGGAGAGATCCTTCGTTCGGACAGACCGTTTCGCGGGTGCCTTGGAACTCATCGACTATCGGGCGATAATCGAACACCTCTCAGGCTAGGCTATCTGCCATGACCGACGAAACCCGTCCGCGCCCGGCGTCCATGGCGCCGGCAATTATCGCTTCACCGGCCAAACGCATCGAAGCCTTTACCGGCGACCCTAACTTCATGACATCGTTGGCGCGGGGCCTGGCTGTCGTCCACGCGTTTCAGGAACGCAAGCGTCACCTGACCATTGCGCAGATCAGCCATCGCACTGAAATCCCCCGCGCCGCGGTTCGTCGTTGCCTGCATACCTTGATCAAACTCGGCTACGCCACAACTGACGGGCGCACCTACTCGCTGCTACCCAAGGTGCTAACGCTCGGGCATGCCTATCTGTCTTCCACCCCGCTCGCGGTGACAGCGCAGCCGATCCTCGATCGGCTCAGTAATCAGCTGCACGAAGCCTGTTCCATGGCAACGCTGGAAGGCGACGAGGTTCTCTATGTCGCGCGCTCGGCCACGCCGCAGCGGTTGATTTCGGTGGACCTCAGCGTGGGCAGTCGACTTCCTGCTTATTGCACGTCCATGGGCCGCATCCTGCTGGCGGCGTTGGACGATGCGGCGCTGAACGACTACCTCGAACATGCCGACCTGCAGATCAAGACCAGCCGCACGTTGCACACGCCGGACGCCATTCGTGCGTCCATTGCCGAGGTTCGCCAGCAAGGCTGGGTGATGATCGATCAGGAACTGGAAGTCGGTCTCCGTTCGCTGGCGGTGCCGCTGAAGGACTCTGCAGGCCAGGTACTGGCTGCACTCAATCTCAGCACCCACGCCAATAGGGTGACCAAGCAGGAGCTGGAAACGCGCTTCCTCCCTGTGCTGCTGGACGCGAGCAAAGAGCTGAGCACGCGCCTGTTTCACTGAGGCGCGTCGGGCTACCGAAAGGAGACGACGGCTTTTCTGTTCGTTAATCGAACAGTCATTCGATTATCGGATTGCCCAGCGATAGGGCGATGTTTAGTGTGGCTCGTAAGCGCTGATACGCCCGCGCATTCGAAGAGCAATCCGAGACTGATCCATGGCCGAGTTCCTTTTCCTTCACGAAGCGATCAGTCGCTTCGTCTGCAACGGTGACACCGTCGCGCTCGAAGGCTTCACGCATCTGATCCCCACCGCGGCAGCTCACGAATTGATCCGTCAGGAGAAGAGAGAACTGACCCTGGTACGGATGACGCCTGACCTGGTCTATGACCTGCTGATCGGCGCCGGATGCGCCAAGAAGCTGGTATTTTCCTGGGGCGGCAACCCGGGGGTCGGCTCGCTGCACCGTCTGCGGGATGCGGTGGAAAAGCAGTGGCCGCTGCCTCTGGAAATCGAAGAACGCAGCCACGCCGACCTGGCCAACGCCTACGTCGCCGGTGCGTCCGGGCTGCCGTTCGCCGTGCTTCGCGCTTACCTCGGTTCCGATTTGCCGAAGGTCAACGCGATGATCAAGTTCATCGACTGCCCCTTTACCGGCGAAACGCTGGCGGCGGTCCCTAGCGTGCGCCCGGACGTAACCGTGATTCACGCGCAGAAGGCCGATCGTAAGGGTAACGTGCTGATTGCTGGCATCCTTGGTGTGCAGAAGGAAGCCGCTCTGGCTGCCAAGCGCTGCATCGTCACCGTTGAGGAAATCGTCGACGACCTGCAGGCGCCGATGAACGCCTGCGTGTTGCCAACCTGGGCGCTCACCGCTGTTTGCCTTGTGCCTGGCGGCGCGCACCCGTCGTACGCGCATGGTTACTACGAGCGTGACAACCGCTTCTATCAGCAGTGGGACCCGATCGCTCGGGACCGCGACACCTTCATCGCCTGGATCGACGAGTTCATCCGTGGCACTGAAGACTATTCAGCGTTCCAGGCAAAGCTGGCCGCGCAGCAGGAGGCCCAGTGATGACCGTTCCTGGCAGTGATTACAGTACGAACGAAATGATGACCGTGGCCGCTTCCCGCCGCCTGGCCGACGGCAGCGTCTGCTTCGTCGGTATCGGTTTGCCTTCCAAGGCCGCCAACCTGGCGCGCCTGACTCATGCTCCGGACGTGGTGCTGATCTACGAGTCCGGCCCGATCGGCGCCAAACCATCCGTGCTGCCGTTGTCCATCGGTGACGGCGAACTGGCCGAGACTGCCGACACTGTCGTTCCGACCGGCGAGATCTTTCGCTACTGGTTGCAGGGCGGGCGCATCGATGTCGGCTTTCTCGGTGCTGCGCAGGTCGACAAGTACGGCAACATCAACACCACGGTGATCGGCGACTATCACCAACCGAAAGTTCGCTTGCCAGGCGCAGGCGGGGCACCCGAAATTGCCGGGTCGGCCAAGCGGGTGCTGATCATCCTCAAGCAGTCGCACCGCACCTTCGTCGACAAACTGGCGTTCGTCACTTCGGTCGGCTTTGGTGAGGGAGGAGACCATCGAGAGCGCTTGGGCCTGCCGGGGAGGGGGCCGGTGGGAGTCATCACCGACCTGTGCATCATGGAGCCGGAAACCGGGTCCAACGAATTCGTGGTGACTTCACTGCACCCAGGCGTAACCCGCGAACAGGTGATCGAAAACACCGGCTGGGCCATCCGTTTCGCCGAGAACCTGGCCGAAACGGAGCCGCCGACCAAAACTGAACTGGAGGCCTTGCGGGCTCTTGAGGCCCGCACTGCCGCCGCACACGGACACGCTGGAGGTGACGAGTGACACGCGACGTTTACATCTGCGATGCGATACGCACGCCCATCGGCCGGTTCGGTGGTGCCCTGGCCGCGGTGCGCGCTGACGACCTGGCGGCAACACCAATCAGGGCGCTGCTGGAGCGCAACCCGGGGCTCGATCCTGCTGCCGTCGAAGAGGTTTTCATGGGTAGCGCCAACCAGGCCGGCGAAGACAACCGTAACGTCGCGCGCATGGCCGCGTTGCTGGCCGGGCTGCCAGAAACCGTACCGGGTGTGACGCTCAACCGGCTCTGTGCTTCCGGCATGGATGCGGTCGGCAGCGCCTTTCGCGCGATTGCCTGCGGCGAGATGGAGCTGGCCATCGCAGGCGGCGTTGAGTCCATGACTCGCGCACCCTACGTCATGGGCAAAGCCGACACCGCGTTCGGGCGGACGCAAAAGATCGAAGACACCACCATCGGCTGGCGATTCATCAACCCGAAGATGAAGGAGTTGTACGGCGTCGATGCCATGCCGCAGACCGCCGACAACGTGGCTGAAGAGCACCGGATCAGCCGTGAGGATCAGGATGCCTTCGCGCTGCGCAGTCAGCAGCGCACAGGCAAGGCGCAGGCGGCTGGGTTCTTCGCCGAGGAAATCGTCCCGGTGGTGATCAAGGGTCGCAAGGGCGACACCGTCGTGGATACCGACGAGCATCCGCGTCCGGATACCTCCGCTGAGGCGCTAGCCAAGCTCAAGCCGGTCAATGGCCCGGACAAGACGGTCACTGCCGGTAACGCTTCGGGTGTCAACGACGGCGCGGCGGCGATGATTCTCGCCAGTGCCGAAGCGGTTAAGAAGTACGGTCTCAAGCCTCGCGCCAAAGTGCTCGGCATGGCCAGTGCCGGCGTAGCACCGCGGGTAATGGGCTATGGCCCGGTGCCCGCAGTGCGCAAACTTTGCGAGCGGCTAAGTCTGGCCGTCAGCGATTTCGATGTGATCGAACTCAACGAAGCCTTCGCCGCTCAGGCGCTGGCAGTTACGCGCGACCTGGGACTGGAAGACGACAGTCCGAAGGTTAATCCGCAAGGCGGCGCAATCGCCCTTGGTCACCCTCTGGGCATGAGCGGGGCCAGACTGGTGCTGACCACCGTCCACGCGCTGGAAAAGAACGGCGGCAAGCTGGGGCTGGCGACCATGTGCGTGGGTGTAGGGCAGGGGCTGGCCCTGGCCATTGAGAAAGTCTGATGCTTGATGCAGTTCTGGGTGTTTGAAATGCAGACCAGTGCCGTTCGTGGATGCGCATCTACCAACGTGGAGACGGGCGATGCGTCCACCCAGCAGGTTCCGCGTCCTCTATGGTTAGCCATATCAAGCAACCACCCGAAGGACTGGGGGCGTGCCGGCGCTGCTGATAGCCAGCGCGCCGGGCTTTAGCTATCAATGAGCGGCTATCCGGTTCCGTACACAGACGAAACTCGACGCGACATCCACGTCGCCCTGGCCACGATATCGAGGCCAGGTCGGGTAGCTGCATAGTGGGCGAGTGCGACCGGGTACAGCGACGGTGTCGGTTACCGTCAGGCGTCTGGGCGCGATGCCCTGTTCGACCCAGTTCTCCAGCGCGGTTACCGAATCCCAGGCTGCATTGAAAACGGTGCTCGCGGCATGGGCGTAGCCCGGGATTTCGTAATAGCGCATGAAGTGCCGCGTTTTACCGATGCCCATGTCACGTTGAACACGCTCGTAATGGTCGGCGGTGGCCCGGGTGCTGACCAGTTGGTCCGAGGTGCCATGCGCCATGAGTATCTTGCCGCCGTTGTCGGCGAACGCGGATAAATCGGTCTGATTGACATCCTGACGCAACGACAGCGCATCGACCCGCGCTTGCCAGGGGCCGAGCCTGGTCGGGTCCAGTTCCAGTGAGTTGAATGCTGGGTTGCGGGTCACGAAGTAGCGCACCCACTCGTCCCAGAACCCGGAGTGGTAGGGCGCACCTTCGGCGAAAGCGGTGCCATGAACAGGCATCGGATAGTCAGGTTGCAGATTATTCAAACCCAGCCGGTTTACCACCAGCTGCAACCCCTCGCCGGGACGGCCCAGATCGGTGCCCCAGGTATTGAAGCCGGGGTAGCCACGCTCGCCGCTGGCCAGTGGTTGGCTGAATCTGATCGGTGTGTCGAAGACCTTCAACGCAGTTATCTGAGCATCGGACAGGCAGCTGTCGCCCGTGTCGGCTCCGCCATGGCAGCGCAACGGTCGGCCGTTCAGTTTGGCTTTGGCGGGATCGAAGCGGGCGTTGCACGCCGCCTGATTGCTGATGAGGCGATCCTGTGCACCATCGAGCCCGTCGCAGGCCTGCATCGCCGCCTCCAGAAGCGCCGAGCGCTTTTGCAGATTTGGATAGGCACCCGGCGCTGCCAGGGCGCGTGTAATTCGGCCGAATTGCAGATCAAGTGCAGCGGCGTTATAGGCCGGGTAGAGAACGATCGCACCCTGGAAATCGGTCGGCCACTGTTGAACCACTGCAAGGGCCTCGCGGCCACCCGTAGAACCGCCTGCAAAGTAGCTGCGAGTGGGCGGCTGGCCGTAGCGTTGTTCGATCAGCTGCATCGCGGTGTCGCGGGTTTTCTTCAGCGCGTCATGCCCGTAGTTCGCCAGTGCTTCCTCGTTCCAGGCGAAGTCTCCCGGACTGATCGGGTTGGCGACGTGGCCCGAGTCGCTGGCGAATACCGCGTAGCCACGTCCGAGCGGGGTGGGCTGATCAATGGGTCCTGCCGGCACGTTGCCCGTCACGTTGGGGACGATGCCGTTATAGCCGCCACCGCCAAACATCATCGCTTTACCGTTCCACCGCTCTGGAAGAACGATGCGCATCCTGATGGCTGGCGCGCTTGGGTCGATGGGGGCAATCTCCACGCTCAGATCGCAATACGGGCCAAACGTCTGAGGTGCGCTGCCGCCACCTGGCACTGGCGTTGCGGCTGTAACCTTTGCACCTGATGTCGGTAGCCCGATTGCCGCAGCGGGGATCTGGACGCCGGACAACTCGCTACAGTTCGCCGCGACGGCCTGCTCGGCCACCACCAACGCCAGTAGGGCGGGGGAAGCGAGCAGCAGACGCGCGGACATTGCGCCGCGAAAGCGCTTTGCGCTGGATACTTTCATGTGGGTTTCCTTGTTCTTTTTGTCATGCCTTCGCGGCTGGTGCCACGCGGTGATGCCCGGGAACCACCTACCCGGGCGTAATCGGCTCAGCCAAAGCTGTGCCAGCCAAACTTCAAGTAGGCCGGCAGCCGATGATCGGTAGCAGGTGCCTGGCGCGCCGCTCTAATTCGACGTAACTGGTTATGGCTGGAACCTGCCGACGATACGATTCCTGTCCATCGTTCCGGACAGCCTTAACCGCAATGTCACGGCTGCTGGACACTCTGTATGGCAGCCCTGACGTTTTTCGACAGGCGGTGCGATAGATGTTCAAGAAAGCCGCATCCAGGCGTGACGGTTTGCGGGAGCGATGACGTCTGCTTGAGGTAAGGCAGGCGCGTCGAACAACGGCATATAGTCCCGATGGTTCTGAATAACGGTCCAGCTATATCGAATCCCTGCTTATACTTTTTTCAACCGCGTTCAACACCGCATCCCAGCCTATTTCCTAGAGACCCGCTCATCTAATGGAAACGCTTTACCTCATCTTCCTGCTGCTGCTCGCAGTAGGCGCAAGCCGAATCCTCGCCAACGTCGTTCCGCTGCCATTGCCGATCCTGCAGATCATCATGGGCAGCCTTCTAGCGCTTCCACCCTTTGGAATGGGCGTGGAGCTGCGGCCCGAGATTTTCATGCTGCTGTTCATTCCGCCGCTGTTGTTCTATGACGGCTGGAAGATACCCAAGCGCGAATTCACCGAGCACGGCCCGGAAATGACCGCCATGGCGCTGGTGCTGGTGCTGATCATTCTCGTTGTGGTGGGCTACTTCATTCATTGGCTGCTACCTGCCATTCCGCTCGGGGCCAGCTTCGCCCTGGCCGCCATTCTCTCGCCGACCGACGCGCTCGCGGTGATTGCCATCGCTCAGGGCAGGTTGCCACGGCATATGTCTCACCAGTTGGAAGGCGAGGCGATGATGAACGACGCCACGGGCCTCGTTTCATTCAAGTTTGCGCTGGCGGCGGCTATCACCGGTTCTTTCTCTTTGCTCACCGTTACTGGTGAGTTCTTCGTCATCGCACTGGGCGGCCTGGCGATTGGTGCGGGGTTGAGCTGGTCGGTGGGCAAGGCCAAGCAGTGGATGACGGCGCGTGATCTGTTCGATCCCTCGACCTATGTGGTGATGATTCTGCTGCTGCCGTTCGCCGCGTTCTTCCTGGCCGAACATGCTGGGATGTCAGGCATTCTCTCCGCAGTTGCGGCGGGGATGGTGCAGAGCCGCATCGACATGCTGCCGGTCAAGACCAGTACCCGGATTCTCAACCGCAGCATCTGGGAAATGCTCGATTTCAGCTTCAACGGTCTGGTTTTCCTGTTGCTGGGCCTGCAGTTCCCGCGGATCGTCGAGCGCGTCTGGGAGGCGGCAGGGCAGGACAGCTACAGCATGCCGATGCTGATCTTCAGCGCGCTGGCGATCATGGCCTTGCTGTTGGTCGTGCGCTTCGTCTTCGTCTATGCCTATCACTGGAGTGAGGCGCGCGTGCGCCGCCTGCTCGGCAAGACGGTCCAGCCTAAATCCCTTCGCTTGTTCTCTGCGCTCAGTGCCGTCGCTGGGGTGCGTGGTGCGATCACCCTCGCCGGTGTGCTTTCGATCCCTTTGATGATTGGCGATACACCGTTTCCGGGGCGGGACCTGATGATCTTCCTCGCTGCTGCGGTGATCATCCTGTCCTTGCTGGTCGGTGCGCTGGGCATTCCCTATTTCCTCAAACAACTGCCCAACAATGACGTCGAGGAACACCGGGAAGAACTGAAGAAGGCGCGGCGGGTTGCCGCTCAGGCTGCGGTCAGTTGGCTCGAGAGCTGGAAGCAGGCCAACCCGGTCGAGGATGCCGATAGCGCATTGCTGCGCAGCGAGGTGACGGCGCGGGTCACTGAGTCATACCGTCACGATATCGAGGCGCTGATGGACCATCACGGCCGGGCAAACCAGGCACGCGAAACGATGGCCTTGGAACGGGATATTCGCCTCCAGGCCATCGCGGTGCAGCGCAAGGAAATGTACCGGATGAGAAAACGGCACGAGATCGACGAGCAGATGCTGCAAACGCTGCTGCGCGATCTTGACTACGAAGAGGCTGCGCTGGGGGCTGGTGAGACCGCTTAGCGGCCAACCAGGTCCTGCTGTTGTTCGGGTTCGAGCACAGCGATCGTGTGGTCGCTGTGCTTGAACGACACCAGTTGAGTGAGCCAGGCCTGCAGTACCGGTGAATTGGATTTCTGGTTGCGCATCGCAATCGACAGGATCTCGCGCGCAATGGTGACTACCGCGCTCTTGCTGCCCAGAAAGTGCCAGTTGAACCAACCATCGCCATAGGTCACCGGCGTTTTCTGCCCAGCCGCCAGGGGGATGTAGACCTTGATCGACAGGTCGAAGAGCACTTCGGGCTTGGAGATGATCAGCAACTTCACGTCTGTAACCTTGCTCAACCAGTAGCGGTGATCGAAACGGCTCCCAGTCAGCGCCGCGGACTCGCTCAGGGCTTCGTTGATCAGCGCTCGGTTATCGATGAGTTGCACGATGTGGCTTCCGTCTGCAGGGTGAGGATTCCGCGTTTCGAGCTGATGCGGTCAATAGGCAACAGGACAAAACCGTTGAGATAGGCGCTGCGCACGGCCAACAGCTTGTGATTTCGCGCGCTTCGCTTGGCATGCCGGGTTATCGGTTGATTGGCTTTTTTGTTTAGCTCCGCGTGAACGAAAAGTTCGTCAGGCCGGCCGTCGCATTCCGCCAATGACACTGTCTAGCACGCAGCACTGACGCAAGACGGGCGGTCGATGAGCAGCTCATCGACCGGCCGTCTTGCGTGGCGGTTATTTGTTGCTGGCTTGTGCAGCTTCAGCGATCAGCGCAGCTACCTCGTCAGGGTGTGAGGTCATCACAACGTGAGACGCGCCTGGGATACTCAGGGTTTTCTTCGAACCCGCGCGGTCTGCCATGAATTTCAGCGCCGCTTCGGGAATGTTCTTGTCGCCAGTGCCGTAGACGAACCAGGAGGGCACGTAGTCCCAGGCGGTGTGCTGGCTTTCCTCGTTCAGCGCAGCGGCGGTTATCGGGCGCTGCGTTGCCGCCATCAATGCCGCTTCGGCGGCCGGTACATCGGAAGCGAACTGCTCGGCGAACTTATCCTGCTGGATGTAGAGATCCTGGTTGCCGTCACTCAGCTGTACCGGTTCGGCGAGCGTCGGGCCAAGCGTTCCGCCTGGGAACTTGCCTGCCAGCGCAGCGGCGGTTTCGCCGGCTGCCGGTGCGAATGCAGCGACGTACACCAATGCCTTGACCTTATCGCTGCCTTTCACTGCGTTGGTGATCACGCTACCGCCGTAGGAATGCCCGACCAGAACGATGGGGCCTGCGGTGTGCTCGATGATGTCGGAGACGTATTCCGCATCGTTCGCCACGCCACGCAGAGGGTTGGCTGCGGCGATGACTGGATAGCCCTGGCCAATCAAGCGAGTGGCGACGCCGTTCCAGCTTGCAGACTCGGCAAAAGCACCGTGCACCAGAATCACGGTTGGTTTGTCGGCGGCGAAGCTGGCGACGCTGCCCAGCGTAGTGGCGGCGGCGAGAAGGGTGGCGGCTGCGGCTTTGCGGGTTTTCGATGCTGTGGTCATGACGTCGTTCTGCCTTTTCGATTAGATAGGGTTCAGGTTTGTGTCGGTCGCTGGCTAGACTCGAAATTTCAAAGTGCCTTGCGTCAGGTGCAGAGACATAATGCGGAGGTGGGACGTCGTCTTGGCTGCAAATCGTCGACAAAAAGCAACTGATCGTCTAAACGAGGCTATTTACATGGATCGCTTATCAAGCCTGCTGACCCATTTCGGTATGCACGCCGGCCTGTATCACAGCGGAGATCTATGCGGGATCGCAGCTTTCGAAACTGCTGATCAAGTGGGCTATATCCACGTCTTGCAGCATGGCAGCATGACCTTGAAGTTGGCGGACAACAGCGAGGTCAGGCTGACCGAGCCGACCGTCATGGTATTCCCACGTCCGTATCGTCATCGGATGCTGGCCAACGAATCGGATGGTGCGCGGCTCGTCTGCGCAACGCTGCGTTTCGATGGGGGGGCGAACAACCCGCTCGCAGCGGCATTGCCTGATGTGTTGCTACTGCCGGTTGCCGAAACCCCGATTCTCGACGGCGCACTGGCTTGGCTTTTCGAAGAAGCATTCGCCAGCTACTGCGGACGTGAGGCGGTGATGGGGCGCCTGTTCGAACTCCTGATCGTGCAAATGCTACGACATCTGATGGCAAGTCAGGCTATGAGCTCGGGAATGATGGCTGGCCTCGCCGACATGCGTCTGGCCCGCGCCATAACGTTGATGCACGCCGAACCGGAGCGGCCATGGTCAGTGGCCGAACTGGCGGCTGAATCGAATATGTCGCGTGCCAGCTTCGCGGCCAGCTTCCGTGCTGTCGTCGGCCAGACGCCTGCCGATTACCTCACCGGCTGGCGCATCAGCCTTGCGCAGAAGCGTCTACGCGAAGGGAGGCCGATCGCGCTCATCGCCGATGAAGTGGGCTACGACAGTCCCTCGGCGCTGGCCCGTGCGTTCCGCCGCAAGACCGGCGCGAGCCCACGAGAATGGCAGGCTGCCGCAAATGCCTGACTTTAACGAGGCGACACATGGCTGCTGCTCTATTCGTCATCACTTGGCAAAGAGCTGACTCATGTCCTTGAAAGCTTTGAACTCCAGGGCATTGCCGCAAGGATCGAAGAGAAACATGGTGGCTTGTTCTCCCACTTGCCCTTGAAAACGCACGTAAGGCTCGATCACGAACTGGGTGTCCCGGGCGCGCAGGCGCTCGGCCAGTGCTTCCCACTCGGGCCAGCTGAGCACGATGCCGAAGTGCGGCACCGGAACGTCGTGGCCATCCACCGCGTTGGTGTGTGCGGCCTCTTGCGTGGCGGTGCGCGGGTGCTCATGAATCACTAACTGGTGACCGTAGAAGTCGAAATCCACCCAGTGCTCGGAAGAGCGGCCTTCGGCGAGGCCGAACACTTCGCCGTAAAAGCGGCGCGCGGCGGGCAAGTCGTACACGGGGATCGCAAGGTGGAAAGGGGAGAGGCTCATCAAGGCTTCCTTCTGTCATGGACCGTAACGACTATCTTGCCGGTTTGTCGGGCCCGCCAACAGCGGATATCTTGTGGGTCGAGCCTCGATAATTTCGATCAGTTGAAGACCTATGATCCGTGAACTGAAAACGTTCCTCGCGATTGCCAGATGCGGCAGTTTTGCCGCTGCGGGGCAGAGGATCGGGCTGACCCAGTCTGCGGTCAGTGCTCAGATGAGCAATCTTGAAAGAGCGCTGGGCCTTCGTTTATTCGATCGAACCGGGCGTTCTGCCAACCTCAATGCGGCTGGCCTTCGGGCCCTTCCATTGGCTGAGCAGATCATCGATACGTTCAGCCTGATGAGCCAGTCCGATTCGCTTGGTGACTACCGAGGCGAGCTGCGCATCGGTGCTATCGCAACGGTGCAAACCGGCTTGTTGCCTCCGGTGTTGCTCCGTTTGCTCCAGCAAGCGCCTGGCGTCGTCCCCAAGTTGGTGCCGGGTGTCTCCCTCAATCTGCTCGCCCAGGTTGATGCCGGCGAGATCGATCTGGCGGTCATGATCAGGCCACCGTTCACGCTGCCCAAAGAACTGCATGCGGAGTTGATCAAACGAGAGCCGTTTGTGCTGATTGCGCCGCTGGAGGTGGCCGGGGACGACCCGCTGCAACTGATCGTGGAGCAGCCATTCGTGCGCTATGACCGCAGCTCTTTCGGTGGCCGGCAGGTAAGTCAGTTCCTTCGTCGACACCATCTGGACGTCCGCCCCGGTCTGGAGCTCGACGAGCTGGACGCCATCGTCAAGATGGTCGCCTGTGGTTTGGGCGTCGCCCTGGTGCCGGAGGCCGGGTTGTGGCTGGAGCGGGCAAGCAGTGTTCGGGTCTTACGGCTGGGTGGCGCGACCTTCTACAGGGAGCTGGTTCTGATCGGCCGACATAGCGGTCAGCAAGGGCCGGTGCAGCAGTTGTTCCGGCGCTGCGTGCTGGAAGTGCTCAAAGACGAAGGGTATTCAGCTGGCGAATAGCGGATGCGAATTGATAGTGTTCCAGCCATTAGTTGAGCCAAACGTCGGGAATGGCTAGCTTTGAGCCAGCCCGGATTTCCCTTGCGCTAGCCTGTTAGCAGGAAAGGCCGACAAATTCCCGTGCATCCGGCCATCACCAAGAACAGTGACTCGCTGCTGAGGTCGAAGACTGAAGGTACTAATACAGGTTGGATTACCGCATGGCTCAGCCAGATATCCATTCGCGTCTTGCTTTCACACTGCGATCAGCCGGGTTGCTGGAATGGTATGTCGAACTGGACGACTCCCTGAACGATACGCGGGCGACCGTTGAAGCCGTTACCCACGCACTGGATGCATGTTCGCTGGGCAGTACATCCCTTACCGAGTTCCTTGAGCACATTCACCCCGAGGATCGCGACTCTGTGGCCGAGCAGGTGGCGATCGCGCTCTCGACCGGCGATGAGGTCAGTTTTGAATGCCGGGTTCTGGTAGGCGAAAGCGGTGTACAGATGGTCAGCGTGACCGGCCGTTCCACCGCCCACCCTGAGCTCCGGGCGCTGCATTTCGTTAGTCAGGACGTTACCGATTGCCGCCGCTCCGAGGCCATTGCGCAAGGACAGATGCGTTCGCTCGAGCTGGCGGTTTCGGGGGCACCGTTGGGCAAAGTTCTCGCCGAACTTTCCCAATCCGCACAGAGCCAGTCCGCAGGCATGATCCGCGCGGCAGTCATGCGGCTCGATGAAGACGGGAAGCTGCGCTTCGTTGAAGCTTCCAGTCTCCCTCCCGATTTCGTCGCCACGCTCGACGGTATGGATGCCGGCTCTAATGAGACTACTTGCAGCGTATCGGTACGTACTGGCGAGCCGAGCGTTGCCGTCGACATCAGCACCGATCCGTATTGGCGGCAACACCGGACCAAGGCGCTCGAACACGGTTTACGCGCATGCTGGTCTACGCCGATCCGGTCGCTGGAAGGTGAGGTGATGGGGACAATCGCCTGCTACAGCAGCATCTGTGCGGCGCCATCAGCCTCGGAGCAGGAGGGCATCACGCTGCTGGCCAACACCGCTGCACTGGTCGTACAGCGGGAACGGGCCAACTTGGCGCGAGTCAGCGTAGAGCGCCAGATGGCCGCCAATGAGCGACGCTTCCGAGGATTGGTTAAAGCAACGAACAGCCTGGTCTGGTCCGCTTCGCCCGAGGTCGATCTGGTCGAGCCGCAGCATGACTGGAGCGAATTTACGGGACAGAGCTTTGAGGAATCGAAAGGTAAAGGTTGGCTGGCAGCTGTGCATCCCGAAGACCGCCCCGAGATTGAAGCTGCCGTGGAGGAAATGCGTTCGGTCCATACCAACAAACGCGCCGAGTACCGTGTCCGCCGGGCTGACGGCCAGTATCGATATATGGCCGGTCATGCCGTGCCGATCTTCGATGATCAGGGAAATATGAAGGAATGGTCTGGAGGATTGACCGATATCACCGACCGCAAGCAGGTTGAGCATCGGCTGCACCATATGGCTACCCATGACTCGCTGACGGGCCTGCCCAATCGCACCTACCTCAACGAGCACTTGCGGGCATTGGTCAACTTCATCCCGGAAGGCCAACAGCTAATGATCATGCTGATCGACCTGGATCGCTTCAAAGAAGTCAACGACTCGATGGGCCACGGCTACGGCGACGTGCTGCTGGTACAGATAGCCCACCGCCTGCGCGAGGTGCTGCCGTCCGGCGATCTGGTGGCGCGTCTGGGTGGGGATGAATTTGTCGTGGTGGCGCATTTACCTGACGGCATCCGTTCGGCCCAGACGCTCGCTAACGATCTGTTGAACGCGATTCAGCTACCCTGCGACGTGCTCGGCACTCGTTATTACCCTTCCGCATCGATGGGCATGTGTCTGTATCCCAACCCCGACACCAGCATCGACGAGCTGCTGCAGCATGCCGACATCGCCATGTACCGAGCCAAGGACGCAGGCGGCACTGGGATGCAATTTTTCTCGCCGGAAATGAGCATAGAGACCAAGAATAGAATGGCGCTTGAGCTTGACCTGCGCGAAGCGCTCGAGCGCGACGAGTTCGTCCTGCATTACCAGCCTCGTATTTGCCTGGACAACGACACGCCTTGCGGCGTCGAGGCATTGATTCGCTGGAATCACCCGAGCAAAGGGCTGGTGTCGCCAAGTGTCTTCATTCCGATTGCTGAAGCAACCGGCCTGATCTTCAAGATCGGCAACTGGGTGTTGCGCCAGGCGTGCAAAGACATCCAGGAGCTGACCGAGCGCATCGGGGCAGAACTTGTACTGTCGGTGAACGTTTCGCCTGTTCAGCTCAAGTCGCCGACGCTGTGCAGCGAAGTCAGCCAAGCCCTGCAGGCGGCCGGGATGGAGACGCACCATCTGGAGCTGGAGCTGACCGAGTCCGGGCTGATCGAAGACACCGATACGTCGCATCAGCTTTTGAATAATCTGGGCGCCATCGGTGTGAGGCTTGCGATCGACGATTTTGGCACCGGATACGCCGGTATTGCCTATCTGCGCCAGTACCCGATCGACGTCGTGAAGCTTGATCGGACCTTCCTATGCCCGACTGCCAAGACTGATAGCTGTCTCAACTTCATCAAGGCGGTAACTGAAATGTGCCACTCGCTTGGCATGCGCGTCGTAGCCGAAGGCGTGGAGGACGCCGACATGCTGCGCCAGTTGATGCGCTCGTCATGCGACGAGGCACAGGGCTACCTGTTCGCCAAGCCTATGCCCTTGGCGAAGCTCGGTGACTACATCATCGACCGGCGGGCGAGCTGAACTGCTAGCCGTTATGGTTGCGCTGCAATCTCAACTCAATGCCGGTCGGATCAGATGTTTGGCGTCTTCTGTACATACGGTCGGTTCTGTACCATTCCGCGTATCATCTGAATGCTTTCGCATGGCCGTTCGAGGCAGGCTGTTGGATCAGCCCAGCGCAGTACCGCCTTCAAGCAAACGATTCGGCTCATCAGCCAATTCTTCAAAGCAGACGTTGATTACTAAACGGACGAAGGGAAAACCTCTGCCCCTAACTACCGGAAGAGCACCGACGTGACTGCTGACATTTCCTCTGAGGCCAGGCGGCTATTGATTGGCACCAGCTCTGGTGTCGATTGCACCCGCATGATTCAGCTGCTGGGCGAAGAGGGGTATGTCATCGCTCTTTGCTCCAATAGTGAGGAGCTGTTTGGGCAACTGGACCATCGCGTGGGCGCGGTTATCGTGACCGATGAGTTTCTCTCTTTGGCGCTAACGAGCGGAACCGATTTCAGCGAGCCGTGCGACGGATCAGACATTCCCTTTATTCTGGTCACGGACAGGCAGAGCCAGTCGCGCGCCGACTTTGTCGCAATCAAAGCGCAGTTACCTCAATGGGTCACGGATCTGGTCGTTCTCGAACAGCCGATAAAGTCTGCATCTCTGCTGAGCACTGTGGCGATGGCCTGGCGATCGCGCCTGCGCCAGTTCGAAATTGCAGACCGTCTTGTGGAGCTCGCCGAACAGCAGGCGACGCTCGAGAGTCTGGTCGAACACCTTCCGGTTGGCATTTGCCTTATTGATACAAGCGGCGCCACGGTGCTCAGCAATCCCACCTACGAGCGGTATGTACCCAACCGAAAAATCCCGTCCACCGATGGGCGGCATGCTGAGCGATGGGTTGGTTTGGATAGCCAGGGGCAACGACTGGCGCGGGATCAGTTCGCTGGCGCTCGTGCGCTACGCGGAGAGATAGTCGAAGGTGCGGACTTTCGCTTCTACCCAGACGACGGACCTGAGCTATGGACGCGGGTAAACGCCGTGCCGCTGTACGACAGTCAGCGAGTTATAAAAGGCGCGGCGTTAGTGGTCATTGATATCAACGCCGAAAAACAGAACGAAGAGATGCTACGGCGATTCAACGATGATCTCGAGTTTCAAGTCAAGGCACGCACACATGCACTGGAAGCAGCGTTGGAAAAGCTGACGCTGGAAAGCCAGGAACGCGCCCGAACCGAAGAACAGCTTCGCCAATCTATGAAAATGGACGCGGTGGGTCAGCTAACAGGCGGTATCGCGCATGACTTCAACAATATGCTAACGGGCGTGATCGGCGCGCTGGACCTGATGCGCCTCCGTATAGGCAGGCAGCAATACGGCGATCTGGACCGCTACATGACGGCGGCTCATACCTCCGCCAGCCGAGCGGCAGCCTTGACCCAACGTTTATTAGCTTTTTCCCGCCGACAGTCGCTTGAAGCCCGCGCCATATCGGTGAACCCACTGATTCACTCGTTATGTGATCTGCTCAAACGGACCCTGACGGAGCGAATAGAGCTCAAGGTTCAGCTAGACGAGGACGCCGGCCTCGCATCGGTCGATGGTAATCAGCTGGAAAATGCATTGTTGAACCTCTGCATCAACGCGCGGGATGCCATGCCAGACGGAGGCACCCTGGCCATTGCAACCAGCCGGGCGGATGTCGATGGGGCAGAAGCCCTTCGTCTGAGCGGCCGCGAAGGGCGCTATGTCTGCATCAGTGTGTCGGACACAGGGGTTGGTATTTCCGAGAACGTGCTAGGGAAGATATTCGAGCCCTTTTTCACCACCAAACCCCTGGGGCAAGGCACCGGCCTAGGGCTGTCTATGGTCTACGGTTTCGTTCAGCAGAGCAGCGGTTTCGTCTCGGTGATCAGCGAGGAGGGGACTGGTACGTCGATCAGCCTATACATACCGCTGGCGCAGTCGACTGCTGTTGAAAACGCCTCGCTCCCATTACCAGTAGATCTAACCTCCGGCCGGGGGCAGACGATCCTCGTTGTTGAAGATGATGATTCGGTTCGCCTGTTGCTTGCCGCCGCGCTGGAAGATTTTGGATACCAGGTGCACCTTGCCGAGGATGGCCAGCAGGCGCTGGGTTTGCTGGAAGGTATGTCCACGTTGGACTTGCTGATCACCGACGTCGGCCTGCCCGGCATGAACGGCCGCCAGCTTGCCGAAATCATTCAGCAGAAGCGGCCAGGTTTGCCCGTTCTGTTCATCAGCGGCTACGCCGAAAACGCTGCGATTCGCTCCGAATTTCTCGGAGCAGGTATGAGCATGATGACCAAACCATTCACGCTCGAACATTTGGCCGAAACGGTTTCAACTGCCCTTGATGTTCGTCGACAGGCTGAAATGGACCCTGCCTGATGACCCCAGGGTAGTTCCGACGCGCCGGGCTACAAGGTTTTTGCACGCACGCATGCCGGTCGCTGCATTGACACCAAGGACGAGAGCGAGAATGTTTGTTCTGCACAAATGTTCTAGCTCGCCTGGTACTCGGTGAATCGATAATGTTCCTCAAATAGGCGTGAGTGAAGGCGGGGGCGACATGAACGATGGCAGTTGGGTCGACCTGAGGCTGGATGCTGAAACCGACGTCGAGAGCATTCGCGCACATTTTGAGGGTCATGCCTACGATCCGCATTGGCACGACTGCTACCTGGTCGGTTTCACCGAACAGGGCGTACAGCAATTCAACTGTAGAAAAACGCTACACAGTAGCGTGGCGGGGCAGGCCTTTCTGCTCGAGCCCGGCGAGCTTCATGACGGCCGCGCACCTGTAGCAGGAGGTTTTACCTATTCCACGCTCTACCTGCCGCCGAAATGGCTAGACGCTCAATTGCGCGAGCTATTCAGCGAAGCACCGGATGACTGTCTGCCCGGTTTTGCCGAAACGCTCGCCAACGAGCCAGACCTGTTCGATAACATCAGCTATGCCTTTCAGGCCATCCATGCCAAGGAGCTGCGCATCGTCCGCCACGCCGCTGTCGATGCCTTGCTGGATAAACTGTCACGTCGAATGCATTGGCGAAAGCGTCTGGATAGCTCGGCTCGCATGCCTACCGTGGCGATCCAGACGCGCGACTATTTGCACGCACATCTGGATCGGGATGTCGGTCTCGATGAACTGGCCGCGATAAACGGCGTGGATCGTTTTCGCCTCTCGCGTGCATTCAAGGCATCGTTCGGGCTCCCGCCCCACGCCTATCTGGTGCAGTTGCGCCTGAGCCTTGCACGCAAACTGCTGCGCCAGGGTCTGGCGCCCGCGGCTGTTGCCGTGGAGCTGGGTTTTTCCGATCAGAGCCACCTGGGGCGATGGTTCAGGCGAGCCTACGGCCTCAGCCCGGCGGCCTACCGCAAGCAGTGCTCAAACCTTCCAGACGCCTAATCGATCCGGCTGGACCATGGATGGAAACCTCAACCGGAGCCCGTCCAATGTCTTTTGATTCCGCTGAATCCTCGATGGCTGTTCGCCCAGTGCGGGGTGCTCGAGCATGAGTCAGTTCCTGCCATTCGTGCTATTTGCCTTCGTTGCATCAATAACACCTGGACCGACCAACGTGCTGGTCCTTAGCAACAGCGCCCGCTTTGGATGGCGCGCCGCAGTACCGTTGATGATTGGCGCTTGCACCGCTGCCACTGCCATCATGCTGCTGGTTGGCCTGGGATTGGGGGAGCTACTGCTGCAGAGGCCGAGCGTACAGCGGGGTATGGCGTGGCTGGGGGTAGGCTGGATTTCATGGCTGGCGTGGCAACTCTGGCGCGCCCCTGGTGCCACCCTCGACTCAGGTGCGTCCGGGGTGCGGACTGGCGCCTTGGCGGGAGCAGGGTTGCAGCTAGTCAATCCCAAGACCTGGATGATGGCTTTCGCTGTGGTAAGCGTATTTACCGTGGCGGGTGGTGGACTGACCCTTTACCTCATCTATGCCCTGATTTTCTTTCTGGTGGCCGTTCCATGTCTGTTCGTCTGGGCTGCGCTTGGGCGCGGCGCTGCAAGGTGGCTGCAGACAGCCGACGCATCGAAACGCTTCAACCAGTGCATGGCTATTCTGTTACTCGTATCGGCCTGGAGCAGCATGCTGGTCTGAGTGCTTCACCTGGGCAGAGAAGCTCTATCATGGCCTGGCGTCCCGTTGATCATTCACGCGCGCGACTGGGGAACCAAAAGGCGATGACTGGGGGTCGAAGCGGCTAGATATACATCTTGCTTCGCGCTGGTTCTCCGAGTCTCATACGCGACCGGCTTGCAGCGGTGACACCATTGACCTTCTAAGGAACGACAGATGAGCCTCGACCTCAACGCAGGACGCCTCCCGGACGAACACACCCTGACCAACATACCCCGGCTGATTTCGCGGTATTACAGCGAGCGCCCAGATCCATCCGATCCGGCGCAGCAAGTGGCGTTCGGCACCTCTGGCCATCGCGGCTCTTCACTGAAAAACAGTTTCAACGAGTGGCACATCCTGGCTACCACCCAAGCGATCTGCGACTACCGTCGAGAGCAGGGCATCGATGGGCCGCTCTTCGTGGGCATGGACACACACGCGTTATCCGAACCCGCATTCGTTTCCGCGTTGGAAGTGTTGGCGGCCAACGGCGTCGAGACACGCATTGACGCCGGCTGCAGCGAAACCAACGGTGAGCCCGGCTACACGCCGACGCCTGCCATCTCCAACGCCATCCTTGAATACAACGCCGGGCGCAGCAGCGGCCTGGCTGACGGCATCGTCATCACACCGTCGCACAACCCGCCCGCGGATGGAGGTTTCAAGTACAACCCCACCAACGGCGGCCCGGCCGATACGGGTGTGACCAAGTGGATTCAGGAGCGCGCCAATGCACTGCTGGTCGCCAGCCTCCAGGGCGTCCAACGGATGGATTACTCGCAGGCCATCAAGGCGCCGACTACCCAGCGCTTCGATTACATCGACAGCTACGTCGGCGGGCTGGAGCAGGTTATCGATCTCCAGGCGATCCGCGACTCCGGTCTGAAGTTTGGCGTCGATCCGCTGGGCGGTGCCGGCGTGCATTACTGGACGCGCATCGCCGAGCGCTATCGTCTGCCGCTCGAAGTACTCTCCACTCGCGTCGACCCGACTTTCCGTTTCATGCGGCTGGATTGGGATGGCAAGATCCGCATGGACTGCAGTTCCCCTCACGCCATGGCTGGCCTGATCGAGAACAAGGACCGCTTCGACGTCTCCTTTGCCTGCGATACCGACCATGATCGACACGGCATCGTTGCGCGCTCGGTTGGGCTGCTGAACCCTAACCATTACCTGGCCGTGGCCATTGAATATCTGTTCACCCACCGCCCCGAATGGAGCGCTACCGCTGGCATTGGCAAGACGTTGGTTTCGTCCTCGATGATCGACCGCGTTGCCAAGGGCATCGACCGTCAGGTTGTCGAGGTTCCGGTGGGCTTCAAGTGGTTCGTCGATGGCTTGATGGATGGCAGCCTTGGGTTTGGTGGTGAGGAATCAGCCGGTGCTTCTTTCCTGCGCAAGCAGGGCGGTGCCTGGTCGACCGACAAAGACGGTCTGATTCTCGGCCTGTTGGCCGCGGAAATTACCGCAGTGACCGGCAAGGACCCGGGGGAGCGTTACCAGTCACTGACTGATCGCTTCGGCGCGCCGGTCTATCAGCGCATTGATGCGCCCGCCGACCGTGAGCAAAAAGCCAAACTCGGCAAGCTTTCTGCGTCCCAGGTCACGGCTGGCGAACTAGCGGGTGATCCTATCACCCAGATTCTTACCGAAGCGCCAGGAAACGGCGCTGCCATCGGAGGCCTCAAGGTCGTAACCGACAACGGCTGGTTTGCCGCGCGGCCGTCCGGCACCGAGGACGTCTATAAGATCTATGCGGAAAGCTTCGAGGGCGATGCTCACCTCAAGCGTATTCAGGACGAGGCGAAGGCGCTCGTGGACAACGTGCTAGCAGGATGAACACTTCTGGACTGCGATGGTGACAAAGCGTGCACGGTCTGATTGCCTAGCGGGACCCAGACACCAGTCGCTGACAGTGGGCCGTTTGCTAGCGAAGCGGCCCAAAGCACATCCCAGGTCAAGGAGAAGGCCGCCGTCGTCATCAGAGTGAGATAGGTATCGCTTGAAAGACCATACCCGAGAGGCGATTGAGACAGAGATAAGGCGCCTGCGTGCGCTGCTCGAAGAGCCTGGAACCGGAGTGGAGCACCTGGCGTGGTCCGGTCTACGCAAGCCGGCTGCCGGCATGGTGACTGAGGCGACAAGCGCGATCGGTCCCGTGTCCATGCAGGAACCTGCCGGAGAGGCTGCCCCCACCCCGGCCGCGAGTGCCGGTAGCGATGCACGCCGACGTGCAATGTTCGATAACATCACCGAATTGGCCATTATCCTGACCAATCCGGCCGGTATCATTACCGACTGGAATGCGGGCGCAGAGCGGGTGATGGGGTGGTCCGCCAGGGAGATGGTTGGCCAAAACATCGAACTTATATTCACGGCGATCGATCAAGCTGCCCATCGTGGCAAGCTGGAAATGGACGAAGCCCTGCGTCATGGACGGGTGGTTAGTGAGCGTTGGCATCTGCGCAAAGATGGTCAGCATTACTGGATGTCGGAGGCGCTGTCGCCGCTGTATGCCGATCTGAGCCATGTCGGCTATATGATGGTCCTTCAGGATCGCACCAGCGAACATCTGGCGGGCCGCGCGATCGAGGAATCCCAACAACGCTATCGTCTGGCTGCTGAAGCTACCAATGATGCCGTTTGGGACTGGGATCTGAGCAACAATCATGTGCTCTGGAACGAAGCGCTCGAACAGGCCTATGGCTACTCGCTGGCGGACGTCGACAATGCGGCAGAATGGTGGATCGAACGCATCCATCCTGACGACCGCGCGCGGATCCACTCGTCAATTCACGCCGTTATCGATGGCGGCGGTTCCACTTGGACTGAGGAGTACCGCTTCCGGCGTCAGGACGGAAGATACGCCGAGGTAATCGACCGCGGCCAAGTGATTCGCAACGCTGAAGGTCGGGCGGTGCGCATGATCGGGGCGATGCTTGATCTAACCCGCATGCGCGCCGTGGAGATAGCCCTGCGCCAAAGCGAGGAGCGTTTCAGAACCATTCTGGAGACGATCGAAGCAGCGTTCACTATCGTTCAGGTCAAGTTCGACGCGAATGATCAGCCTGTTGACTACATATTCCTGGAGGCTAATCCAGCTTTCGAACGTCAAGCAGGCGTCGACCTGAGAGGCAAATGGATCACCGAGTTCGCCCCGGAACTGGAGCGGTTCTGGTTTGAAACCTATGGCCACGTTGCCAAAACCGGGGAGCCGGCCAGTTTCGAGAATTATGCTGAGGCGTTCGAGCGATGGTTCGATGTTCGGGCCGTTCGCGTAGGTGATCCCGCCGAGCGGCAGATCGCCATCCTCTTTAGCGACGTCACTCAAAGGCGAGATGCCGAAGAGCGCCTGCGCGTCAGTGAATCGCTGGCCAGGGAAAACGTCCAGCGCGTTCAGCTTGCCCTGGCGGCTGGCGCGATCATCGGCACTTGGAACTGGCATTTGCCCACCGACCGGTTCACGGTCGATGAAGGCTTCGCGCTCGCCTTTGGTCTAGACCCGACTTTAGGCCGTGAAGGGTTGAGCCTCGCGCAGGTAATAGCCTCCGTGCATGCCGAGGACCGGGAGGGACTGCAGACTGCAATTGCGGAAGTAATCTCTCGCGGCGGTGCCTATGCCCATCAATACCGGGTACGGCGTGCTGACGGTAGGTACTACTGGATTGAGGCGAATGGACGTGTCGATCATGCAAAGGACGGCACCCCTCAAACCTTCCCGGGCGTTCTGATCGATGTCGAGCACAAGCGGTCCATCGAGGCGGAGCGCGACCGGGCAACCGCAGCACTGAGGTCGCTCAATGACACGTTGGAGCAACGTGTGGCCGAGCGGACCGCTGCATTGATGCAGGCCGAAGACAAGCTGCGACAATCGCAGAAAATGGAGGCAGTCGGACAGCTCACCGGCGGGCTCGCCCATGACTTCAACAATCTGCTCGCGGGCATTTCGGGTGCTCTTGAGTTAATGAGCCTGCGTTTGTCCCAGGGCCGTCTGGACGATATCGATCGATACTTGATTACCGCCCAAGGCGCTGCAAAACGCGCCGCTGCTGTGACCCACCGTCTTCTAGCGTTTTCGCGGCGGCAGACGCTTGATCCCCGACCGATCGACGCGGATCTGCTGGTGGAGGGCATGACAGAGCTGATTCAGCGCACCGTAGGTCCTGGTATCCAGGTCGATACTGTCAGCACGGATGATCTGTGGTCCGCCTCCGTCGATGCCAGCCAACTTGAAAGTGCCATCCTCAACCTTTGTCTCAATTCACGCGATGCCATGCCGGACGGCGGACGGATCACCATCGAGACGGCCAACAGATGGCTCGAGGGGGAATCGGCCCGTGCCTACGAGGTTCCTGAAGGGCAGTATCTGTCATTGACCGTTACGGATACCGGAACGGGCATGACGCCTGCTGTGATCGCCAAGGCGTTCGAGCCCTTCTTCACAACCAAGCCGATCGGCCAAGGTACAGGCCTGGGACTATCGATGATCTATGGCTTTGCCAATCAGTCTGGTGGCCAGGTGCGTATTGATTCAGAGGTGGGATGCGGAACCCGGGTGTCGCTCTTTCTACCGCGCTATATGGGTGAAGTGAGCGAGTCCATAGTCGCACCGGTGTGTGCGAGTACCGTCCACCGTGATGCCAGGGGAACAATTCTGATCGTCGATGACGAACCGACGGTGCGCTTGCTTCTCATGGAGGTTCTGGGCGAGCTTGGCTATACGCTGATTGAAGCGGCTGACAGCATCAGCGGGCTGAAGGTGCTGCAGTCGGACGTACACATTGATCTGCTCATCTCGGACGTTGGCTTGCCCGGCGGCATGAATGGACGGCAGATGGCCGATGCGGGCCGGGAAGTTCGTTCCGATCTGAAGACGTTGTTCATCACCGGTTATGCAGAAAGCGCAGCCCTTGGATATCACACGCTTGGGCCCGGGATGCAAGTGCTGACGAAGCCCTTCGCCATCGACATGCTTACCAGCCGGGTTCAGGATCTGATGGCACGGTAGCCAGCCGTATGAGCGCACCGCTAGGTTCAGCGCAACACATCCTTGGGACCACAGATGCGATGCGCTCTTGACCGCGCTGAATCGGGCAAGGCTTAGGCGCTGCTGGAGAGCGTCTAAGCATGGGCTGAAAAGGCCGCCACCTGCTGTCGGTAGCTGCTCGTACCTGTCCGAAGGCCGGGTCAGCTAGTAGGTGACTCCGGTAGTTTAGCGATTACCTTGATCTCGAACTGGAACCCATAAAGCCAGGTCACGCCGACTGCCGTCACAGTAGGGTGCGGTGCGCTGCCCCAATATTCAGGTACGACGCTCCAGACCCGCTCGAAGTTCGTCTGCGGGTCGACCATGAACACGGTCACGTCGATCACGTCGTCAAACGTACATCCCCCAGCGTCGAGCACCGCATTCAGGTTCTCGAAGGCGAGCCTCACCTGGGCTTCTAGCTCAGGCTCAGGCGATCCGTCTTCACGGCTGCCGACTTGTCCGGATACGAACAACATCCCGTTGGCTCGAACAGCCGGTGAATAACGGTTCCGCTCATAAAGTGCTTGTCGCCCAGCTGGGAAAACCACGTCTCGTGTATTCATAAGCGCCTCTTGCGTCAGTTGATTTGAACGGAGGTAATCGACGACGAGACTGTAAGGCCGCCTGCAAGAGGGGATAAACTCGCAAGCCTGATCAGAACTGTTTTCAAATCCCAAACAATCACAGCGCTCGGAGCCTGAATGGATCGCTTTGTCGCGATGCAAGCGTTTGCCCGCGTAGTGGAAACCGGCAGCTTCACCAAAGCGGCTGAGACACTGCATTTGAGCAAAACCAGCGTGACGCAACTGGTGCAACAGCTCGAAGCGCGGCTACGTGTGAAGCTCCTTAACCGGACTACGCGTAAGGTCAATGTCACGGCTGATGGCGCCGCGTACTACGAACGGGTGGTGCGGCTGCTAGCAGATCTCGACGATGCGGAAACCAGTCTGTCTGTCGCATCGGCAGCGCCACGGGGACGCCTCAGGGTGGATGTCCCAAGTCCATTTGCGAGGTGCATTCTGATTCCTGCGCTGCCAGCCTTTCACGCCCGTTATCCAGAGATCCAGCTGGACCTTGGTGTAAGTGACCGCATGGTGGATCTCATCGACGAAAATGTTGATTGCGTCGTGCGTGGCGGCGAGCTCACCGATCTCTCTCTGATGGCTCGCCACATTGGTGATCTTCAGCTGGGGGTTTACGCAGCACCCATTTACCTGGAGCGATCCGGCAGGCCGTCTCATCCGCAAGAGCTCGAAGACACCCATCATCGCATCGTGGGATTCCTGTGGGCACGGACCGGAAAGGTTTTTCCCTACGCCATGCACCGCGACGGTGAGCGAGTCGGGGTGACCGGTCGTTACGTACTTTCGGTCGATGACGGCAATGCCTATCTGGCCGCTGGCTTGGCGGGACTGGGCGTGCTGTGGTTGCCGGATTACATGGCCAGTGCTCATCGGAGTAGTGGCGAGCTAGTCCAGCTGTTCGAGGACTGGCGGCTCGATCCAATGCCCATGTATATCGCCTTCCCACCGAACCGGCACGTCAGCGCGAAGCTGCGAGTGTTCATCGACTGGATGGTCGAATTAATGGCGCAGCTCCTGCCGTCCACTCACCGAGGCCAGGCCAATGCTTAGCACTTTGGCACGCTGAGCGGGCTCCACTGTCAGACCGAACAGTAGACAGAATAGGAGGATGCATGTCGGTCGAAGCGGATTTTTCATTGCTGGAATCACTCTTGCTGGCCCGCGGGCCAGGCGGCCAGGAAGAAGAAGTCCGGGCAGTGTGCCGCGCGGAACTTGAGTCGAGTTGCGATGAGGTCTGGGTGGACGCCGCGAACAATCTCGTAGGGGTGCTCCGGGCCTCCAGGGTGTCGCGAGAAGCTGCTCAGTCAGGAGCGATTCGGGTCATGGCGCATCAGGATGAAATCGCCATGGTGGTCAAGCGCGTCGGAGACGACGGTCGGCTGCATGTCGTTGCGTTGGGCGGTGCGTTCCCGGTCAACTTCGGGATGTGCCCAGTCGATGTGATGGGCGAGTCTCAGTTTCTGCCAGGCGTCCTCTCGTTTGGCACCATGCACGGGACTTCCGAATCGTCCCAGTCGATGCATATCCTCAGCGGCAACGTGCAGTGGAACGACGTGCATGTCATTACGCGCCGAACCAAAGACGAGCTCGCTCAGATGGGCGTCAGGCCGGGCTCCCGGGTCGTTCTGAGTCAACATTGGCGGCGGCCGTTCCGCGTGCACGACGCCATTGCCGGCCATTTTCTCGATGATCGTGCGCCGGTCGTTGCTGTTCTGCGTGCTGCCGAACAGCTCGCTGCGCGCAGGGGCGAGCTCAAGCAGGACCTGTACTTCGTGCTGACGACCAACGAAGAAGAAACCAACTCGGGCGCTCAGTATGCGGCGCGAACACTGCCGGGCGTTGTCTGCATCGCAGTGGAGGTGGGCCCCATCGCGGAAGAATACGGAACGCGGCTATGCGCGGACCCGATCATTCTGACCGGGGACGAGAAGGGTCTTTATACCAAGTCCGTCTCCGATGGTTTGCTGGCCGCGGCTATCCGCTGTGGTTACACACCCCAACCTGCGCTGATGCCGGGCTTTGCGTCCGATGCCAGCGCCGTTCTTGGGTCGGGCTCTTCGCCTCGAGCTGGGTGCTTAGCAATCCCGACGGAAAACACGCATGGGTACGAGCTGATCACTGACGACGGCATGCACGCTTGCGCGCGCACCTTGATTGAATACCTGCTAAGTGCCGCCTAGGTGAGCTTGCAGATTCGATTTCAAGGCGTTTGTCCGGCTCACAACCAAGCTAAGGCTATCGAAGGAAACAGCACAAAGGATACGCGTACCTGGTCTGAGCTGGGGTACGCCCATACCGCGAGAGCGTCCAGCCAGTCGGACACGCCGCGTTGCGCTATGTACGCCCTGGTACGCATGTATAGATACATGGACATATCGCAGGACAAGATTACCGGGCTGGACGCTTTGCAGCCCTGGCCAAGCGGTGCCCGCAGGGCGAAATAAGCTTTTGCGGTTCGTCTGCCTGGTTGGCACGGCATTCGCTCTGAAGTCAGGGTCCAGCCTGCTCGCGCTTTTCATGTTTGCGAACTGGCCCGTCGAGAGTGGCAACCAGAACAATAAGGAACCTGCAATGAAGCCTCTTTTCGTAGCTGCTGGCCCGGTAGCTTCGCGCACGTCATCCGATCCAGCCCTGGTCCCGTGGGGCGCAGATGATCGCCGTTCACCAATGTGCCTTCTCCTGTGCAATACAGGTCATCGCGAGCGGAGACCGTCATGAAGCTCAAGGGTAAATCCGCTCTCGTCACAGGCTCGACCAGCGGGATTGGCCTCGGCATCGCCTGCAAGCTGGCCGAGGCGGGCGCTAATGTGATGCTCAACGGCTTTGGAAATATCGACGCAGCAGTTGCACAGGTCTCGGCGTACGGCACCCGAGTGCTGCATCACCCGGCTGACGTGTCAGACGTCGATCAGATTACTGACATGGTCGAACAGGCCGAGCGTGAGTTCGGCTCGTTGGATGTGCTGGTGAATAACGCGGGTATCCAGCACGTCGCGCCAATAGAGCAGTTTCCGGTGGAGCGCTGGAACAGCATCATCGCCATCAACCTTTCTTCAGCTTTTCATACTACGCGCCTGGCCTTGCTCGGCATGCGCCAGCGCAACTGGGGCAGAATCATCAATGTCGCCTCGGCACACGGGTTGGTGGCCTCCGCTCAGAAGTCAGCCTACGTGGCTGCCAAGCACGGTCTGGTGGGCTTGACCAAAAGCGTGGCGCTGGAGACGGCTACCTCAGGGATAACCTGCAACGCGATCTGTCCTGGCTGGGTACTAACGCCTTTGGTGCAGCAGCAGATCGACAACAACGCCAAAGCTCACGGCGACACCCAACGTGCAACGCGAGAGTTGTTGATGGAGAAACAACCCTCGCTGGACTTCGTGACGCCAGAGCAACTCGGTGAGCTGGCGTTGTTTCTGTGCAGCGATGCCGCAATGCAGGTTCGGGGAGTCGCCTGGAATATGGATGGCGGTTGGGTCGCGCAGTAGCAGCCCGCGCGCCGATGGCGAGCGCGAAAACTAGCGCTCGCTCAACCCATGCAGCTGAAGCTTCGAATACAAGCTGGCTCGGGAAATACCCAACTCCACAGCGGCCTTTCTCCGGTTGCCTTTGCAAGCGAGCAGGGCGCTTTGCAGAGCACGGCGCTCTGCCTGGGCGATGCTTTCGGCAAGGCGTTGCAGCGGGGTTTCTTCGACGGGGCTCGGCTCCGTAAGTGCAGCTACGCACAGAGGTGCTGGCGCTGCCTGAATCGGTTTGCTGGTCTGGTCGGCCAGCAGGGGAAGGAAATGCCTGGCTTCGAGCGGCGCGCCGTCCGTACTTAACTGCGCGCGTTCCAGCAGATTGCCAAGTTCGCGTACGTTGCCGCGCCAGGGTTGGTTGCGCAACAGCGCAACGGCATCGGCCGTCAACTCCATCGGCGCTTGCCCAGAGCGATTAGCGATGTCATCGAGCAGATGTTCGATAACTGACGGTATGTCACTGGCGCGCTCACGAAGCGGCGGTACATTCAGCGCCAGCACGTTGAGGCGGTAGTAGAGGTCGTCGCGAAACTGCCCGGCCGCGACTTTGGCCTCTAGGTCGATGTGCGTCGCGGCGATCACCCGCACATTCAGGGGCTTGACCTGGTTGGAGCCGAGCGGCTCGATCTCCTGCTCCTGCAGTACGCGTAACAGCTTGGCCTGTAGCGCCAATGGCAGGTCGCCGATCTCATCGAGAAAAAGGGTGCCGCCGTTGGCGACCTCGAACTTGCCGATGCGCGCCTTGCGATCAGCGCCGGTAAAGGCCCCAGGCGCCGTGCCGAACAGCTCGGCTTCGACCAGCGTCTCCGGTATCGCCGCAACGTTCACTGCAACGAAGGGTCCGTTGGCTCGCGGCGAGAGGTTATGTATGCCTTGGGCCAGCAGCTCCTTTCCTGTGCCGGTTTCGCCGCGGATCAACACCGTTGCGTCCAGCTGAGCGGCGCGGCGCGCCTGGCGTTTGACTTCGCTGGCGGCCGGACTGGTGCCAATGAACCCGGCAATGGTGTACCGCGCGCGGCGGGCCTTGGCCAGTTCGTTTTGGGTCGCGACCAGCTGCGTTTGCAAGGTGGTGAACTTGGACATCAACGGTTTGAGATGCCGCGCCCGGTCGAACAGCACAAAGCCCAGCGCGCCAACCAGTGTGCCGTCTTCGTCGCGAAGCGGGATGCGGGTGACGACGAAGTGCTCGCTGCCGAAGGCCATCAGGTCGAGCATGCTGGGCTGTCCGCTTTCGACCACTTCGCGCAGTCGACTGGCAGGCAAGACTTCCTCGATTTCCTTTCCCAATACGCTGCGCGCATCACTGATGCCGATCTTCTCGGCGTACTTGTCATTGATCCAAACGATGCGCGCCTGTCGATTGACTGCGATGGTGCCTTCGCACTGGGCGTTCAGGTGGTCGAACAGCAGCGGCATGGCCACCGCACGAAAGCGTTCGGGCGAGACGCCAATGGTCAGGCCGTTGTGGTCGAGGTCGTTACGGGCGATTGCCATGGGTTCGAGCTGTCCGGTGAGTTTCGGCCGATTATGAAAGGCACCGGCTGAAGGGGGCAAGGCAGCCGGTCCGGGCTCAGAGTCCGTACACCTCGTTGGGCAGCCACGTAGCCAGGGGGGCGAAGAAAAACACCAGGGCCAGACCGAGCAGCTGAATAAGGATGTAGGGCAACACCCCGAGATAGACGTCTCGCGTCGTGACTTCCGGCGGGCAGACGCCCTTGATGTAGAACAGCGCGAAGCCTACCGGTGGCGTGAGAAACGAGGTTTGCAAGCAGAGCGCGAAGAGCACCGCGAACCACAGCGGATCGACGCCCATCGAGAAAAGCACTGGCGCTACGAGCGGCAGGATGATCAAGGTGATCTCTACCCAGTCGAGGAAAAAGCCCAGCAGGAAGGTGATCAATAGTACGGTCAGCAGCACTCCGGTCTGGCCGAACGGCAAGCCGGTGAGAGCGGCCCGGATCACGTCATCGCCGCCCAGCCCGCGCAGCACGGCGGCGAACACCGTGGCGCCGATGAAGATGCCGAAGATGAACGCCGAGGTGCGGCTGGTCTGGTACAGCGCCTCTTTCAGCACCGTCATGTTCAGCTTGCGACTGAACGCGGCCATCAGAACCGCGCCGAAGGCTCCAACCGCAGATGCCTCTGTGGTGGTGGCGATGCCGAAGAAGATCGAGCCCAGGACCGCCAGGATCAGCACGAAGGGCGGCACCACCGCCCAGAACACGTCGATCAGCGCTCGCGCATCAAGCTTCTGACGATTGGCGGGGGCCGGTGCGAAGTCCTTCTTCAACCAGGACACCACGACGATGTAGAGGATGTACAGCAGTGCCAGCATCATCCCGGGGATCAGCGCGCCCATGAACAGCTTGCCCACCGAGGCTTCGGACGTACCGAGTCGGTCGGCCATCAAGACGAGCATGATGCTCGGCGGAATCAGGATGCCCAAAGTCCCAACCGAACAGGCCGTGCCCACAGCCAGGCTCTTGTTGTATTTCGCCTGCAGCATGGGCCCGATCGAGAGCATGCCGAGCAGTGCCACTGACGCACCGACGATGCCGGTAGAGGCAGCGAGCAGGATGCCCACCAGCACGACGGTAACGGCGTAGCCACCGCGCAGCGGGCCGAGCACCCGAACCAGGCTGTGCATCAACCGTTCGGCGATGCCGGAGCGGTCGAGCATGATGCCCATGAAGATGAACAGCGGCAGGGCAACCATCAGTTCGTTGGCGACGATGCCGTAGATGCGCGCATCGAGCACACCGATGGTGCCGTCCCAGGTGAACCAGAGATCGGCGTCGAAGTGTTCGACCAGCACATGACCGAGCACGGCGAACAGCAGCCCGATGCCGGCCAGGGACCAGGCGACCGGGAAGCCAAGCAGCAGTAAGCCCATGAAAGTGGCGAACATGCTGATGACGAGGATTTCTTCCAGACCCATGATTACGGCTACTCCATCAGGGCTGTGCTTGACCGCGATCGCGGCCATGCGTCGAGGCCACAAAGGCCCGCGGAAAATTGAATAGCAGCGTGCTACAGCGCGTGGCCCTCGACAGCAGTGCCAGCGCCAACAGCGTCAGGCCGATGGGGAGCACGCTTTTGAAAATGAACCGGTGCGACAGCCCACTCGGCGCCTGTGAGCGCTCGTCATAAATGAAGGCCTGGTAAGCGAAGGGAACCAGTGCATCGACCATCAGTACAACGATCGGCAGCGCGAGAATCAGGATCGCCAGCAGCTCGATGATGGCCTGGCTGCGCAGCGTGAATTTCTCGCGCAGGACATCGACGCGGACATGGTCATCACGAACCACCGCATACGCCATAGCGAGCATCACGGCGGCGCCGAACAGATGCCACGACAACTCTTCCAGTGCAATCGAGCCACGAGACAGCACGAAGCGGCTGAACACGTTGGTCAGCACGACGGCTAACACCAGAAGCCAGATCCAGGCACTGGCTTCGCCAATCGCGACCAGTGCCCGGTCGAGCAACCAGGACAGCTTGTTATGAGGCAGTGCATCCGCCTGAGCGGCGGGCACTGTGTCGTTAGGGGAAACTGAATGAGCGGACACAGCCACCTCGAAGATCCGACACAAAGGGAAATGTCACGGCACTGGCCGTGCTGCGAGCGATTGCATGACGGACTGACCTTTTGAGTCGAGCTTGAGACCCGAACAGCTGCGATTCGCTATGGCGGGCCATGTGCAGTCGCAGCGTGATTCGGTACCACAAGTCTTGGGGGCTGAAGATCAGCCACATGCAAACGCCCGCCTCGATGAGAAGCGGTCAGTCGTACTGGTAGTAATCGCGCGGCAGATAGCCTTTGCTGTGCCAGATCGAGTGGTGCTTAGCGAATTCGCGCTGGCTGGTCAGCACGCGGTTGAACATCTCGTCCTTGGCGGCGATTTCGTCGAGCACCTCGTTGGTGACGCGCTCGAGTTCGCGCAGCACTTCTTCAGGCAATACCTGTGCTTTCACACCCTGCTTCTCGTACTCGCGCAAGGCTGTTGGCTGGGCCCACTCACTTTCAGCGAAGCCCTTGAGTGTGGCCGATTCACAGCCCATTTCGATCAGCGCGCGGCTTTGCGGCTCGAGCTTGTCCCATACGTCCTTATTGACCAGCAGGTGAGAGGTGGTCAGCGTCTGGTGCCAGCCGGGCATGATGTAATTCTTGATGATCTGATCGAGCCCCAGCATCTTGTCTACGGCAGGCTGCGAGAACTCCGTGGCATCGATGGTTTTGCGCTCCAGCGCCTGGTAGATCTCCCCGCCAGGAATCATGGTCACCGAGGCACCGAGCTTTTCCAGCACCTTGCCGCCGATACCTGCGAAGCGGATGCGCAGGCCGTCAATGTCTTCCAGCTTCTCGATCGGATTGGCGAACCAGCCGGCGCCTTCCGGCCCGATGATGCTGCATAACATCGGGTGGATATTGCGCTCGGCGTAGATCTCCTCAAGCAGCTTTTTGCCATCGCCCTCGTAGTACCAGGCCAGATAAGCCGGCGGCTCCATGTTGAACGGAGCCCCGGAATAAAGTGGCAGCGCGGCGATGGTGCCCTGGTCATAGCCAATCCAGGTGTAGCCGGCTGGGTACTTTCCGTTGCTGACCGCATCCATGATTTCGAAGGGTGGTACCAGTTCTCCGGGCTCGTAGTAGCGCAGCTGGACATCGCCACCGGATATCGTCTTGAGCGATTCGGACAGGTGCTTGATCGGCGTGGTCAGGCCTACCAGATGTGAAGGGAAGGCCAGTGGGACCTGCCAGCGGATCTTCTCCGCAGCAGCGGCGTTACCGCTGACCAACGTGGCGCTGAGCAGGGTAGTGGCGCCGATGGCGCAGGCGAGACGGGAGAGTTTCTTGGTGATCGACATTGCAGGTTTCCTTCTTTCTTGTTGTTTTTGACCGGAGGTCGAATCCGGCCCTGAGGCCGTGGGCGGAACGAGAGAGCCGCAGCCGCTCATCCCGCCAGATGTTCTGGCGAAGCGCATAGATGACATAGCAGGTTCTGTGCCTGACTTCGGAGTCGCGCTGAAATCCCTTATTCAGAGCGGTCCGAGCCAATACCGCGGGGCGGTTGTGTCCAACGTGGCAGACACAGGCATGACCAACGAGCACCGCTGTCCAGAAAATTGGAAAACTGTCTGCGGAACTGGACCGCTGGCCGCGCCGGGTGGGCTCGTTGAAGCGAGCGCGCCCTTGAATCGGGTACCGGGCTCGCCAGCCCCGCAGCGCAACTTGGGTTGGCGTCAGCTCGCTTCCTTACCAAGGGTGGTCTTCAAGGCGGTCAGGCAACGCTCCTCGGCGGTGTCCAGCTCCAGCTGCATCTGCTGGATGTCCAGCAACTGCTGTTCCAGCTGCTGGCGGCGTTCGGCGATCATCCCGAGCATAATGTTCAGCTGCTTTTGATTACCGGCCTTGGGGTCGTAGAGTTCGATCAGTGTTTTGCATTCGGCCAGAGAAAACCCGATGCGTTTGCCGCGCAGGATCAGTTTCAGGGCGACGCGATCCTTGGGGCTGTAGACGCGCTCCTGACCGCGGCGAGTAGGTGAGAGCATGCCCTGTTCTTCGTAGAAGCGGATCGCGCGGGTGGTGATGTCGAGCTCGTTGGCCAAATCGGAAATGCTGTACGTCTGCTTTGCCATGAAGGTATCCAGTCCTGCCTGTCCACCCGCGGCTCGCGACGAGCCGGGTGCGTTGACTACGAGTTAAGCCGCCCAAGGCTACACGCTGCGCTGGGCCGAGCACAGTGGCGTTGGGCCAATACGCAACGCCGGTAATGAGCTGCTCAGCGGTGAATGGTGCAACCGGTTGCCGCCTGAATCTCCTCGAAGCTCACGCCATCGGCCAGTTCTACCAGCTCCAGCCCCCTCTCTGTCACGTCCAGCACGCCGAGATCGGTGATGATGCGGTCCACCACGCTAACGCCAGTCAGTGGCAGGTCGCACTGTTGGATGATCTTGTGCGCCCCTTTAGCGGTGTGTTCCATCAGTACGACGACGCGCTTGACGCCGGCCACCAGATCCATCGCGCCGCCCATGCCCTTGACCATCTTGCCCGGGATCATCCAGTTCGCCAGATCGCCCTTCTCAGAGACCTGCATGGCGCCCAGGATCGCGAGGTTGATGTGGCCGCCGCGAATCATGCCGAAGCTCATGGCATTGTCGAAAAAGGCGCTGCCAGGAAGGGCGGTGACGGTCTGCTTGCCGGCGTTGATCAGGTCCGGGTCGATCTCATTCTCAGTGGGGAACGGGCCGATACCGAGCAGGCCGTTCTCGCTCTGCAGCCAGACGTCCATGCCGTCCGGAATGTAGTTGGCTACCAGGGTTGGCAGGCCGATGCCGAGATTTACGTAGAACCCGTCCTGCAGTTCCCGCGCGGCGCGTTGTGCCATCTGTTCGCGTGTCCAGGCCATGATCAGCTCCTCACCGTACGTTTTTCGATGCGCTTCTCGGCGTTCGGGTTGTGGATGATGCGCTGCACATAGATGCCCGGCAGATGAATCTGGTCGGGGTCCAGCTCACCGGTTTCCACCAGATGGTCGACCTCCACCACACAGACCTTGCCAGCCATGGCGGCGAGCGGGTTGAAATTGCGCGCGGTCTTGTTGAAGACCAGGTTGCCTGCCTTGTCCGCCTTGAAAGCTTTCACCAGTGACACATCAGCGGGAAGGGATTCTTCCATCACGTACCACTCGCCGTTGAACTGGCGGGTTTCCTTGCCTTCGGCGATCAAGGTGCCGTAGCCGGTGCGGGTGTAGAAGGCCGGGATGCCGGAGCCGGCGGCGCGCAGTTTTTCGGCAAGGGTGCCTTGCGGGGTGAATTCGAGCGCCAGTTCACCGGCCAGGTACTGGCGCTCGAACTCCTTGTTCTCACCCACGTAAGACGAAATCATCTTGCGTACCTGGCGCGTCTCGAGCAGCAGACCGAGGCCAAAGCCGTCGACGCCGGCATTGTTGCTGATCACTGTGAGGTCTTTCTTGCCCGTGTCGCGCAGTGCCTCGATAAGCGCCTCGGGAATGCCGCACAGGCCGAAACCGCCTACTGCGAGGGTCATGCCGTCCTCGATCAGACCGTCTAGCGCCTGCTGGGCGCTGGGATATAGCTTGTTCATAGAAGCCTCTTGTTATTGGAGTGTGGCTACGGGTTTTTGTCAGTGTGCGGCCAGCCGCGCCCGTGCGACGCGCGAGCCGTTGGGGCGGCCCAGGACATCGCTGATGCGTTGCCCTGCGGCGACCAGCATGTCCAGATCGATTCCGGTTTCTATGCCCAGACCGTTAAGCATATAGAGGACGTCTTCGCTGGCGACGTTGCCGCTGGCGCCCTTGGCATAAGGGCAACCGCCCAGACCCGCAACTGAACTGTCAAAGGTGCAGATGCCTTCCTGCAGGCTGGCGTAGATGTTCGCCATCGCCTGACCATAGGTGTCGTGAAAATGCCCCGCCAGTTTGTCGCGGGGCACCGCACGGCTGACCACTTCAAACAGTTGGCGCGTCTTGCACGGCGTGCCCGTGCCGATGGTGTCGCCCAGCGATACTTCGTAGCAGCCCATAGCAAACAGCTCATGAGCGACGTGCGCGACGCGCTTGGGGTCCACATCGCCTTCATAGGGACAGCCCAGCACGCAGGAGACGTAACCGCGAACCTGGATGCCATTCTCGCGAGCGGCGGCCATCAAAGGGGCAAAGCGCGTGAGGCTTTCGTCTATGGAGCAGTTGATGTTCTTCTGTGAGAACGCTTCGGAAGCGGCCCCGAACACGGCCACTTCGCTGACGCCCGCTGCAATGGCCGCTTCGAGCCCCTTCAGGTTTGGTGTCAGTGCTGCATATGTCACGCCGGGCTTCTGCCTGATCTGCGCAAATACATCAGCCGAGCCCGCCATCTGCGGCACCCACTTGGGCGATACAAAGCTGCCCACCTCGATATAGCGCACCCCAGCGGCACTCAGGTCGTCCACCAGGCGCACCTTGTCGGCGACGCTGATTGGCTGCTTTTCGTTCTGCAAGCCATCCCGCGGACCGACTTCAACCAGGCGTACTCGGCGTGGCATCTCAGTGGTGGTTGTCATTCCTTATCCTCATCAACAAATTCAGGCGCCGTTCCGGTAGAAAGAGTCTGACCGTTAAGTCATCTGGAGACTCTTCACTCTCAAGTTCTTGACAGCATGGCAGATAAGTACAGCAGACCCGCTCCCTGCCGGGGCGTCACGTTCGAGAATTGCCATGCTACGCAAACTGAAGATCTCCCACCGCACACTGTTGTTTTTTGCGCTTGTCGCGGTGCTGCTGACCGCGCTTGGATTGTTCAGTCTGATGCAGATGGCGGCGATACGTGCGGCGGGCAGCGAGATCGACTCCGACTGGATGCCAAGCCAGGCGGCGGCTGATGATATGGCGCTGAACTTCGCGCACGTACGCATCGAATCCATGCGGCAGCTTGCCTTTCAGGATGCCGAAACGCTTCGTTCCAGTGATGCGCAAATCGCCGCGGCAATGGCTGAGATCGGTCAGTTGATGACTCGTTACGAGGCGCACATATCCAACTCCGATGAAGCCCGCGTGTTTGGCGTCGTCAAAGACGTATTCACCGACTACCCTCAGGCGCTCCAGGAGCGGCAGCGCGTGCTTGCCAGCAACCCGGGCGCAGAACAGGCCACCGCTGTGACCACGCGGGTCGACGATCTGAGCCATCAGTTCGAGCAGGCCTTGTTGCAACTCCGCGAGTTCAACGAGGAGGGTGCTCATCATGCCGTCGAGGCGGCTACGTCGGTTTACAAGAAAGCGCAGCTGGTAATCGCCTCGGTAATTCTGGTCGCGTTGGTCGCTACCGTTGCGTTGGCGCTGCTGTTGACCGCCAGTATCGTGCGGCCGATGCGCCGGGCGGTCGCCGTTTCGAATCAGATAGCCAAAGGCGACCTTACACACGAGGTCCATGTTAATGGCAATGACGAAGCCACCGAGCTGCTGACCTCGCTGAGCGAAATGCAGACCAACCTGCGTAGCATTATCGGCCAGATCAATGATTCGGCCCACGTGCTGACGGCTTCGGCCGAAGAGATGAGCGCCGTCATGCAGGACAGCACCGAGGGCTTGCAGCGGCAGAATGACCAGATAGAGCAGGCCGCCACGGCAGTCAACGAGATGACCTGTGCGGTGGAAGAGGTGGCCAGCAACGCCGTCTCTACCTCCGAGGCGTCGCAGGCGTCCAGCGAGTCGGCTCAGCAGGGGCGCATTCAGCTTGAAGATGCCATCGCATCGATCCAGGCACTGGCAAACGATGTCGTCAGCGCCTCGGCCCGTGCAGGCGAGCTGGCCGATCAGACTCACAACATCACCCGTGTGCTCGACGTGATTCGCGCCGTCGCCGAGCAGACCAACCTGCTGGCACTGAACGCCGCTATCGAAGCGGCGCGAGCAGGGGATGCCGGCCGCGGATTCGCTGTGGTGGCGGATGAGGTGCGGGCGTTGGCGAAGCGTACCGGTGAGTCGACGCGAGAAATCGAGTCGATGATTGGCAGCATCCAGCAAGGTACCGGGCTGACGGTCGAAGCGCTGCAACAAGGCGCCTCTCGCGCAGAAAGCACGCTGAACAAAGCCGAGGCGGCTGGCGTCGCCCTGGTGCGGATCGCCGAAACGGTAGCCGGAATCAACGAGCGCAATCTGGTTATCGCGAGCGCGTCCGAGGAACAGGCGCAGGTTGCTCGTGAGATCGATCGCAACCTGGTCAGCATTCGTGATCTTTCGGTGCAGACTTCCGCGGGTGCCCAGCAGACCAGCGTAGCGACTCAGGAACTGTCGCGCCTGGCTGTGGACCTGAATGGACTGGTGCGCCGCTTCCGGATGTAGCCACGGGGCAGAGCGCAAGCGTCTGTCGGCCCGTGAATTACCGGTCAAAGCCTGGTTGCGAACTAGCCCCTTTGGCGTGCCAGGTTCGGGGGCAGGCGCGCTTGTACCACAACAAGCCCCCTCGACCCGGTCAGAGTTTTCAACGCCAGCGATAGGCGAGCCTGGCGGACGCTGCCCGATCAGCCTGCCGCCGGGCGCTGTCATTACTCGAGCTCCACCAGCGTGGTGCCTTCGCTGATCATTTCGCCTTCGACACAGTAAACGGCTTTGACTACCCCGGCGTCGGCGGCGCGGATGCTGTGTTCCATCTTCATCGCCTCCAGCACGATCAATGTTGCGCCCGCTTCGACGCTTTGCCCCGCCTCGACCAGCACCTGCACGATGCTGCCATTCATGGGTGCTGTCAGGCCGCCGTGGTGCTGGTGGCTGGCCTCAACCTCGGCGATCGGGTCGAATGCTGTTACGGCTTGCAATTCGCCATTCCACTCGAGATACAGCGTGCGCCCCTGGCGAATTGCTTTCGGCGAGCGCATGCCCCCCTCACGCTTACCGATGCGTACGCGTCGGTTCTCCCCGTTGCACTGCAGGTGCACCGCAACCTGGGGCGGCATGCCGAAACGCAGACCTTCACGGCGGGCCCAGGGCGAATGCGGATCATCGTCCCGCACGTTTGCCTCTTCAGTCTGTATGAAGCGTTCGCCTGCCAATTGCCAGAACGCATCCGGTAGCTCACCGGGAGCACGCATCAACTCGGTTTCATGACGCGGGATGAAGCTGGTGTCCAGTTCCGCTGCGGCGAAGGCAGGGTGTCCGATAACACGGCGCAGAAAGGCCAGGTTGGTGCGCACACCTCCCACGCAGGTTTCATCCAGCATCGCCAGCAGCCGCAGGCGTGCCTCCTCGCGGTTCTCGCCCCAGGCGATCAGCTTGCCAAGCATCGGGTCGTAGAAGGGTGATATCCGGTCGCCTTCGGCCACGCCGCTGTCGACACGCCGACCGGGGCCGGCGGCGGATTCGCGGTATAGGTCCAGCGTGCCGGTAGCCGGCAGGAAGTCATTGTCCGGGTCTTCGGCATAGAGTCGCACTTCGATGGCATGTCCCTTGAGAGGCACCTCTTCCTGGGTCATCGGCAGCGGCTCGCCACGGGCCACGCGAATCTGCCAGGCCACCAGGTCGAGATCGGTAATCGCCTCTGTCACCGGGTGCTCCACCTGCAGACGGGTGTTCATCTCCATGAAGAAGAACTCGCCGCGTGCGTCGAGCAGAAATTCCACCGTGCCGGCACCGACATAGCCGATGGCCTGCGCAGCCTTCACGGCAGCTTCGCCCATGGCGCGGCGCAATTCGGGAGTAAGGCCAGGAGCAGGTGCCTCCTCGACGACCTTCTGATGACGGCGTTGGATCGAGCAATCGCGCTCATTGAGATACAGGCAGTTGCCGTGCTGATCGGCGAATACCTGGATCTCCACGTGGCGCGGCTTGAGCACGTATTTTTCAACCAGCATGCGTGAGTCACCGAAGGATGACTGCGCCTCGCGCTGGGCCGATTGCAGCGCTTCGGCCAGATCTGCCTCGCGTTCGACCACCTTCATGCCTTTGCCGCCACCGCCTGCAGTCGCTTTGAGCAGCACCGGATAACCGATCTCCTGTGCGGCGACGCGGAAGGTTTCAACGTCCTGCGCTTCGCCGTGATAGCCCGGAACCAGCGGCACGCCGGCTTTCTCCATAAGCGCCTTGGCGGCCGATTTGCTACCCATGGCATCGATGGCCGAAGCTGGCGGGCCGAGAAAGACAAGCCCGGCATCTTCGATCGCACGCGCGAAATCGGCGTTTTCGGAGAGGAAGCCGTAGCCCGGATGGATCGCCTGGGCGCCGCTCGCCTTGGCGGCAGCGATCAACTTGTCGATCAGCAGATAGCTTTCGCCGGGCTTGGCCCCGCCGAGGTCGACTCGAACGTCTGCCTCGCGAGCATGCCGTGCATCCCGGTCGATGGCGCTGTGCACCGCAACGGTGGTCAGGCCGAGGGCTTTGGCGGTGCGCATCACGCGGCAGGCAATCTCGCCGCGGTTGGCAACCAGCAGGGTGGTTATCATTGTTCTGGCTCCTGCATCCAATTCGGTTTGCGCTTTTCAAGGAAGGCGCTCAAGCCTTCCTGTCCTTCGGGGCTGACCCGGATGCGCGCGATGGCGTTTTCGGTATAGCGACGCAGCGCCGGGCTCAGCGAGATGCTGGCGGCTTCACGCAGCAAATCTTTGCTGGCGCGCATCGCCTGGGGACTGTTGAGCATCAGGTTGTCGAGCCAACCCTGCAGCGCGTCGTCCAGCTCAGCGGCGGCGTAGGTTTCCGACAACAGGCCGAGATCGCGTGCGCGCTCGCCGCTGAAACGTTCGCCGGTGAGTGCGTAGCGACGTGTAGCGCGTTCACCCATGGCCTTGACCACGAAGGGGGTGATCACGGCAGGTGCCAGGCCGATGCGCACCTCGGAGAGGGAAAACAGCGCGTCATGCGCACCGATGGCCATGTCGCAGCAGGCGACCAGTCCGACTGCACCGCCGAACGCCGCGCCTTGCACCACGGCCAGCGTCGGCAGCTTGAGGTGGTACAGGCTATACATGAGTTCGGCCAGCTCGCGCGCGTCGGTGAGGTTGGCATCGAAGTCCAGCTTGGCCGACTGTTGCATCCAGGCCAGATCCGCCCCGGCCGAAAAATGCTTGCCGCGTCCGCGCAGCAGCAGGAAGCGCAGGGTCTTGTCTGCCTGCACCGCATCGATTGCCTGCACCAGTTCGCGGATCATCTCGGCATTGAATGCGTTGTTCTTTTCCGGTCGGTTGAGCCACAGGGTGGCGAAGCCGCGCGGGTCCTTGGTCAGTTCGATGGTCTGGAAATCGGTCATGTGCTTCTCCTTGAGGAGCGAGCCTGCTCGCGAGACGCCGGGCGCCGTCGCAGGGCAGGCTTACATCCGGAATACACCGAAGCGGGTCGGTTCGATCGGCGCGTTGAGACTCGCCGAGATTGCCAGGCCCAGCAGATCGCGCGTCTGCGCCGGATCAATAACACCGTCATCCCATAGCCGCGCGCTGGAATAGTAGGGGTGCCCCTGATGCTCGTATTGCTCGAGGATCGGTTGTTTGAGTTGCGCCTCGTCCTGCTCGGAGAACGTTTGGCCGCTGCGCTCGGCCTGCTCGCGCTTGACCTGCACCAGTACGCCGGCAGCCTGCTCGCCGCCCATCACACCGATCCGCGCGTTGGGCCACATCCACAGGAAGCGCGGGTCATAGGCGCGACCGCACATGCCGTAGTTGCCAGCACCGAAGCTGCCGCCGATGACAACGGTGAACTTCGGCACTTGGGCACAGGCGACAGCGGTGACCAGTTTGGCGCCGTGCTTGGCGATGCCGCCGGTTTCGTATTTCTGACCGACCATGAAACCGGTGATGTTCTGCAGGAACAGCAGCGGGATGCCGCGCTGGCAGGCCAGTTCGATGAAGTGCGCGCCTTTCTGCGCAGCTTCGGCAAAGAGGATGCCGTTGTTTGCGAGGATCGCGATGGGATAGCCGTGCAGCGTGGCGAAACCGCAGACAAGCGTGGTGCCGAACAGCGCCTTGAATTCGTCGAACTCGCTGCCATCCACCAACCGCGCAATGACTTCACGTACGTCGTAGGGTTGCTTGGACTGCGCCGGGATCACGCCGTAAAGCTCGTCCGAGGCATACAGGGGCGCACGCGGTGGGCGGGCCTGTACCTGACCGAGCTTTTTCCAGTTGAGGTTGGCGACGCATCGGCGGGCGATGGCCAGCGCGTGCTCATCATTCTCGGCATAGTGGTCGGCAACGCCCGATGTCTTGCAGTGCACATCGGCGCCGCCCAGGTCCTCTGCGGTCACCACTTCGCCGGTCGCCGCCTTTACCAGTGGCGGCCCGGCAAGGAAGATGGTCGCCTGGTTGCGCACCATGATGGTTTCGTCCGCCATTGCCGGTACATAGGCGCCGCCGGCCGTGCAGGAACCCATCACAACCGCGAGCTGTGGAATGCCCATGGCGCTCATGTTGGCCTGATTGAAGAAGATTCGGCCGAAGTGTTCGCGGTCGGGAAAGACCTCATCCTGACGCGGCAGGTTGGCGCCACCGGAGTCGACCAGATAGATGCAGGGCAGGCGATTCTGTTGAGCAATGGATTGAGCGCGCAGATGCTTTTTAACGGTAAGCGGGTAGTAGCTGCCGCCTTTCACGGTGGCGTCGTTGGCGATAACCATGCACTCGACACCTTCTACCCGGCCGATGCCGGCCACCACACCTGCCGCGGCAACGTCTTCGCCATAGACCTCGTAAGCGGCCAGCGGCGCGACTTCGAGAAAGGCTGATCCGCTGTCGAGGAGGGCGTTGATGCGGTCTCGCACCAGCAATTTGCCGCGCGAGACGTGGCGCTGCTGCGCCTTTTCTCCTCCGCCTTCACTGACACGGCCAAGCAGCGACCGTAGCTGCTCGACCTGTTCCAGCATGGCGTCGCGGTTCGCAGCGAACTCTGGCGAGCGCGGGTTGATCTGGGTATTCAGGATAGCCATGCGGCTCACTCCGGATTAAGTGCTTTACGTAGGAGCCAGCTTGCTGGCGATGCCGTTCAGCCAGATCGCCAGCAAGCTGGCTCCTACAACTGCATATCGACTATTTGGTTTCGTTGAACAGCTCGCGGCCAATCAGCATGCGGCGGATTTCGCTGGTGCCGGCGCCGATCTCGTAGAGCTTGGCGTCGCGCAACAGGCGGCCAGTGGGAAATTCGTTGACGTAACCGTTGCCGCCGAGAATCTGGATCGCCTGCAACGCCATCTGCGTCGCCGCCTCGGCGGTATAGAGGATCACCCCAGCGGCGTCCTTGCGGGTGGTTTCGCCGCGATCGCAGGCCTGCGCGACGGTGTATAGGTAAGCGCGGCTAGCGTTGAGCTGGGTGTACATGTCAGCCACCTTGCCCTGGATGAACTGAAACTCACCGATGCTTTGGCCGAACTGCTTGCGGTCGTGGATGTAGGGCACGACCACGTCCAGGCACGCCTGCATGATCCCGACCGGACCACCTGCAAGCACCACGCGTTCATAATCCAGGCCGCTCATCAGTACCTTGACGCCGCCATTCTCGACACCCAGTACGTTCTCTTCCGGCACCTCGACGTCATCGAAGAACAGCTCACAGGTGTTGGAGCCGCGCATGCCAAGCTTGTCGAACTTGTTACCGCGGGAAAAACCTTTCCAGTCGCGCTCGACGATGAACGCGGTGATGCCATGCGGGCCCTTGTCCAGATCGGTCTTGGCGTAGATCACGTAGGTGTTGGCGTCCGGGCCGTTGGTAATCCAGGTCTTGCTGCCGTTGAGTACAAAACGGTCGCCCTTGCGATCCGCGCGCAGTTTCATCGAAACCACGTCCGAGCCGGCATTGGGCTCGCTCATCGCCAAGGCGCCGACGTGCTCGCCGGAGATCAGCTTGGGCAGGTATTTCGCCTTCTGTTCAGGCGTGCCGTTGCGGTTGATCTGATTGACACACAGGTTGGAGTGCGCGCCGTAGGACAGGCCCACCGAAGCCGAACCGCGGCTGATTTCCTCGATGGCGATGACATGCGCCAGGTAACCCATGCCGGCGCCGCCGTATTCCTCGTCTATGGTGATACCGAGCAGGCCCATGTCGCCGAATTTGCGCCACATATCGCTGGGGAAGAGGTTGTCCCGGTCGATGGCTTCGGCGCGGGGCGCCACTTCTTCTGCCACGAAACCGCGTACCTGGTCGCGGAGCATGTCGACGGTCTCGCCAAGGGCGAAGTTGAGGCCGGAATAGTTCATGTGCCACCTGTCAATTTTGTAGTTGTCCTGGTTCGACTGCCTGACGCGGGAACCGTTGGTTACGCCTGTCGTCCGGCCTGTTTACACCGCGTCCCGGCACTGACTTCAGGCATGGGCTGCGGCGGGTTGTCACGCTGTTACCTTTACGTTAACGTAATCGCACCCCGGGACGGCTGTCAACTCGTCGGCAGGTGCCGGATCGCAAGGCCTCATAACAAACATAAGACTGAGGAATTCGACATGAGTCTTCCGAGCTATACCTGCGGACCGCAGACCAAACCCCTGTTGCCAATGACAATTGGTGCGGCGTTCGACCGGACGGTCGCGCGGTTCTCAGACCGTGAGGCCCTGGTCGTGCGCCATCAGAATCTGCGCTACACCTGGGCGCAGCTTGCCGATGAAGTGGATCGTTGCGCACGCGGATTGCTCGCGCTGGGTTTGCAACCGGGCGAGCGGGTAGGCATCTGGTCGCCGAACAATGCCCAGTGGTGCATCACCCAGTTCGCCACCGCCAAAATCGGCGTGGTACTGGTGAACATCAACCCGGCCTATCGCCTGAACGAACTCGAATACGCCGTCAAACAGTCCGGCTGCCGCTGGTTGATCTGCGCCGATGCGTTCAAGACATCCGACTACCACGCGATGCTCAATGAGCTGTTGCCGGAGCTGGAGCGCTCCGCAGTGGGCGCGCTGCAAAGTCATATGCTTCCAGAGCTGCGTGGCATCATCAGTCTGTGTGACAAGCCCGTAGACGGCATGCTGCTCTGGAAGGGACTGATGGACATGGCCGAGCAGGTCGGCCCGGACCAGCTTCGCCAATGCAGCGAGCAGCTGCAGTTCGATGACCCGATCAACATTCAGTACACCTCTGGCACCACCGGCTTCCCCAAGGGCGCCACACTCAGCCACTACAACATCCTCAACAACGGCTACATGGTTGGCGAAAGCCTCAAACTGACCGAGCATGATCGCCTGGTCATCCCGGTGCCGCTGTACCACTGCTTCGGCATGGTGATGGGCAACCTGGGCTGCGTCACCCACGGCACCACCATGATCTACCCGAGTGCCGCTTTCGAGCCGTTGGCAGCACTGCAGGCCGCTACGGAAGAAAAGGCCACCGGGATGTACGGCGTGCCGACCATGTTCATCGCCATGCTCGACCACCCCGAGCGCCAATCGCTGAACCTCACCAGCCTTCGCACCGGCATCATGGCCGGCTCCACCTGCCCGATCGAGGTCATGAAGCGCGTCATCGATGACATGCACCTGGCCGAGATGCAGATCGCCTACGGCATGACTGAAACGAGCCCGGTATCCACCCAGACTGGCCCGGATGATGACCTTGAACGGCGTGTCACCAGCGTTGGCCGTACCCAACCGCACCTGGAGAGCAAGGTGGTCGACGAGCATAACCGTGTGGTCCCGCGCGGACAGATCGGCGAGCTCTGCACCCGTGGCTACAGCGTGATGCTCGGTTACTGGAACAATCCCGAAGCCACTGCCAGCGCCATCGATGGCGCGCGCTGGATGCACACCGGTGACTTGGCGATCATGGACGAGGAGGGCTTTATCAAGATTGTCGGGCGCAACAAGGACATGATCATTCGCGGCGGAGAAAACGTATATCCGCGCGAGATCGAAGAATTCCTCTTTACCCACCCGGCCGTTGCGGATGTGCAAGTGATCGGCGTGCCGGACAAGACCTACGGCGAAGAAATCGTCGCCTGGGTGAAATTGCATCCGGGGCATGAGGCAAGTGCCGACGATCTGCGCGCTTTCTGCAAAGGGCGCATCGCCCACTTCAAGACACCTCGGCACATCAAGTTCGTGGAAGACTTTCCAATGACAATCAGTGGAAAGGTCCAGAAATTCCGCATGCGCGAGGTAAGCGTCGCCGAGCTGGGGCTTGCCGACTGAAGCGGTACCCGGTCGGCAGCGGCCGGCCGGCACCCCATTCGCATATCTATCCGGAGCACCGCATGATTCGAGCCATCAGTCGTTTCCCACTGGTCGATAGCCTGGACGCGCTACCGGCTGATATCCGCGAGCGCATCGTCGCAGTCCAGGAAAAAGCAGGCTTCGTGCCTAACGTTTTTCTTATGTTGGCTCATCGACCTGATGAATTTCGTGCCTTCTTTGCCTATCACGATGCTTTGATGGAGAGGGAAAGCGACAGCCTGACCAAAACCGAGAAGGAAATGATCGTCGTAGCCGTAAGCGCCGACCATGGTTGTCTGTACTGCGTGGTTGCCCATGGCGCAATTCTGCGGATCCTCGCAAAGGACCCGCTGATTGCCGACCAGATATCGGTCAACTATCGCACCGCGACCATTACTGAACGCCAGCGGACTATGCTCGACTTTGCGCTGCATCTAGGCGCCGAGCGTGGGGTACTGGATGACGTTTGGCAGGCACGACTGGAAAAGATGGGCTTCACTCAGAACGATATCTGGGATATCGGCGCGATTGCCGCGTTGTTTGGTCTTTCCAACCGTCTGGTGTCGATGGCGCGAACGCCGCCCAACGACGAATTCTATTTGCTGGGCCGGGTGCCCAAGGCTGCCGCAAAATGAGCGGGAGCAGAAATTTACCGCTCTGGCGGTGAACGTGACCTGACAGGAGCGAGGTCGGGTCCATCAGCAGCACCAACGAAGACAATAACAAGAGTGATGATCATGCAATTGAAACCCCTGAGCCGTTTCTTCCTCTTCAGCAGCCTGGCAGCTTCCGCGCTAGGTACCTCAACCATGGCATCCGCCGCGTTTCTCGAAGACAGCAAAGCCAGCGTCGAAGCCCGCAACTTCTACATGTACCGCGATTTCCGCGACAGCGGCGCATCCCAGTCCAAGGCAGAGGAATGGGGCCAGGGCTTCATTCTTAGAATGGAATCGGGCTACACCGAGGGTCCTGTCGGGTTCGGTGTCGATGCGGTCGGTCTGCTCGGAATCAAGCTCGACTCGAGTGAGGATCGCTCCGGTACCGGCCTTCTGCAGCGTGATTCGTCTGGTCAGCCTGAGGATGACTACGGCACTGCAGGCCTGACGGCCAAGGCCAAGGTATCCAACACGACACTGCATGTCGGGACCCTCCAGCCGATCATTCCAGTGGTGATGCGCAACGATAGCCGCCTGTTGCCCAGCATCTACCGTGGGGCCTGGTTGCAGAGCAAGGAAGTCGAGGGCTTGACCTTCGATCTGGGTATGCTCGATCGCATCAGCTACCGCGACTCCTCGAACTACGAAGAACTGGCGGTATTCAATGGGGGTGCGCGCAACATCGTTCTAGGCAGTGCCAAGACCAGCGACGAATTCCTGTTCACGGGTGGCCGCTACCAGATCATGCCGGAGCTGATTGGCAGCTACTACTACGGCGGTCTGGACGGCATCTACAAGCAGCACAACATGCAACTGGTTCACGTCGCGGCGCTTGGTGATAACCAGAGCTTCAAGACCGACCTCCGCTACGTGCGCTCCACCGACGACGGTGGCAGCAACGTCGACAACAATGCCTTCGGAGCGCTGTTCACCTACAAGATTGGTGGTCACGGCTTCACAGGTGGCTACCAGACGCTGAGCGGTGATACCGGTTTTGCCTACGTCAGTGGCGGCGACAACATGTTGATTAACCTGTTGCAGATCAACGACTTCGGCAACGAAGACGAAAAATCGTGGCAGGTCCGCTATGACTACGACTTTGCCGCAGTGGGCATCCCGGGGCTGAGCTTAATGACGCGTTATGTGTCCGGCGACAACGTGAGCCTTTCCAGCGGCGCCGAAGGCGAAGAATGGGAACGCGACACCGATATCGCCTATGTCGTCCAGGAAGGCCCATTGAAGAACCTCGCCATGAAAGTGCGTAACGCCACGGTACGCAGCAACTTTGGCAGCGATATTAATGAAACCCGTGTGATTCTCAGCTACACCCTGGCGCTCTGGTAAGGCCAGACCGCCACACCGCAGTCCCTCCTCGTTGATCCTTTACCGGGCCCCTGTGGCCCGGTTTTTTCAATTTCCCCAAGCCTCATTGATGCCGTACAAGCCGCGCCGATAGGGTGCATGAGCTCAATCGAACGTTTGAAATCGGTGCTTGCGTCCGCTTGCAAACGGTTGTTATCGTTTACGTAAAGGTCATCCACAGACCAGCGCCATAACCAACAAGAATAATCAAGGTTAGAGGGCATCTCATGGCACCAGAGTACGTGCTGGAAACGCGCGGCCTGACCAAGGAGTTTCGCGGTTTTACCGCCGTGGATTCCGTTGATCTACGCGTTCAGAAGGGACACATCCATGCGCTTATCGGCCCCAACGGCGCCGGCAAGACCACAGTATTCAATCTCCTGACCAAATTCCTCACGCCCACACGTGGTGAAATTCTTTACCGCGGCAAATCCATCACGTCGATGAAGGCCAATCAGATTGCGCGTCTCGGCCTGGTTCGCTCGTTCCAGATCTCTGCCGTGTTCGGCCATATGACCGTGCTGGAAAACGTGCGCGTCGCACTGCAACAGAAGCTGGGCAATTCGTTTCACTTCTGGAAGTCCGAGGGCACGTTACGGGCGCTCGACGAGCGTGCTCTGCAGCTACTCGCCGAGGTCGATCTGGAAACCTATGCCCAGACGCTGGCCATCGAATTGCCGTACGGGCGCAAGCGCGCCTTGGAGCTGGCTACCACGCTCGCGCTGGACCCGGTTGTACTGCTGCTGGACGAGCCAACTCAGGGTATGGGCGCCGAAGATGTCGATATGGTCGTGGCGCTGGTAAGGCGCGCCGCTGAAAACCGGACCGTACTGATGGTCGAGCACAACCTCAGCGTCGTCAGCCGCCTTTGCGATCGGATTACCGTTCTGGCACGAGGCGCTGTTCTGGCTGAAGGCGGCTATGAAAGTGTCTCTGCCAACCCAGAGGTCCGCGAGGCTTATATGGGCAGCGAAGCCGACGCAGAGGAGGCTCACGCATGACGCCTATGGCTGATCGCGACCAATTGCGGGTGGATGACCTGCATGCCTTTTACGGCGAATCCCACATTCTTCATGGCGTCGACATGGTGGTCGGTCGCGGCGAACTGGTGACCCTGCTTGGGCGCAACGGGTCGGGCCGCAGCACTACGCTCCGGGCAATCATGAATATGGTGGGTCGACGCACCGGCTCCATCATCGTCAACGGCAACGAAACCATGGGCATCCCTGCCCACCAGATCCCCAGGCTCGGCGTTGGTTACTGCCCAGAAGAGCGCGGCATCTTCTCCAGCCTGAACGTCGAAGAGAATCTTTTACTGCCGCCGACCGTGCGTAGTGGCGGAATGGGGTTGGACGAAATCTACGAGATGTTCCCCAACCTCTACGAGCGGCGCTTCAGCCAGGGCACGCGCTTGTCCGGCGGTGAGCAGCAGATGCTCGCGATGGCGCGCATTCTGCGTACCGGCGCCAACCTGCTGCTGCTTGATGAGATCACCGAAGGTCTGGCTCCGGTGATCGTGCAGAAGCTCGCCGAAGTGTTGATCAAACTTAAGAAACGTGGCCTGACCATCGTGCTGGTGGAGCAGAACTTCCGTTTTGCTGCCCCCTTGGCTGACCGCCACTACGTGATGGAGCACGGGCAGATCATCGAAGAGATCAGCGCCGCAGACCTGGATTGGAAAAAGGAATTTTTGAATAGTTGTCTGGGGGTGTGACCGCCCTCGTCATGTAAGCCAGCCGGTCCGCAGTCACGCCGGTGATCTATAGCCACAACAAAAACAATCACAGTGGGTGAATATGAAAAATCTCAGGAAAACCGCAGCCGCCGCCCTCGTTTCCAGCATGATCGCCGGTGCCGCTCAGGCCGAAATCAGCAACGATGAAGTTCGCATCGGTTATCTCGCCGATATGTCAGGCACCTACCGTGACCTGTCCGGCCCCGGCGGGCTGGAGGCCTTGCAAATGGCCATCGAGGACTTCGGCGGTACGGTCAATGGCAAGAAGATCGTCACCTTCCACGCCGATGACCTGAACAAGCCTGACGTCGGCGCCAATACGGTTCGCCAGTGGATCGACGAGCGCAACGTCGACATGGTGACTGGCATGGTTGCCAGCTCGGTGGTACTGGCAGCTGCCAAGGTGGTGGAGCAGGGCGGTAAGCTCGCACTCATCTCTGGCGCTGCGGCCTCCAGCATCACCAATGAATACTGCGCACCGAGTCATATCCACTGGACTTACGACACCTTTGCTCTGGCAAACGGCACCGCAAATGCTGTGCTCAAGGATGGCGGCAAGAGCTGGTTCATCCTTACCGCCGACTATGCGTTTGGCCACGCCATGGAAAACGACATCAAGAAGGTCGTCGAAGCCGAAGGCGGCAGTGTGGTCGGCACGGTACGCCATCCATTCCCGAGCAGCGATTTCTCGTCCTACATCCTCCAGGCCCAGGGCTCTGGCGCTGACGTGGTTGCGCTGGCCAACGCGGGTGCGGATACGGTGAACTCGCTGAAGACTGCCAGCGAATTCGGCGTGACCCAGTCCGGGCAGAAGCTCGCGGGCATGGTGGTTTTTCTCAACGACATCCATGCAATGGGCCTGGACGTAACCCAGGGCCTGATGCTGACCACTGGCTGGTACTGGGACATGAACGAGGAGACACGCGCCTGGGCCAAGCGTTACCACGACCGCGTCGGTCGCATGCCAGGCATGGTGCCGGCCGGCATCTACTCGGCGACCATGCATTACCTCAACGCCGTGAAGGAAACAGGCAGCGACGACGCCCGGGTCGTTCGTGCGCAGATGGCCAAGACACCGGTCAACGACATGTTTGCCAAAAACGGGAAGATCCGCGAGGACGGCCGCATGGTCCACGACATGTACCTGGTGAAGGTGAAGACGCCAGCCGAATCCAAGGGCGAGTGGGACCTGTACGAGGTGGTCAGCACCATTCCGGGCGACGAGGCTTTCCGTCCGATAGGCGAGAGCCAGTGCCAGCAGATGGCTCCGAAGGGCTGACCAAACTGGCGTACCGCTACCCGGTCCGCGCGAGGTTGCGCTGGCCGGGCGTTCCGGAATCCTTTTGGGTAGTGAATCATGACTCTCGTTTTCGGCGTTCCCCTGAGCGTACTGTTCGGGCAGCTGCTGCTCGGCCTCATCAACGGGTCGTTCTATGCGCTGTTGAGCCTTGGCCTGGCCATCATCTTCGGCCTGCTGCGCATCATCAACTTCGCCCACGGCGCGCAATACATGCTGGGCGCCTTTGCCGCCTTCATCGGGTTGAATTACCTGGGCGTCAGTTACTGGATGGCGTTGCTGTTGTCGCCTCTGCTGATCGGCCTGCTGGGCATGGGTATCGAGCGCGGGCTGCTGCGCCGTATCGCCGGCGAGGATCACCTGTACGGCCTGCTGCTGACCTTCGGGTTGGCGCTGATCGTCGAGGGCAGCTTCGTTAAGTTGTTCGGTGTGTCCGGCTCGCCGTATCCCATGCCTGACCTGCTCAAGGGCGGACACAACCTGGGATTCATGTTCCTGCCGACATACCGTGGCTGGGTGATCGTGGCGGCACTGACGGTGTGCTTCGCAACCTGGTACATGATCGAACGAACCCGGCTGGGCTCGTATCTGCGGGCCGGCACGGAGAACCCGAAACTGATGCAGGCCTTCGGTATCAACGTCCCGCTGTTGGTCACACTGACCTACGGCTACGGGGTTGCGCTGGCAGCGTTCGCTGGCGTGCTTGCTGCGCCCATCTACGCTGTCACGCCTGGGATGGGATCGAACCTGTTGATCGTGGTGTTCGCCGTCGTGGTGATCGGCGGAATGGGCTCGATCATGGGCGCGATTGTCACTGGCCTCGCGATGGGCCTTATCGAAGGGCTCACCAAGGTGTTCTATCCGGAGGCAGCCAACACGGTGATCTTCGTGATCATGGTGCTGGTACTGCTGCTGCGGCCGGCCGGTCTGTTCGGAAAGGAGGCATGAACATGTCGACTCGAGAAAGCGTTCAAGCGTCTCCCATGCAGGCGTCGGCCATACAGGTTCGCGCCAATGCCGAACGCGAGCGCCGCCGTGCGGCGCGGCGGCGGCAACATCTGTTCTATCTGGCGCTGCTGGGCGTGGCGATGGTAGCGCCGCTAATGGTGTATCCGGTATTCCTGATGAAGCTGCTGTGCTTCGCGCTGTTCGCCTGTGCGTTCAATCTGCTGCTGGGTTACGCGGGGTTACTGTCCTTCGGGCATGCGGCGTTCTTTGCCTGTGGCGGCTATATCACCGGCTATACGTTGAGTACCTATACGGGCCTGAGCACTGAACTGGGGATCGTGGCCGGCACGCTGGCGTCTACCGTGCTGGGGTTTGTCTTCGGCTTGCTGGCGATTCGCAGGCAAGGCATCTATTTCGCGATGATTACCCTCGCACTGGCGCAGATGGTGTTCTTCGTCTTCGTTCAAGCGCCTTTTACCGGGGGCGAGAACGGAATGCAGGGCGTACCGAGGGGGCACCTGTTCGGTCTGTTCGACATGCAGAACAACATGTCTCTGTATTACTTCGTGCTCGCTGTGTTCGTGTTGGGCTTCGTCATCATCCAGCGCACCATTCATTCACCCTATGGACAGGTGCTCAAGGCAATTCGCGAGAACGAGCCGCGGGCTATCTCGCTGGGCTACAACGTCGACGCGCACAAGCTGTTGGCTTTTGTTATCTCGGCAGGGTTGACCGGTCTGGCTGGCTCGACCAAGACGGTGGTGTTCCAGCTTGCCTCGCTGACCGATGCGCACTGGCACATGTCCGGCGAGGTGATCCTGATGACGCTGCTTGGCGGCGTCGGCACCATCCTCGGTCCGGTGGTGGGCGCGACGGTCGTGGTCACGCTGCAGAGTTCCCTGTCCAACGGCCCGCTTGGCGAATGGGTGCACGTGATTCTTGGGGTTATCTTCGTGCTCTGCGTGCTGCTGTTCCGCTCGGGCATCGTGGGGTGGGTGGAGCGGCTGATCAAGCGCAACTTCAAATAGCGGTTGGCCGCTTATCGCCCTAACGCGCCGCCGCCGATTGCAACTAAGCGGCGGAGACGCCAGACCGAGAAGGCCAGGCCGGGGATAGTTCCCGGCTGGGGCCAGGCCCATGGATCAGCTAACGAAACGCCACGACCGCTCCACTCAGGCCCGTCGCATCATGCGTTCTGCCAGTTGGGCTTACGCTTCTCCAGGAACGCGTTGACGCCTTCCTTCTGGTCCTTGGTGTCGAACAGTTCGGCGAACAGTTCGCGCTCCTCGGCCCAGCCCGCAGTGTGATCGTCGTTGCGCGCGTTCATGACCAAGCGCTTGCAACGGCTTACCGAGGAAGGGCTCTGCTTGCTGGCACCCTCGGCAAGCTTCAAAGCAGCGTCGAGGGAGTGTCCGCGCGGAACCACTTCTTCTACCAGGCCGATTTTCTCTGCGCGCTGAGCATCGATGCGTTCACCACAAAGGATCATGCGCTTGGCCCATCCTTCACCCACCAGCCATGGCAGGTTCTGCGTACCGCCCGCGCAGGGCAGCAGGCCGACGCTGGCTTCAGGCAAAGCCATCTGAGCCTGTTCTTCGGCGATGCGGATGTCGCAGGCCAGCGCACATTCAAGACCGCCGCCCATGGCATAGCCATTGATGGCTGCAATGGAAACGCCACGAAAGCGAGTCAGTGCATCGAAGGCACGACCGAACAGGTTGGCCACTTCGCGAGCGCCGGCCTTGTCGCCATCGGCGAACTGCTTGAGGTCGGCCCCTGCCGAGAAGAATTTTTCGCCCTGGCCGGTGATGACCAAAGCGTACACATTCGGATCCTCGTTGAGCTGGCCGATCAGCTGTTCCAGTGCCGCCAGCGACTCGCGGTCCCAGGTATTGGCGGGTGGATTAGCGATGGTCAGCAGGGCCGTGTGGTCGCGCATTTCGAGCTGGATCTTCTCGCTCATGTCGGTTCCTTCTTGTTGGAATGATGAGGATGCCCTGAGGCAAAACGGACTCGGTAGACGAGCCTAGCAGTGTAAAAATAGTAAACCCATGGTGCGAAATGCAGAGGTATTCTGTGTTTTTGCACAGCGAGCTGTGGACGGCGCGCTAATGCGGTGGATATGGAGTGAGCAGTGGACTGGGACAACCTGCGTTTCTTTCTCGAACTTTCAAGAGCCGGCAAGCTGACAGTCGCGGCGCGGCGTCTGGCTGTAGACCACACCACTGTGGCTCGCCGTGTTCAGGCGCTGGAGAAAGCCCTGGATCGGCAACTGTTTATCCGCGCAAAGGCAGGCTATCGGTTGTCTGAAGCCGGCCGCGAACTGCTTGCACAAGCCGAGGCCATGGAAAGCGCCATTGCCTCAATCGAGCAGCCAAGCCTGACCGCCGACAAACTTTCCGGTCAGGTCCGCATCGGCGCTACCGAGGGGTACGGCACCTTGATGCTGGCCGGTCAACTGGCCAGCCTCACCCGGGAGTACCCGCACCTCGGTGTGGATCTGCTGGCAGTGCCGCGTTCGGTGCGCTTGGCCCGGCACGAGGCGGACATCGTAATTACCCTGGAGCGTCCCGAGCGTGGCCCCTATGTGATCACCAAGCTCACCGACTACGTGCTGCGGCTTTACGCATCCGAAGCCTATCTGGCGGCGCATCCACCCATCCGCAGCCGCGACGATCTGAGCGGCCATGTATTCGTCAGCTACATCGAGGATTTGCTGTACAGCAAGGAGTTGTACTTTCTCGATGAAATCGTTCGCCCTCGTCAGCACTCGTTGCGCAGCACCAGTATCCTGGCGCAGCAGGAGGCGGTCGCCGCTGGCGCCGGGTTGGCGATTCTGCCTGCGTTCTCGGCAAGTAGGGAGCCACGGCTCAAGGAAGTGCTAGTCGACGAGATCGAATTCACCCGCACCTTCTGGATGCTGATGCCAGTGGAGAACAAGGATCTGGCACGCATGCGCGTGTGCTGGGACTTTCTCCGTGACGTCGCCGCTACCAGCCACGACGTGATGATGGGACGACCATGATTCGCGATGATAAGGGCACCATTTCCGTAAGACTGGTGCACGAAGCGCTGCAGGGCCTGACGTCCCCGTCTCTGCAACCCGAGCAGCTGCTGGAGCAGCTTGGGTTGGCAGCTATAGACCTTTCCGACCCTCACGCGCGTATCGATGTGGCTGAGTACAGCAAGCTCTGGCGGCGCCTGGCTCGGCAGTTCGACGACGAGTTTTTTGGCATGAACGCGCGGCCTATGCGTGCCGGCAGTTTCGCCTTCGTCTCTCGCGCTTCGATGGCGCAGCCAAATCTGGACGCCGCGTTGCGCCTGGCGCTGGAGTTCTTCGGGCTGACATTCGAGGGTCTCAGGGGCGTGCTCCATCGTAGCTATAGCCTGGCTGAACTGAGCCTGGTGGAAGGGCACGACGCGCGGCCACTACGAGCGTTCAGCTATTTCACCTTCTGGATGCTCCTACATGGCCTGGCCTGCTGGTTGGTGGGCCGGCGCATCCCTTTGCTGGCCGTCGAACTGCGTTGCAACGAACCCGAGTATACCGACGACTATCGCGTGATGTTTTCCGGCAACCTGCGTTTTGCCAGACCCAGCACCCGGATCATTTTTGCCGCCGAGGTGCTTGATCTGCCAGTGCGGCGCAGCGAGCCGGAACTGCATGGCTTTCTGGCTCAGGCGCCCGCCAACATCCTGGTCAGGTATCGTGACACCACCAGCCTCGCCAGCCGCATCAAGTCTCAGCTACGTCAGTTGTCGCCTGAACAATGGCCCACCAGCGAACACCTCGCGCAGACGCTGTGTGTGTCACCCTCGACGCTGCGCCGACGCCTCGCCGATGCCGGCCAGCCGTACCAGGCCATCAAGGACCAGATTCGCCAGGAGATGGCCACGCTGTGGCTGGCAGACCCCTCGATCACCTTTGCCGAAATTGCAGAGCGTCTGGGCTTTGCCGACGTCAGCTCCTTCTACAAGGCCTTCCGAAAATGGACCGGGACCAATCCGGGTCAATATCGCGGCCTAATTCTTAGCGGGGACGAAGCGCATCATTAGCCGCCTTAAAATCCAGTATTTAACTCGCCGCCGCCATTCGGGAAGAAAGGCGGTGTATCGCCGAGGCGAGCAAGCTCATCGCTTAACCGATACTCGGCATCGCTTTTCGTAGGAGCGAGCTTGCTCGCGATCAGGCGGTACGAGCGTCAGCTAAACCTACGGATCGCCAGCAAGCTGGCTCCTACCAAGGTACTGCGTTGCAAAGGCTTGGCTCCGCCGGCTTCTCGGGGTGTGCCAGCGAGTGCTCACCGATTTGGCCAAACCGGTCACCGTGGTTGCCCGCAACGACCATTGTTCACGCCTGCCGGTCTGATGAAGATGAAGCTAGTAGGGCGAGCGCCGTCAGTCGCAGCGCCCGTCACGTTTTCATGAGGTCGTGCAGTGAACATTCAAGACAAGGTTTTCCTGATCACCGGCGGCGCATCCGGTCTGGGTGCAGCCGCTGCAGAAGCACTGGTCGCCGCCGGGGCAAAAGTAGTGCTCGCCGATATCAATGCCGAGCTGCTCAGCGAGCGCAGCGAGGCGTTGGGGGCGAGCGCTCATGCCGTAGTTACGAATGTTTGTGACGAAGCCGCAGCACAAGCGGCCGTGAATGCGGCGGTCGAGCATTTCGGTGGTCTGCACGGGCTGGTCAATTGTGCCGGTGTCGCCAGTGGCGAAAAGATCCTTGGTCGCCAGGGGCCGCATGGCCTGGACGGTTTCAGCAAGGTCATCAGGCTGAACCTGATCGGCAGTTTCAACATGCTGCGGCTGGCCGCTGAAGCCATCGCCCGCGGTGAGCCGGATGCCCAGGGCAACCGAGGCGTGATCATCAATACCGCTTCCATTGCCGCCTATGACGGACAGATCGGCCAGGCCGCCTACGCAGCATCAAAGGGCGGCGTGGTTGCCATGACGCTGCCGGCAGCACGTGAACTGGCGCGCCACGGTATTCGTGTAATGACCATCGCGCCGGGCGTGTTCGAGACGCCGATGATGGCTGGAATGCCGCAGGAAGTTCGCGACTCGCTGGCCGCTGGCGTACCGTTCCCGCCGCGATTGGGGAGAGCGCCGGAGTACGCGGCACTGGTGCGCCACATCATCGAGAACGACATGCTCAATGGCGAAGTGATCCGCCTTGACGGCGCACTGCGCATGGCCGCGAAATAAATGGAGAAGACCGTAATGAACAACGACCCCATCGTGATCCTGGGCAGTGCCCGTACCCCCATGGGCGGTTTTCAAGGCGATTTGAAAAGCCTCAGCGCGCCCGAGCTAGGCGCTGCCGCGATTCGCGCAGCGGTCGAACGTAGCGGTGTCGCCGCCGAACAAATCCAAGAAGTGCTAATGGGCTGCGTACTGCCGGCCGGCCTCGGCCAGGCGCCAGCCCGTCAGGCCGCGCTGGGTGCCGGACTGGGCAAGGCGACCGCGTCGACCACGCTGAACAAGATGTGCGGCTCGGGCATGCAGGCGGCGATTCTGGCGCACGATGCGCTGCTCGCGGGCAGTGTCGACCTGATCGTCGCAGGCGGCATGGAGAGCATGTCCAATGCGCCTTACCTCTTGGAAAAAGCCCGCAGCGGCTACCGCGTGGGCCATGGCAAGGTGCTCGACCACATGTTCCTCGATGGACTGGAGGACGCCTATGACAAGGGCCGGCTGATGGGCACCTTCGCCGAGGAGTGCGCGCAGAACCACGGTTTCAGCCGTGAAGAGCAGGACGCCTATGCGTTGACCTCGCTGCAGCGCGCCCGTGATGCGATCAGCAGCGGCCGCTTCGCCAGCGAGATCGTTCCATTGGATGTCACCCAGGGACGCGAGCAGCGCACCGTTCGCGACGACGAACAACCGCCCAAGGCAATGCCGGAGAAAATCCCGTCGCTCAAACCGGCGTTCCGTGAAGGCGGCACCGTGACGGCTGCCAATTCCAGTTCCATTTCCGATGGCGCCGCCGCGCTGGTGCTGACGCGGCGTTCCCAGGCCGAGCAACTCGGGGTGAAACCCCAGGCAGTGATCCACGGCCACGCGGTATTCGCCGACGCACCCAATCTGTTCCCGACCGCGCCCATCGGTGCCATCCACAAACTGTTGGAACGCACCGGCTGGAGTCTCGATGAGGTGGACCTGTTTGAGATCAACGAAGCCTTTGCGGTGGTCAGCATGGTGACCATGCGTGAGCTTGGGCTCGATCATGCCAAGGTCAACATCAATGGTGGAGCCTGCGCATTGGGTCATCCCATTGGCGCTTCCGGTGCCCGGATTCTCGTAACGTTGGTCGCCGCACTGCGTGACCGCGGCTTGCGCAAGGGCATCGCGGCCATCTGCATCGGTGGCGGCGAAGCGACCGCCATGGCTGTCGAACTGCTTGACTGAGGAATTGCCATGCTGCTCACCGAAGATCAAAACAGCATTCGCGACATGGCCCGGCAATTCGCTCAGCAACGCCTCAAACCGTTTGCTGCCGACTGGGACCGTGAACATCGCTACCCGGCTGAGGCGATCAGCGAGATGGCCGAGCTCGGCTTTTTCGGCATGCTCTGTCCTGAGCAATGGGGCGGCAGCGACACTGGCTACATCGCCTATGCCCTGGCGTTGGAAGAAATAGCCGCTGGAGATGGGGCCTGTTCGACCATCATGAGCGTGCACAATTCGGTCGGTTGCGTGCCGATTCTGCGCTTTGGCAATGACGAACAGAAACAGCGCTACCTGACGCCGTTGGCAAGTGGCGCGCAGATCGGCGCCTTTGCCCTCACCGAACCCCATGCCGGCTCTGACGCCAGCAGCCTGCGCACCCGCGCACGGCGTGACGGTGACAGCTATGTACTCAGCGGCGCCAAGCAGTTCATCACTTCAGGTCAGCACGCCGGCACGGTGATCGTCTTCGCCGTAACCGACCAGGACGCCGGTAAGCGCGGCATCAGCGCCTTTATCGTGCCCACAGACACGCCGGGCTACCAGGTGGTACGGATCGAGGACAAGCTTGGGCAGCATGCCTCGGATACATGCCAACTGGCGTTCGAGGACATGCGTGTGCACGAATCCCAGCGTCTGGGCGAGGAGGGCGAGGGCTACCGCATTGCTCTGGCGAATCTGGAAGGTGGCCGCATCGGCATCGCCGCACAATCCGTCGGCATGGCCCGCGCCGCCTTCGAAGCCGCCCGCGATTACGCCCGTGAGCGTGAGGCGTTCGGCAAGGCGATCAGCGAACATCAGGCCGTCGCGTTTCGCCTCGCCGACATGGCCACCCAGATTGCGGTTGCTCGCCAGATGGTCTTGCACGCCGCCGCGTTGCGCGAAGCCGGCCAGCCTGCACTGGTCGAAGCCTCAATGGCCAAGCTGTTCGCCTCCGAGATGGCCGAGAAAGTCTGCTCTGCGGCCATCCAGACACTGGGCGGCTATGGCTACCTCAAGGATTTCCCGGTGGAACGCATCTATCGAGACGTGCGGGTTTGTCAGATATACGAGGGTACTAGCGATATTCAGCGGCTGGTGATTGCAAGGAATCTTGGGGAGTGAGGCGTGCGCTTCGCCCGTGGCTCTTCGTAGGATGGATCGCGCGTCACCGATCCATCAGTGAAGCTTTGGTGGATGAATAAAGGGCCATCCACCCTACGGGGTCGGAGAGTCAAACGAGTTCCATTGTTGAACCGCCTTGTCGCTCGGTTGATGGATTACGCGCCATACACCCAACGGAATCACTGAGCCAATCGATGCCTCAGCGTTTGATGACAATCATTGGACTGGCTGCCAGAAGCATCACGGCGATTTCGACATCACCTCGTTGCGATGCTGGATCCCCTTGCTCCTTGAGCCGAAGCCTTGCCGATTCGAAGTAGGGGCCTTTGATTTGCCCCTCGCTAGCTACAACCACAGCGGCGTCGTCGACCACGGCCGCTGCGTATCCACTCCAACCACTGCTGGAAGATTCAGTGGTCTGGTGACTGCTCATCAACGGGAGCCCGACAGTAACGAATGCGGTTGAGATGAGACCTTCACCAAGGTCTCGCGCCTTCAGCAGGCACGGTGCGCCTACGCAGTCTTCAGCCGAAGCCGTTGGGGTTACAAATAGGGCCGTGAGAAAGGTAGCGAGCAGGTACGTATGATGCTTGGCGATGACAGACATGATCGATCCTTGATTGTCTGGTGGGTGTTAATCGTCGCGCATTGAATCCTATACCGGGGATGAGATAGCGGGCCTGTTTCACAAGGATGATCATTGAAAAGCGTTCCAAGTCCTTGAATGGACAGCGTTCTACCGAACCTCGCGGTCGCTTTGTGTGGTGTGCAAATCCGTCATCGCGCGCCTGATCAATCCCAGCCTCTTGCATCTTCGGACACTCTTATCGACCCCGGCGTCCGCGAAAAGCGCGGCGCAGGGGCGGCATGCATTGCTCCGTCGATGTTGCGATAAACCCCGCGCTCCCGCATATGCGGACGCTGTGCGGCTTCCTCTAGAGTCAGGACCGGGGCGAAGCAGGCATCGGTGCCTTCGAGTAGGGCGCACCAGTCGGCCTGGGTGCGGTTGGCGAACAACAGGGCGAGCGCTTCGCTCTGCTCGGTCCACAGCGCCGGGTCGTTGCAGCCGTTGCGCAATAATTCGGGCGCATCGATCCGCTGCATCAGTTCGGCCAGAAACTGTGGTTCCAGCGGCCCGATGGCGATGTCGCGACCGTCCGCACAGGTGTAGCAGCGGTAATGCGGAGCGGCGCCTGAGAGCAAGTTGCGGTCGCGCTCGAGGGAAATTGCGCCGCTGGGCAGCAGCCCGGCGAAGAAGGTCATCATCGAAGACACGCCGTCGATAATGGCGGCATCGACCACTTGGCCCAGGCCTGACCGTTCTCGTTCCCACAACGCGGCCATGATGCCGAACGCCAAGTACAACGAGCCGCCGCCGAAATCACCGACGAGGTTGAGCGGAGGAGTCGGCTGGCCTTCTTGACCACCGATGGCAGCCAGTGCGCCTGTGATCGCCAGGTAGTTGATGTCGTGGCCGGCGCTTTTGGCTAACGGCCCGGTCTGGCCCCAGCCGGTCATCCGGCCGTAAACCAGGCGCGGGTTGCGTTCATGCATCTGCTTCGGCCCGAGGCCTAGCCGTTCCATCACCCCTGGGCGAAAACCCTCGATCAAGACGTCTGCGTTCTCGGCCAGCTCAAGGCATCGGTCGCGCCCTGCATCGGTACGGATATCCAGCGTTAATCGTTTGCGGCCGCGATCCACCACCGGGTTGGGCCAGCCATTGCCGCCCTCGCGCTCAATACGAATAACCTCGGCACCGAGGTCGGCTAGCAGCATTGCGCAATGCGGGCCGGGGCCTATGCTGGCGAATTCCAGCACACGCAGACCGAGCAGGGGGCCTTGGCGAGGTGTGGCAATGGTAGTCGACATAGTGCGTTCCTGCTCGGTGTTGCGACGAAGGGCCCATCGAGCTCGTACATCCAGGGGCCCGCTATCGGTTGCCCGGGCGATCAGTCGCGACCGGTCTGGCCTTTAATCTGGGGCCGATGGCCGGGTTCACGGACTATGACGCAGTGAGCCATAGAAACGGCGCTGTTCGGTTAGATCGTTCTTGTAGGCGAGAAGGGGGGCTGAAGCCCACCCTTCGGGTTCAACTTGGTCGCGCATGCATGAATTAGGGATTGGACAGATCCGCTGCCTTACAGACTCGCCGCGTCCGCTTCATTTTCCTCCAACACGATCAGATGGTTGCGATAGCGGTCGCGCAACGTTTTCTTGTCGATCTTGCCGGTGGCGGTCAGCGGCACACTGTCGATGATGACTGCGTCAGGCATCCACCATTTGACGATCTGCGGTTCTAGGAAGGCGAGCACGGCTTCGGTACAGATATCGGTGTCGTCGTGTGGCTCGATGATCAGTATTGGGCGTTCTTCCCATTTTTCGTGGGTCACACCCACCACTGCGGCGATTCGCACTCCAGGGCAGGCGACTGCGATGTTCTCGATGTCGATGGAGCTGATCCATTCGCCACCAGACTTGATCACGTCCTTGCTGCGGTCGGTGATACGCATGTAGCCGTTGGGGTCGAGGGTGGCGATGTCGCCAGTGTCGAACCAGCCGTCGGCATCCAGCGCCGTGGTTTCGCTGCGGAAATAGCGCTCCACCGTCCAGGGGCCGCGAACCAGCAGTGCGCCCGAGGTTATCCCGTCATGGGGCAGTGGCTTGCCGGTTTCGTCGACGATTTTCAGCTCGATGCCGAACTGTAGCCGGCCCTGACGGGTCCAGATCGCCTCGTTGGTGGCCGCTTCGCCCTGGGCGGCGAGCTTGGGCGTCGGGGTCGCGACCACACCGAGCGGGCTGGTTTCGGTCATGCCCCATAGCTGGCGAACACTGACGCCATAGCGCGTCTCGAATTTTTCAGCGAGTGCCCTGGGTACGGCCGAGCCGGCAATCACCAGGCACTTGAGTGCTCCGGTGGATTCGCCGGTGCGCTCAAGATGATTGAGGTACATGGTCCAGATGGTCGGCACGCCGCCAGAGAAGGTCACGCCTTCGGTCTGGATCAGCTCCTGCAGGCTGGCGCCGTCCATCTTGTCGCATGGCAGCACGAACTTGCAGCCATTGATGGCCACGGTAAAGGGCACGCCCCAGGCAGTGGCGTGGTAAAGCGAAGAGCAGGGCATGATGCAGTCGAACGCCGAAAAGCCGAAGGCGCCGGTGAGACCGGCGGCCATGGCATGCAGTACGACTGAGCGATGGCTGTACACCACGCCTTTTGGGTTGCCCGTAGTGCCGGACGTGTAACAGAGCATGGCGCCGGCGTTCTCGTCGAACTGCGGCCAGTCGGTGATCGGCTGTTCCTTGGCGATCAGGGTTTCATAGCTCTGCGCTCCCAGTTCACCCGGCTCGGTGCGTTGAGCGTCGGACAGCATGATGAAGGTGCGTACGTGATCCAGATGCGGTCGGACGCGCTCGACCACAGCGAGGAAGCTGCGGTCGAATAGCAGCACGCCACTGCCGGCGTGGTTAAGCGTGTAGATGATCTGCTCATCGGACAGGCGTGGGTTGGCCGTGTGCAGCACGGCGCCTATACCCGGTACGGCAAAGAACAGTTCGAAGTGACGATGAGTATTCCAGGCCATCGACGAGACCAGGTCGCCGGGCTTAACGCCCAGGCTGCACAGCATCCCAGCAGCCTGCCCGGCGCGGGCGGCCAAGCCCGAGTAGTCGTAACGCCATATGGGTTCGTCCACCAGCCGCGACACGATTTCACGGTCGCCATGGGCGAGGGCGGCGTGGGTCAGGATGCCGCTGATCATCAGCGGGGTCTGCTGCATCGTACCTTTGAGCATCGTCGTATCCTTCTTATTGTTGTCTGGATGGCGGCCGCGCTTGCCGACATCGCTCGTTGGAATACTGCTTCACTGCGTCTTTGATAGACGAACGGTATCCGGCCTGATCGCCAGTAAGCTGGCTCCTACGAAAGCCAAGGCCGCACGACCCTGTAGGAGCGAGCTTGCTCGCGAAGCGGTTTTTCACAACCCGTAGTTATTCAACTCCCTGGCGATCAAAAGCCGCTGAATCTCACTGGAGCCTTCGTAGATCTGCGTGATCCGCGCGTCGCGGTAGTAACGCTCGACGGGGTAGTCCTCCAGATAGCCGTAGCCGCCGTGGATCTGCATGGCCTTGGTGCAGACGTACTCTGCGACTTCGGACGCAAACAGCTTGGCCTGGGACGCCTCGGACAGGCACGGCAGGTTGGCGCTGCGCAGGCGCGCGGCATGCAGGATCAGCAGCCGGGCGGCGTTGATACGGGTGTGCATGTCCGCGAGCATGTTGGCCACGCTTTGGTGCTCGATGATCGGTTTGTCGAACTGGATGCGTTCGCGGGCGTAACCCAGCGCAGCCTCGAATGCCGCACGGGCGATGCCCAGCGCCTGAGCGCCGATACCGATGCGGCCCCCCTCAAGATTGGAGAGCGCAATGGCCAGCCCTTTACCCCGCGGGCCGAGCAGGTTGGCTTCCGGGATGCGGCAGTCACGCAGGGTGACGCCACAGGTATCAGACGCGCGGATGCCCATCTTCTTTTCCATGCGGTCGACGACGAAACCGGGGTTGTCGGTGGGTACCAGAAACGCCGAAAGACCCTTCTTGCCCAGTTCCGGATCGGTGACCGCGAAGACGATGGCGATCCTGGCGCGCTTGCCGTTGCTGACGAACTGCTTGGCGCCGTTGATGACCCATTCGCCGTCTTCCAGCACGGCACGGGTGCGCAGGTTGTGTGCCTCTGATCCTGCCTGGGGTTCGGTGAGGGCGAAGCAACCGATGGCGCGACCCGCAGCCAGATCCGGCAGCCATTCGTCCTGCTGCTCCGGTGTACCGTATTTTAGGATCGGACCGCAGCCGACCGAGCTGTGGATGCTCATCAGTGCGCCGATGGCACCGTCGCCGGCGGAGATTTCCTCGACCGCCAGCGCGTAGGCGACGTAATCGAGGTACGTGCCGCCCCATTGCTCAGGCACGATCATGCCGAGCAGGCCAAGCTCGCCCAGCTGGGTTACGGTCTCGTCACCGATCCAGCCGGCTTGCTCCCAGGCTTGCGCTCTCGGGGCGATCTCGGCGCGGGCGAAGTCGCGCGCCATGTCGCGGATCATCCGTTGTTCTTCGGTCAGTTCGATGTCTTGCATGGGATGGCCCTTGTTTCAGACGCCGTTGAAGAATGCGGCGACGCGCTCGGATGTCACCCCGTTCAGTGTTGGCGGGTCCCAGCGCGGGTTCTTGTCTTTGTCGACGATCAGCGCACGGACGCCCTCGATGATGTCGCCGCCGTCGAACCATTGGCGATCGAGATGCAGCTCCATCGCGAAGCATTCAGCGAGCGACAGCGTGCGGCCGCGTCTGAGCATTTCCAATGTGACGCTGAGCGATAGCGGCGAGCGGCTGTCGATGATCTTCAAGGTTTCCGCCGCCCAGTCGCGGTATTCCGCGCGGGTCTCAGAGGACAGAGATTCTCGGATAGCCGCGACGTTGTCCTGTGAGAAATGCGCGTCGATGGCTGGCGAGAGCTTCTCGAATGGAGCATCTGGCAGCTCGGTACGGCCCATGGATACCAGCAGGTTGGTCAGTGCCTGCAGAGGCGGCATGGACCAGTCCTGCTCGTCGAGGCAGCGTTCCAGTTCAGCGAACTGCTCATGCGGCACGCAATAATCGGCCAGACCCGCAAACAGCGCATCGGCGGCTCCGACATGGTTACCGGTCAGGCCCATGTAAAAACCGAGATGGTTTGGCAGGCGCGACAGGAAATAGCTGCCACCCACATCAGGGAAGTAGCCGATACCGGTTTCCGGCATGCCCATGCGAGCTCGTTCGGAAATCACGCGCAGCGAGGCACCTTGAACCAGGCCCATCCCGCCACCGAGGACGAAGCCATTCATCAGCGCCATGAGTGGTTTGGTGTAGGCGTGGATGTATTGGTCGAGCGCGTATTCTTCTTCGAAGAACACGCGGTGCAGGCTGTCGCCATTCTGATAGCTGTCATACAACGAGCGGATGTCGCCGCCAGCGCAGAAGGCTTTCTCGCCTGCGCCGCGTAACACCACCGCGACCACGCCAGGATCATCCGCCCAAGTCTGTAACTGGCGGTGCAGCATTCGCACCATCTCCAGGTTAACGGCATTCAATCCGGCTGGGCGGTTGAGGGTGAGGTAGCCGACGTGGTTACGCACTTCAATCAGTACCGGCGCTTCTGCCTGGGTCATGTCTAATCCTCTTGGCGGTAGAGTTTGATGATCGCGGAGAAGTCCAGCCCGCCATGGCCTTGCATGCTGAAGGCCTGGTACAGCTGCTGCGCGAGACCACCGAGGATAACCGGCTGGCGCACCTGTTTGGCCGCCTCGCTGGCGAGGCCGAGGTCCTTGAGCATGAGATCGGTGCCAAAGCCGCCGCTGTAACCGCGAGACGCCGGGCCGTTTTCCAGCACACCCGGGAAGGGATTGTTGATCTCCGATGCCCAGCAACGGCCGCTCGACGAGTTGATGATTCCGGCCAGCACTTTGGCGTCCATCCCCAGCGCCACGCCCAGTGACATGGCCTCGGCCACGCCAATCATCGAGATCCCAAGGAGCATGTTGTTAGCGACTTTGGCCACCTGGCCATTGCCGGTGTCACCGCAATGGACGATGTTTTTGCCCATTGCCGCAAGGATTGGCTGCGCCTTCTGGAAGTCTGCCTCGCTGCCACCGACCATGAAGGTCAGCGTGCCCGCAGCGGCGCCGACCGTGCCACCGGAGACCGGTGCGTCGAGCATGGGATTGCCGTTGTTTGCGGCGGCGGCAGCGACTTCCCGTGCCGACATTGGGTCGATGGTCGATGAGTCGATCAGCAACACGCCGGAGGGGACATTCGCCAAGAGCCCGTCCTCGCCGAGGTAGACCTGCTTCACGTGCGCCGCAGCCGGCAGCATGGTGATGATGGCCTCGATGCCCGTGCCGGCGACCGCTGCGGGCGAGGTCGCCTCTTTTGCCCCGGCCTCGACAAGACCCGATGCCGCCGCAGCGGAGAGGTCGAAGACCGTGACCTGATGGCCGGCGTTGAGCAGGTTGCGGGCCATTGGCCCGCCCATGTTGCCGAGCCCTAGAAATCCGATATGCATGGCCGTTTCCTTCTTGTTTTGATTGACGGCTGAAGCGGCGCCGAGCGATAGCCAGCGCCGCTTCGATTACTTGAGGTTGATCGTGGTATTCACCGGGCCGCCGACCTCGTTCTCATCGAACCAACGCTGGGTGACGGTCTTGGTCTGAGTGTAGAACTGCACCACCTGCTTGCCATACGGGCCGAGATCGCCGAGCTTGGAGGCGCGTGAGCCGGTAAAGGAGAACATGGGCACCGGCACAGGGATCGGTACGTTGATGCCGACCTGGCCGACGTCGATCTCTTCCTGAAAATGCCGGGCGGCGGCGCCGGAGCGGGTGAAGAGGGCGGTGCCGTTGCCGTTGGGGTTGGCGTTGATCAGCTCGATGGCCTGGTCGAGGGTATCGACCTGCATCACGCAGAGCACCGGTCCGAAGATTTCCTCACGGTAGATGCTCATGTTCGGCGTAACCCCGGAAAAGATGGTCGGCCCGACAAAATTCCCCTTGTCGTAACCTGCCACTTGAGGATTGCGTCCATCGAGGGCTAATTCAGCGCCTTCGGACACGCCGCGCTCGATCAGCGAGCTGATGCGGTCCAGCGCAGCACAGGACACCACGGGGCCGACGTCGGTCCCGCTCTCAGCGCCTGCATTGACCTTCAATGTTTTGGCCTTCGCCACCAGATCCGACAGCCAGCCGCCTGCTTCACCCACCAGGATCAGCACGGAAAGAGCCATGCAGCGCTGGCCAGCTGCGCCGAATGCAGCGCCGACGAGGTTGTTGAGGGTCTGCTCCTTGTGTGCGTCGGGCAGGATGATGCCGTGGTTCTTTGCGCCCATCATGCATTGCACGCGCTTGCCGGTAAGGCTGGCGCGGTTGTAGACATGGGTCCCGACCTTGGTCGAGCCGACAAAGGAGACGGCCTTGATGTCCGGGTGGTCGCAGATCAGGTTTACCGCATCGGCTCCACCATGAATCACGTTGAGCACACCCGGCGGCACGCCCGCTTCCATGGCCAGTTCGGCCAGGCGCATGGTCACCATCGGGTCCTGTTCGGACGGTTTGAGCACGAAGGTATTGCCGGTGGCGATGGCCATCGGGAACATCCACAGCGGGATCATCGCCGGGAAGTTGAACGGCGTGATGCCCGCACAGACGCCCAGCGGCTGCAGCAGGGTATAGGTGTCGACGCCCGTGGCGACGTTGTTGGCCAGCTCGCCCAGCTGCAGATTGCCGATGCCGGCGGCGTGCTCGACCACCTCGAGTCCACGGAACACGTCGCCTTCGGCATCCGGCAGGGTCTTGCCCTGCTCGGCGGTAAGGATCGCGGCCAGCTCCTTCATGTGTTCGCGAATCAGTTGCTGGTACCTGAGGAAGATCCGCGAGCGCGCGCCGATGGGGGTCTTGCGCCAACTCTTGAAGGCCTCCTTGGCGCTGGCGACGGCAGCGTTCATTTCCGCTTCGGTGGCAAAAGGCACTCTCGCCAGCACTTCCTGAGTCGCGGGGTTGACGATATCGCGCCACTCGCTAGTGGTTGACTCCACCAGCTCACCGCCGATCAGGAGTTTGACTGTAGGGATGGCATTTGACTGGGTCATGGTGTGTCCTAGCGATTGTTGTTATTGAAGTAGGCGAACAGAAAACTTAATTGATCCTAGAGTGCATATTTGCTGGTATCAATGCGGCTTGGCGCATAGCCTGTCTGCAAAAATGCACAAACCGACTGCGCTGCACCGCTTGCAGCGTTCTCGAGACTCGCCGCCTCTTTTGGTTAGGTAAACTTCGCCCTGCGGAACACCCATCGACTGGTCGTGAAAACGTGATGATGCAGACTGCAAATACCCCCGGTGCAAACCCGGCTACCGATTCGCTTGCGGGTTCGCTGCCGTTCGATGACCTCACGCTCAATGTGCTTCCCATGGGTGTATGCCTGCTCGACGCCAACGGCGAGGTGCAGCGGTATAACCAGATGGCGGATCAGCTGTGCGGCGGTGTGCTGGCCAGCCAAGGGCGCCTGCGAATCGTACGCAGCGAGGGGGAGCTGCTGGCGTTCGCCGATACTCCGCTGGCCTACACCATCCGCACCGGACACTCCGCCCAGGATGTAGCGCTGCTGGTGGAGCGGCCCGACGGCATTCCAGCCGCGGTATTGGCCAATATCGAAGCAACACGAAACGACACCGGGCAAATCACCGGGGCAGTCGTCTGTTTTCAGGGCAGCACCCCGGCGCGTCAATCGAATGCGGACAGGCGTCGTAATCTCGACTGGTTAAGCGCGATCGTGAACAGCACTCCTGAATGCGTGAAGGTGGTCGACCGCGACGGGACATTGGTCCAGATGAACCCTGCTGGATTGCAAATGGTCGCCGCCAGTTCACCGGAAGAGGTGGAGGGCAGGTGCGTATTCGACCTGGTAGCGCCTGAGTTTCGCGCGTTCTGGCAGGCGCAGCATCTGCGAGTGTGCGACGGCGAAAAGCTCAGCTGGGAATTCGACATCATCAATCTCGCCGGAAACCGACGGCATATGGAAACCCATGCGGTGCCCATGACGCTGCCAAACGACAGCAGCGGGTCAAGAGGTGGCTTTGTACAGCTGGCAGTCACCCGGGACATTACCGAGCGCAAGCAACTGGAGGCAGCCAACCGGGAGGCGGAGCAGCGTATGCGAGACCTTCTGGAGGCCTTGCCCACCGCCGTTTACACCACCGATGCGAATGGCACGCTCAACTACTTCAATCAGTCCTGTGTCGAACTGGCCGGGCGAGTGCCCTCGACAGGCGTTGATAAGTGGTGCGTAAGCTGGCGCTTGTACTGGCCAGACGGCACGCCGATGCGTCACGAGGATTACCCGATGGCGATAGCACTTAACGAAAACAGCGCCATCCAGGGTGCCGAGGCGTTGGGCGAGCGTCCGGACGGCAGCCGCGTACCATTCCTCGCGTATCCGGCACCACTACGCAATGGCGCGGGCGAGTTGATTGGTGCGGTCAACATGCTGGTCGATATCACTGAACGAAAGGTGGCAGAGGACCATCGCCAACTGCTGCTGAATGAGTTGAATCATCGGGTCAAGAACACGCTTGCGACGGTGCAGTCGATTGCTGCGCAGAGCTTTCGTCGCGACGCCGGTAACCAGAGCTACCAATGGTTCGAAGGCCGTTTGATCGCTCTGTCCAAAGCGCACGATGTGCTCTCAAGGGAAAACTGGCAAGCCGCCGACCTGCGAGAGGTTATCGATCAGGCTACGGCGCCGTTCCGGGTCAGTGGTCGGCCACGTTTCGTCACTGAAGGGGAGCCGCTGCGGTTGAGGCCCAAACAAGCCCTGGCACTGTCCATGGCGCTACATGAGCTGTGCACGAACGCGGCCAAGTATGGAGCGCTGTCCAGCGATGCTGGGCAGGTACACATAGCCTGGGAAGTCTCGCAGCCAGACCAGACGGCAGTGCTGCAGTTGTCCTGGGAGGAGGTTGGCGGGCCGGTCGTCACCCCTCCTGTACGCAGAGGGTTCGGATCGAGGCTGCTCGAACGCGGTCTGGGTGGTGAGTTGAACGCGGACGTGCGGCTGGCCTATCTGGCCGGCGGCGTTGTGTGCAATATGAAGGTGCCGTTGGTATGAGCGGTCTGTGTTCCAGAGTTCTGGTCATTGAGGATGAGGCCCTGGTCGGCATGCTTTTGGAGGACATGTTGCAGGACATTGGCTGCGAGTATGTCGAGCTGATTCCACGGTTTGCTGAAGGCATGCAGGCAGCCGAGAGCGGCGACTATGATCTGGCTGTGCTGGATGTCAATCTGGACGGCGTTAACAGCTTTCCGATTGCAGAGCGTTTGATCGCTCGGAAGATCCCGTTGGTATTCGCGAGCGGCTATGGTTCGATTGGAATGGACGCGCGCTATGTGCATATTCCAACGCTGCAAAAACCGTTTTTCTTTGCGGATCTCGAACGCGCCGTGCGACAGGCCTTGGGCAAATCCTGAAATGAACAAGCCCGCAGTGGGCGGGCTTGTATGGGGGGCGGTCGCCTGACGATTACGGGCCCTGCGTAACGAACGCCGAATTGGCAGTGCCGTTTTGCATGATTACCGCATCGTACTGGGTCACAGCGTCAAGCCCGCCGGGCTGTATCAGCGATGCGTAATTTTCCGTACCGGTCTGCTCGATCGTACCGCTGCTGTAATAGCCGGACTGTGACACATCGATCTCGTTTGCCGTGCCGTTCTGATCGATGACGAGGCTGCTGCCATCAAAATCCTGGTCGATATTGACCCGGTTGTAATCGCCCTTCGAACGGCCATCCACCGACGTGTCACGGCCGCTTTGATTGGCTGTCAGCTCGTTTCCAGTGCCGTCCTGAGTGAACGCAAAAGAGCCTTCGCCACTGACGACCCGAACGTCGGCGAGATTCTCGGTCCCGATCTGCACCAGATCGATGGTTCCGGTTGAGTAGCGGCCAGCTGAGGGTTGATCCACGGTTGCTTCGTTCGCTGTTCCGTTCTGGCTGATCGACGCGCTAGCGCCATAGGGGAACCCGTCCTGGGTGAGGGTAATGGTGTTATCTGTTCCGGTCTGATCGGTCACGGCCGAGGCGCTGCCTGACTGCATGATGTCAGCACGGTTGCCATCGCCGTTCTGAGTACCGGTGTAATCTTTAGTCAACACGCCTTCCTGGAACACTTCGGCGATGTTGCCCTGTCCGTTCTGGTCGATCGAAGCACGGTTTCCGTCGGTTTCGAGCTGCTCGATATACGCGATGTTCATCGTGCCCACCTGGGTGATGGACGCACTCTGACCAATCTCCAACGACGACTGCAGAACGGTAGCCAGGTTGGAGTCACCGTCCTGACTGATCTCGACCTGGCCGTAATAGCCAGTTTGCTCAGTAGCGGAGATGTTGCCAGTGCCGGTCTGGTTACTGCTGGCTGTCAGGCCTAGCCCGTTCTGGTCGGTGTACACGACGTTACCGTCACCGTTCTGGGTTTGGCTGATGCTGCCACTGTCTCCCTGCTGCATCACCTTGGCGTCGTTATCGTTGCCTGTCTGATCCTGTGTCGATTCGCTGATGGCGTAGGCATGGCTCGCGACCAGTAGTGAAATGGCCGCTGCCAGAATTATTTTTGTTGTTTGCATTTCAGAGTCCCTTGAGTGAAAGGAACTGCCGTTCTAGCTGGCACTTATTGAGCTGTGTATCAACCGGACAGCCGATCTGGGATGTACGGGGGATTAATGCTCACAAACTCCGCTCGTACATCCCGTGAACACCAGCGTAGGGGGCTAAAGTGCCAGTGTTTTGCTTTGTATTGATTGGCGATAAGCGTCGCGGGGCTTAATTGCGCAAGCAGCCTATTTTGATGAGCATCGACATCGCTGAAAGTGGCGATGAGGCTTCTGTATTGCTATGTGCCATTCAGCATAACCAGTCGCATCATCGCGTAATTGCGTCATTCAGTCTGGGACTGGCACATCGTCCGATAGCAGCTGTTTAGTTTTCAATGCGCGCCAGAACTCAGCAGGAATTTCGGCTTCGAACTGCTCAACATACTGCGCCGGGCGCTTGGGGTTGCTGGTGCCTGGGATCGCGGAGAGCACAGCCGGGTGAGCGAGACAGAACTGCAGCGCGGCGGCACGCAAATCGACATCGAACTCTCGGCACACCGTTTCGAGTTGCGCGGTCTTCTGACGAATCTCATCGGGTGCCTGCGCATAGTCGTAGTGGCTGCCGCCCGCCAGAATCCCGGAGTTGAAAGGCCCTCCAATCACGATGCCGACGCCGCGCTCCACACATTGCGGAAACAGGGTCTCCAGCGCCTCGCGGTGATCTAGCAAGGAATAACGGCCGGCAAGCAGGAACACGTCCGGGTCGGCTTGCTCCAGCGCCATCCGGCAGGGCTCGACCAGGTTCACGCCTAGCCCCCAGCCGCGGATCATGCCTTCCTCGCGCATCTGAGTCAGCGCCTTCGCTGCGCCTTGCATGGCTTGCTGGAAATACTCGGTCCACTGTGACCCCCACTGGTCCTCCGAGACGTCGTGTATGAACGCAACGTCGATACGGTCGACGCCCATACGCTCCAGGCTGTCCTCAATGGAGCGTCGCGCCCCGTCCGCCGAGTAATCGACGACACGCTTGTTGGGAAGCTCGTCGACGAAGGGCTTGGCATTTTCGGGCGTATTAGTCGGCTGCAGCAGCCGACCCACCTTGGTGCTCAGCACGAACTGGTCGCGTGGTTTACTGCTGAGCATACGGCCAAAACGCTGTTCGGCGAGGCCTGCGCCATAGTGGGGTGACGTGTCGTAATAGCGTATTCCAGCTTCCCAAGCGGCCTTGAGCGTGGCGTCGGCGGTTGGCTCGTCAAGCGGAGTGAACATGTTTCCCAGCGGTGCGCCGCCAAAACCGAGACGTGGAAGAGTGATGCGCATGGTGCCTCCTCTGATGCAAGTGGAGCCGAAAAGACCGGCGTCTTTGCATGGGAGGGCGCCTGGAACGGGATGTTCCGAGACTTGCGAGCGGTAACGTCAGGGGCAGCAGCTAGTGGAGAGAGCGCGTTGGCGATAAGCCGAGCCCGTCATCGTACTTCGGGGTGGGGCGGTTCGGGCCGTGCGTTGACGTGAGGCGGGAATAGCAGAGGGACGGCCAAAGCCGAGCAGGCGCTGCGTCCAGAAGGACGTCAGCGGCCCGGTTTCCTGGATGCAGTGACTTAGTTCACTGCGTCCTTCAGCGACTTGCCTGGCTTGAAGCCTGGCAGCTTTGCTGCGGAGATCTTGATCGTTGCGCCAGTCTGCGGATTGCGGCCGTCACGGGCTGCGCGCTCTTTGACGGCAAAGGTGCCGAAGCCGACCAGCGTCACGCTGTCGCCGTTCTGCAGGGTATTGGTAACGCTTTCGGTGAAGGCGTCCAGCACGCGAGTGGCAGTGCTCTTTGGTACATCGGCGGAGGCGGCGATCGCTTCAATCAACTCGGCTTTATTCACAGGTGTGGCTCCAGATTGGAATGGGTGGACAGTATAAGCAGCGTCTTGCTCTGTCGCCTGCGGCAAATTTCCTCTTTTGCGAAAAAATCCTCGCGGCACGGCAAATTCGCTTGTTTGCCTGATCCAGACGCATCTGTCTGGACAGCAGGATTTTGGCTCCGGTTCATTGCCCTCCCGACCATTGGTAGCTTGGCTTGCCGCCTGGACACATCTGAAACGCCCCGCGTGTTGTCAGCCAGGGCTCATGAGGGGTTGAGAGCACCGCCAGCGAGCCAATTCCTGTTTGGATTGGCTCGCTTACGACTTTAGTAGTGGATGTCGACGTCGATCTCATCCGGCTTGTCGCCAGCGACTTCGAAGCGACTATCTTCGAAAGCTGGTGGGCCCATCACCTTGGGGTTGTTGGACAGGCCGTAACCCTCGGTGGGAAACATGCCAAACCGAAGGTCCAATTTGCCGTTACCGTTTTCGTCGTGATAAGCCATAACCGCATACTCACCAGCAGGAACCTGGTCGAATACCAGCGTGACCGTCCCGGCCTTGGCTGGGGCCTCGGCCGAGGCGAAAGCCTGGTCGGCCTTGCGGAAGGTCTTCGGGTCGGAAAACAGTGCCACCCGAACCGTTCCCCGGTCGTGCTCTAGGTTGTTTAGATTGACTGTCAACGGCTGGCCATCAGCGAAAGCCGCTTGACCTACTGCCATTGCTACCAAGGTTAGCGCTACGCGTACTTTCATCGATCGGCTCCTGCTTGACCTGAGCCTGGGTGGGGTGGCTGGTGTGGGCATCTGTCGCGTCCCAGCTAAACCCTGAGATAGTGCCTCGCTTGGGTGCGATCGACCAGCATATACGGCAAATTAGCCAACCTCGTCCTGGCGGATGCTGTAATGCAATGCCAAGCATCAACGATCTGCGACCGAGCCTGCATGAACAAGACCCAGCTCCAAATGCTCATCATCGACAAGCTTCAGGCCGATCTGGCTGTTGCGAAGGATGCGCTGAAATTCTCTCACGAGGCGGCAACGCACGCCGAAAGCAAAGCGGAGAACAAGTACGACACCCGTGGGCTGGAGGCAGCCTACCTGGCCGATGGTCAACGGCGGCGAGTGCATGAGATCGAGACTGCACTTTCAAGCTATCGAAACCTGCCTGCACGATCGCATCACAATGAGGTGATCAGTCTAGGGGCCCTGGTTTCGCTTGAGTCGTCTGAGGTCCGTCGTTGGGTCTTTCTTGGGCCGGATGGCGCTGGCTTGCGTGTGTCCCTCGATGGGGATGAGGTGCTGGTGATCTCGCTGCGTTCCCCGCTGGGTAGAGCTTTGCTCGGCTGCGAGGAGGGCGATGAAGTCGACGTTCGTGTAAAAGGGCAATCTCACCGCTATAGCGTAGTAGCAGTGAGCTAACGCTTACGGCTGTCGCTGCGACGACACGATCCGATATCTTAATAACCTTATAAAACAAGTATTTAAGTCATTTATCTTAGGTAATTTAGCGGGATTAAGCGCTGTTTTTGTGTTTCCTTTAGAAAGAGCAAATATTCTAGAAAGGCAGTCATGATTAGTTGTTAAGTGACTGATATAAATCAATACCTTCTGTTTTATTCGATCAGCGATTCTCGCTGCGACGTCAGCCACGCCTTCTCAAGTTTCATCCCCCACATATCCCACCCCAGCTCCTGGTTGCTACCGCTTGGTCTCGGCGACCTGCCGCTCAGCGCGTCCATCAGAAACAATTTGACGCACTCCCGAGAGCTGACTATCTTGCCGCCTGCAGATGATAAGCAATCTCATTAGTATTTGCGGAGGTGATGGTGAACGCATTGACTCGCGTCGCCTACGACGAGCCGGGAGCAGGATACAAATTTCCGCCGTCGTACCGATTCTATTCACCCGCTGGCGGCATCGAGGCCAGCGGTTGTTTCAAAGCGATAGACACACCGGCGGAAGGCGCCGGGCCGGGTTTAGAGCGGGATGTTCAGCGTGGCTTTGCCGAAGCCCAGGCAGCCGGGCTGAGCAACCCAGTGCTGGTCGGCGTCATCCCTTTCGACAAACAGCAACCGTCGAGCTTGTTCATTCCGCGACACGTCAGTCATCTTCCCCCCTCAGCGCCACCTACTTCGATCTGCGGGTTCGGTTGTGGCGATGTTCGTGAGTGCATCGAGCTGCCCAATCAGGCTGGCTTCCAGCAGGCTGTTACCCGAGCGCTGGTAGCCCTGCGCAATGGACGCTTGGGCAAGGCGGTGCTGTCGCGTCTGCTACAACTCGAATTCGATGAGCCGCCCTGTGCGGCAACGATCTTTCAGGGGTTGCGTCAGCAGAATCCCGAGGCTTATCACTTCTTCACAGACCTGCCTGACGGCGGCATCTTGATCGGCGCTAGCCCCGAACTGTTGCTGCGAAAGGCCGGCCAGTGCCTGGAAACCAATCCCCTGGCAGGCTCAGCACGGCGGCTTGCCGATGCGGAACAGGATCGGCACGCGGCGCAGTGCCTGTTGGATTCCGCCAAGGACCAGCACGAACACCGTCTGGTGATTCGCGATATGGAGCGCCACCTTCGGCCCTTATGCCGAACGCTGCACATCCCCGGCGAGCCCTCTCTGATGAGCACTGCAAAGCTGTGGCATCTCTCTACCCGAATCGAGGGTGAGCTGGCCGAGCCAGTCTCGGCACTCAACCTGGCGTGCCAGCTGCACCCGACCCCAGCGTTGTGTGGCTTCCCTACAGCTGCCGCCAAGCAACTGATTTCCGAACTCGAACCCTTTGATCGGGGTGTCTTCGGCGGCATCGTCGGTTGGTGCGATGCTGCCGGGAACGGTGAATGGGCCGTGGTGATCCGTTGTGGTGTGATCGATCAGCGCAGCGTCAGGCTGTTTGCCGGGGCTGGTCTGGTTTCGGAATCCTGTCCGGAGTCAGAGTGGCGGGAGACCGGCACCAAGCTCGGAACCATGCTCGCGGCGTTCGGCCTCGATCGGGAGGCGGTATGAGCCTGGTCCCGTTTACACGCTGGCCCGAGGATTTCGCCGAGCGCTACCGTCGTGCTGGCTATTGGCGTGGTGAGCCGCTGAGCCAAATGCTCACCGAGCAGGCCAGCACCCAGCCGGACGCCACTGCAGTAGCGTTCGGCAGCAGGACAGCCAGCTATGCCGCCCTCGACCGTGCCTCGACGAATCTGGCGCAGCGATTGGCGAACCGCGGCCTGGGGCAGGGCGACAGGGCGCTCGTGCAGCTGAGCAATCAGCCTGAACTGTACGTGGTGTTCTTCGCATTGATGAAAGCCGGGATCGCCCCGGTCAATGCGCTCTTCAGCCACAACCGTCTGGAACTGGTGGCCTATGCTGCGCAGATTCGTCCTCGTCTGCTGATCGCCAGTCGCGCTCATGGATTGTTTGCTGACGACGTCTTTGCCGATGAGCTGGCTGACCTCATCCCCGAGCTGGATACCATCCTGCTGCACGACGACCCCGAGCCCGAGCTGAATCTGCAGGACTGGTTCGAGTCGACGCCGGACTTACGCTCATTCAGCCCTACGCCGCCCAGCGAAGTTGCCTTCTTCCAGCTCTCCGGTGGCAGTACCGGGACGCCCAAGCTGATACCGCGCACCCACGATGACTATTTGTATAGCGTGCGCCGCAGCATCGAGATCTGTCGGTTCGATCGAGAAACCCGTTACCTCTGCGCACTGCCGGCAGCGCACAACTTTCCATTGAGCTCGCCCGGCGCGCTAGGCGTGTTCCTTGCCGGTGGCTGTGTCGTGTTGAGTCCGGACCCCGGCCCGGCCAGTTGCTTCCCGTTAATTGCGCAGCACCGCGTCAACGTGACGGCCCTGGTGCCGTCAGCCCTGGCCATGTGGCTTCAAGCGGCGCCTGGACATCGCGACAAACTCGCCTCGCTGCAGTTGGTACAGGTAGGCGGCGCCAAGTTGCCAGAGTCCCAGGCCAGGCGAGTGCCTGTGGTGCTGGGATGTCGGCTGCAACAGGTCTTTGGCATGGCTGAAGGGCTTGTCAATTACACCCGACTGGACGACAGCGACGAGCGCATCTACCTGACCCAGGGGCAGCCGATGAGCCCAGATGATGAGATCAAGGTCGTCGATCGCGGCGGTAATCAGGTGGCCATGGGCGAAGTCGGGGCGCTGATGACGCGCGGCCCCTACACGATTCGCGGCTACTTTCAGAGCCCGGAGCACAACGCCGTCGCATTCGATGCCGACGGCTACTACCGCTCCGGCGACCTGGTTCGGCAGCGCGAGGACGGTTACCTCGTCGTCGTCGGCCGGATCAAGGACCAGATCAATCGCGGCGGCGAAAAGATCGCGGCCGAAGAGGTGGAGAACCTCTTGATGGCGCATCCGGCCGTGACGCAGGCCGCGTTGGTTTCCGTTCCCGACGAGGCCATGGGTGAGAAGAGTTGCGCCTACATCGTCAGCCCGGACCCCACGCTCAAGGCAATGGCGCTGCGCAAGTTTCTACGCGGGCTCGGCTTGGCCGACTACAAGCTGCCCGACCGATTCGAACACATCGACTCGCTGCCAATGACTGCCGTCGGGAAGGTAGACAAGAACCGCCTGCGCCGGCGTGTCGCTGAACAACCGACCGTTACCCAATAAGGATCCGTTTCATGGCTATTCCCACTTTGAAGCCTTACCGCCTGCCCAGTGAATGGCTCGCGAACAAAGTACAGTGGTCGGTCGACCCGGATCGTGCGGTCCTGCTGATTCACGACATGCAAGCGTACTTCTGCGATTTCTGGGGCCAGGACAGCGATTTTATTGACGAACTGGTTTCGCGTCTGGCCCAGGTTCGCCAGCATTGCAAAGCGCTGGGAATCCCCGTCGTTTACACAGCCCAACCGGGTGAGCAAGCCGATGCGGACCGGGCGCTGTTGACGGACATGTGGGGCCCGGGCATCACCCAACACCCCGAGCGCCAGGCGATCGTTCCAGGCCTGGCACCCGCCGATGACGACACTGTTCTGGTGAAGTGGCGCTACAGCGCGTTCCAGCGTTCACCTCTGGAACACATGATGCGCGAGCTCGGCCGCGACCAACTGATCATCGGCGGTATCTATGGCCATATCGGCTGCCTGATGACGGCCTGTGATGCCTTCATGCGGGACATCCAGCCTTTCATGCTGGCCGACGGCGTCGCCGATTTCGGCGCTGCTGAGCACGGGATGGCATTGAACTACGTGGCCACGCGATGCGGCAAGGTGGTGACCTGCCGCGAAGTGCTCGAACTGGGCACCGTCAACCGCTCCTTGCCAAGCCGGCAGGGGCTCGAAGACCGGTTGCTGTCCATGCTCGATGAGATGGATGAACCCTTCGACCCCGACGAGAACCTCCTCGATTACGGTCTGGATTCGATTCAGATCATGACCCTGCTTAGCGAATGGCGAGAGCAGGGGCTCGAGCTCAATTTCACCGATCTGGCCAAGACCCCAACGTTGAACGGCTGGTGGGCGTTGATAGAAAAACATGGAGGTGTCCAATGAGGCCGCTCGGTATCGCCCAGCAAGGCCTCTGGTCTGGCTATCTGCTCAACGAAGACCGTGCCATGTTCAACACGGCGGAATGCATCGCCTTTGCCGGCAAAATCCAGGCTGCGGCGCTGATCGCCGCAGCGCAACAGGCGGTGCGGGAGTGCGAGGCGTTGTCCGGCCTGTTCGTGGCAGATGAGCAGGCTGTGTTCTTCAAGCCCTGCGAACTGCCGGTGGACGTTCAACAGGTGCAGGTACCGGCTATGGATGATGCCGAAGGCTGGGTTCGTGACTGGGCCATGCGCGATATTCGTATTGCCATCGATCTGCAGCGCGAGTTGCCCTGCCGTTTTGTATTGCTGCAGGCCGAAGGGCGCGACTTTCTCTATAGCTGTGTGCATCACATCGCCTTGGATGGCTACGGCACCAACTTGCTTTACCAGCGAATCGCCGAGCTCTACGGTGCTCTGGTAAAAGGCTACCCGGAACCCGCAAGCGGGTTTGGCCGATATGCCGATGTTTTGCAGGAAGATGCCGAGCGAGACGCCCAGGGCCACACCACCGCCGCGCGCGGTTACTGGCTAGAAGCCTTGTCACGCACGCCGGAGCCTCCCAGCTTCAGCGAACGGAGTGCGCCGATTTCGGCTACGTTCATCCGTCACGGGGCCCCGTTTACAGCCCCGCTGTGGCAGGCCTTGACTCAGGTTGCCGAAGCTCACGGTGTTGGCTGGCCGGACCTCCTGCTGGCGGGTGTTTCGGCTCATCTTCGACAGGTGAGCGGTTCGCGCGCCCAGGTGCTGGGGTTGATGGTGATGAACCGCATCGGTTCCGCCTCGTTCAATGTGCCCTGCATGCAAATGAACATCGCGCCCTTGTGTCTGGACCTGCCGGACGATGCCGATCTGATTGCCAGTGCCAAGGCCATCGGCAAGCTACGTCGCAGTAGCCGCAAACATCAGCATTACCGCTACGAATCGCTGCGCCGAGACCTCGGACGTGTTGGCGGCGAGCAGCGGCTGTTCGGGCCGCTGATCAACATCATGCCGTTCGACCGGCCGCTGACTTATGGCGACTGCCCGGCACGAACGCTGAATCTGAGTGCCGGCCCGGTGGAAGATCTGACGCTGGAAGTACAGATCGGCGCTGACGGCCTGCCGGTACTCGACTACGACGCCAACCCCGCCTGCTACAGCCTCGACCAGGTGCGCGGCCTGCAGGCGGAGCTGTTCGACCTGCTCGAATGCTGGCTGGCCGAGCCGCAGCAACCACGCGGCGTGTTGCTCGATGAGCTGTTTGCAGTGCGCCGAGCCTGGCAAGTCATCAAGGCTCCGGATTGTGCCATTCAGGTGCAGCCGAGCAACGTATTGGAGGCGATACGGCGGCAGGCAGTGTCGCGGCCCGATCACATCGCGCTGATTCAGCATGAGCAGGCGATCAGTTACGGGGAACTGCAGGCGCGGGCCGAAATGGTCGCTGCCGCGCTAGTCGAGCAAGGGATCCAGCCGGGCCATCGCGTGGGCGTGATGTTGAGCCGCTCGCCACAAGCGATCCTTGCCCAGTTGGGTGTACTGTTGGCTGGTGCGGTTTACGTGCCCCTCGATCCAGAGCAGCCGGCCGATAGGCAACGGTTGATCTGCGAGACTGCCGAGCTGGCGTTAGTCATCACGGAGGCGGCGTATCGGCATCGGTTGGCGGATATTCATTCAGGTGCAATCCAGCTGATCGGGTTGCTGACCTCGGCCAATCGGGTCTGCAGCCCGCGCAATAACGAGGCGGGCTGTTACATGATGTTCACCTCCGGCTCGACCGGTACGCCGAAAGGCGTCGAAGTCAGTCATGGCGCACTGGCCCATTTCACTCAGGCGGCTCGACAACGCTACGGCATCGCTTCAGCTGACCGTGTTCTGCAGTTCGCGCCGTTCAACTTCGATGCGAGCATCGAGGAGGTCTTTGTCAGCTTGTCGGCGGGTGCGACGTTGGTGCTGCGCTCCGACCCAATGTTGCAGTCGATAGCCGCGTTTGTAGATGGCTTGGAGCAACAGGCAATCAGCGTGGTCGACCTGCCTACTGCGTTCTGGAACGAGTGGGTCGTTGCGCTGCGCAGCGGCCAGGTGCAGATCCCGGCCGCCTTGAAGACAGTGATCATCGGAGGCGAAGCGGTGTACCCCGAGCAGCTCCAGGCCTGGCAGCGCATGGGTCGGCCCGATGTTCGGCTGATCAACACCTATGGCCCGACCGAGACCACGGTTGTGGCGAGCACCTGTGATCTACAGACCCTTGATCCCAACCGCGAGCGATTGCCTATCGGCCGACCACTGGCGGGTGTCGAGGCGTTGGTGCTGGAGCGGGGCAATCGCCCCGGATCGGAAGGGGAGTTGGTGTTGTTCGGCCCTCAGTTGGCCAATGGTTACCTCAATAGCGACTCGCCGGCCTTCGCTCACCTGCGCATTGGAGATGGGACGACGCGTGTCTACCGCACCGGCGACCGAGTGCGGCTGGTCGAAGGTCAACTGGTGTACCTCGGACGCCTGGACAATGAGTTCAAGATCAGCGGCTATCGCGTGCAGCCGGGGGAGGTCGAGGCGCGGCTGCTGGCGCTGCCGGGTGTGGATGAGGCGTGCGTGCTGGGCCTGGAGCTAGACGCGGGCGTGCGGCGGCTGGTGGCGTTTCTTGCTGGCCCACGGGACGACATCCGAGCGATCAAGCGCGAACTTGGTGCAGTGCTGCCAGCGGCGATGGTACCCACCGACTACCGTCATTTCGCCGTCTTGCCTCGTACCAGCAGCAACAAGATCGACCGAAAGCGCCTCCAGCAGGCCTATCTGCAAGGCACGACAGAACGCGCGCTGAACGACGACACGCAGCGGCGCGTCAGCGCCATCTGGCAGCAGATTCTGGGTGTCAGCGGCATTCAGCCTGAAGACAACTTCTTCGAACTCGGCGGGCAGTCGTTACAGACCATCCAGATCGTCAATCGCCTAGGTGCGGAGTTCGGCACTGCGGTGAAGGTGTCCGATGTGTTCGACCACCCTCAACTGGCGGACTTCTGCAGCTTTCTCGACGGCCGCCTGCAGCAGCGGGAAGAACTCGTGGAAATGGTTTGGTGAGGGCCGGCAGATGAATGATCAGATGAATTTCAGCGGCCAGAGCGTCTGGGTGACCGGTGCCGGGCAGGGGATAGGACGCGCCGTGGCCGAAGGCTTTGCACGGCTGGGCGCCGAGGTCACCGGATTCGACCGATGCTTCGGTGAAAGCGACTACGGTTTCACCACCTACCTGCTGGATGTCGGTGATGCCGACGCGGTGCGGCAAGCATGTGACGAACTGCTGAGTGTTCACCCATGTGTAGATGTCTTTGCCAGCGTCGCCGGCATCTTGCGGCTCGGGGCTATCGAGGCGCTGAGTTCGGCAGACTGGGAGGACTCGATGCGTGTCAACGTGTCCGGCCCCTTTTACCTGCTGCGGGAGCTGATCCCCCGCTTCAAGGCTCAGGGACGCGGAGCGGTGGTTGCGGTAAGCAGCAATGCGACGCACGTTCCGCGCATGCAGATGGCTGCTTACAGCGCATCCAAGGCCGCATTAACCAGCCTGATCCGAACGGCGGGCCTCGAGCTTGCCGAGCACGGCGTGCGTTGCAATCTGGTATCGCCGGGCTCCACCGACACCGCCATGCAACGTGGCATGTGGCACAGCGAGGACGCACGGGAGCAGACCATTGCCGGGTTCCCGGAGCAATACAAGCTGGGCATTCCGCTACGCAAGATCGCCACGCCCGAAGAAGTCGCTCGCACCGTGCTGTTTCTCGCGTCGGACCTGGCGAGCCACATCACCCTGCAGGACATCGTCGTGGACGGCGGCGCCACCCTGGCAGCTTGAGGTCCGAGAGGTAGCAGATGCACAACAACATAATCGGCCTGCTGAAGCACCTGGCCAAGCAGGGCGTACAGCTCGCGCTCAACGATCAGCAACAGCTGGTCTCGCAGTCGAGCAAAGACGCGATGACACCAGCACTTGGGCAGCAGATTCGCGACAATCGCGACGCCATCATCGAGTGCTTGCGTGCGCAACGCGCGTTCGATGCGCCAATTGAGCCGCTACAGCTCAACGTGGGACCTTTGTCCTCATCACAGAGCGGGCTCTGGTTCATCGAGCAGTACGAGCAGGGCTCGCACCTGTACAACATGCCGGTTTTCTTTCGCCTCACGGGTGAGCTGGACGTGGCGGCGCTGGAGTTCGCGTTCGATGCACTGGTTGCTCGTCACGCCAGTTTGCGCACGCGCTTCCAGCGCAGCGCGCAAGGACGTGGGGAACAGCAGATACTGCCGCACACCGGCTTCCATCTGACACGAGAGAATCTGAACCATCTCGAACCACGAGCGCGCGAGGAGCGGGTGGCACAACGGGTACGCGAAGAGATCGAGCGCCCGTTCGATATCACCAGCGGGCAACTTTCGCGGGTCACGCTGCTGGAGTTGTGCGAGCACCAGCACGTCTTGATGATCAACCAGCACCACATCATCTCGGACGGCTGGTCGGTGAAGAACATGTTCGCCGACCTCAAGACGGCGTATCTGGCTTACCAGAATCGCGAGTCTCTGGTTTGGGATGAGCCCGCGCTGAACTACATCGACTATGCGCACTGGTTCAATTCGGCGTTGTTCCGCGACTATCACGCGCAATTCGAACCCTTTTGGGTCGAGCGTCTGTCCGGCATCCCCGACGTGCATAGTCTGCCGCTGGATAAACCACGACCCGCGCAACCCTCCAACGGCGGAGAAGTGGTGTTCTCGACGATCGACAATGCACTCTGGGAGCGCTTCAAGGGCTTGTGCCAGCAATACAACACCTCACCCTTCATCGGGTTGCATGCCGTGTTCGCGTTGCTCCTGGCACGTCACTCGGGTGAGCGCGACATCGTTATCGGCACGCCCTTGGCCTATCGCGAACGGGCGGATATCGAACCGCTGGTGGGCTTCTTCGTCAACACCCTGGTGTTGCGCACGCAGCTCCCCGAGCAGCAGCCTTTTGTAGACTATCTGCTGCAGTGCCGTGCTGATGATCTGCAGGCGTTCGACCACCAGCTCTATCGGTTCGAGGCCCTGAGCGAAGCACTGGGTATGGACCGCCATACTGCGATCAACCCGATCTTTCAGATCATGCTGGTCTACCAGGCACGGGTTGACTTCAATGACCTGATCCCTGGCTGTCAGGCCGTGGAGGAGACCACTCCGGTGCTGCCTGCCAAAACCGACATCTCGGTCAAGGTGACCGAACTGATGGACACCGTGCGGGTTGACTGGCTCTATGCCACTGCGCTGTTCGAGCGAAGCAGTATCGAGGGCTATGCGGGCCGTCTGCTGAATCTGTTGCAGGCCGTTGTGGATGCGCCGGAGCAGGACATCTGGCGGTTGCCCATGCATGATCCACAGCAACTGAACGAGACTGCGCAGCGGCTGGCCAGGTTGCCCAAAACCTATCCCGAAGGTCTGACCGCGCTGTCGCTGTTCAGCAACATGGCCCGGCTCTATCCGAATCGTCCCGCGCTGCGGCAGGGCGAAGGCAGCATCAGCTATGCGGAGCTCGACGCTCGAGCCAACCGGCTGGCGAACTGGCTGCAGGCACAGGGGTGCAAACCGGGGGCTCGGATCGGCCTGCTCGCCCGGCGAGAAAACGCCTTTGTTGTCGCGCTACTCGCCAGCTGGAAGATCGGTATCGCTTATGTGCCGCTGGACCCGAACTATCCGCAACAGCGCCTGACCCACGTCATGCGTGACGCCGATCTGCAACTCGTCATCGGGCAGGGCGCAACGCCGTTCGATCTGGAGCCGGCCCAGCGCTGGGTCGATCTGGCCAGCCACGAAGTCCAGTTGCAACTCGATGCTCAGTCGCCTAGCGCCCCGGCACTCACACACAACCCGCAACAACTCGCCCAGGTGATCTACACCTCGGGTTCGACCGGCCTGCCGAAAGGCGTGATGGTTGAACAGGGCTCATTGGCCAACCTGCTGCTCGACCATGGTCGCCGGCTGGGTGTTACGCCGGATGATCGAATGCTGGACTGCATGTCCCTCTCGTTCGATGCCGGCAACATGTGCGCGCTGGTCCCGTTGGCTCATGGCGCATGCCTGCTCTGGGCCGACCCCGGCGAGGGCTTGCTGGACGAGATCGAGCGGACCGAAACCACACACATGATCTTTGCCACGGCCCTGCTGGCCACGCTGCCGGAGCGATCGCTGCCTGCGATGAAAGCGGTGGGCTTTGGCGGTGAGGCCTGCCCGCCGGCGATACCGCAACGCTGGGCATCGCAGTTCCGTCTGATCGATATGTACGGGCCAACCGAAGCTACCGTTACAGCGTTGACCAAGACGCTCACCACAGAGGCACGCCTGACCATAGGCCAACCTATCGACGGCATGCAGGCAGTGATTCTCGATCGGCACGGCGCTCTGTGCCCGGTTGGGGTTCCGGGCGAACTCTGCCTTGCAGGGTTGGGCCTGGCTCGCGGTTATCTCAATCAGCCGGAGCGCACGGCTGAGGCCTTTCGCGAACATCATATTGCCGGTGTAAAGGTGCGGCTGTATCACACAGGCGACCGTGCTCGGATGCTGGCCAGCGGTGACTACGAATATCTCGGTCGCCTGGATGCGCAAATAAAACTGCGCGGTTACCGCATCGAACCGGGGGAGATCGAAGCTCAGCTACACGCCAGCTGTCCACGTCTGCAAGAGATCAAGGTCCTGGTCGTCAGCCAGGGCACACGCCAGGCGCTGGTGGGATATGCCTCCGTCACCGAGGGTGAGCCGGTACCCGAGCCGGACGCCGTGTTGCAGGCCGTGTCCCATCGCTTGCCTGAGTACATGGTGCCCCAGCGTTTGATCATCCTCGATAGGATGCCGCTGACCGCCAATGGCAAACTGGATCTGCAGCAGCTGCCTATGGTCGAGCTGGCCGAAGTCGAGCAGCAGGTCCCGCCAGTTGGTGAGCTTGAACGGCAGGTATTGGCTATCTGGCAAGCGGTGCTTGAACAGCCGTTGGGTGTTGAAAGCGATTTCTTCCGATTGGGCGGTGATTCGATTCTGAGCATTCAGCTGGCTACGCGGCTGCGCGATGCCGGCTACCCCTGTAGCGTCAAGGAGGTGTTCGAGGCGAAAACCGTGCGCCGGTTGTGCCGGGTACTCGCAGGTCCTCGCGAGACATCGATGATCAGGGCTGAGCAGGGGCTGCTTACCGGAGATTTCCCACTGCAGCCGATCCAGCGCTGGTTCTTCGAGCAGCCTTTTGCCCAACCCCGGCATTGGAATCAGGGCGTTGTGCTGTGTTTGCCGGCCGAAGTGAGCCAGCCGCAACTGATGGATTACATGCGCCAGTTGCTGGCGCAGCACGATGCGCTGCGGTTGATCGTCACTCCGGCTGGCCAGTGTTATCGCGATTTCTTGCCGTTGCCCGAACCAGCTCAACTGGATGCGGCAGCACTGGGTGAGTCAGGGTTGCAGCATGCCTTGACCGAGCTGCAGTCCCACCTCGATCCTGCCAGCGCTCGGACCCTGGCCTGGGCCGTTATCGAGCACCTGCCGAATGGCCGGCGCGGGCTGTTTATTGCATTTCACCATCTGGTTATCGATGCGGTGTCCTGGCGCATTCTGGTCGAGGACCTGCAGCGGTTGGGCCGCGGAGACGCCTTGCCTGAGAAAACCACCAGTTATCGGGAATGGGGCGAGGGGCTCGCGGCCTATGCAAAGCGTGCAGAAGCGCAGCTTCCGTACTGGCGTGAGCAGGTCGGTGCGATGTATCAGACGATGCCCGACGATTGGTCGTCGACCGAGTGCGGTGAGCCGCAGCTGCTGCAATTGGACGAGGCAACGACCCGGCAACTGACTCAAATGACACCCCAGCGGTTGCACAGCGATGTGCGGGAGCTGCTGCTGGCCGCCCTGACGCGGTCGCTGGCAGAGCTAGGGCTCGGCGAGCAGCAGTGGGTCATGCTGGAAGGTCACGGTCGCGAACCGATTGATGCCGGGCTGGATGTCAGCCGCACGGTGGGCTGGTTCACCAGCATGTTCCCGGTCCGGCTGCAGAACCAGTCGGACTGGTCCAGCCTCGTACAGCATTCCGCAGACCAGCTGCGCCAGGTACCGGACAAGGGCGTGGGCTATTTGCCGCTGCGCAGCAACCCGGCGCATCGTGACACGCTGCCGCTGCCGGCCGTAGCGTTGAACTACCTGGGCAGTTACGGGGGCGGAGCGGGCGACTGGCAGGCTTTGCCGCTCCCACCGGGCAACCCGAGCGGAGCGGGCAATCGGTCCAAGGAGCTGATCAGCCTGCATGGTGGTGTGTTCGACGGCCTGTTGACGCTCCGGCAGATCGGCAGCTTGCGGACGGATATCAGTGTCCAGCTGCTGCAGCGTTTGCAAGCGAATCTACAAGCCCTGGCTGCCCTGGGCGGAGAGCCGCAATGAGGTCATTGAACGAGCACTTTACCGATGTGTTTCTCCGTCACGGTGACCGGCCCGCATTGGGGTGCCTTGGCGCCAGTTTCAGCTATGCCGAGCTGCACGCGCGGGTGGCGGCCATCGTGCTGCAGCTGCGTGTAAATGGCCGGGTCCCAGGGGATCGTGTCGGCCTGCACCTCACGCGTGGCCCGGACCTCATCGCCGCCCTGCTGGCGTGTCTGCATGAGGGCTTGTGCTTTGTGCCATTAGAGCCGGAATTCCCGCTGGAGCGCCTGCAAGGCATCGCTGATGACGCCTGCCTGCAGCAGGTCATCCAGGACGAACAGCCGTCGCGCCCGTTGACGCGCTCGCTGCGTCTGGAACCAGGGTTGGCCACGATGCCAGAGCCACCGGTGCTCGATGGCCAGCTACCTGCGTACATGATGTTCACCTCAGGCTCTACAGGGAAGCCCAAGGGGGTCGTGATCGACCGGGCTGCGTTGGGCAACTTTCTCGACGCCGCGACCCGACGTGTCGGAGTCGGTCCGGATACCCGCTGGCTGTTCACCACGACGCCGGCCTTCGATATCTCGTTGCTGGAAATGCTCGGGCCGTTGTGGGTCGGCGGTTGTGTCGAAGTAATTTGCGCGCCGGCCCACAAGGACCCGGTGGCGCTCGTGCAGCTACTCGACAGCCGGCCGGATCTGAACACCCTGCAGGCCACGCCTGCATTCTGGCGAATGCTTCTCCAGGCCGGATGGAAGGGCCGAAAAGGGCTGGTTGCGCTGTGTGGAGGAGAGGCGCTGGATGCCACGCTGGCGGCTCGCCTCGGTAATCTGGTCGGGCAGCTCTGGAACTGCTACGGCCCAACCGAGGCTACGGTATGGTCGATGATGGCGCCGGTCAGACGGCCGCTGGCCGGCCATGGCGTACCGCTTAGCCAGTCTCTGGATGGCTATCGACACTGGGTCGTTGATGAGAGCGGCAATGAAATCGAGCCGGGTGGCCAGGGTGAGCTTTGCATTGAAGGGGTTTCGCTGGCACAGGGTTACTGGCAGCGCGGCGACCTGAGCGACCGTGCGTTCATTCATTGGCAAGGGAAGCGTCTGTACCGGACCGGGGACCGGGTCCGGCGCCTCGCCGAGGATGAATTCCAGTACCTCGGCCGGCGTGACGATCAGATCAAGCTGCGCGGCTTTCGAATCGAACTGGGAGAAATCGAAGCCAACCTGCGGCGCATCGACGGGGTCGAGGATGCAGCGGTTCGATTGGTGGGTGAGGGGGACGAAGCCTGCCTGGTTGGCTACGTGGTGACACGGGGTAGAGGAGCACCCGGTCGGGTTCAGATCCGCCGAGCGCTACAGCTGAGCCTGCCGCACTACATGATTCCAGGCCGCATCGTCTTGCTGGAATCATTGCCGAAAACGCCTAGTGGCAAGATCGATCGCAAGCGACTGCCCGAACCAGTCTGAGAGATCCAAGACAAGCCGTGGCCGGCAGCCACGGCTCGCCGTGTGCACCTAGTCCTTAGCTAGCGGCTCGGCGTCCGCTTTGCCCACGATGGCCTCGATGTCTTCGATCACCTGCAGGGCAGCCATTGGCCCACCCAGGGAGGTCCACAGCGAGCCGTCAACGGCGGCGAAGCGATTGGCCTGAATCGCTGAGAGCTGGCGGAAGGCTGGGGTTTCTTCGGCCTGGCGGAGTGCTTCGACCGCTTCCCCGCTCGTCGCCAGGGTGCCGATCACCAGCCAGTCCGCATCCAGAAGTTCAAGCGATTCGAGGCTGAGTGCCATGGAATGGGTATGGCCGGGGTCCTGCTGATGAGCCGGGCGCACCAGGCCGACATCTTCCACTACCGTGCTGGAGAAGGCGTCCTTGAACATGTACGACGGGCCCTTCGGGTTCCAGCGAACGATGCTGAAGGTTTCGCCTTGATGGTCCTTCAGGCGTTCACGTGCCTCCGCGACACGCGCTTCGTAGCGGTCCAGAAAGGCCCTGGCTTCAGCATCCTTGTTCAGGACATGGGCGGTGCGCTGCATGCTCGCTCGCCAGGGTTCCGCCCATTTGAAGGTCACCACGGTAGGCGCGATCTCATTGAGGATCGCCAGTTGCTCCGGCTTGACCGGCCCGCTGAGGATCAGGTCCGGTTCCAGCTCGAGCAGCGTTTCCAGATTGGGGTTGTCCAAGTCGCCGACGACCTTGATGCCAGACGGCACTTGGCCTTCCAGATAACGCGGCGGTGCGGCCTGACCGCGACCATTGACGGTGCCGATGGGCGTAACGCCCAGCGTCAGCGCCGTATCCAGATCGATTTCATTGAGCGTGACGACGCGCTCTGGGTTGGCCGGCACGGTGACGGTATGGCCGAACGCATCTTCGACCTGACGGGTTGCGGCGTTCACATGGAGGGTCATCAGGCCCGCCACAAGCGCGAGGGTGAACTGCCAGGGGGTTCGTTTGATCATTGGGTCGTGTCCTTTTGAGCGGATTCGTGCGCCGTTAGGGCGCGGGTAACCGACGGTTCGGGCGTGGAAGGCAGGGGCGCGAACAGCGAACGGCGGCGGGGTACGATGACCGGAGCGCCGTCGCCGGGCGCCGGCAGGATGTCCACTTCGGTCTGGTAAAGGCGGTCCACCAGCGCCTTCGTCATCACCTCGCGAGCCGGCCCCATGGCCTGGATCTGGCCATCGCCGAGGGCAATCAGCTCGTCGCAGTAGCGCGCGGCGATGCCCAGGTCATGGATGACGATCAGCACCGTGCGGCCTTCGGCTGCGATCCGGTGGACGGCTTCCATGACTTCGGCCTGATGACCGATATCCAGGGCGCTGGTGGGCTCATCGAGCAGGATCAGGTCGGTGTTCTGCGCCAGGATCATGCCCAGCCAAGCCCGTTGAGCCTGCCCACCGGACAGCGATGAGGCCTGGCGATGCCAGATCGCATCGAGTTGCATCGCCGCGCGGGCTAGGGCGACCTGGTGTGCGTCCTCGTCGCTCCATTGGTTGAACCAGCCTTGATGCGGATGCCGGCCGTACTGCACCAGCTGCTCGACACGAATCCCTTCGGCCATGACTGGTCGCTGCGGAAGAAATGCGAGTTGCCGGGCCAGGCTTTTCATCGAGTAATGGGATAGCGATTGCCCATGCACGAGAATTTCGCCACCTTGTATGGGCAGCTGACGCGCCAGCAACTTGAGCAGGGTCGACTTGCCGCTGCCGTTGGGCCCGACGATACCAATCAGCCGACCCTTGGGTAGCGAGAAGCTGAGATCGTCCAGAACCACCTTGTCCTGATAGGCAAAATGAAGGTTTTTGACGCTCAGTACGGTCATCAGTCAGCCCCTCGTCTGTCCTTGAGCAGCAATGCCAGCAGCAGAATGCCGCCGAGTAGCCGTGTCATGATGCCGGTGGGAATCTCTTCCGGCTGCGCCAGTACCCGCACCAGTGTGTCGCTGCCTAATAGCAGCAGGGCGCCGCAGAGGGCCGATAGCCAAAGTGGAGCAAGATTATCCCGCGCCAGCCAGGACGCTAGGATGGGTGCGGCCATGGCGATAAACACGACCGGCCCACCGATCGCCGTGCCCAGCGAAGCCACCAGAATGGCCAGGCCCAACACGGCGAGTTGCACGAGCGGCACGCGGATGCCGAGGTTCTGCGCAGTCGCATCGCCAAAGCGCAACAAGGCCAAGGGTCGATTGACCAGCGCCATCAATGGACACAGCGCCAGCAGGACCAGCGCGATCGGGTTGACGGTCTGGTAGCTGACGCCAGCGAAGTGACCCATCGTCCAGAGGTAAAGACTGCCCAGGTGCACCAGCGGCTGCGTTGACATGGCGAAGTCACCGATTGCGCCGAGCAGTTCCGACAGCGCGATACCGATCACGATGAACAGGTAGCCTTGCTCGCCAGGGCGCCGGCACAGGGTGAAAAGCGCTACGGCGGCCAGAACCGCGCCCAGCGGCGAGGCCCACCAGGGCCAACTGCCAAGCGTCAGGTAGAGGGAAAAACTCACAACCGCAAGCGAGGCGCCTTCGTTCACACCGATCATGTCAGGCGTCGCCAGGCGGTTGCGCACCAGCGTCTGGATCAGGCAGCCGGCCATCCCCATGGCGAAGCCGGCAACAATGGCGGCGGCGATACGCGGCATGCGGATCTTGAAGACCATGATCTCTTGGAGTTTGCTGCCATGACCGAGGAGCGTGGCGATCACATCCCGCACGCCCATCTGCCCCGAACCCAGGCTGATCGCCAGCGTGGCCAATACGATGAGCAAGAAGGTCAGCAGGCCACACATGAGCCAGTTGCGCCGATGCAGCAGCAGGCTCAGGCCGCCCATGCGCAGCGACCAGACACCGCTTGGAGTGGTTGACGCCATGCCTACCTCACCGTCAGCAGGGATCGGAAACCACCGCGCAATACGATGGCAATCAGTGCCGGCGCACCGAGTGCAGCCAGCAGTGTCCCGACCGGCAACTCGAAAGGTTGCAGCAACCAGCGCGCCAGCACGTCAGCCGCCAGGAGAAACAACATGCCGAACAGCGTCGAGAACAGCAGCTGTCGGAGCAGCGAAACCGGTTCGATCAGGCGCGCGCAATACGCGGCAAGAAAGCCCACGAATCCAATGGGCCCAGCCAGGGAAATCGCGCAGGCGGTCAGCAATGTCGAGGCGACCAGTACGCCGAGCCGCACCCAGGTGGTGTGAATGCCCAGCGCCCGCGCCTGGCTGTCACCCATTTGCATCAGCGTCAATTGCCGGCAGAGCAGGCCGGCAAGCAACAGGCCCAGCAGCGCGACGGGTGTAACCGTGCCCACTGCGTCGAGCCGGGTGGCCGAGAGCGAGCCCAGATTCCAGAAACGAAACTGTTCCAGTGCGACACGGGTCGAGAGCAACATGAAATTCGACAGGCCGCCGAATATGGCCGCCAGCGCGACGCCAGCGAGGATCAGTCTGAGCGGGCTGGCCTGGCCCAACATCAAGCCAATGCCCAGCACCACGAGATTGCCCAACAGGGCGCCGGCACCGGACCAGAGCAGGTAGCCCTGTGTCGATTCGACGCCGTAGAAAATGAGACCGATGACCAGCCCCAGTACTGCGCCGGCGTTGACGCCGAGCAGACCGGGTTCGGCCAGCGGGTTACGAGTCGCACTCTGGAGCAGCGAGGCGGCGATGGCGAGGCTTCCGCCAACAACGAGCGCTGCAAGCGTACGCGGTAACCGCAGTGTTTCAACCACCATGGCGAGCTTTTCATCCGCCACGGCGAGCTGATTTCCCAGCAAATAGTGCAGCACTTCGACCGCGCCGTAGACGCCAGCCCCGGTGCTCATCGAGACCACTAGCAAGCCCAGCAGCAGGCTGCCTCCTCCAAGAAGGACCGTTTGCTGGTAGCCGGGAAAGGTCGAATCAGTTCGTATCATTGGTGTTGAGCTAGCTCCTGAACCCGGCAGCGTGGCTGCCGGGTGTAGCGGGGATCAGATGTCGTAGCTGAAGCCCACGAACACGGTACGGCCCATGAGGATGTTGTCGACCGATTGGGCGACATCGTCGCGCTTTTCGTTGGTCAGATTATTCATGCCGGCTTTCAGCGACAGCTCGCGGGTAGCTTGGTATTTCGCCCCCAGATTGAGCTGATGAAACGCACCGCTCTCCACGTTTGGCTGGACGGCAGTGACATACAGCAACTGGCTGCCAGTGTATTGATAATCCAGATTCAGGCTCAGGTCTGGTATGGCCTGCCAGTCGATACCGATGTTGGCGACATGCTGCGGAGAGTTGCGCAGCTGCTTGTCGGTGTCGCGGTCTTCGGCATCCGAATAGGTGTAGTTCGCGCGCAGGCCCATGGTGTCGCTCAGGTTATATCGGCCCTGCAATTCGTATCCCTGTACGCGCGCCTTGCTGACGTTGCTGTAGGTCATCACGGCAGGTCTGTACCCGACACGCCAAGTGTCGGTGATGATCATGTCGTCGATGTCGTTGTTGAACAGCATGATGCCCGCTTCGAGACGCTCGTTCTGGTAGAGCGTACCGATCTCGTAGCTGGTAGCGGTTTCGGGCTTGAGGTTCGGGTTACCGACGAGCGTACACATGCCGCGGCAAGCCAACACGCCATAGGTTTCGTCAGACTGGTAAATGCTCGGCGCCTTGAAGGAGCGACCGACACCGCCTTTGATAACCCAGTTGTCGGTAAGGTTGTACACGCCGTAAGCGCGCGGGCTGAACTCGCTATCGAAACTGCCATGGTCGTCGAAACGAGCACCCAGCGTTACATCCAGCGCGCCAATGGAAAACTCGTCCTGCAGGTAAACAGCCTTCTGGTCTACCTCGGTTTCGCTCCCCAGATTTTGGTTATGGGTCAACTCCGTCCGACGGAACTCGCTACCCACCGTGACCAGGTGATTGCCTAGAAACGCAGTTACCTGTCCGTCAACGGTATGGTTCTTCTGACTAATGTCGCCAATCACACCTCGCAGATTCGTCATGATCTGTGAGTCATCCATGAGGTCAACGTCTTCATAGTAATAACGCACGCGCGTATTGAAGCCATCCCAATTGCCGGTGTGACCAAGACCGAAACTCCAGCGCTCCATTTCCTGAATGTTTTGGACCACTGTTCCAAAGTTGTTCCACTCCGCCTCGCGATCATCCTTGCGATGAGTGATGTCCAGGTCGATTGTTTGACGGTCATCCAATAGCCAGCTGAGCGAGCCGTATGCGCTGGAGGCCTGACGCTGTTCCGCTGCATCGGTGTTCGGGTTGACTGTCTGCTCGCTGAGCCAGGCGGCCTGGTCGGTCTTCTCGAGAATGAGGTTGCCGAGCAGCTTGTTTTCGATCAGCGAACCGCTGATGTAGCCGCTGGCCTTGTGACTATTACCCGAATCGCCTTCGGTCGGGTGCTCATAGGTGTAGGCGATGCCCGCTTTGGTTTCTTCGGTGGGCTGGCGCAGGATTACGTTGACCACACCGCCTAGTGCGTCTGCGCCGTACAGCGATGACATCGGCCCTCGAATCACTTCGATGCGCTCGATCGCGGCCATCGGAATGGAAGAGAGGTCGAAGTCATTGGCATAGTTGGAGGACAGCGCTTCCCGCGAGTTGATTCGGCGGCCATTGAGCAGCAACAGTGTGTAGTCCGAATCCATTCCTCGCAGCTTGATTTCCTGTCGGCCATACGTGGAAGACGGATTGAGATGCACACCCGGCAGGTACTTCACGGCATCGGCCAGGTTGTAAACCGGCCGCTGCTCAAGCTCTTCGCGTGTCACGACCGACACGCTGGCCGGCGCACTGAGCTCACTGTGCGCCGTCTGGGTGGCGGTAATGACTTGCTGTTCGAGCGCAACTGGCTCGGCCGCGAGGGTGGCAAGTGGCATGAGGCTGGCCAGGATGGTCAGGGATAGGTGACGGGGGCGGTTGATACCCCGATTTAGCGCGATTGACATAGCATGCTCCGTTGCTGCTCAAGGGTCGAAAGGACTGATCACGTATCCGCGGCGGGTTAGCCCGCCTGTTGTTCTGTAGGGGTCTGATTGATGTCACGTTGCTTGATGCCGTGAAGCAGGTAGAGCACGCCCAGACCAGCTACGACACCTGCCACCGCATAGAAGGTTGCAAGCTGCTCGAAACCGAGTACCTCGTGTTGCTGCCCTTCGCTCAAATAGCGCGCTGAAAACAAACTGCCGAGCCCGGCTGCGATATTCGAAACCGTCCCCTGAAACGCCATGAAGGCGGCACGCTGATGAGCGGGAGGAACGCCTGCGGCAATGGTCATGGTGCTATTGGTACGCACGGCGCTCAGCGCCATAAACAGGGTGAAGATGACGTACAGCGAGATGCCTAGCTGTGCGGCGAACCCGAGCAAGGTCACCAGCGAGAGGCAGCCGCTGCTGACAAGGACGACTGTGACTGCGCTGCCGCGGTCAATCCAGGCACCACCGATGCGCATGGCTGCAAGGCTGGCAACACCTCCAAGCAGATAGAGCAGGCCGAGATGCTCGCGGGGGAAGTTCAGGTTGAACTCGAAGTAGGTCGCAAAGTGAGGCACCAACAGAAAGTGCCCGAACATCTGCAATGATGTGATGCCGAGTGCGGCCAGGCAGAGGCGGGACGTGAGCAATGATTTGACCGAGGCCCTTGGCCGCTCCGTGGCGGCGGGCCTGGGTAGCAGCAACTGGCACAGCAGCCCGAGCAACAGGCCCGTGCTACCCAGCAGGTAGAAGGGCGCCGACCAGTCCCAGCGCATGGAACATTCCAGCGCCACTGGAATGATCAGAATGGCTGCAAGCGAAAAGCCCATTCCAACATAGGCAAGCTGGCGACCGCGCTCGGCGGGCGGAATCAGGTCCAGCATCGTGGCCATCAGTATCGCGCCCATCGGCCCCGCCACCAGACCGGACAGCACGAATAGTGCTATCAGCTGGTTGGGGCCGGTCGCCCAGGCGCAGCTGAACAGCAGAGCAAAACGCAGGACGAGGAGGGTAACCAGCGCACGCTTGCGGTCGAAATGATCTAGCCAGGGGGCACTGATGAACCCGCTCAACGCTGCCGCCAAGGTCGCACCGCCGGCGATGTAGCCTATGTGGCTGGCCTCCATCCCGAGTTCGCGGACAAGGTCCGGGCCGAGCGGCATGACCATCATCAGGCTGCCAATCGACAGCATGTTGATCAACATCGCCAGATGGACGGCGATCCTTGTTTGGTCGACGATTCTCATTGGATTGCAGCACACTCGGTTGTCAGGCGGGCTGCATCCTAAGACAAGGTGAACGCTATATCAAACACAAATCGTTCGCATTAAGCCTCTGTGGGCGCCGAGGTGTAGCCTTTTCTTCGAAGGCCTCGCGCTCTGGAACCGCTTATCGAACAGGGCGTGTGGTGCCGCTGGGCGTAGCAGATCGTTGGATGAACGTTGCAATCAGGCGTTGGCTGACCTCGCGCAGCTGATCGAATAATGATGGTGCAGTGCGACATCAAAGCGCACTCATCAGCGGTCTCATCCGCGACGCGGTCGATGCGGCCCAATCCCTGCTTTGCCGATCCCGGCGCGCGTCCTGATACTCAAGCGTGACGAGCGGGTTTTATTGCTTGTCTGGTTCGGGCACATCCGCCTCGTCGACCTGCTTGCTGTCGATCTTTTCGTCCGCCTCGCGCTCGTCCTCGGCATCGCCTTGGAGGCTTTGTTGCTCGGGCGCAGGGTTGTATTGCAATTCAACCAGGACCGGGAAATGGTCCGAACCGAACTCATGCAATCGTTGAATCCGCACCAAACGAAAATGATGGCTGTGGAACAGGTGGTCCAACGGCCAGCGAAGGAACCAATGTTGGGCATGGAAGCTATTGACCATGCAGCGTCCGACCCGAGGGTCCAGCAGCCCGCTAATCTTGCGAAACATCCGGGTATTGGCTGACCAGGCGACATCATTCAGGTCGCCCGTGACGATGATCGGAACGTTGTCCTTGTCGTCGCGCACGCTTTTGGCAACAACCAGTAACTCTACGTCCCGCTCAGTCGACTCATCGTTTTCAGTTGGACTTGGAGGAGCGGGATGCAGGAAGTGCATGCGAATCGCGAGCTTGTCGTTCAAGCGGACCTCGGCATGCATGGACGGTTTGTCATCCTCGACCAGAAAACTGGTTTGAGCATTCTCCAGCGGCAATCTGGAAAACACGTGCATGCCGTAGAGGTTGTCCAACGGGCAGCAGATCGAATGCGGATAGTCGTCAGACAGCACATCCAGCTGCGCCTCCCACCAGCTATCGGTTTCGAGCGTAACCAGTACGTCAGGCTCGAATTGCCGAACCAGGGCGACCAGCCTGTCCGACTGACGATTCGGTGTGAGGACATTCGCCGCCATCACTTTTATCCGCGGTTTGTCGCCGCTGGCCTCGGCAGACTTGACCTCGCGTGGCCACAACCAGGTATAGGGGATGATCCACCACGCCTGGTAGGCCAGGCAGACAATAGCGACGGCTGAGATGAAAAACTGCAAGAGCTCGGAATAGGAGAGCAGATACGCTTGCGCGACCAACAGCGCAAACGCCAGTACGCATAACTGCAAACGGGGGAAATCGAGTCCGCGTATCCACCAGCTGGGGTTTTTCCAGAGCGGTAAAAATGTTAGCAAAGCCATGAGAAAGGTCAGTGCCAACATGATCCCTTCTTTCATATCCATCTCCGGGATTGAGGGCGGCCTTCGTCGTGCTGGCCGGTTGGGCATTCTCTAAAGAATGCTCAGTTTCGTCCCGGTTGTTACTCAATTGGTTCCGTTTACGGCCAACTACCGCTGTGATCTGCACGAATCTGCGCTGAGTAAACACGCTGGCAAAAAAAAGGCCCGCCACCGGTGGGGTGGCAAGCCTTTGGCTGCAGTGTAGGTTATGCGTTTTTCATAGCGGCTCGCCGATGGCCATGCAGCTGTTGGGCGTTGCCGCGTTTTTCCTCAACACCGCGAGCTGCGGTTGTTCGGAGCCGCCCGATACATCCAGCGCCAGGATGTAATTACCCCACCAGGGGCCAGCCGCCCAATAGGTCATCGGCACGCAATTCTCGCGCAGATAGCCGAGCAGATTATCCATCGCCACGATTGCGTCCGGCGCATAGTTCGGAACACCCATCTCACCAATGAAACCGCGCAGCTTGTTGGCTCGCAACCATTCCACGAAGGGTTTGGCGCGGGTGATGCCCAGATCTGGCGCAAAGGTTTCGGTCTTGTCGACGTACATGCCGGAGGTATCACGGTCCAGGTACATGTGCGCTTCAAAGATGAGGTTATTGCTTGGGTCTCGCATCCAGGGATCGGCAATCAGCTGAGTGTTGGATTGTGGCCAGTGCCAAGCGCTGGAGAACCGATCGCCCGCGACATAGATCCAGCTGCGCTTGTCGACCTGGCGTATCGCCTTTGAAGCAGCAAGGGCTGCCTCGGGCCAAAGGCCTTGGGTGTTCGGCTCGTTCATCAGACCGTATCCGCTGAGGGCGGGATGGCTGCCGATCTTTTGCGCGATGAGTTTCCAGGCATTGGCGAACGACTGGATCGGTACCGCCTCCGAGCCAATCGGCTGCTTGTAGTAGCGATAGTAGTTATGCATGTCGAGCACGACCTTGACCCCATACTTGTGGGCGAAATCGAGCGACTGGGTCAGCAGCGCCAGCTGTGCCGCGTCCAACTCTGTATCCAGCTGAGGTTGTATGCGCTCCCAGAGGAAGGGCAGACGGACCAGTTTGAGGCCTTGCTCAGCGTATTTTTGGTAGTAGGACTCGGCCGGGTAGATGTAATTGGTGCCGTGCTTGCCCGGCAGAACCGAAGGGCCGAATGCTGCGCCCGACAAGGCCACGCCTACCAATTGCACCGCTGGAGGTGCGGCGACAACAGCTGAGGTATGTGCAGGCAAGAGGGCTGTAGCCGGTGTACTTGCCACCGCGGGGGCAACACTGATTTTTTTCGGATAGCCGATCTGCGCGCCATCCAATACCGCACCGTCCATGAATACGGTCAAGGCACCGCTGCCAGGTTTGACAGAGGTAACGGTGCGAACCTGACCATCAGCCAGTAGCACCCGTGTGCCGACTTTGAAGGTGTCTATATTCCGCGAGGTTGCGGCAACAGAGACGCCTGCCGAGGCGCGCCACGATCCGTTGGACCAGTAACGGTTGGTGAACTTGTTGATCAGCGCCGAGTACGTACGCGCAGGCGCGGCAACCGTGACGGGCTGTGACGCGAATGAGGTTGCGTTGGCCGCACTGCCGACACTGAGCTTCTTGGGATAGCCAACCAGGTTCCCGTCGAATGCCGGGCCCTCCATGAACACGCTGAGGTCTGCTCCCACCACTTTCACAGCGGTGATTCTGCGGACCTGACCATCTGCGGTTTTTGCATAGCCGCCCGCCTTGAACGCAGCCGTGTTTTCAGCTGTGGCCCGGATGGATACACCCGCAGAAGCGCGCCAGGAGCCGTTCTGCCATTGCGTATTGGTGTATTTGTTGATCAAAGCTGCGTAGGAGATGCCCGAAATACTAGTGGCATTCGTGGTTGCCGCAAACGCAGTGGAGCCTATCGGCATGACGCCCAGAAGGGCAATGATCGCAGCCGTTGGAGCAAGAATTTTCCAGGCGCTCGACAAGGGTATTACATACATGGAGGCTCTCCGTGATTCACATATCCGCTCGCCTGGTGGCTCGACAGATAACGACTGGGAGGGTTGCTCGATAAGCGGTATTGCCAAACTGGCGGGACATCCACAAACAGAACGAACCATAAGTGCGACGCTGATCCGGCTAGGCAGTCATCGTTGCGGCGCTTTTATAATTCGATTTACTAATGAATGGAACATTCAGTGACTTCTCATTGTCGTCAATATATCGACTATTTAAGCAGGCGTTAACAAGATGATATTAAATAGCCACTTTACGGAGCTGTGATTGCGGCCTGTAAGCTAGACTTTGCGCGGGCTGCTGGCGTGCTGGCGTCATTTTTTTGAATAACCCAGAATTATTAAAACTCAGGGATTTTTGCAAATTCAGACGGGCGGTAAGTCTGGTGCGGAACTTTCTGGCCGGCAGTTGCAGGCGCGAACTTAAGAGCGGAAATCGGGTTATCGGCTTAATCTCTAGTTAATGAAGCGCGAGGTCCCGCTAGCAGACAAGTGGTGCGAGAAAGCTTGTAAAGCAAGCAGGCATCGTGCAGCGTCCATTCAGATTTCTTGCCTGTGGAGTCAGCTATGTCCGAACTTTATCCCAGCGTGGATCCCGATGGTCTGATCGAATACTCCGTGGTGTTCACTGACCGCTCACTCAATCACATGTCTCAGCCGTTCCAAGGCGTCATGAAGGACATCTCAGGGACGCTCAAGCAGGTTTATCGGGCTGATGCTGTTGCCGTAGTGCCCGGTAGTGGGACCTTCGGGATGGAGGCCGTGGCGCGACAACTCGCTCACAATGCCGTTTGCCTGGTCATTCGCAACGGATGGTTCAGTTACCGCTGGACGCAGATATTCGAGATGGGGGGCATTCCGGAGCGGTCGACCGTGCTAAAAGCGCGGCCCAGCGGGGAAGGTGCACAGGCTGCGTTCGAGCCGCCGCCAGTTGAAGAGGTCGTCGCTGCGATTGCTTCTGAGAAGCCCGCTCTGGTATTCGCACCCCACGTGGAAACCTCATCCGGCATACTCCTGCCGGACCACTATCTACGCGCTGTAGCTGAGGCTGTGCACGCCGTTGGCGGCTTGTTCGTACTCGACTGCATCGCCTCTGGCGCGCTCTGGGTCGATATGCAGGCCACCGGCGTGGATGTCTTGATTAGCGCACCACAGAAAGGTTGGAGCGCTTCCCCCTGTTGTGCATTGGTAATGCTCAGTGAAGCTGCCCGCCAGCGCGTCGAGGCGACACAGAGCAGCAGCTTTGCATGCGATCTGAAAAAATGGCTGCAGATCATGCAAGCGTACGAGCAGGGCGGGCACGCTTATCACGCAACCATGCCAACAGAATCCCTGGCGCGCTTTCGCGATGCCATGCTCGAAACGCAGGCTTGCGGGTTGGAAACCGTCCGCGAGCTGCAGCTAGAGCTGGGCCGGCGGGTTAGGGCGCTTCTGGCTGAAAAGGGCTTCGCCAGCGTCGCCGCGGCAGGATTCGAAGCGCCGGGCGTGGTGGTCTGTTACACCGACGATGTGAATATCAAAAATGGCAGCACGTTCGCAGCCCAAGGTCTGCAGATTGCGGCGGGGGTCCCGCTGCAGTGCGATGAACCGGCTGATTTCCAGACCTTCCGCGTCGGGCTGTTCGGGCTGGAAAAGCTGCAAAACCTTGATCGTACTCTCGACATTCTTGCGCGAGCACTAGACAAGATCTCGGCCGACCGCTCCAGCTAGAGTGTGTTCGGCATATGCGCTACTACCGCTCGTCGCAAATTAATGGGCTTTGGTGCGTCTCCTACGGCGCGCTGTTTCGTTGTGCCATCAGCCGCGACGCCCCACGACACCGCCCATAGCGCGACGGAAGGGCCCTGAAACCCGCGAGATAGACATCTCTCTGAAACAAAATTATGGTTGCACGCGCCGTGAGGCTAGCTACGCTCAAGTTGTACGAAGCTTTATTACAACAAGAAAGAGGGGCTAACTATGATCAACAGCCAGAAGTCTCAGGTCGTTGCACTCGAGTTGTGGCGCTTTTGCGCTCACTGCGTTGCTGCCATCGTTGTAGTAGGAGCGGTACTGATTGGGTTCCTTGGATCTTGGGAACTGGGCCTGAAAGTCGGTGTGCTGCCGTTGCTGGCACTGATCGCCGCCGATGTAATGGCCAAACGTCGGGAGCATGACATTCAACTAAGGAATTCCTGACCACCCGTATCCTGCGCTGACCGGCGCGGTCGCGCAGGATAAACATACGCAATTCTCCCCGCCGCCCTTCGATCATTTCGATCTCGCCGCAACTGCTCTCCAACTGCTCCTGCTGATGCCACCACCCAGCGAGTCGAGTCGTCGACCAGGCATATCGCTGCATGAGCAAACCACTCCGGCCCCAATGACAGCGGCGTTCTGATCAAGTCTGGAAGACTATCCAGATCGTCCCATATCGTCAGGTCATCAACGGTAACCATAGCCTGCTTGAGCAGGGGAACGGCCGCGCTGCCAGCAACTTGCATGAGTACGCATTAGCAACGCGCCGCTGGTCTGCCTTTCGCCTCTGGAACCGTCTTCATGCCTCGACCCCGTCTGATATCTGCTCGCGTCTGGCTCGATCGCCTAGATAAGTCGCGCCATGCCATGCCGCTGCTGTTTATAGCCTCCATGATGGAGACGCTGATCATTCCGATTCCAATCGAGGTCATTCTTATCCCCTGGATGCTGTGCATTCCAGCTGTGAGCGAGTCTAGGCTGGACGCCCCTCAAGATATTCACGGTGGTAGTCCAGCGTGGCGAGATTCTTGTCCTTGGCTTCGAACATGATGTCGAACCGATCAAGAAATTCTCGGGCGTAGAGGTTGGTCCAGCGGTTCCACATTCGTTTACTGTGACTATAGAGGTCGCGCTTGCTGACCTTTTGCAGCAGCGCCGGCATCTCCAGCTTGTCATCGGCACTGAAGCCGAGCTCCATAAGACTTTCGGGTGGCTGGGAGTAATGCATGGCTGGCCTAACGCCGCGCCAGCTATCGATGATGCGCGCCACGCGAGGGTCGTGTGGATCGATGTAATCGTCTTCGTTTATCCAGCAGTGATGGATATCCAGCACGACGGGCGCAAGGTCGGACAGCTCCAGACAGTCATTCACACCGTAGGTCTTTTCCTCGTTCTCGAACGTGATGCAGTTGCGTGCTTCAGTTGAGAGCCGAGGCCAGATCGCGCGGATACCCTCTGCGCCGAGACGCCCGGCGATATGCACGTTGCATTTGAAATCCTGAAACTGACGACCGAAGCCCATCATGCGGATCATGTCGGCGTGGTATTCAAACTCCGCCAGGCTGTTTTCGACGACCTGGGGTTTGTCGGAGCCAAGCACGCAGTATTGCCCGGGATGTAGCGATAGGCGGATGTCAGCTGCCCGGGCGCGCTCGCCGATCAGGGCGAAGCCTTTCTCGAGCTCCGCTCGCACCTCAGCCTGACTATAGAAGTCGATGGCTTCCGGATGGCTGTAGAACGGCAGCAAGTCGCTGCTCAGACGCAGCATCCGCAGTGGTTTGGGCAAGGTCTCTACATAGTCGAGCAGCCGCAACTGTGCCGCGAGGTTGTGTTCGATGATGCCGTTCAGCTTTTCGCGCGCGACCTCTTGCGACACGCTGTTGAGCCACCTCAGCGTGGTCGAGCGGGGATTGAACGCACGCTCGATGACTTCCAGCTCCTTCAGCGATTCGCTGTGGCCGGGGTGACGGTACATGCAGGCGAAACCGATTCTGTACATGGCGACCTTGTGCAGGCAGCGCCGAATGTGAGGGCGCTGCGAGATGAGTGTTCTGGTTAGTGCTCAGGCATGCGACACGGTGCGGTGGGTCTGACGAACGTACCCGCACTTGTAGCGAAAAGCCGAGCCGGAAGGCCCCGCCAGGTTCGCGACTAGCCGGGTAAATGCCCTAGAGCCAGCTTGGCTCGAAGTGTTTCAGGGCTATGCCGTGGGCTGCAAGCCAGGTACGGCGAATAGTGCCGCGACGGGTGCCGGTTTCCAACATCGAAAATTTGCACAACTGTTGGTTCGATACGCCGACTGCTGCTGCACAGGTATCGTCTGAGATTCTATTGCGTGGGAGGCTGCTAGCAAGTGCTTCGAGCCAGGGCAAGCCTGGCTTGAAGCCTGCAATTGCATCAGTCCTTTTCAGCCGATTGAAGATCGCTCTCAAGTTCGTTCGCAGCGAATTCGAGTGCCTGTTTGGCGTCTTCTACGACGGGAAACATGCCGAAGAATTCATGCGTGACGCCGTCATAGTTCTTGTACTCAACGTCCGAACCGGCCTGCTCGAGCTTCTCGGCCAGCGTCTTGCCTTCTGAACGAAGCGGGTCGATCTCGGCAGTGATGACCGTTGCGTCCGGTAGGTTCTGCAGATTGGCTTGTCCTACCAGGTCCAGGCGCGGATCCTGCTTGTCGGACGGATCGCTGATGGTGTGCTTGACGAACCATGCCATTGCATCGCGGCTTAGCGGCATGGCGTTGGCGTTTTCCTTATACGACTCGGTATTCATGTCGGTGCCGGCCACCGGATACACCAGCAACATGTGCTCTGGCATCTGCAGATTGTTGTCTCGCGCCATGATGGCCGTGTTGACCGCCAGATTGCCGCCTGCCGATTCGCCGGCAACCGCTACGCGCTGGGGATCGCCTCCAAAGGTCTTGGCATTGTCCAGCGCCCACTTGTAGGCGGCGAACGCATCTTCATGAGCGGCGGGAAACTTGTGTTCCGGCGCATGACGATATTCGACGCTGGCAACGATCGCCTCGGCTTCATTGGCCAGCCCCATGGCCGATGATGCATAGGTATCGATATCGGCGATCACCCATCCGCCGCCATGGTAATAAACGATAACGGGCCAACCTTGCTCGGGGGCCTCGCCTCCAGGGGTGAAGATACGTACGGGTTGAGTACCTTCTCCTGCTGGGTACGTCATGTTCTTGCTGGATACGTTCAACGAATCCATGACGTGCTTGGGGTCTTTACCCTCGTCCTTGAGAACAGCCTTCACGGCGTCGGCCGGAGTAGGTTGCTTGCGGGTCGCCTCGACCGATTGGGTGCCGAGGGGCTTGGCGCCGAGTGCGTCGAGCTTCTGCAGGACACGCTTCATATCGTCATCGGCGCGCTGCAAGGTATTACTTTGCTCTGCTATGGCAGTGGACGACAGCTGCGCGACGGCGAACATTGTTCCAAGCGTAGCAGCCAGAATGCTTTTTTTACTCGGTGTCATCGTATAGCTCCCGTATGGATTAAGGTACGCCTAGGGCTGGGCCGTACATTGATTTAGGGGCACGAACTTTCCGCTTGTTCAAAAAAATCGACACCGATGTCGGACTAGACCGAGGATCGCTCTGCGCTAAGGAGTAATAGAGGGCCGAATCCGATGCCTCCACAAAGCCGATTTTCCAAGTCGGCCCGTCCTCGCAGTCGTCAACCGTGAGGCAGGTCAGCAGCCACACGTCGCAGTTCGCCACGGACCGATAGCCTGCTGGTAGCCACACGCCAGCGTGGCGGAACACGGAGCCGTTGCGCCTCGTTGCAGGCATCGCGCCTACGACCACCAGCCGACATCCAAAACACTTACCATATCAAGCACCTGTCGATGCTCTGGTTGGTTTTCTAATGTTGTCTGCCGTCAAACGCTACAAGCTGCTGGTTTCCAGCGCACTGGCGCGTTGTTTTCCGCGTACCTCTGCATACGTGCGGTCCGAGGATGATCTTCTCCTGCGTCGCTGGCCTAATTCACCGATCAAGACAGTCGGAAAGCCTGGGAAGCCAAGCAAGAACCTCAAGAAGGCCAAGTCAGCGCCTAAGCCGGCGCGGCGGACGGACACCGCCGCGAGCGCGGCCCCTAAGGTTGCATCCAAGACACGAACGAAAGCGCGCAAGCTGGCCGGCGACGGTATCTACGGGCCTGCGAAACTCTCGGTAAATGAACAGCAGATCCAGGCCATGCGTCTGCGCGTTGGGCGCGCGGTAGATGCGGGTGTGATCCGAGCGCCGTCCGATGAGCAGTGGACGATGATTCTTGATGAGTCGCCGGTCACACGGATATTTGCCGGGGCCGGATCAGGAAAATCCACGACGCTCATCCTGCGCGTTGTTTTCATGCTCTGCCACTTGGAGATCCCGCCCGAACGGCTTACAGTCATCTCCTTCACCAATGCCTCCTGTGCCGAACTGCGCGAGCAACTGATCCGAGTCCTCGGCTTCTGGAATTTCGATTTTGATCCGGCGCGAGCACGTCAGTGCGTCCGAACCTTCCACTCGGCCATGGCAGTGCTCGCCAGGGACCTCCTCGGCAAGCCGCAGTGGTTCGAACAGCTGGATGAAAAGGGGGCTTCGCCCACCGAATTGGACAACCCGCTCACTACCTCGCGTTTACGGCCCGCCCAGCTGCGGTTGCTGAAAGAGGCGTACCAGCGCTGTTACGCCGAAAACCAGCGTTTTCGTGAGCTCGTGCATGCGCTGCTGGGCCTGGCCCCGCCACTCGAACCCGAGAGCCGTCGGGCGACTGCGCGTGCACCGCTGGATGGCTACAAGCTGGCTGGCGAGTTCACCACGGCGACGTTGTTCGAGATGTTCTACGCGCAAGCCGGCTTCATCGAAAGCATCGGCATTCGCATCGACCAGATTCAACTGACACGGCTGGCTTGCAAGGAACCCGAGCGTAACTTCATCGAAGCGTTGCAGCTGTTCTGGCGGCATTTTCAGGGCGAGCTGGAAGCGCAGGGGTTGATGACGTTCAATGGTGCATTTCAGACCCTCACGCAACATCTGAACGGAAGCGGAAATGTAGCCGGCGATGCCCTGGCGCCGTTTAGTCATCTGCTCATCGATGAGTTCCAGGACATCTCACCGCAGATCGTTCAGTGGTTGCAGGCACTGCATGGCGTTCTTGCCAGAGGGGGTGAAATTGTTAGCCTGATGGCAATCGGCGATGACTGGCAGTCGATCTATGGCTGGCGGGGCAGTTCACCAGAGCTGTTCATCGACTTCGATAAGTATTTCCCAGCCAAGGGCGCAGCAAAACAGAGCCGCGTGCTCATGCTGGAAACGAACTACCGTTCGATAGAACCCGTCATCCGTGACGGCGAGGCAGTGTTGAGCGGCGTCGCGTTCAAGCAGGCCAAAGTCAGCAAGGCAGCGAGGCCTACGCAGCAGGGCGACCACGGTGTGAAGCTGGTAACCCGTTTCGATATAAAGACCCGTCTGCCTGACTTGATTCGAGATATCCGAGCTCAGTGCGAGCATGTATCCAGCGTGCTCAACGCTGATCGCAACGCCGTGCTGGTCCTCAGCCGACGCAACGAACCCTTGCGTGCCATTGAGGCACAGCTTGACCGCAAGCTGCCGGTCAAAACCTACACTATCCACCGCGCCAAAGGCCTGCAGGCCGAGGTTGCGATCATCATTGATGATTGCCTGCCGACCGAGCAGCACCCGCTGCGCAATGCGCTGTATGCCTATAGTGGCTTCTTTCGTAACAGTTATGAGCAGGCCATGGCCGATGAAAACTTGCGGCTGGCCTATGTGGCGATCACCCGCGGTGTGAGCAGGGTGTTCTGGTACACATCCAAGGCCCAGGGCGCGACGCGGCTGCTCGCCGACAGGGGCAAGGCGCGTTGAGTCTCGGTGGTAGCGGGCCGCACCGGTTTGCGGCTAGGGTTGAGCTACGACTCGAATGATCAGAGGACAGGAGCGCATTTGCATGTTGAAACTCTGGGGTAGAGCAAACTCGACCAACGTGAAAAAGGCTCTCTGGTGCCTTGAAGAACTGGATCTCGCCTACACGCGCATCGATGCAGGTGGCGCGTTTGGCGTCGTCAGCGATGCCGACTACATTGCCAAGAACCCGAATCGGTTAGTGCCATGCCTCGAAGACGACGCGTTGGTGCTATGGGAGTCCAATGCCATCGTCCGCTATCTGGCCGCTCGGTATGGCGAGAGCACGCTCTGGAGCGTTGACCCGATTGAGCGCGCGCAGGCTGACAAATGGATGGACTGGGTGACCTCGTCGCTGGCCGCTCCCTTCCGCACGGTATTCTGGAACATGGTGCGTACAGCACCGGATCAACGGGACCTCTCTGCCGTGAAAGTCGCCATAGAGGAATGCAGCAGTTTGCTGGCGGTCGCCGATCAGGTCCTAGCAAAGCAACCGTACCTGTCAGGGGCTTCGTTGGGCATGGGCGACATACCGCTTGGCTGCTTCGCCTACGCCTGGTTCGAGATGCCCATTGAGCGTCCGGACCTACCGCACCTGCGCAGCTGGTACGAGCGACTGTTGCAGCGTCCTGCCTATCAGGCTGCGGTGGTCACACCGCTGACCTGATCCGGACGATTGACTAGGAGAACCACGGGTTCCGACTCGGTAGTTGCAGGCGTGGCAAGCACAGGTAAGCCTCAGCGAGTTCACGTCGTTTCGAGGCGGGACGCTGGGTGAAGCGAAGCCATGCCCGTCAGACGGCAAACCCGTCAAAGTTGATTCCGGTGCGCGACGCCGCAGCGCGAATGTGAGTTTGCATGGCCTTTTGGGCCGCTGCCGAGGCATGGCGCGACAGCGCGCGCAGGATCCTGCGATGCTCCTGCCAGGTTTCCATCGCCCTTTCAGGGCGGATGAACGGTAACTTCTGGCTTTCCAGATAGATATCGGAACGGCTCGCCAGGATGCTCAGGATCGCCTGATTCCCGGTGGCATGGAGGATCAGCCGGTGAAACTCGAAATCCAGTTTCGCTGCGGCGTCGAACGCCTGGGCACGTAGTTCGTTACGCATCATTTCTACGTTATCGCTTAGCGCATCCAGTTCATCGCTACTGAGCATCAAAGCTGCCAGATTGGCCGCAAAGCCCTCCAATGCATAGCGCAGCTGAAAGATGTCTGTTGCCGACACCTGCGTTGTAAACGGCCAGCCAGATGGCTGCTTGGGGTGAACCGCAGAATTTGGCGGTTCCAGAATAAAGACGCCTTTACCTGGCTGGATGCGCACGACCCCCAACGCATTAAGCGATGAAAGCGCTTCACGCAACGAGGTGCGGCTGACACCGAATCGCTCAGCCAGCTCCCGCTGCGACGGCAAAGCATCCCCAGGTTGGTAGGCATCGTCCTCAATCAGTTGGCGGATCGAGGCCAACGCATGTTCAGGCACTGCTCGATTGATCGGTTGCATGAGGCTCCGTTCAAAGACCGTTATTGATGTATGAGCGAAAGGGGCATGCATTGCTACGAAGCATCGCACCCAGAAAGCGCACCAGCTGGGAGCGAAACCCAGTCTTCCAACGAAGCAACTGTTCAGACCAGTCGTACCAGATGGCGCGTTCCGGCCCAATACAGACACTTCGCGACCTGCTGGCATGAGGCGTGCAAAGCCGATGCCGTCTTCCTTCCATCGGAGTTTCATCATGCTCAACTCGACTCGCTCGTTGCTTACCGCCCTGTGCCTGGGCATCACACTGGCCAGCGGCGCCGCCGTCGCAGACGGGCTGGAAGACATCACCAAGCGAGGCGTTCTGAAAGTGGCGGTGCCTCAAGACTTCCCACCGTTCGGCTCGGTCGGGCCGGACATGCAGCCGCGTGGCTTGGATATCGATACCGCCCAACTGTTGGCCGACAAGATGGACGTTAAACTCGAATTGACAGCCGTCAACAGCACCAACCGCATTCCATTCCTGACCACGGGCAAGGTCGATCTGGTGGTGTCGAGCCTTGGCAAGAATCCCGAGCGTGAGCAGGTGATCGATTTCTCTGAAGCCTACGCGCCGTTCTACCTGGGTGTGTTCGGCCCGGAAGAAGCCCAGGTGTCGAGCCTTGATGATCTCGACGGAAAGACCATCAGTATCACTCGTGGCTCCGTTGAAGACATTGAGCTCAGTGCGGTGGCGCCTAAAGGCGCCACGCTCAAACGTTTCGAAGACAATAACTCGACTATCGCCGCTTATCTATCCGGCCAGGTCGATCTGATCGCCACCGGCAACGTGGTGATGGCAGCGATTGCAGAGCGCAACCCGAGGCGTCTGCCAGTCATGAAGCTGAATCTGAAGAACTCGCCGACATATGTCGGGTTGAACAAGGACCAGCCGGCGTTGCTGGAGAAGGTCAATGAAATCATCGCGGCGGCCAAGCAAGACGGCAGCCTGAGTGAAATCAGCGAGAAGTGGCTCAAACAGCCACTGCCGGCGGACCTGTAAAGACACGACTGGATCTGGAGACCGACCATGGCCTATCAGATGGATTTCGGTCCGGTCCTGGCGAACACCGACGTGCTGCTACAAGGCGCGATGTTCACTCTGGGACTGACCGCCATCGGCACTCTGCTGGGGGTTGGGCTGGGTATCGCAGGCGCGTTGGTGCGCGCCTGGCGGATCCCACCGTTCAACTATCTGTTCGGCCTCTACGTCGAGCTGATTCGCAATACCCCGTTCATCGTTCAGCTGTTTTTCATCTTTTTCGGGCTCCCCGCGCTCGGCTTGAGACTGAATGAGTGGGAAGCCGCCGTGCTGGCGATGGTGATCAACCTGGGCGCTTATTCAACCGAAATCATTCGCGCTGGTGTTCAGGCAGTTCCTCTTGGACAAATCGAGGCGGCGTCAGCGTTGGCGATGAGCCGCATGGAAATCTTTCGCCATGTAGTGTTGCGCCCGGCCTTGGCTAAGGTCTGGCCGGCTCTGTCGAGCCAGATCATTATCGTCATGCTCGGGTCGGCGGTTTGTTCGCAGATATCCACTGAAGAGCTGACCTTCGCTGCGAATTTCATCCAGTCACGCAACTTCCGAGCGTTCGAAACCTACCTGGTGACCACCTTGCTGTATCTGGCAATGGCCATCCTGATCCGGCAGCTGCTGGGATGGATCGGTCGACGTTACGTCGTGGGGGCGCGCTGATGGAGTTCACATTCTGGGATATCGCGCGCAACTTGCTGACCGGCCTGCAGTGGACGTTGGCGCTGTCTCTGGTTGCATTCACCTGTGGTGGCGTGGTCGGGTTGCTGGTGATGCTGGCGCGGCTCGGGACGGTGCGCTGGCTGCGCATTCTGGCCTACAGCTATATTGAGCTGTTTCAGGGCACTCCGCTGTTGATGCAGCTGTTCATCGTGTTCTTTGGCGTTGCCTTGCTGGGGGTGGAGGTATCCGCCTGGCTCGCAGCCGCGGCAGCGCTGACGTTGTTCACCAGTGCCTTTCTCGCCGAGATTTGGCGTGGCTGCGTCGAGTCAGTCTCGCGCGGCCAGTGGGAAGCTTCCGAATGTCTGGCGATGACCCGACTGGAGACGTTGCGCTACGTCGTGTTGCCGCAGGCATTGAGAATATCGGTGCCGCCCACGGTGGGCTTTTCGGTGCAGGTGGTGAAAGGCACGGCGGTTACTTCGATCATCGGTTTCACCGAGCTCACCAAGACCGGCAGCATGCTGGCCAACGCCACCTTCGAGCCCTTCATGGTCTACGGCCTGGTTGCGCTCGGCTACTTCGCACTCTGCTATCCACTGTCACTCGCGGCGTACTACCTGGAAAGGAGGCTGAATGTCACTGCTTAACGTATCCGCGCTGCACAAGTACTACGGTGAAAACCATGTCCTCAAGGGCATCGACCTCTGCGTCGAAGAAGGCGAAGTGGTGGCCATCATCGGGCGCAGCGGCTCAGGCAAGAGCACCTTGCTACGTACGCTGAACGGGCTGGAGACGATCGAAGATGGCGTCATCGAAGTCGATGGTGAATATCTGGACGCCGCTCGCGCCGACCTGCGCAGCTTGAGGCAGAAAGTTGGCATGGTGTTCCAGCAATTCAACCTGTTCCCTCACTTAACCGCTGGCGAGAACGTGATGCTGGCAGTCAAAGTTGTGAAAAAACTGCCCCATGCCGACGCTGAGTGCCTGGCACGGCAAATGCTGGACAAGGTTGGGCTGGCGGAGAAGTTCGATGCTTATCCCGAGCGGCTGTCGGGTGGTCAGCAGCAGCGCGTGGCGATCGCCCGGGCGCTGGCTATGTCACCCAAGGTGCTGCTGTGCGATGAAATCACCTCGGCGCTTGATCCTGAACTTGTCAATGAAGTCCTGGCCGTGGTGAAACAGTTGGCGAGCGAAGGTATGACGCTGGTGATGGTTACTCACGAGATGCGCTTCGCTCGCGAAGTGGGCAGCAAGTTGGTGTTCATGCATCAAGGCAAGATCCATGAGGTTGGTGATCCGCGTGAGCTTGTCGCCAGTCCTCAGACGGCTGAGCTGCAGCAATTCATCGGGTCGGTCGGCTTGTAGACGGAGGCCCCGCGCAACCGCCGCGCTCAGCTCCGCCCAAAGGCCTGGTCGACCAGCGTCGGAAGCTGCTCTCCAGCAAGGCCTGCCAGAGCAAATTCCCGCTCGGTGTGAGCCTTCTGAGGCTGTGGGTTAACGTGAACGACCACCGCACCGGCACGCCAGGCAAGACCGGGTATCTCGGCAGCGGGGTAGACCATCCCTGAGGTGCCGACCGAGATAAGCAGGTCGCAGGACTCTGCGGCAGCGAAGGCTGCGTCCAACGCCTCCGCCGGCAGGCTTTCGCCGAACCAGACCACGCCAGGACGCAGCTGGCCGCCACAGGCTGCGCAGCGCGGCGGCTCCAGACGGCGTCCGCCTTCAGGTTCGTTCGGCATGCCTAGCGGCGTGCCCGGGCTTTTAGCGCAGGTGAAGCAACGCGGCTGATGGAGGCTGCCATGCATATGGACGACGTCGCCACTGCCTGCGCGCTCATGCAAATCGTCGACGTTCTGAGTGACGAGCGTTAGCCGCGGGACGTGGCGAGCCAATGCGGAAATTGCGACATGAGCGGCGTTGGGCTGCGCCTGGAGCACTTTCATGCGCCGCCACTCGTACCATCCCCATACCAGAGCTGGGTCGGCCGTGAACGCTTCGGGTGTCGCCAGCGACGCCGCGTCAAAACGTTCCCATAGCCCGGTTAGCGAGTCGCGAAAGGTCGGGATACCGCTTTCCGCAGACACGCCTGCACCTGAAAAGACCACGACGTGCTCGGCGCTGCGCAACGCAGCGATCAATGGGGCTGGGATCATGAGCTGACTCCTTTGTGATTGAGCGAATATCGCGACCAATATCATTCGTCATAGCTAGACGTACGATGCAGGAAACGTTTCGTAGCGATGCTCCGGAGTGCCAAAGTAAAAGCTGGAACGTTTCAGCACAACCGGAGCGAAATCGCCATATAGCGATACGATAAACGGTGAGCCGTCGCACGTTGCTTAGGTGCGCTCGCTGCTCTAAAGTCCGCCCCGCACCTATCATCACTCAAGCTGGCGAGTCCAGGATGACCAGTCACGACGCCACGCCTGAGGCCTATCAGCGCGAAATCAATCGCCTCCAGGAAATCATTGCGCACAACAGTGACTGGCTCTGGGAGGTCGACGCTCAGGGGCGCTACACGTTTTGTTCCGAGCATAGCCTGCAGATGCTTGGTTACCCGCCATCCGAGATGCTCGGTCGCACACCGTTTGATTTCATGCCTGCTAAGGAAGCCGAGCGGGTGGGGCAAGAGTTCGTTGAGATCGTGGCGCAACAAAGGCCATTCGCCGGTCTGATCAACCGTAACTTGCGGGCCGACGGTCGATTGGTGGTGCTGGAGACAAGCGGCATACCGCTATTTGCCGAGGACGGAAGCCTCCGCGGGTATCGTGGAATAGACCGCGACATCACTCCAGCGATAGGCTCCTTGAGCCCGCGGATCGTTCAGCTTGAAGCGCTGTACGCCGCAGCACCGGTAGCGCTCGGTCTGGTTGATAGAGAAGGGCGCTTCGTCAATGGCAATCACGCGCTGGCGCGGTTGTTGGGCATAGAAGGAATGACCCTTACCGGGTTGCACCTTGCCGATTACCTGTCGCCTGAACAGCTGGATGTGCCAAGAACTCTAATGCGGCTGGAAGCAGGCGAAGCCATCGCCGACCATGGGCTGGCTTTGGGCGGTCGTCACTACCAGATCGCCATCCAGGCGGTGCAGGATCATGATGCTGAGAGGCTTGTCGGTATGACGCTGGCGATGACGGACGTCACCGAACAGTACCGGCTGCGCCTTGAGCTGGCAGAAGCTAACCAGCGAATGGCTGATGCCAATGCTTGCCTGAGCGAAATGGCCGACACCGACCATCTGACCGGTTTGCTAAATCGCCGCCGTTTCGACAAGACCTTGCTGGCCGAGGTCGCGCGGAGCATGCGCAGTGGCGAGCCCTTGTCGCTGATGCTGCTGGATATTGATTTTTTCAAACTATACAACGATCACTACGGCCATCAGGCAGGCGATGAATGCCTGCGTGCACTGGCCCGACTGCTGCGTGATGGTGTGTTTCGTCAGGGGGACCTGGCGAGCCGATACGGGGGAGAGGAATTTGCAGTGATCCTTCCCAATGCCGACGGCATCGCAGCAGAGCGTGTAGCGACTCGCTTGCGTGCACGATTAAAGGACGAAGCCATCGTTCACGTATGTGCGCCAACGCAGCAGATCACGGCGAGCATTGGTATTGCTACGCTCTCGGGTGATCAAGCTTTGGCGATGACCGCAGGTATAGGCGAGACGGCTGCCCAGTTGATCAGTATTGCTGACCGGCGCTTATATGTTGCCAAGCGAGCTGGGCGCGACCAGATAAGCATCGCTGATCTTGACTATCCCGGACACGCTCTGACTCTTGACCGCGTTCGTACGGCTGATGTTGCGGACGGTGTGCAACGTCGGGAGGGCTGAAAGGGCGAGACGCAGGGCTTCGGTGTACAACCGAAGCCCTGCTGCATCTATCGATTCACGGCGAAGCGACCGCTGAGTGTGCTCAACCGGGAGGCCAACGCACTCAACCCGACGCTGTCCCGCTCCAGCAGGCTTGCATCCACGGCGTTTTGCTCAGCGATCTGCTGAACGCTCTGCAAGTGGCCGGCTATTTCTGTGGAAACGGCAGTTTGCTGATGGGTCGCGGCAGCGATTAGTTCGTTCATGTGACTGATGGCTTCAATCTCCTGCGCCATCGCCTCCAATAGCTGTGTGGTTTGCTGGCTGTCGTCAACGCAACGGGCCACGCTGTTCCGGCTATCCTCCATCGATTGCGCCGCTTTGCGGCTGCTGTGCTGCAGGCGCGTGATGATCGTCTGAATTTCGTGGGTCGAGGTCGCTGTTTTCTGTGCAAGGTTACGTACCTCATCGGCAACCACCGCGAAGCCCCTGCCTTGCTCCCCGGCCCGAGCTGCTTCGATAGCAGCATTGAGGGCCAGCAGGTTGGTCTGTTCGGCAATGTTGCGAATCACTTCGAGCACATGCCCGATCTGCTCTGACTGGGACGCCAGGTCTTGCATGACTTCGTCTGTTTCGTCGATGCGCTGCGCCAGCTGGGTGATTTCCACACGGCTGGTCACAACCGACTCCCGACCTTGTCCCGCCTTGGTATTCGCGACCTGCGCAGCCTGTGCGGCTCGATCAGCATGGCCAGCGACTTCTCTGATGGCAGTCGACATCTGCTGCATTGCATCGACCATCTGTGCGGTTTCGCCCAGTTGCAGATCGGTGCCGTCGTGCATCTGTCGGGTTGCAACACTCAAGCTACGAGCTGTCCCGTCCAGACTACGAGCATCGGTTATCACCGCACTTACCAGTTCGGACAGTTGATCTAGCAGGTAATTGAACCGCTCACCGACAGGCCCACCCCCTGCCGAGCGCTGGTGCAGAGCGAGCTGCTCCGGGTTACGAGTAATCTCAGCAGCTGCCTTCAGCAGCGCTTCGCCTTCGCGCGCTTCGGCGTTAGCGCGCACCGCCAGATAAATGAGGATGGCGCTCTCCAGTACAACGTAGAAGGCATGCAGGAAGACTTCCGCCCAGCTGCCTTCAGGCATGACGTATACCCCCGCCCCGTGCTGCTGCATTGGAAAGAATGCCAGGTGGTGCACTGCGATCGTCGCTGCAGCCACGACGATGGGTAGCCAGTCACGGTAGTACACGAGAAACGCGAGCAGGGCGAAGATACCAAAATGCATCTCCAGCATGCCGTGCTCTTGGTTGATGTGCAGTGCCGACATGACCATGAACGCAAAACCTATAAGGCATCGCATCAGCCGCTGGCCGGCAATCAGTGCGTTGAGTGCGGTCATGGCGAGCGCCGTACCGCCGCCGATGACGATGGCCTGTGCCCAGCTGTCACTCATCGCTGCCAAGCCGAGCGCATAGATAAAGAGAAACCACAGTACGCCGAGCATGATTCTATCGGCCTTGCGGTAATGGTCTTGCATGGTGAAGGTCGTGCTGTTCATAGGGCATCTCGTAAAACGCTCGGGCGCGCATCGCTATATCGGCTGATGTTCAAATGGTTTTCAAACCGCCCATCGGGTACAGGCGGTATGTCGCAGGTACTGTCATGGTGCTGTTCATTTTCAGAGTCGTAGCGCATCGGCGACCCGCATCGCACTGACCACCCCATCTTCGTGAAATCCGCCACCCCAGTAGGCGCCGCAGTAATAGCTGTGGTTAACGCCCAGCAGTTCATGGACACGCTGTTGAGCAGCAACGCCGTCAAGGCTGTATTGCAGATGCGAGTAGCGATAGCGACCGATAACCAGTGCCGGGTCGATGGCGCTGGTCTGGTTCAGGCTGATGCATATGGCCTCAGGCGCGTCTATCCCCTGAAGCTTGTTCATGTTGTAGGTCACGGTTGACGGCTGGTCAGCAGCGTCACCGAGTCGGCAGTTCCAGCTAGCCTGTGCCAAAGATCGTCTGGGCAGCAGGCGGTGGTCCGTATGCAACACAACCTCGGATTCGGCATAGCGCATCGCACCGAGAATTTGCTGTTCGGCCAGGGTGGGTGCCGACAGCAGCTCCAGTGCCTGGTCGCTGTGGCAGGCAAATATGATCTTGTCGAAGCGCTCGATGCCATAAGCGCTGACTACAGTCACACCGAGATGATCGCGATTGACTTCGAATACCGGGCAGCTGAGGCGGATGCGTTGGCTAAATTCCTGAACGAGTGGTTCGACATAAGCGCTCGATCCGCCTTCGATTACATACGATTGGGGATGGTTGACTGATATCAGGCCGTGATTACTGAAGAAACGAACAAAGAACAGCAGCGGAATATCAAGCACGTCGCCTACTGGCATTGACCAGAGCGCAGCCCCCAGCGGCAAGATGTAGTGGTCAACGAGTCTTTGACTGTAGCCACCCATGCGTACGTACTCATCGAGCGTGACGTGGGCGGCGATGCGCTGATTGTCATGGTCATCGAGGCTCTCCTTGTTGAATCGCAGAATGTCGCGGGCGAGCTGCCAGAAGGACAGGGAAAACAGGTTGCTGCGCTGAGCGAACAGGCTGTTCAGGTTGTTGCTGTTGTACTCGAGTCCGGACAGCGGATCGCTCACCGAGAAGCTCATTCCGCTTGGTTTGAACGGCACGTTCAGTTGTTGAAGCAACCGCATAAAGTTGGGATAGAACCTGTCGTTGAACAGGTTGAAGCCCGTATCGATGACATAATCTCGGCCCCGCAGCCGGACATCAACTGTGTGGGTGTGCCCGCCGATCCGATCAGCTGCCTCGAACAAGGTAATCTGGTGGTCGCGATGGAGCAGGTGCGCGCTTGTGAGGCCTGAAATACCGCTGCCGATGATGGCAATTTTCATAGCTGTCTTTCCTCGATTCCGCTACACCCGGCAATGGCTCAGGCGAACTGCGGGCGGCTCGGCAGCCGAGTGGATACGCGGGAGAGGCGATCCCTCGACCTGTGTTCTCGCACTCGGAAAATCATTGTTCGGTTAAGCGCCGGGACCGGATGAACTAGCCGAACGGTTTGCTCAGTCCGGCTGACATTCTCGGAACGGCATGATGAGGGCGGTACTTGCAAGGAGGCCGCTCACAGGGCTTCTCCCAATTCTCTAAACGCAGAAAGTGCACGCTCTCGACTCATCGGGAGGTCGACGATAGGCGCCGGGTAGTCAACGCTCGTGAACAGCCCGTTCAGCTTTGCCGGGTTGTGAATGCTGCGCTTGTCCAGTTCGGTCAGTTCAGGCAGCCAACGGCATAAGAAGCGGCCGTCCGGGTCGAATTTCACCGACTGGCTGAATGGGTTGAATAGCCGGAAGTAAGGCACCGAATCCGTGCCCGTCGAAGCGCTCCACTGCCAGCCGCCATTGTTGGCAGCAAGATCACCGTCGATCAGGTGCTGCATGAACCAGCGTTCGCCTTCACGCCAGTCGATCAGGAGGTTCTTGCTCAGGAACATGGCGACGACCATGCGCAACCTGTTGTGCATCCAGCCTGTGGCCAGGAGCTGTCGCATCGCAGCATCGATGATCGGTACACCGGTACGCCCCTCCTGCCAGGCGGCCAGTTCATCCGGCGCGTGCCGCCAGGGCAGGGCATCAGTCTCCTTTCGGAATCCCCGCCCCATCGATACATGCGGGTAGCCCACAAGCACATGTTTATAGAACTCACGCCACAGCAGCTCGTTGATCCAGGTGACCGCGCCTGGGTTGCCACTATCGAACTCGCCCCGGTTAGCTCTTAGAGCGGCATGCAGGCATTGCCGAGGGGAAACGACGCCCGCTGCCAGATAAGCAGAAATCTGGCTGGTACCAGGCTCGGCGGGGAAATCGCGGCGCTGCTGGTAGTCAGCCATGTCATCGTCGGCGAAATGCGCCAGGCGTAACTGCGCGAAATCTTCGCCCGCCGGCCACAGCGACCGCAGGTAATCGCTGGGTTGAGCGAAGCTATCGACAGCCCCTGGCACCGCGTCGCTGACGATCGGCAACGACAGCTGGCGATCCGGAACAGGCAGGCATGGCGGAAGTGACTGGGCCAGCCGCGAATAGCAGACCTTCCGAAACTGGCTGAAGACCTTGAAATAGCCACCTGACAACGTTGTTATCGTGCCCGGTGCGAACAGCACCTGATCGAGATGGCGACGCATGGTTATAGACGTTTTGGACAGTGCTTGGGCTACCGCTTCGTCACGACGCTGCTCGTTTACACCGTACTCGTCATTGACGTGCACTGTGCCTACATCATGCATTCGGCAAAGCGACGCGATCATCTCTGGCACCGAATGCCAGTCGTTCACAGTACGGATCAGCAACGGAACGTTCAGCTCGAAGAGTCGTACCGACAGTTCTGCAAGATTGCGAAGCCAGAAGTCGACCTTGCATGGCGCTTCGTTGTGAGCGAGCCACTGGCCTGGTGTGATGAGGTATAGCGCAACGGTTGGGCCTGCATTCATTGCAGCTGTCAGCGCGGTGTTGTCGCTGACTCGCAAGTCGGTGCGCAGCCAGAGCAGTTGATTCATTCCACGTAACCTTTTGGATCGTCGAACAATGGCCCGGCCTGCAGTGCTTCGAGCGCGGCGAGCGGGTCAGCGGCGAGCGTCAGGCCGGGCACATTCCGCAGCTCCGCCTGGTGGATGCTTGCGGCTGGCCCCGCCAACATCAGGGCCAGGCCATGCGGCAGGACAAGGCGCGGCAGCTGTCGCTTGAGGTAACCACTATCTAGTGATTGGCTGGCATATAGCAGCAGGCCGCGTGGATCGATCTTTTCCACGGCCAAAGGCAGATCGGCCAGCGGCACCGACCACTCGATCACCTCGACAGGGCAGCCGGCGCTGGAAATCAACCATGCGCTAAGCCACAGCCCTGGCTCGACATGCTGCTCGCCCAGCACCATCAGCAAATACGGCGACCCGTTATGCTGGCGATTGTTGTGATAGATGCGTGTACCGAGCTTGGTGCGAAGCCAGGAATCGAACACCGCACGTTCAAGCTCCGAACCGGAGCGGTTGGCCCAACGTTGTTCGAGACTCAGCAGCAGCGGGAGGAGCAGGTGCTTGCACAGAGTCAATGGCGGATACAGCGACAGGGCGCGATTGAAGTTGTCGTCGAGTTGGCCGCTGGACAGGTCCGCAACAGCCCTCAGCATCTGTTCGTGCAGGCCACCCCACTGGTTGTGCTCGGATAGATTTATCGTCTGGCGTGCGTCTAGCAATTGCTTGACCTGGCTGACCGCGACGCCGCGGTTTAGCCATCCCAGTATGTCTTGGATGCGGTTCACGTGACTCTCGTCGTATAGGCGATGGCCTTTAGGTGTCCGACGCGGCACGATGAGCCCGTAACGGCGTTCCCAAGCGCGAAGCGTGACTGGGTTGACCCCAGTCAGGCGCGCTACTTCACGGATTGGAAACCAGCCGTCTGCCAGCGGTGCGTCGATCTCGTCATCGAATATCTGGGTCGTGTTCATCAAATGCCGTTCCGCAGGCTCAGGTCTTCAGGGTGCGGCTGCAGGTATACCTGGCTCGCCACGTAGCGATCCGGGTGCCGACGGAAATGGTGCTTGAGCAGCGTCATAGGCACGACGAGGGGAACGATGCCCTCGCGGTACTGGCTGATCAGCCGTTGCAGCTCCTGCTTGTCTTCACCGCAGAGGTCGTTCTTCAGATAACCGCTGAGGTGTTGGAGTACGTTGGTGTGTGTGCCGCGCGAAGCGGTTTTCTTCAGTGCTGCCATCAGCCGGCTGAAATACACGGGGGCAAACTCTTCCAAAGGCTTTATCCCGACCGTCGCGACCATCCGGCCCAGTGCCTTGTACTGCTCCGGGTTGGTCGCCATTAGTTGGTACTTATGCCGCGAGTGATATTCGACAAGCGCCTTGCGGGTGAGACCGGCTTCGAGCAGGCGCTGCCATTCGGCATAGGCAAAGATGCGCGTGAGGAAGTTTTCCCGAAGCACAGGGTCGTTGAGCCGTCCGTCTTCTTCGACTGGAAGATCCGGACGCGCAGCCATCAGCGCGTGGGCGAACAGGCCGGAGCCACCGCCATCTACGGGATGGCCGTTGGCCTGGTATACCTTGACCCGCTCCATGCCGCACGAGGGCGACTTCTGCATCAGGATGTAGCCGCTGATGTCGTGCAGTTCGTTCGCTATCTGGGCGCCATACGCAGTCAAGGCTTCGCTGACATCCAGTTCAGGATGCACGGTGCCGACTGCACGAGGGCTTTCGGGATCACCGACCAGTCTGATGGGTTCCCGCGGGGTGCCGAGGCCGATAGCGACCTCTGGACAAACCGGTACGAACTCGAAGTGTCTGGCAAGCGTTTCGCTGCACAGCCGGGATTCCTTGTGACCGCCATTGAACCTTACTGGACTGCCGAGCAGGCAGGCACTGATGCCGACTTTGATAGGGGGGCGAGAGGAGTTGGGCATGGGGTCGACCTCATTCATCTTGTACAGCGAATGTTATCTGTACAATATGAGGCAATCATAAGTGGTTACTTGTACAAGTCAATATGTTATGTACAAGATAGTGTTAAGGCAGTTGGGCGCGACGAGCTTGCCGTTAGCGCCAGCCGAACAGCCAATGCTGCTCATCGCGCAAGACGCGCCAGTCGACCAACATGCAGCGTCGGCTGTAGACGGCCTGTAGCTCGACTTGCATCAGCACCTCATCTTCGTCCCGCAGGAGCTCAGTTACGAGGAAATGCTTTTCCTTGCGCTGTGGGCGAGTCGCCGTCCATTTGGAGAGCAGAAGTTTGTCGGGATTGAAGCGATTCATAGGGGTGGGCAGCCTCAAGAGGTAGGAAGATGCAATGGTGCTGAAGTTGTACATAGCTTACGCTTGCACCACAAAGCTATACAGTACGAGATTAATGTATAAGGCAAACGCCAAGCCGTGGCATCCCGCCAATCAATGGCGCGGTCACGCTGCGGTATGAGGAGGCTGCAATGAACATATTGCTGACGGGTGGGACCGGACTTATCGGGCGCTCGCTGTGCAAGCACTGGCTTGAACAGGGAGGTCATCGCCTATGGGTGTGGAGTCGTACGCCGGAGCGGGTGGCTGATCTTTGTGGTGAAGCGGTAACGGGAGTCGGTGCCTTGACGGATATCGATCAGATTCCGCTGGATGCGGTGATCAACCTTGCCGGCGCGCCGATTGCCGACAGGCCTTGGACTCGATCCCGGCGGTCTGTGTTGTGGAATAGCCGCATAAAGCTCACCGAGCAATTGGTTGAGTGGCTTTCCACGCGACAGCAAAAACCGGCATTACTGATTTCCGGTTCGGCTGTCGGTTGGTATGGCGACGCCGGTGAGCGCGAAGTGACCGAGGACGACGGCCCGGTTACGGAGGATTTTGCCAGCCAGCTCTGCAGCGCCTGGGAAGAGCGCGCCATGCATGCGGAGCGGCTGGGCATCCGTGTGGTCCTGATTCGAACCGGCCTGGTACTAGCACATAAAGGTGGGTTCCTGCAGCGTCTCAAGCCCTTGTTTGCGCTTGGCCTGGGCGGCCGGCAGGGCAGCGGACGGCAGTGGATGCCATGGATTCACATCAGTGACCAGATTGGGCTGATAGATTTTCTGTTACGGCAACCCGCTGCATCGGGCCCCTACAATGCCTGCGCACCTAAGCCGGTGCGCAACGCAGATTTTGCCAAGGCTTTCGCCTCGAGTCTGGGTCGTCCCGCTGTCATGCCGGTGCCGGCCATGGCCTTGAAAGTTGGGCTCGGTGACCTCTCTGGACTGATTCTCGGGGGTCAAAAGGCACTGCCGTTGCGATTGCAGGCGGCGGGCTTCCAGTTTCGCTTCGTGACACTGGATGCGGCATTGGCGGACCTGCGCAAGGCGTGACCTCTGTGTGAAAATAGCGCGGCCGACCAGCGGGTTACGGCGCGATCCATTAAATCAGTAGTTGGAAATGTGCATGTCCGAGCAGGCGTTGTTGTTGGTAAATCTGGGTTCTCCGGCGTCCACCGAAGTGGCTGACGTGCGCCGCTATCTTAACCAGTTTTTGATGGATCCCTATGTCATCGACTTGCCTTGGCCCATCCGCCGGCTACTGGTTTCGCTGATTCTGATCAAACGCCCAGAGCAGTCCGCGCATGCCTATGCCTCTATCTGGTGGCCCGAGGGTTCGCCACTCGTCGTGCTCAGCCAGCGTCTGACCGATGCCATTCGCCCGTATTGGAAGGATGGCCCGGTTGAACTGGCCATGCGCTACGGCGACATGTCGATCGAGCGTTCGCTATTGAAACTGGCGGGGCAGGGCATCAAGCAAGTCACCTTTGCTCCGCTGTATCCGCAGTTCGCCGACAGCACCACGACCACAGCTGTTGAGGAGGCGCGTCGAGTCATTCGTGAGCGTCGCCTCGATATCCAGTTGTCGATCCTGCAGCCGTTCTTTGACCAGCCGGAATATCTCGATGCATTGGTGGCCAGCGCTCAACCGCACCTGCAGCAACCCTTCGATCACCTTTTGCTGAGCTTCCACGGATTACCTGAGCGGCATCTTCTCAAGACAGACCCAACCGGCGCGCATTGCCTCAAGACTGAAGACTGCTGCCAGCGCGCCGAAGGCGCCGTTCTTGCCAGTTGCTATCGCGCTCAGTGCATCCAGAGTGCCTCGGCATTCGCTGAGCGCGCCGGCCTGCGATCGGATCAATGGTCGGTGTCCTTCCAGTCGAGGCTGGGGCGTGCCAAGTGGATCGAGCCCTATACCGAGGCCCATCTGGAAGAGCTGGCGGCTAAAGGCGTGAAGAAATTGTTGGTGATGTGTCCGGCGTTCGTGTCGGACTGCATTGAAACACTGGAAGAGATTGGCGACCGGGGCCGCGAGCAGTTCGTTGCAGCTGGCGGCGACGACTTGCAGCTGGTCCCTTGCCTGAATACCCATGAGCAATGGGTCCAGGCGCTCGTCACGCTTTGCCGCCGGGCCCCGATAGCCCTGTGACCGGGTATGTGTGAGGGATGACAGGCGCATCCCTCACGCCGCGGTTTCAAATTCCAATGCTTCGAATTCGTCCAGTGGCACGGGGCGACTGAAGAGGTAACCCTGAAACATGTCGCAGCCGTTGGCCATAAGCAGCGAACGTTGTGCGTCCGTCTCGACGCCTTCTGCAATCACCTCAAGGCTCAGGCCGGCGGCAAGCGCGCAGGTAGCGCGGATGATGGTCTGGCTGCTGGCGTCTTCGACCAACTGGCGGACAAACGACTGATCGATCTTGAGCTGATCGAGCGGTAACTGCTGAAGGTATGCCATGGATGAGTAGCCGGTTCCGAAATCGTCGATCGAAAACCGGATGCCGTGCTGTTTCAAGGTTCTCATTCGGATGACAGCTTCTTCCATGTCGTCCAAGAGCAACGACTCGGTGATTTCCAACTTGAGCAGATGTGGGTCGGCGCCGGTGCGTTCCAGAAGGGCAAGTACACGATCGACGAAGTTGGCTTGGTAGAGCAGGCTTGCACTGAGGTTGACTGCCAACGTCAACTTGGCCCATTGCGGCTGCCTGGCCCATGCGGCGAGCTGTTCGCATGCCTGGGTGAGCACGACGAAATCCAGTGCTTCGATCAGTCCGGCACGCTCGGCTGGCCCAATGAAGTGGACCGGGGAAAGCAAGCCGCGTTGCGGATGTTGCCAGCGCACCAGTACCTCAGCGCCAACCAGTCCCCGATGCCTTTCGACTTGCGGCTGGAAATGAATCACGAACTCGCCTGACGTCAGCCCGTGTCTGATCTCGTCCTCAAGGCGTAGACGCTCCTGCACGGCCTGCTGCATCCGTGGGTCGAAGAAGCGAAGCGCGTTCTTTCCGGCTTGTTTTGCCTCGTACATGGACATATCGGCGCGCTTCATCAGCTCTTCCGCATCGCCGTCCTGTGCGTTGAAAAGCACCACGCCGATGCTGGCACTGCTGTGGAGCAATAGCGACCCCAGCCGGTAAGGCTGATTGAGGGCTGACAAAATGCGTTCGCCAATCTGCTCGGCCTGAGCGGCTGCGTATTCCGCCTTGGCGTTCAGGTCGTCGAGCATGACCACAAACTCGTCTCCGCCGAGGCGGGCGACGGTATTCGTCTCGCGAGTTTCGCCGCTAAGGCGCTCAGCAGCCACGCACAGCAACTGATCGCCAGCCTGATGACCGTGCAGGTCGTTGATGTCCTTGAAGTTGTCGAGGTCGATGAACATCAGTGCGCCGTAGTGCTGGCTACGGATTGTGCCCGCCAGGGCCTGCTTGAGGCGATCCAGCAGGAGGCGGCGATTCGGCAAACCACTGAGAGGATCATAGAACGCGAGGTGATGGATGCGCTCTTCGGCTTCCTTGCGCTCGGTAATGTCGGTAAATGCCGCCACGTAATTGGATACATGACCCTGGGCATTGAGAACCGTACTGATGGAAAGCCACTCAGGATATACCTCACCGCTCTTTCGCCGGTTCCAGATCTCGCCTTGCCACGCACCGGTCTGCTGGATGCTGCGCCACATCGCCTCATAGAATTCGGCTGGATGGCGCCCGGAGGCGAGCAAGCGGGTGTCATTGCCAATCGCTTCGTCTGAACTGTACCCACTGATATGACTGAAAGCCTGATTGACTCGCAGGATTCGGTTTTGTGAGTCGGTGATGATCATGCCCTGCTGAGACTCGAACGCGATCGAGGCGATTCGGCGCTCCTGCTCGGCATTGGCACGTTCGGTAATATCCCGACTCAGGCAGACCACTGCAGGCTTGTAGGGGTGTGCCAGCAATAAACGTTGTGCGCGGACCTCGATCACTTTCAGACCGTCACTGGTTTGGACGGAATACTCGAGAAGGCCATTCACGTCGCTGGAAAGCGTGTCGTGTATCAGCCTTCTGAAACGCTCTGCCTGTTCAGCCGGCAGTACGTCATCCACACTTTTGCCGATCAGGCTCTCATCGTTTCTGTGCAGTTGGGCTGGATCATCGCCGGCTTCCTCCATGAATCGGCCGTCCTGATCGAGAACCCAGAGCTCGTCGGGAATCGCCTGGGTTATCGCCCTCAATCGCGCTTCGCTGAGGTGCATCGCGCGTTCGATCTGATCGCGTCTGAGCAGATCAGCCAGCAGGAGACCCAACAGCGCTACTGCCACCGGGAACACCAGCACCATTGGAAGCGCAACCTGCTCGAGCGCAGGCGTGACCAGGCCGGCTGGCAGTAGCAGCAACGTGGCCAGAATACTCCCGTGCAGAGCAAGACCAAACAAAAGCAGCTGCCAGGCGCTGACGCCTATCCGGCCGCGACGATGGAAATAGCGATAGACGAGACCGAAAGCGATAGGCAGCAGTACGTTGATCAACCCGACCCAGACGCCAGGGCCTCCCATCCAGGCCCGGTAAGCGCCCGCCATAAGCCCTGCGATGCCGGCGGTGAGCGGGCCGCCAAACAAGGCAGCCATGCTTAATACGACGGTGCGGGCATCAAATATGACACCCGGCTGGACCGCAATGGGTATCAGCATGCCGACGACGCAGGCGCCTCCGAACCAAACGCCAGCAGTACACTGCGCCAACAGCTGATGCTTCTGCCCCCAGTGCCGCGCCGTGACGGATAACAACCAGCAAAGCGCGAGAAGCACCGTTGCGTTTTCAACGAAAGCATAGGAAATCAAAGAGGCGGTCCGGATACAGCCGCCGTCCAGGTTGGCGGAAATTTGATGGCGATTAGCTATTGTTCGTAATGTTACGACGTTCCGCATCGGGATGCATTGGATAGTCAAAGCGTCCTGAAGCAATGCTTCATACCAGGGTATCGGCGGCGTTCTTTCGGGCTGAAGTGCTGATGACTAAAGCGCGTTATCCACGGTCCTGTTTAGCTTTTGAGTGCGGCGAGTTGCTCACGGAGCTGCCGGACCTCGGCTTCCAGTTCCTGAACGCGCTGCTTGGCTTCGACTTCCGGTGTGACGTCTTTTTGAATACCGATGAAGTAGGTGAGCTGATCACCCTCATTGAACACCGGTGTGATGGACAGCTCGTTCCAGAAGACGCTGCCATCCTTGCGGTAGTTACGAATGACCTGTCGGCATGGGGTGTTGGTATGCACCGCTTCGCGAATCGCAGCGAGACCTGGCTGGTCGCGGTCGCCCGCTTGCAGGAAGCGGCAATCCTGATAGAGGATTTCGTCGGTCTCATAGCCTGTAAGACGTTGGAATGCGGGGTTGGCGTAGATGAGGATGTTGTCCTCGCCTTCCTGCTCGGCCACCACGATCCCGTCGTTTGAGGCTTCGATTACCAGTTGCAGCAGCTTGGCATTGATCATCAAGGTGTCTCTTGTTCGTTTCGCGGCATTCTAGAACAAGTTCTGGAAAGGACGCATAACGCATTCGTAGCAAGTCGATGCTGTGAATCAACAAGCGCTGGAGCCGATAGGTTCAGTGACTGCAGGCGCCGAAACCCCGCGTAGGCAGCTCTGAATCGAGGCGATTGACGAGCTTCCGACTACCACGGATCAAGAATCCAGATCGCAGCGCTCCGCACAACGGTTGCTGCCGGCCGGGTGGGGTAGCCACCCAAGATGTGGGCGAGCGAGGCTGAACAGCCAGTAGGCGAGCAGGAGAAAAGGTCTCAACGGGCGCCAACCTAGCGGGGCCGCCCATTTGCCGAGACCGGCCGCACGCCAGCTCCAGTAGGTCGCGTCGAGTCCCGTCAGCCACTGTCCGTTGGCACCACGCGCATGGAGCTTGCTGCGAAGCTGCTCCAGTGACCGCTCCTCGCTATTGAAACCCTGAGCGCTGATGTCCATGAGTTGCAGGCGATCCGGTGTGGCATGGCGACGCAGCCAGATGATTTCGCGGGCGCAGAGTGGGCAAGCACCATCGACATAGAGCGTAAGCGGGAGTTCTGGAATCATTGCGCATTCCTGGATCTGTATAGCTTTTGTAGAGACTATGCCGACAAGTGCTGAGTTACAATGCACGCATACCCTTGCCTAAGCTGCTCGCGTCATGACTGATTCTGCCCGTGCCTCTTCACTGCTTTCTTCTGAGTCGCTCAAGCAAGAAGAGCTTTTCCCGATCCGTGAAGTATCGCGGCTGACCGGCGTCAATCCAGTCACGCTGCGCGCGTGGGAGCGTCGCTATGGTTTGATTCAACCGACTCGGACCGAAAGTGGGCATCGCCTCTATTCGATGGCCGATGTCGAGTCCGTGCGCAGTATCGTGGCCTGGACTGAACGCGGCGTGGCGGTAAGCAAGGTGGGCAGCATTCTGTCTCGCAGTGCCGCAACCAAAGCTTCAGCGCCGCCTGAGCAGCAAGAGGCAGTCGCGGGTGAGTGGGGCGAATGGCAGGCTCAGGTGCAACGCGCAGTCAGCAGCTTCGACGAGAACCGGCTCGAACAGGTGTACGGGCAGATATTCTCGACCTATCCGCTGCCTGTGGTGTTTCAGGAGGTCCTGCTGCCGTTATGGCAGCAGTTGCTGGTGCGCCAGGACGAGTTCGGCCAGACCAGTGAGTGGCTGTTCCTCGATAGCTTTCTTCGTGCTCGCGTGTTGCAGCGGCTGCAACTGGGGCGTGCTCAGTCTGAGCAACGCATACTGCTGGCGGGTGTGCCTGGGCAATGCCGTGAACTGGAGTTGCTCGTTGCCGGCTTGTTGCTTTCCAGTGATCGGGCTGTTGCCAGCGTGCTGCCTGTCGGCCAGCCGCTCGATGAGCTCACCCTGGTCTGCGAAAAAGTTCGCCCTCGCGCCCTGGTGCTCTATTCGAACGTTCCGCCCAACGCGTCGTTGCTCAAGCAGTTCGCCAAGTTGGCGCTGAGCCTGGACTGTCCCTTGGCCATGGCGGGTGAAGCAGCCGAGTTCTCTGAAGACGGGCTGCGCGGGTCACCGATCGCATGCCTGGGCAATGCCGGTAAGCTTATGCAGCATCGGTTGTCACAGTTTCTGGAAGGGCATCTGGATACCTGACGACGCCGAGCTCGCCAAGTCGGGAAAAGGTCAGGATTCGATGCTTCATGCATTGTGTCGATCAAGGTTCGGGGCGATCCTTGGTGACCGTCAGCCGGAACAAGCAGCCCGATGCATTCGTCATTCGATCCAGTCCAGCGCCCATCGCAAACAGTCTTGGCCAATGGTTTGCGGGTACGTCTGTTGTCCTTGCCGCGCGGCGCTAACGCTGCTGCACTGATACGTGTTCATGCCGGGTCGCATGATGCTCCGAGCGCTTATCCAGGACTGGCTCACTTTCTCGAGCATCTGCTGTTTCTCGGCAGCCGCGATTATCCCGCAGCAGAAAGCCTGATGCCCTTCGTCCAAAGTGCCGGTGGGCGACTCAACGCGTCGACCCGTGAACGGCATACAGACTTCTTCTTTCAACTCCCGACCGATCAGCTCGAAGAGGGGGTTCTGCGTCTCCTGGATATGCTCGCCAATCCATTGCTCGATTCTGATTCGCAACTGCGTGAACGACAGGTGCTGCATGCGGAATTTCATGCACGAGCGCAGGACGCCGAAACGCTTTGCGATGCAGCGTTAGGGCAGATCACCGATCCCGCCAACCCGTTCAGCGGCTTCCATGCGGGCAACCGAGACACGCTACCGGTAGAGGAAGCTGCATTTCAGCAAGCGTTGCTTGGCTACCACAGACGTTTTTACCATGCGGGCCAGATCGAACTGTTGCTGGCCGGGCCACAGCAAAGCAGCATGCTGCGCGGCCTCGCCCATCGAGTGGATGCTGGGCTCGCAGCCGGTCCCTTTCAGGTGCGCAAGGCTCCCCCGCTGTGCTGGACGCGTAATGACTGGCTGCGGTTGCAACTCGCCCGCAGCGAACCGCGCCTGCATGTGGCGTTTGTTCTGAGCGATCTACCGGATGATGCGGCAGCTGCCTTGGACTATTTGTCCGTCTGGCTTGCGTCCGAAGCACCGGGAGGGCTCGTTCAACGGCTCCGAGATGCCGAACTTTGCCAGTCGGTCGGGTTGCGCATCCCTTATTTGTTCGCTGGGCAGGGGGTAGCAATCATCGAGCTGTTGCCCACCGCGCAGGGACTCGATGCGCGCGCCCTGTTGATCGGCGCTGTACTCGACTGGTTGCGTTTCTTCGCTGACGACGCGCGTTGGCAACCGTGCCGTGAAGAGTTCCGGCGTATCCGGCGGCGAGCACTACAGAATGCCGAGCCGTTGTCGCGCCTCCGTTACTGGGTCGACCTGCACGCCTGGAGTCCGGAGAGTGACGAAGCAGCAATTCAGAAAGCCCTGAGTTCCATTGCTGCGCAGATGCTTGGTTCCGCTCCGCTAGTCCTGATAGCCGACAACAAAGACTGTCCACCCATCGAAACCAATGGTTTCCCGTTGCGTATGCAGTTCGAAATGCCGTTAGAAAGGGAGACGGTCGGCTGGACCTGGACGCAGCCGACGCCCAACCCCTGGCTGGCATCGAACGCCCTGCGTTATGAGGCGACCCACATCCCTTCGTCGCTACGTTGGCATGGGGCAGCCGCGCCGAGTGAGCAGGGCGCCTTGTTTGTGCAGTGGCAGTTTCTGCACGGACAGCCAACGCCTGCCATGTGGCATACGTTAGCCCATGCTTCCAAGTCTGCCGCATGGGCTGCAGAGCAGGCGGGTGTCACGCTGCGATTCGAGGATATTGGAGACGCGTGGGGCCTCGCGTTGCTTGGGTTTACCGAAGCGATCCCTGCGGTTCTTGCCGATCTCATGCAGATTTTCGCCGAACCGCAATCAGCGGCGTTCGCCGAAGGAGAAATACTGGCCAGGCGTGACGCTTCGCTCAGTGGCGATCAAATACTGATTCGCCAGTTGCTCAGGCGGTTGCCTCGGCTGCTGGCAGACTGGCCCGCAATGGACGGCATAGTCGATGTGCCAGATCGAGCGGCGTTGTCTCAAGTATGGAACTCCTCGCAGTGGCACGGCCTGGCGCTTGGTTTTGAGCAGTCGTTGAGCGGGCCGCTGATCGAGGCAACCGCTGCGTTGCCGGGGGTGCCTGCGGCGATGTCGCTTGCTGTTGGCAAAGGCAGAACCGGCAAGCGTTGGCACGAGGTTGGCGGGGGCGTAGCCAAGGCGGAGACCGCGTTACTCCTGTTCTGTCACTTGCCCGAACACACCGTTGACTGTGAGGCGGCCTGGCGGGTGCTGGCGCGGATGATCGAGCCAGACTTCTTTCAACGGTTACGAAGCGAGCTGCAACTGGGTTACGCCGTGTTCAGTCGCTTTTGCCAGTTCGGGGCACACGCCGGGATCCTGTTCGGTGTGCAGTCACCCACAGCTTCGGCAAAGGAGATCCTCGACCATGTCGAGACGTTCCTGGCAGCGATTGCCGTAAAAATGGCCGAGCAGCCTGGAGATGTTTTCCAGCGAGCTGCGAAGCAGGCAAGCGACCGGCACGTCGTAAGCGGAGCGGACATCCGTGCCTACGCAGAGCAGGCCTGGCAAAGTCTTCAGGCAGGACATGAGCTCGACCGGCCGACCCAGGTGGCTGCAGCCATGCGCAAGCTACAGCGGCAAAACCTGACGGCAGCACTCGACACTTTGCGCGCAGCATCCGACGGCTGGGTAGTAGTGAGCAACGCACCTGCTCCGGACATGACCTGGATATAAGCTCGATATAGACGCCGTGCCGCTTTGCTCCAGCCACCCGAGTCGTGGCTTTGCCTTTCATGCGAGGACCAATCGCAGTTCCCGGACTGTGACCGGAGCTACCAAAGCGCAACAGATTACGACCTAAGGGCTACATCGAACGGAACGGCTGAGCAGCCCCTAAAGCTTGAGCCGATGATAGTGGCCAAAGTAGTAGCCAGTCGCCGCTATCGAAGCGTATGGCCCGCCAGGCGAGCTTTCGATAATCCGCTGCAACACGACTGCCCGTCGTCACATCAGCGGAGAGCGACATGCACAACAAGAAGAAAGCGGTTAACCCCCTGTTGCCCCTGGCTTTGGCCAGCGCAATCGCCATGACCTTGAGCCAGCCGGCCATTGCCGAGATCAAGCTATACGACAAGGAAGACACCACGTTTTCTGTCGACGGTTACTTCAACACCTTTTACGTGAGCAGCGACGTCGACCGTGCCGGCGAGCAATTCGACCGCGACCAGTCCCGGGTGAAAATGGGTTTTCTGCCCAATTACATCGGATTCAATTTCGGCAAGCAGCTTGATGAGCTGAAGGTCGGCGGCCGCTCCTCATTCTGGGTCACCATCAACGACAGCGACACCAACGGCACCGAGACCGGTATCGATGTTCGTCAGTTCTACGGCACAGCCTCCAACGAGCAGTGGGGCGAAGTGCTCTTTGGTAAGGATTTCGGGCTGTTCGGTCGTTCCAACATCTTCCTCGACGAGATGCTTGCCGGCTACGGCCAGGTCAGCGACACCCTGGGGCTGGTGGACTTTGGCGGCGTGTCCTTCGGCAACATCGGTACGGGTTATCCCTATCCGTTCCCGACTTCCCAGATCACCTATCGTTCGCCAGTCATGAGCGGCCTGAGGATTGCAGTTGGCATCATGGACCCGGTCGACACCACAGACGACGCCAGCAGTGCCCTGGACGAGGCCTATCAGGACAGCCCACGTTTCGAAACCGAGGTCACCTACCAATTCGACCTGGCCGGTGCGCAGATCTACTCCTGGGTCAACGGCATGCAGCAGACCTCGAAGAACACCGAAGCCAGCATCGATGATGTCGATTCCACCGGCATTGGCTACGGTATCCAAGCGAAGATGGGCGCGTTCTCCATTACCGCCTCGGGTTTCCAGGCTGAAGGTATCAACCCGTTCTACACCAACAACGCAGGCGAGGCTCGGCTGCGTGATGTCGACAGTGACGGTTACCTGCTGCAGGGCTCCTATACCTTCGGAAAGAACCGTATCGCGCTGTCGACCGGCAAGACAAAGGACGACGGCAACGGTCTGGGCACTGCTGCCGACTATGAGACCCGTGGGTTGGCTTACTTCCGCACCATCAATGACAACTTGAAGCTGGTCGCCGAAGTTAACCAGTTCGAGCTCGAGGGGCGCGACACCGACGCGCTGGATGAAGAAACACGTACCTATGCGATCGGAGCCACGTTGAGCTTTTAAAACAGGGTTGCAGCACAACAGCGGGCGCCTCTCGGGGCGCCCGGTTTTTTTAGGGCTCGTTGAAGCTGGCGGGTGACGATAAGGGTGTTTCGTCGCTTTGCTACCTTGGCACGCCGCTGGCGGTACTGAAGTAGCATGTTCGTACCCAATGCCCTGACCAAAAATGGGGGCATACGATAACGGTTGGGGTGGGCAGGGCGTGGTCGAGCAAGAATTCAAAGAAGTACGCACGGCGATGTCCGACTCCATGGATGCAGAAACGGTCGCCCAGGATCTGGCGCGCCAGCTGATTCATCCGCACCTGGGCTTCGTTCTGTTCTTCTGTTCCGCCGAATACGACTTGCCGGCGCTTGGCGAGGCGTTACATCAGTACTTTGGCGGTGTATGTATGGTCGGCTGCACCTCAGCCGGCGAGATTACTTCCCAGGGCTACGGCCGCAGTTGTGTGACTGCCGTTGGCTTCGATCATCGGAGCTTTTCGATTGCTTGTGAGCTGATCGATGAGATGGACCGCTTCAGCCTGATCGACGCGCAGCAGCTGGTGGAACGTCTGGGCAGTGATTGCCGCAGCAACTCGTTGGCGCCGATCAAGGACCACAGTTTCGCGCTGACGCTGCTCGACGGGCTTTCAAGTCGGGAGGAGATCGTGCTGTCCGCGCTCAGTGCAGCATTTGGCAGCATTCCGCATTTCGGTGGTTCGGCTGGGGATGACAACCATCTGACGGACACGCACGTGTACTACGACGGCAGATTTCTCAGCGGGGCGGCTATCGTGGTGATGGTCAATACCTGGCTGGATTTCGAGGTGTTTACCACCCACCACATCCTCCCACGCAGCGAAAAACTGGTGGTGACGCGGGTGGACAGCCATGCCCGTCGCGTCTACGAGCTCAACGCCGAGCCTGCAGCCGAGGAGTACGCACGGCTGATCGGCGTAGAGGTCAGCGATCTCGATCACCGCCTGTTCGCCGCCCACCCGCTCGCGGTACGCATCAATGAGCACTACTACGTACGCTCGATCCAGAAGGTCAATGATGACCTCAGCCTGACCTTTTACTGCGCCGTGGAGAACGGCATCGTCCTGACGGCGATGCGCCCCGGCCCACTGATGCCCAACCTGGAAGCACTGTTCGAACGTCTCGAACAGCGTCTTGGTGCGCCGCTGCTGACGATCGGCTGCGACTGCTTTCTGCGGCGGCTGGAAATCGAGGGAGACGGCTCCACGGACGACATGTCGGCTTTTCTCAAGCGACAGCAGGTGATCGGCTTCAATACCTATGGAGAGCAGTTCAATGGCATGCACATCAACCAGACCTTTACCGGCGTCGCCATCGGTCGACCCGGCGGGCGGGCTGGAGAACGGAGTGCGCGTTGAACGACCCGACAGGCAGGCCGAACTCGAACGCGAGAACGACAAGCTGCGGCGCATCAACGCGGCCCTGATCGAGCGCATCGAATCCAGCGGCACTGGCCGCGATGCATCCTACGCGGCTTTCCAGCACTCTGTGGAGTTGGCCGAGCAGGTACGCGAGCGCACCGACGCCCTGAACCAGGCGATGGCCGAACTGAAGGCGAGTAACCGTCTGCTAAGCGATGCGCGACTGCGCGCGGAAACCGCCCATCATCATCTCATTGATGCTATCGAGAGCATCTCCGACGCGTTCGTGCTGTTCGATAAGGATCAGCGCATCGTCCTGTTCAACAAGCGCTTCAAATCCTTGTGGAGCCGCACCCATGCACGCATCAACAGCGGTACGCGCTTGCAGGAGCTCAAGCGGCTGGCCGAAAGCAGTGGGTTGATCGCCGAAGAACATCGCGGCAAGGCCAACGAACCCACTGTGTATCGCCTGCAGAATGGTCGCTGGGTTCAGGTCAGCGAGCGTCCGACTCGCGAAGGTGGTCTGGTGATGCTGTACACCGACATCACCGAGGTCAAAGTTAGCGAGACCATGCGCCGGGAACAGGCGTTGGCGCAGAAGTCCCGGCTGTTGCAGCGTGCCGTGGACAGCCTGTCCCAGGGCATGGCGATGGTCAGCGCTGACGGCAACCTGGAACTGTGGAACGGTCGGTTTCTTGAACTCTGTGGGCTGGCCCCGATCGAGGCGCATCGACCGTTCGAAGAGGTCATGGCCGACAGCGAATTGAAGCTGTTGACGCCTAACACCCACGACGCGAACGGTCAGCCCCTGGCCGAGATGGAACAGCACCTATTCGACGGCCGCACGCTGGAGATCCGCACCCATCCGCTGCCTACAGGCGGCTTCGTAAACACTTTTACAGACATCACCGAACGCTACCGCCACGCCGAAGCGCTGCGGGAAAGCGAGCGCTGGATTCGCCTCATCACCGACCACGTGCCGGCGCTCATTGCCTATGTGTCTGCAGACCTGACCTACGAGTTCACCAACAAGGTCTACGAGGAGTGGTACCGCTGGCCCAGCGACGGCATGCTCGGGCAATCCTTGCGCGAGATTCACAGTGGTGAACACTGGTATCAGCTGGAGCCTTATATCGATCGCGCGCTGTCCGGGGAAAGCGTGAGTTTCGAGATGGCCGAGCGCAACCACTCAGGCCAGCAGCGCTACATGCTGCGATCCTATGTGCCGAACCGACAGGCAAACGGCGAAGTAGCCGGCATTTTTGTATTGATTCAGGACATAACAGATCGTCGGCGAACCGCTGAAGCCTTGCACCAGGCGTATCAGAACCTTGAGCAGCGCGTGCGCGAACGCACAGCTGAACTGACCAATCTGAACGATCAGTTGCTCTGCGAAATTGACGAGCGCGCGCACGCCGAGGCCCGTCTGCGTGAGGCCAAACGCGAAGCGGAGCTCGCGAATCTTTCAAAAACGAAGTTTCTCGCGGCGGTCAGCCACGACCTGCTGCAGCCGCTCAACGCGGCACGCTTGTTCACCAGTGCGCTGTTGGAGCAACCGACCGCACCCAGTGGCGGTTTGATCCGCAACATCAGCAACTCGCTCGAGGATGTGGAGAACCTGCTCGGCACGCTTGTGGACATTTCCAAGCTCGATGCCGGGGTGATCAAACCCGATATCGCACCCTTCGCTGTCAGCGAGCTGCTGGAAAACCTCGCAGTGGAATTCCGCCAGATTGCCGGCAGCGAGCAGTTACAGCTGGATTTCATTCCCTGTTCGGCGCTGGTGCGCAGCGACATTCAGCTGCTTGCCCGTATCCTGCGCAACCTGCTGACCAATGCCATTCGATACACGCCGCAGGGGCGCGTGATGTTGGGTTGCCGGCGCCTACGGCAGAGTTTGTCCATTGAAGTCTGGGACACAGGTGTTGGTATTGCCGAGGACAAGCTCGAGGAAATTTTCCACGAGTTCAAACGTGGCGAAGGCGTGCGCCCTCAACAGGACCGCGGGTTAGGCCTTGGACTGGCAATCGTTGAGAAGATCGCCCGGATTCTTGGTCATCGCATCCAGGTCAGTTCCGTGCCGGGACGCGGTTCGAAATTTTCCATCCAGGTGCCCTTGGCCAAGCGGGCACCCAAAGCAAGTGCGGAGCCGGCAACAACGGACCTCTTGCTTGAGCGACTCAAAGGCGCGCGCGTCTGGGTGCTCGATAATGACACCGCTATCTGCGCCGGCATGCGCACGCTGCTTGAGGGTTGGGGGTGTCGGGTAGTAACGGCGCTGTCAGAGCAGGACCTGGCCGGGCAGGTGGACAATTTCCACGCTGAAGCCGACCTGATCATTGCCGACTATCACCTCGACAACGGCTGCACGGGAATTGATGTCGTCGGAGTGGTCAACGCGCGGCGAGCGAGCCCGCTGCCTGCACTGATGATCACGGCGAACTACAGCAACGAGCTGAAGCAGCAGGTGCGCGAGCTAGGCCATATGCTGATGCACAAGCCTGTGCGGCCGATGAAGCTGAAAACCGCGATGTGCCACATGATGGAACAGGCCCATTCGTGAAGGGCTAATGCGGAGCGGGCGCGGCTTCAGTGGCGAGCTTGCTCCGGTCAGAGCACCGTCGCGCGAGCAGGCGCGTTACTAGCGAGATATCGAAGCGGCAATCAGCGGCGCAGATATGCCGTGAAATCGATATCGCCCGCCGACAGGATCGCCTGCACGCGGTTATGGACGTTCAGCTTGCGCAGAATCGCCGACACATGGGCTTTGACTGTGGTCTCGGCAATATCGAGGTTGTAAGCGATCTGTTTGTTGGATTCGCCTTTGGTCATTCGTTCCAGCACGAGCAGTTGTTTGCGCGTTAGGGCCTGTAACAACTCAGGTGGGATGCTCTGTTCATTGGTTTGCGAGCGTCTGGCGCCTGGCTTCTGGCTGCGAATAATGTCAGAGGGCAGGTATACGTTGCCGTTGAGAATCTGCTCGATGGCATCGGTCATCTGCGCACGGGGCGATGACTTGGTGATAAAACCGCACGCGCCATAGGTGATGGCTTGTAACACAACCTGTTTGTCCTGCTCGGCGGACACGATCACCACCGGTATGGTCGGCGCCTCGTTGCGCAGGTTGATCAGGCCATTGAGCCCATGCATACCAGGCATGTTCAGATCGAGCAGAACCAGATCCAGATCGTCGTTTTCAAGCGTCATAGACAGCGCGCTGTCCAGATCGGCAGTTTCGAGAATCTCGCTGCCTGGAAATCCGTCCTGAATGACGTTATGGATGGCTTCGCGGAATAGGGGGTGGTCGTCAGCGATCAGTATCTTGTACATGGCCGGTCACCTTGTTGTTGTGATTATGGTGGGATAGATCGGGAGAAGACCTTCGTTTCAGTGGTGCGTCGAGCGCCTGCTACTAGGCTTGCGCAGAGCTGAATCTGAACAACCATCCGTGTAAGTCAGCCCCGGAAGGCTTGGCATGTCCAACCGCCAGCACTCAGGTCCGCCACATTACAGTGCAAAGGGCGCAGATTTGAAATCCTACGATCGACAGTTGACCCAGTACCAAAGTATTAGATGGCCGCTCACGTAGCGCGCCGTAGCGCGGCGTTTTGCGGATTGAAACTGAGCACTGCGAGTAGGCTGAACAGCAGGGTCAAGCTCAGGCACACCGTCAGCGCCACCGCATTGAGACGTTCGTACAGCGCATAACGAACCAACTCCACGGCGTAGGTAAACGGATTGAACGAGCAGATCCAGAACAGCCATTCGCTGGCCTCACGCATCTTCCATAGCGGGTAAAGTGCAGAAGAGAGGAAAAACATCGGGAAGATGACGAAATTCATCACGCCGGCGAAGTTCTCCAGTTGCCGAATGCCATTGGATAGCAGCAGCCCCAGGGCACTGAGCAGCAGCGCGACAAGCAAGAGCGCTGGCAGTGCCGTCAGCAGTCCAATTGCAGGCGGCTGCACGCCATACAACCAGGCAATGAAAAGAAAGGCATAGACCTGCAGCAGCGAAATCAGCGCAGTCGCCAACAGTTTGCTCGCCAGCAAAAAGCTGCGCGGCAGTGGGCTAGTGAGCAGGACACGCATGCTGCCCATTTCGCGGTCGTACACCATCGACAGTGAGCCCTGCATACCGTTGAACAGCAGGATCATGCAGGCCAGGCCGGGCACGATCCAGGTTTCATAAGTGATGTAGGTTTCGTACGGCTCGATGATTGCTATGCCCAGCGCGGCCCGAAATCCGGCGGCGAAGACCACCAGCCAGAGCAGAGGACGCACCAGGGCGCTAAGGAACCGTGAGCGCTGCTGAACGAAGCGCAGCCACTCCCGCGCCACTATCGCGCGCAGACATTCCCAGTAGGAACTCATGGTGAGGACTCCTGAAAGGCAGATAGGGCAGCGCTCAAGCTGGCACCGGGTGGAGCGTGAGGCGCGCGAAGGTCTCTTGCAAGCTGCCATCCGTTTCCGACAGCGCGTCGGCACGCCCTTGCGCCACGAGGTTGCCACGGTTGAGGATGATCAGATGGTCGTCGTCCTTCACCTCGTCGAACAGGTGAGTCGTCCAGATCACGCTCATGCCTTGCTCACGGCAGAGGGCACGAACGTGGTCGTTGAGGCCTTGCCGACTGGCCGGATCGAGCCCCGCACTGGCTTCATCCAGCAACAGCAGGCTTGGCTTGTGCAGCAGGGCACGGGCGATCTCTACGCGTCGGCGATGGCCGCCATTGAGCTCGCGCACCTTGGTCTTGCGGCGCTCGCTCAATTGTTGGCGATCCAATTCCTGTTCGATCCGGTCATGGGCCACCTTGCGCGGCATGCCATGCAGGGCGGCGTGATATCGCAGGTTCTGCTCGACACTGAGGTCGAGATCCAGCGTGCTTTGCTGGAAGACCACACCCAGTCTTCGCAAAGCTTCTCGCGGCTGGCTGCGCAAGCTGAAACCTGCGACCTGAATATCGCCGTGCTGCAGGTCGTAAAGACGTGTCAGCAATGCGATCAGGGTCGATTTCCCCGCCCCGTTGGGGCCGAGCAAAGCGGTGAAGCGTCCGGCTGCGGTACGAAAGCTAATGTCCTGCAACGCCTGACGCTCCCCGTAGGAAAAGGCGATCTGTTCAATAGCTAGCGCTGTCATGGCGCGACCACCACACCCCAGGGATAGCGTCCGACCTTGATCGACTTGATCACCTTGAGCGAGTCCACATCGATCACCGACACATCACCGCTGACGCCGTTGGTGGTCAGCAGCTGGCTCTCATCGAGGTTGAATGCCATGTGCCAAACCCGTCGGCCCACCAACAGATAGTCAAGCACTTCGTAGGTCTTGGCATCGACCACAGCGATATGGTTGGCCGGGCCGAGCGCCACGAAGGCGTACTTACCATCGGAGCTGAGTTTGATGCCGACCGGCTGCACCTTGTCGGGATGCACACCCTTGATGGTGAAGTTCAGGGTTTTGATGATCTCCCGTTTGGCGACGTCGACGACACTGACAGTCCCACCAATTTCGGAAGAGGCCCAGAGCAGCTTGCTGTCCTGGCTGAACTCGACGTGGCGCGGGCGCTGGTCCACCAGGGTGTTGTCCACCAACTGGTTAGTGCTCGTGTCGATCCAGTGCAGCATGTTGGTGGTTTCGCTGGTGTTTACTGCCCATTTACCGTCGGGGCTGACACCCATGCCTTCAGGCTCGACGCCGACATCGATCTGCGCCAGAACCTCCTCGTTGTCGACATCCACCACTGTCACCAACGCGTCGTCTTCGTTCGAAATGTACAGCCACTTGTTGTTTGGGTGCAGGGCGAATTGCTCCGGGTCAGCGCCGGACGGCAGCTGCTTGATGATCTGTCTGCTTGCCAGGTCCATCACTTGAACCGTGTCCGAGTCGCTGGCGCAGATGTAGAGCAGCTTGTTGTCGCGAGACAGCGTCAACCCGCGCGGTCGCTGGCCGACTTCTAGGGTTTCGACCGTTTCCAGCGTATCCAGATTGATTACGCTGACGGTGTCGTCTTTCTCGTTGGACACATAGGCGGTAGCGGCCAGGAGGGGCGCACTGGTGCAGAGCAGGGTGCAGGCGATGGATGCGGCAAGCAACGTATGGGTCATCGGAAGTCTCTCTTGTTGTTGTGAGTACCGCTCAGCGGAATATCCAGGTCTTCAAAGCTGGGATGCCTCGCTCAACCGGCACTTGCTTTCGGGGCGGTCGAAGCCAAGGGTGTCCAGTTCGCTGGTGGGGTGCAGGAAGCCATCCTGAGGCGAGTTGCTGACCAACCCGCGGGGGTGCACCAGGGCAATGGGTTGACGCAGCTGGCCGCTCCAGGGTCGGAACGTCAGCTTGCGGCCTTTGAACCCATCGACTGGCAGTGTCTCGCTCAGTGCCACCCGACGTATGGCTTCCGGGTCCGTAGCGCCAAGCTTGGTGATCGCTGTCGCCAGGCTGCGCACGCCGATCCAGGCCGCAAAGTCACGGTCGTTCATCCAGCGATTGGCATGGGCTTCGAAGCGCTTTTGCAGCTGCGCTGCGCCATAGGTTTCCACTGTCTTGTGCCAGCCCGTTGGCATCATGCCCTGGGTGCCTACTACCGGGCGTGGCAGCCAGGTGTGGTAGGGCACGTACTCGCCAAAGTCGCCGCGCTCGTCGGCCACTACGACAACGTCATACTCGCCGGCCTGAGTGAACAACGGCATGTCGGCCTGCGCGGTGCGCCGCTGGTCGTTATCGAACGTCCAGGGTTTCTCTTCGATGATCTTGTGGCCGAAACGCTTTGCGGCCCGCTTGAGCGACTCGGCATAGGCTTGGTCCTCGGCTGTCGGCCCGGTGATCAGCAGCCAGCGGTTCCAGCGGCGCACGGCTAGAAATTGACCAAGCGCGTCCGCCAGCATGCTGCGGCTTGGCAGGCTGTGCAGCACATTGGCAAGGCAGGCTGTGGTGCGCAGTTCATCATTCGGACTGCCTGCGTTGATCAGCAGGCTGTCTGGCATGGCGCCGGCAAGGTCCGCCAGGCTCTTTGCAGGGGCGTTTACCACAAATAGCCGCATGCCTTTAGCGTACAGCTGCCGGGCCTGGTCCCGGAGTTGCTCTGGCGTTTCGGCGGTGACGCTATGCAACGCATAGCGGTGCTTGAGGAAACGACCCGTGGTGTTGCTGTCGGTAATGGCGAGCTCGGCTCCGCTCAATCCTGTATCTGCCGGTTCCGGAATCACATTGGACAGCAGTGGGCCCGGATCGGGGCGATAGCCCAGGTAGCCAATGTCGACATCGAGCTCCGGTTCAGGCGCGGGTGCCGCAGCTGCGTTCAAGCCACAGCAGATGAGGGCGATCAGACTGCCAGTGCGGAAACAATGCGGGCGCATGGGCGGCTCCAATAGTGGTGCCGCAAGCATATGAGCCCAAGAGGGGCGGGGAAATATGTAGAAAGTACCAGCCGCTGTGTACCAAGGTAGTAATCCGGCACCAGCCGGCGCGCTCTAGCATACGAGCACCCATAACAAGAACGAGTAGATGCCATGCCTCCCGTCAAAGCCCTATCGCTTAATCTCCTATTGATCGCCAGCCTGATAGGCTTCGACCAGGTATTGGCAGCAGGGGACCTGACCCGCCGTACTCAGTCGCTCCCCGATCTGAAATTCGGCTCTGAAGAGAGCGACTATGCCGTCTCGCAAAAGGAATATGCCCTTGAGACGGGAATTGCCTATCAGCTGAAAATCATCGCCGACGGGCAAAAGGAATGTGCGTTCCAGGCGCCGGAGTTTGCCAATGCCATCTATCTGCGCAAGGTCGAAGCCGGTGGGGTGGAAATCAAGGCAGTGACTCTGGTCGAACTGGAGTTTGAGCAGGCTGGCGAAGCAGAAATCTTCTTTCTGCCGATCAAGCCCGGACGTTTTCCCTTTCACTGCAAAGGCTTGCAGAACAAGGGAATGGAAGGGGTCTTCGTCGTCAAGTAAGCCGTATCCGCCATGGGCAGGGGCCACGTCTTGCCGCACCTCGTCTAAGCTGTGCAGCGAACGGCGACACGGGCTTTGCGTGTCGCCCCGAATAGCTCCTACCGAGGAAAGCAGCCCATGATCAAAGTCAGCGTGATGTACCCCAACACCCCAGGCGCGCGATTCGACCACGATTACTACCGCGACAAACACTTACCCCTGCTGAAGGCCCGCATGGGCGATGCCTGCCTCTACTACACGATCGATAAGGCCATCTCCGGCCGCACGCCTGACGAGCCGGCCCCTTATATAGCGATGTGCCATATTTTCAGCGAGTCCGTGGAAGCCTTTCAGGCAGGTATCGGTCCTCATGCCGAGGAAATCGTTGCTGACATTGCCAACTACACCGACCTGACGCCGGTCCGGCAGATCAGCGAGGTAGTGGTAGGGCACTGACAGCCGCTTCAGCCGTCTCGGGCATCGCCATGACCCGGTTCCGCCCACTGTTCTTGGCCAGCTAAATGGCACTGCCGGTATGCAGCAACATGCCGTGCAGCGTGCCGCCTAGGATTTGAATAGAGAGTCCGCCGCTGAACTAACCACGGCTCGTCTCTTCATACCTCTTGAATGTATTTCGATGGAACAACACGGCGGCCATATGCTTTTTCTTGTTTTTGGCGTTCTGCTTTTTCTAGTCGCAGCGACAGATATCACCAAAACCACACTGTCGACGCGAGGCGGTGGCACGCTGACTAATGCAGTTTCCAAATTAGTGTGGCGATGCTTCTTCACCGCAGCGCGGCGGAATGGGGAGTCGAAGCTCCTCGAGTACGCAGGCCAGTGCGTGTTGTTGCTAGTGTTGCTGACCTGGATCGTATGTTTATGGCTTAGCCTGTTTTTGATGCTCGCTTCGGACCCAGGCGCTGTTGTAAACGACACCACCAAGCTCGTAGCGGACCGGTGGGAGACGCTCTATTACGCAGGTTTCACATTGTCGACGCTAGGCGTGGGCGACTTCTCCGCATCGGGGGATGGGTGGCGCGTACTGACCAGTGCGGCAGCGTTCTGCGGACTGACTTTCATCACGGCCGCCATCACCTATATCGTTCCGGTACTGTCCGCTGTCAGCCTGCAAAATCAACTCAGCCTGCTCATTACCAGCATGGGCCGGACGCCGCAGGAGATTCTCGCTCACAGCTGGAACGGGTCTGACTTTTCCAGCTTCTATGACAACGCCAGCGATATACGGCAAATGTTGGTTGAGCACACCTTGAACCATCATGCTTACCCTGTAATTCGGTGCTTTCACAACAGGCACGCCAGCAAGAACATTATCCCTGCGGTTGCCACACTCGATGAAGTGCTGAGATTGCTTGATCACGTTTCCGAAGACGTTCCGCAAGACAGGCTCAAGCGCAGAATGCTGGGAGCGGCGCTTGATCAACATCTCGACATGCAACGTACCAACTATCTGAGCGGAGTGCATTCGGACGTTCGGCCCCCCGAGATAGATTCTTCACCTCTGAACGTCGCGCAGATTCCGCTAAAGGCACGTGATGACTCGGGCGGAAAGGAAAATAAACAGGAGGAGGAACGCCGTGCATTGCTAACTGCGCTGCTCGAGGCGGATGGATGGCGCTGGAAACATGTGTATGGGACCGCATCAGAACAGTCGGACTGAGCGCGTCGCAGCGTCCCGCAGTTAAGGTTAGGGCGTGGATCTTATGACCTACGCCCTCCGCTTTCAGCTTTTCAGCTGGCTGGCAAACTGGCCCACCGCACTGACTACACGCTTCGCGCCGTCTTGAATCTCGACGATTACCGAGCCGGCCTGATTGGCGAGATCGAGGCCGTTTTCGGCCTGACTGCGGCTGGCCGACATGCTCTGAACTGCCGCCTGCGCCAGGTCCTGGTTTTTGCCAACTACACCAACGATCTCACCTGCGGCTTTGCTGGTTCGTGCTGCGAGCTGGCGGACTTCATCGGCCACTACTGCGAACCCGCGACCCTGATCGCCAGCTCGAGCGGCTTCGATCGCCGCGTTCAGCGCGAGCAGGTTGGTCTGATCGGCGATATCACTGATCGTTTTGAGGATCGCGCTGATCAGCTGCGATTGCTTGTCCAGCGCCTCGATTCCATCCGAAGCCTCCTGCATTTGCGCCGCTATCTTACGCATGACGCCCACCGTTTCCTGCACGACAGCGGCGCCTCGCTGGGCACTCAGGTCCGTCTGCTGTGATGTGCCGTAAGCAATTGTCGCTGCCTCGGAGACGGCCAGCTCGCGGTTGACCTGATCGGTAATCACGGTCGCGAACTTGATCACCTTGTAGAGCTTTCCGTAGGCATCATGTACCGGGTTATAGGACGCTTCCAGCCAAACTACCTGGCCATGCGCGTCGATGCGTTTGAAGCGGTCGGCAACGAACTCGCCGCGGTTCAGGCGTGCCCAGAAGTCTCGGTAGGCCGCTGATTCGCTTTCTTCACGCTCACAGAAAATACGGTGATGTTTGCCCCGTATCTGTTCCTGCCGGTAGCCCATGCCTTCGAGAAACTGCTCGTTAGCGGTAATGACGTGACCGGCCAGATCGAACTCGATCACGGCCGTTGAACGTTTGAGCGCACTGATGATGCTCTCGTGCTCACGGGATGTAGCAATGGTGCGAGTCAGGTTGTTGGCGCACAGAGTGAAGTGATGCAGCGAGCCGTCCGCTGCCTTGATGGGCTGCCAGATTGACCGCAGCCAGGCTTCCTCTCCGCCAGCCTGGAGCATGCGAAAGGCGCCGCTCAGATGTTCGCCGCGCTGCATGGCCGCCTTGAGGCTGTTGTAGTTGGGCTCTTTTCGGAATTCATCGGAAAAGAAGCTGTCGATCGGGCGTCCGACGATATCGTCGAGGCGGAAGCCCATCTCGCTGAGGAAAAGTGGGTTGGCGTGCTGAACGCGACCCTGTGGATCGACTTCCAGCACCATCATCTCCCTGTACAACGATTCCTTGATCTGTCGGTTGGTCGCGACCTCTTCGCGCAACTCCGCCAGCTCCTGTTTCAGCTTCTTGTTGAACATGTCAGTAATCCGATGAATGAAAAGCAAAGCAGCTCTACAATCTCATCGGCATGTACAACTTTTTCTTCAGCGCTTTTTGGAAATTTCGACACGATGTAGCAGCGTCTATCCGTCGCGTCATGTGAAGCCAATGGCTGTGCCTAGAGTGGACAACCACACACGACCGCAGAGGCTTCACACCGCCAGTACGGGCTACACCTGTACATCGCGCGGGCCGGGCGTAATGACCTCCGACAGTGTCGAGCGACTGTCACCCGAACCTTTATTCACCACACTGAAACTACCATCAGTCTCCAGTACCACGGCCTCCACGTCGTCGAGCGCCGAGATGCCGCTGGAGCGTACAGCAGAACGCACTTCATCTTCCGTGACCCGTGCTTTGCGCATCGCAGCTTTCAGCATCTGCCCCTTGTAATACAGCATCGCGGGCTCGCCGGTTACGAGCTTGCGTACCCAGCCAATCCGCACGCTTGTCCAGGTCACCAGGAATTGCAGCCCGATCAACAATGCGAGTGCCAGTGTCCCCTCGGCCAGGGCTACGTTTCGGTTAAGCAGAATGGTAGCGAAGGTCGAACCCAGCGCCACGGTGACGATGAGATCGAACGCATTCATCTTCGACAGTGTCCGTCTGCCCGATATACGCAGCAAAACGATGAGGTTGATATAAGCCAGCACACCGATAATGAGTGTGCGAAACAGTGTCGACCAACCGCTAAAAAACATGCCTTCCACGGCTACCTCCGTTGGGAATCATCTGTTGGTAGACGGCAATGAGGCAGAGGGGTTGCATACGAGTTTCGACGCTCCGGCAGACAACCGCGCGTCGCGGCTTCGCTGCTTGTCAGCTTTTAGGGCCGCGCGCTGGCATGATGCGGTCAGCTAGAAGCCGCTCAGGATCGTCACCGAGCGCAAGGAAAACCTCCAGCGCAGCGTAGGCATCATTAGCCGCGTAGAGCCGTTGCGCGTCGGTTAGCGTTCGATTGGCCCAGTTGGATGTCGACACGCTACGCGACTTGCTCACCCGCGCGCCGAGTACGGCCGCGACGGCACCACGCAGCCCCACCTGACCTTTCTTGCCCTCATAGCGGAACGTCGTCCCCAGGTCGATGAAGTGTCGAAGGTCAATGCCCAGGCGATTGCGCAGGCGGCTGCGATCCGAACCCAAGCCAAAGCCGATCTTGAGAATCTGATTGGACTCCAACACCGCTTTTGCCGCCTCGATGCAACCCTCCATCCCGACCTGAAACAGGTAGGTGACCCCGGGCGTGGCTAGCTGAATCAGATGAGGCCCGGTAGATGCTTCGCCGACCTTGAAGGTGGGCTTGGACTCGGTATCGAAGCCGATTTGGGCACAGGCACCGATTTCTTCGGCAGCCTCAGCAAAGGCATCCCGGCTGGCTGGTATGACGATTCGCTCGAACGGCACGCCGACATAGCGGGGTAGGGCATTCAGGTCGACGACCTGAGGGATACGGATGATAGGCATAAGGGATTCCGGTGAATAACAGCTGCGTCAATAGCCCTCTGTGCGGATCGAGGAAGCTATCCGAGCGCGGAACGGCTACCGCTGAAGTTTCACTTTGAACGTGCGTAACAGCCTGTCGGAAAATTACCGCTATAGATGTATGACGTCATACGTTTGATTGACGGCATCGTTAGGCTGCCTAAACTCGATTTGCTCCGTTTCAGGCGGTTGTGTGCTTGAAGAGCGTCCCGAGGTACGACAACACCAAATAAGGATAAGAAAATGGGAAATGTTGCATCGGCAATCACAGTCTCACTAGGGCTCTTTACTATCGCCATCAATGCATCGGCGAACAATGACGTTGATACAGCGTGGACTGCAGCAAAAGCTGTTAGCGGTCGTATCCCTATTGAACGCCAAACCCTCCCGGCTCGGGATGGCTTTGCCTCGATGGGAGACGGGACCACAGGCGGTGCTTTCGCCACGCCTAGCCGTGTCTATGACGTGACCACCCGCGCCCAACTGAAGGCCGCTTTCGAAGAAGCAGGCGATGAGCCGAAGATCGTGCGCGTGCACGGTACGCTGCTGGGTAACGCGGATGACGCAGGCAGTCCGCTCAGCTGCGACGACTACGCCCGCGGCACGGGGTACACGCTGGACAGCTATCTGGCAGCGTACAACCCAGATGTGTGGGGATGGGGTACGGAGCCTTCGGGCGGCCCAGAGAATGCACGTCGCGAAGCGGCACAGAAGCAACGCGACACAATGGTTCTGATGGTGCCGAGCAACACGACTTTGATCGGGGCCACACCGGAGGCGAGCTTGATCGGCCTGTCACTGAGGATTGACGGTGAGCGCAACGTGATTGTGCGTAACCTGAATCACAAAGCGGTCAGCGATTGCTTTCCGCAGTGGGACCCTACAGATGGGTCTGCGGGAAACTGGAACAGTGAATACGACATGGTGCAGATCATCAACGGCTCCACCAACGTATGGATTGACCACAATTACTACACCGACGACCCAGACTTCGATAACTTGGCCCCGAGGTATTTCGGCCGGCCTTATCAGCAACATGACGGCTCGGTTGATATCACGTACGGATCGGATCTCGTCACGATTTCATACAACCGCTTCGCTGACCGGGACAAGCTGATGCTGATCGGCTCGACAGACTCGCCGGCAGCGGGTGACCCGGGCAAATTGCGTGTAACCATCCACCATAACGAGTTCGTCAATATCGGGCAGCGCGCACCCCGCCTGCGTTGGGGCCGGGCTGACGTCTACAACAATCACTTCATACGTAACGACGATGCCCGAGTCTCGTTCGGCTATGTGTTTGGTGTCGGTTACGACTCGCACATCTGGGCGGAAGCCAACGCGTTCACTTTCAGCCCGTCGGTCGATTCACGACGCGTCATTAAACATTGGAAAGGACAGTCGATCACGACGATCGACAACGTGATCAATCGTCGCAAGGTCGATCTGCTCGCTGCCTATAACGCCAATGCCTCGGACGCGCTTCAGCTGGTAGCTGATACCTCCTGGCAGCCCACGCTGCGTAACCGTGTGCACCCCGCCCAGGCGATCCCTACGCTGCTCAAGCGTAGGGCTGGCCCGGTCATGACATTGGCCAAACCGCGCCGCTGATCTCCCATCATCCCGGGCTGCATCCGACAGGTTCAGCCCGTGTCTCCTTGGCAGCCATCGAACTCAGCGCTCGCTACGTCCAGCTCATGACGCGGCCCGCTTGCATCAGACGCGTGCCTCGTTCGTCCCTCACGCAGCAAAAGCGCTTACTACCAAGGGAGGATAACCCGGCCACCAAAGCAGGATTCTGCCAGTAGGCTGCTCGCTTCAAGATGACCACCATGCGCTCCGATTGGGGCTGCCTTGCTCAGGTAATCGAAATCAACGGTGGTAGTCATGAATAATAAAATCGCACTGCGCGCGCTCTTTACTGCTGGTCTGCTCGGCTTTGCCGGTCTGGCGTTGGCCCACGGCGACGTCACCCCACAGAAGGTCGAGACGAAAGGCCTGACCCCGTTGGGTGAGGAATGGGTGGACGAGAACCCCTATCGCGCACCGAGTGAGGACCATGACAAAGCCGTTGAAATCGGCGCCTCGGCATACAACCAGAATTGTGCGCGTTGCCACGGGCTCGAGGCGATCTCCGGCGGTATTGCACCCGATTTGCGCGAGCTGGAGGCGAGCTACGATGGTGATGAGTGGTTCAAGGAGCGGGTAATCAACGGCGCCGTTCGAGACGGTGCTGTCTACATGCCGCGCATGGCTGATTATCTAAGCCAGGAAGCGCTCTGGGCCATCCGGACTTACGTCGAAAGTGAAGCGGCCAAGCGGTGATCGCCATGCGCCAGTTTCTGGCAGGCCTCTGCCTGATGTTGTCCTGCGCGCTGGTGCAGGCAGACATAGTCAAGGTGCGCGCATTCGATGACATCATCGACTCGGGCGTGCTTAAAGTAGCGATATACGAAAACTTTCCACCGTACAGCTTTAGTGTCGACGGTGAGCCGCATGGGGTGGATGTTGAGCTGGCGCGCCAACTGGCTGCAGAGTTGGGTCTTGAGGTCGAGTTGCTTTGGGTCACGCCGGACGAGACGCTGGACGACGACCTGCGCAACTTCATCTGGAAAGGACACTACCTGCGGCCAGATGTGCTGGCTGATGTGATGATGCGGGTGCCATACGACCGCGAGTTCTCCTACAAGCAGAACGAGATGGGCGAGTTGATCAACGAGCTGGTGGTCATGTTCGGGCCCTATCAGCGCGAGCGGTGGCAGTCAGCTTATGACAGCCGACGTATCGACGAACTGTCCAGTGTCGGCGTGTTGCGCTATCACCCGGTCGGGGTCGAGGTCGAGAGCGTGCCCTCGTTCTACCTGGCTTCTGTGTTCAACGGCAGCATTGCCAAAATGCTTCATCACTACCCAACTGCCCAAGCGGCTTTTTCGGCGATGCAAGCCGGTGAGGTCGATGCCACCATGGCCATGCGTGGCGAAATTGACTGGATGTTGCACAAGGCGAACGACAGGCACTTGAAACTGGCCGAGAACGCCTACCCGAACATGGGCAAACAGGCCTGGGATCTGGGTATGGCCGTACATGAATCCAATCGGCAGTTGGCCTATGCGCTGGAAGGTGCGTTGGAACTACTCATCGAGGATGGAGCGATTGAAGCCATCTTCGCCCGGTATGGGCTGCGCTATGAACTGCCAGAGCTGTATCAGCCAGAGAGATAGCTGGGCAGTAACGAGTCGAAGTGCCAGGCCGTCTCCTGCGGGAAGGCCTGGCGTGCATGATCATGGTCGTATCCACCGAGCAAGTAGCCTTCTGGGGCATCCGGAGCTGCCGGGCTCTAATTAGATAGTCACGATCACCTGCGCGAAAAAATACGCTTTCTTTACGCCGCTGCGCCTGCCTCGCAATCGAATTTTTACACCCCTCCCTCCGAAAATCTCCGTACCGCATTGATGCGACCTACGGAGCAATTCACTCATGTCCTTTCTCGACGGGTTCTCGCTGGCCCTGGCCATCGTCCTGTTCACCTATCTCCTTGTCGCGCTGCTGCGCGCAGACCGCAGCTAGGAGGCCGCATGTACGCCAACGACTACTGGATGATTGCGGCTTTTTTTCTATTGGTATTGTTACCAGCGCCCCTGTTGGGACGCTGGCTGTTTCGAGTCATGGAGGGGGAGCGTACCTGGCTGACCCCGGTACTCGGGCCAATCGAGCAATGGTGCTACCGCGCCGCCGGTATTGACCCGCACGACGAGCAGGACTGGAAAAGCTATAGCCTGGCGCTTTTGGCATTGACGGTGTTGTGTCTGCTCGTGCTGTTCGCGATTTTGATGCTGCAATCAAGCCTGCCGCTCAATCCCGAAGGCCTGCCCGGTCTCGAATGGCACCTGGCACTGAATACGGCGGTGAGTTTCGTAACCAACACGAACTGGCAGGCCTATAGCGGGGAAGCACAGCTCAGTTATTTCAGTCAGATGCTTGGCCTCGGCGTCCAGAACTTCGTGAGCCCCGCAGTCGGACTGGCGGTACTGGTAGTGTTCTGCCGCGCACTTTCGCGTCGCTCCGCCAAGGGCGTGGGTAACTTCTGGGTCGATCTGACCCGAGCGGTTCTCTACGGCCTGTTGCCTCTGAGTTTTGTGCTCGCGATCTATCTGGTCTGGCAGGGCGTTCCGCAAAGTCTGGAGAGTTACGTCCAGGCCGTTACGCTGCAAGGCGGCGAACAGACCATTCCGTTAGGCCCAGCGGCAAGTCAGATTGCGATCAAGCAACTCGGTACCAATGGCGGCGGATTTTTCGGCGTCAACTCGGCGCACCCGTTCGAAAACCCCACGGCCTGGTCCAACCTGTTCGAGATGGTTTCGATCATCCTGATTCCCGCTGCGTTGGTTTTCATGTTTGGCCACTACGTTCGAGACCTGCGTCAGAGCCGCGCGATCCTCGCTTGCATGTTGCTGGTGTTCACGCTTGGTCTGGCCGTGACGCTGATTGCCGAGCATCAACCCAATCCGGCTCTGTCTGGTCTGGCGGTAGAGCAGGGTGGTTCGCTCGAAGGGAAGGAAAGCCGATTCGGCATCGCGGCTTCGGCCCTATGGGCGACCACCACGAGCGCAGCATCCAACGGCTCCGTCAACTCTATGCATGACAGCTTCAGCGCGCTGGGCGGCATGGTGCCGATGGTCAATATGATGCTTGGGGAGATTATCTTCGGCGGAGTTGGAGCTGGCCTGTATGGAATGCTCCTGTTTGTCCTGATCGCCGTGTTCCTGGCGGGCCTGATGATTGGTCGCACCCCTGAATATTTGGGTAAGAAACTCGAGACACGAGAGGTTCGCCTGCTCGTCGCCACCTTGCTGGTGATGCCCGTCGGCGTCCTGGTGTTGGCTGCCGTCGGTGTCAGCTTGCCGGGCCCGGCTGCGTCGATCACTAACCCGGGACCGCACGGCCTGAGCCAGATTCTCTACGCCTATACGTCGGGCGCCGGAAACAATGGATCGGCCTTCGCCGGGTTTGGTGCTGCCACGCCTTACCACAACCTAATGATCGCGCTCGCCATGCTGCTAGGGCGCTTCGGTTACATCCTCCCGGTGCTGGCCATCGCGGGTGGCCTTGCCGCGAAGAACCGCGCGCCCGTCGATGCCAATAGTTTTCCAACCCACGGGCCTTTGTTCGTGATCCTGCTGACGCTGGTGATCCTGCTTGTCGGTGGCCTCACGTTTCTTCCCGCCCTGGCGCTTGGCCCGGTCGCTGAACATTTCTTGTTGCTGCAAGGTTTCTGAGGAGCTTCATGATGAACGTCCATCAAACGACACTCGAAAGTGCCGAGCAAACAAACCCCACATCCTTTGCATCCTTGTATAAACCAGCGCTGCGCCAGGCTTTCGTCAAGCTGAACCCACGCACCTTGGCCCGCTCGCCAGTGATGCTGGTGGTCGAGTTGACCGCTGTGCTGACGACCGTGCTTTGCGTGTTGCCAGATGCGGCAGTGAGTACCGGCGTCGCCGTTCAGATCGCCTTGTGGCTGTGGTTCACGGTGCTCTTTGCGAACTTCGCCGAGGCGCTGGCCGAAGGGCGCGGCAAAGCTCGTGCTGACAGCCTGAAAGCGGGCTCACAAGGGCTCGAGGCCCACCTGGTCACGGACACCGGCGAGCTGCGAAACGTAGCGGCGAGCAGCTTGCGACGCGGTGATGTGGTGCGTGTCGAAACCGGCGAGCTGATCCCAGGCGACGGTGAAGTTATCGAAGGGATCGCAGCGGTCAACGAGGCCGCGATTACGGGCGAATCGGCGCCGGTCATCCGCGAGTCGGGCGGGGATCGCTCGGCGGTCACAGGCAATACCCGTGTCGTCTCCGACTGGTTGCTGATTCGCATCAGCAGCGATCCGGGCGAGTCCACGCTTGACCGTATGATTGCGCTCGTAGAGGGGGCCAAGCGGCAGAAGACGCCCAACGAGGTTGCACTGGACGTGCTGCTGATTGGCCTGACGCTGATCTTTCTGCTCGTGGTTGCCACACTCCAACCCTTTGCACGCTTTGCTGGCGGCGACCTGCCGCTGGTGTATCTCGTCGCGCTGCTGGTGACACTTATCCCCACGACCATCGGTGGGTTGCTCTCCGCCATCGGTATTGCAGGGATGGATCGGCTTGTACGGCTCAATGTGATCGCCAAATCGGGGCGGGCGGTCGAGGCGGCCGGGGATGTCCAGGTGCTGCTGCTGGACAAGACCGGGACCATCACCTTTGGTAACCGCCGCTGTACGGCGATGTTCAAAGCGCCGGGCGTCACGGCAACCGAGCTGTCCTGGGCTGCGCTGCTGTCGTCGCTGGCCGACGATACGGCCGAAGGCAAGTCCATCGTCGAGTACCTGCGGACGCTCGACCCGGTGAAGGCGCCGGCGGGTCATGAAGTGGCAGGCATTCCGTTCACCGCTGAAACGCGCCTGTCTGGTGCTGATCATGAAGGGCATCGCTACCGTAAAGGGGCCGTGGATGCAGTTCTCGGCCACCTGGGCCTTACTCGTGAGCAGGTGCCGGCTGTGCTCGCTCGGGAAATCCAGAACATCGCCCAGAGCGGGGGCACACCATTATTGGTGTGTGCGGACGATCGCTTGCTCGGTGCCATCCATCTCAAGGACGTTGTGAAACCTGGCATCCGTGAGCGGTTCTCCCAGCTGCGTCAACTTGGCATTCGCACCGTGATGGTGACCGGCGACAATCCCCTGACAGCTGCTGCAATCGCAGCAGAGGCGGGCGTCGACGATGTGATTGCCGAGGCGACTCCGGAGAAGAAGCTGCAACGCATCCGCCAGGAGCAGGCTGAAGGCAAGATGGTCGCCATGTGCGGTGACGGCGCGAACGATGCGCCGGCGCTGGCCCAGGCCGACGTCGGCATGGCGATGAACGATGGCACCCAAGCCGCACGCGAGGCCGCCAACCTGGTCGATCTGGACTCGGACCCAACCAAACTGCTGGACGTGGTTCAGGTGGGCAAGCAGTTGCTTGTTACACGCGGCGCGCTCACCACCTTCTCGATCGCGAACGACGTGGCCAAATACTTCGCGATTCTTCCGGCTCTGTTTATCGGCATCTACCCGCAGCTCTCGGCACTGAACGTGATGCAGCTGCACAGCTCGGCAAGCGCGATCCTGTCAGCCATCGTTTTCAACGCGCTGATCATCATCGGGCTGATTCCTCTCGCCCTGCGCGGCGTCAATGTCGAGGCCGTGGACTCGGCCAGCCTGTTGCGCCGCAACCTGCTTGTATACGGCTTAGGCGGACTGGTTGCGCCGTTCGCCGGCATCAAGCTGATCGATATGTTGCTGACCGCCACAGGGCTGGTTTGAACCCTGCCGCGCCCTTGCGGCGCGGCTCTTGGAGACACAAATATGCTCAAGCACATCCGTCCGGCGTTCGCAGCGCTGACTCTTATGACGCTGATCACTGGCGTCGTTTATCCCTTGTCAGTCACCGCTGTGGCTCAATTGGCATTCCCCGATCAGGCCGGTGGCAGCTTGGTTCGGAATGACGCGGGAGAGGTCCTGGGGAGCGCGTTGCTGGCGCAACCTTTCAACGGGCCGGAGTGGTTTCACCCCCGGCCATCGGCGGCCAGCTACGCAACCGTGGCAAGCGGCGCGAGCAATCTGGCACCCAGCAATCCGAAGCTCGCGGAGCATGTCCGCAACAACGTCACCGCCTGGGGCGGAACCAAAGAACGTCCGGTGCCGATGGAACTGGTGACCACATCGGCGAGCGGCCTGGACCCGCACCTGACGCCGGCCGCAGCCAGATTTCAGATTGCGCGCATCGCTGCCGCCCGAGGCATCTCTCAGGAGCAATTGGACAACCTCATTGAGGCAAACCTGGTCACGCCGCTCGTAGGACCAGCAGTCGTTAATGTGCTGGCTCTGAATCTCGCCCTGACAGACAATTCCGGGCCTGCGTCCGACGAGTGATATAGATGAGCGATGCCCAGCGTGCCGATGCCCTGCTCGACGATACGCCTCGTGAGGGGCGCGGACGCCTGAAGGTCTTTCTCGGCGCGGCACCGGGCGTGGGGAAGACCTACGCCATGCTTCAGGCCGCACAACGCCAGCGGCAAACAGGCTGTGACGTGCGTGTGGGCGTGGTTGAAACCCACGGCCGGGCCGAGACCGAAGCGATGCGGGTCGGCCTGCCCGAGCAGCCCATGACGCGGAGCGAATATCGCGGTGTGAAGCTGCTTGAGATGGATCTGGACGGGCTTCTTGAGGCGCGCCCAGGTCTGATTCTCGTTGATGAACTGGCGCACAGTAACGCGCCAGGTAGCCGCCACAGTAAACGTTGGCAGGATGTTCTGGAGCTGCTCGAAGCGGGTCTGGACGTCTACACGACGATCAACGTGCAGCATCTCGAAAGCCTGAACGACCAGGTCCGCTCCATCACAGGCATTCAGGTCAGGGAAACCGTGCCGGACTGGGTGCTGCATCAGGCCGACGACATCCTCCTGATCGACCTACCACCCCGAGATCTGCTCGAGCGCCTGCGTGAAGGCAAGGTATATGTGCCGGAACAGGCGCGTGCGGCCATCGATGCGTTCTTTTCCCAGACCAACCTGACTGCGTTACGCGAGCTGGCGATGCAGACTGCGGCAGCGCGGGTGGATGCCGACCTCAGCCGGCGCCACCGGTTGATGGGGCAAACCGCTCCGGCAGTACGCGGGCGATTGTTGGTTGGTATCGATGGCGACACCAATGCCGAGGGCCTGGTGAGGCATGCCGCACGGGTGGCAGAGCGTCGGCATCTGCCCTGGTCAGTCGTACACGTAAACACAGGCATGAGTCGGGGTGAGACACAACTCGGCCACCTTCAATCCGCTCAACAACTCGCCGAGCGGCTTGGCGGCGAGGTGGTGGAGTTGCGCGGCGAGCGAATCGCACGAACCTTGATCGAACACGCCGACGAGCGCCGGGCTACGCTCGTGCTGGTTGGCAGCAGCGCACGTGCCCGTATGGGCTGGAATCCGTTCGCGAGGCGTTCGATCGCCGAGCACTTGATCAGGGCTGGCCGTGGCCTCGAGATCAGCGTTCTTGCTCAGGAATTTGCCCGACCATCGGTACGTGCTCGGGCAGCGGCACCGATCGATTGGCATCAGTACTTGCTTGCAGTGTTGGCGACCTGTGCAGCCACAGGTGTGGCGCTGTTGTTGTCGCGTTATCTTGCGCTGCCAAACATCTCGCTGGTGTTTCTGGCGGCCGTGCTCGTAGTTGCCGTGCGCAGCAGCCTCGGCCCGGCACTGGCGTGCGCGGGCCTTTCCTTTCTCTTGTACGATTTTCTGTTCATTCCGCCCACCTTCACCTTTATCGTCGCACGGCAGGAGGACGTGCTCACGCTAGTGTTTTTCCTTTTCATGGCGGTTCTGGCGGGCAACCTTGCCAGCCGTCAACGCAGGCAACTCCAGGCCTTGCGACAAACACAGGCGGAAACGACGGCGTTACTCGACCTGTCGCGGCAACTGAGTGCAGCCACCGATGCGCAGGCTGTAGGTGCCGCAGCCGTGCGGCAACTGCAGCAGCTCGGGAATATCGAGGCTGTCGTGGCGACCCGCGACGGACAATCAGGCTGGACGTTCAGCGGTAACGCCACGCCCATGCTGGCACCGCAGGAGCAGGCAGCGGCCGAGTGGGCCTTCAAGCATGGGCAGCCAGCCGGGCAGGGCACCGATACGTTGCCGAGTGGAAAATGGTGGTGGTTGCCCCTGAGCGGTGACGGCCGGCCACTCGGGCTGCTGGGGATCCACCAGCTCGCCGCCAACCATGCCGGACAAAAGACTCGCAGGCTCATTGCTGCGCTGGCCCAGCCGCTTGCTCAGGCACTGGGGCGCGCGACGCTAGCCGAGGAACTTGAAGCGGCTCGGTTGCATGGTCAGACGGAGGAGCTGCGCAGCGCCTTGCTCGCGTCCGTGTCTCACGATTTGCGCACGCCCTTGACGGCCATGCGCGGTTCCATCGATAGCTTGGCCACCCTGGGCCATAGCATGAGCGAGGCTGATCGACAGGAACTGCTGGAGGCGACGCGCGACGAAGCGGAGCGTCTTGACCGGTACATTCAGAATCTGCTGGACATGACTCGCCTTGGGCACGGCGGACTGAAGCTGATTCGCGACTGGACGATGCCGGGCGACATCATCGCCAGCGCACTGCAGCGCCTGCAACGGGTGCTTGTGGAGCTCCGCGTGGAGGTACAGCTGCCCGATTCCCTACCGCTGTTGTACGTGCATCCTGCGCTGATCGAGCAGGCGCTGGTCAATGTGCTGGAAAACGCCGCGCGCTTCTCTCCACTGCACGGGCGTCTGCAGATCGCGGTCACGGTTGATACCCGGTCCCTGCGTTTCATCGTCAGTGACGAGGGGCCTGGTGTGCCAGAGGCCGAGCGTGAGAGGATCTTCGACATGTTCTACACCGCCGCGCGGGGTGATCGAGGAGGCCCGGGCACGGGGCTCGGCCTGGCCATCTGTCAGGGCATGATCGGCGCACATGGCGGGCGGGTGACGGTTGGAGATGGGATCCAGGGGCGCGGTACGAGCGTCACGCTGGAATTGCCTCTGCAGACACAGCCAGAAACCGATAAGGAACTCTTTTGAGTCAGCAAGCCAGCATATTGATCATTGATGACGAGCCGCAGATACGGAAATTCCTGCGTATCAGTCTTGGCTCGCAGGGCTATCGAGTGATCGAGGGTGGCAATGGCCAGGAGGGCCTTGAATTCGCGGCGCTGGAAAAGCCCGATCTGGTCATCCTGGATCTGGGGCTGCCCGACATGGACGGCCAGGCCGTACTGCGGGAGTTGCGTGAGTGGAGCCAGGTGCCGGTCATCGTGCTGTCGGTACGGTCGAGTGAGACGGAAAAGGTCATGGCGCTGGACGGAGGAGCCAATGATTACGTGACCAAACCATTCGGAATACAGGAATTTCTTGCTCGGGTGCGTGCGCTGCTGCGCCAGCCGCCCAGCACAACGACAGTATCCTCGCAGGCGACCTCCGGACCGCTGAGCATCGACTTCGCCTTTCGACGAGTCAATCTGAACGGGGAGGAGATAAGCCTGACCCGCAAGGAGTACGCGGTGCTAGCGGAGCTTGCCCGACATGCCGGCCGGGTCGTAACGCAGCATCAGTTGCTGAAGGATATATGGGGGCCGAGCCACAGCGGCGATACCCACTACCTGCGGGTGGTCGTGGGCCATCTGCGGCGCAAGTTGGGCGATGATCCCTCTGCGCCGCGGTTCATCATTACAGAGGCCGGAGTCGGTTATCGACTGGTCGCTGACGATTAGCGGCAACGGCCAATCAATCTTCTCGCATCCGCGGATGCATGAAATAACCCACCGCGGCCGGAGTAGCGACCGCGATAACCGCCAGGCCGAGCGTTGTGATCGCGGTCGGTAGTCCGTAGTGGTCAGCGATCCAGCCTGCAGCAATAAGCGGAACGATGCTGCCGACGTAACCGCAAACGAGATAGGTCGAGATCAACGCTGATCGTTCCGCTGGCCCTGCGATACGGTTGACCATGCTGATGCCAGCGAGCAGACAGAGGCCATGGCCTGTCGCAGCGGCGCACACACCGATGATGAACAAGGCCGATGAGCCGACCTGGAAATTCAGAACCAGCATTGCGTTACTCAGCACTACGGCGAGCAGGCCGAGCAAACCAGCCCAGCGGATGCTCATCTTTGTCGATACGAGTTGCGTCAGGGCAGAGGCAAGCAGGATCACACCGATCGCCGTACCGCTGACGATCGGGCCGTGCCAGGGCACCATTCGATCCAGAAAAAGCGGCGCCATCGAAGCATAGATTCCGAAGACCCCAAAGGCGAAAAAAGGGCAGGCGCAGGTAAGCAGGAACGCCATCGAATCGGGGCTGCTGGCCCACGTCAGGCGCGGGATGAATGTGCGCAAGCCGAGGGGGGCGGCTGCGCTGAGCTCAGGGTGCGGTTTGAGCTGCACGCGTAGCAAGGCATATACAGCCAGTACGCCGAGGACCAACGTGGGCATGTAGGTGGTTTTCAGCGGTTGCGCGATCCACTGGCCTATAACGCCGCCGGTCAGCGGCCCCAGCCCGAAGCCAAAGGCGAGCAGGAAACTGGTGATCATTGATATTCGCTGGGACGCACCGTCACGTGAGATCTGCACCAGCCCCACTGAAGCGCTGGTCACGATCAGGCTGGAGGAGAGGCCGACCGCAAACCGACCGATATTGAGACTGGTCAGATCCCACGCCAGCATCGTCACCAGGGTCCCGGCCCATCCAAGCACCAAGCCGGTCAGCATTACTTTGCGAAAGCCCAGAGTGTCGGACAGGCGCCCCATGAACAACAACCCAAACAGCGCGCCTGCCATGTAAACGACATAGATCAGCGAGATGTCGCTGGTGCGTAGCTGCCATGCCTGCTGATACAGCGGATACAGCGGCGATATGAGTGCTGTACCCATCACCCCCACGCACATGGCAAAGCACACCCAGGGAAACGCGGACCAGCTCTGTTTCATTTCGAACGCCTGACTTGACTATGGAGCGACTCACACCGCGTTGAAGACGGGAGGCCGGATGCCTCGATCGTTAGGTGCCTACTTTATCGGCTAGCGGGCCTTGCCGGGCATCAATTCGCACCATGATTTACAGACCATGCCTCAGACCAGTCCAGCTGGCTGTTTTCTGTAGGCGAGTGCCGGCTCGCTGTGCAGGGGGACTGGCTCTTCGGAGTACTGCTACCAAGGAAGTAGATAAATCGGTACTGCGTTTAATTGTTGCAAGTGCGGCCAGATCCAAGAATCGCCACAACACCGGGAAAATTCCCGGCGACGATAACAATGAACCCGTAGAGGTAGCCGCAATGAAGCACACCGGCCTTCGCAAGCCCTTCGCCCTGACAGCGCTCTGCGCCGCCATGGCCATGTCCAGCGTGTCGGCATGGGCAGTCACCGACCAGGAAATTCTCGATGACGCCAAGTCCACCGACCAGATCGTGACCAACGGCCTGGGGCTGCAAGGCCAGCGCTACAGCACTCTTGAAACGCTGAACACCGAAAACGTCGATCAGTTGCGCCCGGTTTGGGGCTTTTCACTTGGCGGTGAAAAGCAACGCGGTCAGGAATCGCAACCGCTGGTCAAAGACGGCGTGATGTACCTGACTGGCTCCTATTCTCGCGTCTTTGCGGTCGATGCGCGTACCGGAAAGAAACTCTGGCAGTACGACGCCCGCCTGCCGGACGGCATCATGCCTTGCTGTGACGTGATCAACCGGGGCGTCGCCCTGTACGACGACCTGGTTATCTTTGGCACCCTGGATGCCAAGCTGGTCGCGCTGAACAAGGACACCGGCAAGGTCGTCTGGAAGAAGACAGTGGCTGACTACAAGGCCGGTTACTCCATCTCCGCGGCCCCGATGGTCGTCAAAGGCAAGCTGATTACCGGCGTGGCCGGCGGTGAGTTCGGTGTGGTCGGCAAGATTGAAGCCTATGACCCGAAGAACGGCGAGCTGCTCTGGAGCCGCCCGACGGTCGAAGGGCACATGGGCTACGTCATGAAAGACGGCAAGAAGGTCGAAAACGGCATCTCCGGCGGCGAAGCGGGCAAGACCTGGCCTGGTGACCTCTGGAAAACCGGCGGTGCCGCACCGTGGCTGGGTGGATACTACGACCCGGATACCGACTCGCTGCTGTTCGGCACCGGCAACCCATCGCCGTGGAACTCCCATCTGCGGCCGGGGGACAACCTCTATTCCTCCTCACGCCTGGCGCTCGATCCGGACGACGGTTCGATCAAATGGCACTTCCAGTCCACGCCGCATGATGGTTGGGATTTCGACGGAGTGAACGAGCTGATCTCCTTCGACTATCAGGACGGCGGCAAGATCATCAAGGCAGCAGGCACCGCGGACCGCAACGGTTTTTTCTATGTGCTTGACCGCACCAACGGCAAGTTCATCCGGGGTTTCCCGTTCGTGGACAAGATCACCTGGGCCAAGGGTCTGGACAAGGACGGACGGCCGATCTACGACGATGCTAACCGTCCTGGCGCGCCGGGTGATGCGGACAAAGGCAAATCGGTGTCCGTTGCGCCATCCTTCCTTGGCGGCAAGAACTGGATGCCCATGGCGTACAGCCAGGACACGGGGCTGTTCTACGTGCCGTCCAATGAGTGGGGCATGGACATCTGGAACGAGGAGATCGCCTACAAGAAAGGTGCTGCCTACCTGGGCGCCGGCTTCACCATTCACCCGCTGAACGAGGACTACATCGGCGTCCTGCGCGCGATCGATCCGAAATCCGGCAAGGAAGTCTGGCGGTACGAGAACTACGCCCCGCTGTGGGGTGGCGTGCTGGCAACCAAGGGCAATCTGGTATTCACCGGCAACCCGGAAGGGTTCCTGATGGCATTCGACGCGAAGACGGGTAAAAAGCTGTATGAGTTCAACACTGGCTCTGGCGTTATCGGTTCTCCCGTCACCTGGGAAATGGACGGCGAACAGTATGTTTCCGTTCTTTCCGGCTGGGGTGGTGCAGTGCCGCTGTGGGGCGGTGAAGTCGCCAAGCGTGTGAAGGATTTCAACCAGGGCGGCATGGTCTGGACCTTCAAACTGCCGAAGGAGCAGGTTGTCGCACAGCGCTGATCTACAGCTCGCGACAGGGCCGGAAACCGGCCCTTAGCGTTTAAAACCCCGCCTATTCATGGCGGGGTTCTGCTTTTTCGGGCCAGGCCAGCCGACGCCGGCTCGATCACGCCGTTGGGCCAAGTTACGTACTGGCACCATGCACGGCTTGCCTGTTTCGCTCGATCATCCTGATCGCAGCTTTATCGGCGGCACCGCGCCTCGGACAGCTCCCTTGCATCTACTACCAAATGAGGAAGGCATCCCTTCCTTGGGTGCATTCCTGAGCCGCAGTCAGCCTGCCTAAGATCCTCCCATGTCCTGCCCATACCTGGTCAGGCTCCGACAAGCAGAAAAACTAGAGAGGCCGCTCATGATTTACGCCCAACCCGGTAAAGAAGGCTCCGTCATTTCGTTCAAGCCACGCTATGGCAACTACATCGGCGGTGAATTTGTCGCGCCGGTCAAGGGCGAGTACTTCGTCAACACCTCGCCAGTCAACGGTGAAGTCATCGCCGAGTTCCCAAGCTCGGGCGCTGAAGACATTGAGAAAGCCCTGGACGCTGCGCATGCCGCTGCCGATGCATGGGGCAAGACGTCGGTTCAGGATCGCGCACTGATCCTGCTGAAGATCGCTGATCGCATCGAAGCCAACCTGGAACAGCTGGCCATCGCCGAAACCTGGGACAACGGCAAGGCCGTGCGCGAAACCCTGAACGCGGACGTACCGCTGGCAGCTGATCATTTCCGCTATTTCGCCGGCTGCATTCGCGCTCAGGAGGGCAGCGCTGCCGAAATCAACGAGCACACCGCGGCCTATCATTTCCACGAGCCGTTGGGCGTGGTCGGGCAGATCATTCCATGGAACTTCCCATTGTTGATGGCGGCCTGGAAACTGGCTCCAGCGCTGGCCGCTGGCAACTGCGTGGTGCTCAAGCCGGCCGAACAGACGCCGCTGTCGATCATGGTCTTCGCCGAACTGGTCGGTGATCTGCTACCGGCTGGCGTGCTGAACATCGTTCAGGGCTTCGGCAAGGAAGCCGGGCAGGCGCTCGCCACCAACACGCGTATTGCCAAGATTGCCTTCACCGGCTCGACTCCGGTGGGCTCGCACATCATGCGCTGCGCTGCAGAAAACATCATTCCGAGCACCGTGGAGCTAGGCGGCAAGAGCCCGAACATCTTCTTTGAAGACATCATGAATGCCGAGCCTGCGTTCATCGAGAAAGCGGCTGAAGGGCTGGTACTGGCGTTCTTCAACCAGGGTGAGGTCTGCACCTGCCCGTCGCGCGCACTGATTCAGGAATCGATCTTCGAGCCCTTCATGGAAGTGGTGATTAAGAAGGTGCATGCAATCAAGCGCGGTAACCCGCTGGATACCGACACCATGGTCGGCGCCCAGGCATCCGAGCAGCAGTTCGACAAGATTCTCTCCTACATGGAAATCGCTCAGCAGGAGGGCGCGCAGATCCTCACGGGCGGTGCCGCAGAGAAGCTCGACGGCGGCCTGGCCACCGGTTACTACGTGCAGCCGACCCTGATCAAGGGCCACAACAAGATGCGCGTGTTCCAGGAAGAAATATTCGGGCCTGTGGTCGGTGTCGCCACCTTCAAGGACGAAGCCGAAGCGCTGGCCATCGCCAACGACACGGAGTTCGGCCTCGGTGCGGGCGTCTGGACACGCGACATCAACCGCGCCTACCGCATGGGCCGTGGCATCAAGGCCGGTCGTGTCTGGACCAACTGCTATCACCTGTATCCGGCGCACGCGGCGTTCGGTGGCTACAAGAAATCCGGTGTGGGCCGCGAAACGCACAAAATGATGCTCGACCACTACCAGCAGACCAAGAACCTGCTGATCAGCTACGACATCAACCCGCTGGGCTTCTTCTAAAGCCCGGAGTGACTCGGTGGACCCCGGCGCGTCTGCTCCAGCGCGCCGGCTGACTTGCTCGCACCATCGTGCGGGAATCACCGGCCGGTTGGGTGCGGCCCCGTGATTCATCAACGCAACGCGGCCTTGAGGCCGCGTTTTTTTTGCCCGCGATAAACCAACCATCGCACTTAGCGAACTCCGACCCCTGCAAGCCCCTCAGATTCAGCATCACCCGCGTTTCATGAGGACTCGTTAATGCCCAAATTGCTCGAACCCATCCAGCTCAAACAGCTGCACCTGCGCAACCGAACCGTGCTGGCTCCGATGACCCGCGTCAGCGCCGAGCCAGAGGGGCAACCCAACGAGCTGATGCGTGACTACTACGAGGCGTTCGCCAAAGGCGGCTTCGGCATGCTGATCACCGAGGGCACCTATACGGACACCGCTTATAGCCAGGGTTACTTGAACCAGCCGGGCCTCGCTACTGAAGTGCAGCGAGACAAGTGGGTGCCAATCGTTACAGCTGTCCATCAGGCCGGAGCTGCAATCGTCGCTCAGCTGATGCATGGCGGCGCCCAGACTCAGGGCAACATCCATCATGCGCGTCACGTCGCTCCATCGGCGGTGCAGCCCGGAGGTACGCAACTGAGCTTTTACAGTGGCGAAGGGCCCTATGCGACACCTGCCGAGATGAGCGAAGAAGAGATCAGAGAGGCCATCGCTGGATTCGCTCAAGCGGCCCGTCATGCCCGTGATGCCGGCTTCGACGGAGTGGAGCTGCACGGCGCCAATGGTTACCTGATCCACGAATTCATAAGCGCAGAGTTCAACCAGCGTAGCGACCGCTGGGGCGGTGATTATATGGCGAGGCTGGCGTTTCCCCTGGCTGTCATCGACGCAGTCCGTGCGGCGGTTGGTGACAGCTTCGTAGTCGGTATGCGCCTGTCTCAGGGGATGGTTACGGCCAGCCGCCTTAAATGGGAAGGCGGCGTCGAGGAGGCCCGGGTCCGCTTCTCCACGCTGGCCGATGCGGGGCTGGATTATCTCCACATCACTGAATACGACGTTGGTGCACCGGCCTTTGACGAAGGGCCTACGCTGTCTGCGATCGCCAAAGCCAGTGTAACGATCCCCGTAATCGGAAATGGCAGCGTAACCAGCGGTGAGCAGGCGCAGAAACTGCTCGATGATGGCGAGCTCGATCTGGTCGCCGTTGGCAAGGCGGCTCTGGCTAACCATGACTGGCCGCTGCGGGTCCGCGATGGTGATGAGATGACCGAATTCGATTACGAAATGTTCTCACCTATGGCGACACTGACCAACGAATTGGCCTGGCGCGGCGTCAACAATCGTCCTGCCGTTCGTTACCGAGAGGGTGCATCTGACGAGCGGCAGTAGCGAGCCATAAGCTGTGCCCCCACTGGGATGTGGCATGGCACTACCAAGGCAGAGCGCTGTCTCCTTCCAAAGTACCATTCCGCTTTTGACGGAGCAGGGTGCTTAATGAGCTGACGGAATACTTCCGTCATCAAAACAGAGAGGAATCAGTCATGTGGACTAAACCTGCTTTTACCGACCTGCGCATTGGTTTCGAAGTCACCATGTACTTCGCCAATCGCTGATTGATCTGCCCCGACCCCGGTCGGGGCTCCGTTTTTTTGGGAGCTGCCCATGTTCATCCAGGTTCTCGGTTCGGCTGCTGGCGGCGGCTTTCCACAATGGAACTGTAACTGCGCGAACTGCGCTGGGCTGCGTGCTGGAACGCTGCGCGCCCAGGCGCGCACTCAGTCTTCGATCGCTATCAGCGATAACGGTAAGGACTGGATTCTATGCAACGCCTCGCCGGACATCCGCGCACAGCTCGAATCCTTTCCCAAACTGCAACCGGCGCGGGCACCGCGTGACACGGCGATCGGTGCCATCATTTTGCTGGACAGCCAGATCGACCACACCACCGGCCTGCTGACGCTGCGCGAAGGCTGCCCCCACGAGGTATGGTGTACCGAGATGGTTCATCAGGACCTCAGCACCGGATTTCCCCTGTTCAAGATGCTCCAGCACTGGAACGGCGGACTACGCTGGAATCCTATTGCGCTGGAGGGTAGCTTCCGCATCCCGGTCTGCCCAAGCCTGGAGATCACACCGATCCCACTGCGCAGCTCGGCACCCCCGTACTCTCCACACCGTAACGATCCGCACCCTGGCGACAACATCGGTCTGCTGATCGTGGACCACAACACCGGCGGAAAGCTGTTCTACGCGCCGGGCCTTGGCAAGGTCAGCCCGCAATTGCTGGAGCTGATGCAAGGCGCCGACTGCCTGCTGGTCGACGGTACGCTGTGGCGCGACGATGAGATGCAGGTCCGCGAAGTCGGCACCAAGCTGGGTTCGGAAATGGGCCATCTGCAGCAGAGCGGCCCCGGCGGCATGATCGAGGTGCTCGACGGCATGCCCGCAACTCGCAAGATCCTCATTCACATCAACAACACCAATCCGATCCTCGATGAAGACTCCGCCGAACGTGCGGTGCTCGACGAGCACGGCATTGAAGTCTCGTTCGATGGCATGAGCATCGAGCTGTAACCGGTTCACCGTGCGATCCCATAGGGTCTTTGGCTGGTATCCGTCAGGCGAGCCTGAGTCCAGCCCGCACAACACGCAAGGAAACTCTCATGACGCTGCCAGCCATGACGCCCTCGGAGTTCGAAGCGGCGCTTCGCGCCAAGGGCGACTACTACCACATCCATCACCCGTTCCATCGCGCCATGTACGAGGGCCGCTCTACCCGTGAGCAGATCCAGGGTTGGGTCGCGAATCGCTTCTACTATCAGGTCTGCATCCCGGTGAAGGATGCGGCGATCATGGCCAACTGTCCGGATCGCGACACGCGGCGCGAATGGGTGCAACGCATCATCGATCACGACGGAGCGCCAGGCGAGGCGGGCGGTATCGAAGCCTGGCTACGTCTGGCCGAGTCGGTGGGCCTGGATCGCGAGCAGGTGCTGTCGCAGGAACTGGTACTGCCTGGCGTGCGTTTCGCCGTCGATGCCTACGTCAATTTCGCTCGCCGTGCGGTCTGGCAGGAAGCGGCCAGTAGCTCGCTCACCGAGCTGTTTGCGCCGACCATCCACCAGTCCCGTTTGGATGCCTGGCCGCAGCATTACAGTTGGATCGATCCGTCGGGTTATGACTATTTTCGCAAACGACTCAAAGAAGCACGTCGCGATGTCGAACACGGCCTGCGGATCACCCTTGAGCATTACAGGACCCGTGAAAGCCAGGAGCGCATGCTGAACATTCTTCAATTCAAACTCGACGTCTTGTGGAGCATGCTGGATGCCATGAGCATGGCCTACGAACTGGATCGCCCGCCGTATCACACGGTGACCCGCGAACGCGTCTGGCATAAGGGCATCACCCTTTGAGCCGGGACATGCACGCACCGGGAATGAGTGAGGAGCAGGCAATGACCGACATGCTGACCCAGGTTCCGGCGTTTCGCCGTGGTTTCCGCTTTCAGTGGGAGCCTGCGCAGAACTGCCATGTGCTGTTGTATCCGGAAGGCATGATCAAACTGAACGAGAGCGCGTCTGCGGTGTTGGGCGAGGTGGACGGCGCACGTACGGTAGGCGCAATCGTGGCCGAGCTACAGAGCCGCTTTCCGGATGCCGAGGGCATCGAGGAAGACATCGTCGCGTTTCTGGAGGTCGCCGTTGAACGGTTCTGGATTGAGCTTCGCTAAGCCGGGTTTCGAACCTGGCCCACCCTTGTGGCTATTGGCCGAGCTAACTTATCGCTGCCCACTCCAGTGCCCGTATTGCTCGAACCCGCTGGACTTCGCCCGTAGCCACGACGAGCTGAGCACCGCCGAGTGGATCGAGGTGTTCCGTCAGGCACGCGAGATGGGGGCAGCACAGCTGGGTTTTTCGGGCGGCGAGCCGCTGGTTCGGCAGGACCTGGCCGAGCTGATCAAGGCCGCACGAGACCTGGGCTACTACACCAACTTGATTACGTCTGGCATCGGCCTGACCGAGGAAAAGATCGCCTCGTTCGCAGACGCCGGGCTCGACCATATCCAGATCAGCTTTCAGGCCGCCGATGAGGAAGTGAACAACCTGCTGGCCGGCTCGAAGAAGGCGTTCGCACAAAAGCTTGCCATGGCGAGGGCGGTGAAAGCCCATGGCTATCCGATGGTGCTGAACTTCGTCACCCACCGGCACAACATCGACAATATCGACCGCATCATTCAGCTGTGCCTGGAGCTCGAGGCCGACTTCGTCGAGCTTGCCACCTGCCAGTTCTACGGCTGGGCGGAACTCAATCGCGCCGGACTGCTGCCGAGCAAGGCGCAGCTGGAGCGTGCCGAGCGAATCACCAACGAGTGGCGTGACAAGCTCGCCGCTGAGAATCATCCATGCAAACTGATTTTCGTCACGCCTGATTACTACGAAGAGCGACCCAAGGGTTGCATGAATGGCTGGGGCAATCTGTTTCTCGACATCACACCAGACGGCACGGCGTTGCCCTGCCACAGCGCCCGCCAGCTGCCGATCAGTTTTCCTAACGTCCGCGAACAGAGCATCGAGCAGATCTGGAAGCACTCGATGGGGTTCAACAAGTTCCGTGGTTTCGACTGGATGCCCGAGCCGTGCCAGTCCTGCGATGAAAAGGAAAAGGACTTCGGCGGTTGCCGCTGCCAGGCCTTCATGCTCACCGGCGATGCAGCCAACGCTGACCCTGTGTGCAGCAAATCCGCACACCACGGTCAGATTCTCGCGGCGCGAACCGATGCCGAACAGTCCCCGCGCGGGCTGGATGAACTGACTTTCCGCAACGAGAAAGCCTCGAAGCTGATTCTCAAGGTGTAGGTCCGTTTTGCGGGTATGCCTGACTGACCGGAACCAGATCAATGACCAAAGATGAAAAGCCTTATGGCTTCTGGAGCAGCAGCTGGACCGCTGAAAAGGCCGCATCTGCAAGCCGCGACTTCGCCGAACTGCGGGCGGGCCATGGCGGGCTGTTCTGGATTCAATACGACCCAGCCGATGCGCGCTGCACGTTGTGGCACTGGCATGACGGCACAGCGCAATGCATTACGCCTGCTGGTTTCTCGTTACGCAGCCGAGTCTATGAATACGGTGGCGGTGCGCTGTGCCTGACGGAAGAGGGCGTTGCGTTCGTCAACGAAGCTGATCAGCAGATTTATCTGCAGGCCCTCACCGGTTCGAGCGCAAGCCAGCCGGTGGCGCTTACCTCGCGTAGCGAATGCCGCTACGGCGACCTGCAATTCGACGCTCGCCGCGGCGCGATTCTGGCTGTGGAAGAAGCCCATCGAGACGGTAGCGTCTGGCATCGGTTGGTGAGCATCTCGCTTGCGGGCGAACTGCATGTGTTGGTCGAAGGTGCCGACTTCTACGCGTCGCCCACATTGGATGCCAGCGGGGAGCAGCTGGCCTGGGTTCAATGGCAGCGCCCCGAGCAGCCGTGGACCGCCACCAGCCTATGGATTGCTGATGTGTTGCCGAACGGGCAGCTCGATCACGCAAGGTGCCTGGCGGGTGCTGACGGGGGGGAATCCCTGCAACAGCCGCGCTTTGCCGCTGATGGTGCCTTGTTCTGTCTTAGCGACCGAGCCGGCTGGTGGCAGCCCTGGCAGAAGCAAGGCGATGCACTCGTGGCCGTGGACCGCCTCGCGAGGCAGCGCTTCGATCACGCACCGGCCCCCTGGCAGTTGAGCACGACCAGTTATATCCCGTTGGCCAACGGCGCCTTGCTGCTCACAAGACTGATCGAGGGGTACGGCTTACTGTTCGAACATGCCGCAGACGGTAGCGAACGTCAGCTGGCGGGTGACTACAGTAGATGTCGCCAGTTGGCTACGGATGACCAGCATTTTTACTGCATTGCAGGCGCACCAGATCGGGCGCCCGCAGTCCTGGCCGTCAACCGTGCTAACGGCGAGATCGACATACTGGCCGGTGGCGAGCAGCCGTTGGCGACAGCGCAGGTGTCCTGCCCGCAACCGTTCAGCTTTGCCGTTGAGCAAGCTGAGGTCGCGCACGGCTTTTTCTATGCGCCAATCAATGAGGCCTACCGGGGGGTGTCGACAGAGAAACCGCCGCTGGTCGTGTTCATGCATGGCGGGCCGACCTCGGCCAGCTATCCGGTTTTCGATCCGCGTATTCAGTACTGGACCCAGCGTGGATTCGCCGTGGCGGACATCAACTACCGTGGCAGCAGCGGCTTCGGTCGCGCGTATCGCCAACGGTTGCTAGGAAACTGGGGTGTCGTAGAAGTGGATGATGCCTGCGCAGCGGTGCGATCCTTGGCTATCAGCGGCCAGATAGACCCGGGGCGGACTTTTATCAGAGGCTCGAGCGCTGGGGGCTATAGCGCTCTGTGCGCGTTAGCTGCCGATACCGGCTTCAAGGGTGGTGCCAGCCTGTACGGAGTCAGCGACCCGCTGGCCCTGCGACGGGTGACGCACAAGTTCGAAGCGGATTATCTGGATTGGCTGATAGGCGATCCCCAGCGCGACGCCGAGCGATACGCGGAGCGCACACCATTGAACAATGCTGCAGACATTCAGGTACCGGTGATCTTTTTCCAGGGTGGCCTGGATGCGGTGGTTCTGCCCGAGCAGACCGAATCCATGGTGGCCGCGCTTCGCGACCAGCGTGTGCCGGTGGATTATTGGCTCTACCCGGAAGAGCGTCACGGCTTTCGCCAGGCTGCCAATCAGGCTGATGCATTGGAGCGCGAGTGCCGCTTCTACCAGGCGCTACTTGGCTGAGCGCGCCTCCAGCACAGCGGGGCGATGACCGGCATGCTCCGTTTTGCGGATTGCTTTGATGCAGGAAAGCAGTACGCTTGCCAGCAGTAAAAATAATAACGAAAGGCCGTCGTATGAGCCCAAATCTTAGCCTGCAGCGAAAGTTCGTCTCCCCGGAAATCGTGTTTGGCGCGGGCTGCCGACACAGCGCCGGCAACTACGCGAAGAATTTCGGCGCACGGAAGGTGTTGCTCGTGTCTGATCCTGGCGTCGTTGCGGCTGGCTGGGTCGCTGACGTGCAGGCAAGCCTGGGTCGCCAGGACATCGACTATCACCTGTTCACCCAAGTCTCGGCCAACCCCCGCTCGGAAGAGGTAATGCTGGGTGCCGAGAGGTACCGTAGCGAAGGGTGCAACGTCATCGTTGCAGTTGGCGGCGGCAGCCCCATGGACTGTGCCAAAGGCATCGGTATTGCGGTGGCTCATGGCCGCAACATCGTCGAGTTCGAGGGTGTCGACACCCTGCGAGTGCCAAGCCCGCCGCTGATCTTGATTCCGACCACCGCGGGGACTTCAGCCGACGTCTCGCAATTCGTGATCATTTCCAACCAGACCGAGCGGATGAAGTTCTCCATCGTCAGCAAGGGCGCCGTGCCGGACGTCTCTCTGATCGATCCGGAAACGACCCTGAGCATGGATCCTTTTCTGTCTGCCTGTACTGGTATCGACGCGCTGGTTCATGCCATTGAGGCCTTTGTCTCGACTGGCCACGGCCCGCTGACCGATCCCCACGCCCTGGAGGCAATGCGGCTGATCAACGGGCATCTGGTGGAAATGATCGCCAATCCGGCCGACATCGAACTGCGTGAGAAGATCATGCTGGGCAGCATGCAGGCTGGTCTGGCGTTCTCCAATGCGATTCTTGGCGCGGTTCACGCGATGTCCCACAGCTTGGGCGGCTACCTCGATCTGCCGCACGGTCTGTGCAACGCGGTACTGGTCGAGCATGTAGTAGCGTTCAACTACGATGCCGCGCCGGATCGCTTCAAGAGAGTCGCTGAAACCCTCGGCATCGATAGCCGTGGGCTGAATCATCGTCAGGTCCGTGAACGGCTTGTTCAGCATCTGATCAGTCTCAAGCAGGCCATTGGCTTCAGCGAGACGCTGGGATTGCACGGGGTTGACCTGTCGGACATCCCATTCCTGTCACAACATGCCATGCAGGACCCCTGCATCCTGACCAACCCGCGATCATCGACCCAACGTGACGTTGAAGTGGTCTATGCCGAAGCACTCTGAGCAGGACGACGCCTTGGCCGGACTGCTCGGCCTGGGCACCCACTCGGCACGCAAAAGCCACTACCCCGAGCTGGTGGCACGCCTCGAGGAGCTGGAAGCCGAGCGCAATCGATATAAATGGCTGTTTGAACACGCTGTGCATGGCATCTTTCAGGCCAGCCTGCAGGAGGGTATTCGCGCTACCAACCCGGCGCTCGCACGGATGCTTGGCTACGAAAACCCCGCCGAAGCGCTCTGGCGACTGACAGACCTGTCCCACCACCTGTTCATTGGCGGTGAAGACGAACTCAGGCAGATCCGGCACACCCTCAGTACGCAACAAGGGCTGTTTGGCTATGAAACCCGTCTGCGTCGTAAGGACGGTAGCGCCATCGACGTCATGATGAACCTGCTGCTCAAACCAGACGAAGATGGATTGGTGGAAGGCTTCGTTGCCGACATTACCGAACGCAAGTTGGCCCAGAAGCGCTTGCTGCAGCTCAACGAGCAGCTGGAGCAACGCGTCGCCGAACGTACCCTGGAGCTGCGTAAGGCACGTGATGCTGCCGAGGCGGCCAATCACAGCAAGGACAAGTACCTGGCCGCTGCCAGCCATGACCTGCTGCAGCCGCTCAATGCTGCGCGCCTTCTAATCTCGACGTTGCGCGAGCGCGGCTTGCCGGACGGGGAGCGGAATCTGGTCGAGCGGGCGCATCAGGCACTGGAGGGCGCAGAAGATCTGCTGACCGACCTGCTGGATATTTCCAAACTGGATCAGCAGGCGATCAAACCCGATATTGATATCTACCGCCTCGATGAGGTGCTGCTGCCACTGGTTTCCGAGTTTCAGTCGGTGGCCGAGGCGGAGGGGCTTGGCTTCGACCACTACATCCCGGCCTATGCGCTGCGCAGCGACTTCAGGCTCTTGACACGCATCCTGCGTAACTTTCTCAGCAACGCCTGCCGTTATACCGACAAGGGCCGCGTGCTGCTGGGTGCCCGTAAGCGAGGCCAGAACCTGCGCATCGAGGTGTGGGACACGGGCCGAGGTATCGAAGCTGACCAGATGCAGGCGATCTTTCTGGAATTCAATCAGCTCGGGGTGCAGCGTGCCGCCGAGCGGGCTGGGGTGGGGCTTGGGCTGGCCATCGTGGATCGCATTGCCGCGATGCTCGACTATCGCATCCAGGTTCGCTCGCAGTTGGGAAGAGGTTCGGTGTTCAGTATCGACGTACCTCTGGCGGATCTGCCTGTTGAACGGCCAGGCGAAGTCTCGTTGATGTTTTCCATGCCGGGCAATCCGCTGCCGGGTCGGCGCCTGCTGGTTCTGGATAACGAGCTGAGCATTCTCCACAGCATGGCTGCGCTGCTCGGACAATGGGGCTGCGACGTGTTGACCGCCACCGACCTGGAGGAGGCACTGGAAGTACTACACGGGTCGCCTCCAGAGGTAATCCTCGCCGACTACCACCTCGATCAGGGTGTTACGGGGTGGGAGGTGGTCACGGCAGTGCGCGAGCACTTCCAACAAACCATCCCGGCGGTAATGGTAACGGCTGATCGCAGCGACCGCTGTCGGCGTGAGCTCCAAGGCTTTGGCGTGCCGGTGCTGAACAAGCCGGTCAAGGCCGGGAAGCTGCGATCAGTTCTAAGCCACTTGCTCAGCGACAATCGGGAGGGGCTGTAGCAAAAACAGCGGACCGCACAAGCGAGGGGTCGCCTGCGTGCAGCTTCCGCGTAGCTCAACGGGCAGCGGAGGCCACCTCAGGGTGCCGAGGCAGTCCCAGGGATATCAATGCGCCAAGCAGTACGAAGGTGCTGGATATCCAGAGGCAGGCTTCCAGACCGTAGCGTTGATAGACCCACCCGGACAGCAAGGTACCGATCAGGCGACCCATGGCGTTGGACATGTAATAGAAGCCGACATCCAGTGAAACGCCGTCGGCCTTCGCGTAGGAAACGATGAGGTAGCTGTGGAGCGAGGAGTTCACTGCGAACAAGGCGCCAAACAACAGCAAACCACCGATCAGTATTAGCTGGGGCGACACGCCAGTGCCGAGCCCCAACGCAATCCCCGCCGGAAGGCCCATTAGCAATAGCGCCCAAACAAACGCCGCTCGCCCGTCCGGAACCTGACCACGCTTCTTTCCGGTGATAGCCGGTGCGAGGGACTGCACGATTCCGTAGCCGATGACCCAGACCGCCAGGAAGCCGCCTACCTGCCAGAAATCCCAACCAAACACAGTCGACAGATAGACAGGCAGCGCGACCACGAACCAGACGTCACGCGCACCGAATAGGAACAGCCGCGCCGCCGACAGGAAATTGATGGCACGGCTTTTTGAGAGCAGTTCGCTGAATTTCGGTTTTGCCTTGGCCTTGCCCAGGTCCTTCTTCAACAGGCAGAGGCTGGCCACCCATATCAGCGCCAGCGCGCCTGCCATGGCTAGCAGCGAACCGCGGAAACCAACGCCTGCTAACAGTGCACCGCCGAGAAAGAAGCCTACGCCCTTCAGCGCGTTCTTCGAGCCCGTGAGAACCGCCACCCACTTGTAAAGCGTGCCTTGCTCACCTTCCGGGACGAGGAGCTTGATCGAGCTCTTGGCGCTCATCTTGTTCAGGTCTTTGGCGATCCCGGACAAGGCTTGCGCGCCCATTACCCAGGGTATCGTCAGCCACGCAGCAGGTATCGTCAGCATCAGCAGGGCGATCACCTGCAGGGCCAGGCCGATGTTCATCGTGCGATTGAGCCCAAGCCGTGCACCCAGGTAGCCGCCAACCAGATTGGTTATCACGCCGAAAATCTCATAGAAGAGAAACAGCGCGGCGATCTGCAGCGGCGTATAGCCCAACGTATGAAAGTGCAGCACGACCAGCATGCGCAACGCGCCGTCGGTCAAGGTGAAAGCCCAGTAGTTACCGGTTACGAGCAGGTACTGGCGAACCTCGGGTGCAAGGCGAGAGAGGGCGTGCATGATCAGTCCTGTTGCGTTGTGGGGCGGCCGGCCGGGGCTACCCGGCCATGCCGACCTTTCTGGCCAGCTCGACAGTGCGGTTGGCGTAGCCCCACTCATTGTCGTACCAGGCGTAGAGCTTCAGCTGAGTACTATTGACCACCATGGTCGATAGCGCATCGATGATCGAGGAGCGGGGGTCGGTTCGGTAGTCGATTGAAACCAGCGGGCGCTCTTCGTAACCGAGGATGCCCACCAACGGACCTTCTTTCGCAGCGGCCTGCAACAGACTGTTGACTTCATCGACCGTGGTGCTGCGTTCGACCTCGAATACGCAATCTGTCAGCGAGGCGTTTGCCAGAGGCACGCGCACCGCGTGGCCATTGAGCTTGCCGCGCAACTCGGGAAAGATTTCTGCGATCGCGGTCGCCGAGCCCGTTGTCGTCGGAATCAGGCTCATGCCCGATGCGCGAGCCCGGCGGAGATCCTTGTGCGGCTGGTCGAGAATGCTTTGGGTGTTGGTCAGGTCATGGATGGTCGTAATCGATCCGTGGCGAATGCCCAGATGTTCATGGATTACCTTGACCACTGGTGCCAGGCAGTTGGTGGTGCACGAGGCAGCAGTAACGATTCGGTGCTGAGCCGGGTCGAACAGGTGATCGTTCACGCCCATAACTATGTTCAGTGCCCCGGCTTCTTTCACCGGTGCACTGACAACAACGCGCTTCACGCCCTGGTCCAGATACGCCTGTAATGCCGCAATGGTTTTCATTTTGCCGCTGGCTTCAATCACCAGGTCGCAGTCTGACCAGTCGGTGTCTTCGATTGCCTTGTTGGCCGTGACCTGAATTGGCTTGCCTTCGACAATGACTGCGTCGCCATCACTGCTCGCCAGATGCTCCCAGCGACCATGAACCGAATCGAAATTGAGCAGATGAGCGTGCGTTGCTGCGTCACCCGCGGGGTCATTGATGCGGACGAACTCCAGCTCCGGCCAGCCCCAGGCCGCGCGAAGCGCCAGGCGGCCAATGCGGCCGAAGCCGTTGATGCCAACTTTTATGGTCATTACGAGGTACCTCGAGAGAATGTGATCCAATGTCGTGACTAGGCGGCTCGTGGTGCGAACATGATGATGGCCATACCAAGCAGTGCAACGGCACAGCCAATCAGGTCCCAATGTGTAGGTCGTACGCCATCTACCAGCCACAGCCAGAGCATGGCCACGCAGACGTAAACGCCACCGTATGCTGCGTACACCCGACCTGCCGCGGTGGGGTGTAACGACAACAACCACGCAAACAGCGCCAGTGAAATTCCCGCAGGAACGAGCAACCAGACACTCTTGCCCTGTTTAAGCCAGAGGTACGGGAGGTAGCACCCGATGATCTCGGCTACAGCTGTGATGGCAAACAGAGCCAAGGTGTTGAGCATTCGCGTCTCGCTTTTTAGATGGAGCGCTGATTCACGCGGCGGGACAGCGCCTCGGCTGATTCTTTGCGTTCGGAGTAGCGATCGACCAAATAGTCCTGTCGGCCACGCAGCAACAAGGTGAATTTCATGAGTTCCTCCATGACATCAACCAGCCGATCATAGAAAGCAGAGGGTTTCATGCGACCGGCTTCGTCGAATTCGAGAAAGGCTTTGGGCACCGAGGACTGGTTTGGAATGGTGAACATCCTCATCCAGCGTCCCAGCACTCGCAGTTGATTGACCACGTTGAACGACTGGGAACCGCCACAGACCTGCATGACCGCGAGCGTCTTGCCCTGTGTCGGTCGGACGGCTCCAATCGCCAGCGGAACCCAGTCGATCTGAGCCTTGAATACTGCGCTCATCGATCCGTGCCGCTCTGGCGAACACCACACCTGGCCTTCGGACCAGCTCATGAGGTCACGCAGCTGCTGAACCTTGGGGTGCGTATCAGGCGCGTCATCCGGAAGCGGCAATCCGGCTGGATCGAATATTCGGGTCTCGGCGCCAAGTTGCTGCAGCAGGCGGGACGCCTCCTCAACCATAAGTCGGCTGAATGAGCGGGTTCGGTTCGAGCCGTGGAGCAGCAGGATCCGTGGAGGATGGGACAGATCCAGAGAATTATTCAGCTTGTCGTGGTCAGGAAGTGCGAATAGCTCGTCGTCGAGGTTTGGAAGTTCCGTATCAAGGGAATCGCTGTCTGTCATGTTTACTCCTGGCTCGCCTAGCCACAAATGGCAACGCGCTCTGGCCGGTCGCGCATGGATTGCAGGCGCTCATAGGTAGGGACAAGCCACTGATCGTCAGTGGCTAGAATGTTTTGCAGCGTTTGATGGGTCCAATTTGGCAGGTCTGGATGCAGCCGGTAATAAACCCACTGACCTTGGCGGCGGTCTGCCAGGATTCCGCAGCTGCGTAGCTGCGCCAGATGCCGCGATACCTTCGGCTGGATTTCGTCCAGGGCGAACGTCAGCTCGCATACGCACAGTTCGCCTTCGCGAGCTATCAACAGCGTCATCCGCGCACGTGTCTCGTCTGCCAGGCATTTGAAAACAGCGGTAGGGGTCAGGTGGTCAGCCATGGGAACTCTGCACGCCATATATGGTTTGGCGAATATATAGATTTCCGCATGTAAGGTAAACCGGCTGGATAACAGGCCGTGCCGTTGTGCTAATTCAAGTCTAAAGCTGGACGGAGAGGGCCGAGCTGCCCCGGGCGACCCGTACCAATACGTAGTCGCGCTGCTAGCCGTTATTGAAGCCAAGCAGCAACAGCGAGTACCCGAGCGAGCCAAGCAGGAAGGCGGTGAAACGGCTGTCGCGCTCTTCCGGCAGTTCCTCCTTCATCACGTTCAGTATGATCGAGCCGCCTACGAAAGCAGTCAGTGCCGAGACGGCCATTTCCGAGACCTCCGTAACGACCCCCAAGGTCCACCCAGCGAGCGGCATCGCAGCGAGTAGCCAACGTCCCTTGCGCCTGAACAGGCTCTTGTGGTCCCCCTGAAGTGCAAAGTCGTTGACCAGGAAATGAAGAGCCATCGCGATGCAATAAAGAACCAGAGTCGTCAGGTTATTGCTCTCGCCATGGATCAACAGATACCCGATCAGGCCGTTGTACACCGCGAACGCGCCGATATGCAGCCAGAACACGCCGGCGTGAGGCTCACGGCCCTCCGGCAAATTACGACGATGCACCTTGATCAGACGCTCGAGGCCGTAAAAGGTGGCCAGGCCTAGCAAGGCCAGCAGCCAGACATGATGCTCAAGGTAGCTGAGCAGCCAAAAGTCGCTTCCGCCCAGTACCTCTTGGCCGCGCGCGAGTTCCGGCAACAGGTGAACAAAAACGTAAGCGACCGAAACACCGCCAGCCATGGATAACCATCGGCTGCGAGGGAGACGGTTGAGCTGCCGCAAACGTCCGGCAAACACATGCACGGACGCCAGAACGAAGGCCGCAACGAAGCTGGTAAACAAGAGCGAAACCACCTGTTGATGATGTTGTTGGTCACTAAGACAGACTTCCGTACACCAGAACGCGTTCATCCCTGCATGCGACCGACAGGTGTGTTAGATACTGGCGCGGTGCCATGCTGCGATGTATGGTCTGGGTATGGCGGCAAATTTTTTGTTAAAGTTCGCTGCTTACGAAGCGAGCAGTCAGCCAGCTTCAGATTTGCACAGAACGAGGTGTCGGCTTGATTAGGGTGCTTGTGGTCGATGACCACGATCTAGTACGCACAGGCATTTCCCGTATGCTGGCCGATATCGATGGCCTGCAGGTAGTCGGTCAGGCGGAATCCGGTGAGACTGCGATCAAGAAGTCCCGTGAGCTCAAGCCGGACGTCGTGCTGATGGATGTGAAAATGCCGGGCATCGGCGGCCTCGAGGCGACGCGAAAGCTGCTGCGTAGCTACCCTGACATCAAGGTCATTGCGGTCACCATCTGCGAAGAAGATCCCTTTCCAACACGCTTGCTTCAGGCCGGTGCGGCTGGCTACCTGACCAAAGGCGCTGCGCTGGATGAAATGATCCAGGCGATTCGTATGGTGTTCGCCGGGCAACGCTACATCAGCCCACAAATTGCTCAGCAACTCGCATTGAAGTCCTTCCAGCCGAAGGTCAACGGCTCTCCTTTCGATCTGCTCTCCGAACGCGAAATCCAGATCGCGCTAATGATTGCCAACTGTCAGAAGGTCCAGGCTATTTCCGACAAGCTCTGTCTGTCGCCCAAGACCGTCAACACCTATCGCTACCGCATCTATGAAAAGCTGTCGATTACCAGTGACGTCGAGTTGGCATTGCTGGCCGTGCGACACGGCATGGTCGACACCATCAATTGATGAGCGGCTTTGATTCCTCCGCGTTTCTCGCTTCGTGTAGCGGACGTCCCGGCGTCTATCGGATGTTCGATGCCGAGTCCAAACTGCTGTATGTCGGTAAAGCGAAGAACCTCAAAAAACGCCTGGCCAGTTATTTCCGAAAGGTCGGACAAGCACCGAAGACCGCAGCGCTCGTAGCCAGGATTGCCCAGGTTGAAACGACGATCACGGCGAACGAAACCGAGGCGCTGCTACTCGAACAGACGCTGATCAAGCAGTGGCGACCGCCCTATAACATCCTGCTGCGCGACGATAAGTCGTACCCCTACGTGTTTCTCTCAAGCGGGGACTTTCCTCGCCTCAGCATCCACCGAGGCGCCAAGAAAGAAATGGGTCGCTACTTCGGCCCCTATCCAAGCGCCGGCGCTATCCGCGAGAGTCTGAGCTTGCTGCAGAAGGCGTTTTTCGTACGCCAATGCGAAGACAGCTACTACCGAAATCGCACCCGCCCGTGCCTGCAGTACCAGATCAAGCGCTGCAAGGCTCCATGCGTGAACCTCGTCGACCCGGAAGAATATGCCGAAGACGTCCGTCATTCGGTCATGTTCTTGGAAGGGCGCAGCAATGCCTTGGCCGAAGAGCTTTCAAAGAATATGGAAAAGGCCGCGATGGCACTGGATTTCGAGCGCGCAGCGGAAATACGGGATCAGATCGGTATCCTGCGACGCGTCCAGGATCAGCAGAGCATGGAAGGCGGCAGCGGCAATGTCGATATCGTTTCTGCCGTGGTGAGCCCGGGCGGCGCATGTGTGCATCTGATAAGCGTGCGCAGCGGACGAGTATTGGGCAGCAAGAATTTCTTTCCTCAGGTCGCCATCGAAGAAAGCGTCAGCGATGTGCTCCAGGCGTTTCTGGAGCAGTATTACCTCAGTTCCATGGAGCGTGATCTACCTTCCGAGTTGATCGTCAACGCAGTGCATGAGGACTTCGAAACCTTGATCAGTGCGGTGGCCGAGCTGCGAGACGTCGAACTCGTCATCACCCATCGTGTTCGCGGTACCCGGGCGCGCTGGCAGCAGCTGGCGCTTACCAACGCTGAGCAGGCCCTCGGTGCTAGGTTGGCGAGCCGCCAGCACCTTGCAGCACGATTCCAGGCGCTCGCCGAGGCGCTGGACATGGATGAGCAGCCGAGTCGGCTGGAATGCTTCGACATCAGCCACTCCAGCGGGGAGGCCACTGTCGCATCCTGTGTTGTCTTCGGCCCGGAGGGACCGCTGAAGTCGGATTATCGGCGCTACAACATCGAAGGCGTAACTGCCGGGGATGATTACGCCGCCATGCACCAGGCGCTTTCCCGCCGATTCAGGAAGGCGGCTGAAGGGGAGGGCAAGCTGCCCGATATCCTGCTCGTAGACGGTGGTAAGGGACAACTCAACATGGCTCGCGAGGTGCTCCAGGAACTCGCCGTACCCGATCTGATCCTGCTGGGTGTCGCCAAGGGCGTTACCCGCAAGCCAGGTCTCGAGACCCTGTACCTGAACGATGCAGCCCATGAATTCACCCTGCCGGGCGACTCACCTGCGCTCCACCTGATCCAGCAGGTACGAGACGAAGCTCACCGATTCGCCATCACCGGCCATAGAGCACGACGGGGCAAAGCACGAACTACCTCGACGCTGGAGGGTGTGGCCGGCATCGGACCGAAACGCCGAAGAGAACTGCTCAAACACTTTGGTGGTCTTCAGGAACTCAGCCGTGCGAGTCTTGATGAGATCGCCAAGGCTCCGGGCATCAGTAAAAAGCTTGCCGAGTCGATTTATGCCGCTCTGCACAGTGAGTAGAATGCATTCCAAATCTGCGGACCAGTGGTATCGATGAACATCCCAAATATTCTCACCGTGCTACGTGTACTGCTGATACCGATCATCATCCTGTTGTTCTATCTCCCCTTTAAGTGGAGCTACCTGGCGGCAAGCGCCGTGTTTGCCATCGCCGCCATCACCGACTGGCTGGACGGGTATCTGGCCCGCAAACTTCAGCAGAGCACACCGTTCGGCGCATTTCTCGATCCGGTGGCAGACAAGTTAATGGTAGCTGTGGCCCTGGTATTACTCGTGGAGGAACACGCGAACCTCTGGCTGACGTTGCCGGCGGCAATCATTATCGGGCGGGAAATTGTGGTGTCGGCTCTTCGCGAATGGATGGCCGAACTGGGCGCCCGGGCGCAGGTAGCAGTGTCCAACCTGGGCAAATGGAAAACGGCGGCGCAAATGGTTGCACTCATCATTCTGCTGGCTAACCCCCCATTAACGACCGTTTGGGTAGGGCTTGGTTATGCCTTGTTGATCATCGCAGCAGCGTTGACGTTGTGGTCGATGGCGAATTACCTGATGGCCGCCTGGCCCCACCTCAGCCCTACGGAAAAGAAATAAAAAACTTTTTTAATCAAAGGCTTGACGGGGCGTGCTGAAACTATAAAATGGCGCCCGTCACCAAGACGATGCGGGAATAGCTCAGTTGGTAGAGCACGACCTTGCCAAGGTCGGGGTCGCGAGTTCGAGTCTCGTTTCCCGCTCCAGTTTGTTGACGATAACGCCGCAGATGCGGCGTTATCGTTTTGAGGCCGGTTGGCAGAGTGGTTATGCAGCGGATTGCAAATCCGTGTACGCCGGTTCGATTCCGACATCGGCCTCCAGTATTAAAAGAACCGCAAGCGAAAGCCTGCGGTTTTTTTATGCGCTCGATTTGTACGCCGCCTCGGTGCTGTCTATGAGGGCGTTGGCGGAACCTAACTGCTCTAGTTCGGAACTGTAAGGCCTCAGCCAGTGACTGAAACATAGACAGTCTACAAAGGAGCCCTCTATGTCAGATGCAATGAGCTACCTCGCCATCGCGCTCGCTGGTGTTGTGATCGTGTTGGATCTGCTTGCAATCATAAGCGTGTTCAAAAGCGATAGAAGCGTTGGAGCAAAAGCACTGTGGGCGCTGGGTATCGCCATTTTTCCGATCCTCGGACTGGTGTTCTGGTTGATCGTGGGCGTGCGCCGTCGCCATTGACTCTCCAAACGAAGTGTTTTCGTAGCCCGGTATGCCTGTTATGCCCCGATACAGACGCGCCGCATTGCCGTTCGGGTTGCGCCAGGGACGGAGGCTCGTTATAGTCCTGCGCCGCGATTCGCATCGCGCTTCACCGTCCCGCCCGGATGGCGAAGTTGCTGGACGTAAGGGCTCAGGTCCAGACATGCCGAGCATTTATGACTGGGTCCGGCAGAGCTGAAAAATGCTAGCAGTGACAATGGGTTGCGAGTAGCCAAGAAGTAATTTAGTGGTTACTCTTGGCTAGCTAGGCGCTAAAAGGTGCGGCAAGTTTTGCGCGCTACGCCCGAGTGGTGAAATCGGTAGACACAAGGGACTTAAACAATTTGAGCCCTCTAGGGGAAACCTCAGAGGTGAAGCCCGTCAAATTCGGCGAAAGCCCTGGATGCTCTTGTATCCGAGCCAACGCCGAGCCAAGCCCAGCCAATATGGTTGGGAAGGTGTAGAGAGCAGACGGCGGGCACCTACGGTCGTAAGGCTATGGTGAAGGCGTGCTCCAGACCACGAACATCGCAAGTGCGTTGGCGGCGAAAGTCGAAGTGGTAAGAAAATCCCTCGACCTCGCGGTCGTGCCGGTTCGATTCCGGCCTCGGGCACCAATCTAGAAGCCGTCCTTGCCTCAGCAAGGGCGGCTTTTTTATTTGCTGCCTGCCGGTGTGATTGAACCCATCTGTGCGAACGATGCCCAGATGTCTAACCCAAGGTTGGTGGCGATAATAAGAACGTTCTCTCCGTTCTGTGCCACTTCAAGTCCATGATCTGACCGGTTTGATTGCACGCAGGTTTGCCGTTGCCTTATTGCTCTAGTCAGGCGACCAGATCGTCGCTGGCAAGCAGGACTAAGGCCGAAGCTATAAACGCCACGCCCCCAGGAACTGCTCACCGAGTAGCACCACTAATCCGGTCACCACAATGATGAACGTCCCAAACAAGCTCCATAAATTTGGCAGCTCTGCGAACAGCAGATATCCCAGCAGGGTGGCACCCACGATCTGCAAGTACGTAAAGGGGGCTACGAACGGAGCCGGAGCGACTTCAAAGGCACGAACCAGGCAGTAGTGGCCGCACCCTCCGAGTATTCCCATGCTGACCAGCAATCCGGCATGCAATACAGTGCTTGGAGATTGCCAGAGGAATGGCAGCACCAGGCTGGTCAATACAAATCCTGCCGCCGCCATGTAGGTGTTAGAAGTTTCTGGTGTGTCGTACCTGGCGAGTTTGCGCGACAGGATCTGCGTGACGGCCGAGGTGCAAGCACTCAGGACCACCAATAGCACAGCAGGATGGAAGGCATCATTTCCAGGCTGGATAACAAACAGCGCGCCAGCGAACCCACAGATGACTGCGATCATCTTAACCGGGCCCACCTGTTCGCCCAGCATCAATGGTGCTAGCACCAATACCACCATAGGCGCCGTGAAACTGACTGCGGCCGCAGTTGCTACCGGTACGTATTGGAGCGCGTAAAACATTAAAAGCGATGTAACGCAGAACAGCAGCGACCGCACGATTTGCAACCACGGGCGCTGAGAGCGAAACAGTGACGTACCTTTGCGCGGCGTGAATACGATCAACATGAAGGCGACATGGCCAAAATAGCGGCACCAAAGCAACTGGATAACAGGGTAAAACACGCCGAGGTATTTCACTTCCGCGTTCAGTAGCGGAATCAGAACCGCTGCAGCCAACATGAACGCTACTGCCCGCACGTACAGATTAGGCTTGGCATCCAACTGCTTTGGCGGGGCTCGGTTTATCCGCTTCGTAAGCATAAAGCGCTTCCCTGTTCTTGCTCGGGGCTGCGCCCGCAACTTTCAGCGGCAAGGACCGCAAGGCTGGCGGCTCAGAGGCGCCAGCCTTGCGACCTATTTACCTCACCGTTATCTTCAGTGTTCCGATGCCCTGGACCCCACCGTTCAATTCATCCCCACGGTTCACCGGTCCCACGCCAGCTGGGGTACCGGTCATGATCAAATCCCCTGGTTCGAGCACGAACAGCCGCGACAGGTACGCAATGACCTCTGGAACGCTCCAGATCAGCGACGCCAGATCTCCCTCCTGGCGGGTCTCACCATTTATGTCGAGCCAAACGCGGCCTTCTTTGGGATGACCAATCAATGCTGCCGGAACCAGTGCCGAGCAGGGTGCGGCATGGTCGAATCCTTTTGCCACTGCCCAGGGTCGGCCCATCTTCTTGGCTTCGGCTTGCAGATCACGACGGGTCATGTCCAGCCCAACGGCATATCCGTAGACATGCTCGAGTGCTTGTTCGACCGGAATGTCGCTGCCTCCAAGCCCGATGGCCACAACCATTTCGATTTCGTGATGAACGCTTTCAGTGCCGGGTGGATAAGGGAATTCGCTTCCGTCAGGCAGCAGACTGTCGGGATGCTTGGTAAAGAAGAAGGGCGGTTCACGGTCCGGGTCGTGGCCCATTTCTCGAGCATGTTCGGCATAGTTACGGCCGACGCAATAGACGCGCCGGACGGGAAAGCGCTGGCTACTGTCGGCAATTGCGAGGGAGGGGATACTCGGGGTAAAGAGGTAATTGATAGGCTCGGGCGAATTCATAAGGACTCCTATTGTGTTGTGATCGCCGCCCCGCAGTGGCAGGGCGGCGGGTCACTCAGCGATTGCGTGGAACGCTGCCGTGCTCGTTCAGGCTGCGCAAAAAATCGAAATCGCAACCCTGATCGGCCTGCGTTACGGTGTCTAGGAAGAGCTTGCGGTAGCCGCGCCCATCACCGTCGCGCGGCTCAGGCAAACTGAGTGCTTCGTGCCGGCGGGCCAGCTCATCGTCGCTCACTAGCAAGTCAAGGGAGCGCTCGCTGACGCTCAGGCGCAGGCGATCGCCACTCTCGATTAGCGCAAGCGGCCCACCTACAGCTGCCTCAGGGGTTACGTGCAGAATGATCGTGCCGCCAGCCGTGCCGCTCATGCGGCCATCAGAGATGCGCACCATATCCTTCACGCCTGCACGAGCCAGCTTGCGGGGAATCGGGATGTAACCGGCTTCAGGCATCCCTGGCGCACCCTTGGGGCCTATGTTCTTGAGCACCAGAATGTCGTCGGCGTTTACATCGAGGTTGGGGTCATCGATGCGCTGGGCGAGGTCCTCAAGACCATCAAACACCACCACGCGACCCTCATGCTCCATCAGGTCGGCACTGGCGGCCGATTGCTTGATGATCGCACCGTCTGGCGCGAGATTGCCGCGCAGGAACGCGATACCGCCTTGCGGGTAAATCGGATTGTCGAGCGGGCGCACTACCTCCTGCGGGAAGGTGGCAATCAGGTCGAGTTCTTCGCCGAGTGTGCGCCCCGTTACGGTCAGCGCATCAAGGTGCAGGAACGGCCGGAGCTCGCGCAGCACGGGTGCGAGTCCACCGGCCTTGTGCAGGTCTTCCATGTAGTGCGTACCAGACGGCTTGAGATCGACCAGTACCGGAATGTTGCGCCCGAGCGCATCGACCTTGCCCATGTCGATGTGGATGCCGCATCGTCCGGCAATTGCGGCAAGGTGCACAATGCCATTGGTTGATCCACCGATGGCAAGCAACACCATCAATGCATTTTCGAAAGCTTTCTCTGTGAGGATGCGATCTGGCGTGAGGCCGGCCTGGATCATGGCCACTGCCTGGGCGCCAGTGCGTTCTGCGATGCGGATGCGGTCAGCGGTGACAGCGGGCGGTGTGGCACCGCCAGGCAGCATCATGCCCAACGCCTCGGTGACACACGCCATGGTGCTAGCAGTGCCCATGACCGAACAGGTGCCGACGCTGGCGACCAGCTGGTCGTTGACTTCGGTGATTTCCTGCTGGTCGATCTCCTCACCGCGGTACATACCCCAAAAGCGCCGGCAGTCGGTGCAGGCACCCACACGCACACCACGATGCGAGCCGGTGAGCATCGAGCCGCTGACTAGCTGAATAGCCGGCACGCTGGCGCTGGCGGCGCCCATCAGTTGTGCAGGGACGGTCTTGTCACAGCCGCCGATCAGCACCACTGCATCTATTGGCAGGGCACGGATCATTTCCTCGGTATCCATGGACATAAGGTTGCGAAGAAACATGCTGTTCGGGTGGGCGAAGCTTTCATGGATTGAGATCGTTGGAAAGTCCACTGGCAGGCCGCCGGCTAACATGACCCCGCGCTTAACGGCCTCGATCAACTGCGGCGCATTGCCGTGACAGGGGTTAAAGCCGCTACCGGTATTGGTGATGCCGACGATCGGGCGCGACAAGGCGTCGTCCGAATATCCGGCACCCTTGATGAAGGCCTTGCGCAAGAACAGTGAGAATTCTGCATCTCCGTAATTGGTCAGCCCCTTACGCATCCCTTGCGCCGAGTCGTTTGCCGGGTTGTCGTTGTTCTTATCCATGGGCGTTTCCTCTCGTTGGGTTGGCGGCGCCGAAGCAACCGGCAAGTTTGCGCACGCTGTGGGGTGCACTGGTTATCTCAGGTGGCGGGAGCTGGGCCTGAACTACCGCGTACGATTAATTCGGTTGTGGTCTCGATGGGTCCCTCCGGGGCTTTTCCTGACAGCGCGTCGAGCAAGTAGGTGCCTGCATACGCGCCTATCTGCCCCAGTTCCACGCGGGTCGTGGTCAGCGGGGGGGACATGTATCTGGCGTAATCGAAGTCGTTGAAGCCAACCACCGAGATATCCTCGGGCACACGAACGCCGAGGTTCTTGGCAGCCAGTAGTGCGCCGAAGGCCAGCAAGTCGTTAGCGCAAATCACCGCGGTTGGCCGCTCGGGGCCGCGCAGCAGACGCTGCATGGAGACGATCGCCCCTTCCAGGGTGAGGTCCGTGGCCATGCGCCAATGATCTGGCAGCTCTAGACCCTCTTCGGCGAGACGCGCTTGGGTCCCCGCGATCCGATCACCGACACGGTCGTTGAACGAGCGTTCGTTAACGATCATGGCGAATTTTTGGTGCCCCAAGGAAAGCAGGTGTTCGACCATCTGCCGGGCTACGGCGACGTTATCGAAGCCGACGCTGGGGCGATTCTGATCCAGTGACCATGCCTGCACGCAGGGAATCTGCTTGCGGTCGATCAGCTCCCACATCTTCGGGTCGTGCGCTCGCCCCACCACCATAAGAGCATCTACACCGTGCTCCAACATGGTTTGCACTTCCTTCAGCTCCACCTCGGCATCGAAGCCAAAGCTCGCAACCAGCAGGGTATAGCCCGCTTCTTGGACCTTTTGCTGGAAAGCCGCAAGCGGACGGGAGAATGTTTCGGTGGCAAGGGTTGGGACCACAGCGCCGATGGTCATGCTGCGTCTGGAGGCCAGCGTTCTGGCGGCAGCGTTCACCACATAGCCGAGTTCGTCACAGGCGCGTTGAACGGCCTGGCGCTTGGCATCACTAACGGTGGCGCTGCCATTGAGCACTCGCGATACCGTCGCCGTCGAAACGCCTGCAAGAAGAGCAACGTCATGCAAGCTGGCGCGAGAAAGAACGGCGGTTTCGGGGTGGATCGTGTTGCCCATGTTGGGTCCTTTTCGTGGCCATTCAGCGAATGGCGTTTGACATTAGGAAAAACCGAAACTAAGTTTTTGTAAACGCTTACAGCAAATTATTTATTTTGCTTGAGTGATACAAGGCACTTACCACCGCGCAGACGCTGCACCGGCAAGAGCCAAATGCTGTTAACCCAGGCATTTGATGAAAGCGCTTACATCAACAGGCCGGATCGAGACAGGACAAAAACAACAATGCCAAAGATCAGCTCTATCTCTGTTACTTCTGCCCGCGTTCCGCTGGACCGGGTGACCTCGTTCTCCAATCGCACAGTCCATGCTCGCGACTATGGCTTGGTCAAAATCACCTCTACAGACGGCGTTACAGGCATAGGCTTCTGTTATGTCGGCAGCGCCGGCGGTGAGTTGCTTCCCATCGCAGTGGAAACACTGCTCGCACCTGTGCTGCTAGGCCGCGATTCGCTGGATGTCGAGGCGCTGTGGAAGGAGATGTATCAAGAGGCACTGCTGCAGGGCAGGGCGGGAGTGGTCATGCGGGCCCTCAGCATCGTGGACACTGCTCTTTGGGATCTCAATGCGCGCTCGGCCGGTCTGCCGCTGCATCGGTATCTCGGTGCAGCCAGCGCCGAGCGGGTGCCTGCTTATGCCAGTGGCGGCTACTACCTCGACGGCAAAACGCCCGAGATGCTCGGTGAGGAGATGGCGCATTACGTCTCGTTGGGCTTCAAGGCCGTGAAAATGAAGACGGGCCGCCTGTCGCCGCGTGAGGAAGAAGCTCGAGTTGCCGCAGCCCGTGAGGCCATCGGCTCAGACGTTGAGCTGATGCTCGATGTGAACAACGGCTGGAGCGACGTCACCGAGGCGCTTCGATACGTGCGTCGTTTCGAGCGCTACGCGCCGAGCTTTGTTGAGGAGCCCTTCCTTGTAGACGACATCGACAGCCATGCGCGTCTGGCGCGGGCCACCCCGATCCCGATCGCTACTGGCGAGGTTGAAGTGGGTCGCTGGCGGCACAAGGAGCTGCTTGATAAAGGGGGCGCTGCGATTCTTCAGACTGACGCTGTGGTCTGCGGAGGTATCACAGAATGGCGCCGTATCGCGGCGATGGCCGCAGGCTACGGCGTGCCCATGTACCCCCACTGGTTTCATGACGTGCATGCGCCGCTGGTGGCCGCTACGCCGAATGCCCGTCTCGTCGAGTTCTTCTGGGACGATCAAGTACTCAACTTCCGTCGGCTGATCGACCGCCAGTTGGAACAGGAGGATGGGTTCATCATCTTGCATCAAACGCCCGGCCTCGGCTTCAACTTCGACGAGCAGGCCGTAGCCAAGTACTCGATCGCATCAGGCGATCAAGCATGGAAGACCTTCGAAACCAACCGCTGAACGTACAAGCAGCACCGGTTTGAGGGGGGCGGCGGTTGCGCGCCTCTTGAGCCTCGGATCGACCAGACACCATAAGTCCAACAACAAGAAACGTGGAGTTAACGAAAATGACGATCAACAACAAACTTTCCGTAGCTGTCCTCTGCGCCGTTACGGCGTGCTCTGCTTCCTTTTCTGCACAGGCCGACTACGTCGCGGGTGACGAAATAGCCGTGCTGCAGGGATTCAAGCCAGGTGGTGGCAGCGACGTACTGGCACAGCTGGTGCAGCCCTATCTGTCTAAGGCACTTGGCGTGAACTTCGTCAATGAGTACATCCCCGGCGCTACTGGTGCGATCGCATGGACGCGACTGGCCAGACAGTCAAAGAAAGATGGAACGGTCATCAGCATTACCAACACCCCGATGCTCATGACGAACTACATCATGAGCGACGCCATCACCTACAACATTGAGGACTTGACCCCGATCGCCAATGTGGTCACCGACCCGGGGATCGCAGTTGTCGCCAAGGACAGCCCTTACAACACGATTGAGGATCTCCTCGCTGCAGCGAAGGAAAAGCCCGGTCGGATCACTGTTGGCAACTCAGGGATGGGCGGAGACGATTTCTTCACCACCTTACTGCTTGAGAAGGAAACGGGCCTGTCGTTCAAGAAGGTGCCCTTTCAAGGCGATGGGCCTTCCGCCACCGCAGCGATGGGTAACAAGATCGACGTCAGCTTCAACAACGTAGGCACCGTCTACAGCCAGGTCGAGAGCGGCAACCTCAAGGCGCTAGCGGTATTCGCCGACAAGCGAGTCGACAGCATGCCTGACGTCCCGACGTTGAAGGAAAAAGGGATCGATTTGGTCGCGGGGTCATCGCGCGGCTACAGCGCTCCGGCTGGCATACCCGATGAGGCACGCGACCAACTGGTAGCGGCATTCGAGTCGCTTCGCACCAATCAAGCGTTTCTCGATGATGCGAAGAAGCGGGCGCTGAACATTGACCTTGTAACTGGTGAGCAGTACGGCCAGATGTTCAAGGACATGGAATCGGAATTCCAGGGCATCTGGAAGGAAGTCAATGGCAAGCAGCAGTGAAGCCATTCGCCGAACGCAACGAGGGGAGATGCCCATGAACAAGAACAGGCTGGCACTTGGGCTCTTCGGTATGGCCCTGGCGGCGACGTTTTTCGTCAACGCGCAGGGATACCCGGAAGCAGCAGCACAGATGCCGATGATCTACTCGGTGATGGTGGGGCTGCTTTCGCTGGCCATGGTGTGTTCTGAACTCCGGCTTCGGCAGGTGGCGAGTCGACGCGAGGCCGAAGGGCCAGTCGTGCCTGAAGAGGGGGAAGACAGGGCTTCGCCGCGCTACGCAGTAACGGCTGCCGTGTTTGCACTGGCGGTCGCCTACGTAGCGACCATCAGTACGCTTGGTTACCTGTTGTCGACAACGCTGTTCATGGCCGGGGCGTTAGTGCTGATTCGCACGGTCTCTGTACGCTTTTCGGTGATCGGCTCTGCTGTGCTGATGGCGGTGGTGTGCCTGGTGTTCATTCACTTTCTAGGTCTGGCCGTGCCTTTCCTGCCTTCGGCGATCTCCTGATCGCCGCTTCTTCTAGACGAGGCCTCATCCGTGGAAAGTTCGATCGTGATGACAGGGTTGGCCAATGTGCTGACCCTGACCAACTTCGCCGCGATATTCGGCGGAATCCTGCTGGGATTGTTCGTCGGTGCCATGCCCGGTCTTTCAGCCACTATGGCGCTGGCGCTTCTGCTACCACTGACCTTCAACATGGACACTGGGACAGGACTCAGCATGCTGGCTTCGCTGTACGTCGGCGCCTCCTATGGCGGTTCGATAGCAGCGATCCTTCTACGGACACCAGGAACACCGTCGGCGGCCGCGACGGTGCTTGACGGCTTCCCGATGTCGCAGCAAGGGCAGGCGGGCAAGGCTCTGGGAATATCCCTGTTTGCTTCTTTCATTGGCGGCACAATCAGCGGCATCGCACTGCTCCTGGCGGCTCCGCTACTGGGAAGCATTGTGGTGGAGTTTGGACCGCTCGAGCTGTTCGCAATCGCGGTGCTCGGCATCACCATCATCGGTTCGTTGGCTCAGGGATCGGTGATCAACGGGCTGTTTTCAGGCCTTGTCGGGTTGCTGATCAGCACGGTTGGCATGGACCTGACCACCGGCACTCCGCGCATGGCATTCGGCAACATCAATCTGTTCTCGGGAATCAGTTTCACGGTCGCGCTGATCGGCCTGTTCTCCATACCGCAAGCGCTTTCGCTGATCGAGAACTCACACGGTGCCGCCAAGGTGGCCAGCCGTATTACCGACCGGCTGATTCCCAAGTTTTCGGAACTGAAGACTCTCATGCCGAACATACTGCGCTCGAGCGGAATCGGGGTCGTGGTGGGGCTGATTCCAGGCACCGGAGGCGATACCGCGAGTTGGTTCGCCTATAACGAAGCCAAGCGATTCGCTAAAGACAAAAGCCGCTTTGGCAACGGAGATCCGGCTGGGGTTGCGGCGCCCGAGGCAGCTAACAATGCGGTAGTTGGAGGGGCACTGATCCCCACTATCGCGCTGGGCATCCCTGGGAGCTCGGCCACTGCAATCCTGCTCGGTGCGCTGATGGTGCAGGGCATCCTGCCCGGACCGAACCTGCTGACCGACTACGGCGATGTTACCTACACGCTGATCTGGGCTGTGATCTTCGCGAACGTTGGGCTGCTTGGCGTCGGCCTGATGTTCACCAAAGCGAGTGTGGCGGTTACCCGCATCCCGGATGGCTTCATTGCCTGCGCAATCATCGCGCTTTGCATTATCGGGGCCTATGCGATTAACAACAGCCTGTTCGAGGTCGGCCTGATGCTCGGCTTTGGCCTCTTCGGCTATTGGTTGGCCAAGGCGGGCGTATCGCCGGCGCCAATGGTCATTGGGCTGATTTTAGGGCCAGTTATGGAAAATGCATTCCACCAATCAATGCTGATTGGCAACGACGACTTCCGCATCTTCCTCTCCAGTCCAATCGCCGTCGTGTTGCTGTGTATCGCTGTTTTCTCGGTTCTGCAGGCAACGCCGGTTTTCCGCTGGCTGCTTGCCCCCATCCGTCGCCGTACCCGAGCGGCCTGAAGTCATGCGCTGGCAGCCCTTAATCGGTCGCCAGCTGTCGTTAGAAAAAGGAGACAAATATGAGCCATGACAAGGGCCGCGTCTTATCGCCAGTGATCACGCCTTTCGCAGCGGATCTTTCGCCGGACACCGAACGCTTCGTGGCGCACTGCCGCTGGCTGGTGGCTCAGGGCGTTGGGCTTGCTGTATTCGGGACGAACTCTGAAGCTAACTCGCTTGCTGTAGGCGAGAAGATCCAACTGCTCGATGCACTCACCGAAGCGAACATCCCGGGGGACCGCCTGATGCCCGGGACCGGTGCCTGCTCGTTGCCGGACACCGTAGCCCAAACCCGCCACGCGGTCGCTAAAGGTGTGTCTGGCGTCCTGATGCTGCCCCCGTTCTACTACAAGGGCGTCTCTGACGAGGGCTTGTTCCGTTATTACAGTGAGGTAATCGAACGGGTCGGTGACGAACGCCTGCGCGTATACCTGTATCACATCCCGGCGGTATCCCAGGTGCCGCTCTCGCTGGACCTGATCGAGCGCCTACTCGAAGCTTTCCCGAACAATATCGTCGGATTGAAGGATAGTTCGGGTGACTGGGCCAACACCCAGGCGCTAATTGATCGCTTCGCTAGCACAGGTTTTGAGGTGTTCGCAGGCAGCGAGACATTCTTGTTGCAAACGCTGCGCGCTGGGGGCGCCGGGTGCATCAGCGCAACCGCAAACGTCAACCCAAGCGCCATCGCGCAACTCGGCAAGACCTGGAAGGCAGACGATGCCGACGAGCAACAGGCGGCGCTGGTCCGAATTCGCAAGATTTTTGAGCGATTCCCCGTCATATCGGCGCTCAAGGCAGCCACCGCTAGATACAGCCGCGACGAACAATGGGCCCGGTTGCGTCCGCCACTGATCGAGCTGAGCGAGGGGCAGCGCAGCGAGCTCTACGCGCTGCTCGACGATGCCAGCTTCGACATGCCGGGCCTTGGTTAAGAATTGATCATGGAGCCACAGATGCAGAAGAAACGTATCGTCGCCCTGCGCCGGCTGAAAGATCATCATCTTCAGCGCCTGCGTGAGGAGTTTGAAGTCGTCTACTTCGAAGAACCCGAGCTACAACCCGAGGCCGTGTCCGCTGCGCTGCGCCAGGCCCATGGTCTGATCGGGGGCAAACTGCAGGTCGGCGAGGCGCTGCTCGACGGTGCGCCGGAACTCGAAGCCGTTGCGACTATCTCGGTCGGTTACGACAACCTGCCTGTGGCAGAGCTGAGCCGGCGCGCGATTGTTCTGACCAATACGCCTGACGTGTTAACCGAGACCACTGCTGACACGGGCTTCCTGCTGATCATGGCCAGCGCCCGTCGCGCCGTGGAGCTGGCCAATCTGGTCCGAGAGGGCCGATGGACCGATCATGTCAGCGAGCGTCACTTCGGGTGCGACGTGCACGGCAAGACGCTCGGCATGGTCGGGCTCGGGCGCATTGGCCAGGCAATTGCGCGACGTGCGCTGGGATTCAATATGCGTGTCGTATATAGCAATGCGTCACCAAAGCCGGTGCTGGAAAGCCAATGGGGCTTACAGCAGCTTACCCTTGATCAGCTACTGGCCGAGTCGGACTTCGTCTGCCTGACCGTACCGTTGACTGAGCAGACAGAGCATTTGCTTGGCTACCCGCAGTGCCAGGCGATGAAACGGTCAGCGTTTCTGATCAACATTTCACGCGGACGGGTAGTCGACGAAGCAGGGCTGATTCGGGCGTTGGACGAGGGGCTGATAGCCGGGGCAGGGCTGGATGTATTCGAGCGTGAGCCACTGCAGCACGATTCACCCTTGATGCGCATGGCCAACGTGGTAACCCTGCCGCACATCGGCTCAGCCACACACGAAACGCGTGACGCAATGGCACGGTGCGCAGTAGAGAACATTTGCCAGGCACTGCGTGGTGAACGACCACGCGACCTGGTCAACCCAGAGGCGCGTCCAGGCGGCTTCGCCCAGCAGCAGGAAAAGCCGTAGATGTCAGTGAAAAAAACCAGTCGCTTGGCGTCGATTCTGAATCTGCATGATTTGGACCGCGCGGCCAAACGTCATCTACCTCGCCCGATCTACGGGTATATCGCTAATGTGGCCGAAGACGGCCACACTGCACGTGCCAATCGCAGCGCATTCGACGCCTATTCGTTCCTGCCTCGCGCATTGGTTGACGTGTCTGCCATATCACTGGAAACAGAGCTGTTCGGTCAGCGCTATTCGCTGCCAGTGGGCATTGCTCCGATGGGTATCAGTGCGCTGTCTGCCTACCGGGGCGACCTGGTTCAGGCCCAAGCGGCGGCCAATGCCGGCATCCCGATGATTCTCAGCGGAAGCTCACTGATTCCAATGGAAGAAGTACTGCATAACGGCAAGACAGACTGGTTCCAGGCCTACCTGCCGGGTGACCACGCGGGCATCGAGGCGCTGATCGAGCGGGTGCAAAAGGCCGGCTTCGACAAATTGGTCATCACTGTCGACTACCCAGTGCCGCCAAACAGCGACAACAATACCCGTTCGGGTTTCAGCTCGCCGCTGCGCCCCAGCCTCCGTCTGGCCTACGACGGGTTGATACGGCCACGCTGGCTGTTTGGCACCTTCGTGCGCACGTTGCTCAATTACGGTATGCCCCACTTCGAGAACAATTACGCAACGCGCGGCATCGCGATCATCTCGGGCAATGTGAAGCGCGACTTCTCGGGACGCAGTCATCTCAATTGGAGCTATCTTGAATTGGTAAGGCGGTTGTGGCCGGGCAAGCTGGTGGTCAAAGGGATCCTACATCCGGAGGATGCTCGCAGGGCTCGCGATGTCGGAGCGGATGGCATCATCGTGTCCAATCATGGTGGGCGGCAGCTCGACGGAACCATATCGGCACTCGAAGCGCTGCCCGGCGTTGTCGCAGCCGTCAGCGATTTGCCAGTCATGGTCGACAGCGGTTTTCGTCGCGGTACAGACGTTCTGAAGGCGTTGGCGTTGGGCGCTCGCTTTGTGTTCATAGGACGGCCGTTCAACTACGCCGCGGCGTATGCTGGTGAGCAGGGCGTATCGCACGCAATTGGCTTGCTGAAGGGCGAGTTGTCGCGGGACATGGCACTGCTCGGCTTGACGCGAATCGATGAGGTAACCCAGGACTGCCTGGTCAATAACAATAAGTAGGATACCGCCGAGATCGGAGGGTTTATGGGACGGGGACTGTTGTCGGGACTGTGGGACGTCGAGGCTGCTATCTACACAGGGCCCGTTCCGTCGGAGGACTCGGTCGAATGCGGGCACCAGCGAACCGAGATTGCGCTGCGAGCTGCCCGTTGCGAGGCCGAACGCAACGGGTGGGCAGTGTCCATCGCTATTGTCGATGGAGCGGGCGAGCCCCTCGGGCTGGTTAAGCTCGATGGCAGTCCTTCTGACAGCGCACGCCGCGCGATCGCCAAGGCTCAAGGGGCCGCAGCGTTTGAACAGCGAGGGCAAACGGAGGAGGGAGTATTTCTGGAACGAGCCGCAAACGTTTGGTGCTCACCTGGCGCCACATCCATCTATGTGGAAAACAGGTGCATCGTTGCCATCGGTGTCGAGGCGGAGGACCAGTCCAATGCCACGCAGCTTGCCAAGACCGCGGCGCAGTCGTTTATGCGGGCTAGCTAGCAGCGCCCTAACCGGTCTTCCACTGCATAGGCGGTGCAGTGAGTTAACCATGCCAGGAGAGACCGCGATGACTGATGACAATCCAAAAATTGCGCTGGTAACTGGCGCCGGCAGCGGAATCGGCAAAGCGGTTGCAATTGCGCTTGCGACTGATGGTTACGTCGTTGTCTTGGCCGGTCGGCGTATGGAGCGTTTGCAGGACGTGAAGAACGAGATTGAGCGACGTTCCGGCTCGCCGAATCCGCCATACGCGGTGGTAACTGATGTAAGTGACCCAGAGGCGGTCACGCACCTTTTCGACGTGCTTGCAAACCGATACGGACGGCTTGACCTGCTGTTCAATAACGCAGGTCGAGGCAACCCGCCAGGCTCATTCCTCGATTGGTCAGCGCAGCAATGGCTGGACGTTGTTGGTACCAACCTCAACGGAATGTTCTACTGCCTTCAAAGTGCGTTCAGGTTGATGAGCAAGCAGAGCCCCCAAGGGGGCCGAATAATCAACAATGGCTCGCTTGCGGCCTATAGCCCACGTCCTAATTCGGCCGCCTATACGGCGACCAAGCATGCTATCACTGGACTGACGAAAGCGGCATCGCTGGACGGTCGCCAATTTGATATTGCGGTCGGCCAGATCGACATAGGTAATGCAATGAGTGAGCTGGCCGGGCGTATGGCCAATGGCGTCCCTCAAGCCAACGGTGAAATCAGTGTAGAGCCATTGATCGACGCAGAACTGGTTGGCCAAGCGGTGCTGCAAATGGCGAATCTTCCGATTCAGGCGAATGTGTTATTCCAGACGCTTATGGCCACGAAGATGCCGTTCGTAGGCCGGGGCTGACTGGAGTTTCCAGAGCGAGTCGAGCCGAGGTGAAGGTTTCTGGCTGAATCAGGCGGAGCTCAGGGCATAAGGCTCTAGCGGGAGAAGTGCGATTCCCTAACGGGGCAGGGCTCAATAATGCGATAGGCGCGTACGGTGAGCGTGCCAGTGAGCCTCACATGGGGTAACTAAGCCCGCCAAAACATGAGCGTTTCCAGATGCGCTGTGTGCTCGTCAGGGCGGTCACGCAGGACGACGAAGCCATGTCGCGCGTAGAAGCGCCGAGCGGGGACATTCGCTGAGTACACGGCAAGCTCCAGTGTTGAACGGCGGATCTTCGCATCCGCAAGCAACTGCGTTCCGATACCCGCGCCTTGGTGCTCTGGCTCCACGAACAGTGCAGCCAGTGCGTTCTGGTTCAAGCTATAGAACCCGCATACTTGGCCTTCGCTTTCAAACACACGCGATTTGGCAGAAGGCAGATAAATGTTGCGCATCGCATCCTGTTGGCTTCGCCAGAAGTTTTCACTGATAAAGCCGTGCGCTTGAATGGATGCTCGCAGCCAGATGTCCAGAATCGCTTCTGTGTCCTGGCTATGCATATCGCGGATCATAAGAGACGGCTCCTCGCCTGAATACCATGTCAATAAAACCTGTAGGCAACCGGGGCGCGTATGGTTGAAGATCGCTGGCCCCGTCAGTTACCTACGAGCGGTGCCCCTAAAGGACACGGAAAGGATTACTTGTTGAATGTCCAGGTCACGAATTCTATCGTAATGGCAAGAGTCGAGACCTCACGGCCTGGACCATCGGGACACACTAAAACGTCAGTACTAACCGGCACCGCAGCCGGTTTTTTCGTTTCTGGGCCATCAATACAAGAAGCCGTCGAAATGTCGCATGTGACCAGTGGCAACCCGTCGCCGTGAACGCAGTGTCGCTCCAAACCTCTTATCTGTAGTGAATGGGTTACTGCAGAGGAGTTGAAGCGATGGGCAACGAACGCGGCGATCTTTCGAAGCAAGACAACAATGCCTCCAGGGCTGAGCCTGCGGGCAAGGATGATCTGGTCGTCCCTGGTTCGCCACCGCCTTTAGGGTCCGAGCGGACAGACGTAAGCCCCGGCAGCGAGGCCGGTGTGGATGAGTTGCCGAACAACGACGGCGCTACGCCACGAAGCCGAAGCCAAGCAAAGGGAGATGAGGTGATGAGCGGTGTGCCTGACATCGACCCCGATAGTGCTGAACTGGATGACGCACCGAACCCCCGCTAGCAATCGACCATAAAAAGCCCCGCACGAGGCGGGGCTGTAGGCGTCTAGCCAGTCGTTCCTTTGTCCATTGATTCGCAGTCCTGCGAATGATCCCTTCCGGGCTTCCATCCCCGCTGCGCGTCCTGCGCTACTGGTGAAGAGAGTAGGCGAGACGGGGGCGAAGCGGAATCATCCAACTCCGCTGCAGCGTGTCAGCTATGACTTACGCCCGGTAGGTGATCTACGCACGTGAGTGCAAACGGAGGGAGACGATCACCCTATGAATACTGATATCCGACACTTCGGCGTTGTCGCGGCGACTTTACTGCTGCTGGCTGGATGCAGCGCATTTGAAGTCGTGCCGCCAGCGCAACAAAGTGATGAATACGTGTTCGCCTGCAATAAGGTAGGCGGGCAGCCTGGATGTGAAACCCGGGCGAATGATGTCTGCCCCAACGGTTACGACACGCTTAGCAATGAAGAAGACTTTCAAAGAAAGGAGTTGAGGGTTCGGTGCTTAGGCGGGCCTAACGCGCCGTAGCGCGGGCAGCCCTCACAAGGCAGGCTGCCCGGTAGGGTGTCACTGGGCGGAGTCGAGCAACGCTTGTGCTTGTCCTAGCACTTGCAGTGATTGGGCGTGATCACCGGCTTTATGAAGCTGCTCTCCTTCGGCTCGCAGCTCCTTTACCTTTTCCAGTGTAGCCGGGTCGCTTGGCGGGTTGGTCTCAAGTTGCTTATCGATCTTGGCCATGTCCATCGGGCAGTGCATTGCCCAGACAGGCGCACAAATAGCGGCTGCTGCGATGAATAAGAGTATGCGGCGCATGATTCCGTCTCCGGTTAGGTGGTAGTCGTGAGTATAGAAGGGGCCTGGAATCCGCGCGGTTTTTCGATATAAGGTTGGTAAGCGCTCAAATGGTGGGCGTTGCGATAGTTATCGTACAACTGCTGGGCTATGATAGGCGCCAGTCCGCTTGATAGAGATCAATGTGTCCATGGAAAACCAGATCGCCCAGCCACGCGTTCGCCGTAAGCACCGCAGCCTTGCACAGGAACTGGTGACCGAGCTGTCGCAGCAGATCCGCGACGGTGTGATCAAGCGCGGCGACAAACTGCCGACTGAGTCTGCGATCATGCAGGCCCAGGGGGTCAGCAGAACGGTTGTCCGGGAGGCGATCTCGCGCCTTCAGGCGTCTGGCCTGGTCGAAACTCGTCATGGGATTGGTACCTTCGTGCTCGATACACCGAGCACAACCGGCCTGCGTATCGACCCGGCCACTATCGGGACGCTGCGCGACGTGCTGTCGATACTCGAATTGCGTATCAGCCTGGAAGTCGAATCCGCAGGCCTGGCGGCGCTTCGTCGTACACCCGAGCAGTTGAAGGCGATGCGGGACTTTCTGGACTCGCTACAGCGCAGTGCTGCGCTTTCCAGTGAAGCAGCCGTTTCGGATTTCCAGTTCCATCTGCAGATTGCCGAAGCAACGGGCAACCGCTACTTTACGGATATCATGAATCACCTGGGCACAGCGATCATCCCGCGGAGCCGGCTGAACTCGGCACGCCTGGCTCATGATGACCAGCCGCACTATCAGCAGCGCCTGGGTCGCGAACATGAGCAGATCTACGACGCAATCGCCCGTCAGGACGCAGAATCAGCTCGCGCTGCGATGCGTCTGCATCTGACCAACAGCCGTGAGCGTCTCCGCCAGGCGCACGAAGAGGCTGAGACGGACAAGGTCAGCTGAGGCAACCCCAGACTCGAAGCTGCCAGCGGCCCATCTCATCTTCTCTCGGGCGCTGGCCACGTTGTATAGCGATGCCCATCAAGCGCTACGCGCGCCAGCCCAGTGCCAATGTGAGCAGTCAGTTCTTGCGGTACGCCAGCAGCACGACACCGCCCACGACGATAAAGCCGCCCACCATCTGCATCGGTGCCAGCAACTGGCCAAGCACCAACCAGCCAAGCAGCATGCCCGCGACCGGCTCCATGTTCATGACGGGCGCATTGCGAGCAATGTTGAGTCGCGGCATGCAGATAAATAGTGTGGAAAAGGCCGCACCATAGAGAAGAACCAGACAACCTAACGCGACCCACCCGACGGTTGCGCTGGGCAGACCTAGGCCGCCTGGGATTACGCCGCTTGCACCGAGCAGGGCGGAAGCGCCAAACACCAGAACCAACGTCAGCATGCTACGCACTGAACCGGCCATGCCTGACAGCTTATGCTCGGTAACCCACAGGGCCAGTGCGAACACCGCAGCGGCAGTCAGGCTAAACAGGATGCCGGCTAGCCATTGACCATCAGGCGCCTCGCTGGCCATCAGTCGTGAAGGGATATCCAATACCAGGACCAGGCCGACCAGAATCATGCCCATGATGGCGACTGCCGACCGGGTCGGTCTCGGGCCGCCGAGTGCCCAGGTCAGCAGTGCAAGCAGGATGGGGGAGAGATTGACCACCAGAAGCGCCAGCGCCACCGGAATGCGTGCTACAGCCGAATAGATGCAAAAGCTCTGGACTGTGATCAACAGCCCCAGGAGGATCTGCCACCGCCAGGTGGCACCGCTCAAGCGCAGCGACTCACGCCGCCAGAACACAAGTGCAGCTAAAGCCAGCAGCGTGACACCGGCGCGACAGAGCATGGCCAGCAACAGACCGGTGTCGTGATCGAAGGCAATACGCGCGGCGATATGGTTGGCTGCAAACGAGCAAGCCAATGTCGCTAGGATCAATACGGCGATGTGGCGTGGAAATGGTGCGGCAGTTCGCATCGGGTCAGTCCTGTCCAGGGCAGCATCATTATGTTCGGTCGCCGTCTGCGCTAGGCGAGGGCGGTTTTTCGTCGTTTCGTTGCTTTATTGCTCGTGGTCCATAAAGAAAAACGCCGCCCGGTGGGCGGCGTCCTCGTCCATGCTGGGCCGTTAGAGCACCAGATTGGGCAGCCAAAGGGAGATCGCGGGAATGTAGGTCACCGCAAGCAGTACCATGAACAGCGCCAGATAGAAGGGCAGTAGTGCCTTCACTGTGTTCTCGATGGTGACTTTGCCGATAGCCGCGCCAACGAAGAGTACCGCGCCTACTGGCGGCGTGATCAACCCGATGCCGAGGTTTACCAGCATGATCATGCCGAAGTGCACGGGATCGACGCCGATGCCGGTGATAACGGGCATCAGAATCGGCGTGAGGATCAGGATCAGCGGTGCCATGTCCATCAGCGTACCGAGAACCAGCAGCATAAGGTTGATGCACATGAGGATCACGTAGCGATTGTCTGACAAGGTCAGGAACATCGTGGTGATCTTCGACGGGATCTGCATCAGCGTCATGATGTAGCCGAAGCTTGCCGCGAAGGCGATCAGGATCATCACCACTGACAGCGTTCGTACGGTGCGGTGCAAAAGCTTTGGCAGCTCGCGCCACTTGTAGTCACGGTAGATGAACATAGTGACGAAGAAGGCCCACACCACAGCGATGGATGCCGATTCTGTCGCTGTGAACACGCCAGACAGAATGCCGCCCAGGATGATGACCATGGTCATCAGGCCCCACAGCGCTTCGACACAGATCTTCAGTGCCTGCTTGAGCGGGACGACCTCACCCTTGGGGTAGTTGCGTACGCGAGCAAAGATCAGGCACATGGTCATCATCACGGCGCTGAGTAGCAGGCCAGGGCCGATACCAGCGATGAACAGTGATGAAATCGAGACAGTGCCGCCAGCGGCCAGCGAGTACAGAACCGAGTTATGGCTGGGGGGTGTCAGCAGCGCCTGGACCGAGCCACTGACCGTAACGGCCGTGGAAAACTCTCGAGGGTAGCCCTTCTTCTCCATTTCCGGGATCAATACCGAACCTACAGAAGCGGTATCAGCCAGCGACGAGCCGGAAATTGCGCCGAAGAAAGTCGACGCCATGATGTTCACCAGGGAAAGACCACCCCGCACGAAACCGACCAGCACCGCAGCGAAAGCCACGAGCCGCCGCGACATCCCGCCCTCGGCCATGATTGCACCGGCCAACACGAAGAAGGGGATCGCCAGCAGGGAGAACTTGTTGACGCCACCGGCGACCTGGATCATCACCGCATCAAAGGGGATGTCGATCCACCAGGCGCCAATCAGCGCTGAAAGTCCCAATGCGTAAGCGACAGGCATCCGCAACAGAAAGAGAACGGCAAAGCTGCCGAGTAGAATCAGCGCGTCCATTTACGCAGCCTCCTTGCTGTCTTCGACCAGCTCGTAGTTGACCGCACGCCGGTGGCTCTGGTCGCCGAAGACGATGCGCTCGATGACAAACAACAGCGTAATCGCGCCGCCGATTGGGATCGGAGAATAGGTAATGCCAACCCGAAGGGTCGGTAGCGTGCTCATGAACTGGTTCCAGGTGGCAAGGCACAGCTTGATGCCCCAGATGGTCATGAACAGGCAGATGATGCCCATCAGAATCTGCACCAGCAGCTCGACGTGACGGTGCAGCGATGGCGGCAGGCGGTCGGTGAACATGGTCACCGCCATATGCGCGCCGGCACGGTAACTGGCCGCCGCACCTAGAAAGGTAAAGATCACCATCAGCAGGATGGCTACAGGCTCCGGCCAGCCGCCACCAGTGCCCAGCACGTAACGCGCGAAGATCCCCCAGGGGATGATCATGGACATGACTACGATAGCCAGCCCCGCGACCCAAACACAGGTCTTGTAGATCGCGTCGTTGACGCGCAGCAGCGTGTTTTTCATCAGAATTCACCACAGGCGCGGCGTCGAGCGAGGCTCGACGCCGCGTGTTTTTTCGGAGGGAACGAATTACTGAACGGCTTCGATACGCTTGATCAGCTCGGCGTAGGGCGCGCCGTACTTCTCGCGAACCGGGGCGGTCGCATCGTAGAAGGGCTTCTTATCGACTTCAATGAAAGTGACGCCTTCTTCCTTGAGCTTGGCTTCGCTGCTTGCAGTCTTCTCGTCCCACAGGCGGCGCTCTTCCATCTGCGCTTCCTTGGCGTACTTCTTGACGATGTCCTGCTGCTCTGGAGTGAGCTTGTTCCAGGTCGTCTTCGAAATCACGATCGGCTCAGGAAGGATCAGGTGACCGGTCAGCGAGTAATTCTTTGCGGCGCGGAAGTGGTTGTGCTCAAGCATGGTCGGCGGGTTGTTCTCGGCACCGTCGACCACACCGGTCTGCAGGGCGCTGAAGATTTCGCCGGTGTCCATTGCAACACCCTGTGCACCCATGGCGTTGAGGGTATCGATGAACAATGGGTTGCCCATCACGCGGATTTTCATGCCCTTGAGGTCGTCAAGGTTGCGCACGGGCTCTTTGGTATAGAGGTTGCGTACACCGCCGTCCATCCAAGCCAGGCCGACCATGTTGAAATCCGAGTTGGTGATCTTGTCCAGGATTTCCTGGCCAATCTCACCGTCGATGACTTTGCGCATGTGTTCGTGATCGCGGAACACGAAGGGCATGTTGAAGGCGTTCACGTCTGGCACGACCGGGCCGAGTGTGCCGAGGCTGACGCGCGTCATCTGCACCGCGCCGAGCTGGACCTGCTCGACAACTTCTTTCTCCGACCCCAGCACGCCACCCGAGAACATGCGGAACTTGAGCTCACCATCGGTGGCTTCTTCGATCTTCTTGCCCATATTTTCCTGAGCCACGACGGTCGGGTAACCGGCCGGGTGGATCTCTGCGATCTTTAGCGTCATGTCCGCATAGGCGGTGCCCGACAGGCAGAAGGCCAGGGGAAGTGCAGCGATGAGCAACTTGCGTTTGAAGTTCATGTGGATCTCCGTCTTGTTTTTGTTGGTATGCAGCGTTGCAAGCGTCAGGGCAGGAGAACTGCGTGCCTGTCCTTGGTGGTAAAGCGTTAGCGAAAGCGGGGCTCCTCCAGTCCGGCGACGCCGGGTTGCAGGGCGAATACGCCACCTGCCAATGGCTGATCGGAAACATCACCGCCTGGGCGAATGGAGGTAACGAAAAGGGTGTCCAGGCCGGAGCCACCAAAGGCGCACATGGCTGGCTTCTTTACTGGCAGCTGGAGCGAGCGATCGAGACGTCCGTCCGGGGTGAAACGATGGATGAGTCCGGCATCGTTGCCACAGATCCAGTAGCAGCCATCGACATCCACCGCAGCGCCATCAGGTCGGCCAGGATGCTCATTCATGTCGACGAACAGGCGACGATTGCTAGGGGTGCCGCTGTCGATGTCGTAATCGAACGCCCAGATGCTTTGTACGCTGGGGTGCGAGTCGGAAAGGTACATCGTGCGTCCGTCAGGGCTGAATCCCAGGCCATTGGGAACGATGAAATCCTGCAGATGCGCTTCGAGTGATTCGCTGGCTGACCGACCCTCTATCTGATACAGCGCGCCGGCCGGAATCCCTGCCGCCATGTCCATGGACATGGTGCCGGCCCAGAAGCGGCCCTGACGATCGCAGCGCCCGTCATTGAAGCGCATGTTGGCGGCGCCATGCTGAACGCCAGCGAGGCGGGTAGCCCTGAGCGTGCCGTCATCCTGGGGGGCGATGTCGAAGATCCCGTCTTCCATACCGGCCACCCAGCGATTCGCGTCTCCTTCACGGCGAGCGATACAGGCAATCATCTGATCGCCTGTCCAGCGTGTTACGGAAGCATCCGAGGCCTTCCAGCGCAGCAGCTGCCGATTGGGTATATCAACCCAATAGAGCGCTTGTTCCGAGGCCACCCAGACCGGGCTTTCGCCCGTAGCGTTCTGTGCGTCGACTATCAATTCTGCTGAGTTTGCCATTGCGATTCTCTTGTTGTTTTTCGCGGCGTGGCGGGGTTACTCGTCGAACGGGCCTGCTTCGCAGAAGGCGCCACCCTGGTAGATCAGGGCTGGATCATTGGCTGCATATGGCGGCTGCTGTTCGATCTTTTCGCGGAAGGCTTCGGAGGTGTCCTGAGGTGTGAAACCCAGGTGCGCGGCCATGTGGTTGTCCCACCAGCCGTCACGGTTCGCTGAGGCGCCGTAGACGACGGTGTGCTTCACGTCCGGGGTGAACAGCGAGCGTTCGATCAAGGAGGTGAGGTCGCGATAGCTCAGGTAGGTGGACATCATCCGGCGATTGAGCGGCTCGGGGAACGATGAGCCAATGCGGATGCTGACAGTCTCGATCCCGTAGCGATCGAAGTAGAAGCTTGCCATGTCCTCGCCATAGGATTTGGACAGACCGTAATAGCTGTCCGGGCGGCGCGGGGCGCTGGCATCGATGGTTTCGGTTTGTTTATGAAAGCCGATGACATGGTTCGAGCTGGCGAAGACCACACGCTTGATACCGTGTTTGCGTGCTGCTTCGTAAATATGAAATACGCCGCGAATGTTGGCTTCGAGAATTTCCTCGAACGGACGCTCAACCGAGACGCCACCGAAGTGGGCAATGGCATCGACCCCTTCACAGAGGGCATGTACAGCGGCTTTGTCAGCAAGATTGCACTGCATGACTTCTTCGTGTTCGCCGGCTGCGGGCTCCATCGGAGCGATGTCGGAGAGCCGGATGACCTTGGCGTAGGGGCGAAGCGTTTCACGTAATACCTTGCCCAATCCTCCTGCCGCGCCTGTCAGCAGGAGGCGATTGAAGGGTGTGAGAGCGGTCGTCGTGCTTGTCATAGAGGTCTGCCCGTCGCTTATTGTTTTTGATGTCATCGGTTGTCGGATGACTTGGGTCGATTATTTCTGCCGCCCCTTGATTTTGTCAACCGTCTGGCGGATCTAATTAATAAGACAAATTCCCGTACAGACAGGCCTGCAGAAACGATATTGAACAGCTGTAACCCGCGCTCCAGAAGGGTTCAGCAGGCCAAAACGACTGAATCAACCGTCACGCTAACGAGCAAACAGAGCCAGTCACATACCACTAAAGTCGACTATTGGATCTGCGCACCCGCTGGAGAGCCATCACGCTGGAAAAACCTAACGTTGTATGATGAGTTACTGCGCGTCGCGCTGGTACTTGGCAAACCTGAGCGGAGATAAAAATGACAATCCAAGCAAAGGCTGAAGAGGCGGGTGACCGCATCTGCTGGATCAACTTGCGGTCGATAACACTGCCACTGACCAAGGCGGTAAGCGATGCAAAGGTACTGACCGGACGACAGAAGCCGCTTGAGTCTGTCAGCCTGCTGTTCGCTGAAATTGAAACCAGCCAGGGCCACCGCGGCCTCGGGTTCAGTTACAGCCTGCGTACGGGTGGCCCGGCGCAGTATGCCCATGCGAGGGAGATAGCGCCGCTGCTGCTCGGAGAGGACCCCAACGACATCGCACGGCTATGGAGCAAGTTGATCTGGGCCAGCGCGTCCGTCGGGCGCGGCGGTGTAGCCGCGCAAGCGATTGCAGCGTTCGACACGGCCCTATGGGACCTGAAGGCGCGGCGTGCCGCGCTGCCGCTGTCCAAATTGCTCGGTGCACACCGCAGCGCCGTGCCTTGTTACAACACCTCGGGCGGCTACCTGCAGGCATCCATCGAAGAGGTTCTGGACAAGGCCACCCAGTCGCGGGAGCGCGGTATCGGTGGCGTCAAGATGAAGGTTGGTCAGCCGGACCGGCGCTTGGATCTGCAACGCGTCGAAGCATTGCGCAAGCATTTCGGCGATGAGGTACCGCTGATGGTCGACGTCAATCAGCAATGGGACCGTACCACGGCATTGCGAGTAGGGCGCGAGCTGGAACAATACAAGCTGGAGTGGATCGAGGAGCCGCTTGACGCTCACGACGTGGCCGGTCACGCCGCGCTGGCCGCACAGCTGGACACGCCGATCGGTACGGGAGAAATGCTTACCAGCGCCACCGAAGCGCTGGGGTATGTCGAAACCGGTGCGGTGGACGTGATCATGCATGACGCGCCACGCCTGGGTGGCATCACGCCGTTTCTCAAGGTGGCGAATGCGGCCGAGATGCGCGGCATGGTCATGGCCCCTCATTTTGTCATGGAGATTCACCTGCATCTTGCCGCCGCCTATGAGCATCAGACCTGGGTCGAGCACTTCGAATGGTTGGAGCCCGCCTTCAACGAGCGCCTGGAAATACGAGATGGGCAGATGATCGTCCCGAACCGACCGGGCTTGGGGCTGAGTCTAAGCGAGAAGATAGCGGGCTGGACCCAGGTTCAAGTAGAGATTGGCATGCGCGCCTGAACGAAAGACCGCGCCCTCGGGCGCGGTCTTGGTATCGCTGCAATAGCCGAGCGCCCGCCGCAGCGGGCTTGGCATGGGTAACTCAGGTTTCCTGCAGTCTGGCGGTAGCACCTTTGCGACTGCGTAGGGCGCTGAACAGATGCCAGGCCACTGAAGCCAGAGCCAGGAAGAGAAATCCAGCGGAAATCGGATTGGTTAGGAAGCCCATGAAACTGCCGTCGGACAACATCAAGCCACGCCGCAAATTGGTCTCTGCCATTGGGCCCAGGATGAAGCCAATGATGAACGGCGCGGCTGGCATCCCGCCTTTGACGAAGCCATAGCCGATCAGGCCAAACAGCAAAATGGTCCAGACGTCGAAGACACGACTACTCAGCCCGAACGCACCCACCACGCACAACACCAGGATGATCGGCAGCAGGATGTGCTTGGGCACTGCCAGCAGCTTGATGAAGATGCGCAGGCCGTAGAACTCCAGAACCAGCATCATCACCGAAGCGAGGATCAGCGCCGCGAAGATGGTGTACACCAGCGCGCCCTGGCTGATGAACAACAGCGGGCCGGGTTGGATACCGTGGATCATGAAGCCGCCCAGCAGAATCGCAGTCACCGTGTCGCCGGGGATGCCGAGGGTCATCAGCGGGATCATGGCACTGCCGATCCCGGCGTTGTTGGCGGTTTCACTGGCGACAACACCGTCCACGGCACCCTTGCCGAATTGCTCCGGGTGCTTGGAGCGTTTCTTGGCGATGATGTAGGACACGATGTTCGAGGTACCGGCACCGATTCCCGGCAGGATGCCGATACCGATGCCTATCAGTGCGGAGCGAAACGCGTTGGGAATCTGCCCGAAGAATTCCTTGAGCGAGAAACCAAAGCCTTTGACACCCTTCATGCTCACCGAGGCGATCTTGCTTTTATGTGCTGCTCTGCCGGTCTCGGCGATCTTGATCACCTCCGCCACGGCGAACATGCCGATCATTACCGTGAGCATTGCGAAGCCGCCGTTGAGGTTCGGCGAATCGAACGTAAAGCGGCGGATAGCGTCGACCGGGGCAATACCTACCGTTGAAAACGCGAAACCAAGGGTGCCGGCGTAGATGCCCTTGAGCAGCGAGCCGGTGGACAGCGTAGCAATGAGCGTCAGGGAAAAGATTGCGATGGAAAAGTATTCATGCGGCCCGAAACGCAGGGCAACTTTCGCCAGCGAGGGAGCAATGGACATCAATGCCACGATACTGAAGATAGTGCCCAGGAAGGAAAAGACCACGCCCACGCCCAGCGCTTTGAGGCCTTCGCCTTTCTCCATCATCGGTCCGCCGTCGAAGGTCGTCGCGATGGATGCAGGTGTGCCGGGTATTTTCAGCAAAATGGCTGAGATCAGGCCGCCGGATGTTGCGCCGATGAACAGCGCCACCAACAACGACAGACCCGCAGCGGGGCCCATGGTGTAGGTCAGCGGCAGGCACAGGGCAATCGCCATGGTCGCCGAAAGCCCAGGGACCGCACCAAAGACGATGCCGACTGCAACGCCAATGGTGATCAGGATAAAGATGTACGGAGAAAAAACCGCGCCAAAGCCGGCCTGCAGTAGTTCGAACATGGCCGCCCCCTAGATTTTCAGAAAGCCGGTCGGGAGCATCAGATCGAAGCCCTGCCGGAAAGTGAAGAAGATCAAGGCGGAAGTGATGACCGCAATGATGATGTAGGTGAGGTGGTTGATCTTCTGCTCGCGAGGGGTGATGACGATGAACTGCGCGTACAGATAGAGCACGGTCATGATCGGGAAACCGACCTTTTGCAGCAGGGCGACATACACCGCAATCAGGCCCAGCGTCTTGAACACGGTGGGATAGTCCGGTGGCGTGGCGGCAGAGGGGTCAGCCTCGGCATCAGGGTCAGCAGGTGGCTGGGTCGCCTTGGTCGCAGCCAACAGTTGCAATACGCCCAGCAGGCACAGCCCAACAGACAGGACGTAGGGAACGGTAGAAGCGTCGATAAAACCTTTGCGCGGAAGATTGATCGTCAGGAACAGGTAGAACAGGCCAGCGCCGAGCATCAGGGCTCCGACCAGTAACTCCTTTCTCTTGTAGGTATCCATGGGGACAGCTCTCGATTCAGAGGAAAGGCTGCCGGGCGTAGCGGGTACGCCCGGCATTGTGCGCCGAGCGTTACTTGCTCTGACGCAGTTCGTCCTTGTACTTCATGAAGTCTTCGCGGGTGTTCTTCAGGCGGTCTATCGACTCGTTGGTGTCGAAATAGCTGACCGGTTGCTTGAAGGTCTTGCGCAGTTCTTCCTCGTACTCAGGCATCTCGGTGATCTGCTTCACGATGCCGGACATCTTTTCGATGATGGCTGGGTCGGTGCCGTCCGGGAACGCCACGATGTAGGGCTTTTCCATGACGAAGTTGACGCCTTGCTCCTTGAAGGTCGGCACGTCACCGAGCAGCGGGTTGCGCTCCTCGTTGGGTTGGCCCAGCGCAACCATCTCGCCACTGGTCACATAGTCCTGTACCGAGCCATAGCTGATCGCGGCGAGGTCGATACGGTCACCCAGCAGGGCGACGACTTTCTCGGACACCGTGCCGGCGTCGACCATTTTCAGTTCGGTATCAGTCAGGCCTTCGAACATCAGGCCCTGCAGGTGGGAGTAGCTACCCATCTCGGTGCCGTAGGTAACGCTGCTTGGCTCGGCTTTGGACTTGGAGATCAGGTCTTCCAATGACTTCAGACCAGAACTTTTCGATGCGACGAACACCGTGCCCTTGTCGACGCCGGCGATGCAGCAGATGTCGAACGCGTCCAGGCTGTCCTTGGTCAGACCGGCGACCTCGTTGACGATCATCTGCCCGGTATGGGTAAAGAGAATAGTGTTGCCGTCCGGATCGGCCTGCTTGACCTGTTCCGCAGCGAGTGTGCCGCCACCGCCCGCGACGTTGGTGATGACCATCGGTTCGCCGGTGATCTTGGTGAAGTACTTGGCCATCGTGCGGGCGTTGAAGTCGGTATCACCACCAGCATTGGCGATGACGACGACCTGTACCGGCCGAGTGGGCCACTCGGTTTCAGCAGCATAGGCATTGCTGACGGCAGTGGCGAGGAGGGCGGAAGCGAGGGAGGCGCTTATGATTTTTTTCATTGTATGTCTCTCCGGTGGTTGGGTTGCGGCGCTTGGTTTCTCTTTTAAGTACTTCTTTCTATTACTCACGACCCACGCTGGGTTGTTTGGGATCGTATTTCCAGCCAGGGATCAGGTATTGCATGGCCATGGCGTCGTCCCGAGCACTTGTGCCGACCTTCTTGTACAGCTCATGGGCAGCCATGATCCGGTCCATGTCCGGCTCAATACCAAGCCCCGGTTTCTGTGGCACTTGAACGGCACCGTCCACAATCTGCAACGGTTCGCGGGTCAGGCGCTCCTGGCCTTCCTGCCAGATCCAGTGAGTGTCGATGGCAGTGATATTGCCCGGCGCTGCCGCCGCTGCATGAGTGAACATCGCCAGCGAGACATCGAAGTGATTGTTTGAATGCGAGCCCCAGGTCAGACCGAACTGCTCACACATCTGAGCGAGGCGTACAGAGCCCTGCATGGTCCAGAAATGCGGATCCGCCAAGGGGATATCGACGGCTTCGAGACGCAGTGAGTGACCCATCTGACGCCAGTCGGTCGCGACCATATTGGTGGCGGTGGGGATACCAGTAGCGCGCTTGAACTCGGCCATGATCTCGCGACCGGAATAACCGTTTTCCGGACCGCATGGGTCCTCGGCGTAGGAAAGGATATGGCCCTGGCCCTTGCACAGCTCGACGGCTTCGGCTAATGACCAGGCACCGTTCGGGTCCAGCGTCACACGAGCATCCGGAAAGCGCGACTTGATGCCAGCGATTGCCTGCATCTCTTCACTGCCGCGCATCACGCCGCCCTTGAGCTTGAAATCCTTGAAGCCATAGCGCGCTGTGGCGGCCTCGGCCAGCCGGACGATGGAGGCCGGCGTAACGGCTTCCTGGTGTCGAATGTGATACCACTCATCAGCCGCGCCGCTGCCGGCCAGGTAGGGCAGGTCGGTACGGGTGCGATCACCTATATAGAAGAGGTAAGCCAGCATGGGTACGCTGTCGCGCTGTTGGCCGCTGCCGAGCAGTTCCGCCACCGGCACATCCAGATGCTGGCCGAGCAGATCGAGGAGGGCGGCTTCGACTGCGGTGATAACGTTATCCAGGCGAAGGTTGATCTCATGCGGCTGCTTCAGGACAGCTGCTTCGGCTTCAGATGTGACCTCGTGCTGTGTAGCCTGCGGCCCCTTTGCCGAACCGCCGGCAATGCCGCGCCGCAATGCGTTGAGAATCCCGTTGTATCGACCAATTGGCTGGCCAACTACCAGACCTTTGGTTCGTTCCAGTGCCTGGCGAATACCTTCACCACCTGGTACTTCGCCGATGCCCGTGCGCCCGGCGCTGTCCGTAAGGATTACCAGGTTCCGGGTGAAGTAGGGGGCGTGGGCGCCACACAGGTTCAGAAGCATACTGTCGTAACCCGCAACCGGGATGACCTGCATGTTCTTGACAACTGGCGTCGCCGATTTTGTGTCTTGCATCTGCTGTCTTGCTCCTGATTGTTTTTGTGAGCGATTTAGCTAGGCAACGCCTAAAGGCGCGAGGGTTCTCTAGAGAGCTTTGCCTTCTTACAGGCAGTGTCGGTCCAACTGGTAAGCTTTTGAAACGGGGCGGTTTGACCCGTCTGTAGAGCTGCCTTTAGCCACTATGGCCCGCGGCGATGAAACAGCGACGCACACTAGCTGCCTGGCGAAGGTATTTGCTCGATTGGCCTGAACGAGGCAGAGCAAGAGGTTAGCGAAGCGAGACACCGCAGGTTGAATCATGGCTTTATGGCTCTGGTTGTTCTTTATGTCATACGTTGTCGTATGACTTGATGAGATTTTTATCAGTGCGTTTCATGGTTGTCAAATCAATGCAACAAAGTAATCGGCTCCCTATGACCCGCCGGTCATCGGTTTGTTCTGACAGCATTTGTCCATGCTCGTCCGTTAGTATTTTTGCCGCGGCGGCAAGCGCAGGTTGCAAAGTACGTCTACAAAGAAAGCAGGGTAAAAATCTTCCACAAAGAGGTAGCGCGACCTCAGGTTGTACGATAACGTATCTCCCAAGGCTGAGGCCCTACTTCATATCCCTTTTTTGCTCCACAGGATGCTCAAAACAATGAACCCACAAGAACTGAAGGCCATCCTCTCGTCTGGTTTGCTGTCTTTCCCAGTTACTGACTTTGACCAGCAGGGCGACTTCAGCCGTGCCGGCTACATCAAGCGACTGGAGTGGCTGGCACCTTACGGCGCAACAGCATTGTTTGCCGCGGGCGGCACAGGCGAGTTCTTCTCGCTGACCCCGCAGGAATACCCGGACATCATCAAGACCGCTGTTGATACCTGTGCCGGTCAGGTGCCGATCCTCGCAGGCGTTGGCGGCCCAACCCGTCAGGCCATCGCCTACGCGCAGGAAGCAGAACGCCTCGGTGCGAAGGGGCTGCTGCTGCTTCCGCACTACCTGACCGAAGCGAGTCAGGAAGGCGTCGCACGCCACGTGGAAGAGGTGTGCAAGTCGGTCAACATCGGTGTAGTGGTCTATAACCGCAACGTGTGCCGTCTGACCGCGCCGCTGCTCGAGCAGCTGGCCGAGCGCTGCCCGAACCTCATCGGCTACAAGGATGGTCTTGGCGATATCGAGCTGATGGTTTCCATCCGCCGTCGCCTGGGTGACCGCCTGACTTATCTGGGTGGTTTGCCAACCGCAGAAGTTTACGCCGCTGCCTACAAGGCACTGGGCGTGCCGGTCTATTCTTCGGCAGTCTTCAATTTTGTACCGAAGCTGGCGATGGATTTTTACGCTGCCATTGCCCGTGATGATGAAGCAACCGTCGGCAAGCTGATCGACGATTTCTTCCTGCCGTACCTCGACATCCGCAACCGTTGCAAAGGCTATGCGGTCAGTATCGTCAAGGCTGGCGCGAAGATCGCCGGTTACGACGCAGGCCCTGTTCGTGCGCCCCTGACCGACCTGCGCCCGGATGAGTACGAAGCCCTTGCCGCGCTGATCGAGAAGCAAGGCGCGCAGTAACCGTACGTCAGACCTATCACTCGCCCCAAACCGCCGCAACCGCTGCCTCCATCGATACCAGGCAGTGCGGCGGACCTCACCAAGGAGAGCGCTACGTGGCAGACGCAAAGCAATATGACAATTACATCGATGGCCAATGGGTAGCTGGCAAGAATTACCAGGCCAACATCAACCCGTCCGACCTGTCGGACGTTATCGGCGAATACGCCCAGGCAGACGCTTCGCAGGTCGAAGCGGCCATCGCCGCCGCACGCAAGGCCTTCCCGGCGTGGGCCACCTTCGGTATCCAGGCGCGTGCCGATGCCCTGGAAAAAGTCGGGCTGGAAATCCTCGCCCGTCGCGAAGAACTGGGCAATCTGCTGGCTCGCGAAGAGGGCAAGACCCTCCCGGAAGCCATTGGTGAAGTCACACGCGCCGGCAACATCTTCAAATACTTCGCTGGTGAATGCCTGCGTCAGGCTGGAGAGACACTGCAGTCGGTCCGTCCGGGCGTCAGCGTTGAGGTCACTCGTGAACCCCTGGGCGTGATCGGCCTGATCACCCCGTGGAATTTCCCGATTGCGATTCCGGCGTGGAAGATTGCTCCGGCGCTGGCCTACGGCAACTGTGTCGTGATCAAGCCGGCCGATCTGGTTCCCGGCTGCGCCTGGGCCATCGCAGAAATCATCTCGCGTGCGGGCTTCCCGGCCGGCGTGTTCAACCTGGTGATGGGCAAGGGCCGCGAAGTTGGCGAAGCCATTGTCAACGACAAGCGCGTCGACGGCGTCAGCTTCACCGGTTCGGTGGGTGTCGGTCGCGGCATCGCGGCGACTTGCGTGGGTCGTCAGGCCAAGGTCCAGCTGGAAATGGGCGGCAAGAATCCGCAGATTATCCTGGATGACGCGGATCTTACGACGGCCGTAGAACTCGCGACTCAAAGCGCGTTCTATTCGACCGGCCAGCGTTGCACGGCCTCCAGCCGCATCATCGTTACCGAAGGCATCTACGATCGTTTCGTCGAGGCCATGATCGAGCGCATCAAGAAGATCAAGGTCGGTTCGGCACTGGAGCAGGGCGTAGACGTCGGCCCGGTTGTTTCTCAGGCTCAGTTGGACCAGGACCTGAAATACATCGAGATCGGCAAGCAAGAGGGCGCACGCCTGGCTTGCGGCGGTGAGCGCGTCACGTGCGGCACTGAAGGCTATTACCTGGCACCAACGCTGTTCGTCGACAGCACGCCAGACATGCGCATCAGCCGCGAAGAGATCTTCGGGCCGGTGGCCAACGTGGTAAAGGTCAAGGACTACGATGAAGCGCTGGCGATGGCCAACGACACCGAGTTCGGCCTGTCTGCAGGCATTTGCACCACCTCCTTGAAGTACGCCAACCACTTCAAGCGTCACTCCCAGGCGGGGATGGTGATGGTCAACCTGCCAACCGCCGGCGTGGACTATCACGTGCCGTTCGGCGGGCGCAAAGGGTCTTCCTATGGCCCGCGCGAGCAGGGTCGCTACGCCCAGGAGTTCTACACCACGGTGAAGACTACCTACATCGGCTGAGCAAGCCGAGTCGCTACAGGGCGGAAATCGTCCGGGTCGCCTAGCGGCTCGGCGGTTTTCGCCACCGCAACACATCGTTCCACCGCAACGCGGACCATAAGAACAAAAGAGAGACACATATGAATAATTCTGTGAATCAGGGTGCTCCGGTCATCACCGAACTTCGAGTGGTTCCGGTTGCAGGGCAAGACAGTATGCTGCTCAACCTGAGTGGCGCCCATGGTCCGTACTTCACCCGTAACATCCTTATTCTCAAGGACAGCGCCGGCAACACTGGAGTCGGCGAAGTCCCCGGCGGCGAGGCGATCCGCAAGACGCTGGATGATGCTCGCGCCATCCTGCTCGGCCAGTCGGTCGGCAATTTCAATGGTCTGCTGAACCAGGCGCGCAAGGCGTTCGCCGACCGCGACGTCGCGGGCCGCGGCCTTCAAACGTTCGACCTGCGTATCGCCATTCATGCCATCACCGCAATCGAATCGGCACTGCTCGACCTGCTCGGCCAGCACCTGAACGTCCCGGTTGCTGCGCTGCTTGGTGACGGACAACAGCGAGACGAAGTCGAGATGCTCGGCTATCTGTTCTTCATTGCCGATCGCAATAAGACTGATCTCGGCTACCGCGACGAGTCGGACGCCAGCGACAACTGGTTCCGCGTGCGCAATGAAGAAGCACTGACGCCCGAGACCGTTGTACGACAGGCTGAAGCGGCGTACGAGCGCTACGGCTTCAAGGACTTCAAGCTCAAGGGCGGCGTGCTGCCGGGCCGTGAGGAGGTCAAGGCGATTCGCGCGCTGGCCGAGCGTTTCCCCGATGCCCGCATTACGCTGGACCCCAACGGTGCCTGGTCGCTGGCCGAAGCCATTGATCTGTGCAAGGACTTGCACGGTGTGTTGGCTTACGCCGAAGACCCTTGCGGCGCCGAGAACGGCTATTCCGGCCGCGAAGTGATGGCCGAGTTCCGCCGCGCCACCGGCCTGCCGACTGCCACCAACATGATCGCGACCGATTGGCGGCAGATGGGCCATACCATTCAGCTCAATTCCGTGGACATCCCGCTGGCCGACCCGCATTTCTGGACCATGAGCGGCTCGGTACGCGTCGCGCAGATGTGCAACGACTGGGGCCTGACCTGGGGCTCGCACTCGAACAATCACTTCGACATTTCCCTGGCGATGTTCACCCACGTAGCCGCTGCAGCGCCCGGTAAGATCACCGCGATCGATACCCATTGGATTTGGCAGGACGGCCAATACCTGACTCGCGAGCCGCTGCAGATCGTCGGGGGCAAGGTTGCTGTTCCGGCCAAGGCGGGCCTGGGCGTTGAACTGGACGAAGATGCACTGCAGAAAGCGCACGAGCTGTACCTGGAAAAAGGCCTAGGCGCACGCGATGACGCAATCGCCATGCAGTACCTGATCCCGAACTGGACGTTCAACAACAAGAAGCCGTGCATGGTGCGTTGAACCAGCAGAACGGCTCGCTCCTACATGCGACGCTACCGTCAGTGTAGGCGCGGGCCCTCCCGCGATAGAACCTCGCAGCACCGCACCGACTATAAAAAACCGGGCCATACCGGAGACCAAGAATGAACGAAACCGTGGAACTGATTCAGCATCAGGATTCGCCGCGTTACATCCGCCTCAACGAGGCAGACAACGTGGCTGTGGTAGTCAACGATGGTGGTGTGCCGACCGGTGCCCGGTTCGAAGACGGATTGGTCACTGTCGAGTCGGTGCCACAGAGCCACAAGGTTGCGCTGGAGGACATGGCTGTAGACCAGCCGGTGCGCCGTTACGGTCAGATCATCGGCTACGCGCTTGAACCCATTGCTCGCGGGTCGTGGGTTAAGGAGACGCAGCTGCGCATGCCATCCGCGCCGCCTCTCGACAGCCTGCCTATGGCTGACGCCGTGCCGCAACGGCTGGAGCCGCTCGAGGGCTTTACCTTCGAGGGTTACCGCAACGCTGACGGAACAGTCGGTACGCGCAATGTGCTTGGCATTACCACGACCGTTCAGTGCGTGACCGGCGTGCTCGATTATGCCGTAGCACGCATCCGCAGGGAGCTGCTGCCGAAATACCCGAACGTAGACGACGTAGTAGCGCTGACGCACAGCTACGGCTGCGGCGTCGCGATCAACGCCAAAGACGCCTATATCCCGATTCGCACCGTCCGCAATCTGGCGCGCAACCCCAACCTCGGTGGCGAAGCCCTGGTCATCAGCCTTGGCTGCGAAAAGCTGCAGGCCGAGCAGGTCATGCACGAGGGCGACGCATCGGTCGATCTCAGCGAGCCCTGGCTGTACCGCTTGCAGGACTCCAATACCGGCTTTGGCGAGATGATCGAACAGATCATGGCGCTCGCAGAGGCTCGTCTGCAAAAGCTCAACCGTCGTCAGCGCGAGACGGTTCCTGCCTCGGAATTGGTCCTTGGGATGCAGTGCGGCGGCAGTGATGCCTTTTCCGGAATTACCGCCAATCCGGCCCTGGGCTATGCATCGGACCTGCTGATCCGAGCAGGCGCCACGGTAATGTTCTCCGAAGTCACCGAGGTACGCGACGCGATCTATATGCTTACGTCCCGCGCTGAAACCCCAGAGGTCGCCGAAGCGCTTGTTCGCGAGATGGACTGGTACGACCAGTACTTGGAACGCGGCGCAGCCGATCGCAGTGCCAACACCACGCCCGGTAACAAGAAGGGCGGGTTGTCCAACATCGTCGAGAAGTCACTTGGCTCTATCGTCAAATCCGGTAGCAGCGCAATCAACGGCGTACTCGGCCCAGGCGAGCGCTTCGCCAGCAAAGGCCTGATCTATTGCGCGACCCCGGCGAGCGACTTCGTCTGTGGAACGCTGCAGTTGGCGGCCGGTATGAACCTGCACGTGTTCACGACCGGTCGCGGCACGCCCTACGGGCTAGCCATGGCTCCGGTGGTAAAGGTCTCGACCCGTACCGAATTGGCCGAGCGCTGGCCTGATCTGATCGATGTGGACGCCGGCCGTATCGCCACTGGCCGTTCTAACATCGAGGAGCTGGGTTGGGAGCTGTTTCACTACTACCTGGACGTTGCCAGCGGTCACAAGAAAACCTGGGCCGAGCAGCACCGTATTCATAACGACATCACCTTGTTCAATCCGGCTCCGATTACCTGAACCCGGCATAGTCAGCGCACCCGCGCGGTGCGCCGTTTCCGTAATCCGCCGTCAGGAAAAACGATATGAGCACGCTGCCGGACGACTTCATTCGCGAGATCAAGACCGTGGTTGGCGAAGCCGGCATGGTCTGCGATGCCGAACGGATGCAAAGCTACCTGAGCGACTGGCGCAACGCCTATCACGGCAAAGCCGCGATGGTGGTCCGGCCGGCCAGTACCGAACAGGTCGCAGCCGTGTTGCGGCTGTGCAACAGATACGAGGTCGCAGTGGTGCCGCAGGGTGGGAATACCGGCTTGTGTGGTGGCTCGATTCCGGACGCGAGCGGTACGCAAGTCGTGATGTCCATGACGCGGATGAACCAGATTCGCGACGTCGATGCGGTAAACGAGACCATTACCGTCGAAGCAGGGGTGATCCTGCAGAAGGTCCAAGAGGCTGCTGCAGAAGCAGGGCGGCTATTTCCACTGTCCTTGGGCGCAGAAGGCAGCTGCACCCTCGGCGGTAACCTGGCGACGAACGCAGGCGGCACCGCCGTGCTGCGATACGGCAACATGCGAGACCTCACGCTGGGCCTGGAAGTGGTGCTGCCGGACGGCAAGATCTGGAATGGCCTGCGCGGGCTGCGCAAGGACAATACGGGCTACGATCTGAAACACCTGTTCATAGGCTCGGAGGGCACACTGGGCATTATCACTGCGGCCGTGCTAAAGCTCTATCCAGGGGTGCGCAGCATGACGACCGCTTGGGTAGCGCTGCCCAGCGCGGACGCTGCGGTCCAGCTGATCGGCCTCGTTCGTGGCCTGTGTGGCGATAGGCTTACGGGGTTCGAATTGATGTCCCGACAAAGCGTCGAATTCGTGCTGCGTCACGTCGCCGGCTGCACCGACCCCTTTGCTGAAGCTCATAGCTGGTACGTGCTTATCGAGCTTAGCGATACGCAACCTGAAGCGTCTCTGAACGAGTTGCTTGAAGTCGCAATCGGTGAAGCCTTTGAGCATGGTCTGGTCGCTGACGCTGTGCTGGCAGGCAGCGAGGCTCAAGTCGCGGCGTTGTGGGCCATTCGAGAAGGTATTTCCGAGGCGCAGAATCATGAGGGCCCAAGCCTCAAACACGATATCAGCGTACCGGTGAGCGCCATCCCGGCCTTTATCAAGTCGACAGATCAGCACCTGCTCGATCGGTTTCCAGGGGTGAGGATCGTAGCCTACGGTCATGTCGGCGACGGGAATCTGCATTACAACATCAGCAAGCCAGTCGGAACTGACGATGCTGCCTTCAAGGCGCAGCATGAGGCGATCATGCATGTCATCTACGAGGCGACCACCCGATTCCACGGCAGTATCAGCGCCGAGCATGGACTGGGGCAGGCCAAGCGCGCCGCTGCCAATCTGTACAAGGACCCACTGGAACTCGGTTTGATGCGCGCGATCAAGACTACGCTAGACCCAAAAGGCTTGATGAACCCAGGCAAGGTGCTCTGACAGGCCGCCACGCTGTTCAACACATCGAGGTAAACCCGTGACCTGCATACTCCAAATTGGCCCACTGACCGAACGTTTCAACCGTGGCCTGGCGGCACAGCATGAGGTGCTGCGTTTCTGGGAGGACGGGGCTGATGCGTTGATTGACCAGCTTGCCGAGCGCATCGATGTCGTTGTGACATCCGGTCGTTTCGGCTGTACGGCAGGGCTGATCGAGCGCCTGCCCAACCTGCGCGCGATCATCAGTTTTGGGGTTGGTTACGACGCCATCGACGTGGCTGCCGCCCGAGCACGAGGTATCCAGGTGAGTAACACACCTGACGTACTCAACGACTGCGTGGCGGATCTGGCGTTCGGGTTGATTATCGACACTGCAAGGCAGATGTCGCGTGCCGACCGTTTCGTGCGCGCGGGTGAGTGGCCCTCTGGCGGCTTGCCGTTGGCGACGCAAGTCAGTGGGAAGCGGCTGGGTATCGTCGGCCTGGGCCGCATCGGTGAAACGGTCGCCAAGCGGTCGACTGGCTTCGACATGCAGGTGCGCTACCACAATCGCCGACCCGTTGAGGACAGCGCTTACGGCTATGAAGCCAATCTGGTCGAATTGGCCCAATGGAGCGACTTTCTGGTTCTGACCTGTCCTGGTGGCGAGAGCACTCGCAACCTGATAAATCGAGAGGTGCTCGATGCGCTTGGGGCGAAGGGCATCCTGATCAACGTCTCCCGCGGCTCCGTCGTGGACGAGCCGGCCTTGATCGAAGCGCTGACAGAAGGGCGTCTGGGCGGCGCTGGCCTCGATGTGTACGCCCATGAGCCCAAGGTGCCGAAGGCTCTGATCGATCTGCCAAATGTCGTCCTGCTGCCGCACATTGGTAGCGCCACCGAGGAAACCCGGCTGGCAATGGAAGAATTGCTGTTCGCCAACCTGCGTGCGTTTCTCGAACGCGGTGAGGTGCTGACGGCTGTCTGAGCGGACACACCCGTGCGCTTCAGATGATCTGGCGACCTCGGTCGCCGAAAGACCCTGGTCATAAGCTTCGGTCAGACAACTGCAGAGTGACATCTTTTGGCGCCTAACGCCGCGAGCCACAAGCCCGTAGGTGCGAGGCGCCATATCAATTCAACCCGCGAGCGATACGGCTACCTCAGGAGAATTTGCATGCCTGACCTAAACCCAGATCTGACGGAGGTCGAGCTCCAGCACGGTTCACTTCGGCTATCGGTTTGCCCGGCGTTGGGCGGTGCGATCACCCGATTGAGCATTGACGGCACCGACCTTCTTCGGCCCTGGGACGGCTCCGACAGCGTGCGGCGTACCGGCTGTTTTGTGCTTGCCCCTTTTTCCAATCGAGTCGGTGAGGCTGCATTTGAGCATGACGGCCAGCGTTACCCGCTGCGCAGACTGTCTGAGGAACACCCCCTGCCGATTCACGGCGTTGCGTGGAAGCGTGCCTGGTCCATTACAGAGCAGAACTCCACCAGCCTTTGTCTGACGTTCACGCATCAGCCGGAAGGGGATAGCGTGCTCGACTGGCCGTTCGCGTTCGAATTGGAACACCAGATAACGCTGGTCGATAACGGCGTCTCGCTGCAACTGAAGCTGCGGAACATCGACTGCCGATCAATGCCGGCCGGGCTTGGCTGGCATCCTTATTTCCCTCGCCGTGAGGCGTGTCGGTTGCGGTTCGAGGCGCAAAGCGTCTGGCAGAACGACGAACGAAACCTGCCTTCGAAAATGACACCGATCCCTGCGGAATGGGACTTCTCGACTGAAAAGCCACTGCAGCAGCCAGGCCTGGATAACTGCTTCGCAGGACGCAGCGAACCTGTGTCCATCCGCTGGCCGAACGAAGGGGTTGAGCTGACCATGCACGCCAGCGAGGCGCTCGATCACCTTGTCGTGTTTACCCCGCCGGTGGAGATGGGCTTCTTTGCGGTCGAGCCTGTTTCGCATGCCAACAACGCGCTCAGCATGGATGATCCGGCCGCGAACGGCATTTGCACGCTGGCCCCTGGGGAGGCCATGCAGGTCAGTTGCAGGTTTGCGATAGCCCGCACGTGATCCCTCGGCTGCTAGGTCACTTTATGCATGCAGTGGCTGGCTAATGGTTTTTGCCTAAACCGGATAACCGATACCAAAGACAGCTGGCTCGCTGGCCCTCGGCGGCCGGCGCTGCATCTGTTCATATACCGGACTCGCTCGTCCTGCATCGACCAGAGCGTCGGGTTAGCCTGTCAGCTAGAGTCCCATCCCTGTTGTCGCAGCAATCGAAAATATCGTCAGCGCTTTTCAGCGGTAGAAAAAAAGCCCGTCATTAAGACGGGCGAAAGTTTCCGCAACAGGAGCGAGGAGTGTTGCGTCCAGCGTGGTGGTGACGCTTACAGAATCGAGATGGGGTAGTTGATGATCAGACGATTCTCGTCGAACTCGTTGGAGCTGTAGTCACGACGCATGCTGGAGTTACGCCACTTGATGTTCAGATTCTTCAACGCACCGCTCTGAACGGTGTAAGCCAGTTCCGACTCGCGACCCCATTCCTCACCGTCATCGCCGCTTGCAGTCCGGATGTTGTCGCCGCTGATGTAGCGGTTCATCAAGACCAGGCCTGGAATGCCGACGCCCGCGAAGTTGTAGTCATGACGAACCTGCCATGAGCGCTCTTCAGCCGCGTCGTAGGCAGAGTTGAAGCTGTCGTTTGCCAGCGAACCACCGCTGGTACCGTTGACGCGCATCCACTGATCACCGCTGACTTTCTGCAGGCCGACATAGAAGGTGTTGGCACCGGCTTGCAGGCCGAACAGACCGGAATAGGTCTTGTTGTCCAGATCGCCAGCCAGAGCGCTGCCTTCATCCTTACCGGTAAAGTAGCCAAGGTTCGCTGTAAGAGCGAAGTCTTCTCCGAGCGGCTGCACGTGCAGCAGTTGAACGTAGCTCTGCTGGTAGATGTCTTCGAGACGGGCGTGCCACAGGCCGACCTTCGTCTTGTCGGTGAACATATATTCACCACCGGCGAAGTTGAAGCGATCCGAGCTGGCGCCACCAAAGACCATGTCTTCCATGCTGGCGTCATCACGCGTGCTGTTCTGGCGCATCTGGCCGCCGAACAGCGATAGGTTATCGAATTCTCTGGATGTGATCATGCCGCCCTGGAAGGTCTGAGGCAGCGAGCGGCCATCATCGGCCCGCAGCACCGGCACCACGACTTGCCACTCACCAACACGCAGCTCGGTTTCCGACACCTTTGCCTTGGCGGCAACCGCGATGCGACCAAAGTCATCAGCAGGGTGGCGATCAGCACCTCGACCGTTGGTGGGCAGTAGACCGGTTCCGTAGGTACCGCCACCGCCGTCGAGCTTGACCGCGACACCGGCCAATACGTCTACACCAAAGCCGATCGGGCCGGGGGTGTAGCCGGACTGAGCGTTCAGAATGAAACTCTGGGTCCATTCTTCGGCCTTGTTCTGGCCACCGTTATACGCCGGATCGACGAAGTTGCGGTTGATATAGAAATTACGAGCGTTGAGGGCGACTTTGCTGCCTTCGACAAAACCGTCCGCTGCTTGAGCTACGGCTGGAATGCCAAGCGCCAGCGAAAGCGTGCCAGCGAATACAGCGGCAGACAGTGGGTTGCGTGGGGTCATTGTTGTTGTGCTCCCTTGTTTAAGTAATCCGCCACGCACGGACATAGCCTAAAGCGAAGCGGGGTATAGCGCGGCCGAAGTTTGGCGCTGTCGCACTGAAGATAAGTTATCGGTTGTCATACGACGTAACGGATTATGGCTTTCGCCCAGACCTTGTCAATTCATTTGTAAAGAATTGTTAGGGTGTTAGACCTTGGTCTAGTGACGGTTATGCTGGCCATTCTGTCAGCGAGCGCAGTGCTGCAGCTCTTTGCCAGATCATTTGAGAGATCAGATGACCTGGCAATCCAGAGCAGCCGTCAGGAGGAGAGATCCCACCACGCCGGGAGGAGTCGTTTGATCTGTGGCTGACCAAAACGGTCGTCGATCAGATGCACCACACCGGCATCCTTCGTGGTTCGGATCACACGACCAGCCGCTTGCACGACCTTCTGCATCCCCGGATACAGGTAGGTGTAGTCGTAGCCGGTGCCAAACAGGCGATCCATGCGCGCCTTCATTTGCTCGTTGACCGGATTGATCTGAGGTAGGCCTAGCGTAGCGACAAACGCACCGATCAAACGATCCCCAGGCAGGTCGATCCCTTCAGAAAACGCACCACCGAGCACCGCAAAACCAATACCGCTGCTGGTCTCGGTAAAGCGTTCGAGAAACGCATTGCGCGCGGTCTCGTGCATGCTCCGGGTCTGCTCCCAGCAAGGCAGGTCGGGATGCTGAGCACGGAGCAGGGCGGTGACCTGTTGCAGGTAGTCGAAGCTGCTGAAGAACGCGAGGTAGTTACCAGGGCGCTTCCAGTATTGATCGGCCAGCAGATCGACAAGGGCCTGAAGTGAGGCGTAACGGTCTCGATAGCGGGTTGATATGTGCCGTACCAGGTGAACGTCGAGCTGCTCGGCCCTGAACGGGGAGTCGACATCGATCCATACGTGCTTGTGCGGCACGCCCAACGTATCGGCGTAGAACCGCTGTGGCGTAAGGGTGGCTGAAAACAGGACACAGGAGCGCGCCTCGAGGATACGCGGAGCCAGGAAGGGGCCAGGCAATACGTTGCGTATGCACAGAACCGAAGCGCGACCACCACTACCTTCAAGCGCCGGGAGGAGCGTGCAGTCGAACAGCGAGTGTTCGCCGAACAACTCAGCCAGGCGGCAGAAATGCATGGCGTCGAAGTACGCCGACTGCAAGGCTGGGTCGAGCCCCGCCGGGTTCTCGCCCAGGTAGTCCGTGATAGCGCTCACGGCCTGCTGCAGCGCATTGATGAGCTTGTGCGGCAGCTCCGGGATCACCTGATAGTCGTTGTTCTGCAGTCGCTGTAGCTCGTTCCAGCAACGCACTACGCGCTCGACGGGGTTCTTGAGCAATGGTGGAGAAGTCTTCCGTAAGGCCTTGAATTTACGGAGATCCAGCTCGGCGCTGAACATGCTCCTGCCGCGCTCCAAGAGGTTGTGGGCTTCATCCACCAGTACGCCAACACGCCATTGGTTTGCCAACGTCAGGCTATAGAGCAGGGCACTCATGTCGAAGTAATAGTTGTAATCACCCACCACCACATCGACCCAGCGAGCCAGCTCCTGGCTGAGGTAATAGGGACAGACCTGATGCGCAAGCGCCACTTCTCGCACGTTCGCCTGATCGAGAAAGGGTTGCGCAATGGCCTGGGCGCGTGCCGCAGGAATCCGGTCATAAAAGCCGCGCGCAAGCGGGCATGACTCTCCATGGCAGGACTTGTCCGGCTGTTCGCAAGCTTTCTCCCTGGCAATGAGTTCCAGGGTGCGCAAGGGCACCGCCCCCTGACTCAGCGTTCTCAACGCATCCAGCGCGAGTTGTCGGCCAGAGGTTTTCGCTGTTAGAAAGAACAGCTTGTCCATCTGTTGACCAGGGATCGCCTTCAACTGCGGGAAGAGCGTAGCAAGGGTTTTACCGATACCCGTTGGCGCTTGCGCCATAAGATGGGTACCGGTGCAGGCGGCTTTGTACACTGCTTCGGCGAGTTGCCGCTGACCGCTGCGGAACTCACCGTAGGGGAACGTCATGACCTTGAGCGACTGGTCACGCTCAGCTCTATGGGCCAATTCCTGTTCCGCCCATACGGTGAAGCGTTGGCACTGCGTTTCGAAAAATACTTTCAGGTCGTCAGCCTTGAACGATTCGACCAGCAACGTTTCCTTCTGGCTGACCACATCGAAATACACCAATGCGATGTTAAGCGACGGCAGCCCGCGCATTTCACAGAGTAACCAACCATAAACCTTGGCCTGCGCCCAATGCAGATGTCGGTGATTGGCAGGCTGACGAGCCAGATCGCCCCGGTAGGTTTTGATCTCCTCCAGCTGGTTCTTCACCGGGTCGTAGCCATCTGCGCGGCCTCGCACGCTGAGCGAGCGGTAGCTTCCCTCAAGGGTCACCTCGCGCTCATAACCCTCTCCGCGACGGGCCGTGACAGTCGTATGGCCGGCGATGCCTTCCAGCGCGGTCGGTGAGGGGGTGAAGCGCAAATCCAGATCGCCTTGTTTAGCGGTGAACTCGCACAGTGCGCGAACGGCAACCCGGTAGCTCAAGCCGCAGCCTCGTTCCACTGCACATAACAAACGGAGATCGGCACGTGATGATGCAAGGCAAAGTCGATCCAGCGCTTCTGATTGTCCTGCAGCCGGTCGCCTGGCCCTTTCACTTCGATCAACCGATAGCGCTGCTCATCGGGGAAGAATTGGACAAGGTCCGGCAGGCCACTGCGATGGTTGGGGACGTCCAGCAGGATGCGTTGGAAGAATGCACGCAGGTGTTCTGCTGGAATGCAGTCGAGCGCCAGTTCCAGCAAAGCTTCATCGAACAGCCCCCAGCTGACAAACTGGGATTGAAGGCCGAATTTCTGCTGGTAAGCCTTTCGAATGCAATCGCGGTATTCCTCGGTTCCGAGTTTGCTCAAGCACTCGCTGAACAGCTCAGCTCGGCGGCTGTGAAAGTCCGGACGCCCAAGGTCTGCCGGACCTGAATGAAACGGATGAAAGAACGCGCCGGGCAGCGGTGCAAAGATCGCTTCCCAGCACAGCAGGCCGAGCAAGGAATTGATCAGCGCATTCTCGACATAGTAGACGGGCGCATCGCTTCGGGTCAGGTGCTCACGCACTGCATGCTCGACGCTAAGCCCATTCGGTCGGAGCAGGCTCAGGTCGATTCGTTCCGGCTGGGCCATCACCTGTTTGCGCTGAGCCGTATCGCCGAGGGTTCGCCGCAAGCGCGGAAGGATGCGCTGTAACTGCTGGGCTTCATGCTCGCTCTCAGGTGCGGCCTCCGCCGTAAGAGCCAGATTCAACGCTGCCTCCGGTTGGTCATGGCGTTCCAGCACCCGGATTGCGCGTTCACGGGCACCGGGATAACCGTTGGCGGCGTGTAGTTTCAGCGCCAGGGGCCAGTCACCGTCGCGCTCGCACTGCCTGCCGAGGGTCAGCAAGAGCTTGCCTCGGCGATTCTCCAGCCACTCGTTGGTGTAACGATCCGTGGGCAGATCAAGTAGCACCGTTTCGACCGATTCACCCGCCTCGAAGCGTTCACGGCAGCGATGCAGATGCAGATAGGCATCGACATCCGCACGCGCATGAAACGCACGGGACGCAGGGGAGAATGCAACCTGCTCGTAGCGAAAGATGCCGAGATCGGCAAGCACGAACTCGGACCAGTCCTGGTGAATGTTGCCAAAGAACATCAGTCGCAGCCGGTCACAGAGATCGCTGATGGCCAATCCAAATGCTGCATCCTCCAGCCCGTCACACCACCTGTCGAACGGTTTGGGCTCCGCGTGCTCGGCTTGTAACGCGTGGAATAGATCGGTCTTGCGTTGGCCGGAGGCCGCGCTGCTGGCAAAGGCTTTCAGCAGTTCGTCCTTCTTCAACAACCCGAATAGCTGAGCGATATCCACCATCGGGTTGGCTTCGACCCAACCGTGCTCGATAAGCACAGCCGACGCCTGCACGGGGCAGCCGATCTCGGCGTAGCGCAGCTTGCTTACGCGGAAGAGGGAACCCTTGCGCATCACCATACGCACCAGCAATGCCTGGGACGCCTGCGGAACAAGCTGGAACTGATCCAGGAACCCACGCTCGTCATCATTTAGCAGGTCGCCGTGTCGTGTACCGACCCAGGCAAGCACTTGGCGGAAGTTGTCGAGGTAATAGAAGGGGTTTTCCAGGGCCTGGCGCATCGAACGTCCGGTTCAGTGAAACCCGGGCGCTGCGGCCCGTAGGGCTGGGTATTTATACAGTTGGCGAGGCGTTTGGCAACGCCTGGACGATCAGTGGTGGAGGAGGAGAGTTTCGGAGCGAGCGCGTTAGGCATTGCGCTCGACGCCCAGGACGGGGAGCCGAGCGCAACGAGGATCAGACAGTTCGGGAGAAACGACCTCGCTGTTCGCCGCCGAGATAGGCATCGAACGCCATGGCCACATTGCGCATCATCAGGTGACCCTGCGGAAGCAGAACCACCGCCTCCTTGGTAATTACGACCAAGCCATCGGCGACGTGCTCGTCCAGCTTGGTCAGTGAGTCGGCAAAATACTCGACAAAGATGATGTCATAGCGCTGCTCGATCTCGGCAAAGTCGATGCGGCCGTGGCACATCAGCGAGATGATCACGTCTCGGCGCAAGCGGTCGTCTTCGCTGAGCTGGTAGCCGCGATGAACCGGCAGCATGCCTTCGTTCAGGCGCGCGTAATACTGAGACAGCTCCTTCACGTTCTGGCTGTAGCTGTTACCGACTTTACCAATGGACGAAATACCGAGCCCGATAAGATCGCAGTCGGCATGGGTCGAGTAGCCCTGGAAGTTGCGCTGCAGCGTACCGTTGGCCCGGGCGCGAGTCAGTTCGTCGTCAGGCAGGGAGAAGTGATCCATGCCTATGTAGACATAACCCGCGTCGGTCAGGCGCCTGATGGTCAGTTCCAGCAATTCCAGCTTGCGCTCGGGTGGGGGCATGTCTTCCGGGCGAATCAACTTTTGCGCCCGTACCAGTTCTGGCAGATGCGCATAGCTATAAGCCGCGATGCGATCCGGGCGGATGTCGATGATCTTGTCCAGCGTGACGCTGAAGCTCTCGACGGTTTGCAGCGGCAGGCCGTAGATCAGGTCGACGCTGATCGACTTGAACCGGGCGTCACGGGCCGCCTGAACCAGCTCTCGGGTCTGTTCTTCGGTCTGAATGCGGTTGACCGCCATCTGCACCTGCTCATCGAAGTCCTGTACCCCAAAGCTCAAGCGATTGAACCCCAGCTCACGCAACTGGTGAATCTGGGTTGGGGTGACGGTCCGCGGATCGACTTCGAGCGAGAATTCGTGGTTGTCGCTGTCATCCATGTTGAATGCATCATGCAGCGTAGCCATCAGATCAGCCAGCTGTTCGCTCGTGAGATAGGTCGGCGTGCCGCCGCCAAGATGCAGCTGGGTCAACTTGCGAGAAGGCTCAAATAGCGCCGCTTGCATGCGGATCTCGCGCTTGAGGTAGTCGAGGTATTCAACGGCGCGATCAGTCTTTTGTGTGATGATCTTGTTGCAGGCGCAGTAGTAGCAAAGGCTTTTGCAGAACGGGATATGGATATAGACCGACAGCGGCTTGGGCGTCGGGGCCTCGTTGGTCGCCTGCGCGGCGCTGCGGTAGTCATCGATGGCAAAGGCCTGATGAAACTGTGGAGCAGTGGGGTAGGACGTGTAGCGAGGACCGGGACGGTCATATTTCTCGACCAGGGCGCGGTTAAAGCTCAGCGTTTGGTCCATGTACGGATTCACCTCGGTGGATGGGTGGGTGGCCGGACGAATGTTGATCGGCAGCCTGCGACATCGTGGCGCGAATTATCGCTTTTCAGCGCCCTGCGGAGGCCTGTCCCAGATCAAGATCTGGTCAGGCAGAATGACGGACCGCCAGGCGGTCAGCCCTTTGAATGGTTGCCAGGCTGCCGGTCAGCGGGACTCGGCAGCCGATCTCGCTTAGAGACGGAACTGGCCAACCAGGCGATTCAGCTCGGCAGCCAGCCGCACCAGCTCCTCACTGATCTGAGCCGTCTGTGAAGCGTCAGCCAGCGTGGTGTCAGCGATGGTGCTGATTGTGGTGATATTGCGGTTGATCTCCTCGGCGACCGTACTTTGCTCCTCGGCAGCCGTGGCGATCTGCGTGTTCATCCCATTGATGGTGTTCACTTCGCCAGCAATCACGGTAAGGCTCTGTGCCGTCTTGGCTACACAGTCTGAACCTGACTGGGCACGCGCCTGCGCCCCTTCCATCGCTTGTACGGCCTTGCGCACACCGTGTTGAAGCTGTTCGATGGTCTGCTGAATTTCTTCAGTGGATTTCTGGGTGCGTGAGGCGAGGGTGCGTACCTCATCGGCAACCACAGCGAAGCCGCGGCCCTGTTCACCTGCTCGGGCGGCTTCGATCGCCGCATTAAGCGCAAGGAGGTTGGTTTGCTCGGCAATACCGTTAATGACGTTCAGCACCGTACCGATGCTGACGCTTTCCGTTTCAACCTGTTTGATCACCTGCGCGGCATTTTCGACATCGCGAATCAGCACCTCGATGCCGTCCAGCGCCTCGGTCGCCAGCGCGACGCCCACGCGAGATTCCTCATCGGCACCGCTTGAGGCCGATGCGGTCTCGTTCGCATGCCGGGCGACCTCCTGGACGGTTGCGCTCATCTCGTTCATGGCTGACGCCACCATGTCGGTTTCGCTGCGTTGTTCCATGACTGCCGTTTGGGTTTTCTCGGCGACGCTCGATACTCGACTCGATACCGCAACCAACTGCTGGGTTACCGCTGCCACAGCTTCCAGGCTGTTACGGAACTTGAAGATCATGCGATTGAAAGCGCTGCCCATAGCGCCAATCTCATCTTGGGCGTGAACAGTGACCGTACGGCTAAGATCTTCGTTGGCCGTCATCGCCTCCATCGTATGACGCATGTCGTTGATGCGGTTAATGATCACCCGACGGATGATGTAGCCCATGACGATCAACCCAACCAGCAACAGTAATGCCTGAATCACGGCTGAGGTCAGGATGTTGCGATGCACCTCGCCGTCCAGCGCGGACAGGTCGTACGTGATGCGGACCGCCCCCATCACGGTGTCCTGCGGCACCTGGTGGCAGCTCAGGCAGTTGGTGCCACGGTAATCCTGTTGCGCATGGATCGGATTGATCACCGTGAGCACTCGGCCGTTTTGACCATCTGCAACCTGGACGGTCGGCTCGCCGGCTAGGCCGCGTTCGTCCAGCTTGTCTACCGGAGCCTGATGCGCGAAGCCAGGACCAAAAGCCTCGGTTACCGCGTCGCCGCGAACGATGCGTGCGTCGATAACCCCCGGGCGAGCCAGAATCTTGTTACGCAGCACTTCCCGCTGTCCCATGGTGCCGGTCAGCATCATGGTATTGATGCTGTCGAAGTAGGAGTCCGCAGTGTCCTTGGTCTGCTGTTCAACCATCTGGAGGATCAGTTGCTTCTCTGAGTTGGCCGAGTAAAGAATCGAGGCAGCCAGGACCAGGGCGAACACCACCAACAAGGCCAGATTGATTTTTGACTGAACGGACATATGCCGGACGGGCGGGGTACTGTTCATCCTATTCCTTGCGACTTCAACTACAGGAAACAAACCAGAGACAGTGACGCGCTGCGAACAGTGGCGCGGCCGTCAGGCTCAGCGTTTATTGTCTGGCGAGCAACCTATCGCTACGCGCCCCTTCGCTTTGAAAGATCGTGGCTCTATCGAGTAGCGGCATTTTGCTATTAGCCAGAAAACAGCCACATCCTAGTCGCAGTTCTGCAACCGAACGCCATGACCAGCGATGAATGGAAGGCAATCTGGTTTTCTATTGATTTAGATCAACAAACACGGCCGGATGAAGAGCGAAACAGCTGTTTGCACCGCAGGGAAGTGAAGCACCGCTGGCTCAGCTCGAGCTCGCTCCTGTTTTGACTCAAGCCGCTGAAATCTTTTTGCGTCAGCCACTTGGCAATTGCTTCAGGCCACGCCACGCTATGGCGATTAGCTATGTCAACGGCCGCCGGTCGGGCCGCGTCACATGGCAAATTAGCCCCAACAGCAGTCGAACCCCGTACCGTTTCGGCGGTCGTAGCCTCTAGTCAACCGCTGTCGGCGGGACATGCAGGGTATGACTGCTGACCGATCCAGGCGCAGTGCATCAACTGGAACCTTCCTCTTCAAGGACTCACATGATCAAGAAATGCCTTTTTCCTGCGGCCGGATATGGCACGCGCTTTCTCCCTGCAACCAAGGCCATGCCCAAGGAAATGTTGCCGGTAGTGAACAAGCCCCTGATTCAATACGGGGTTGAAGAGGCACTGTCTGCAGGCCTGAGCCAGATCTCGATCGTTACCGGTCGCGGCAAGCGCTCTCTTGAAGACCACTTCGACATCAGTTACGAACTCGAGCATCAGATCCGCAACACCGACAAGGAAAAATACCTGGTCGGTATCCGCAAGCTGATCGACGAGTGCAGCTTCTCCTACACCCGCCAGGTTGAAATGAAAGGCCTGGGCCACGCGATCCTCAGCGGCCGCCCATTGATCGGCGACGAGCCCTTCGCGGTAGTCCTCGCTGACGACCTCTGCATCAACCTCAATGGCGACCCGGTCCTGGCGCAGATGGTCAAGCTGTATAACCAGTTCCGTTGCTCGATCGTCGCAATTCAGGAAGTACCGCCAGAAGAGACCAGCAAATACGGCGTGATCGCCGGCGAGATGATCCGCGACGACATCTTCCGTGTCAGCCACATGGTCGAAAAACCAAAGCCAGAAGATGCGCCGTCCAACCTCGCCATTATCGGCCGTTATATTCTGACGCCGGACATTTTCGATTTGATCGAACAGACCGAGCCGGGCAAAGGTGGCGAGATCCAGATCACCGACGCACTGATGCGTCAGGCTCAAGACGGTTGCGTGCTGGCGTACAAGTTCAAGGGCCAGCGCTTCGACTGTGGTAGCGCCGAGGGCTATATCGCCGCAACTAACTTCTGCTACGAAAACTTCTACCTGACTGGTAAAGCGTTCTAAGCGAAGTGTTCGTCCACAAAGCCACCTTCGGGTGGCTTTGTCGTTTCAGGGCGCGGGCATTTCGTCCGCACCCGGCCCCAACGGCTGACCGTAGCTGAACTCGACGTAATTTCCGGCCGGGTCACGTACGCCGCAGTAATAGCCGACAGGGTAGGGCTCGTCACGCGGTTCCCATATGAGACAACCGGCCTGACGTGCCGCATCGGCTATCGCATTGACCTCATCCCGACTGGTCAGCGCAAAACCGAAGTGGCTGTAGTCGTTGTCGGCCAGGCCGCGGTCCTGGCCACCCGGCATGATCACGAAGATAAACTCGCGCTCCTTGCCGGGTTCGGCCATCCATACGATGCGGGTCCCCTTGCCGGGTCGCTCGTGGAATACACGCATCCCGCAAAACTGTTCATAGAAGGCGATGCAGGCGTCCAGATCGGGAACGTGTAGCGCGAGGTGGGTCAGGGTAGGGCGCATGCGGCACTCCTTCGGTGATCAGGTCAAACGCCTGGGTTATGCTGTACGTTCTACAAGGGAGACAACAGTTCATGGCTTACGACTTCGATCTATTCGTCATCGGCGCGGGTTCCGGTGGCGTCCGTGCCGCCCGTTTTGCCGCTGGCTATGGCGCCCGCGTGGCGGTAGCCGAAAGCCGTTACCTAGGTGGCACCTGCGTAAACGTCGGTTGTGTGCCGAAGAAGCTGCTGGTCTACGGCGCGCATTACGCCGACGACATCCACGAAGCAAGCGGCTATGGCTGGACTGTCGATGGCGCCAGGTTCGACTGGAAGTCGCTGATCGCCAACAAGGATCGCGAAATCCAGCGCCTCAATGGTATCTACAAGAACCTTCTGGTCGACAGCGGCGTCACGCTGCTGCAGGCCCACGCACGGATTTTCGACGCGCATACCGTGGAGGTGGAAGGCAAGCAGTACACCGCCGAACATATCCTGATTGCCACCGGCGGCTGGCCGTTCGTACCAGACATCCCAGGCCGCGAACACGCGATCAGCTCGAACGAAGCCTTTTACCTCGACGCTCTGCCTCGTCGTGTACTGGTGGTTGGCGGTGGCTATATCGCTGTGGAATTCGCCTCGATTTTCCATGGTTGCGGTGCTGATACGACACTGCTGTACCGCGGAGAACTGTTCCTGCGTGGCTTTGATGGCTCGCTGCGCGATCACCTCAAGGACGAGATGATCAAGAAGGGTGTCGACCTTCAATTCAATGCGGACATTACCAAGATCGACAAACAGGCGGACGGAACACTGCTGGCCACGCTGCTGGACGGTCGTACTCTGGAGGCCGATAGCGTTCTTTACGCAACCGGGCGCCGACCGATGCTCGACGGGCTTGGCCTGGAGAACGTCGAAGTCGCGCTGGACGAGCGCGGGTTCATCGCCGTCGATGAGCAGTTCCGAACCTCAGTGCCCTCGATTCTTGCAATTGGCGACGTTATTGGCCGGATTCAGCTGACCCCGGTTGCGCTCGCAGAAGGCATGGCGGTCGCTCGCGAGCTGTTCAAACCCGAGGAATACCGGCCAGTTGACTACCACAACATCGCCACCGCTGTATTCAGCCTTCCAAACATGGCCACAGTGGGCCTGACCGAAGAGGAAGCGCGTAAGCTGGGCCACAAGGTAGTGCTGTTCGAGAGCCGCTTCCGGCCAATGAAGCAGACGATGACCGATAGCCTCGAGCGGAGCCTGATGAAGCTCGTGGTCGACGCCGAGACCGACAAGGTGCTCGGTTGCCACATGGCCGGTCCCGAGGCTGGTGAGATCATCCAGGGGCTAGCCGTTGCGTTGAAAGCGGGTGCGACCAAACGGATCTTCGACGATACGATTGGCATTCATCCAACTGCAGCCGAAGAGTTCGTCACCATGCGCACGCCAACCGGCATCTGACGAAGCAGTTGGAAGGAGGAGGGGGGCCGCGACTGAGGCCCCCTTAGTGGCGAGCTAATACACTCAGTGATGCATGTGTTCGTGACCAGCCGACTCCGGCGCCTGGTCCTGGATTTTTACGTTAACCGTCACCTCACCGGCGTGCTCGAACTTCAAGGTGAGCGGAAATTGCTCGCCAGCCACAAGCGGTTCGCTTAGTTCGAAGAGCATGACGTGACTGCCACCGGGTTTGAACTCCACCTTGCCGTTCGCCGGCACTTCAACCGAATCGATCTGCTTCATACGCATCAACTCGCCTTCGTGCACGTGGGTGTGCAGCTCAGCCTTCTTCGCACGTGGCGTATGCACGGCCACCAGTCGATCCGTCTGGTCGCCTGGATTCTGTAGCGTGAAGTAGACTGCGCCCGTGGGTGCGGTCGGGGGCATCGCACGCGACCAGACCTGGTCAACGCTGAGGGAGGAGGCCATGTGACGGTGGTCTTGATCCGCGGCCTGAGCAGACAGGCACGCCGCGCCAAGAACGATGGTGGTGAGCAGGCGAAGCAGCATAGAGGTCTCCTTTAGGGCTGTTCGGCGCACATTACCAATTTAGCGACGCCCAGCGATAACGGAACCTGCAACGATTCGTTGTTTCTGTTTGAATGAAGCCTGAAACTTCCAATCGGAGACGCATCACCTCATGGAACGCAGTCGATGGAGTCGCAGGTTGCTGGCTGGCGGAAACGAACCCGATCCGCGTTTCACCCTGGCCAATGAAAGAACTTTTCTCGCCTGGATCCGGACGTCGCTGGCATTGCTGGCGGGAGGTGTTGCGGTCGAGGCATTCGCCAGTCAGGTGTTTCCGCTAGAAATACGCAAATTGCTCTCAGTCTCTCTGCTGATGCTGGCGATGTTTATCAGTTCAACGGCATGTGTCCGTTGGCTCACAATCGAACGAGCGATGCGACATAAGAGTCCTTTGCCGTTTCCTTTGCTGATTCCTATCCTGTCCATCGGAGGCGGTCTGGTGACCTTCGTACTGATCGCGTTTGTCGCGTTGCGTGGCTAATGCACAAGTCCTTTCGAAGGCGCCTGGAACCCAAAACGCCGCCGTTACCGCTGCATGAAGACCCCGGTCTGCAACCAGAGCGAACCTCGCTGGCCTGGGGGCGAACATTGCTGACAATGGTTACTGTCAGTGCGTTGTTCCTGCGGTGGCTAGCGTTTCATGGCGCCTTCGTCGCTGTCCTGATAGCGCTGTCCCTAGTCACAGCACTGGGTATCTGGACCACCCAACGGCGGCGCTATGCGCGCGGCGCAAGTGGCGTAAAAAGCGGACACATTCAGGCTGACGTAATGTCAGTTGTCTGGATGGCGGCATCCGTATTTGCGCTCGGCGGCCTTGGACTTTACACCGTAATTTTCCTGCCCATCACCAGCTAGGCTGTATCTGTCAGGAAGCACCCTATAAAGAGGCATTGATGACCACTGCTAATCAGCAATTTGCTAGCGACAACTATTCCGGAATTTGCCCGGAGGCCTGGGATGCCATGGCCAGAGCTAACCAGGGCCATGACAGGGCCTATGGCGATGACCAGTGGACCGCAAGGGCAGCGGACCATTTCCGCCAGCTGTTCGAAACCGACTGCGAAGTTTTCTTCGCCTTCAACGGCACGGCTGCTAACTCGCTAGCGCTCTCGTCGCTATGCCAGAGCTATCACAGCGTCATCTGCGGCGATATTGCGCACATCGAAACCGACGAATGTGGCGCTCCGGAATTCTTCTCCAATGGTTCCAAGCTACTGGTGGCTCGGACCGAACAGGGCAAGCTGACGCCCGCAGCGATCCGCGAAGTCGCCTTGAAACGGAAGGATATCCATTACCCCAAGCCACGCGTTGTAAGCCTGACCCAGGCAACCGAAATCGGCACCGTGTACCAGCCGGACGAACTCCGCGCCATTAGCGAGACATGCAAGGAGCTTGGATTGCATTTGCATATGGACGGCGCGCGTTTTGCCAACGCCTGCGCGCACCTGGGCCTGTCGCCGGCAGAGCTGAGCTGGAAAACCGGTGTTGACGTCCTCTGTTTTGGTGGCACCAAGAACGGCATGGCCGTAGGCGAGGCCATTCTGTTCTTCAATCGCGAACTTGCCGAAGATTTCGAATATCGCTGCAAGCAGGCTGGTCAGTTGGCGTCCAAGATGCGGTTCCTGTCTGCGCCATGGGTAGGCCTGCTGGAGAATGGCGCCTGGATGAAGTACGCGGAACATGCCAACAGCTGCGCACGTTTACTCGCTGAACTCATCAGCGATGTCCCGGGCGTCGAGCTGATGTTCCCGGTGCAGGCCAACGGCGTCTTCGTCAGCATTCCGCCATTGGCGCTCGAAGCACTGAGAAGCCGTGGCTGGATGTTCTACACGTTTATCGGTGTCGGCGGAGCGCGTTTCATGTGCTCATGGGACACCAGCGAAGCGCGAGTGCGACAGCTAGCAGATGACATACGCAGCGTCGTATCTGAGAACAGCTAAGGGAGAGCAAGCAACGCCGCGGTATCGCACAGCGACGGTAGCGCGGCGAGGGCAAAGTTTTGAAGACGTTACGGAGGCTGCTGCCGGCCGTTTCACCATAACATCATATTTAACATAATATAGATTATGCGAAGTATAGATTGTCATGTTCGGTTGGTACCTCAAGCTTTACTTCGCAATTTGAAACCTGTCGGGTCGCGGCCTGGCTCAGTGTCGATACTGGGCCACGCAATTCATCCTGGCGGTCCTGCAGCTAGCCGTGAGTAATCGGCAGATAGCCCTCAACGACGTCGGGCCAAGGACTTAGCACTTCAAAGCCAGTGGGCGTTACCGCCACCATGTGTTCCCATTGCGCCGACAGCGACTGGTCCTTTGTCTTGACCGCCCAGCCATCAGCCAGCGTTTTAACCTGACGCTTGCCGGCGTTCAGCATCGGTTCGATCGTGAATATCATCCCGGCTTTGAGCCGCATCCCCTGACCGGGCTGACCGTAGTGAAGAATTTGCGGTTCGTCGTGATAGACCTTGCCGATGCCATGCCCGCAGAAATCCCGAACCACGCTAAAGCCATCACGTGTAGCCACTTGCTGGATCGCGTGACCGATATCTCCGAGCGTCGCGCCCGGACGCACCGCGCGAATACCTTCGCATAACGCTTCGTACGTTGTTCGTACAAGTTGGAGCGCTCGGGGACTGGCTTGGCCAACCACGTACATGCGACTGGTGTCGCCGTACCACCCGTCTTTCACAACGGCAACATCAATGTTCACGATATCGCCATCCTTGAGCTCAGTGGCTGATGGGATACCGTGGCAAACCACGTCGTTGATCGAGGTAAGCACGGTTTTGGGGTAGCCCTGATAGCCGACGTTCCCAGGGATGGCCTTCTGCACCTTAACGATGTACTCGTGGCATATCTGATCGAGCCGTTCTGTAGTAATTCCGGGTCTGACATGCTCGGCGATCATCGCCAGTACCTCAGCCGCTAAGGTGCCGGCCAGCTTGGAACGAGCGATATCTGCTGCGCTGTGGATGGGCACATTAGCTCTCATGATACGTGCCCCAACGAAGTGGTAAATTGTGCTGCCGAGCGAGCATCTGCCAGCTCGCATACCCGCTTCAAGCTCAGCCCGCCCGCCTCCTCAGCACGAACGAGCATTCTGCAAAGCTGGCTGTGATCAAGGTCAGGATAGAGCTCCGCCAGCATTCCAAGTCGCAGCCAATGTTCGGCCTGAGCATTCATTGATCGACTCAATGCGCTGCTGGCAACTCGCAGGCTCTCATGCATCTCTTCCGAAATTTTTACGATGCCCATCCCACACCACTCCATATATGAAACATATATGGTACATATGCTAGTTATCTGGCCGCCGCTCGACAATCCCATATACGCAGTCCCTTAGAGCAGCCATTAGGCCAAGCTTCAAAATCCAAACAATCGCCGGACATGCCACGCGTGCCGGGTTGGTTAGAGCGAGAAACAACCGATACAGATGCCTGTTTACCCACATGACGTCGTAGCTCGGTAGGCATCGGGCCGCTACTGAAGATGCTTAGGTGGCCTGTAATGCCCGTGTTGTGACGAAATAATTTGCAATGGCGGTCTACTTGAGGGCCACGCGGCGCCTGCTAAATTAGAGTTGCGACGCCGGGCCCCTCTGACAGCTGATCAGCTGCCATGTCGGAGTTGCAGTTTGTACAACTTCGACTTAGGAAGGGCTCATGAGCACTCTAGAACCGTTCTTCATGGCCGAGTTCTTCGGCACTGCCACTTGGTTGTGGCTCATCTTCATCACTATCGTCATCGCCCTGCTGGTTTTCGACCTAGGGGTGCTTCACCGTGAGCATCGCGAAATCGGCGTCAAGGAAAGCCTGCTGCTGTCGGCCGGCTACATCACTGCAGGCCTGTTGTTCGGCGTCTGGGTCTGGCAGGTAAAGGGCGATGTAGCCGGTATGGATTACTACACTGGCTTTTTGATAGAGAAGTCGCTGTCCATGGACAACGTGTTTCTGATGGCGATGATCTTCAGTTTTCTGGCGATCCCGCGTAAGTATCAGCATGAGGTCTTGTTCTGGGGCATCCTTGGTGTAATCGTCCTGCGCGCAATCCTCATAGGACTAGGCGCGACGCTGGTCGCAGAGTTCAGCTGGATACTCTATCTGTTCGGCGCGTTCCTGCTGTTGACTGGCGTGAAGATGCTGTTCAGCAAGATCGACGAGCATCCGGATCTTGCCAATAACAAGCTGGTGAAATTCGTGCGCCGACACATGCGGGTTACCGACCGGCTACACGAGGGGCGGTTCTTCGTGCGCCAGCCAGATGCGAAAGGTCGCATGGTGGTATGGGCCACGCCTTTGCTCCTGGCGCTCGTGCTCATCGAATGTGCGGACCTGCTGTTTGCCGTGGACAGCGTACCGGCGATCTTCGCGATCACCCAGGATCCCTTCATCGTCTATACCTCCAACATCTTTGCCATCCTTGGTTTGCGAGCGTTGTACTTCGCACTCTCCGCGATGATCCATCGCTTCGCCTACCTCAAATATGCCCTGGCGCTGGTGTTGGTGTTTATCGGCTGCAAGATCTTTCTGGCCGGTTTCATCGGTAAGACACCTCCCGTGATTTCCTTGAGCGTAACCGTCGGCCTGCTGGCCGGAGGGGTGTTGCTGTCTCTATGGAAAACGCGAAACGCCCCTCCTCTCGTTGAGCCCGATAGAGCTTCTCAGTAACTTGGTTACCCGGCGTACCGGGTAACTTCAAACATGGAGATTTTTCATGAAGACACCATCCGCCGCTGGCCTCGGACTCCTCGCCCTGGTCACCATCGCGCTAGTTGGATGCGAGGCCGCCGAAGAATCGGCACAAAAACTTCAAGAGAAAGCCGAGCAAGCCGTGCAGGAGATCGCCCGGGAAGCGGTCAGCGACAGCATTCAGGCTTTCAACAAACAGGTCGATGAAATACAGCAGTCGGCCGAGGAGCACTTCAGTCTTCCGAAGGATGATGAAACGACTGACAAACCCAAGCGGGAAACCGAAGTGCCGGCTGAGCTTGGAGAGGAAGGCATAGAAGCCTGAACGAGACCAGTCAGGTACGCGCTAACCAACTCGTGCACTGCCGTATTAGCCTTGCTGGCGACAATAAGACAGCAGCTGCTCGACTGCGACAGCGAACTCGTAGGTGCAGCAACGAGCGCAAAATCGCAACAAAACTCCTTTAAGGTTCAGCTCGCCGTTACTGCTTATCTTTGAAACCCCCGCTACGACTGGGCTTCGGCTGTTATTCACAGATCCTGTGGATAACGTTGTGAATATGTCTGGGATGACTCGCCCAAATGCCCACCGGGTGCGGGCTTGGAACAGATCGGCGAGTTTTTACCCAACAGAGAAATATTGTTTAGAATCAACAACTTATAAAAGTAAAGACTCTAGCTTTGTGCTCGTCATTCGGCGTGATTCAAAGGCTCGCCGGATTGTGCATAAGACTTTCTTGTCAACGGGTTTTTAAGAAAATTTGGCAGCTATTCAGCTAGACAAAAGAACTTTTTAGCCCTACAGAATGGCTACATGCCATCGCGCCGCCGGTCAGCTCAGCGGCCTAACAAGTCAGATCAAAATGACCATCGACTCACCCGCTAGGCCGGGTTAGCCAAACGTTTGCATGCCCCTTCAGCAGCCAGCATCTCGTCAGGTTAGGCGCAGCCGTTGAACTATCTCGACGCTGGCGATGCCTGATCGGCATCAGGGAAACGCTACTGACGCTGCTGCTCAGGTCAGAGCAATACCCGCCGTCATGTAAGGCACCCGATGCAAAACATAAAGCTGATCCACCACGGCGCGCGCGAAGGCGTTACCGGCTCTTGTCATCAAATCTGGTTGGACGACACCGCCAGCATCCTCATCGATTGCGGCCTGTTCCAGGGTGCAGACGAAGGACATCACTGCGACGAATCAGGCCTGGATTTTTCCATTGATGGCATCAAGGCGCTCGTTGTCACTCACGTACATATCGATCATGTGGGGCGTATTCCGAATCTGCTGGCAGCTGGTTTCGAAGGCCCGATTCTGTGCAGCGAGCCCTCCGCGCGACTATTGCCGATTGTGCTCGAAGATGCATTCCGCCTGTCAATCAGCCGCGACCAGCAGCAACTGGAGCGCTACCTCAGTGTCGTGGAGCAGCGAATCATCGCCCTGCCCTACGACCATTGGTTCACGCTGCACGAGACCGAAGCACACGGATGCAAGGTTCGTCTGCAACCTGCGGGGCATGTACTGGGGTCGGCTTATGTCGAACTGGATTTCAAAGCTCCCGACTCGGACGGCAAGCGCGTCGTGTTCAGTGGTGATCTAGGCTCGCACCACTCCCCAATCCTGCCTGACCTCGTGCCGCCTGAGCATGCGGACCTGTTAGTTCTCGAAAGCACCTATGGCGACCGACGCCACCAGGACCGCGCGCACCGCCGCGAACGCCTGCAGGCTGCCATCGAGCGGTCGCTGGCGGACCAGGGCACGGTGCTCATCCCTTCGTTCAGCATAGGCCGGACGCAGGAACTCCTGTATGAGCTGGAGGAAATTCTCCACGAAAAAACCGAGGCCGAAGAGCAGCGCGGTACACCCCGCGAGCAAGAAAGCGCCGCCAATACAGAGGGCCCCGATATCGACTGGCCTCATCTGCCGATCATTCTCGACTCACCTCTGGCCAGCCGATTCACCAGAACCTATAAGGAACTGCAAGGCTTCTGGGACGAAGATGCCCGAGACCGCCTCGATGAGGGACGCAAGCCGCTGTCGTTCAAGCAGCTCATTACTATAGACAGCCACGAGGACCACACACGGGTCGTACAGCACCTTTCGGAAACCGCACGGCCAGCGATCGTTATCGCCGGTAATGGCATGTGTTCTGGCGGCCGAATCGTTAATTACCTCAAGGTCATGCTGGGCGATGCTCGGCACCACATAGTGTTCGTCGGTTATCAAGGCAAGGGCACTCCGGGCCGCGATATCCAAACACACGGGCCAGAGGGCGGATACGTCGACCTGGATGGGCAACGCATAGACATCCGCGCCGGTATCGATAGCGTCGGTGGTTATTCTGCTCATGCCGATCAGGCCGATCTGGTTGATTTCGTGACTCGTATGCGGAATTGGCCAAACGAGATCCGGCTTATTCACGGCGAAGACCAGGCCAAGCAGTGCCTGGCCGAGCTTCTAAGACAGCGATACAACGACGCGGGAATGCCTGGGAACGTCGTGATCCCTTGAGCCACCAGTGCCGCCTCGCCCGACGATTTCGCCGTCCGGCCACTCATCCCCGCGTAGGATCGTAGGTAGAGGTCGATCTGCAAACCCAGCTCGGGCTACTGGCTGCGTCATACGTGAGCGAATCACTTCGAGCTACTGAGTTATCAAGCCGGTTTTGCAGCCGCGGGCAGCTTTTCAGTTCGTTTTGCATAGTGAAACGAGCCTGTTTCAGCTGCTGGCAATAACGACAGCGTCGCTCTGGTCTCGCCAGGACGCCGACGAGTTAACAGTTTTGTGTTTGCTCGGATGCCAATCGATGACAGCTGCACAAGCCCCACGCATGATGCTCGCTTGCTGTCGTGCCGCAGGAACAAGGAACAGCCCTTCGCATGCAACCTACCCTCTCTGCCTCGTTACTTGATTACGCCGGGCTCACCTCGCCCGGACGGACACGTGACCACAACGAAGATGCTCTGCTCTGCTCGCCGACGCTGGGGCTCTGGGCGATCGCCGACGGTATGGGTGGCCACCAATGCGGTGAAGTCGCAAGCTCTGTGGCCCTCCAGGCATTAGAGCAGGCCATCGAGGATGGCGAATCGCTGGGCGCTGCCGTTCAGCTTGCAAACCAGGCAGTGCTTGAGGCTGCCATTGATGACGGAATGGGCACGACCCTTGTCGCAGCCCTCTTTGACGGGGTCAATTTCGAACTCGCCTGGGTGGGCGACAGCCGGGCCTACCTGGTCACCGCCAATGGAATCGTGCAACTGAGCCGAGACCATAGCTGGGTCCAAATGATGATCGATGCTGGCGAGCTGCAGCCGGCCGACGCCAGAGGGCACGCCTGGCGCAACATCATCATGCGCTGTCTGGGGCGCGAAGAGCCGCTCGAAATCGGAACGTGCCGAGGCCTACTAGGTGTCGATGAATTGCTCCTGCTCTGCAGTGACGGTCTGACCAACGAGCTGACCGACGCTCAGATCCATGCCGGCTGCACCTTCGCCGATACGCTCGAAAATCTTGTGGAGCATCTGATCGATCAGGCTAACGGTCACGGCGGACGCGACAATATCTCCTGCATCGTGGTTGGCCGTACGCCGGCACCACAGGCGACCGAGTCCCGCACCCGCCGGCTCATCAACATGCTGCTAAACCCCCTGAAGTCGTAGGTAGGCCTAAGTTTCATGACGCAACGGATGCTAGAAGTTCCCGGCTATCGCCTGCACAAGCGACTCGGAAAAGGTGGAATGGCCGAGGTTTACCTGGCTACGCAGCTATCGCTGGACCGTGAGGTAGCGGTCAAGGTGCTGTTACGCACCGAGGACGAAGCGTTTACCGAACGATTCATTCAAGAAGGTCACATCGTCGCTTCACTCCGCCACCCCGCCATCATCACGATCTATGACATCGGCCAGGTCGCCGATGGCAGGCACTACCTGGCCATGGAATACATCGGTGGCGGCGACCTGGCGCAGCATCGCGGCATCGTCTTCTCCCCTTCGCGCGCGCTCGACATCATTCGGCAACTGGCGGGTGGCCTTGCCGTGGTGCACGACGGAGGCCTGGTTCATAGGGATGTAAAACCCGCCAATATTCTGTTTCGGGACGATGGCAGCGTTGTGCTCACCGATTTCGGCGTGGCAAAGGCGATAGAACTGGACAACGAACTCACCCACTTTGGCGTCGCCGTCGGCAGCCCCGCTTACAGCAGCCCGGAGCAGGCTCAATGCCAAACACTGGACGCTCGGAGCGACATATACAGCCTCGGCGTGATCCTTGCCGAGATGCTTACAGGTACCAACCCGTTCCGCGCGAGCAGTTATCCGCAAACCGTTCTCAACCACGTACAGATGCCCGTCCCGCAGCTGCCGCCGGCGCTCGCGCCCTATCAGACGCTTCTCGATCGCATGCTGGCCAAGCAACCACGCGCGCGGTTCGGCAGTTGCCGTGAGCTACTGGAGGCCATCGACAGGCTCACCGAGCCGGACATGGATCAGACCCGTATCGCCCCGGCCGCCATCGTCTCGCAGCAAGCCAGAAGACGGTCACGTCATCGCAGGCCAGGACGCTGGGCGGTGATAGGTACGGCGATGCTGGCGACAGTTGCGCTGGGCGTTGGTGGATACCAGTGGTTTCAACACAGCCGCATCAACGATTTTCTTACTCGCGCTGAGGTACGGCTGGCTAACGGGCAGCTGATCGCGCCAGCTCTGGACAATGCCGATTACTACTACCGTCGTGCATTACGTCTGGACGCGGACAACCCGAAGGCCCTCGATGGGCTGAAGCGCGTGCTTAACGCCCGAATAGCCGAAGCGTTGGTTGTGGCTGAGCAACGTCTCGCAGACGATCAACTACTCGAGCCAGCTGAAGACAGCGCCGTGCACTATTTCCGTCAGGTGCTCGGGTGGCTACCGGAGGACGAAGCAGCTCGTACAGGGCTGGAGCGTGTGAGCCAACGCTATGTGGAACTCGCCGAAGCGGCCTATGGGCGCCGCGAGTACGCAGCGGCACTCGAATACATTCATCAAGGCCTCGATGCCACGCCAGAACAGGCCACGCTGGTGGCATTACGCGACGGGCATTCGAAGCGAGTCGCCAAAGCCCGGGCGCCTCGTGTTACGACACGGACAGCCGCCAGTACAGCGCGAACGACTTCAAGCCCCTCGACACCGGCTCAGACACCCGCGAACCCGGTGAAGCGATTGTGGAACAAGATTTTCAACTGACAAGCGATCATTCGACCATTCGGTTCGAGCCAACCCTATTCTGCTCAAGGTATTGCATAGATGCTCAGAATCCACTTCGTCGACAACCGTCAGAGTCCTGTCTGGCTTGCCGATGAAACATTTACCCTCGGCACGGACCGCAACAACGATCTCGTATTGACCGATGCAGGCATAGCGCCCTTTCACGCCGAGTTACGCCATGACAATCGCTTCTACTACCTGACGGATCTGGGCACGCCAAGCGGTACGTTCGTCAACGAAGAGAAGATTGGCGAACGCTATCAGATCCGCTCCGGCGACCGTGTACGCCTTGGCACGCTGGAGCTGGAAATCGTCGATCCTGCCAAGGTGGGCGCCAAGGTCGCGACAGCGCCACGCTGGCTTTTACAGGTTGTAAAAGGCGAAAACCAGGGCCACAAGTACCACATCACTGGCTCGATGACCTTCGGCCGGTCGGTAAAGTGTGAGCTCTGCTTCAGTGACGCCGAACTGTCACGCCGACACGCCGAGTTCTACCTCAAGGGCAACGTGCTGGAGGTGAAGGACCTCGCATCAGCCAACGGTCTGCTGGTCAATCGCGAGAAGGTGACGACGGCCGTGTTGCAGCCTGGCGATCAAGTCCAGCTGGGGAGCACGACGTTGCTGGTTATCGGTCCGAAGGTCAACGCGCCGGAAGTCGCCGACGAAGATGCCACCGTTTTCATTCGCGCCACTGACTTGGCTAGTCCAGTCACCCCTGTCGCGAAGCCTGCCCAATCCCGCCCCGCTACACCCAACCCACTCCGTACAGCTGCAACCACAACGCCAACCAACGAGCCAGCCGAACAGGCTAGCTCGCACTGGCGCCTGGGGTTACTCGTCGGAGCACTGGCCCTTGCGGCCGTCGCCGGACTAGCCGCGCAGCAAATGATCTAGGTTGATCAATTGATGCTAGGTTTCGTCTCCTTTATCTGATCGAGGCGCAGTGATGCACCGACCCCTAACAAAAACGGCACGACCGTTGATCACTGCGATAGTAACGGCGCTAAGCTGCCATGCGGCGGCTGATGCCAATACCAAGCTAATAGATGCGGTTGTCCAGGACTCAGCGAAAGCCGTCATGGACAGATACGAGATACCGGGCATGGCAATCGCCGTCACGGCTCACGGTCAGCATCGTTTCTTCGATCTTGGCGTAGCCTCGACAAAAACCGGCCAGCCCGTCACGCGCGACACGCTGTTCGAGGTGGGTTCCGTCAGTAAGACGTTCACCGCCACCCTGGCCGCCTATGCTCAGGCGCAAGGCAAGCTGTCGCTGAATGACAGCCCCGGTCGCTACCTCCCTTCATTAGATAGCGACGCGCTCGGGCGCGTCAGTTTGATTGATCTCGCCACCCATACGGCTGGTGGTTTCCCTCTGCAACTGCCAGACGACATTCGAACCGAGCCGCAACTGACCCGCTATTTCGAGAACTGGCGACCGCAGTACCCGACCGGCACCTATCGCAATTACGCCAACCCCAGCATCGGCCTGCTCGGGAGGGTTGCGGCAGCAAGCCTGGGAACATCCTATGCCGATGCGCTGCAATCCCAGCTGTTGCCCAAGCTTGGAATGACCGATACCTACATCCAAGTGCCACCGGCGCAGATGACACGCTACGCCCAGGGCTACAACAAGGACGGCGAGCCGGTTCGCCTGAACCCGGCGCCGCTGGCTGACGAAGCCTACGGCGTGAAAACAACGAGCAAGGACCTACTGCGCTTCGTCGACGCCCAGCTGGGTGTCGTCGAGACCGATGCCCTGATCAACAACGCCATCTCGGCGACGCGAACCGGCTACTACCGAGTGGGCTCCATGACTCAGGATCTAGTGTGGGAACAGTATCAATACCCGACCAAACTCAAGGACCTGCTGGCTGGCAATGGCAGCTCCATGATTCTCGATAGCCAGCCGGTCGAGCCAATAGTCCCACCTCTTGCACCGCAGCAGTCCGTCTGGATCAACAAGACCGGGTCGACCAATGGCTTCGGCGCGTATGTAGCCTTTGTGCCGGCGAAGCAGGTCGGAATCGTCCTTCTGGCCAACCGGTACTACCCGAACGAAGAGCGGGCGAAGCTCGCGTACCGGATACTGGAGCAGCTGGACTGAGCGATCCGTACAGGTTGCCCTAGGGCTGTCCCCCCAGTCGCCAACGGTGCAAACGGGCGGCCCAGGTCTGCGGGCGTTTGGCCGTATGGGCCCGCCGCCAGGCTTCAGCCACGCCGAGACTGGCCTCGGCCAAGGTCGGGTTGATATGTACGGTGCGCCTCAGCTTGTTCAAGCCAAGCTTGTGTTTCATCGCCAGGACGAACACCGCAAGCGTTTCGCTCGCTCCTTCGCCTACGAGCGTGACGCCAAGAATCCGGTCCCGCCCACGCTCGGTGAGCACCTTGAGAAAGCCGATATCACCGGCGCTCATTTGCGCTGCCTCGAGTGAATCGAGATTGAGCAAGGTCACCTCGTATTCCACTTGGGCAAGCTTTGCCTGGGCCTCGGTCAGACCGACGCTGGCAATCTCCGGCGCAGTAAACGCCACCTGCGGTACCACTCGGTCACTGACCATGAACCGGCGGAAACCGGAAAACAGGCCATTGGCGGCCGCATACCAGGCGTGATGCTTGGCACTCTGAAAGGAACTGTCCGGGCCAGCCACGGCACCTACCGCATAGATATTCGGATAGCGAGTCGCCAGGTATTCATCCACCTCCAGACTGCCATCCTCATGGGTGTTCAACTTCAGCGCGTCCAGCCCGAGGTCATTCAGCCGAGCCTGGCGTCCCAACGCCAGAAGTACACGATCGAATACCAATTGCTGGCTCTCGTCATTGATCACGCAAGCCAGGCTTCGCTCGCCTCCGTTCACCTCGAAGCGTTGCGGGGACGCATTGAGCAGTATCTGGACGCCATCGGCGCACAACGCGTCATACACCGTCTCGCGCGCCTCGGGCTCAGCGTCTATCAGCAGCGAGTCGGCTTCGACAAACAACGTGACCTGACAGCCAAGGCGCTGAAACGCCTGGGCCAACTCACAGGCGTTGGCTTCGCCGCCCATGATCAACAGCCGATCGGGGCGATCCTGCAGTTCCCAAACCGTCTCGCAGGTCAGCGGCTCTGCATGTTCGATGCCCGGTATGCACGGAATGGTGGGCTGGCTCCCGGTCGCAATGACGATGGCGCGGCTGCTGATCGTTCGCTCACCGACCTGCACGGTCCAAGGCGAGGTCAGCTGAGCTTGGCCCCGGATCAGCTCGACACCGACGGCTTTGCACGACTCAGCGGTGACTTGTGCTTGCGCCTCGTCCAGTGTGCGACGCACCTGTTGCATGACCTCACCGAAGTCGACCTCGGCTTGCACCCGTATTCCTAAGGTGTCGCCTTGGCGCAGCGCGTGATTGAGGTTCGCCGCACGCATCAGCGCCCTCGCCGGTACGCTGCCACTGTGCAATGCCGCACCGCCAAGCCGCTCGCGTTCAACGAGGGCCACCCGCGCTTTCATCGACGCTGCGATCCGAGCTGCTGCCAACCCGCCGCTGCCGCCGCCTACGACCAGCAGGTTGTGTTCGAAGCTTTTCGGCTTTTCCCATCCCCGGTACACCTTGCGTGCCTTGAACAGTGTCAGCAGCTTGGTGGCGATCAGCGGGAAGATGGCGAGCAGCGCCAGAGTCCCGATCATGCTGGGCGAAAGGATGTCGGAAATCTCTCGGATGCGTGCCAGTTGGCGACCCGCACTCACATAGATGGCGTGGCCCGGGAGCATCCCCAGCTGTGTGGTCCACCAGAACGTCCAGATGCCCACTCGCGTCAGGCCCAGGGCCGGGTTCAAGAGGACGAAGGGAACCAGAGGGATCAGTCGCAGCGAAAAGAGATAAAAAGCCCCGTCTCGCTCAAGGCCACGGTTGATTCCGGCGATGTGCTTGGCGAATCGTTTTTGAATCCAATCGCGCAGCATGAACCGGCTGATCAACATCGCGATCAGCGCCCCGATATTGCTGGCGAAGGACACCATCAAGGTGCCGCCTACCAAGCCGAACAAGGCGCCGGCCAGTAGCGTCAGCACTACGGTCCCAGGGAAAGACATGACCGTGAGGGCCACATAAGCGACGAAGAACACGGAGCCGGCCCACCAAGGGTGCGCCAGTACCTGATCTCGAAGCGCCCCGCTCTTTGCCTGAATCATTTCAAGCGTCAGATACTGCTCGAGATCGAACCAGAAAAAACAGACCGCCGAGACCACGAAAAACAGCACGACAAGCCAACGGGTAAGCTTCATGGACGGTAATACTCTTGAGCGTGCCCACAGCCGCGCGTGGCCCATGGACCGTGGTGCCTGGGCGCGGAGAAAGTCGCAAGCACCCGGAAGTTGCGAGTAAGACAACGGGTCATAAAAAGGGAAAGACTCTTAACAGGAACCTTTCTTGGAGCTGAGAGGATTACGGATGTTCCGGACTGGCCGACGATCTGTGCTGATAGGGATAAAGCCCCGCTAAGGTTCTGTCTCGAACCGGTTCCGGGTCTACGAGCCACTCATGGTCCCGTATGGGCTCATTTCATTCCAAGCTGCTTACGCATGCCCGCGGTGATGACCTGCTCGGATGACGCGATCCCCTCCCATGGATCGTCATCGCCCTGCTCTTCCAAACGAGGGATGAGGTTGCGGATGGTCCAGATGTTGGCTCCCTTGAGATCAGCCAATTCATCTCTGTGGATAGGCACCGAAACGGAGAGCCCCTCACGCGCTCTTACCGAATACGCCGCGACGGTGCTGGCGCCCTGGCTGTTGCGCAAGTAGTCGATGAAAATACGGCCAACCCGATTTTTCGGCCCGCTGACGGCGGAAAAATGCTGCGGCATCAACTTCGCCATGTACTGCGCAATGGCTTGGCTGAAGGCTTTGACTTCGGTCCAGCTATGCACCGGCTCAAGCGGCACCATGATGTGCAGACCTTTCCCCCCACTGGTCTTCAGGTAGGACCGCAAGCCAATCTCGTCGAGCAAGGTCTGGGTCAACTGGGTGGCTTCAACCATCCGTTTCCAAGGCAGCGCGGGGTCAGGGTCGAGGTCGAGCACGAAGCGATCCGGATGATCGAGCACCGGTGCCACAGCATTCCAGGTGTGAAGCTCAATGGTGCCCATCTGTGCTGCGCTGATCAGAGCCTCAGGACTGTCGATAGTCATCAACGCGGCATGTTTGGGAAACAAAGCGGTGTCCAGCTGAGTGATATGCGGGATGCTCAGCTTTTCAGTGTGCTTCTGAAAAAACAGTTCGCCATCGATGCCCTCCGGTGCACGGACCAACGCGAGCGGCCGCTGTGCCAGGTGCGGCAAGGCCCAGGGCGCAACGTCGGCATAGAAACGCGCCAGCTCCATTTTGGTCGCGCCTATCGACTTGTCGATGATGCGCTCGGGGTTTGAGATCTTGATCTTGCCGCCCGCCGTGTTCGAAGCCGCACGGGTGTTTTTCGGCCTGGCCGGGCTGGAGGCCTTGGCTGCTTTCGCTGGCCGCTCGTGGGTGATGGCTTTGGCCGGCTTGTCTGAGCGCAGGCCGTGGAATACCGAATGGCGCACCACGCCCTGGCGAGTCATCTCCGCATAGGCTACTTCGCACATCAGCTCTGGCTTGAGCCAGTGTGCACCCCGGACGTCTGCGGCTGGCGGTGCCTTCGCCAGCGGGCTCTTGTCAACTTCGAGCGGCCTTAGCTTGGTGTGCAGGCTTTCCAGAGTCGCGTGATTGAAACCGGTCCCCACCTTGCCGGCATACACAAGCTGACCTTGCTCGTCATGCAGCCCCAGCAGAAGCGCACCGAAGCCACTGCGGGTTCCCTTCGGGTCGGTGTAGCCGACAATCACGAACTCTTGCCGATGCTTGCATTTGATCTTGACCCAACTGTTGCTGCGCCGAGATACGTAGGTGCTTCCTGCACGCTTTCCGATCAACCCTTCCAGTTTCATCTGGCAGGCGCTTTCAAGCATGCTTTCCGGTTGATCGGTGAAATCGGCTGAGAAGCGCAACAGATCGCTCTCATCTGTATCCACAACCTGCTCCAACGCCGCGCGACGCTCCTCCAAGGGGACGTCTCGCAGATCCATCCCATTCAGGTACGGCATGTCGAACAGGTAATAGACAATCTTGCCACTGCGCCCAGCCTCGAATGCATTCTGCAGCGCCTGAAAATCGGGCGTCCCGTCCTCATCCGGCACCACCACCTCGCCGTCCAGCCAGGCGGACTCCAGCCCGAGCCCGGCGATCGCTTCGGCCTGCTGCGGCATCTTCTGCGTCCAGTCGTGGCCATTACGCGTGAACAGCTGGACCTTGCCGGACTCGATACGAGCCATGATCCGGTATCCATCGAATTTGATCTCGTAGCGCCAATCACCGTCGGGAACCGACTCGACCAAGGTAGCGAGTTGCGGCTTGAAGCTCTCCGGTAACGGTGCTGGCTTGGCCCCTGTCAGGGTTGTGGTGGAAGCGTCCTTGCGGCTGCGCCTACGTGCAGGTGTCTTGACCGCCTTGGTTGCGGCTTCCGGCTTGGCCTTGCCACGCTTGCGCGGTATCAGGGTCCGATCACTCAGCACACTGTCTGGCAGCGCCTCGACGATGTCATATTCGCTCTCCGGTCTGGCGGCATCGTCATTGGACTTGATCAGGAACCATTGCTCCTTCCCGCCCTCCATGCGGGTGCGGACCAGATTCCAGCTTCCGCTCAGCTTTTCGCCCTCTAGCCTGAATTTGAGTTTTCCCTTGCGATAACCCTCTTGTGGATCGCCATCGGGAATCCAGACGCCACGATCCCAGACGATTACGTCACCTGCGCCATAGTGCCCTTTCGGGATGCTGCCCTCGAACGACGCGTACTCGATCGGATGGTCTTCGACATGTACGGCGAGCCGGCGGGATTTAGGGTCGAGGGATGGCCCCTTGGGGACGGCCCAGCTTTTCAGGGTCCCGTCGAGCTCAAGTCGGAAGTCATAGTGAAGGCGGGTCGCGTCGTGTTTCTGGATGCAGTATTGGAGCGTGTGCGCCTTGGGCCGTTTGCGCGTGCCGTTCTCGCCACCAGGCTCGGGAGTCGCCGTGAAGTCGCGTTTGCGGTTGTATTCGTCTAAAGCCATGCCAGAGCCACTCCCTCTAAGTCGGGTATTAGCCTTCTGCCAAGCGGTGGCACAGCGGTGTTTACAACTCGTCCAGGCCTGCTAGCGTTTGTAGTTGCTGCAAGCGCCAGTGTTGCGCCGACCTGGCGTAACCAACTTTCCAAGTGTGGACATTCGATGGGAGGAAGGGACATGGGATCACGGCTACCTCTGCTCACCATAGAAAACATCCTTCGCGATTATCTGCATCCGTTCCGCTGCGACTGCCATGCCCAGGAAGACAGCCACCTTACGGTACGGCTATACGACGATCATGACGACGGAGAAGAACTCACCGTGTTCGGTATCACCGATGATCAGTGCCGCGATGCTGCAAACCTTGTCCGGCTGGCTCAGGAATTACGCTTCGAACTCTATGCGACTCGCAGTGGAATGCCAGTCGCAGTGAATGGCGCCAAGGTTGTCGGACACTAGCCAATCGGCATCCCATTGACCGACAACCTGGACGCTCGACCCGATCAGCGCTTGGCTTCGGTGTTCGGCTCGGCGGAACGGGTCAGGTAGGCCTGGGTCAACTCGGCCAGGTGGCCGCGCATCCACTCCGCCATTGCAACTTCCTCAGCCAGGATGCGTGTGCAGATGTCGGCGGTTTCGGTGTCGCCCACTGCCTTGGCTGCGGCAATCAGAATTTCGTACGAGGCGATCTCCAGATTTTCGAAGACGTAGCCCATCTGGGCGCCTTTTACGATCTCGTCATTGACCATCATGCCGCCCATGGCTTGGCCCATTGCAGTCATCTTGCCGCCAAGATCCTTGAAGCCGGAATAGGATTTGTCGTAACGATGCAGGCAGCTTTCGATCAGTTTTGCCTGGTTCTGGGTTTCGGTGATGTGCTGCTCGATGCGCGCCTTGAGCTGCGGATAATGCTCGATGCGGCTGGCCTGCTTGTTCAGCATGGTTTCCGCCTGCGCTTCCATCGCGTGAGCGTCGCGTAGCCATTCGATCAATCGTTCAGTGCGGACGTCATTTCCGGTCTGTGCGCTGTGCATAGTGTTCTCCCATTGGTGTGGATAGCAGCGAGGCGTCAATTCATGCCCTCTTGGTATGTGTGAGAGATCGCAAGGCGTGGAGTTCCGCAGACCCGACTGGCTGCACGTCCCATGAACTTTGCATAGACCTGTCAGTCACTCATGCAAACCTTAAACGGAGCGGCTCTTATCGAAACTCTCGATCCTTTCCTGCAATGGGAGAACTACATAACCGAGCCGGCGCTGCGCACGGTACTGGTGGCGGTGCTCGTTGTAGTGCTGCTGAGCGTGTTCAGCCGAGTGTTAACCGCAGTGATGCTGCGTCTCGGGCGGGGGTTCCTGTTCACCAAAGCCGTGTCCGAGCAGCTTGAAAAGCCCATCCGGGTGCTGCTGCCACTGATGGGATTGCAAGCCGTGCTGATGGCGGCGAGTGACGATCTAGCGCTGATCGGCATCGCCCGTCGCCTCACCACTCTGGTCATGATTGGCTGCTTCACCTGGCTGGCTATGCGGTTGTTGCGCGGCGTCGAGCAGGCCGTGCGGCTGAAGAATCCGGTCGACGTGACGGACAACCTGCGGGCTCGGCAGATCCAGACACAATCGCGCGTACTGCTTCGAACCCTGAGCTTCTTCATTTTGCTCATCGGCGCTGCAGGCATGCTGATGACCTTTCCTGCCGCAAGACAGTTCGGGGCCAGCCTGCTCGCATCGGCGGGTCTGGCGGGTCTGGCCGTCGGTTTCGCGGCACGCCCGGTACTTGCCAACCTGATTGCCGGCATTCAGATCGCAATTACCCAGCCGATCCGACTCGACGACGTTGTCATCGTTGAAAACGAATGGGGCCGAATCGAGGAAATCACGGGCACTTACGTCATCGTCCGCATCTGGGATGATCGCCGCCTGGTCGTGCCGCTGCAGTATTTCATCGAAAAGCCGTTCCAGAATTGGACGCGGCGCAACTCGAGCATCATCGGCTCGGTGTTCTTCTGGGTCGATTACTCGTTACCCCTCGAGCCCCTGCGAGAAGAGTTACGCAGGCTATGTCAGGAAGTACCCGAGCTCTGGGACGGGCGAGTTATCGTTCTGCAGGTGACCGACACCAGTGAAAAATCCATTCAACTGCGGGTTCTGGTCAGCTCGCCCGACTCGTCCCGTAATTGGGATCTGCGCTGCCATTTGCGTGAGGCGTTAATCAGCTTTATCCAGCGCCAATATCCACACAGCTTGCCGCAGCTACGCGCCGATCTCAGCGTAGGTCGCAAGCCTGTAGTCGACCGCAGCGTGCCAGAGCATGTGGAACCAGAGCGTCAGCCGCCAGTTTGATCCGGCTGACGCTACATGACGACGCATTGGCGCGGCTCCGTGCGAGCTTTCGGTGCGTGTGCCGCATTAGATAATGCCGACGCTCAGTCGGCGTCGCGTAGTTTTCGCACCAGTTCCTCATACTTCGAAGGCAACTGTTCAAGCCCGTAGCGCGCCGCCTGTTTTCGGATTTCCACCCGGTCACCCTCGAACTGCACCGTCTCGCTGATGCTGACCTGGCGTTCGCCTTGCATCAATGCATAGGCGTAGCACTGGGTTCCGCCGGCATCTTCTTCGTTGTCGTCGGCCACACCCGTGTTAGCAATGGCGATGTCGGCGACGCTGGCGTTCAGGGCACCGATAGCCATCTCGGTAGCGACTTCCTCGCTGGTCAGGCCGAAGGTTTCGATGGTTTCGAAACTGACGTGCAGCAGTCGGTTCTTCGCTTTGGGCGAATAAACGACAAAGCCACTGTCAAGCGCCTGTCCACACCCTGGAATGTCGCCCAGAAGGGAGGCCATCAGGCCACATGTGCAGGATTCAGCAGTGGTCAACTTCACTTGCTTGTCACGTAGGAACTGCACGATTTCGGCTAGGTCTTGCATGGTCAGCGCTCCGGAATCTGGCGGTAGTACACCTTGGTTCAGTCAAATTTCCGAGGTGCGGCCTGAATGCAAAGTTCCCAAGCCTCGCATTCCGCCCAAAGGTGAGAACTATTTCATTGCACCCCGGTCTCTCTTCAAGGTAGGGCCAGCGCAGCTCTACGCCGCGTCACACGCGGCCTCGATAAAGAAAACACAGTTTTGCCGTGCTCATGGTTTGCAGCGCTCCGACGGGTGCTGCGTGGAAGAAACGTGCTCGTATCAGGCTCGGCGCAGACGCCAGCCGCTTGGGGAGATGTACTTATGAGTATTGCTGCTGTGAACGCCCGGCCTGTCCGCTTGAACACTACACAACGCCTGGCGCCGCCAGCTGAACGCCCTTTGCTGCAGTTGCGCAGCACTCAGGACGAGAAGAAAAAGATTCTCTTTGTGACGTCCGAATTGACCGATCTGGTCAAGACGGGCGGCCTCGCCGACGTCTCAGCCGCGCTACCGCGTGCGTTGAGCGACCGGCATGACGTGCGTGTGCTTATCCCCGGTTACACACAGGTGATGCAGTGCGGTCACCCAATCCGCATCGTGGGCAACGTCATGTCTCAGGCCGATCTGCCGGCTTGCAAGATCGGTCGGGTGGACATGCCCGATGGCCTGATCATCTACGTATTGGTTTGCCCCGAGCTGTACGAACGCGACGGCCTACCCTACGGCGATGAACACGGTCAGGACTGGCCGGACAACCCAATCCGATTTGCCCGCCTATGCATGGCGGGTGCAGACATCGCTGGCGGCACCGCCGGGATTCGCTGGGTGCCAGACCTGGTACACGCCCATGACTGGCCGACCGGCCTGACCCCGGCCTACATGCATTGGCGTGGTCTCAGCACGCCGAGCGTGTTCACGATTCATAACCTGGCCTACCAGGGCAATATCGACATGAGCCTGCGCCGCTCGCTGGCCATTCCTCAGGAAGCGTGCGGGCCCGAGCGCATGGAATTCTACGGCGCGCTTTCGTTGCTGAAGGCGGGCATTGCCTACGCCAAGCGCGTCACCACGGTCAGCGCTACCTACGCGCACGAGATCACCACGCCTGAGTTCGGCTGCGGCATGGAGGGGTTCCTTAGCCTAAAGGCCCGCCAAGGCCTTCTCAGTGGTCTGCTCAATGGCATCGACGAGAGCTGGGAGCCGCAAAGCTGCTCGCATCTGGTCAGCCCGTTCGGCCCGAACGACTGGTCCGGCAAGCAAGCAAACGCCGCGCACGTCCGAGAGCTGTTTGCACTGGACGAAGGCACCGGCCCGCTGTTCTCGGTTGTATCTCGCCTGGTTCATCAGAAAGGCATCGACCTCACCATCGCGGTTGCAGAGACGATCGTCGAGCGCGGCGGTCAGCTGGCGATTCTCGGCCGAGGCGATCCGCATATCGAAGAGGAAGTGCGCCGTCTCGTGGAGCGCTTCCCCGGCCGCGTCGGGGCCCATATCGGCTTCAATGAAACCGACGCGCGCCGTCTGTTCGCTGGCAGTGACTTTCTGCTCATGCCATCGCGTTACGAGCCGTGCGGCCTGAGCCAGATGTATGCCCAGCGTTTTGCTTCGCTCCCTATCGCCCACCGCACCGGGGGCCTTGCAGACAGCATCGACGATGGTGTCACCGGTTTTCTATTCAACGAGGCCACCGTCGACAGCTATCGCGGTGCCGTGGAGCGCGCCCTGTCCGTGCATGAACATGCGCATCTATTCAACGCGATGCGTTGCCGTGCCATGAGCGGAGGATTCTTCTGGCGTCACGCGATCGAGCCCTACGACCAGCTGTACCAGCAGTTGTTAGGCGGACGACGCGAGGCCAGTGCCACTATCTAATGAGGTCCATCAATGCAGAATAGGCCCGCCCGCAACGGGCAACACGGACCGGTGCTACTGGATGATTCCCGTACCCGGTTCAGGCTCTGGGCTCCGGACGCGCAAAGCGTCAGCCTGGTGATCGTTGGTGGCGACACGCTGCCAATGCAGGAAGGTAAGGATGGCTGGTACAGCATCGAGGCGAATGTCGGCGCCGGCACGCAGTACAGTTTCCTGATCGATGATGAACTCCAGGTGCCGGACCCTGCGTCTCGGGCGCAGTCGGCTGATATTCACGACCCTAGCGTGGTAGTCGATGCCGCTGCCTACCCGTGGCGCAACCCGGATTGGAAAGGCCGCCCCTGGCACGAGACCGTGCTGTACGAGCTGCACGTCGGCAGCTACGGAGGGTATGCGGCGATCGAGCAACGCCTGCAAGCACTGGCGGACCTTGGCGTTACCGCTATCGAACTGATGCCACTGGCTGAGTTTCCAGGTGACCGTAATTGGGGGTACGACGGTGTTCTCCTCTACGCGCCAGAGGCCTCCTATGGCACGCCGGAACAGCTCAAGCACCTGATCGATACGGCCCACGGCCTGGGCCTGATGGTGTTCATCGATGTGGTCTACAACCACTTCGGTCCGGACGGCAATTATCTGCACCGTTACGCCAAGCATTTCTTCCGTCACGACCAGCAGACGCCCTGGGGAGACGGGATTGATTTCCGCCGCCGCGAAGTGCGCGACTTCTTCATCGACAACGCCCTGATGTGGTTGATGGACTACCGCTTCGACGGCCTTCGCCTGGACGCGGTGCATGCGATTCCAGACCGTACCTTCCTGCCCGAACTGGCCGAACGCGTGCGCGCGGAAGTCGAGCCTGATCGCCACGTGCATCTGGTGCTGGAAAACGAAGAAAACCGCTCCAGCCTGCTGGCCAACGACTTCACGGCGCAGTGGGACGACGACGGACATAACATCCTGCACACCCTGCTCACCGATGAAAGCCAAGGCTATTACGGGGACTATCACCAGGATTCCACGAACAAACTCGTGAGGTTCCTTGGGGAAGGATTCATCTATCAGGGCCAGAACAATCGTCGCGGTGAATCCCGTGGCCAGCCGAGCGGCCATCTATCGCCGACCGCGTTTGTCCTGTTCTTGCAGAACCACGACCAGACCGGCAACCGTGCCTTTGGTGACCGTCTGATCACCCTGACGCCGCCAGATGCTTTGAAGGCGGCGACTACCGTGCTGCTGCTCTCGCCCATGGTGCCGCTGCTGTTCATGGGTGAAGAATGGGGTGCTCGCGAGCCGTTCCTGTTCTTCACCAGCCACCACGGTGAACTGGCAGACGCTGTGCGTGAAGGTCGCCGCGGCGAGTTTGCGGAGTTTGCTGAATTCGCCGATGAGCACACCCGCGAGCGTATTCCCGATCCCAACGCAGTCGAGACCTTCGAGGCGTCGAAGCCGGACTTCAGCAAGCGCGACGAGCCCGAGCACGCCGAGTGGCTGGACCTGTACCGCCAGCTCCTTCAGCTTCGCCACGCCGAGATCGTGCCGCGTCTGCAAGGTTCTAGGTTTATTGGTGCCGAAGCGCTCGGCGAAGCCGCTGCACTGGCTCGCTGGCAATTGGGCGACGGCAGCGAGCTGCGCCTTGAGTTGAACCTGAGCGCAAACGACGTTTCCGTGACGCCGCCCGCCTCGACTGCCCGCTTGCTGCACAGCAGTCGTGACGGCGATTCCGCCGGTATCGACAGCCTGCCTGCACGTACGGCCAGGATGTATTTGCTCGACTCAGCAGGAGTGTCTCAATGAGCGATGAACGACTGAACCGCCTGGCCAAGGCGGCCGGCCTGTCCATCGAATGGGTTGATGCGGATGGCAAGGATCAACGAGTCAAGCCGGAGGTACTGCGCGCAGTTCTCAAGGGTCTCGGCCTACCGGCAGACAGCGATGACGACATCGAGCGCAGTTTGCAGAAGCTCGACGCGGGTGAAGGTGCGGCCAGTGTGCCTCCAATGCTCACGGTCGATCAGAACACGCCGCTGGACCTTGCCCGGTATTTCGAGCCGTCGGCGTCATACAGCCTGACGCTCGAAGACGGCAACGAACATCAGGGCGCGCTTGACGCGCAAGCACGTCTGGCTGGCATTGAGCAGCCCGGATACCACCGGTTGCGCATCGCTGGGCAGCATCTCACCCTCGCGGTGGCACCGAGCGCTTGCCCAAGCGTCGAGGATATTGCCGGCCCTGCCGCCTGGGGCCTTACGGTTCAGGTCTATGGGCTCCGACGCCCAGGTGACGGTGGGCTTGGCGATACCCAGGCGCTTGAGGAGGTTGCGCGCAACGCGGCCGCCCACGGTGCCGATGCACTGGGAATCAGCCCATTGCACGCAATGTTTCCCGGCAACAGCGGACAGTACAGCCCCTATTCACCGTCGAGCCGATTGTTTTTCAACATCCTGCACAGCGCTCCGGGCGCCGTTCTGGGGGAAAAGCCGCTGCGAATGGCAATCGAGTCCTGCGATCTCGGTGACGAACTCCAGCGCCTCGAACAGCTCGAGCTTATCGATTGGGATGCAGTGTCCAGTGCTCGCCTGTGCCTGCTGCGCAAGCTTTATGAAGATTTCGCCACGGGCGGCAACGCGCAACAGGCGGATTTCGACAGCTTCCGTGAAGCAGGTGGTGAAGCGTTGGAAAACCACTGCCGCTTCGAGGCACTGCACGCCGCCCTCCTCGGTCCTGAAGGCTATCCGCAACACTGGCGTGACTGGCCCGAGCAATACCGTACGCCGGACAACCCGGCTGTTGAGCAATTCGCTCAGGAGCATGCCGATGAGGTGAGCTACTACGCGTTCTGCCAGTGGCTCATCACGCGCGGCCTCGAACGCGCCCAGACCGCCGCCTGCAGTGCCGGGATGAAGATCGGACTGATCAGCGATCTGGCCGTTGGCGCAGACGGTGGCGGAAGCCAGGCCTGGAGCCGTCAGGATGAAGTGCTAGCGTCGCTGAGCGTCGGAGCACCACCGGACATCATCAACCGCCAGGGGCAAAGCTGGGGAATCTCGGCCTTCTCCCCGTGGGGTCTCAAGGCACACGGATATCGTGCGTTCATTGAAATGGTACGGGCTAACCTCGCTCACGCTGGCGGTATGCGTATCGATCACGTAATGGGGCTGATGCGGCTCTGGGTCATGCCCGAAGGCGCTGGCCCTACAGAGGGCGCCTACCTGAACTACCCCTTCGATGACCTGCTGCGGCTGCTATCTCTCGAAGCCTGGCGACGTAACGCCGTGATTCTTGGCGAAGACCTGGGCACGGTGCCCGAAGGGCTGCGCGAAAAACTGGCGGCACGCAAGCTGCTGGGCATGCGCGTGTTGTTCTTCGAGCGCGATCACAACGGCACCTTCAAGCCACCGCAGCAATGGCCAAGCAGTGCAATTGGGACGTCGACCACCCATGACCTGCCGACCATCGAAGGGTGGTGGGAAGCTCACGACATCGACTGGCGCATACGCGTCGGCCAGAACAGCGAAGACGATCGTCCCGCCCAGCTGGAAGAGCGTGAGCGGGAACGCAAAGGCCTGCTGAGGCTGCTCGAAGAGTATGCACCGGGCGTAGAGGGTGATCTCACCGACCCAGAGGTGTTGGCCGACGCCTGCGCCGTCTTCCTTGGCCGCACGCCAGCGCCTCTGGTCCTGTTTCCGGTCGAAGACGCACTGGGTCTGCTTGAACAGCCCAATATGCCCGGCATCGTCGACACCCACCCAAACTGGCGGCGGCGTTATCCAGAACAAAGCGCCGATCTGCTTGATAACCCCACCTGCTCGCACCGCCTGAAGATGATGGCCAAGGCGCGTAAACAGACCATTGGAAGCGAACACCGATGAGAGACCTTAGCGCCACGTTGCGACTGCAGTTCCATCGTGATTTCACCCTCGACGATGCCACCGCTCTGGTCGATTACTTCGCCGACCTCGGTATCAGCCACCTGTACGCGTCGCCCTTGCTGACGGCGCGGCCTGGCTCGATGCATGGCTATGACGTGATCGACCCAACCCGTATCAACCCGGAGCTCGGTGGCGAGCCTGCGCTACGGCGTCTGGTCGAAGCCCTGCGGGCCAAGGGCATGGGGCTGATACTGGACATCGTTTCCAACCACATGGCGGTCGGCGGCTCCGGCAACGCCTGGTGGCTCGACGTGCTCGAATGGGGTCGTCGCAGCCCCTATGCACAGTTTTTCGATATCCAGTGGAATTCCCCCGACCCATTGCTCGAAGGCCAGTTGCTGGTGCCTTTCCTGGGCAGCGACTATGGCGAAGCGCTGCAGGACGGCAAGATTCCCCTGCGCCTGGATATCGACAACGGGGCGTTCTACGCCGAGCACTACGAGCACCGCTTCCCCATTTCACCGCCCACCTATGGCGAAATCCTGAGGTTGACCGATCAGCCTGAATTGCGCGCTCTGGCGCAGCACTTCGATGCGCTGAAAACCGAGCCGGCGCCTTACCAGACCGCACGTGAATTGCGTGCAGACCTGGCCCGTCTGCTGGAGGACAGCAGCACCCGGCAAACACTGGAAGAAGCGCTCAAACATTACGACTCGACCACCGAAGAAGGCTTCAAGCGGCTGCACGGCCTGCTGGAGCGGCAGAACTATCGCCTCGCCAGCTGGCGTACCGCAGGGGACGACATCAACTGGCGCCGCTTCTTCGACATAAACGAGCTGGGCGGCCTGCGTGTCGAGCGGCCCGTCGTGTTCGAGGAAACCCATGCAAAGATCTTCGAGCTGATCAGCGAAGGGCTGGTCGACGGACTGCGCATCGATCACATCGACGGGCTGGCCAATCCACGGGGTTACTGTCGCCGGTTGCGGCGACGTGTCGATCGGCTCAATGCCGCGCGACCAGAAGGTGCTGAGCAGGATCACGTACCGATCTACGTCGAAAAAATTCTCGCCGAGGGCGAGCGCCTGCATGACGACTGGGGTGTCGACGGCACCACCGGTTATGAGTTCATGAACCAGGTGTCCTTGCTGCAGCATGACCCGGCCGGCAAATCGGTGCTGTGTTCGCTATGGAGCGAAACCGCTGAGCGCCCCGCCGACTTCATGGAGGAGGTACGCCAGGCGCGACAACTCGTTCTCACCGGGCCACTGGCCGGCGACTTCGAAACCGTGGCTCAGGCGCTGTTGCAGGTTGCACGCTATGACGTGATGACCCGCGACATCACCCTGGGTGCAATCCGCCGCGGGCTGCTCGAACTGATCGTGCACTTCCCGGTGTACCGCACCTACATCGCAGCACGCGGCCGCCGCGAGGCCGACGAGCCGTTTTTCCAGCAGGCGCTGGCTGGGGCCCGCACTACCCTGTCCGAAGCCGATTGGCCGCTGCTCGATCAGCTTGATCGCTGGCTGGGCGGTGAAGATCTTCGCTCATTGCCGCCGGGCCCTGCGCGGCGTATCCGCCGTTATGCCTGCACCCGCTTCCAGCAGCTGACATCGCCGGCTGCCGCCAAGGCCGTGGAAGATACGGCCTGCTACCGGTCCGGCGCCCTGCTCTCGCGTAACGATGTCGGCTTCGACCCGCAGACCTTCAGCGCGCCGGTCGATGTCTTCCATGCCGAGTGCATGGCACGTGCCGAGCACTTTCCACGCAACTTGCTGACTACCGCCACCCACGACCACAAAAGAGGCGAAGACACCCGCGCGCGGATGACCGTGATCAGCGAACGTGCCGAATGGTTCGCGAGCAAGGTCAAGCATTGGCGTCAACTCGCTTATGGCCAGCGCCAGGAGCTGCCTGAGGGCCCGGCGCCCTCGGCTGGTGACGAGATGCTGCTGTATCAAGTGCTGCTTGGCTGCTGGCCGTTGGATCTGGATGCCGACGACAAGCCGGCCATGGAGACGTTCTGCGAGCGGATGATCAAGTGGCAGGAAAAGGCGGTGCGTGAAGCCAAGCTGCGTACCACCTGGACCGATCCAAACGGCGATTATGAAGGCGCCTGCCAGCACTACCTGCGCGCGCTGCTTCTGGGTGACGAATGCAAAACCCTGCGCGACGACATCGCCGCGGCCGCCTCCGAGCTGGCACCTGCCGGTGCGCTGAACAGCCTTACACAGACCTTCCTGCGCATGACCACGCCAGGCGTGCCCGATCTCTATCAAGGCGCGGATTACTGGGACTTCAGCCTGGTCGACCCTGATAACCGTCGCCCCGTCGACTTCGACCGTCGTCGTGCCACCTTCCAGCTGGATGCACAACCATCGGAGCTGATGGAGAACTGGCAGGACGGGCGCATCAAACAATGGTTGATCGCGAACACGCTGAAGCTGCGTCGCGCCCAGCCGCGCCTGTTTACCGAAGGCCGATATCTGCCGTTGAAGGTTGAAGGCGAGCATGCCGAAAGCCTGATCGCCTTTGCCCGGGAGCTCGACGGCAACTGGCTAATCGTGATTGCCACGCGTCTGGCGTGCGGCCTGCTCGGCGATAGCCAGACGCCACAGATTCCGGCCGAGCGCTGGGGCGACACCCAGGTTCGATTGCCCGATGCGCTGAATGGTCATGCATTGGAGCGACTTTTTGACGGAATAACAGTCACACCCAAACAAGAAGGGTTGAGCGTGACCGAGGTCCTGCAGCATCTGCCGCTTGCGCTTTTAAAGCTAACAATCAGTTCAACAGGAGAATCAGAACGATGACTAAACAAGAGCAGCGCATCCGCGAATTGGCGTACGACATCTGGGTCTCGGAAGGCCGTCCGCACGGCGAAGATGAACGCCATTGGGAAATGGCCCGCAAGCTGGCGGAGGCAGAGAACGGTACATCCGAAGCCAAGCCGGCAGCCCGGGCGCGCAAGACCGTTACCAAACCAACGGATGCGACTCCTGCTGAGAAACCCGCCAAGGCGACCAGGGCAGCCAAGCCTGCGAAGGAAGCCAAGGAACCGAAGGACGTCAAGCCTGCCAAGCCAGCAGTCGCGCCAGCCAAAGGGACTGCGCGTCCTAAAGCCAAGGCCGGTACCGACGCGGCCGAAGGCACGCCGGAAGGCGTCAAGAAAGCCCGGACACCCCGCGCCAAGAAAGACAGTTGAAAGACACCGCGTCATGACCTTGAGCTGGCTCCGCCTCGGAGCCAGCCCGTCGTGGCGTACCACCGTACTGCACAGCACCTGACCAGAGTTGCCATCGGAGATTTCATGAGTAGAAAAAAGCCTGCGGCGCCTCAGATTCTGACGCCTTCACGTATCCGTGAGGGTCTTCCCTTCCCGCTTGGCGCCACTTGGGACGGGCTGGGAGTCAATTTCGCGATCTTCTCTGCGAACGCCACCAAGGTTGAGCTGTGCCTGTTCGATACCGATGGAGAAACCGAACTCGAGCGCATCGAACTGCCGGAATACACCGATGAGATCTGGCACGGTTACCTGCCGGACGCTCATCCTGGACAGATCTATGGGTACCGCGTGCATGGCCCTTATGAGCCGGATGCAGGTCACCGTTTCAACCCAAACAAACTGCTGATCGACCCCTATGCAAAGCAACTTGTCGGCGGTTTGAAGTGGTCCGAGGCACTGTTTGGCTACACCATCGGCCATGCCGATGCAGACCTGAGCTATGACGAGCGCGACAGTGCGCCTTTCGTGCCGAAGTCGAAGATCATCGACCCGGCCTTCACCTGGGGCCACGATCGCCCGGTACAGGTGCCCTGGGATCGCACGATCATCTACGAAACCCACGTTCGGGGTTTCACCATGCAGCACCCGGCAGTACCCGAAGACATGCGCGGCACCTTTGGCGGATTCAAGACGCCGGAAGTGATCGATTACGTGCGCAAGCTGGGCGTTTCCTCGATCGAGTTCCTGCCGATTCATGGCTTCGTGCAGGATCAGCATCTGCTCGAAAAAGGCATGAGCAACTACTGGGGTTACAACAGCATCTCGTTCTTTGCGCCGCATCCGAAGTATCTGGCGAGCGGCAAAATCAGCGAATTCAAGGAAATGGTTGCCCACCTGCACAATGCGGATCTCGAGGTCATCCTTGATGTGGTCTACAACCATACCGCCGAAGGCAATGAACTCGGCCCGACGCTTTCCATGCGCGGTATCGACAACGCGTCGTACTACCGGCTGATGCCCGATCAGAAGCGTTACTACATCAACGACTCCGGCACCGGCAACACGCTGGACATGAGCCACCCGTGCGTCGTGCAAATGGTTACCGACTCCTTGCGCTATTGGGCGGAAGAAATGCACGTCGATGGCTTCCGGTTCGACCTGGCAACCATTCTTGGCCGCGAACACGACGGCTATGACGAGCGTCATGGCTTCCTCGTAGCCTGCCGTCAGGACCCGGTGCTGGCCAAAACCAAACTCATCGCCGAACCCTGGGACTGCGGCCCCGGCGGTTACCAGGTCGGTGGTTTTCCGCCCGGCTGGGCCGAATGGAATGACCAGTACCGCGACACGGTGCGCGCCTTCTGGAAAGGCGACGGCGATCAGCTGCCAGATTTAGCCGCACGCCTGACCGGCTCGGGTGACCTGTTCAATCAGCGCGGCCGTCGGCCGTTCAGCTCGGTGAACTTCATCACCGCCCATGACGGCTTCACACTGAATGACCTTGTGTCGTACAACGACAAGCACAACGAGGCCAATGACGAAGACAACCGCGACGGCAGCAGCAATAACATCTCCTGGAACCATGGAGTCGAAGGCCCGACTGACGATCCAGAGATCAACGAACTGCGCTTCCGGCAGATGCGTAACTTCTTCGGCACCCTGCTGTTCTCTCAGGGCACGCCGATGATCGTGGCCGGCGACGAGTTTGCGCGCACCCAGAACGGCAACAACAATGCGTATTGCCAGGACAGCGAAATCGGCTGGGTGAACTGGGACATTTCCGAAGATGGCCGCACGCTGCAGGCGTTCGTACGCAAGCTGATCCGGCTGCGTCAGCGCTACCCCATGCTGCGTCGTGGACGCTTCCTCGTCGGTGCCTATAACGAGGAACTGGACATCAAGGACGTCACCTGGCTGGCGCCCCATGGCGAAGAAATGACCATTGAGCACTGGGAAGATGGCAATAACCGCTGTATGGGTATGCTGCTCGATGGCCGGGCGCAGCCAACCGGTATCCGCAAGGCGGGCTCGGATGCCACCCTGCTGCTCATCGTCAATTCCCATCACGACGTGGTCAATTTCGCGCTACCCGAGGTGCCACAAGGTATCTACTGGAATCGCCTTATCGATACCAACAACCCCAACGCCCGGTCTGAGCGTTTCGACTTCAACAACGAATACGCCCTCACCGGCCGTTCGCTGTTGCTGTTCGAATTGATCAAGGAAGAGGAATAGTTGGTCTCCAGGCGCTGACCTGACGACAGCTGCCGAAAAGCCCCGGTCCCCGGGGCTTTTTCGTATCTGGACTGCACCAATCTTGCAGGCATCAATCGTTCGTCTGATCTCGACGCGCGGTACTGAACCCTGCCAGTGGACTCAAGTCCCAACCCACAGCGCGGCGTCCATGAACCCTCGGATTTGTTCCTGCCAGCCGCGGGCAGAGTGTCCCTTCCGTGACGGATCACCTCTTTATGTCTCACACTCGGCTGGTCATTTACCTCATTGTGCTGACCGTCTGCTCCACCATTGCCCTGCCCTCGCTTGCCGGCGGGACGATCAGCAACGCCACCCTGCCAGCCGCCAAGCCGGGCACTGTGCGGCTTTACGTCAATCGTGTCGGTACTGGCAAAGCGATGGACGTGCGCAACGACACCGACGTACCGGTCGAAGTTGTGTTGCGCCTGACCCATATGGTCAATGTCACCGGCGTTGGGAAAGGTGTGGTTCGCAAGACAGTGCCGGCACGGACCCGCATGCGCATCGCGACATTACGTAAGCGCCAACCCGGCTACCCGCTGATGTACCAGCAGTCGTTCAGTTACTCGCTGATCTATTCGCCCGAGCCGGGCAAGAAAGGGTCTGTTGGCGGTTACGCCTACGCATTGCCCTGGAAAGGCGGGCCGTTCTCGATTTCTCAGGGCGCCGGCGGCGACTACAGCCATACGTCGCCCAAGGGCCGTTACGCGGTGGATATAGCGATGCCGGTGGGCACGCCAATCATAGCTGCTCGTGCGGGAACAGTGCTGGAAGCCAGTGATGGTCAGCACGGGCGAATGCCAAACCCTGCGGGCAACTATGTGCGGATACAGCACGACGACGGCACGCATAGCGCGTACCTGCACCTGAAGCGTGGTTCGGTAAAGGTCCAGCCAGGGCAACAGGTTAAAGCAGGCAGCCTGCTTGGCCAGTCCGGCAATACAGGGCGCAGCACGGGTCCGCACCTGCATTTCGTCGTGCAGAAAGCTTATGGCGACTCGATGCTGTCGATCCCCTTCCGCTTCTCACGGCCGGTCAGCACGCTGCCTAACTTTGCCAGTAACGACTGACAGCCAAGAGCCGATCAGCGCTTCCAAACGAAGGTGAAGGTCTCATCGCCTGCCATCCGTTGCAGGTGGTCGGCCACTACCGTTTCCATCTGCTCCAGCTTCGCCTCGTTCTCAGTCTGAAGGTGAGCCGTCAGGCTGCCCTCACCTGCGGTCAGCGTACATTGAGTGTCGCCAAGGGCGATCTGCCCCTGCTGGTCGTCGTAGTTCACTTCGAACTTATGACTCCAATGCTTGCACAGCCGGCGAATCAGTCGGCTCGGGTCAGCAGTTTCGATCTGTACGGTGGACTCAGCCATCATTGTTCCTCGGTGAGGGTGGGTTTAGCCAAACTGGAATGCAGACAAGGTGGTCTGCATGACGTTATCGGTAAAGATTTTCTGTCCCGTGCTGCTAGCGCCTGCCCCGGCTGCAACCATCAGCGGTAGCAGGTGCTCCTCGCCGCGCGGCGGATGACAAAGCCGCGCCGAAGGCGCTTCGGCCCAGCGCTGCAAAGCGATGTCACGTTCAGCTGGCGCAGCGTTTACGGTCTGCTCCAGCCAGTGATCGAACTCATCCGAGATCGGCGTAAAGCGTGCGTCGCCGTAACCTCTCATGTTGTGAAAGCTCATGCCGCTGCCCACGATCAGCACGCCCTCGTCTCGTAGCGGCGCCAGGGCATGGCCAATATCCAGATGGGCCTGCGGGTCGAGATCACTGCGCAGCGAGAGCTGCACAACCGGAACATCGGCATCGGGAAACATCAATTTCAGCGGAATGAACACGCCGTGATCATAGCCTCGCTGCGCGTCTTGCCCGGCTGGAATGCCGGACGCCTCGAGCATCGACACGATTCTTGCTGCGAGTGCCGGATTACCAGGCGCTGGATAAGCGAGTTCGTAGGTATGCGGCGGAAAGCCGTAATAGTCGAAGATCAGCTCCGGCTCTGGTGACCCTGTGACCTTGACCGTTTGCTCCAGCCAGTGGCCTGAAACCAGCACAATGGCCTTTGGCCGCTGCGGCAGCCGCTCAGAGATATTCTTCAGGAAGTCAGCCATCCGCACCCAGGCATCGGCCGGATTCCAGTCCATGAAAAAACAGGGCCCAGCACCGTGAGGAACGAACAGCGTCGGCATCCGCGATTGGGTGTTTGGCGCATTGTCGATGGTCATGGAAAGTCCTCGCTGGTAGGACTGCCAGTATGGATTACACTCTCGTTTTGCTTAACCAGCCAAAACGCGCTTACAGCTCCTACTATCAGTGTGAAATGAATGCTTGATCGAGTTACCGGAATGCGGATATTCACCCGCGCCGCCAGCGCCGGCAGCTTGTCCGCTGCGGCAAGGCATCTTGGTCTTTCGCCGGCGATGGCAACCAAGCATGTCGACGCGTTGGAGGCCCGGCTGGGCGTCAAGCTGTTCCATCGCAGCACACGACGTTTGCAGCTGACCGATGCCGGCAGCAGCTACCTCGAAGCCTGCCTGCGCATCCTGCCGGAAATTGACGAAGCCGAAGCCAGCGTAGCCTCTCAGCGAGTCGAAGCGACCGGCTCGCTACGCATGAACGTGCCGCTGTCGTTTGGCACGCGATTCATCGCTCCGCTAATGCCCGAGTTCAGCCTGCGCCACCCTGCCGTTCAGGTAGAGCTTGGGCTGACCGACAGCCAGGTAGACCTGGTCGATGGCCGATGGGACCTGGCCGTGCGCATCGGCAGGCTCAGCGATAGCCCGCTACAGGCACGGCGCCTGGCTGACTGCCCGATGCGGATCTGTGGCTCGCCACAGTATCTGGAGATTCACGGCACGCCGCAGAAGGTCAGCGAACTCGCTCAGCACAATTGCCTGGGCTACAGCCTTTCGACGTTGCTCGGCGGACGTGAATGGGCATTTGGTGCGGCCGGCGAAGTCCGGGTGCCGATCAACGGCAATCTGATCGCCAACAATGGCGCAGCATTGGTCGCGGCGGCAGTTGGCGGTCAAGGACTGATCTACCAGCCGCAGTTCATCGTTTCTGCAGCGCTATCGCGCGGTGAACTGGTCGCCGTTGAACTCGATCACCCGCCGCTGGGGCTTGGCGGTATCCATGTCGTCTACCCTCCGGACCGCCGGCCGCCGGCGAAGGTGCGTGCCATGATCGACTACCTGATAGAAGCATTCTCAGGCGATCTGCCCTGGGATTTCCCGCCCCGCTGACTTGCGGCACAAAGGCGCCAAAAGTCACCAAAGATTCACTTCAGCCACGACGTTCCCTAAAAAAAGATGAACCGGGAAAGCCGCTATCAGTCGGATTGAAAGTGCACGCTGTGTGACGCAGCGGCTTGAGGAGCGCCAGCCAGACCAAGGCCGAGCGCTAATCCAGGATTCTTCGCCTCGCTCAACGAGCGGGGCAGACACGCAGGATGTCACCCACCATCCAGACCAATCGAAGCCACAGCTGGCGCGGTTGGACCGATTATGGAGATGCCATGAAAGCTGTTGTCTATCACGACGTTGGCGATATACGCCTCGAAGACGTACCCGACCCGAAGATCGAAGCCCCCACCGACGCAATAGTTCGGATCACCGCCTCTGCCATCTGTGGAACGGACCTGCACTTCGTGCGTGGCACTTTCAGCGGTATGAAGCCCGGCACCATTCTTGGCCATGAGGCAGTCGGCATCGTTGAGGAACTCGGCGAGGACGTGCGCAACCTGCAGATCGGCGACCGCGTAGTTATTCCCTCGACCATCGCCTGCGGTAACTGCTCGTACTGCCGTTCGGGCTATTTCGCCCAATGCGACGTGGCCAATCCCAACGGTAAGGAAGCCGGTACCTCATTCTTTGGCGGTCCGGCTGCGACCGGCCCCTTCAATGGGTTGCAAGCCGAGAAGGCGCGCATTCCGTTTGCCAACATCGGCTTGGTGAAGTTGCCGCCAGAAATCACCGACGACCAGGCGATCCTCCTTTCGGACATCTTCCCGACAGGCTATTTCGGCGCTGAGATGGCCGAAATCGAAGCCGGCGATACTGTGGCGGTGTTCGGCTGCGGCCCGGTGGGTCAGTTCGCGATTGCCAGTGCCAAACTACTGGGCGCCGGGCGCATCTTTGCCATCGACCAGTACGATGACCGTCTACGCATGGCTCAGGGTCAGGGCGCCGAGATAATCGACTTCAATCGGGAAGACCCGATTGAAACGCTCAAGCGTCTGACCGGTGGGATCGGCGTCGACCGCGTGATCGATGCCGTAGGTGTCGATGCCGAACACGGCTGCTGCGGCGGTAAACCTGCCGACGGTGCGAACCTCGATCAGAACGCCAAATGGCAACCGGGTGACGCCCCGTCACAAGCACTCGAATGGGGCGTGGAGTGTCTGGCGAAGGCCGGCACCCTGTCGATCATTGGCGTGTACCCGCCGGATGCGACAACCTTCCCCATCGGAAAGGCGATGAATAAAAACATCACCATGAACATGGGTAACTGCCACCACCGCAAATACATACCGCGGCTCATCGAAATGATCCAGGCGCGGCGCATCGATCCGACGACCATTCTCACGCAGGTCAAACCGATGACCGACGTCATCGCAGCATTCGAGGCGTTCGATCGTCGCGAAGGCGGTTGGATCAAGGTCGAACTGAAACCCCAGCAAGAGGCCTCAGCCGTGCATGGCTCGGTGGAAACGCCGGTCGACAAGGCGGTCGCAGACACCTTCCCTGCCAGCGATCCGACCAGCATGCAGAACCCGCGATAAACCATTGGAGCAAGCGATGGCAGCCATCCATATAGGTATTTCCGGCTGGCGCTACGCACCCTGGCGAGGCGACTTCTACCCAAAGGGGCTCGTTCAGAAGAACGAGCTGAAGTTCGCCTCGCGAGCCGTGAGCAGCATCGAAATCAATGGCTCGTTCTATTCGCTGCAGAAGCCTGAGCTCTACGCCGGCTGGTATGACGAGACACCCGAAGGCTTTGTCTTCAGTGTCAAGGCGCCACGCTACATCACGCATGTGCTACGTCTGCGGGACGTGGAGAAGCCCATCGCGAACTTTCTCGCCTCCGGTGTCCTTGCGCTCAAGGACAAACTCGGCCCAATGCTTTGGCAGTTCCCGCCTTCGTTCAAATTCGATCCCGAGCGTTTCGAAACCTTCCTCGCCCTGCTGCCACATGACACCGAAGCCGCGCTGGAAATGGCGAAAGGCTGTGAAGCACGCATGGAGGGACGCAGCTATCTACAGATCGATCGCAAACGTCCGCTTCGACACGCGGTCGAAATACGTAACGAGAGCTTTGTAGACCCGGCGTTCGTGGCGCTGTTGCGCAAGTACAAGGTTGCGCTGGTGGTGGCCGACACAGCGGGTAAGTGGCCCTATCGAGAAGACCTTACCAGTGATTTCGTCTACATCCGCCTTCACGGTGCTGAACAGCTCTACACCAGTGGTTACACCGATGATGCCCTGGATAGCTGGGCCCGGCGCATCACGCGCTGGAGCGAAGGCGACCAGCCGGACGACGCCCATTTGATCAGCGACACCAAGCCACCCGCGCGCAAGAGCCGCGCCGTTTATTGCTATTTCGATAACGATGTAAAGGTCCGGGCGCCGTACGATGCGCGACAGCTGTTGCGCCGGCTCGGACTCGATAAAGACCTGGAAACCACTCCAGGCCAGCTGGAAGGAGCATTGGCGTGAACCTGGACAAGAACCACCCTCTCGACAGCAGTCATCTTGACGCTCACATGTCCTCGGCGGTGGATACCGTCCGAATCCTGACCGTCAACACGCACAAGGGATTTACCGCGCTCAACCGCAAATTCATCCTGCCGGAGCTGCGCGAAGCGGTCCGCGCCGTGTCGGCCGATGTGGTGTTTCTGCAGGAGGTGCTAGGCACGCATGAGAAACACGCCCTGCGCTTTCACGACTGGCCGAAAATGTCCCAGTATGAATTCCTCGCTGACAGCATCTGGACCGATTTCGCGTATGGGCGCAACGCCGTCTACCCCGACGGTGACCACGGAAATGCGCTGTTGTCGAAGTTTCCTATCACACGCTACGAGAACCTCGATATATCCATAGCAGGCCCGGAGCGTCGCGGCCTTTTGCACAGCGTGCTGCAAGTCCCTGGCCACGAGGAATTCCACGCCATTTGCGTGCATCTCGGTTTGCGCGAATCCCATCGCCAGCAGCAACTTCGCCTGCTTTGCGACCTGCTCGACTCTATACCCGAAAAGGCGCCTGTCGTTGTTGCCGGCGATTTCAACGACTGGCGCCTCAAGGGTGCTCAGGTCCTGGACCGCTGTGCCGGTATGCATGAGGTGTTCGCGGTATCACAGGGCAAGGTCGCCAAGACCTTTCCCGCACGCTGGCCAGTGCTGCGCCTGGATCGAATCTACGTGCGTAATGCCACGAGCCATAAAGCGCGAATACTCGGTAACAAACCCTGGACACACTTGTCCGATCATCTGCCCTTGGCGGTGGAGATGAAGTTATGAATTTTCACTGGAGAGACGGGAATCGTCTTCAGTTGCTGGAAAATGGCGAGGAATTCTACCCCGCCGTGTTCGAGGCCATTGCGGCCGCGGAAAAGGAAGTCCTGCTCGAAACCTTCATCTTTTTCAAGGACAAGGTGGGACAGGAACTGCAGCAAACATTGATTGCCGCAGCGGAGCGTGGCGTCAGTGTCGACGTGACTGTCGATGGCTATGGCTCGGCGGACCTGGATGGGGAGTTTGCTGCGGCAATGGCACGGGCCGGCGTGCGCATCCATATGTTCGACCCCGGCAAGCGGGTCCTGGGTAAGCGTCTGAACGTGTTCCGCCGGATGCACCGAAAGATCGTCGTGGTCGACGGTGATGTGGCGTTCATAGGCGGCATCAACTTTTCTGCCGACCATCTGGGCGACTTCGGCCCTGCGGCCAAACAGGACTATGCACTTCGGGTCGAAGGCCCGGTTGTGCACGACATCCATCGCTTTTCACTCGCCAATATCTCGGCCACACATACGAACCGCCGCTGGTGGCATCGGCGGCCTCGGACTCAGAGCAACGGCTTTGTAGGCGTCAGCCGAGGGGAAGCCCGCGCACTGTTCGTCACCCGAGATAACAACTATCACCGCAACGACATCGAAGACCATTATCTACAGGCCATCCGCGATGCCCGCTCCCGCCTGCTGATCGCCAATGCCTACTTTTTCCCGGGCTATCGAGTACTGAGGGAGATACGAAACGCAGCGCGTCGTGGTGTACGGGTCCGCTTGATTCTGCAGGGCGAGCCGGACATGCCGATCGCCAAATTCGGCGCGCGCATGCTCTACAACTACCTGATGAGCGACGGTGTAGAGATTCATGAATATTGCCGTAGGCCCCTACATGGCAAGGTCGCACTGGCGGATTACGAATGGTCGACCGTTGGTTCTAGCAACCTCGACCCGTTGAGTCTTTCGTTAAACCTCGAAGCCAATCTGATCATCCGTGATCACTCGTTCAACCGCCAACTGCATGAGAATCTGGACCGTCTGTTGCAGCACGATTGCCGGCGCATCCCGCTCGAACGCATTGTCAGGGGCTACTGGTGGCGCGCTCCGCTGGTCTTCATAATCTTCCACTTCTTGCGCAATTTTCCGCAGATGGTGGGCCTGTTGCCCGCGCATAAACCCAAATTGCAGTTGCTCGATCCTGAGCCGTTGGACCCTAACCCTGCCCCCTTGCAGCGAGATCATCAATGACCGAGCCGCACGACGCGCCACAAGGTGGCTGGCGCCGCCGCTGGCCATTGATAAAGAAGATCCTGACCTATCTCTTCTTTCTTCTGGTCGCCGGGTTATTGATTGGCTTGGCTCGCAACGTCAACTGGAGCGAGGTCTACCAGACGCTACGCAGTTACAACGCGCAGACGCTTTGGCTGGCTGGCGCCGCCACCGCAACGAGCTATGCGGTGTATTGCTGCTTCGACGTGCTCGGCAAGCGGTACGCCCAGCATGAGATGCCGGTCCGACAAATTCTCCCCGTTACGTTCGTTTGCTACGCCTTCAACCTCAACCTGAGCGCCTGGGTCGGCGGTATCGCCCTGCGTTACCGGCTGTATTCACGGTTTGGCCTGCGCACCTCGCAAATCACCCGCATTTTCACCATGAGCGTGCTGACCAATTGGCTGGGCTACCTGTGGCTGGCCGGGCTGATCTTCGCCATGGGCTGGATCACGCCACCAGCCGACTGGGAGATCGGGCATACCGCGTTACGGGTACTCGGTGCTGCGCTGCTGCTGGCGTCGGCGGTTTATCTCTGGGCTTGCGGCTTTTCCAAACGTCGCCACTGGACGATACGCAAGCACGAAATCTACCTCCCGACCCTGCGACTGGCAGTGTTGCAGATGCTTTTGGGCGCATCCAACTGGGCGCTCATGGCATTGGTGGTCTATTTCATGCTGTCACAGCGGGCGCCCTACCCCGAGGTGCTGGGCATTCTGATGATCAGTAGCGTGGCGGGTGTGATTGCCCATATTCCGGCAGGCCTGGGTGTCATCGAGACGGTGTTCGTGACGATGCTGAGCGGCAACCTCAGCCCGGCCAGCATCGTGGCCGGGCTCATCGGCTACCGGGTCGTGTATTTCCTCGTTCCGCTCTTGTTTGCCACCGTCATCTATGTGGCGCTGGAACTGCGAGCCCGCAAATTGCGTTCCGGCAGCCAGCCCTTGATGGACGAGGAGACCGGAGAGGATCAGCCACGCATTGCATCCTAGCTCGGCTTGAGCTCGTTCATATAGGAGCGAGCCCTTCTCGAACCCACACGTCCCTGCTGCGGTTGCGCGCCGACGCCAGACCAGCACGGTATCCGCGGGTTAGTCACTGACCAGTCCTGGCTTCGCCGCAATTTGTTGGCGTGATCGCCAAGCTCGTTTTCAACCCTGGCGAGTCTCGCCACAGTCGGAGCACTGACCGAATCACCGGCACCGCAGTTCGGGTCGGCGTCGCAGGCCTGGCGGATGGCCGCATCTTCAGGTTGCAATGTGCTGTGCTCGATTTCGAATCGCTCACGCAGCACAGCCTGAAGCTGCGGCAGGATCTCCGCCCAACGCCCTATCGCATCTACGTCGACATGCGCCGCTATGGCTTGACTGCTCGATGACAGACTCCAGATATGCATGTCGTGAACGGCGCGCACCCCGTCGATCGCTACCAGTGCGTTGCCTACGTCCTGAGCACTGATGCCTTTGGGTACGCCCTCCATCAACACATGGGTCACTTCGCGCAGCAGTCGAACAGCACTCACCAGGATCAGCAAGCACACCAGTAGCGACAGGAGCGGGTCGACGATAGCGGGCCCGCCCAGGTAGATGACCGCACCGGCAACCAGCGCCGCGATGGAACCGAGCAGATCGCCCATCACGTGCAATAGCGCTCCTCGCAGGTTGATGGTCTGCTCCCCGCGCATCAGCACCCAGGCAACGATCAGGTTCACCAGCAAACCGAGCGCGCCGATGCCCAGTACCATTCCGCCGGCCACCTCCGGCGTATCGGCCATACGTAGGAACGCCTCATAGGCGATAAATACGATGACGCCAAACATGAACATCACATTGAACAACGCGCCGAGCATTTCGGCACGCTTTAGCCCGAAGGAATGCCGACGCGACGCCGGCTTTTGCGCCAGCCAGGCGGCAAAGGCACCGATCCCCAGCGACAGTGAATCGGTAAACATGTGCCCTGCGTCAGACAGCAACGCAAGCGAGCCGGCCATCCACCCGCCGAAAACTTCCACAGCAGCGAACGCCGTGGTGAATACCAGGGCGAACACCAGCGTCTTCCCGCCACCATGGCTATGGCTATGGCTATGGCTATGGCTATGGCTATGGCTATGGCTGTGGCTGTGGCTGTGGCTGTGATGATGGCTGTGTTCCGGCATCCTTTGCTCCCCCGTCATCGGTTATGGCGCCCATTCATGCGCCGGGTCGACAGCTGGCGCGGGTCCCTCGATGCTAATCGATTTCTGTGCTCTCAGGACGGAGTCAGTCCCGGAACGGTCCGCCGGGGCTGTGCCCTACCTGGCGAGCCGCAATTCAGAGGACGAGCCAAAACGACCGAACCCTGTCTCAGGTCGCCAGGTTTGCTTTTTCGGGGCGCTACGACTAGCTAGGCTGTGTCGTCGTGTACCAGCGTTGTCGCGACGGCCCACTCGGGCCGCGCGACAAGCCATACGTCGAAGTTATGACCGTTGCGGCCTCAGGATGATGACGCCCAGCGGCGGCAAGGTCAGCGAGAGAGACACATCCTGACCATGAGCCGGAGTTTGCTCAGCAAGGATGCCGCCGCCGTTGCCAACGTTGGAGCCACCGTAGCACTCGGCATCGCTGTTGAAGATTTCCTCCCAGCGGCTGTCGACAGGCACGCCAATGCGATAACTCTCACGAACGACCGGTGTGTAATTACCCACCACCAACAGTGGGTCCCCGTTCGAACCCTTGCGCAGCCAGGCGAAGACGCTGTTGGCGCGGTCATCCCCGATCAGCCACTGGAAGCCCGCCGGATCGGAATCCAACTCATACAAGGCAGGTTCGTGGCTATAGAGGCGGTTGAGGTCGCGCACCAGATTCTGCACGCCACGGTGGTCGGCCTCTTCCAGCAGATGCCAGTCGAGCTCGCGATCGTGGTTCCATTCGCGCCATTGGCCGAACTCGGAGCCCATGAACAGCAGTTTTTTGCCGGGGTGCGTCCACATGAAAGAAAGATAGGCCCGCAGATTGGCGAATTTCTGCCAACGGTCACCGGGCATCTTGTCGATCAACGATCCTTTGCCATGCACCACTTCATCATGAGAGATCGGCAACACAAAGTTTTCGGAGTAGGCGTAGACCATGCCAAAGGTCAACTTGTCATGGTGATACTGCCGGTTGATCGGGTCTTCCTGAATGTACTGAAGCGTGTCGTGCATCCAGCCCATGTTCCACTTGTAGGCGAAGCCCAATCCATTCTCTGACGTCGGCTTGCTCACGCCAGGGAACGCAGTGGATTCTTCCGCGATAACCAGAGCACCAGGCGTTTCGGTGGCCACTACATCATTCAGATGACGCAGGAAGTCGATTGCTTCGAGGTTTTCCCGGCCGCCGTGGCGGTTGGGAATCCACTCACCTTCCTTACGTGAATAATCGCGGTAAAGCATCGAGGCCACCGCATCCACACGCAATGCGTCGACGTGAAATTCACGCAACCAGTGCAAGGCGGATGCGAGCATGAAGCCATGCACTTCGGTCCGCCCCAGGTTGTAGATGTAGGTATCCCAATCCTGGTGGAAGCCCTCGAAGGGGTGCGCGTATTCATACAGCGCGGTGCCATCGAATTCGCCCAAACCGTGAGCATCCGTTGGGAAGTGCGCAGGTACCCAGTCGAGGATCACGCCAATCCCGGCGTTGTGGCAGGCATCGACGAATGCCGCGAAATCATGGGCGTTTCCGTAGCGTGCGCTCGGGGCAAACTGTGACAGCAGCTGGTAGCCCCAGGAGCCACCGAACGGGTGTTCCATGATCGGCATCAGCTCGATATGGGTAAAGCCCAGATCAACAACATAGGGGATCAGCCGCTCGGCCAGTTCGTGCCAGTCGTACAGGCGACCGTCATCGCCGCCCTCGCGGCGCCACGAACCTGCGTGCAGCTCGTAAATGGTCATCGGTGCCTTGACCGATTGCTGCTCTGCCCGCTTCTGTAGCCAGGCCTCGTCCTTCCATTCGTAGTCGAGTGGATGCGAAATCACCGAGGCAGTGCCAGGCGGTAGCTCCGTGGCCAATGCAATCGGATCGGCCTTCAACGGCAGGATGCCGTTCGGGCCCAGAATCTCGTATTTGTAGGCTTCGCCCGGCTGCAGCCGTGGGATGAAGATTTCCCAGACGCCGGATGGGAAGCGCAGCCGCATCGGATGACGACGCCCGTCCCAGCCGTTGAAACTCCCTACCACCGACACACGGCGGGCATTGGGTGCCCAGACAGCGAACCGCACGCCCTGAACACCTTCGACTTCTATTGGCTGAGCGCCAAATACGCGGCCGATTTCCCGATGATTGCCCTCCGAGAACAGGTACATGTCCATTTCGCCGAGTTGCGGACCGAAGCTGAAGGGGTCCTCAGTGATCTGCTCGCCCCCCGCCCAGCGAATCCTCAACAGGTACGGCTGTTGATTGGTCAGTCGGGTAAAGAAGAAACCGGGCACCTGGCCCTGCTCCATGGCCGCCAGTACACGTCCCCCAGTGCGCTCGAGCACCTCTACGCCAAGCGCATTGGGAAGATAGGCCCGCACAACCAAGCCATCACCGTCGGGGTGCGGGCCAAGTATGGAAAACGGGTTGCCGTGTTCGGCGCGCACAAGCGCGTCGACATCGGCATCGGTTGGCAGCAGGTTTTCACCGGGCATTGTCACGGCCGGACGATTAATCATTGGGAACCTCCATCGGAAATCTGTTGTGCCAGCGTCGCCAGTCCCTGAAGCGGGACAGACAGCCAGGCCGGGCGGTTCTCTGCCTCATAGGCCACTTCATACGCAGTCTTCTCCAGGCTGAACAGGGCCAAAGCCGCATCGGCTCCGGCAAGGTCCTTCCAGGCGTGAGGCAGCTCGGCTGTCGCCTCACGGTAGGCCTCAAGGAAAACTGCACGTGCGCTTTGCTGATAGGTGTCGGAAATGCTGCGGCGGGCCTGATCGGCCGTTTCAGAGCTATCGCTGGACTGCGCGTTGCGCAAGGTCATGGCGGTCGCGTATTCGAATGAACGCAGCACACCGGCAACATCCTTGAATGGGCTCAGCTTGCTGCGCCGCTCCTCAAGAGAGCGTGCCGGTTCACCTTCGAAGTCGATGAAATAGGCATCGCCCTGTGCGACCAGTATTTGCCCAAGGTGCAAGTCACCGTGGACACGGGTGCGTAAACCACCCAGGGTACGTTCGGCCAGTCGCTTGACCTCGGCCACAAGCTGTTTACGTTGGCCAAGCAGCTGATCGACCAGTGTCGTAGCCTTGCGATCCAGATCGCCACGGCGAGCCTGCAACAGATCCAGCGCATGCTCGACCTGCCCCGATATCAGCTGAGTCCACTCTTTCGCATCCGAAGATTTGGTGGGCTCGGCGGCGAACGCCTGGTTGTCGGTTTGCACCGCCAAGGTCATGTGCATTTCACCGAGGCGCTGGCCAAGCAAACGGTTGAACGCTTCGAGCTCCTCCAGCGCACTGAACTGGTTTTCATGCAGCGAGACGCCGCCAGCGATCTGGTCGCGTACTGCCCGGTCGAGCGTGTTCAGTGTCCATTCCCAAGCATCGCCCTGGTTGTCGAGGAACCGCTGCACGACCATCAGTGCGTACTGCTCGCCGTTCTTGTCGAAGCGGCTAACCTGCCCAAGCATCGCCGAGATATGGGTGAAGCCCTGTTCGGTCAGGAAGCTGCCCATCTCCAGCTCTGGGTGCATGCCCGCCGAGACGCGGCGCAGCACCTTGATCATCATGCTGCTGTCGATGATCGCGGAGCTGTTGGACTGCTCAGCCGTGAGGTAGCGCACCTCCGCGTCGGCGGGCAATTCGATATCAGCTAGCTGCGCCATTGGCTGGAAACGTATCTCGCCGTCACCACATGGCAGCACCTGTTCCTCGCGCAGGCCCTGAATAACCCCGAGGACGAATTGCTTAAGGGCGAACGCGTCCGTCAAAAGTCCCACTTGCGGTCCGCGACGAACTCTCGCCATGGCGAGTTGCTGTGGCAGCGCGATGTCGAAATCGCCTTCGTCCAGAAAGCCCAGCGGCAACTGGTAACGATCGGTACGCCCGCCAGCCTCGACCGCAATTTCGCTCAGCAGGACCGGGCGTTGTGCATCGCCGAACGGCACGCTGTAACAGATCTTGATCGAGTTGATCGTCGCGTCCTTGCTGGCGAACCAGCGCCGCTTCGGCAGGTACGCCGGCAGCGACTCGGTTTCCAGTATCCGTTTGTTGGCTGCAGTAAGCGTATCCAGGCGCTTGAGTACCAGCGTTTGAAAATCGGGCATGGTTTCCACCGGTTCTTGGTGCCAGCTGGGCATCTGGTGACTGGTTGCCAACTGGAACCAGTAGAAGCCGTAGGGTGGCAGTGTCAGCAGATACGGCAATTGGCCGATGGGTGGGAAGGCGCTGCCGCCTACCATCTCCACCGGTACCATGCCGGCGTAATGCGACAGCTCCAACTCGGCAGCCTGCGCAGAGCGCGATACGTTGGCGACGCAGAAGATCACCTCCGTTTCGCCCGTAGTTGTCGTAAATTCCCGGATGTACGCGAGGATGCGGCGGTTACTCGGCGCAAGCATCTTCAGGGTGCCTCGACCGAAGGCCTTGAACTGCTTGCGAATCGAAAGAAGCCGCCGCGTCCAGTTGAGCAGTGAATGCGGGTCGCGCTGCTGAGCCTCGACGTTGATCGCCTGGTAGCCATAGAGCGGGTCCATGATCGGCGGCAGCACCAGGCTTGGCGGATCGGCGCGCGAGAAGCCGCCGTTACGGTCGACCGACCACTGCATTGGCGTGCGTACACCGTCGCGGTCGCCGAGAAAGATGTTGTCCCCCATGCCGATCTCGTCGCCGTAATAGATCACCGGCGTGCCGGGCATCGACAGCAGCAAACTATTGAGCAGCTCGATCCGGCGACGGTCCCGCTCAAGTAGCGGCGCCAGGCGACGGCGGATACCGAGGTTGATCCGCGCGCGCTTGTCACTCGCATAGTAGTTCCAGAGGTAGTCGCGCTCCTTGTCGGTCACCATCTCAAGCGTCAGCTCGTCATGGTTGCGCAGGAATATCGCCCACTGGCAGTTTTCAGGAATGTCCGGTGTTTGCCGGAGGATGTCCGTAATCGGGAAGCGGTCTTCCTGAGCCAGCGCCATGTACATGCGCGGCATCAGCGGGAAGTGGAACGCCATGTGGCATTCGTCGCCCAGCCCGCCGTCCTCGCCGCCGAAATAGAGCTGCGTGTCTTCCGGCCATTGATTGGCCTCGGCCAACAGCATGCGGTCGGGGTAGTTGGCGTCGATCTCGGCGCGAATCTTTTTCAGGACATCGTGGGTTTCCGGCAGGTTCTCGTTGTTCGTCCCGTCGCGCTCCACCAGATACGGAATGGCGTCCAGGCGTAACCCGTCGATTCCCAGGTCCAGCCAGTAGCGCATCACGCTGAGGACCGCCTTCATTACCTGCGGATTGTCGAAATTGAGGTCCGGCTGGTGAGAGTAGAAACGATGCCAGAAGTACTGCTGGGCGACCGGGTCCCAGGTCCAGTTCGATACCTCGGTATCGAGAAAGATGATTCGCGTGCCATCGTACTTATCGTCCGTGTCGGACCAGACATAGAAGTCCCGGGCTGCGGAGCCTTTTTTCGCCTTGCGCGCACGCTGAAACCAGGGGTGCTGGTCGGAGGTGTGGTTGATGACCAACTCCGTGATGACGCGCAGGCCGCGCTTGTGCGCTTCGGCAATGAAACGCTTGGCGTCAGCCATTGTGCCGTAGTCCGGATGCACACCGCGGTATTCGGCAATGTCATAGCCATCGTCACGCCGCGGTGAGGGATAGAACGGCAAGAGCCAGATGGTGTTGACGCCCAGGTCAGCAATGTAATCGAGCTTGTCTATCAGGCCCTGAAAGTCGCCCACACCGTCGTTATTCGAATCGAAGAAAGATTTGAGGTGGACCTGATAGACCACCGCGTCCTTGTACCAAAGAGGGTCCTTGATAAAGGCAGCAGGTTTGCGCGCTCTGGCCATGGTCTCGTTCCTATCATCTGCCTCGTGACTGGCCATACGTGTGGCCAGCCAAGGCGGAAGAAGTAAGCCAAACGGTTATAAATGGGATCACTAGATCTTCGTAACCGATTGAAAGTTATCGTTTTTATGTAACTCTTGATAAATTACTTTAAGTCGGGATCCATGGCGTCCGATGTGATGCGCCAGATGCCGAACGGCTGGTGCCAGGGCTCGATGCGCATCCACTGGGTTTTGCCGTACCAGGTCCAGCGATGCCCGTTCATGAGATCTTCGCCTCGGGTTTCGGCATGATCTGGCAGGCCCAGCTCCCAGAGCGGAAGCTCGAAATGGGCTTCCTGGGCGTTGTGCGGATCGAGGCTGATCGCCACGAGAATGAAATTCTTGCGGTCCGGCGTACGTTTGCCGAAGAAGAAAATGTTGTCGTTGTAGGCCGTGTATGCCTTGAACCCCAGGTGGGTCTGCAGCGCAGGGTTTTGCCGGCGGATACGGTTAAGCTGGGCAATTTCGGCAACGATGTTGCCCGGTGCGTGGTAGTCCCGCACACGTATCTGGTACTTCTCCGAGTCCAGATACTCTTCCTTGCCGGGAATCGCAGCGGACTCGCACAGCTCGAATCCTGAGTACATGCCCCACAGGCCGGAACCCATGGTGGCCAGAGCCGCGCGGATCAGGAATCCCGCCCGCCCGGAGTCATGCAGGAAGAACGGGTTGATGTCAGGCGTGTTGACGAAGAAATTCGGCCGATAGCAGTCACGCAACGGATGCTCGTTCAGCTCAGTGAAGTACTCGCTGAGCTCCGCCTTGTTGTTGCGCCAGGTGAAGTAGGTGTAGCTCTGGTTGAAGCCGACCTTGCCCAGACGCGCCATCATTGCCGGCTTGGTGAAGGCCTCGGAGAGAAACATGACATCCGGGTCGCGCTCGCGGATATCGGCAATCATCCATTCCCAGAATGGCAGAGGTTTGGTGTGCGGGTTGTCGACACGGAAGATCTTCACGCCCTGCTCAACCCAATGCCAGACCACATCGCGCAGTGCGGTCCACAGGTCCGGCATCGCGTCTTCGGCGTAGAAGTCAACGTTGACGATGTCTTGGTATTTCTTCGGTGGGTTCTCCGCATAGCGAATGGTCCCGTCCGGTCGCCAGGAGAACCAACCCGGATGCTCGTTGAGCCAGGGGTGATCCTGCGAACACTGAATGGCGAAATCGAGGGCGATCTCCAAGCCGTGCTCGCGGGCCGCGGCAACAAGGTCGCGGAAGTCGTCGAGCGTGCCGAGTTCCGGGTGCACTGCATCGTGGCCGCCGGCTTCACTACCGATTGCATATGGGCTGCCTGGATCATTCGGGCCGGCTTGCAGCGTATTGTTCGGCCCTTTGCGATGGCTGCGTCCAATGGGATGAATCGGCGTGAAATACAGCACGTCGAAGCCCATGTCGCGAATCGAAGGCAACCGCTTGTGAACGTCACGGAAAGTGCCGTGACGATTGGGATCGTCAGTCTCGGAGCGAGGAAACAACTCATACCAGCTGGCAAACAATGCCAGCGGACGCTCGACCTCGACCGGAAACACCTCGGTCTGGCTGCAATGCTCACGCGGGTCTGCATCGGCCATCGCCGCGGCCGTTTCATTAGCGAGCATCAGCGATACGCGTTCGTCGTCCAGGTGCGCCATGCTCAGGCGATGCAGCACGTCGTCGATAATGCCCTTGGTTTCGCCCTGCGCGCGCTGACTGGCGCGCTCGAGCAGCAGACGACCCTCTTCCAGCTCAAGCTGCACCGGAACCCCAGCGGTGTGCTTTTTTGAGAGCTCGTATCGGTAAGTTTCGTAGATATCCCACCAGGCTTCGATCATGAACTCGTGCGAAGCGACTTGCGTCGGTGTGAACTGCCCTTCCCAGCTGTCATTGCCGATCAGCTTGAGCCGAGCCCTGCGCCAGGTGGTTTCGTTCTTGGTCCGCCAGCAAATGGACGCCGCGAGCTGATCGTGGCCATCAGCGAAGATCTTGCTCGTGACGTTGATTGGGTGGCCAATGGTCGCCTTTGCAGCGAACCGCCCTCCTTCCAACACGGGTTGGGTCGATTCAATGGCGATGCGCGGCATCCGCAACGCCTGTTCAAGTCGGGGGTGAATCACCGGATGGGGCTTTGCATCGGTCATCGAACGGGGCTCCTAAGCGAAATCGCTGCGAAACGGCAAAACGGCCCCGCTCGGGACTGGCAATCGAGCGGGACTGGCTATACCGGTGGAAAACCCGTCGCGGGCTTTCTCAGGCTCTGTTCTTTCCGAACCAAAGGAGGCCTGAAAAGTTCAGCCAAAAAGGCCGCTACCGCTTGTCACAGACGGCGTTGCGGTTGTTTTCAGGGAAATGAAAGTTGGGTTCTGCGTCGAGATAGACCGCTGCAGTAGGATCCAGCTCTGTGTCGATCCAGAACTACGCAAATCCATTGGTCTCGGCGCAGGCAGCTCTTGCGAACGGCGGTTGATCTGCACAACCAAGCAGAAGCCAAACCCAGCCTGTAGGAACCACTTTGCTGGCGATCCCAAACGACGCGAACTCCCCGATCGCCACCAAGGTGGCTCCTACAAAAGCGTGGCGGAGATGGAGACCCAAGCTAAGACCAAGCCCTATCTGTAGGAGCCAGCTTGCTGGCGATCCCAGGCCATGCGAACGCCCCGCTCGCCACCAAGGTAGCTCCTACAAAAGCGTGGCGGAGATAGAGAGCCAAGCTAAGACCAAGCCCTGCCTGCAGGAGCAAGCTTGCTGGCGATCCCAGGCCACGCGAACGCCCCAACCGCCACCAAGGTGGCTCCTACAAAATCGTTATTTGGTGGACATAGAGACCCAAGCTAAGACCAAGCCCTACCTGTAGGAGCCAGCTTGCTGGCGATCAGGACAACACGTGCAATTGATCAGCAGCAAAGTGGCGCCTACAGCGAGACGTGTTCGCTAGTCGCCACCCGCTATCAACAAGGGGTTGTAGCCGCTACGGCCGTACTCGCCTTGCTCGGCCAACAGGATATCGAGCGCGAGGCTTGCGAGATCGTCCGCGACGGGATCGGCTCGCCCATGTTCTTCACGCAGCATGACCTTCAGATAACTGTGGCACTCGCCGCATGATTCCGCTTGCACCGGCATGGCTGGCTTGCCTTGCTCATCATCCAGCGTGAGGTACAACAGCTTCGCGCCGCTGTCGCACACGCTGCATTTGAGTCGTTCAAGGTGCCATTCGGTGCCGCACAGCGAGCAATGCAGGTAACGCACGCCTGCACGATGGCGCTCGTTGTGGATGACGCTGGCGACCGGTGGCGAACCGCAGCACGGGCACAACCCCTTTGCTTCACCCTCGGGCTTATCAGGCGGCCGAGGCAGGGCGATCGCCAGTCTCATCCAACTGATCTGCAGGGCAGCCGCGACCAGCGGGAGCAGTGGTCGGGTTGTTTCATCTCCGGGACGGCCTTCGAGAATTTCATCGGCCAACGCATCGAGCTGCTCTCGCGACGATTCCCTGAGCCGCTTGAGCAAAGGTCGCTGAACTTCACCCACGTGAAGCTCCACGGCATCAAGCATCGACAGTAGGTCTTCGTGCCAGGGCACGTCACGTTTCAGGGCCTGAAAGCCAAGCGGTGGCAGACCATGTCTGAGCGCCTGGTCGAACGCATCCTCAGCCGGACGCCAGGACGGTTCGCGTTCGTTCAGTACCTGATGCTGGGCTTGCACCAGCCTCGCCATAAAGGCAAGAAACTCATCCAGCGGTGGAACCTGCTGAACGAGTTCTCGCAGCCGAGTCGCGCGCTTGCTGAACATCTTGGCGTTCGGCAATACCACATTCGGCGCCTCCATGATCCCCGAAGGCGCACTTCCAAAAGAGTGGTTCACTGCAGCTCCTTATGTTCGTTTCGACGGCACGTCACGATTGGGCGACAGACCGCCCGGATCATCGTAGCCCTCCTTGCGGCGTACCTCGTCATACCAGAGGCCGTGGTGATGGCGTGCCCAGGCGTGGCTTACCCGACCTTGGGTCATCGCGCGCACCGAGCCTTTCACCCAGATCGCCGAGTAGACATGGATAACCAGCGTGATGATCGCGATGAAGGCCGTGTAGGCATGGATGGTCACTGCCCAGCGCAGCGCCCAGATCGGCATCTCATCGGCGACCCAAGGCCGCCAGAGAACGATGCCGGTCACCAGCAACACCGGGACCGTGGCAAGGAAGATCCAATAGACGAGCTTCTGGCCGGCGTTGTTCTTGCCGACCGGAGGCAGTCGCTCGTCGCGGTTGGCCAGCACGTCGCGGATCTGCTTCATCCATTGCACATCGTGACGACGGATCAAGTTGTCGCCGAAGAAGCGCACGGCCTGGATCACGAAGAACAACGACATGAACACACCGATGTACGGGTGCACGATGCGTGTCGGCTCAGGCCCGCCAAACAGCGCGGTTAGCCCGAAGAACGCCGGATAGAACAGCGACAGGCCGCTCAACACGAGCAGCACGAAGCTGATCGCGATGAGCCAGTGATTCACTCGGGTCCACCAGCCATAACGCAGGATGCCGTGTTTGACGTTCGAGTGGCTCATAGCCGGTCCTCCCCGCGTTTATCGATCTCACGGGCGTCATGCGCTTTTTCCGGATCCGGATCGTCCTCTGGCTCCTCTTTTGGCCCTTTCATCACGTAATGAAAGAAGCCAGCCAGTACAGACATACCCAGCGCCACCGACATGATCGGCTTGGTCACACCCTTCCAGAGCTCGACCGTAGGCGCGATGTGCGGGTCACGCGGCAAACCGCTGTAGATTTCCGGCTTGTCGGCGTGCTGCAGCACATAAACCACGTGAGTCCCGCCGACGCCCTGCGGGTCGTAGATGCCGGCGTTTTCGTAGCCGCGATCCTTGAGGTTCGCGACCCGACTGGCGCCGTAGTCGAGCATGTCTTCCTTGGTGCCAAACATGATCGCCGAGGTCGGACAGCTCTTGACGCACGCCGGCTCCAGACCGTGATAGACACGGTCCGAACACAACGTGCACTTGTAGGCCTTGTTATCTCGCTCCGAGATACGGGGGATGTCGAAAGGACAGCCCGCCACGCAATAGCCACAGCCAATGCAGTGCTCGGAATTGAAGTCGACGATGCCGTTGGCGTACTGCACGATTGCCCCAGGCGATGGGCAGGCCTTGAGGCAGCCCGGCTCAGCGCAATGCATGCAGTTGTCCTTGCGAATCAGCCATTCGAGGTTGCCTTGCTCATCCTCGTATTCACTGAAACGCATGACCTCGAACGACTCGGGCGTCAGGTCGATGGGGTTGTCGTAAACGCCGTGGCAATGGCCAACCTCATCACGCAGGTCGTTCCATTCCGAACAGGCAACCTGGCAGGCCTTGCAGCCGATGCAGACCGACACGTCGATCAGTTTGGCGACGGGCTCCACTCCTCCCTGGCGAACCTGGGGAGATGGAGTCGTCGTCGCTGATCGCGCGACGATGTTCTGCAGGTTGATCTGGTCTCCTCGCATAGCCTTCTCCTAGAGCTTCTCGACGTCCACCAGGAACGACTTGAATTCCGGTGTCTGCGTATTGCCGTCGCCCACGAAGGGGGTCAGGGAGTTGGTCAGGTGGGCCTTGCGGGCGACGCCCTTGAAGCCGAAGTGCAGCGGGATGCCGATCTGGTGAACCGTTCGCCCGTCCACCTGCAGCGGCACCATGCGCTTGGTCACCACAGCGACAGCCTCGATGAAGCCTCGCTTCGAACGCACCCGTACCCGTTCACCCTGCGCAATACCCAGCTCGGCAGCCAGCACCTCGCTCATCTCGATGAATTTCTCGGGCTGCATGATCGAGTTCAGCAGTGCGTGAGTCGTCCAGAAGTGGAAGTGCTCCGTCAGCCGGTAGGTCGTCGCCGCGTAAGGAAACTCCTTGTTCGTACCGAAATCGTCACGGTCCTGCGGGAACACCCGGACGATGGGATTGTGGTACGCCAGCGGATTGTTCGGGTGCAACGGGTTGCGGTCGATCGGGCTCTCCATTGGTTCGTAGTGTTCCGGGAACGGGCCCTCATTCAGCCATTCGCTGGCGAAGAAGTGTCCGGTACCGGTTTGCGTGACGATGAAGGGGCCGACACCCGCGGACGGTGGCGTGAAGATCGGGTAGTCCGGCACGTCAGCACCGATCCACCGCTCGCCATTCCACCAGATGAACGCCTTGTTTGCCGCCCAGGGCGTACCATCCGGCCGCGCCGAAGCACGGTTGTAGAGCAGACGCCGGTTCATCGGCCAGGCCCAGGCCCAGCCCAGCGTCGTGCCGGTGTCGTAAGGGTCGCTGTTGTCGCGTCGCGCCATCATGTTGCCGGCCTCGGTATAGGCACCCGAGTAGATCCAGCAACCGCAGGCGGTACTGCCGTCATCACGCAACTGCGTGAAATCATCCAACAGCTCGCCGGCGCGTTTGATGATGTTGCCCTTATCGTCGGTGATGTCTGCCAGCGCTCGTCCGTTGTACTCCTTCGCCAGTTCCTCGGCAGACGGGTCTAACGGATTGGTGTAGTCCCAGGAGAGATTGAGGATTGGGTCAGGAAAGGCTCCCCCCTCCTCCAGGTACATCGCTTTGAGACGGACCATTACCTCCGCCAGGATCGCGGTGTCGGTCAGGGCCACCCCCGGTGGCGGAGCGGCCTTCACATGCCACTGCAACCAGCGCGAGCTGTTGGTGATCGAGCCGTCATCTTCGGCGAAGCAGGTGGTCGGCAGACGGAACACTTCGGTGGCGATTTCCGCCGGATTGACCGGGTTGTATTCGCCATAGTTCTTCCAGAATTCGCCCGTCTCCACTTCCAGCGGGTCCATGATGACCAACCACTTGAGCTTGGAAAGCCCCTCGGTCACCTTCCGCTTGTTCGGGAACGAGGCAAGAATGTTGAAGCCCTGACAGAACGCGCCCGTCATCTCACCCTTGGTCATCTGGTTGACCGCGTAGAGCACGTCATACAGCGGTGCCGACAGCTTGGGTAGCCAGTCGTAGCACCAGTTGTTTTCCTCCGTGGCGACGTCGCCATACCAGTCCTTCATCAGGCTTACATGGAAGCGCTCGTAGTACTTCCAGTAGGACACCTCGCCCGGCAGCAGCGGCTGCTTGATGCGGGTCTTCATGTAGTCCTGATAGTTCTGCAGGTTCGCAGACGGTAGATTCATATAGCCGGGCAGCAGATTTGACAGCAATCCAATGTCCGTGAGCCCCTGAATATTGGAGTGACCGCGCAAGGCGTTCACCCCGCCGCCAGGCATCCCCATGTTACCGAGCAACAGCTGGACCATGGCGCCCGTGCGAATGATCTGCGACCCGATGGTGTGCTGAGTCCAGCCCAGCGCATAAAGGATCGTCATGGTCTTGTCAGGCGCTGAAGTAGTCGCGATCAGGTCCCAGATCATCAGGGCCTTGTCTCGCGGCATCCCGGTGATGTTTTCCACCTGATCCAGCGTGTACCGGCTGTAGTGCTCGCGCATCAGCTGGAATACACAGCGTGGGTTTTCCAGCGTCGGATCGGTTTTGGCGAAGCCGCTCTCGTCCAGATCATAGTTCCAGGTGCTGCGATCGTAGGTCCGATCTTCCGGGTTATAGCCGGTGAACAGCCCGTCCTCGAAGCCAAAGCCTTCCTTCACGAGCAGTGCCGCGTCTGTGTAGTTGACGACGTACTCGTGGTTATAACGGCCGGTTTCGATCAGGTAATTGATCAACCCGCCGAGCCAGACGATGTCCGTCCCGGTGCGAAGCCAGGCATGGATATCCGAGACCGCCGTGGTGCGGTTGTAGCGTGGATCCACGGAAATCAGGCGTGCATCGTTGCGCGTCTTCGCATGCATCACCCAGCGGAAACCAACCGGATGCGCTTCGGCGGAATTGCCACCCATGGAAAGAATGACGTTGGCGTTACCGATGTCGACCCAATGGTTCGTCATGGCACCGCGACCGAATGAAGGGGCAAGACCTGCCACCGTCGGTCCGTGTCATACGCGCGCCTGGTTATCCATCGTGAGAATGCCGAGCGCCCGCGTCATCTTCTGAGTGAGATACGCAGTTTCGTTGGTGCAGGCCGAAGCCGCGACCATCGAAGTCGTCATCCAGCGATTGACCAAACGACCTTCTTCGTCGTGGGTCTGGAAGTTGCGGTCGCGATCTTCCTTCATGTTCCGGGCGATGCGGTCGAATGCTTCGTCCCAACTGATGCGCTTCCATTCATTGGTGTATGGCTCGCGCACTTCAGGATATTTGACCCGAGAGGGGCTGTTGATGAAGTCAAGAACGCCCGCGCCCCGAGGGCATAGCGAGCCGCGACTGACCGGATGATCCGGGTCGCCTTCGACGTGGTAGATCTGCTCGATCACATTGATCGCACCGTCACCACGGGAGTAGAGCAACATGCCACAGCCTACTGAGCAGTAGGTGCAAATGTTGCGTGTCATTTTGGCGCCGGTCAGCTTGAAGTGACGAATCGACGCGACTGCTTGATCAGGCGCAAATCCCATCATGGCCATGCTCGACGCGCCTACACCAGCCGCACCGAACTTCAGGAACTGTCGCCGGGATACTCGCACGGTCATCGGTATCTCCTGTTACTTATTATGTCTGCCCATCTAACGAATCGACTGAACCGCTCTGGAATGGTTCCTCCAGAGGGACAGACGGGGCGGCGCATGTCGCTACGCTAGTACCAGATTAGTTCAGGAAATCGGCGATAGACAGGTCACTGGTCGCGTCATTGGCGCGCAGCGAGATCCTTTAACAGCTGCGCTGAAAGCGTTTGGCGGGTCGCGGCGTAATCGGCCCAGGGATCGTTCTTCAGGCTATCGAGGCGTTCATGCAGGTTGAGGATGTTCCACTGATCGGCGCCGCTGATCTGGTCCAGTTCCTCCCGTGTAATCGGCACCGAGACCGGAAGACCGGGTCGCGCTCGCGCAGAAAAGGCAGCGACCGTGCTCGCGCCCCGCTGGTTGCGGAGGTAGTCGACAAAGATCTTGCCGACCCGATTCTTCGGTCCCATCTTCGCAGCGATCTTCTCCGGTGCTTCCTTCGCCAGCCGAACCGTGACACCGCGAGCAAATTCGTTAGCACAGTCCCAACTCTGCCTACGCTCTATGGGAACGACAACATGGATGCCACGTCCGCCGCTGGTTTTGAGGAAAGCCCTGAGGCCGAGTGCGTCGAGTAGATCGAGCGTCATGCAGGTGGCTTCCACCATGCTCGACCACGGCAGCTCTGGGTCAGGATCAAGGTCGAAGACGACCCGGTCCGGCTTATCGATGCGGTCACTGCGCGCATTCCAGGTATGGAACTCGACGGTGCCCATCTGCGCCGCTTCGACCACCGCTGTCACGCTGTCCGCCTGGATCAGCCGTGCGTGTTCGGGATCGAGCGATTTATCCAGCACGCGCATGTGAGGCATTTTCAAGCGCCCGCAGTGGCGCTGGAAGAAGCTCCCGCCACTGACACCATCAGGCGCGCGAACAATCGACAATGGCCGCTTGGCCAGATGAGGCGTCAGCCACTCACCAACTGCCAGATAGTACTGAGCGAGCTGCAGTTTGGTGGCACCGCTGGCGGGATCGATCACCCGCTGCGGATTACTGATGCCAATACCGCCCACATCGGGGCGGCTCTTGGCTGTCTTTTCAGCCATGCGAACTCCTCACCACGTCAGCTTGCTTTCTTGCTGCTGGACTTGCTTGCAGCAGGCTTGCTTGCGCTTGTCTTGCGGGCCGTGGAGGTCTTGCTCGTCGAGGTTTTACTGGCTGTCGATTTAGCCGGGGCTTTGGATTTGCTGGCCGTGCTTTTGCTCGTGGTTCGCTTGGCGGGTGCCGCTTCCTCGTTATCGTCCTCTTCATCCTCGACGTCTTCAGTCGGCGCCGCTTTCTTGGCTGAGGACTTGCCAGCGAGGCTGCGTTTGAGCAACTCGGTCAGGTCGATGACATCGGCGCTGCGACGATCCACCGCCTCTTCCGGCCCGCCCACCGCCTCGAGTTTGCCTTCGCGAGCCTTGGTTTCCACCAGATCCATGATCTGGTCCTGGAAGGTGTCCTTGTATTGCTCCGGGTTCCACTCCTCGCTCATGTCCTCGACCAGGCGCTTGGCCATGTCGAGTTCCTTGGGGTTCAGATCGGGATTGAGCGCCTCGTCCTTCATTTCAAGGTATTCCACTCCGCGCACCTCATCGGCCCAGCGCAAGGTATTCATCACCAGCGCCTTGCCGAGGGGCATCACGACGGCCAGATGCTGCTTGTTGCGCAACACGACATTGGCGATGCCAACCTTGCCAGTCTGGATCAGGGTTTCGCGCAGCAGCGCGTAGACCTTCTCGCCCCGACGATCCGGCGTGAGGTAATAGGGTGTAGCGATGTACAGGAAGGAAATATCCTTGGCGTCGACAAAGGCGACGATGTCCACCGTCTGCGTGGCTTCGGGGTGCGCCGCCTTGATCTCATCATCACTGATGACGACGTAGTTGCCTTTTTCGTACTCCACGCCTTTGACGATGTTCTCGCTCTCGATGTCTTCCCCGGTGGTCTTGTTGATGCGCTTGTAGCCCACCCGGTCCATGCTGCGTTTGTCCAGCCAGTCGAAATCGATTCCCTGCCGGGTCGTAGCCGGTACAAGCGCGACGGGGATATGAACCAGGCCGAAACTGACGGCGCCTTTCCAGATCGTACGGGGCATATGCCTTCCCTCCTGTGCAGTCGTTTGGTCAGCCGTTGACCACGGTGCCGCCGTTCACATGGATCACCTGGCCGCTGACATAGGACGCGTCGTTGCTTGCCAGGTACACATAAGCGGGCGCCACTTCGTCCGGCTGTCCGGGGCGCTCCATCGGCACATTGGCACCGAATTTCTCGACCTTTTCCGTATCGAAGGTCGATGGAATCAGCGGTGTCCAGATGGGGCCAGGTGCAACCCCGTTCACGCGGATGCCGCGGTCGGCGATGTTCATCGACAGCGAGCGGGTAAAGGCTGTGATGGCGCCCTTGGTCGATGAGTAATCGAGCAACTGCGGGCTGCCCTTGTAGGCGGTAACCGAGGTGGTATTGATGATCGAGGCGCCTTTTTTCAGGTGTGGCAGCGCGGCCTTGGTCATCTGGAACATGCCGAAGATGTTAGTGCGGAAGGTCTTCTCCCACTGATCTTCGCTGATGTCCTCCAGTTTTTCCTGCGGGTGCTGCTCGGCAGCGTTGTTTACCAGGATGTCGAGTTTGCCAAAGGTGCCTAGCGTTTCATCTATCACCTTGCTGCACACATCGCGGTCCGCGACGTCACCAGCGAAAGTCAGGCATTTGCCGCCCTGCTCTTCCACCGCGCGCTTTGTTTCCTCGGCGTCCTGATGCTGATCCAGATAAAGAATCGCCACGTCCGCGCCTTCACGGGCGAACAACACGGCAACGGAACGGCCGATACCGCTGTCACCACCGGTAATGATCGCCACTTTGCCCTGGAGCTTGCCGGCGGCCTTGTAGTCTTCGCCACGATACTCCGGGCGCGGGTTCATCTCGCTTTCCTTGCCAGGCTCCGGTTGCTGTTGAGGGGGGAGCGTCTGGTTTTCGTCGGGCATGCTGAATCCTCCGTAAGGGTTTAAAGCCTGTATTCGGAGGACTTGGCGCCGGAAGGAAAAGTTTCTATGAAGCGATGAGAGGCCTCTATAAGAGGCCTCAGAAACCAGGAATCAGCCGATACGCATAGCGACACGACCACGGGGCAGTCCGCTTTCGACGTACTCATGGGCGGCTACCACCTCGTCGAAGTCAAACACCTTGTCGACCTGAGGGGTGATCAGACGGTCAGCGGTAAGCTGATTGATGTGGCGCAAAGCGCGCTGTACGGCTTCACGATTCTGCTCGATCCCAAGCTCAGGCTGGCCTGTGAAGTCGCACAGGCAGTGCAGGAAGAATTTGAAGTTTTTCTTGAAAGCCGCGCAGGCCGGAAACGCAGTCTCGTTGCCGCCGTTGAGTCCATAGAGGATCAACTTGCCGCGCGGCGCAATCACATCACCCAGCAACTTCATTTGCGATCCACCACAACCGTCCAGCACGACTTCGACGCCCGCACCGCCTGTAACCTTTTGCAGACGCCCGACAAGATCTTCCTCTTCGGTGACGATCACCGTCTCTGCGCCCAACTCACGAAGGAAATCCCGATCCTCAGCGGTGTCGCAGGTGGCAATGACCCGACCGCCAAGCGCCTTCGCCAGTTGCACTGCGGACGGGCCGGTGCAATGCCGAGCCTGGGTCACGAGCACATACTGACCAGGTTCGAGCTGGGCCAGCTCAACCAGCGCAAAGTAGGACACCAGTGCGGGCGTGTAATGGATGCTGGCTTCCTCTGGACTGAGCATGTCCGGATGGTGCACGAGCGAGGACTCGGGCAGCAGCACCTGCTCCCCGTAGAGCGGATACTGGTTTAGATCATGTCCCGGAAAGCTCGCAACCCGGTCGCCAGCGGCGAAACCGTCTACGTCCTCGCCTACCGCCAGTACTTCGCCGGCCACCTCGCTGCCCAGGCCAGCCGGGAGCTTGGCATGACGCGGCGCCAGGTCCTGCCGCCATAGCACGTCGTTCCAGCTGATGCCGATCGCTTTCACGCCGACAAGCACCTCGCCCGGTCCAGGCCGTGGCACTTCGCGCTGCTCATAGCGCAGCACCTCGGCTGGTCCGAACTGGTGGAAACGAATGATGCGGGACATTGAAAGACCCCTCGATTACTACTGTGTTAGTGACTTTATCTGCACCATCGCCACAACTCCAGCAGCGATCCATGCATTCCGCTCGATAGTCGCCATGCTCAGCAATGATGTTGAACTGTATGTAATGCCGAATCGCATGTTGCAGGTTTGTGTAATTCCAAAGCTGAAATGGACATGCCGTGGTCACTCCGATCTGTCTAGAATGCTACCGCAACCTCCAGAAGGTCAGCCGCGCCTTTGTCTGACCACAGCTTGAAGTGAATGGCATGAACCGCAACGACCTTCGCCGCGTGGACTTGAACCTGCTCATCGTTTTCGAAACGCTGATGCATGAGCGCAGCGTGACCCGCGCCGCTGAAAAGCTGTTTCTCGGGCAACCCGCTATCAGCGCCGCCCTGGCACGCCTGCGCACCCTGTTCGATGACCCGTTGTTCGTGCGCACCGGCCGTAGCATGGAACCCACCGCTCGAGCACAGGAAATCGCCGGCCTGCTCTCGCCGGCACTGGATTCCATCTCTACCGCGGTCAGCCGCGCGTCTACCTTCGACCCCGCCACCAGCGAACTGGTGTTCCGCATCGGTCTGACTGACGAGGTGGAATTCGCCCTGCTACCGCAGCTGCTCAGGCGCGTCCGCGCCGAAGCGCCCGGTGTCGTCTTGGTCGTGCGTCGTGCCAACTACCTGCTCATGCCGGGTTTGCTTGCCTCGGGCGAGATTTCTGTAGGTGTCTGCTACACCGAAGAACTCCCCGCCAATGCCAAGCGCAAAGTTTTGCGCAGACCTAAACCGATGCTGCTGCGCGCCGACAGCATTCCCGGTCGGATGACCATGGAAGATTATTGCTCAAGGCCGCATGCCATGGTTTCCTTTGCTGGCGACCTGAACGGCTATATCGACGAAGAACTGGCGTTGCACGGCTGCAAACGAAGGGTCGTGCTCGCGGTGCCGCAATTCAACGGCTTGGCAAGCCTGCTGTCCGGCACCGACCTGGTCGCGACCGTGCCGGATTATGCTGCAGCCGCCCTCGCCGCTAATGGGGGCGTGCGTGCCGAACCGCTGCCCTTTGAGACCAGCCAGAATTTTGAGCTGTCCATGGCCTGGCGCGGTGCCCAGGATAACGATCCAGCCGAGCGCTGGTTGCGCTCGCGCATCCAGATGTTCGTAGGCGACCCGGATAGCCTCTGACCGCTCTGACAGAACAAGCCTGGCGCCCGCCTGCCCCCTATCCCTACCTCGTCTCTGCTGGCGTGATTAGCTGAATCCACACCACAAAGATCGCTCTCGCGTGCATCAGCGGCCCTGCCCTGATGGCCTTAAGCGCAGCGGTGCTATGGCCAAGCGCCCATCAATGACAAATGCCGCAACATCATCGCGAATGATATCTACATTCGCCTCGTTCGATTTCTGCTTGACCAGGCCAGCCCACAAACTCCCGCCATCAAAAAAAACGAGTTGCGGAGTCAAGCATGGATCGTTCACTCAAAGCCTTGCGTTACCCATTGGTTGCGGTTGCTGCAGCTCTTGTCGGGGCATGCGGAAAAGCGCCGGAAGCCACCCAAGCGGCTATGCCAGCGCCCGCTGTCAGCGTCGCCGAGGTGATAGAGCAACAAGTCACCGAATGGGACGAACTCACCGGACGTCTGGAGGCGCCCGAGTCGGTTGAAATCCGCCCGCGGGTATCGGGATTCATCGACAAGGTTGCGTTCGAGGAAGGCTCGCGGGTGAAGAAAGGGGACCTTCTGTTCCAGATTGATCCGCGCCCATTCGAAGCGCAGGTCAAACGCTTGCAGGCCGAACTGCAACAAGCTCGCGCCACCGAGCGCCGGACGGCAAGCGAGGCCGAGCGCGGTGAACGTCTGCGCGCCAATAACGCTATTTCCGCCGAACTGGCTGATGCGCGAGCCAGCGCCGCCAGCGAAGCTAAATCTGCCGTCGCTGCGATTCAGGCTCAATTGGACGCGGCCAAACTGGATCTCGGTTTCACTCGCGTCACCGCGCCTATCGACGGGCGTGTTGGTCGCGCGCTGATTACCGCGGGCAATCTGGTCAACGCGGGCGAAGCCTTGCTGACGACGCTGGTTTCGACCGACAAGGTCTATGCCTACTTCGAAGCAGACGAACGTACGTACCTGAAATACCGCGAACTGGCCCGTGACGGCGAGCGTGGTGAGCAGACGCCTGTGTATCTCGGCCTGTCCAGCGAAGAAGGTCATCCTCACCTGGGCCACATGGACTTTATCGACAATCAGGTCGATCCGCGCACCGGCACCATTCGCGGTCGTGCCGTGTTCGACAACCGCGATGGGCGCTTCACGCCCGGCCTGTATGCGCGCCTCAAGCTGGTCGGCAGCGCCACCTATGACGCCGTGCTGATCAAGGATGTGGCGGTCGGAACGGATCTGGGTAAGAAGTTCGTCCTGGTCCTTGGGGAAGACAACACCGTTAATTACCGCTCCATTGAGCTCGGTCCGAAGCTGGAGGGGCTGCGTATCGTGCGTAGCGGTCTCAAAGAGGGGGAAACCATCGTGGTCAATGGCTTGCAGCGCGTACGGCCGGGTAACGCCGTCCAGCCACAGGACGTGCCGATGGCCGATGCCGACGCTCTAGCCGCGCTGAAAGAACAGAGCCGTGCCATCTCCGCCGCGATGAACCCGCAGGTGGTCGACCGCACACTGGCGCGCGGGCCGAGCAGTTGACATTCACCGCAATCCGCTGACCTGCGCCAAAGCGTCAACTCATAAAACCGATTCCGTCAGGGTGCGACATGCGCACCCTCTCCCCCGGAGTGCGTCATGAATTTCTCTCAGTTTTTCATTCTGCGGCCGATCTTCGCCGCGGTGCTGTCGCTGATCATCCTGATCGGCGGTGCCATATCGCTGTTCCAGTTGCCGATCAGCGAATATCCCGAAGTGGTGCCGCCGACTGTAGTGGTCCGCGCCAGCTTTCCCGGTGCGAACCCCAAGGTGATCGGCGAAACCGTCGCGTCGCCTCTCGAACAAGCCATCACGGGTGTAGAGGGCATGCTCTACATGTCGTCCCAGGCGACCGCTGACGGCAAACTGACCCTGACTATTACCTTCGCGCTGGGGACCGACCTGGACAACGCTCAGGTGCAGGTCCAGAACCGCGTCACGCGCACCCAGCCGACGTTGCCGACCGAAGTACAGCGCCTCGGCGTTACGGTGGATAAAGCGTCGCCAGACCTGACGATGGTGGTTCACCTCACATCGCCGGATGAGCGCTACGACATGCTCTATCTGTCCAACTATGCAGCACTCAACGTCAAGGACGAGCTGGCACGGCTCGATGGCATTGGCGATGTACAGCTGTTCGGTATGGGCAATTACTCGCTGCGCGTCTGGCTCGATCCAAACAAGGTCGCCTCGCGCAACCTCACCGCGACTGATGTGGTCAATGCGATCCGCGAGCAGAACCGTCAGGTGGCTGCGGGTTCGTTGGGGGCACCGCCAGCCCCGGGCGCGACGGACTTCCAATTGTCGATCAATACCCAGGGCCGACTGGTCAGCGAGGAGGAATTCGAGAACATCATCATTCGCGCGGGTGAAGACGGTTCGATCACCCGCCTTCGAGATATCGCGCGTATCGAGCTGGGCTCCAGCCAGTACGCGCTGCGTTCCCTGCTCAACAACCAGCCTGCTGTCGCCATTCCGGTGTTTCAGCGCCCTGGCTCGAACGCGATAGAAATCTCCGACTCGGTGCGTGCTCGCATGGCCGAGCTGAAAAAGGACTTCCCCGAGGGCGTGGACTACGAAATCGTCTATGACCCAACCATCTTCGTGCGCGGCTCCATCGAGGCGGTGGTGCATACGCTGCTTGAGGCCATCGTGCTGGTGGTGCTGGTGGTCATCCTGTTCCTGCAGACCTGGCGCGCCTCGATCATTCCGCTGGCTGCCGTGCCGGTGTCGCTGATCGGGACCTTCGCCGTGATGCACATGCTAGGTTTCTCCCTCAACGCGCTGTCGCTGTTCGGCCTGGTATTGGCAATTGGCATCGTGGTGGACGACGCCATTGTGGTCGTGGAGAACGTCGAGCGGAATATCGGCCTGGGCAAGTCTCCGGTCGAAGCCACCAAGCAGGCGATGAAGGAAGTGACCGGGCCGATCATCGCGACGGCACTGGTGCTCTGCGCCGTATTTATCCCGACGGCGTTCATTTCCGGCCTCACCGGGCAGTTCTATCAACAGTTTGCCCTCACCATCGCGATCTCGACGGTGATTTCGGCGTTCAACTCCTTGACTCTGTCGCCAGCGTTAGCGGCCGCGTTGCTGCGAAGCCATGATGCGCCGAAAGACGGCTTTTCGCGTCTGCTGGACAAGCTGTTCGGCGGCTGGCTGTTCGCACCGTTCAACCGGGTGTTCGAACGCGCCAGCCATGGTTACGTTGGTGCGGTTAAGCGTATTCTGCGTGGCAGCGGCATCGCCCTGGTGATTTATGTCGGCCTGGTAGGACTCGGCTATATGGGCTTCGCCAGCACACCGACCGGTTTCGTGCCGCCGCAGGACAAGCAGTACCTGGTTGCCTTTGCCCAGCTGCCGGATGCCGCCACACTGGATCGCACCGAGGACGTCATCAAGCAGATGTCCGCGATCGCAGGGAAGCACCCCGGCGTAGAGAACACCATCGCTTTCCCCGGCCTGTCTATCAACGGGTTCACCAACAGCCCGAACAGCGGCATCGTTTTCGTAGCGCTGAAGGACTTTGACCAGCGCAAAGAAGAAAATATGTCCGCGGGTGCTATCGCAGGCGAGTTGAACGGTCAGTTTTCCGGTATTCAGGAAGCCTACCTCGCGATCTTCCCACCGCCACCCGTACAAGGGCTGGGCACCATCGGCGGCTTCCGCGTGCAGGTGCAGGACCGCGGTAACCTCGGCTATGAGGAGCTGTATAAACAAGTACAGAACGTCATTGCCAAGAGCGCGGATTATCCCGAGCTTGCCGGATTGTTCACCAGCTATCAGGTGAACGTGCCGCAGATCGATGCGGACATCGATCGGGAAAAAGCCAAGACGCACGGCGTGGCTATCGATCAGATCTTCGACACCATGCAGGTCTATCTCGGCTCGCTGTATGCCAATGACTTCAACCGTTTTGGTCGCACCTATCAGGTCAACGTCCAGGCCGAACAGAAGTTTCGCCTGACCCCCGACCAGATCGGTCAGCTCAAGGTGCGCAACAACCGCGGCGAAATGGTGCCGCTCTCCACCTTCGTCAAGGTCAGTGACAGTTCCGGCCCGGATCGCGTGATGCACTACAACGGATTCCTGACCGCTGAAATCAACGGCGCGGCAGCGCCCGGCTACAGCTCCGGCCAGGCCGAGGCAGCGATGGAGCGGCTGTTGCAAGCTGAGCTACCGAACGGCATGAGCTTCGAATGGACCGAGCTCACCTATCAGCAGATCCTTGCCGGTAACACCGCGATGTTCGTGTTCCCGCTCTGCGTGCTCCTGGCCTTTCTGGTACTGGCAGCGCAATACGAGAGCTGGAGCCTGCCGCTGGCGGTGATACTGATCGTGCCGATGACGCTGCTCTCGGCTATCACGGGAGTGATTCTGTCTGGCGGCGACAACAACGTGTTCACCCAGATCGGGCTGATCGTGCTTGTCGGGTTGGCGTGCAAGAACGCGATCCTGATTGTCGAGTTCGCCAAGGACAAACAGGAAGAAGGCATGGATCGGTTGTCCGCAGTGCTCGAGGCCTGCCGCCTGCGGCTGCGTCCGATTTTGATGACCAGCTTTGCGTTCATCATGGGTGTGGTGCCGCTAGTGCTCTCCTCCGGCGCAGGCGCCGAGATGCGGCACGCCATGGGCGTTGCGGTATTCAGCGGCATGCTCGGCGTAACCTTCTTCGGGCTGTTGCTGACGCCCGTGTTCTACCTGGTGATTCGTGCCTACGTCGAACGGCGCGCTGAGAGGAAAGCAGTATTAAAGGAGGCGCACGCATGAAGGCTGTCATAACCACCCCGCTACTGCTTGCTGCGGCTATTGCATTGAGCGCCTGTGCAGTAGGGCCCGACTACCGCTCGCCAGAAGTCGCTGCCGTACAGATCGAACGTGCTGCAACGGCTGGTTTCGATCAGTCACGTTTTCAGGCGGCCTGGTGGCGTCAGTTCGACGATCCGACGCTCGACGCACTCGTGGGTGAAGCGCTGGCGGAAAACCGCGAACTGCGCATCGCATTCGCCCGGCTCCGCGCCGCTCGCTCGATTCGGGATGATGCGGCCAATGATCGCTTCCCGACCGTAACCGCTGGCGCCAGTGCCGAATACGGCGAAGCTCAGCAGCCTGGTTTTGGCGAAGAGCGCAGCAGCATCGAGCGTTACGATTTAGGGCTGGACATGGCTTGGGAGCTCGACCTGTTTGGCCGGGTACAGCGGCGAATCGAAGCGAGCGAGGCTCAGAGCGAAGCCGCTGAAGCTGAGCTCTACCAGCTTCAGGTCAGCCTGATTGCCGAGCTGGTCGATGCCTACGGGCAGCTGCGCGGCGCGCAGTTACGTGAACGCATCGCCAGGGAAAATCTAGAGAACCAGCGCAACTCACATCGGCTGACCGAGCAGTTACGCGACGCTGGTGTTGGCAGCGAGCTCGACGTGCTGCGCGCCGATGCGCGACTGGCCGCAACAGAGGCCAGCTTGCCGCAATTGCAGGCGCAGCAGACCCGGGCAACCAATCGCATCGCGACTCTCTTGGGTCAGCGCGCCGATAGGCTCAGTGTTGACCTGCGTCCGCGTGAGTTGCCTGCAATTGCCAAGGCGTTGCCAATCGGCGACCCCACCGAACTGTTGCGTCGTCGACCCGATATTCTGTCGGCCGAACGGCAGCTGGCTGCAGCCACTGCCAACGTGGGCGTAGCGACTGCTGATCTGTTTCCACGAGTAAGCCTGAGTGGTTTCCTGGGCTTCATTGCAGGGCGTGGTTCGCAGATCGGTTCGAGTGCTGCTCAGGCCTGGGGCGTCGCGCCGAGCATTACGTGGGCGGCGTTCGACATGGGTAGCGTTCGCGCCAGATTGCGAGGTGCAAAAGCGGACGCCGAAGGCGCACTGGCCAGCTACGAGCAGCAAGTTCTGCTGGCGTTGGAGGAGTCCGAAAACGCGTTCAGCGATTATTCGCGTGCTCAGGAGAGACTGCTGGCGCTGCTGCGCCAGTCGGCCGCTAGTCGAGCAGCAGCGGAGCAAGCAGCGATCCGTTATCGGGAAGGCACCGTAGATTTCCTGGTGCTACTGGATGCCGAGCGTGAGCGTCTGGCTGCAGAGGATGCTCAGGCTCAGGCAGAGGTCGAGGTCTACCGCGGAGTCGTAGGTCTTTACAAAGCGCTAGGCGGCGGTTGGCAGATAACCAGCGGCTGACCTGCGAACTGCTCTGCGCCGGAACCTGGGCCGCAGAGCAGTCGAGACCGCGGGAAAATGTGATCTGCTGCAACTCCCGCCGTCTCGATTATGAATTCTCTGAGAAAGCCCTTTTTACGGTGCGGCTTATTTGGCATAACGCTTCATTGAAGCTCAATCGCGTCCGGCTCCCGGATGTCAAGCCAACCCACCAAAAACAAAGAGCCTTTTCATGATCAAGCCGATCATCACCCTTGCCGGCCTACTGCTGGCATTGACCGCTACAGCGGTCGAAGCTGAGCCGATCGTCATCAAGTTCTCGCATGTCGTAGCTGAAGACACCCCCAAAGGCAAGGGTGCCCTTCTGTTCAAGAAACTGGTCGAAGAGCGTCTGCCCGGCCAGGTGAGCGTCGAGGTCTACCCAAACTCCAAGCTGTTCGGCGATGCTAACGAGCTGGAAGCGCTTGCCAAGAACGAAGTGCAGCTACTCGCACCGTCACTCGCCAAGTTCGAGCAGTACACCAAGCAGCTTCAGGTGTTCGACCTACCGTTTCTTTTCGACGACATAGAGTCGGTCAACCGCTTCCAGAAACGCGCCAAAGGCCGGCAGCTCCTGCTGTCCATGGAAAAGGAAGGCATCACCGGACTTGCCTACTGGCACAACGGCATGAAGCAGCTTTCGTCGACCAAGCCACTGCGCATGCCCAGCGACGCAAGAGGCCTTAGCTTCCGGATCCAACCGTCCGAGGTGCTGGAGTCACAGTTCGCGCAAGTAGGCGCATCGACCAAGAAGATTGCCTTCTCCGAGGTGTTCGGTGCGCTGCAAAACGGAACAGTCCAAGGCGCCGAGAACCCATGGTCCAATATCTATAGCAAGAAGTTGCATACGGTTCAGCCATACATCACCGAGTCGAATCACGGGGTGCTGGACTACATGCTAGTGAGCAATACCACGTTCTGGTTCTCCATTCCTCATCAGATTCGCACCGAGCTGGAAGGCATCATCGATGAGGTGACCTTCGAGGTGAACCGCGCCGCCGACGAAGCCAACCAGGCTGATCGCGAGCGCATCCGCAAAGCCGGCACATCCGAAATCATCGAACTGACACCGGAACAACGCGCCGCCTGGCGTGAGGCCATGCGACCGGTTTGGAAAGAGTTCGAAGCCGAGATCGGTGCCGATATCATCAAGGCCGCGCAGACAGTCAATCGCAAGCAGCGCAACTGATTCCTCGCATCACCAAACCGCGGCAGCCAATGCCGCGGTTACTCCTTCCGAAGATCCGCGACAAGCTCTTCCCTGCTGACCGCTCAAGGGCCATCCACAGGCGCCGCTGAAGCCGCGTGGTGTGAAGCCGTTTTCAGCGTTCCGGCGCTTCTAGTATCGGTTCGAAGTCCAGCTGCGATTCTTCCCAACCGCCGCCCAATGCTGCGATGAGTTGCACGCTTGCAGCAAGTTGATCACCCAGGAGAGCCAGATAGGTGCGCTCGTTGTTTAGCGCGCTGGTCTGTACCGTGGCTACGTTCAGGTAGTCGATCATCCCGGCGCGATACTGGTTCTCGATCAGCCGCAGCGACTCCTGCGATGCTTCCAACGCCTGTCGCTGTATGACCGCTTCGTCAGCAAGTACCCGCAACTGCACCAGCTTGTCTTCGACCTCACGGAAGCTGTCCAGCACGGTCTGGCGATAGTTCGCGACGGTCTGGTCATAGTTGGCTTCGGCCGCTTCGAGGTCGGCACGACGCCCGCCGAAGTCGAGCAGCGTGACCGCCAACTGCGGGCCCAACGACCAGAAGCGATTGGGCAGGCTGAACAAGTCGCTGAAACTGGTGTTTCGATAGCCACCGCTCGCCGTCAGGGTCAGGTCCGGATACCAAGCGGCTTCCGCTACGCCAATTTGCGCATTAGCGGCAATCACCTGTCGTTCAGCCGAAGCGACATCCGGTCGGCGCTCCAGCAGTTGCGAAGGCAACGCCAACGGCACGACTGGTAACGCTGGAATCCCATCACGCTGCGCTATATCCAGTTCGGACGGCGGTACGCCAACCAGCACCGCAATGGCGTGTTCCAGTTGCGCACGCTGCCATTGCAGGTCAACAGCCTGCGCTTCGGTGGTTCTTAGCTGAGTGAGCGCCTGGGTCACGTCGGACTTAGGCACTATGCCCGCCCGGTACTGATTTTCCGTCAGGCGCAACGAGCGGGCGAAGGCTTCGATCGATTGTTTCAACAGCCGCTGCTGTTCGTCGATGATCCGTAACTGCAGGTAGGTCTGGACGAGCTCGGACTGCAGGCTCAAGCGCACGGCTGCAACGTCGGCCGCGCTGGCCTGCATGTTTGCGCGATTGGCTTCGAGATTGCGCCTTAATCGCCCCCATATGTCCAGCTCCCAGGACGCATCGAGGCCGACACTGTAGCTCTCGCTGATACCGCTAACGCTGCCGCTCTGTACTGATGAGCGGGTCGAGCCGCCTTGCGCGGCGCGCGTCACGCCGCTGCTGCCGCCCACTGCTGGGAACAACTGGGAACGAGCCCCTCTGACCAGCGCCCGAGCCTGACGATACTGGGCTTCGGCTGCGGCCAGGTTCTGGTTGGATACGTTCAGGCGCTCCACCAGCGCATCCAGGGTCGCGTCGCCATACAGCTGCCACCAGTCGCCACGCTCCAGAACATCGGACGGATTGGCAACCTTCCACCCTTCGCCCTGCTTGAACTCTGCAGCCATCGGAAGATCCGGGCGCTCATAGTCGGGTCCGAGCGTGCAGGCGCCAAGCGACATTGCGGCGACCAGAGCAGCGAGTGGTCGTAAGGTGTGTTTTGGAAACAACGAACTCATAGCGGATTTTCCAGTGCGGCGTCGGTGCAAACACCGCGCCAGCTGTTGAAACGATGGCGCGCACGGTCCAGATACAGGTAGACCACCGGCGTGGTGTAAAGCGTAAGGATCTGGCTGAGTATCAGCCCGCCAATAATGGTAAGGCCCAGCGGTTGACGCATCTCCGCGCCTTCAGCGCCGCCTATCAACAGGGGCATAGCCCCAAGAATGGCAGCCATGGTGGTCATCAGGATGGGTCGAAAGCGCAGTAGACAAGCTCGGCGAATCGACTCGGCCGGCGACAGCTGATCATTGCGTTCGAACTGCAACGCGAGGTCGATCATCAGGATTGCGTTTTTCTTCACCACCCCAATCAGCAGGAACAGCCCGAGCAGCGAGATCAGACTGAACTGTTCTCGCATCAGAATGATAGCCAGCAGCGCCCCAACGCCTGCAGAAGGCAAGGTCGACAGGATGGTCAGCGGATGGATGTAGCTCTCATACAGCACGCCGAGCACGATGTAGACCAGCACCAAAGCGCCAAGAATCATGAATGGCTGGCCAGCCTGGGTCGATTGAAAAACGTCACCGGTACCGCCCAGACGCCCCTGAACCTCGCTGGGCATTCCGATTGCCGCAACCGCCCGCTCGATGGCCAGTGTTGCTTCTTCGAGGCTCACACCTGGCGCCAAATCGAAGTCGATGTTTTCCGCTGCGAATTGCCCGTCATGGCTGACACTGTCTTCCTGAAGGCTGCGCTCGTAGCGTGCAAAGGCCGAGAGCGGGACCCGCCGGCCATCGCTAGTGATGACGTTGATCTGCTCCAGCACCTCCGGGCTTTGCGCATAGGCCGGGTCGATCTCCATCACCACCTGATACTGATTGAGCGACTCGTATATGGTTGAAATCTGCCGCTGGCTGAACGCGTTGTTGAGCAGCGTGGTAACGGTACTCATATCAATGCCGAGCCGCTTGGCCGCGTCCCGATCGATCTTGAGGCTGATCTGCTGTGCGCCCTCGCCTTCGTTGGCGTCAATGCTGGTCAGCTCCGGCAACTCCATCAGCGCCTGGGTAACGCGCGGCAGCCAGGTGCGCAAATCATTCAGATCACCGGCGAGCAGGTTGTACGAGTATGCAGAACTGCTTTGTCGCCCACCCCCGAACTGCAGGTCTTGATCCGCCATAAGGAACAGGCGCCCGCCCGGTACTCGCGGCAGGTTTGTGCGGATACGTTCGATGACCTTTTGGGAAGAGATATTGCGCTCGTCCAGCGGCTTGAGCCGGACGATCATGAAGGCGTTATTGATGCCGCCCTGCCCCCCGATAAACCCGGCCACGCTCTCGACGGCAGGATCGGCCAGCACCGCCTTGCGGTAGGCCTCCATCTTCGGCTGCATGACCTGGAAAGAGAGGCCGTCGTCGCCCCGGATGAAACCCGTCAGCTGGCCGGTGTCCTGCTGTGGCAGGAAAGTTTTCGGCACCTGGATATAGAGCACGACATTCAAGGCGATGGTTGCCAGCAGCGTAAGCAGCGTGATGCGACGGTGGCGCAGCGCCCATCCAAGCGAGCGGTCGTAGTAACGCAACAACCACTGATGAGCATCGTGGCTCCAGCGGTACAGGCGGCCTTCCTGCGCCGGCTGATGCGGCTTGAGCCAGCGCGCGCAGAGCATGGGCGTCAGCGTCAGCGAAACCAGCAACGAGACCATGATGGCTGCGGCCAAGGTGATGGAGAACTCACGAAACAGCCGCTCGACGATGCCACCCATGAACAGAATCGAGACGAAAACCACCACAAGCGAAAGGTTCATCGACAGCAGGGTCAAACCCACTTCTCGGGTACCGATATAGGCAGCGCGCATCGGGGGAACGCCGTCGTCGATATGCCTGGCGATGTTCTCCAGCACCACAATTGCGTCATCCACCACCAGCCCGGCCGCCAGAATCAGGGCCATCAGCGATAGAACGTTGAGCGAAAAGCCGAACAGGTACATGACAGCAAAGGTGCCGACCAGCGAGACCGGGACGGCGAGCGCCGGAATCAGGGCACTGCGCAGCCGTCCTAGAAACAGGAACACCAGCAAGACCACCAGCCCAACTGCAATCAACAGGGTGCGCTCAGCTTCGTGCAAGGTCGCGCGGATGACTGCCGAACGATCCATCGCTACCGAGACGTTGACGCTGCCAGGCACGATTGCCTGCAAGGCAGGTAGCTCGTTACGAATACCCTCGATGGTTTCGATGATATTCGCGCCGGCTTGCCGGTTGATGACCAGCAGCACGGCGCTTTCGTTATTGAAAAAGCCATCGTTGTAGCGGTCTTGCACGCCATCAGTAACCTTTGCCACATCGCTCAAACGCAGCACGGCGCCATCCTGTTGACGGATGATCAAGGGCAGATAGTCAGCAGCATCGTATAGCTGGTCGCTGGCCTGAATCTGCCAGTGTCGATCATCGTCCTCGACCATGCCTTTGGGCCGGCGGATGTTGGCGGATGCGATGGTCTGGCGCACCTCGTCGAGGGACACCCCGTACTGTTCGAGTTGTTTTGGCTGGAGCTGAACCCGGACCGCTGGCAACGAACTGCCCCCGACCTGCACTTCACCCACGCCCGGTACTTGCGACAGCTTCTGCGCCAGGATCGTGGAGCCTACGTCGTAGAGCTGCCCTTTATCGAGCACATCGGACGTCAGCGACAGCACCATGATGGGCGCCTGGGCCGGGTTGACCTTGCGGTAGCTGGGCATGCTGCGCATCCCGCTCGGCAGCAGGTTGCGGGAGGCGTTGATCGCCGCCTGGACGTCACGCGCTGCGCCGTTGATGTCTCGGTCCAGGTCGAACTGGATGATGATCCGCGTCGAACCCTGACTGCTGCGACTGCTCATCTGGCTCACCCCGGCGATGCTGCCAAGAGAGCGTTCGAGCGGCGTCGCTACGCTCGAAGCCATGATTTCGGGGCTGGCACCAGGCAGGCTTGCCTGCACTGTGATCACCGGAAAGTCCATGTTCGGCAGTGGCGACACAGGTAACAAGCCGAAGCTGACGCCGCCCAGCAACAGAATCGCCAAACTTAGCAACATGGTCGCAACCGGGCGTGCGATGAAAGGCGCTGAGAGATTCATGGTTGCGGATCGCTCGCTGACGCCCGACCGATGGTTGCAGGCGTCATGTATGCGCTTCCTGCACCGGCAGATTCTTGCGGCCGAAACGGTTACCCAGGCGATCGAAGAACAGGTAGATCACGGGTGTGGTGAACAATGTCAGCAACTGGCTGAGCAGCAAGCCGCCAACCAACACCAGGCCCAGCGGCTGGCGAAGCTCTGCACCGGAGCCTGAGGCCAGCATCAACGGCACTGCACCGAACAAGGCCGCAAGCGTCGTCATCAGGATTGGCCGGAAACGCAACAAGGCGGCACGGTAAATCGCATCCTGCGGACTCATGCCCTGGTTGCGCTCGGCCTCCAGCGCGAAGTCGATCATCATGATGGCGTTCTTCTTGACGATGCCGATCAACAAAATGATGCCGATGATCGCAATCAGGCCCAGATCATTGCCCGTCAGCAACAACGCCAGCAAGGCACCGACAGCCGCCGAAGGCAGAGTCGATAGAATCGTGATCGGGTGGATGTAGCTCTCGTAGAGCACGCCAAGCACGATGTACATGGTCACCACTGCGGCCAGGATCAGCAGCAAGGTGCTCGACAACGACGCTCGGAAGGCTTCGGCCGCGCCCTGGAACTGGGTCTGGATTCCCGCCGGCATGCCGATTTCAGCCTCGACGCCCTCGATCACTTCGACAGCCCGGCCCAGCGAAACGCCGTCTGCCAGGTTGAATGACAGCGTGACGGCGGGGAACTGGCCGATATGGTTGATCAACAACGGCGCGTTTCGCTGCTGCAACGTCGCCAGACTCGACAGCCTCACCGGAGTACCGCCCTCGCTCTGCACGAACAGTTGCTCCAGCGCCTGGGCGCCGAGGCGGTTGCCTGCTTCTGCCTCGAGTACCACGCGGTACTGGCTGGCTTGAGTGAAGATCGTGGAAATCTGACGTTGGCCGAATGCGTCGTACAGCGCGTCGGTGATGGCCGAAATCTGGATGCCCAGGCGCGCCGCTGCATCTCTGTCGATATCGAGAAATATCTGCAGACCGTTGCTTTGCAGGTCGCTTGCCACATCGGTCAACTCCGGGCGCTCACGAAGCGCCGCCACTAGCCGTGGGGTCCATTCCTGCAGCAGTTCGCCATCGGGTGACTCCAAGCTGAACTGGAACTGCGTACGGCTAATCCGATCTTCAATCGACAGATCCTGCACCGGCTGCATATACAGCTCGATGCCCGGCAGCTTTGCCAACTCGGGACGCAACCGATCGATGACCTGGCTGGCCGTGACATCACGCTCGCCGTGCGGCTTGAGGTTGATCAGCATCCGCCCGCTGTTGAGCGTCACGTTATCGCCGTCGACGCCGATGTAGGACGACAGGCTGGCCACCGCAGGGTCAGCCAGGATCACCTGCGACAAGGATTGCTGGCGTTCGCTCATGGCACGAAACGAGATCGACTGCGGTGCTTCGCTGATGCCTTGAATCACGCCGGTGTCCTGCACCGGAAAGAATCCTTTCGGCACCGCCAGATACAAAACCACGGTAAGGCCCAGTGTGGCCACAGCGACCAGCAGCGTAAGGGTCTGATGGCTCAGCACCCATGTGAGCCAGCGGGCGTAGCCGCCGATCAGTCGCTCGACCCAGTCCGGCTTGGCCTTTTCCGCCGCGGCAGGTTTGAGCAACTTGGCGCACATCATTGGGGTCAGCGTCAGCGAGACCACCAGCGAAATCAGGATCGCGACCGCGAGCGTGATGGCGAACTCTCTAAACAGGCGCCCTACTACGTCCTGCATGAACAGCAGCGGAATCAGTACCGCAATCAGCGACAACGTCAGCGAAATGAGCGTGAAACCGATCTGTCGGGCGCCTTTCAGCGCGGCCTGGAGGGGTGTCTCGTCCTCTTCCACGTGACGCGCAATGTTCTCGAGCATGACGATGGCGTCGTCGACCACAAAGCCGGTGGCAATGGTCAGCGCCATCAGGGTCAGGTTATTGAGCGAAAACCCGGCGAGGTACATCACCGCAAAGGTGCCCACCAGGGAAAGCGGAACCGCAATCGACGGAATGACGGTGGCGGACAGTTTCTTCAGAAAGACAAACGTGACCAGTACCACCAGAACGGTGGCAAGCATCAATTCGTGCTGCACGTCGGTTACGGCTGCGCGGATAGTCTGGGTGCGATCGGTCAGGACGACCACATCGAGGCCTGCCGGCATGCTTGCGGTGACTTCGGGCAGCAGCGCCTTGATCCGCTCAACCACTTCGATCACGTTGGCGCCCGGCTGGCGCTGGATATTCAGGAGTACGGCCTGGCTCTGGTTAGCCCACGCAGCAAGACGCTCATTTTCGGCGCCATCGATGATATCAGCGACATCCTTGAGCCTCAGTGCAGCACCATCCTGATAGGTCAGGATCAGTTCGGCATATTCTTCGGGCGTCTTGAGCTGATCGTTGGCGTCGAGCATCGACACCCGCGTCGGGCCATCGAAGTTACCCTTGGGCTGATTGACGTTGGAGCTGGTCACCAGCGTCCGGACATCGGCAAGAGATAACCCATAAGAGGCCAATGCCTCGGGATTCGCCCGAATGCGCACGGCGGGACGCTGCCCACCGGCAATGCTGACCATGCCGACCCCATTGATTTGCGCAAGCTTCTGCGCCATCCGCGTATCGACCAGATCGTGAAGTTCCGGAAGAGCCAGGCTTTCTGACGTGATCGCAAGGGTCATGACCGGGGTGTCGGCCGGATTGACCTTGTTGTACACCGGCGGTGCGGGCAAGTCGTTGGGAAGCAGATTGCTCCCTGCGTTGATAGCGGCCTGAACCTCCTGTTCGGCAACATCCAGCTCGACGTCCAGAGAGAAGCGCAGCGTGATCACCGAGGCGCCACCCGAACTCGTCGAGGACATCTGAGTAAGTCCAGGCATCTGTCCGAACTGACGCTCCAACGGCGCCGTAACAGCGCTGGTCATCACTTCCGGGCTGGCGCCTGGATAGAGCGTCATCACCCTTATGGTCGGGTAATCGACCTGTGGCAGCGCGGCCACCGGCAACATGCGGTAGGCAATCAGACCCGCGATCAGGATGGCGATCATGGTCAGCGTGGTCGCCACCGGACGCAGGATGAACAGCCGCGAGATGTTCATCGCGCCGGACGCTCCGAACCTTGCGCCGGCTCGGAACGCGTCTGCGTCTCGACCGTTGGGCTCTCGGCGGCTTTTTCCGCCAGCTGCTTGCGGTCTACAACCTCCACCTCGGCACCGTCGCGTAGCCTGTCGGTGCCCTCCATGACGATTCGCTCGCCGGGTTTCAGGCCTTCGGTGATAACGGTCGTTTCACCGTTGCTCGGCCCGACCGTTAGCGTGCGTAGCTCGACCTTGGAGTCTTCCCCAACAACGTAGGCAAAGTTGCCTTTCGAACCGAACTGCAGCGCGGCCGAAGGGATCAGCACCGCCTCGTCCAGCGTCTCGACCCGCAGGCGAACATTGACGAACTGATTGGGCAGTAGCATTTCCTGCTCATTGTCGAACCGTGCCTTGAGCTTGAGCGTGCCAGTGGTGGCATCGATCTGGTTATCGAGGCTCTGCAGCACGCCTTCGCCCAACACCATCCGTTCGCCCCGATCCCAGGCTTGAACCGCGAGTTCGTCACCATTGCGGAAGCGCGAGATGACCGGCGGCAATTCGCCCTCAGGCAAAGTAAAACTGATTGCCATGGGCTGGGTCTGCGTGATGACCACCAGCGGCGTGGTGTCGTTGGCCGCAACCAGATTGCCTTTGTCGAGTTGGCGCAAGCCGGCTCGACCATCGATTGGTGCCCGAATCTGAGTGAACTGCAGATTCAGTTTGGCTTCATTGACGGCCGCCTGGTTTGCCGCCAGGGTGCCCTTGTATTGATTGACCAGCGCCTGCTGCGTATCGAGCGTTTGCTTGGCAATGCTGTCATCGGCGAACAGACCACGATAGCGATCAAGATCGACCGTGGCGTTCTGCAATAGCGCGCGATTCTGCTGCAACGTCCCTTCAGCCTGCTGCAGAGCGACTTCGTAAGGGCGCGGATCGATGACAGCAAGCAAATCGCCTGCCTTGACACGCTGACCTTCTTCGAAGCGAACCTCGACCAATTCGCCTGCGACCCGGCTACGCACGTTGACGGTGTTGAGCGGCGTAACGGTCCCCAAGGCCTTGCTGTAAACCTCGAACCGCCCCTGCTCGACCGTTGCCACGCGCACAGGTGTCGGGCCGCTGAACGCACCGAATCCAGGGCGGCCGCCTGGTTTTTGAGTTTGCGCATTTTCGGCTGTGGTCGGCCACAACCACCAGAGCAGCAGTGCAACGACGCTGACCACAACTATGACTATCAGCCAGCGCCGCAAGGAACCGCCAGAAGAAGTGTTTGCCTCGGACATGAACTGTGTTCGCCTGAAAAAGAGCGTGAACCATAAGCAGTCACGCTGCGCTCGCAAAGTGGATTTACGGCATTTTTACGTATCCACAGGTGTCGGCGCGCATTCGAGATTGCCAAACCCGTGTTTCACCAGCAGGAACCATGCTAAAGCCTTTCAGTCTATGTAACGTTCGCCGGGCCACTGGCGGATGAACTCACGGACTGCTCCGGGCGATCGACTCCACACAGATGCGCGACGCCGCTTCATTCAGGCCAGCTTTACCGCGCCTGTACAGGATCATGGAATGAATGCATCACTGGTCATCCTCGCGCTGACTGTCGCCAGTTTTCTTCTCGGCTTCCTGCGTGACCTATTCATCGCCAAGGCCTTCGGCCTGAGCTGGGAAGCGGACCTCATCTTCGTCGCGCTGATCCTGCCGATGTTCTTCGAGAACTTCCTCGGCCTGGCTTTGCGCGACGCCATGATTCCCTACTTGCAGAAATTGCGTAGCGAGTCGGAGCTACTGTTCGAAGCGGTCAGCCGCTGGCTTTACTGGCGGGTCATGCTTGCAGGCGCGGCGGTGAGCGCCATTGCGATCGTCGGCAGCTACTGGTTTCTCAACCTGCTTGCGCCAGGCTGGACGGACGCGCAGGTAGATGCGGGCCAGATCGTGTTTTGCTTTGGCGCAGCACTGGTGGCCGTTCAGGCGGTGCTCTATTGCCAGGGCGCGTTGCTCAACATGGATGCCGTATTCATCCTGCCGATGACGCGCACCGTATTGCTGAACGCAGGCGCCATCGTCGGCATTCTGCTGTTTCAGCCCACCGGCATGGTCATCTTCGTAGGCATGCTGCTCCCCCAACTGGCATTGATTGTGGTTCAGCACCGACGTATCGCCTACCTGCGGGGCGAGCCCCACCCGGTCGATACCAGCGGACATGGAGGTGGGTTCGGGCTGGCGTTCGCCCCGGTACTGCTCGCAGCAGGGGCTCAACAGGGCTGTATCCTGGCCGAACGGATCTTCGCCTCTTATCTGGACGAAGGCAGCATCACCATGCTGTCGTTTGCGTTTCGCATCGTCACTATTCCACTCACGCTGTATGCGCTGTCGGTGCTGTCGGTGCTGTTCCCCCGTTTCGTATCGAGCTGGACGCAGAACGATCACGCAGGCCACGCAACAATGGTACGCAAGGGTTTGTTGGCTACCCTGCTCTTCCTCGTTCCGGCTACCGTGGTGCTCTGTTCATTTCCAGAAACGGTGGTATCGGTGTTGCTGGAGCGTGGCCAATTCGGCGCGACGCAGACAGAGGCAACAGCGTCGCTGGTCGTCCTGTACGCGCTCGGGCTTCCCGCAATGGGGTTGGCCCTGCTATGGGGACGCGCGCTCCTCGCCCAGCACCAGGCTCGCCTGTTCCTGGTCATCACCCTGATCAGCTCTGCGATGACAATCAGCCTCGACGCCTTGCTGTATCGGTCTTACGGCGCGGAGGGACTGGCCTTCGCGTTTTCAAGTGGAGTGACATTGCAGGCGCTGTTCATGGGGCTGTATGTGTATCGGTCATCACCCGCAGGCCTGGCTCCTGCCGTTCTTCTCCGCTGGATAGGCACCGCCGTGGCAATTGCCATCGCCCTGCACTGGTTACCCGCACCGCATGGCCTACTTCAGCTCTGCCTGTATATCGGCCTGGTGCTCTGCGCTTTTGCGGTGGGCGTAGTGATGCTCGGCGAACGGGACCTGTTCAAGCCGGCCTACTGGTCAATGAACAAGACCTGACAGACCGAGTTGCCAAAGCTGTATATCATCTCCGCCCTTTTGTCTGAGCGAGCCGAACGCGCTCGCCAGTGCAGCAAAATGCGCCTCTGATTGGTCCGATCAAAAACGAGTGGCTCAGTCGCGCCCAGTTACCAGAGGAACTGACATGCAACTCCTTGATCTGCAGGTTATTGATCAAGCGCTGGAATGGGTAACGGACGGCCATGAAGTATGGTTTTGTACCGTGCTGTCTACTTACGGCTCGGCACCCCGCGCGCCTGGAGCGCTCCTCGTCGCCCGAGCCGATGGCCAACATAAAGGCTCGCTGTCCGGCGGCTGCGTCGAGGAAGAATTTCTTGCCAGCCTGGCTCAGGGCGAACTGCAAGCGCCAGCTCAGATCATTCACTACGGTGAGACCGACGACGAGCGACGTCGTCTGCAATTGCCCTGCGGCGGCATTCTCCAGGTGCTGGTCGAACATCATGCGCCGAGCGAGGCCTGGCGAACCCATCTGCTGGCATTGCAGTCAGCCCTTCAAGGGCAACGCCGACTGTTGCGGCGTATAGACCTCACCAGTGGCGCCGCAGACCTATTGCAAGATCAGGGTGGCGAGCAGACCAGTGTCAGGGGTGAGCAGGTCGATATTCGCGTTGGACCAGCATTGCGCTTGTTATTGGCTGGCGTATCGCCGGTGGCGCAGGCTTGCGCTGGTTTTGCCCGGGCGCTTGGCTGGGAAGTCGTAGCCTGCGATCCCCGCGATGAAATGCAGGGCGTGCTCATCGAAAACATTGAAGTCCGGCCGGTGCTGCCCTCGGTGTTCATTGCTTCGGGCGGATGCCACGAAGCAACCGCCGTGGTCGCACTCACGCACGACCCCCGTATCGACGACCTTGCACTGATGGAAGCGGTTCGAACCCCGGCGTTTTATATCGGCGCAATGGGCTCGCAGCAGACATCAGCCAAGCGGGCCGAGCGCCTGCAACGCATTGGTGGGCTTACCGAGGAGCAAATCGAGCGTATCCACATGCCTATCGGGCTGAACATCGGGAGCAAAACGCCCGCTGAAATAGCCCTTTCGGTGATAGCCGATGTGCTGAGGGTATACCGAGGCAAAGCGCGGCACTCACTCTGAGGAACGCTGAAGGCCTGTCGTTCCGCCGCGTCCACAGGTCCCGTACCTTACTCACTGAAGTGCGCGATGCTTATGCGCCTCAGCGCGGCCATCAATTTATCGATTGCTTCAAATCGCCAGCCGGCTGTAAGCCCTGAGGGCGAGAGGTCTCTTTAGTTGGTCGACGCCTCGGCTACTAACCTAGGAGCACCTTAGCGATACCTCGAAAATGCCGTCGTGTTTGATGTTCAGCTGTTATCCACAAATCCTGTGGATATCTCTGTGAATAGTTGAGGGATTAGTTGCGCAATCGCCCAGCCGGCGTGGGCTTGGCACAGATCGTCGAGTTTTTATTCAGGCTCAATAAATCTATAAGATTCAATGAGTTATATTTTTTCCTCAACCCATCCCGTCAATGAGCACCGGTAGCTCAGCTGAGCACGCCGGAATGTGCATAACAATCTCTTGTCAACGAATTTTTAAGATAAATTGGGCCACTCAGGGACTGGACAAATTCGTTCTGGTTCTAGCCGCTGGTCCTCTAGCGGTTGCAACATGTCAGCTGTTGGAACCCCGTAGCCCCTACGATAAACACAACGAACGCCTCGCCCCAGCGCTTCACGGATCTCCGCTTCAGCATGTTCGTTGGTACGAATTATCTGTCTAAAAACTCCACTACTACACTGGTGAAGCGCTCTGCTTGATCAAGCATGACGAAGTGGAAACTGCCGTCAATGCGTTTGAAGTTGACCTCAGGCGTCGAGACATAGGCGTCACGAAACATCGCATCGACGTCGGAGGCGGGTACGCCGTAGAGGTCATCGTAGGCATAGACGACGTCGACCGGCACCTTGATGCGACCGAGTTCAGGGCGAAGGTCTGTGACCATCAACTCGTACGTTGCATCGGCTACGGTCCTGCGATCCGATCGGGTGGCCGCGATTAAAACGCTTGGCCTGAGCGCTTCAGTTTTGACGAGACGAGCTATGGTTGCCTTGTGCATGGTTTCATTCTGCTCCGTCGATGCCCTGAGCATTGCGTCGCGCGCCTGTGCAGCGTGAGGGGCAGCAGTTTTGCTGGTCACGGCGGAACCGAACAGCAACGAATAAAATGGCAGCGCGTCGACAACCATCAGACGCCCAACCAGGTCGGGATAACGGGCACCGAGCATGAGTGCAACCTCACCACCCAGCGAATGCCCGATGATGGCAGGCGCCTCGATGCCTTGGCGCCGGATGTAATCAGCGATCCCATCGGCAATCGGCGCTACAACCTTGCCGCCCGGACCAGCGACTGCAGGCAAGCCGGCAAAGCCAGCTATTTGTACAAGATGGAGACGGTGATGCTGGCGTAGCGTGGAAGCCAGATCCGCCCACACTTCAGCGGACGACGCCAATCCCGGAATCAAAATCAGGTCGGCTCCGGTACCCTCTACCTTTACCGAGATACGCTCCTGGTTCACAGGGCTCGCTGGCGATGCCAAAACCAACGTCGTCGCCAACGACAATACGGCCCCAACCGCGGTCAGGATCATTCTTACACGCATGATTTTCCCTTTTCGGTTCGCTGCGATGCCAGCAGTGTCTCACTCACTGAGTCGATGCAGGCAACAACGAGCGACATGATCAATTGGCTACGGAGTACTCCGCTATAGGGCTATAAGGCATATCCAAAAAGCCGTGATAAATCCGTTGCGAAGCCGGTTTTGGTGAGTAAGAGAACAATCAAATAGTCGTCGTTCATATTCATCTCTCACTTCACTTTCCCTTCCCTCGTAGCACCCTTCGTCTTGCTTCACTGTCGCTACCTACAAACCCTCCGCTGGTCAGTGGCGGGTTTCGTCTGCTAAGCGGCGGGTTATTCACCCCAGACCTCGCGTGCGATTTGCACCACCAGCTCGAGCTTGGCCTGCTGTTCTGCCTCACTGATGGCGTTACCTTCTTCGGTGGAGGCGAAACCGCACTGGGTGCTCAGGCAGAGCTGGTCGAGGCTGACGTACTTGGCCGCTTCCGCGATGCGTGCCTTGATGGTCTCTGGCTCTTCAAGCTGTCCGGTCTTGGTTGTAATCAAGCCCAGCACAACTTTCTGCTTGCCCGGCTTGATGAAACGCAGCGGCCTGAAATCACCTGCCCGGTCCGAATCGTACTCAAGGAAAAACGCATCGACATTGACCGTGCCGAACAGCAGCTCAGCCACCGGCTCGTAGCCGCCTTCGGAAATCCAGGTGGAGCGAAAATTGCCGCGGCACACGTGCATGCCGATGACCAGATCCTCCGGCTTCCCTACCAGCGCATCGTTGATCACGCGCGCATAGGTCCGAGCCAGCTGATCGGGATCGTCACCACGCTCTATGACCTGGGCGCGCTGAGCGTCGGAGCACAGATAGGCCCACACGGTATCGTCCAGTTGAAGATAACGGCAGCCGGCATCGTAGAAGGCCTCAAGCGCGTCACGGTAGACCTGCGTCAGGTCCGCGAAGAAGTCGTCGAGGTTGGGGTAGACCGCCTTGCTGACCGCGTTTCGGCCACCGCGAAAATGCAGCACGCTCGGGCTGGGGATGGTCATTTTTGGCACCGCGCCGTCTGACACGGCGGCCAGGAACTTGAAGTCCTCCAGCATTGGATGCTGACCGAAGCCAAGCTTGCCAGTCACCCGCACGTTGCGCGACTTGGTCTGCACGCCCGTGAACTGGATGCCCTGATCGGCCTCGTAGCCTTCGACACCTTCAAGACCTTCGAAAAAGTCGAAGTGCCACCAGGCGCGACGGAACTCGCCATCGGTAACTACGCGCAGGCCGCATTCGCACTGGCTGTTCACGGCGTGACGGATGGCTTCATCTTCCACTGCGCGCAAACCTATATCGTGCTGACCCGCCTGTAGTTTGAGACGGGCCTCCTTGATCGAAGCGGGACGCAGCAGGCTGCCGACCACATCGGCGCGAAACGGGGCTGTACCTTGGCTCATCAGACACTCCATGACGCACCCAGATCGATAGGGTGCTAAGTAACGAAGCCGACATCTTCGCCGCTTGCGACTGGTCGATAAAGCGAGCGCTCGTCATGCACAACCTGAGTACAACTGATGGGAGTTACGGTCCAGACGCAGCTCAGACAGTCGATCGCTTGCTCACGGTGTATATGAACGCCGCTATAAAGGCGATGGACATGAGCAGCACGATGGTGGGTGCGGGTGCGCTGTCGATAAAAAAGGACAGATAGACGCCTGCAAAGGACCCCACCACAGCGATGACGACCGACCCGATCAGCATGTGGCTGAAGCGCCGCGTCAGCAAAAACACGATGGCGCCGGGTGCAATCAACATGGCAACCGAAAGGATGACGCCGACCGCCTGGAGCGCGCCGACAATGGTCAGTGAAATGAGGCACAGCAAGCCGTAGTGCAACACCCTGACCTGAAGACCCACCGCGCGCGCTTGAGCCGGGTCGAACGCATGCAGGAGCAGGTCGCGCCATTTGAGAAAGATGGCCGCAGCCACGATCAGCGCGATAGCTGCCGACTGAACAATGTCCATTGCGCCCACACCGAGCATGTCGCCGAACAGAATATGGTCCAGGTGCACCTCGGCCTGGATCTTCACATACAGCACGAGCCCCAGCCCGAACATGCCCGCGAACACGACGCCCATCACCGTATCCTGCTTGATCCGGCTGTTCTCCTTGAGAAATCCCGTAGTTAGCGCGCAGAACATGCCCGCTACGAACGCGCCGATCGCATAAGGAATGCCCACGATATAGGCGATAACGACCCCAGGGAAAACCGAGTGGGAAATGGCGTCTCCCATCAAAGACCAGCCCTTGAGGACGAGAAAGCAGGACAGCAACGCCATGGGCACGGCGACCACAACCGAGATGATCAACGCGCTGACCATGAAATCGAATTGGAACGGTAGCAGCAGCGTGTCGATCACGTTGGCGCCTCCACCGCACGAGCCGCACGGCGACGTGCGGCCAACATGCCGTGCTTGGGTGCAAAGACGAAGGCCAAAAGGAAGATCAGGGTTTGCAACACGACGATGATCCCACCCGTCGCACCGTCCAGAAAGTAACTCCCGTAAGCGCCTGCAAAGCTGGTGAGTGAGCCGATCGCGACCGCGAGCATGAGCAGCCTCTGAAACCGATCACAAAACAGATAGGCCGTTGCGCCAGGCGTTACCACCATGCAGATCACCAGAAAAGCCCCGACCGTTTGCAACGCCGCCACCGTCGACGCCGACAGCAGTGTGAAGAACACGATCTTCAGCAAGGTGGGGTTGAGCCCTATCGTGCGCGCATGGTTCTCGTCGAAGAAGGTCACCATCAGGTCCTTCCATTTGATCAGCAGCACGAGCAGCGACACGACGCTGATAATGATCAGCTGGAATCTGTCTTCGGGTGTGATCGCCAGGATATTGCCCAAGACGATCGTCTGAATATTCACCGACATGGGCGAAAGCGACACCATGAACAGCCCAAGGCCGAAGAACCCCGAGAAGATAAGCCCGATGATGGCGTCCTCGCGTAGCTTGGTCTTCTGATTGAGGAACAGCATTGCCGCCGCGGCAAGGCCACCCGAAAAGAACGCGCCGACGGCGAATGGCAAGCCGAGCATATAAGCCCCCGCCACGCCCGGCACGATCGAGTGGGACAGTGCGTCACCAATCAACGACCAGCCTTTGAGCATTAAATAGCAGGACAAAAACGCGCAAACGGCCCCGACCAGCGCCGAGATCCACATGGCGTTCTGCATGTACTCATAGGCGAAGGGCTCCAGCAGCGACTCTATCAATTAGGGCCTTCATTATTGGTCGGCTGGCGCCGTGCAGTAGCCCGCCCGGCATGCATGATCAACGGTCGCTCATCGTCAGTGATGACACCGATCGACCGCAGCGCCGGGCCATTGTCGTCATTTAATACGAAATGCCGCAGCACGCCGCCAAACGCCGCCTCCAGGTTCGTCTGGGTAAAGACTTCATCGGTCGGACCATGGGCCAGGACGGTGCCCTTTATCAGGATGGTGCGGTCGCAGAATTCCGGAACGCTTCCCAGGTTATGGGTCGAAACCAACATCACACGACCTTCGTCTCGCAGCTCACGCAACAGCGTGATGATCTGGTCCTCGGTGGTGACGTCTACTCCCGTGAACGGCTCGTCCAGCAGGATCACCCGGCCGTCCTGTGCCAATGCGCGGGCCAGAAAAACGCGTTTCTTCTGCCCACCGGACAGTTCGCCGATCTGACGCTCACGGTAGGCGAGCATATCGACCCGCCTCAGCGCGCCCTCGACCGCCTCGCGATCGCGCTGAGTGGGTCGACGCAGGATGCCCATGTGACCATAGCGTCCCATCATCACCACATCTTCGACCAGCACTGGGAAATTCCAGTCGACCTCTTCCGCCTGCGGCACGTACGCCACCAGGTTTCGTTTCAGCGCTTCGGGAACAGACATGTCCAACACACGGATTTCACCGGCTGCCAACCGTACAAAGCCCATGATGGATTTGAAGAGCGTCGACTTGCCGGAACCGTTGACGCCGACCAGAGCTGTGATCGTCCCCGTAGGGATGGCGAAGCTGGCGTCGCGCAACGCGGTATGGCCGTTTCGATAGGTGACCGTCGCCCCTCGTACCTCGAGCCCCGTGCGCGGCACGTTCACTTGATCAACCGTTGTCGTCATGGGTGAGCCCCTTGGCAATGGTTTCGGATGTGACGCGAAGCAGGTCGATATAGGTCGGCACCGGTCCGCTGCCATCAGTCAACGAGTCCACATAAAGCACGCCGCCATAACGCGCCCCGGTCTCGCGAGCGACCTGCTTGGCGGGATCAGCCGAGATGGTGCTTTCTGAAAAAACGACGCCGATATCATGCTCGCGGACCGCGTCGATCACCTTGCGTACCTGCTGGGGGGTGCCCTGCTGGTCGGCATTGATGGGCCAGAGAAAGAGCTCCTTCAACCCGAAATCTCTCGCGAGATAGGAGAACGCACCTTCGCTGGTAACCAGCCAACGCTGGTCTTCAGGCACCTCGTCCAGCGATGCGCGCAGCGGAGCCATCGCTTCACGGATACGGTTTTTATAGGTATCGGCATTGGCTTTGTAGGTGTCGGCATTCGCCGGATCGTGCTTGACTAGTGCGTCGCGGATGTTGTCTACGTAGATCATCGCTGCGCTGGGCGACATCCACGCATGAGGGTTGGGTTTGCCGCTATAGGGCCCTTCGGCGATGCCGATTGGCTCGACCCCCTCGGACACCACCACACCCGGGACTGAACGCAGGTTCCGGAAGAACCGCTCGAACCAGAGCTCCAGGTTCATTCCGTTCCACAGAATCAGCTGCGCGCCCTGAGCACGCCTGATATCGCCTGGCGTTGGTTGGTAATTGTGTATCTCGGCCCCTGGCCGGGTGATCGATTCGACGACCGCAGCGTCACCGGCCACATTGCGCGCAATATCAGCGATCACAGTGAAGGTCGTGACGACCTTGAACTTCTCCTGTGCCATGAGCGGGCCTGCGACAGCCAACAACAGAACGGTGAGGCACAAAGCCAAAAGTCTCGGGGTTCTTGTGCTCATGAATCACTCCTCGATTTGACGATGTCACAGACCCTTTATATCGCGATAGATGATAATGCCACGCATTATCATAAGTAACGCGCTGTTTCGATCGCCATCATAGGAGCGCGGTAAAAGCACAGAGGTTCGCGCTCAGAGTGTGCAGTGACAGGGCTGACGTGGGCTCGACCGATCGATTGTGCGGTGCACGCGAAGCATTCACCTGCTTGACCCATCGGGAGCTGGTGGCCGCCATGGGGCTAAAAGCATCTGCAGGAATAAGATGTAGCATCAGTCGAGCCGACTTACTCAGACACAGCAGCGTTATCAAGCCAGCTATACAGCTTTCAATTGGCGTTGATCTGCTCCCGTCATGTCAGCGCTCAAAGCCCCTTCAATTCCGTGCTGGCTAATATCGACACGCAGACTATCCAACATCGTGGTGGATACGCCTAAGATCGAATTCGGCAAGGTGTCCCCTTTGCTCGGATAGCGGCATCACCAAGTGCCGAGATTCTCCGCCTCTAATGATGTATACAATGTTTTCAATTTCTCACAAGAACGTGTATACAATGCGTCAGACGCGCCTCACCGAACCTGCCGTATCCAGTTTTGGAAGGCATCAAAACCATGAAGGGAGTTTTATGGCAAACACCAAGTACTACGCCCCTACAGGCGGCCATCCAGCGCAAACCGAGCTGCTGACCGACCGTGCCATGTTCACTGAAGCCTATGCTGTCATTCCGAAGGGGGTGATGCGCGACATCGTCACCAGCCACCTGCCGTTCTGGGACAACATGCGGATGTGGGTGCTGTCCCGTCCGCTTTCAGGCTTTGCCGAGACATTTTCCCAATACATCGTGGAATTGGCTGAAGGGGGCGGTAGCGACAAGCCGGAGCAGGACCCGAACGCTGAGGGCGTATTATTCGTGGTGGACGGCGAGTTCTCGCTGACGCTTAACGGCACCACTCACAGCATGCGTCCCGGCAGCTACGCGTTCATCCCGCCTGCGGCGAAATGGAGTCTGCGCAACACTCAGGCAGCCCCGGCGCGCTTTCATTGGATTCGCAAGTTCTACCAGGCAGTTGACGGTTTGCCGTATCCCGAAGCATTCGTTACAAACGAGCAGGACATCCAGCCAATCGTGATGCCTGGCACCGACGGCAAGTGGGCCACCACCCGCTTTGTCGACATGAGCGACATGCGCCACGACATGCATGTAAACATCGTAACCTTCGAGCCAGGTGCGGTGATCCCATTTGCCGAAACCCATGTCATGGAGCACGGCTTGTATGTGCTGGAAGGCAAGGCCGTATACCGCCTCAATCAGGATTGGGTCGAGGTGGAGGCCGGCGACTACATGTGGCTACGCGCTTTCTGCCCGCAGGCCTGCTACTCGGGCGGCCCTGGCAAGTTCCGCTATTTGCTGTACAAGGATGTGAACCGCCACATGGACCTGGGCCGGTACAACAATCGGGCCTGATTCTCTCAGCGAAACGCCCTCCCTGCTTAACGGCTTGGAGGGCGTTTTAGGTTTGGTGAAAAGAGAATGTCGCGCTGATGGCGAAATGGCTTGGGCCTGCTCAAACCGAAGCGGCGGCCTGGGTAGCGAATTCGCGGTAATTACGTAGGGGCCGACCTTGCAGTCTGGTCAACCGCTCGACATCGCCAGCCTCAGGAGTGGCTCAGCGGATTGCTCGCGGCGCAGCAGTTCGATGGCCGACCTCGCCGAGGTCACGCGTGTCGATCATCGCCAACCCCTGCTACCAAGGGTCATCGGATAAGTGCCATGTCCGGTGGGGCGGTTCAGCAATGCCAAGGGGAAAGGTGATGGCGGGCAGCATGTATCGCTGCCTCTACACTTCCGCCCAACCATAACAACCCGCCGTAACGAGGCTTCATCACGTTGCCGCTTAAACAAGCCCGTCTCGAGGAGGAATGTAATAAAGCGGTCCGGCTCCCCACGTGGGCGGAAGATCGAGATCGGCCTGCTGCCACAACGTCAATCGTCCCTGCTTGTACGCGTCGCTAGCGACAAGCTCCATATGCACCTTTTTCATAGTCAGCATCAATGCCTGGACGCCGTCCTCTCCGCAGACGTAGCCGTGTAGTTGCTGATCTGGCCAGTCCACCTTGTATTGGCATTGATATTCTCCACTAACGGCTTTTTCTGGCCTGCCAAACCGAGCGATGACTTCCTTCTCTTCCAACTCGAAACGGCGTTCAACAAAGATGAGCATGACAGTATTCTCCTCTGGGCCATAAGCGGCACCTGGCGGTTGACGCAGCCGTGGGAGTCATTATGTGAATGTCTCGCCAGTGATCACCAGGGAAAATCAGCATCAGATCAGCTGACATCCAGGCGTGCGGTAACCCAATTTCACCACCCATGCCGGCCATACGCTGCAGTGACTGAAGGCTTCGACCACTACCTCTCGGATGTTCGCCTCAGTGACCCGATAGACCTGTATTGCACTCGCGTTAGCCATGTGCGCCAGTTGATCGACCTGTCTGACGGGCAATATGCGCCACCTCATTGAGTAAAGACCTGCGCTCATCGTCCTTTTTCCATGAACTCCATCTGAGCGCGTGTCAGCGTAAGCGGTGTTTTCAGATCTTGGCGGCTGTCGCGAGGGGTGCTGCTGCACTCAATAGCCATGTCCCATTGCTCGCCGCGTTAGCCCATCGGAGCGGCGACTGAAGGCAGCCGCACGTCTGCAGCGAGCGATGCAAGAAACGGGAAATGAAACCCCTGGCATCAGGCGATGTGAGAAACTTTGGCGGGTTTGCTGACGTCGCACCCATTGCCACCGCACCGCTCCCCCAATCGAACCTGCTGACAATACATACACAATGACATCACCGATGCTGAGCTACCTCGTCCGGTACCCGTCGGCTGGATTGTTGTTCATCCAGCTGCTGGGCATCCTGCTCTACCCGTTCATGGAAAATACCCCCCTCGGTCGCGCGGCCTTTGGTGCGTTTGGGGTGGTAGTGCTGGTGTCGGCACTGCGCATCGTCAATCGCAGCCCGACACTTCATTCGGTGGCATTCATACTCGCTGCTGCCATTCTCGTGCTCACGGTAGCAACGGAGCTGACCGCAGTGCCGAACCTGCGTCTGGTGCTGTTTGTACTCGAGGCAGCGTTCTACTTCTACGCAGCGGCGGGTCTGATTGGCTACATGATGGAGGATCAGCGAACCACGACGGACGAGCTATTCGCCGTTGGCGCGACGTTCACGCTGTTAGCGTGGGCATTCGCTTATGCCTATGCCGCATGCCAACTTCTGGCCCCAGGCAGTTTCGTCGCACTCTTGCAGCCCGACGAGCCGAGGTCCTGGCTCGAGCTGCTGTTTCTCAGCGTTACGGTCCTGTCAGGCGTCGGGCTCGGTGACATCCTGCCTATCCGGCCCGTCGCGCGCGCGTTGGTCATGCTCGAAGAAATCGCTGGCCTGATGTACATCGCTCTGGTCGTTTCGCGGGTGATCGGGCTGACCATACGCCGCTGATCGGCGCGTCGACACGGGCACTGGGCTTACGATTCCCGCAAATGTGCCCGAGACGCCGCAGCTATGGCGTAGGTATAAATGGATTACGCCCGCGCTCCACCCAGATTCAGCAGCATTTAGTGGCTGAGGCTGAACTGCGCGTCGACATCGTCAAGGATTTGCTGCTGCAGGATACCTTTCACTTCACCAACTGTGCGCCGCAGATGGCCGGCTTCAAGAAGACCTGGCTGGACATGGAAAACTATCTGCTCGAGAACACGCGCCGCCCGCGAGCGAGGGATACAATATTCAGCGGCCCGGTTTTCAGTGAAACCGATCAGATTTATCGCAACGTCCCGACACCGAGTGGTTACTGGACGGTTGTCGCGTTCCTTCGCGAGGACGCGAAGCCTCAGCTACCGCCTACCTTATTAGCCAGTTCGGAGAACACGGCCGTATTAACGCCATGTTCGGCCCTTCAAGACGTACCAATGCAGCGTGTTGCACATCCAACTGTTGATCCAAATTGACTTCGGGCTGCTGACCGCATCCGACGATTTGTCCAATGAAGAGCGCGCAACCGGCACGCGTATCGACACCGAATTCGTCAGCCTGGCGATATCAGGCTTTAGGCCATGCTAAGGGATTGAAACCTCCGCCAGGCGTAACGCTGTGGCTCACTGCAACGACCGGTGTTGTTGTCTCTGGCTAACAGTGGTCCCACAGTTTTCTGGCGAAGGCGCCGCACTCCGTCCCGCTCGGAGTTACAGTCGCTGAGCGCGGCACAAAGCAGCGTCCTCCCACGGACGTTAGGGCTGGGGCACCGGTTATCGAGGCGGCGATGTCTGGCTCGGGATATGTTGCGGTCAGCCACCGCTCAATTTGGCTGTGTCAAAAGACTGTATGGGATAACCTTCCATCCCGAACTTAACTACGAAGCTGCGAACTGAACGATGGGTTTTGAACAACTAGCTGAACTACGAGACCGTCTGCGCGCTGAAAAAGCGCAGGAAAAGACTGAGGGTACGAAGCAGCGTATGAGTAAGCCTTCTGCGCAGAAGCCTCGCGAGCGAGATCCTGCGGTGGTAGCGATTCAGCGATTGCAGAAGCACTTCCCCTTGGCTTTCCCTGTCAACCCGGCCCCCAAGGTGCCGCTAAAGGAAGGCATTCGTCAGGATGCTTCGCAACATCTGGAACTGCTCGGAATCACCAGCGAACAGCTCAAGCAGGGCATCGCTACTTGGTGCCAAGGCACTCGGTACTGGGCCTGCATGACCGAGAATGCGCCGCGCCTGGACCTAAGTGGTCAGGCGGTTGGTACGGTGACGGCGGCTCAGGCACTGTATGCGAAGCAGCAGGCAAAGCGGCAGCGCGGGCAAGCACGACGTAATCAGACAAAGCCGAGAGAGCGTTTGCATACCGATCCTGTCAGTGAGAACGCCCATGATACGGTGCAGGACCAGCACTAAGGCCGTCCTGCTCGACAATCGTTGGCGCGCCGACTGCCTCAGCGGTGTCAAAAAGGGGGCCGAAGCCCCCTGCCGTCAGGGCAAGCCCAGCTCGGCGAAAGAAACGGTTTTCACCGCCCACGATGATGTGGTGGTCCTGCGTACGCACTTCTCGGGCGAAATTGCCCGGAACTGGCGCCAGCACGACGCAGCGCAGCCGTCAGGGTCAACGACGGCCGCCAGGCCCCCAGCGTGAGGCTCGCAGCCCTTGACGGCGAGAACGCCGTGATACGGGGAAGGCAACAGCAAGACCGCACTACCCCAGACTCTATCCACGCCACGCCACGCCACGGATCGGCAAGCGGAGCGCGCGGGCCTTTAAGGGCCGAAGGCATCAAGGAACACTGGCACCGCGTCTAGCAGTCAGGCACAGGGGGAGCTGACCGGCTCTGGACCCGTGTTGGCCTGTTTGACCACAACCGTACCAGCAAGCTTGTCATGCCAACCCTGCTTACGCTTGTCGAACACGACCCAAATCAGGCCCAAGCCGAGTGGACGCATCGACATGTAATAAGCGAGATATCGGCCAACCAACTGCGCAGGGCTAGCAGGCTGGCCTACAGCCATGCCGCGCGGGCAGGCCTATTGATGCCTTCGAGGATACCGAGCGCGACTTTCGGGTGCGCGTTCAGCGTTCCGGAGGATGCGGCCGCAGCCGTGAGAACCCCGCGCATGAATCGATGGGTTAGCCGGTGAAACCGAAGTGCCAGACGGCCGCCGGGACAGCCGACAAAAGCACAAACGATGCTATGACCAGCGCTCCGTCCCGCGTCAGCAGACCAGCGGCAAACAGGGCAATCACGGCCGAGGCGATGGAGCCCGATGTCGGAATAATCTCCATGAATGGCATAAACAATGTCAGACACAAGATCAAAATCAACGGCAACCAGAGCCATGGGCGGTGGAAGAGGAAGGTCAGCCGCGCTTTCAGAAATCGCTCGACGAAATGCACCGGTTTACGTAGCCAGCCGATACCTTTGCAGAGCTTTTGGCTGGACATTTGCCTGCGGGTTATGAAGCCCGGCAACCAGAGACAGTTACGCCCTGCAATCATTTGCACGACCAAAATGAAGACCACCGCAGCGACGACCGTTGTAATGCCGGGTATGGCGCTAGCCGGGGACGTGGAGATTAGCGAGAACACAAGCATCAGCGATGCAAAGGAGTGCGGCCCGAGCTTCTCGATCACCTCTGCTACCGCTATGCTCTCGTCGTGAATCGAACTCTCAAGTTGATCGAGAACATCACTGAGGGCATGTGTCACTTCTGCCATACGTTACCCCGTCGAGTTGCATTAATCGAAGGCCAGAACAACGATCTCTTGCTGGAAGTCCGCCGCTGCAAACGACCGTAACCGCAGCGATCCTTGGGCGGCATTCATTGGCGCCAGCCTTATAGGTATGTCTGATTACGCAAATGCTTAGGAATTCCGGCCCGAGAGCTTCAGCCCTAACGTAAGCCTCAGGAAATGGCGGGACTGTCCGTTTGGTCTCGCGACAGAATTCTTCGACAAAACACTAAGGATTGGCCTGGGGGTACGGGCTCGATCAGATCAGCCGCTTGGACCGGAAGCAGCAAATCGGGTCGTGCTGCTTCTGGCCGAAAGCAGACGGTCGTGACAGGCACCTACCGGCCAAAAGCGTTTACTCGTTAAAACATCACCCGACCCAGCGCTGCGTCTCGAAAGCCGGCGTACAAGAAAACTGCACAGCGTTTTCCACCATACAGTCATCCAAGCTACTTGCTACAGCATCAACAGCCACCGCTGCTCGCGCAGCGCTATCACCGTTACGGACGCTTGGTGACTAGACTGTGGTTCCTGTGGTTCCGCATCCACGCCAGAAGAGATATGTCATGCAGATATGCCGCCCCCTGCTTCACGGGTTCATCACCGCCGCGCTGCTGACAGTCGCGAGCGCATCGCAGGCCGACGCTATGCAAGGCTCGAGTGTCGCGGACCATGTTCCGGTACCGCTGTATTCTTCGATCGACCGGGTGCAACCTATGACCGGCATCGTATTGTGGAACGACAACACCCGTGACCTCGCCGCACTCGGCGAAGACGTGCAGCTGGAGTTCGCCTACTTCAAGTACAGCGATGTCGTTACCGAGTCGGGCGTCTACGACTGGTCACGGGTCGATGGCGCGCTGGCGTCCTCGGCGGGGCGTGGTCACCAGATGATCCTGCGCTTTCACGACACCTATCCCGGGCATACTAAGGTCTCGATCCCTGCGCACGTCGCAGGCGCCCCCGATCACGTGCTGAGCTACAAAAAAATTGAAGGCCAGCGGACCTTCGTGCCGGACTGGCGTTCGCCCACGCTACAGGCGTTTATCCTGGAGTTCTACAGCCGGTTTGCGCAACGCTACGACCGCGACTCACGTCTTGCCTTTCTGCAGGTCGGTTTCGGCTCCTATGCCGAGTATCACCTGTGGGACGGGCCGTTGAAGCTCGGCGCCACGTTTCCGTCGAAGGCCTTCCAGCAGCAGTTTCTGGCGCACCTGGGCAACACATTCATAGAAACGCCGTGGTCGCTGTCGATTGATGCTGCCAGCGCCAGGTATACGCCGTTCTCGGCGGTACCAGCCCTGCGGCAGCTGCACTTCGGCCTGTTCGACGATTCCTTCATGCACGAGACGCATTCGGAGGACAATCAGGAATATAACCGCGCCTCCTGGCTGTTCTTCGGCAGCACGCGCTATCACAACAGCCCCGCGGGCGGCGAATTCAACTACTACAGCGATTACGACCAGAAGCATGTGCTGGCCCCGGATGGTCCCTGGGGGCGGAGCTTCGAATCCTTCGCGGCGCAGTATCACATCAGCTACATGATTGGAAACGATCAGCCCGGCTATCAGCCGCGCTGGCGGATTCGCGAGGCGTCGATGGCGACCGGCTACGCGTTTCGGATCACAGCGCTCTCCAGCAATGGCGACTGCGTGCGTCTGACGGTGCGCAACGAAGGCGTGGCGCCGATCTATTACGACGCCTGGCCAACCGCGGATGGTCAACGCATGAGCACTTCGTTAAAGGGGTTGCTCCCCGGCGCCGAACGGACCGCTGCGGCATGTATTGGACCGCATGCGCGGGCGGCACTGCAGATCAGCATAGAAAGCGATCGCCTAGTGCCAGGCCAGCGCATCCAGTTCAACGCGTCGACGCCTTAGGTACATCCATCGGAGGCTACGGGGCTTCATCAGCGGGCCCCGAACCGGTATCCGAATACGCACGGTCCGGGCGCGCCGTCTAGCGCGACCAGGGTGGTATCAGAAAGTGTGGCGGCGCCGAGCTATGCAGCAGAACAGAAAAGTGAACTGATAAATCTGTTGGGATCACTTTTTGCTCCTGGCTGAAAGCGGAGGTCTGCCTTCGGCCAAAAGCAGACGCTCGTGTACGACCGCCTTCGATTCAAAGCAGCCCATCAGAAAAGATTTTTCCTCCCAATGTGAATACTTCTCTATAGGCTAGTATTTTCCCTCGTTGGCTAGTGACGTTACGCATGTTCAACAAAAAGACTCTTTTAGGAGAAGTCAAATAGTGAGTATTTTGAAAATTTATACTAAAGCGCAAAAAATGTAACGACAGACCATCCGGTTTTAGTCAGCAATGACTGGGACAACTTTGGACTTCAATCAACCTTCTATTTATCCATTGTAATTGACGGAAAAGAAAAAAAGCTCGGCAAGCTAAAAGCCGTACACAAAAAGACGCTTTCTGGTCGTGTGAAAATCGTAGAAACAGAGTATGGTTTAGACGACTCGATCTGCACTCTTGGACATAGTATAGATTATTATAACGACATACACCGACTAGGAATGTCACTCGAGCGACAATTCAATGACCAAAAGATAATTGCGCAATTGTACCAATAGTTTAGTGAGATCGCCTACGGCACTTCCGTCAGGCGTAAACCAATCTAACGCACCACCATTATCTATAAAATCAAACTCATACTTTCCGCCATCTCCTTCCGTAAAGAGCTCTGCTCGAACTACTATTTCCCGAGCATTTGAAGGCCCAGCATCAACCAAAAGTTGCCCGATCTTCTGATACAACGCTTGATCACTCATGAGATACCATCTGGTGAAGATTTGAAGTCCATAATAACAGGGCGGCCCCCGTCAATCGGATACTGGACACTAAACCTATCTGGGCGGGCACCAGAGCCAGTATAGAAAGGATCAATTTCTACATAGACGATTCCTATCAATAAGTCGCCTAGGAAGGACCCTAAGCCCCCTCATCAGCTGAGGCAAAGCTTGCTCGGGGAATGGACTCGATCGATACGCCATGGCTGGCAGCTAACACTGTCCTCCGAAGGAACCACCGCCTGAAACTCGCCACGCATTATTTTACAGTCAGCTTCCGCTGCGTAATTTCGACGAGTGCCCGGCTGTGAGCTGCAGGGAGACGGCGGGACGATTCGTAGCTCTACCCAATGGAACATTCACACTGAGCCGCGCATTGCCAATGACCGCGTCGCCGCCCTTGCTTAACACTTTTTTAAAGATGACCCGGCTTACGACACACAGCAGCCCGTTGCGCTACTGCTATACCCCATTCGGTTTCAAGAAGTGTTGTGATGCCCTTCAACTCCCAGCCATGCTGGCCCTCTACCTATTCACCCTATTGATAGACTTGCCTACTCTGATGTGTCGATTCAAGGACGAAGAAGATGAGCCCTATCCGTACACTTGCCTTGCTTATAGGCTGCGCTTCAGCGGCTGCCTGTACCTCCGCAAATCTCCCGGAAAGTCAGAAGCTCTCCCCTGACAAGGTCGCCAAGATCGCTTCGCGCATCGAAGCCCAGTACCCCAAGTTTGCTCAGGACAAACGGGAGGAAGTGCTTCGCGTGGTGATCCGCTCGCTTGACGAGATGGTGTTTATCGAGGGTGGTACCTTCGAAATGGGCGATTTCGGTTGGAAGTGCGACTTCAATCCGGCCGAGGCGTGCACTTGGCCATGCGGCGCGCCAGAGGAAAATCTATGCAATATCACGCGTGATAGCGAGGATCAGCCCCACGAAGTTGAGCTCTCTAGTTATTACTTGGCGTCAAAAAAAACGACGCTGGGTGACTTCGACTTATACCGATCTTTGATTGGACAGGAACCGGTATTAAGCGAGTTGCGGGGCCGTGAACGCCTTAAGTATGCATTCGATCCGATGAACGTCGCTCCTATCAGGGATTGGCAGGAGGCCAAAGACTATTGTCAGTGGCTTGGAAACGTAAGTGGTTACCCCGTTGATCTACCCACGGAGGCTCAGTGGGAGTATGCCGCGCGAAACAGAGGCCAAAAAATTCTCTATCCAACTAATGATGGCAGCTTGCAGTTCGGAGAGAATTTTCCCGGTACTGGTCGTCGCCCAATGACTGAACGCGTCGACAAGTATCCTCCCAACCCACTCGGATTGTACTCAATGGCAGGCATGGCGATCGAGGTGCTGGATGATTGGTACAGCGACAGTTTCTATCATGAGTCGCCTAGGAAGAACCCCAAAGGCCCCTCATCGGGTGAAGAAAAAGTAGCGCGGGGAATCGACTCGATCGATACGCCATGGCTGGCAGCTAACACTGTCCTTAGAAGGAACCACCGCCTGAAACTCGACACGCATTACTTTGATGTCAGCTTCCGCTGCGCGATTCCATTGAGCGCCCGGCTGTAACTCCGAGGGCCGAATGGCCCTCCTTCAGATTAAGCAATTCTCGTGTCGCTATGGCGAGCCGCGGATGCAAGAAGCGTTCGCTTCTGTTCGCCATAGACCAACGAGTCGTTAACGTTCCAAGCATATTGCACAGCCGGGGCGGAAGGCTGACCTTGGAGGACCAGGCCGTCCAAGTAACGGTTGAAGTCTTCTTGCTGCTTTTCCACTAAGAAGCTGTTGATACGGTTCAGGCTGTCTGTGGCCTTTACCTTTTGGGCATCCGGAGACATATGCTCTAGCGCCTCAAGCAGGTGCCGCCACCGACGGATTCGAGAGAGAAGCTCTACGATCGCTTGCTCTTGTTCCAAGTTGTTACTTTTGCCGATATAGGATTCAGTAAGCACCCATAGCATCGGACCGATTGTTTCAGGGGGGAGTCTGTCGATTGGCATTGTGCGACTGCCAACCCTCACCGCCTTATGCTTGAGAATCCCCTTAGTAAGGAGGGCTGCTTCCGCCATACCGGCCTCACGCCGGTCCCACCATGCGTCTAGAGCCAGGACGCCGTCTCCGATAAGACTTTCAACGGCGTCTCCAGGGGAAAGCGCTGCTTTATAGAGAATTTGGCAGATGGACAGAAAGGCTTGTTGCTGAACACCGATCAAATAACGATATTCGATCTGGTTGAGGGTTTCGCATACGAGTCCAATCAGGTCCCAGACTTTCTCCAAATCAACTACGGTTCCAAAGCCACCGCCTGCACCTGGGCCGAAGACCAGGTTGGCTTTGCAAGTAATCGCAAATTTGCTTTCGTGCAGGCTGACTCCGAAGTCGCCTTCAAACCCGATGCCGAGCGCCAGGTTGCCTTCGGCCTTGACCTGCGCCAGGGCACTCCAGCCGGAATTGCCGCTGGTAAGGGCGCCGGAGTTGCCCGAGCCCTTGCCGTAGTCGGCCGGCGGAAGCCATTCGACGGCGCCGCTGAGCGCGCCACCGGCTTTACTCGCGTCGATCGAGGGCGTGCCGAGCAGCGCAAGGGCGCCGGAAGGCCCTTCGGCAGCGCCCTTACCTGTTTTGACGCCCGCCTCGAGGCTGCCCTTGGCACCAGCGAAGCATGACAGCTCTAGGCTACCGTTCAGGCGGAAGCTGCCGAACGAATGCCGCACCGGTTTGCCGACCGCATTGCGGTAGCTGATCTGTAGCGTGCTCCCTGCGCGGTTGGGAAAGTAGGTCGTCGTGGTGACCTTACCCTCCGCAAGCGCGAACGCCGCCTCGCATTTGGCGCCAACATCGATCTCGCCCTTGGCCGGGTTGAAGCTCTTGATGCCGGCGCTGGCGCTGGCGGCAAAGCGCAGGGCCTGGGCCTCGACCGACAGCGCGTAGCGGTCACCGTCGGCCTGCTTCGTTTCGAACTTGTACAGCTCCTGGCGCAGCGCGTTGAGCGGATGGTCTTCCTTCGCTTTGATGGTCCACAGTTTGGCTTCAACCTTGCCAAGTGGGCCTGCCTTCGCGCTTTCACCAATGGCCTTCTTGATATCGTCAAAGAGGTCCTTGACCATCGCCGGACTGAAGGGCTTCTCGCGCAGGATTCGGGCGCTGGCCTTGTGGGTCCAGATCCGCTTGACCCTAGTTTGGAATTGCGCACGCACGTAGTAGCGGCGGTCGGGACGGCTGAGGATGATGACTTCCTGGATGTAGTGGCTGACCTGCTTGCCGGCGCCAGCCTCGGAGGTGCGCTTGCTCGTATAGGCGGTCTTCGAATCAGGTTTTCCACCGCCGGCAAAGGTTTCGGCGTTTTGCGGGCCCTGCGCCTTGAGCTGCCCCTGAAGCGCGCCGATCTCGGTATTGAGTTGGGCGACTTTTTTCTCGCACAGCTTGCGCCAGTTGCCCTCAATCACGTTATGCACCTGACCGCTGCGTGCGGCGACGAAGCTGTCGTAATTAAGGAAGAAATCCCGCGCCTGTTGCAGCTCGCCAATCTTGCCCTGGATGTCGCTTTCTGTTTTGGCCGGTTCGGCCGCTACCACTTTGGGTCGGTCAATAGGCTTGAGTAGGCCCACCTCGCCGGCCTTCTTAGCCCAGTCAGCCTTCTTGCATGCTGTGCAGCTGCAAGCCGCCTCGGGGTGAGCAGCGGTTTTCTTGCAGGGCGCTGCCGTTGCCGCGCTGACGATGCCGTGGAACTCGTCCATCAGCTTTTGGACCAAGTCGACCTCGGTCTTGAGCTCCTTGGCCTGAGCCTCGGTCAGTACGAACAGGCGATCAGCGTCCGCGGTGAAGTGCACCACATCCACGAGTTCGTCGGCACACGGCGGCGCGCTTTTTACGGCGGCACTGCTGGTGTCGCCGGCGTGCTTGGCTGGCGGAAGCGCCGCGGCGGGTTTTGCCTGTGTGGCCTCGCCGGAAATTCTGAGCTTCCAGCCAGCCTGGATCTTGTCCCGGTCCTTGATAATCGGATTGGCAGCCTGTATCTCGGCCGGGCTCGTGCCATGAGCCTTGGCAATCGAACCGAGCGTATCGCCTGCACGGACGATGTAAGCGTTAGTAGTCATGGTGCATGTTCCTTATGCAGTCGTTTGCTCGAGCGCGTCGAGCTTCTCGCCCTTGGCGAGGTCCTGGCGGGTCAGTATCTGGTGGGCCGAGGGGGAAGAAAGTGTGCCGGCGGGAACCTGCAGATCCAGACGCAACCACCGTTCTTGTGAGGACAGGTCATCGAACCCCCACTGCCCCGCTTCGATCAGCGCGGCATGAACACGCGCTTCAGTGACTGCCGGATGATGTGGCAGGTAATCGCTTGAGAGCTGCGCTGCGATCATCGGCAGCCGCGCCTGACTGAGCTGCGCCTGGCGCTCGCCGTCGAGCCAAAACCAACCACGGTCGCTGATCACGCCGTTCCATGGACCGATCCGCGTCACCTGTCGCCAGCCTCGTTCGTTGCGCCACGCCATGGCGGTGAACGGCCCAAGAAACATGGAGGCCTCCTCAGATGACATGACACTGAACAGAGGTTCGAGCCAGCGTGGCTCGAAAAAGCGAAAGAAGCGTTCCTGGTTACGCTCGTCCCGGGCGCTCAGCAGACTACGGCAGTGCGCCGCCGCCTCGTCCGGATGCACACCCTCTTCAAGCCAAAGGACACAGCCCGCATCGAGCCGGTTGAGCATGGCCGATGCATAGTCGAGCAGCTGGGGTTGATCCTCACACTCGACCAGGCAGGGGCTGACCTTGTAGAGCTCGGCGTAAGGCGTGTCGACGACCAGCGGGTACCAGGTGGGCGCACCATCGTTGGCCTTTGTGTAAACCTGCATGGCGAGGTCTTCATCGGAGGCGCCGTCGAGGATGACGAAGCAGCGGCCGTCGGCGTCTCCCGCGGCCGGGCCGAGAGGGATGGCGATGGGCTGGACCGCAGAGACCTTAGACATAGGCGTGCACCTCGCAGGTACCCTGAGCGCACAGGCTGCAGTTTTTCTCGACCAGCAGATGACCGGCCTGCGCCTGGGTACGATAGAAGTTGACGGTTGTGCCGGGGCCGGCGCCCGGGTCGACCGGCTCGCTGTTTACCGGCAGGATGGGCTGAGCGCCCGCCCCTTTCCCCGGCGCGCCACCCGAGTTGATCTTTACCTGTGGTCCGACAATGGTCACGCCACCCGGATCAAGCTTGATGAAGCTGCCACCGGCCTGGATGGTCAGCTCAGCGCCTGCGTCGATGACAACCTTTTGCCCAGTCGAAAGATGAAACTCCTTGCCGACCTGGACGTACTGTCCAGTCCCAATCTTGGTGTGCTGATCATTGGCTACCGTCAGGTGGTCGCTGGCTTTGAGCTGAACTTTGCGATCGAGAAAAGCGGTGCGGTGCTCCTCCTTGCGCAGCTCGGTATAGCTATTGGCTTCGACCGTATCGTGCCGCTCACGGCCGACACGTACATGTTGGTCGTTCTCTATATTTTCATCCCAGTCGCGCTGGGCATGGATGAAGATCTGCTCTTCGCCTTTACGGTCCTCGATGCGCAGCTCGTTGTAACCGCCGCCGCCGGGAGAGCTCAGGGTTTTGAAAACGGTACGGGTCTTATGCGTTGGAAGCTCGCAGGGCACCTCGTTGGCAGCGTGGTACAGGCAGCCGGTGATCAACGGCTGGTCGGGATCGCCCTCAAGAAAGGTCACCAGCACTTCCATGCCGACGCGAGGAATCGCAATACCGCCGTATTGGCCGCCCGCCCAACTGCTGGACACTCTCAACCAGCAACTGGTTTTGTCGTCCCGCTGACCTTCTCGGTCCCAGTGAAACTGGACGCGGACGCGGCCATACCGATCACAGTGGATCTCTTCGCCCTCAGGTCCCGTGACACAGGCCGTCTGGCTTCCGCTGATGGTTCGCTTGAAGTGGCGCAGCGGTGGTCGGTAGATCGCCGACCAGGGGGTTGCCACGAACGCGTTGCGGTAGCCCTGCTGAAAGCCGTCCCCGTCGTTCGCCGATGACGTCACGGCTTCTTCAAGAACCTGGGGTTGCTTGCCCTCGTGCAACACATCGGTGAGCAACCAAAGCTCATTCCAGTCCGGCCGAGGATGGCGGGCCAGCGGCATGAAATGACCACTGCGCAGCCCGGTAATGTCGCTTCGGCCTTCGGCGATATGCTGATCGGTTTGGTGGCGTTCAGTAGCACGGCGACTCAGGTGCTTTCCGCGAGTCCGGTCCATGAACCGTCCCGGATAGTCGTAGTCCTCCAGGTCCGGAATCTGCTCATGGGAGTGTCCGCCTTGCATGACCAGGCGCGGCGTCTCGAAATTGTAATCACGCCGCGTAACGCGAGATGTCCGCGTATTTGCCTGAGCGGAAAAGGCCCTCACTACCTGATGGTCGGCGACCATGCCGGAGTCTTGCTGGTAGGTCGCCGCAGCTAGCTCGGGAAACACCGTCTGGTCATCGCCAAATACCATCACGTGCTCTGTCTGGGCGTGCTCGAAGTGGTAGTGGATGCCCTCTTCCTCACACAGCCGATTGACGAAGTGAAGATCGCTTTCGTCGTACTGGACGCAGTATTCGCGTGGTGGGTATTCGCCGGACAGCATGAAGCGAAACGTGTTGGCCAGGATGCCGTGCTCCTGTAACACCGCTGCGATGATGCTTGGCACGGATAAGTGCTGAAAGATGCGCTGATTGTGGCGGTGGGCCAAGTACTGCAAATGAGACACCAAACACACGCGATAGCGTGTCATGCGCTTGCCGGATTCACCTTGGGCTGCGCTGTAGAGCAGGCCATGAAAGCCCGCTCCTCCAGGACCAATCTCAAGGAAAGCGGACGTGTTTCTCAGTCCGAGGTAATCGAAGTCAGGTTGTTCGCTGATCAGCTCAATGTCAAAGGCATAGGGACTATTAAGGCTCTCGCGCCCTTTGAACGAGAGCACCTGAAAATCATGCTGGACGCCAAGGATCTTGAGCGCAAATTGCTTCTGGTTGGCCGGTGAGAACATCTCGTTTCCTCTGCTTCCTGCACATGACCGGCCGCAGCCAGCATGACGACTTATCCAGGGCGCGAAGGCTAGCCGTAAAGCAATGGCAGGTTCTTGCACACCCTCGTGCGCAAATCACGTTTGGACAAGAAACAGTTTGGAAACAAGACACAGGTCAAATTTGATGAGGAACCATACAGACCGCCGGCCAGCCGCCTGGCTAATCACGAGGTGCTTGAACGAACGTTGCTGACCAGCCTGTGGTAATGCTGCTCGCCTCGAGCCGAACGAAACACGCGATGATCAATTTCCGCGAGCTGACGCTCGCGCTCGGCGATCGCAAGGGCCTTCGCCTCCTGCTCGCCATACAGGTCTATCCGAAACGACTTCTTGATCGGTTTAGCGTCACGACGCTTGGTCTGTGCGACCCAATACCAATACCTACCCATGCGATACCGCGTTACGCCCGGATGGCCACCGGTGTTGCTCTTGCGAACCTTTTGACGCACCTCACGGCCGTGTCTAGGTGGGTGCAGGAGCATTGTTTCGTCACGGCAGGCCTGGGCTTTCTGCAACGCCAATGCCTCGCCGCCATGCGTGAGATGAGGGAATTCCTTATCGATGACCTTTCGACCGTCTCGAAACAGGGTCACTCTCCAGGCTTTTGCGCCCTTGGAGTGCGTGATGGCCGTAATGCCGTAGAGCTCGGTCGACTCGGGATCATTGGGGGCGTCAAGAGAAGCTGGCTGCATGGGTGTTCAGACCGCTCGTGGATCTTCTTATCCTAGCAATCAGCGCCGTAACCTGCTCCGCATGGTTCGATTAGCCCAATTTAGCGCTATGAGCCGCGCATCCATATTTGCCGCTTGTCGTAACTTTCGCCGACCGAGAAATCGAGCGATGAAACCTTGCTTGACACAAGGATCAGCCGAGAGCTTTCGTGTAATTCAGCTTGAAAGGATGGGCCTGTCTCGCTGCGCGGCAGGTGTATTAGCTCATCAGGGTTGATCCCTTGCGCCAGACCGCAGGCGACCATTGGTTGGCTCGCTCTGATCAACCGCGCCGATTACAGCCTACATGCCCGCCTTCTCATTACCTCCCAGCGTCATCGTGCCGAGGCAAAGCTCGGAGACGTAAGGCCCGTTCGGCCAAGCCGGTTGTATTTCATCGCGCCTCCTCTGGATTCGCTCGTCAAACATCGGCACAGCAGCGGGCCCACATCCTCGGGAAGGGATTCAGACGGACCGAGATTTCCCTGACCGGAACTGCGCGGCGATCATTGCGACGCGCACGCCATATAGACGTGCCGTCTCCAGATCCCCTGGCGTCATCTCTTCCGGAGATGCATCGGCAGGTGTTTGCGCCATGGGTGCGATATAGGAGCCCATACGATTCAGGTCATCGCGTTTCGAGGCCTTGACGTTTGCCGGCTTGATATCCAGACCAACCCAGATGCCAGCGTGCTGCCCGGACAGCAGGACGAAATACTCAAGCGTGTTGAGCTTGTCGCCGTTCATGCTCGCGCTGTTGGTGAAACCGCCGAAAATCTTGTTTTGCCAAGCGCCTTCAAACCAGGGCTTGGAGGAGGCATCCGCGAATTTCTTGAACTGCCAGCTAGGGCCGCCCATGTAGGTCGGTGAGCCGAAAACAATTGCGTCAGCGTCAGTGAGAGCTTTCCAGGCATCGTCGGAAATATTGCCCTCAGGGTCGATTGGCACCAATACGGCACCAGCGCCTGCACCTTCGGCGACAGCGGTCGCCATACGTGAGGTGTGACCATAGCCGGAGTGGTAAACGATGACCGTTCGGACAGGCATGGAATCTGAGTTCATGAGTGTTCCCTATGTGTGGGTGGTGGCTATGGACTACATGGGAAACACTCTACTGAGTCGGAAATGCGCTATAAACCATCCCAACACGAACACGCTGTTACCGATCCGGTGAACAATGCCAAACCTCCAGGCTCTTTTGATCTTTGCCCGCGTTGCGGAAATGATGAGTTTTACCCGTGCGGCCGAAAGCCTGGGAATCCAGAAAGGACGGGCGTCGATGGTGGTTCGTGAGCTTGAGCGAGACATGGGCGCGACCCTCCTGCACAGAACGACACGCAGCGTGCAACTGACCGAAGACGGACGTGCGTTTTACGCGCGCGCGCGTGACCTGCTGTCCGACGCTCAGGACGTCCAGTCAATGTTCGCGAATCATGGCGCACCGCTGAGGGGGAGACTGCGCGTAGATATGCCGACGGAGTTGGCAAAGACCGTTGTGATTCCGGCGCTGCCCCAACTGCTCAATGCGAGCCCTGAGTTGGAGCTTGAACTGTCCAGCACGGATCGCCGGGTCGACCTCGTTCAGGAAGGGTTCGATTGCGTAGTGCGTATCGGGCCAATCGTTGACGACAGGTTGATCGCCCGCTCGTTGGGCAAGTTGCGCATGATGAACGCGGCGAGCCCCAGCTATCTGGCAAAGCACGGCATACCGCGAACTCTCGATGATCTCCTCATCCAGGGTCACCAGATGATCCACTACACGCCAACACTCGGCGCCCGCCCTGCAGGATGGGAACATCCGGAGGGTGATGGCTATGCATCACTTGCTCTGCCAGGGGCAATCCAGGTAAATAACGTGCAAACCTACCATGCTGCCGGCCTGGCGGGGATTGGGCTGATCCAGGCCGGTTATCTGGCCCTTGCGCACCACATCAAAAGCGGCGATCTGGTGGAGGTTCTGCCCGATCTACGACCCGAACCGGTGGTGGCATCGCTTGTGGTCGCACATCGGCGTAACCTTTCCCAACGCGTCCGGGCCTTCATGGCTTGGATGGAAAGCGTATTGGAACCCTATTTCGAATAAGCGCTTGAGTGGTCAACGAGCGGGCGCCTGGTCACCCGCCTCACCGCAGCTGCTCAGAAACGCAATACCCTCGGCACCTGGCATGGCCAGGGAGTCGATGATGCTCGCGCTACCGCCAGCGAGGCGCCGGCAGCCTTTGATCGAAGCAGAACATGCGCAAGCCTGCGACGATCCGTGATGTAAACAGGGACCTGGAGCGTAGCCCCGTAAGCGGGGCTGGCGCCGATCAACCCGTCCGTGCGCGTAATTGGCGTCGTGCTTGAACCAACCGCTAGCCACTGTATCGAATGGCGCCAAGCGCTAGCAGTCGGTGCATCATCAAGCGGGATTCCAAGCGCGAGAACAACACGCTGGCACCGACTCCGCCGAATCCGAAACCGTTCGACGGGGCGTCAGTCCAGAATGAGGTGAGGCAAGAAGCGACTGGTGTCCTTGGTCACCAGGGAATCATCCTCCCGAATGCCGATACCAGCGGCATTGTCCCCGACGACCCACGAGCCAATCAGTGTGTAGCTGTCGCCAAATTTTGGCAGGGGTGCACATTTCTGCAGAATATATGGAGCATCGGTGTAAGGGCCATCTACCCTAACCTGCTGATCATCATCCGTTCGCAGCTCAATGTTTGCCCCCTCGCGCGAAAAGAATGGTTTGCGAACCCAGCCGGCCGGTACCGGCTTCGTCGGCGTGTCGTCCACAAACGACTCCAGGAGATTCGGATGCCCCTTGTTGAATTCCCAAAGCATAGGCAAAGCACCTTTGTTCGAAAGAATCGCTTTCCACATAGGTTCGAAGAACTGAGTGTCTGAGCTGGCGACCTTGGGACCGAAGTCCTCAAGAAACATGAACTCCCATGCATGGAGTTTGAACAGGTGGGGGATCCACTCTTCCTCAAGGTCAACAAACTGTTTGCCGTTGTGGCCGATGTCTTCCAGGAAAATGTGGTGCGTTTGGATGCCCACCTTTTCTGCGATTGACCTGAAGTAGTCGGTGGTGCCCTTGTCTTCCTCAGAGCCTTTGATAGACGCGAAGTACAATGGTCTGGTGATTTGCAGATCGCTGAAAACCTGCGTTAGCTGGTCTTCGATGCTGTTGAACTGGTCGGCATGTTTGGGAAGCATGCCAAGCTGAATACATTGCTCCAGCCAATCCCACTGTTGGGCTGAACCCTCGTAGAGACTGGTGGGCGTGTCGTAGTTGAGCTCGAGTAGCTTGGCCGGCCCGGTACCGTTATAGGAGAAATCCATGCGCCCGTATAAATGGGGATGGCCTTCTTTCCAAGACTCACGAATCGGATCAAAGTACGCCGCTGGAATGCTCAACTTACTGAGCAGCTCCTCACTCTCGACGACTCGGGACACCAGGTCCATGCACATCTGATGGATCTCATTGGTCGGATCCTCAAGATCCTTTTCCACCTGAGCCAAGCTGAACTGGTAGTAGGCACGCTCATCCCAGTAACGCTCACCATCGATAGTGTGGAACATGAAGCCGAAGCCTTCAGCTCGCTCTTGCCAGTTCGGGCGTTCATTGATCGCGATTCGTTTCATCTCTGTTCCTTATCCGCCGAAGCTGCCGCCCCAGCCACTGCGGGCAGAAGCTTGACTACCGAAACCACCCCGAGAGGTGGTCGACCTCACGGCAACGGGTTTGGTGCTGATGGATGGTTTCAGGCTCGGCTTGCTGCTAGAGGCGGTATAGACCGCACCGCTTTTCGCCTGAGTGGAGTTCTTGAACGTCGATCCAGAGCTGATGCGCTTGGCAAGGGTAGAGCTGCCATAACTGCCGCGGTCATCGCGGTAGCGGTAAACCGGCTCGGAGTAATAGCGGCCGCCACTGTTCGAAAGCATGTTGCCGATCAGCATGCCCATCACAACGTTGTTCAAAGTGCTTCCAGTACCAACTGAACCGCTACCACCAGTGGCAGCCTGGGCCTGGGCCAGCTGGGACTCAGAGACCTGGCCATCCGCCGATAGCTGAAACCCGCTCAGTGGCGGACTGAATCGTCCGCTCGAATCGACTCTGCAATAGTTCTCGACAAAATCGGCATCACATTCCGCCTGGCTTGTGTAAACAGGCGCGATGCGCCGGTGCTCTGCCAGAGCAGTCATGTAGGCGTCGGAGCAGACGTCTACCGGGACTTTTTGGTCGACACATTGCTGGACGTTCGTGAAGTTGAACGACTTGCTGATTTGGTACTGTTTTTCCGGTGCCTGGCAACCTGCGATGGCCAGGGCTACAGCTGCCGATAACGACAGCTGAACGCACTTACTGCGTTTCATAGAAGCCTCCGAAAGCTGCTGGTCAGATGGAAGATGGAGTCATGCAGGCTGCGTTCAGCAGGCCGACGCTGACAGCGATAGCAGCCACGTAAATGCCAGCAGCCATTTCACCCTTGTGAATTCGGCCCGGAAGGCCTTTGATCACAAGGCTGACAGCCAGGAAGGCCAGCAGTTGAACCACAGCCGCGATGACGGCCCAAACAATGAAATCCAACAAGCTGACCGAGTGCGAGATCACACTGGCCACCGGTAGAGCAAAACCAATCACTGCACCTGCCAGAGCGACCGCTGCTGCGGTGTTGCCCTCGCGGATAAGCGCGAATTCCTTATGCGGCGTGACCCGGGTATAGCTGAACTGATACAAAGCCAGCAGCACTACAGCGCCGATGATGTAAAACAGAAACCCCAGTACAGCTGTCGCGTTCAGCGACATTTTCAGCGCGTCGAGCATTTGATATTCCTTAGATGGTTTGCAGATCAGTAGAGAATAGGGTCACGCCAAGCGATGTACTGACGCTCACGGTTCCCTCTTGGTCTTCCTCAACCGAATAAAGCAGCAGCTCATTTCGGCCGGAAAGGCCTATGTCACGCGTGTACAACATCGAGTGATGCTTCACCGCGTAGGACTCGTTCGGACTGGTTACGCGCTCGAGCAGCTCGACAAAATCGGTCTGGCCCTCCGATGCGCCCCACTCCCGGATATAGGTTTTTCCATCGAGCTCGACCTTCGGCAAACCGATCTTGCTTTGCGGACCAGCAATGAGCGCCAACTCAGCGTCGCTGTGCACCACCTGGTGGCTGACGTAGTTGAACAACACCACCGCTTCGACCTGACCATCACGGCTTCCAGTGGTATGCACCTGCAGCCAGTAGTCGTTATCGTCGAGGTAGAGACGCGTTAGCCAGTTGGACTCACCGAGGTCAACGACACCCTCAGCAAATGCCGGCTGGGCCGCTGGAATGGATACGGTGCTTGCACCATCAAGCAAGAGCTTGAGGCTCTGATCAACATTCACGATCACACCCTTGCCTAGGCCAAGAGGCCCTTCAGGGATTGGCGGCGCAGGTCGAACGCTTTTCTCAGGATGCCCAAATAGGCGCTTGAGGAAGTCCATCAAATATCTCCCACGATGCGTTGGTTTGCGATGTAGTAGAACTCGCCGCCTCGGACCGGCTGCTCGAAGGGAGGATTGACCATTACGGCGTGGTCGGCCGCCCCTTTGTAGGCGATCGCGGTTGCGTTGTGCGCCTGCTTTAGCTTGCTGAGCAACTCACCAAAGGATCCTTCGTAGTCAGCGGGAAGGACCGCACGATACTGGGTCGCTCCTTCCCCTACTGTGAGCAGTTCATTGATCACTACAGAGGAACCTGGGTCCTGAGATGAGCGCACCAGCATCTCTACTGCCATGCTCGAAGTGCATTCCAGGCCAGGGGCGTAGCTTCGAGCGAGCGCGGCTTTATGGGTATCGCTGAAGTGAGCCACAACATGGCCACGTGGCTTTAACTGATTCACGGCCAGGACCGCTGCGAGCGTTTGATCATCACACCCGGTCCGAATCAGCACCCGCTCAGCAGTAGCGGCACCGGCACGAGCAAGCACTGCGGGTGAGGTCAGCGTTTCACCCCGAATGAAATGTGCCTCGCCGGGCATCGGATTCTCGTCGATGTTAGCCGCGCAGATGACGATGAGGTTGTCATTGGAGGTTTCATCCAGCTTTAGCAGGCCGACAATTTCTTCGCTTCTTGCCCCCTCCCAACCAATAAGCACGGTGTGGTCAGTGTGCTTTTCGAAGCTGCCCTTGCCGTTCATGTTGTGTCTCCAGAGCTCGATGATGGTGTTGGTGGTTTTGCCAATGACGGTAGTCAGCAGTGCAATGCCGCCGACCATCAGCCAAAGGGCTACAAACACTCGGCCGGCCGGGGACAGCGGCGCGAGATCGCCGTAGCCCACAGTCATGGCAGTGGTGATGTAGTAGTAAAAGAACGTGATTGGCTCGACGAGGTGGTTCTCACCGGTCAATGCCAAGCCTGCGTACGCAATCACGAAGTGAGCCGCTACAGCGAACCCCAGAGCCGCCCAGGAGAAGCGAGCGCAAACAGTAGAGGCCAGCTGGCGCAGCAGCAGAAAAAAGGACATGAAACCCTAACTCCATTTGGGGAATGCGAAAGACGTGAGGAAGCTAACCCGCAACCTTAAAGATGCAACTGCTAGGGGTGCGCCCTATTCGCCCCTGATGCAGGGCTCAATCGAAGTATCCAGGCACTCACCCATCCGGCCAGGGCGCCGAAGATGTGAGATTCAAATGAGACGCCGTAGCGTGGCAGGAAACCGAAGACCATACCGCCGTAGAACACAACGACCAGCAGGGCTACGGCGAGACTCTTGAGGCTTTTTGAGTACCAGGCTTGTGCAAGTAGATACCCCCACAGTCCGAACACCCAACCGCTTGCCCCAACATGATTGGCTTCTCGGCCAAAACTCCAAACAAGCAGTCCGCCAATGACACATACCAGTAGGCTTACGAGCAGATAGCGACCGACACCGTTAAACAAAACCAGCGCCGATAAAACTGCAAAAGGCACGGCGTTGCTTAGCAGATGCCCAATGGAGCCATGCAAGAAAGGACTTATTGCGATGCCTAACAACCCCTGGAAGCTACGAGGCTGAAGCCCGTAAGCATTCAATGAGTAGCCGGATAGGATGTTCAGGGTGTGGGCAACGACTATCACCCCGAGGAGAGCGGCCACGACACGAAGGGCTGATCCATTAGCCATTGCGAAACACCGTAGAAGGAAAAGAGATTGGGGCAGGTCTACCTGCCCCAAAGTAGGGTCACTCGGCGTTTTCGGCCTTCTTTGCCTTCAACCGAGCCAGCACGGAGTTTGCGCTGTTCTCATCCGGGATGATGTTGGCCTCACGCAGACGGCGATCCAGATCGGTGCCATTTGCCTGGTCTGCTAACTCTTCGTGGGCTGACATGGTCGCCGCACGCTCCTCCTGGCGCTTCTGCAAGCGATTAAGAGATGCGACGGCCGTTTCCAACTGACCGTTAGCCTGGCCGCTGGCCAGCGATGCACTTACCTGCGCCCTCTGCACCGTTTCACGGGCTTTGGCCATGTCCACCTGGGTGCGCAGTCCGTTAATACGGTTTTGCGCCTTGGCAATGTCCTGACGCATCCGAGCAATACCCGACGCCAGATCGCTTTGAGCCTGCTTCTTCAGATTGAGTTGAGATTCCAGCTCTCCGATCTTGGTCGCTACCTCAAGGGCCAAGTCTTCGCGATTGGCATTCAGTGCGGCAGTTGCCTTGCTTTCGAAATCGCCGATCGTGCGAACAAGGTTTTCGATTTCTTTGGTAGCCAGTTTCTCTTTGCCCATCAGGCCGGCAAGATCACTTTGTGCGCTCCGAATAGAAGCATCAGCATCGCGTATTTCCTGATCCAAGATTGTCAGGGCCTGCTTATCAACAATGGCCTCACCAATTTCCGTGGACTTACCACGAAAAGCGGTCATCAGTTTGCCCCAGATCGATTGCGAGTTTTCCATAGCTATTTCCTTGTCCGTTACTTACGGAAGAATTGATCAAACGCGACGACCGCACGCTGAACGTTCTCAGCCAGGGTCAGGATCTCGGTGACAACATTCGTCAATGTGGAAGCGGCACTCAGCGCACCGAACATGTTGTAGGCAGCCTCGCCATTGGGCATGGTCTCAATGCCGATGCTCGACAGAGGAAACATTTCACGGCTACGAAGAACGGCGTCCTTGAACCCAGCCTCATCGACAACCCCATCGGCACCAACAAGAAGGGTATCCACGATGATCTGCTCGCCAGCGACAACGATGAAAATTGGCAGGCCGCCAAAGTCCTTCATCTCAATCTTGATTGCCTGATCAGCGCCCTCAACAAGCGACAACTGAACCTCGCCCAGCGTCTCAGCATCGACCGCACTGAGAGCGTCGAACAGGCGCTTGGTATTCCAGGATGAATCTGCCGTCATGTAGGACTCCATTTTGAACTCGCCAGCAATAAGCGGCTGACGAAGGCGCTTTTCCAATTCCTTGAACAGGGGCTTGTTTTCAGGAAGTACGAAGCCCTCATGCTTTACATAGCCTGCGGCGTATAGAGAATCACGCATACGTTTCATGTAGTACGCAGATGTCTTAGGTGGCTCTCTAGGCGGCTGCTTGGTCTTTGCTGCGCTTGCCAATGAGTCCGCCTTCTTTTTAGCGTTTTGCCCTGAGCGTTTCGATTTCTCGCTGCCATCAGGGGAATCATCTTGAAACATACTACCCTCACGTGTGATGGACTATAATCGATTGCCAGGCCGAATCAATATATCACACGTGATATTTTATATCGGATGTCAGAAGTGTGATCTGGGCCCGAGAGCAGACGGATTTTGCGCTGGGCGCTGACGAAGCGCTCTACAGTAGCCTCGTTGCAGCCCCTGCAATCGATGAGAGCATTAGTCCTTCCCAGGAGGTCTGGATGGCATCAACCGAGGCTTTCTCGTTGCTCTGCAGCGCAACAGGCTGGAGGGGACCTCACTCAAAGCCCGGACTCCCTCTTCGCTAATGCGCAACCATCGATTCGTCAGCGCGACAAGCGCCTCCGGCGGCCGTTCGAGAACTCTCGGCGAGGCCAGGGATGATAGGGGTAGACCATCCCTCTCATCCCTAGCGAAGGGTACTGGTGTCGGTATGGGTCCAACGATGCGCTGCGCCCGTACCTCCGCTCGCCGGACAGGTGAAGCACTTGTCCGACGAGCCTGGGGTATGGCCCTTGAGCCGGGCGCACCGGGAGTAAAGTCTAGGCGTGACTAGGCGTGCTAAAGAAAATGTCTGCCGTGCGGCGACTCTGGGCGGTAACGACCAAGCCATCCTTACCTTGACGATCTCATAGCCCCTCATCCCAAGGGTTAAAGATAGGAACGCCTGTAGGCGCAAAGTCGGCCACATTGAGTGTGACGACTGTCATCCCGTGAACGAACGCGGTTGCGGCAATAAGCGCGTCGCGCTCGGCTCGAGGGTCAGGCACATGTAACCGGGCGCAGCGGCGCGCCACTGCGGAGTCGACTGGCAGTATCCGCCCGCTGAACGCTGGCAATACGTGCTGATCGAGCCACGCTCGCAACACGGCCCCCTGCGCTGCATCGCGCCGTTCAATCTGAAGCACGCCCGTTTCCAGCTCCAGAATGGTAATCGACGACACAAATAGCTCGCTTGCTTGAGCGGTTTCGGCCCAGGCGACGACACCAGCATCCGCCCTACCCGACTTGGCTTTGCGCAGCTCGGACACCACATTTGTATCAAGGACGAACATCAGGAAAAATCAACTTGGCGGGTCTGGATGTTCGCCCGCGGCGGATCGAAGGCAATGTCCTCGGCACCTGGCATGGCCAGCAAGTCGATGATGCTCGCGTTACTGCCAGCAAGGCGCTGGTAGTCTTCGATCGAAAGCAGAACATGCGCAGGCCGGCCACGATCCGTGATGAAAACCGGACCGGAGAGCGCAGCCTTTTTGGCCCCGCTGGTGTCGTGGTTAAATTCACGACTGCTTATCGTGGTGGGCATGATCGATACCTCCCGAGACGGAATGTAGGCATGTTACTACATTCCGGAGTATGGTCAAATGTGGTAACAGCAACGTCGGTGTTACATCGCGTCAAACGCGGCCTGCAGCTCTTCTTGCCCTCTCTTCCCGCTTTGGCAGAAGCAGCATCAGTAGAATTCGCGCTTTCTGTGGGCTTAGCTCCCCGGCCATGACAGCGCCTGCATCCGCAGTCGTTTTACCACCACCCTCGAAACCGTAGTTGGCCATGACGCGTCCGCTATAGACACGTGTCGAGATCACGACAGGCACCTGTTTATCCAGGGCGTACTTCACCGCCTCGAACATCGGCTGATTCATGTTTCCCATGCCCAGAGCCTGCACCACTATGCCCTTCGCGCCCTGGTCAACTGCGCTGCGAAGCAGGCTGCCATCGGGCCCCCGTACATCGCAGCGATATGGCAACTGAAGTACGGCGAATGGCACTGACTGGGCGTTTTTCGACATGGCTGGTCTGATTTCGGGCGCTGGCGCGAGCCTGGCCAATCCGGCCGGCGCGGCGATGGGGCTGAGGGCGGCACCAAGGTTCGGCCCGGGTATGCCCCTGGCGCGCCCACCCTTGCCTTGCTTTCCGGCACCGCGACCGTTACCCGAGGCATTGCCGCAGTCCGGAGCCCGTCCCGTTCCACGCCCAACACCCCAGCCCCAAGTCATGCCGCAGACCCGAGCAAACGACGACGCGGGAGGGCGCACACGGGACTGCGATGCAAAGCCCGATCAAGAATGCGTAGCTGCCCGCCCAGCGAGGGAACGATGTCCGTTGCCAACGACGGCAAGGGGCATTCGATGTCCGATTTGTCGTCGCGCTACCAAGCGTGGGTGACCGGGTTCGCGCCTCCGTATGAGTGGCGCTGGAACGCCACGTGGTGGGATGGCTTCGACGAGCCGCGCTGCACACTGCTCAAAGCCAAGGCCAACTACGCATTCATGTTCGTTACGGCCCTAGGCGTTCCGAAGCCCTGGGCTCCGGTAAAATCGGCCCTCATCGACCCAGCCCGACGGCATTCGACCAAAGCGCGACCCACTCCGCCGGTCTGGGTCGAGTGGCAATTTCTCCAGCGAGTTGTCTACGAGCACTGCGCTGCGCAGTATCGCCGGCTGGGATTGGCGAACCTGACGGCATTCTGGAACCCCATGCCCGGCAGACCTGAGCATGACGAGTACCAAGTACACCGGAACCGTGAACAACGCGAACTCGACGACTACTATCGGGACAACCCCGACCTGATTGCCTGAGGAGTCAGCATGGCAGCATCTTTTTGGTCCTTCGTATTCAAGCTGCGTTTCGACATGCAGTCCATCGCCGCGGTGTCTCATGAGGAACAGCTAACGCGAGTTGGTCGTTATCTGCATGCGCTCGCAGGCCTGCACCCGCGCCTCGCCAACTGGTATCTGCAGGGTGCTTCGGTTCGTGAGGCACTAGGGCATGACGTGTTGAGCAATCCACAGACGCTGTCGCAGGCGGCAGCCGCCAGCCATGTCGTCGACTACCCGAACTGGCTTTCACTCTCGGTCTGGAACGGAATCGAGGACCCGTTGCAGGGTGGCCTCACTTTCAGCTATGACGCCCATGACATGGACTCGATATCGAGCATGGATTTCGAGGATGCCGGTGCACTTGTGTGCTCGATCGACAACCCACGGGACGTGCTGGTAGAAATGCTACGCTTGGCTGTCACGATCTGGAAAGAGGTCGACTGGGCCGTGATTGCATCAGGCGGCTACTATCTGGACAAGCAGGTCTTCCCGGACCGCCAGACCATCGGCTGGAGCGGATTCTGCCCCCACACGCTCAATCCCGTCGACTTTCCGGAAGCGGACAATCTGATTGATATACCTGGGCGCGGTACGCTCGTCATCAGCTGCTCGCCAGTGATGGACGAGCACAGTCGCGAACACTTCAAGAAAGTGGGCGCGATTGACACCAAGCTCGTCGAACTTGGTTTGTTGCCATTTTTCAACGGCTAATGTCGAGTGGCTCCATGACGCGAGACCGGTAGCCCCTCTAGTATTTCGCGATAGCGCACGGGATCTAGCGCCGTCAATAGGCCGCCTTCGGTATCAAAACCGCAACGTCTGATATCAACGCATCCTTGAGATGCAGGTCGTCATTCGAAAGTCAGCTTGGCTCCTGCATAGATCGTGCGGCCTGGAGCAAGCTCGTAGTAGCGACCGAAGTTATCGTTGATACGCAAGTTGTCGTAGTAATCCCGGTCCAGCAGGTTATTGACGCCGATGTAGGGATCCCATCGCTGGTCGCCCCGCGCCAGCCGCCTCAAGGCCGCAGTGGGCACCGGCGAAGCACGAAAGCTCCAGGCTCCCGTTCAGACGGAAGTTGCCTAACGAATGCCGCACCGGTTCGCCGCCCGCATTGCGTAGCTCGTTACACCACCTGCGCTCATTGCAGTGGCTCGGCAGCCCAAGCGACGGGGCAGAAATTAGTCCCGTATGCCGCACGCGAACGACGTGTAGTTTTTCTTCGGCCAAACGACATATGCAACAAAGGCACCCTCACCGAAAACCTCATCCATGAATATGCCACGTGGAGTGTGTAACCGGAGGCTGTTCGGCAGCGAAGCAACCGAGCTATTACGTTCGCTTCAGTGCCAGTCGCCAGTCGCCAGTCGCCAGTCGACTGGACGCCTCGTGCGTTCAAGCCGCAACGAGCCAATTAGCTGGCAAGCGTTTGCAGGTCCAGAATCTGTAACACCGTGTCTAGTTGATTCATCGACAAGGGTGTGGCGTAACCACTGTAGGTGAAGTGCGGCCGATCGGTATTATTGAACTCGAAAAAATCATCGTCTTCGCTTGCCACCGGGATTTGCTCGAGATCATTGTCGACCTCATCCAGGGACCGGTGAAGATTGTCTCGCAGCACACCAAGACGGTCTGCGGGCATTGCATTGATCCAGGAGACGAACCCCTGCTGATCGGCTGCATCATTGAGGTCGAATCCGCGGCTGTTGGCATAGCGCTCGAGCAGCGGCAGCACGCTATAGCCCTTCCCGCTCTGGTCCGACAACGTCCGTGCGGCGGTTTCGCTGAAACCCGCGTTTGTCAGGAACTGCACCGTGGTTTCGGTCTGGTGCTGGTTCGACTGTTTGACCTGGTCGTATTTCATGTGGATTCCGGTACCCAGCAACACCACGCCGATACCGATCGGCCCCCAGATACTGCCGGTGCCGACTGCGGCCATTACCCCGCCCACGCCGGTACTGGCGTACAGCGCCGCTGCCCCAGCATCCCCTTGGCTGCCGGCCTGCCAGGCGTTGCGGAAGTCGTAGAGGGATGTCAGCACACCGAGCACCTTCACCGGCATACGATTGCTGCCGCCGACCAGTTTGTCCAGCGTACCGCCCTTGTCGAACATGCCGGCACCGATCATCAACTCCGTGGTTTTCTGCGCCACGCCGGCGGTATCCAGGGACAGCTTCAGCGCCGTCCAGACATTCGGGTCGTTCACCAGATTCGCGTGTGTATTGAACATAACCGCCGTATTGCCGACCACACCCAACAATCGCAGAACCTGCCCAGGCGCGGTGTCGCGGTTGAAAGCACGCACACCGGAACGGGACGAACTCAGCCGATCGAAATCCTCGTTCATCGCCTGCAACCGAGCACGCGCATCGACGGTGCTCTCGCCCGGCTGCGGCATTGCACGCTCAATCACCTTCACTGCCTCGTTCAGATCAGCTTCGGTTACCCCAAGCAAACGGGCAGTCGACTTGCTGTTGAAATTGTCCAGCGCATTCTGCGCGTACTGGTAGCTCTTCGGGCTGGCGGGATCAAGGGAGGCAAGCTCCGGTAACACGGTACGGCGAATGATCTGCGTAGCCGTTTCCTCGACGAACTTGCGCCCCCGGTCGGTCAAACGGCCGTACTGGCCGAGCAGCTGCATGCTATGCGGGTCGGACAGCAGCGACGGATCACGATCAAGTGCCATGCCCAGCGCGGTAAAGGTGTCCGGGTTATCGAAAGATGCAATCAGTTCCCTTGCGAAGCCGCGCTCTTCAGGGTTCTCGATGCGATTCAGCCGAGCATCCAGTTCAGCGCTGCCCATGTTCTGCAGATCGATCGCGGCTTCTCCCTCGCCTTCGAAGAGCTCCGGATAGTGCGCGTCGATGACGGCGAGGTTGTCAAGCACCTGCTGACCATCATCGGCAAGCTGATCACGCAAGTCGGTGGCCTTTTTCTGCCAGCCCTCGTTGCCCTCGACGTACTGGTCTACCGCATCGGCGAGCTGGCCATCGGTCATCACCGATCCGCCGTTCTCCTCCAACCAGGTCAGCTCCAGCAGATGGGTCTGGTAGGCATCGACGTGCTCACCGATACGCTGTGTATTCTGTGCCAGGCCGGGAAGGATGTCGCCTTCAGTGAGCGTGGCGGGGAAGCTACCCTCGTAGTGCCGGACAAGCGCGAGGGGATAGTTCAGGCTGCCACCTCCACCGAGATGTTGACTGATGCCATGCATGTGGTAGAAGCCCATCGCGCTCAGCCGCTCCAACGAACGCTGATCGGCCTTCGGATCGAGCCGGCCGGTCAGGTTGAGCAGGTGGTGCAGACCCTGGGTTCCTGCGCGCAGCGCGCCGAAATCGCTATTGAGCGACTGGGCGAACGCCTGCTCCAGCCCAGGCAGCGCCGCCTCGACCAGTTCGCTGGTGAGCGCAGGATCCAGATCGGCGCTCATCGCATCAAGGCGACGGAACAGCTCCAAGGTCTTAAATACCTGTGGGTCCACCGCATCCTTGTGCTCTTCGGTCAGCGCGGCCAATGCCTGATCGGCAGCTCCCTCGATGATGTCTCGCGCGTTCGACGACCGCAGGAGCGCCTGCTGGACCTCGGGTGTTGTTCGTTTGAAGCCTTCATTCAGACTCTGGAGACGCTCGAGCGCATCGGTCTTCCCTTGCGCGTCGGCAACGAGCTGGCGGGCCTTCGTCTCGATGGCGCTACCGGCATGCGAGGACGTCGCAAGGGTAATGCCTTCGGCGTTAGCGGCCTGTTCTATCGCCATTTGGGCCGGCCCGGCATCGGTCCAGTTCTCATCGAACAGGCGCTGCGCGGCGCCTTTGCGCTCGCCGTCAGGCAGTGCGCCGAGGTATTCACGGATGTCGGCCGCGAGCGTGTACATCTCGGCCTGATGGTCGATCTCGCCGGCGTCCGCGTATTCGATGGCGTTGCCGCGGATATAGAGATCATCCAGGAACAAGGCTTCGCCGTTGGGTCGCTGAGCCAGCTCCACAGGTGAAGGCGGCGGCAGGAATAGCACCTCTCCGGTCTCGATGTGATCAAGGCTTTCGAGCTGCGGGTTGAGTTGCCCGACCTCCGGAAGCTCGACGTCATACGCCTCGACGATGTCATTCAAGGTATCGCCGCGCTCGACGACAACCAATCGCTCCTGTGGTTGCTGCTGGTCCAGACGCGCATCGTCAGAAGCCTTGGCGCGAGCGCTAACAGCCTCCTGCACAGCCTGACGGAAACGCTCGCGCTCTTCGTGTACCAGGGTCTGTAGGTTGCGCACTAGACGGCGCGCGCCCGTATCGTCGATCAGCAGAGCCATGTGATGTTTCCCGAAGGTTCGTTGAAAGGCAGGCCCATAGGGGCAGAGCAATGAACCAGCACGGTGTGCACGCTTATATCAACCGTGCGGCGACCAGCAGGTCCGCCACACGCTGGAAATAACGATCAGGCACCGGAGCGCCGGGCGGTGTGCGCTTGCCGATGGCCTCGGCCAGCTCGCTGTCGGTGGCCAGGGGCAGGCCGAGCTGCGCGGCACGGGCCAGCACGGGCGAGGATTGTTCGGGTGCCGCGCGGAACACCACGACCGGTACAGGCGTCTGCCCGCGAACATAGCGCAGCCCGACGAGCCAACCACCGGCCTGGCCCACCATCAGCGTCGCCTGCTCAAGGCCGAGGCGCGAGCCTGGTGTCTGGAAATCCTGCCGCAAGCGCCGCCGCTCACGCTTGATCAGCGGGTCGCCTTCCATGTCCTTGTGCTCACGCTTCTGCTCGCTCTTGGTCATGCGCATCTCGCGGCTGAACAACCAACGCTGGATCAGCAGGTCCACTGCACCTACGACCAGAAAAGCGATGAGTGCGGTCACTACCAGCGGCGTCAGGAGTGAAAGGAAGGAGGAATAGATGCAGGCGGGGCCGCAGCGGGACGACTCCATCAAGGCCTGCAAGCCGAGGCGATAGACGATCACCAGAGCCACCGCTACCACCAGCAACTTGAACAGTGTTTTGAGAAACTCGGTGATGCTGCGCATCGAGAACAGGCGTTTGAAGCCCGCAACCGGGTTGATGTGCTGAATGTCGGGCTTGATCGGCTCAGCGGTGAATACCATGCCGCGCATGGCTGCAACGTTGGTAACGACCACCGTTGCGACGGTCGCGACCAAGATCGGCAGCGTTGCTGCGATCAGCAGGCTGAACGCCTCCGCTTGCACGCGTGGCCAGACCGTGGCGAATGGCTCCACATAGATGCGTGCCACAGTGCCGAGAAACTGCCGTACGCGGACATGGATACCGTCGATCAGCACAACCACACACAGGGTGCAGACGAGCATGACCATGCCCGTCACAAGATCCTGACTCTTTGAGAGCTGCCCCTTCTGCCGTGCATCGCGCAGCTTCTTGTCGGATGCAGGCTGGGATTTCTCTTCGCTCTTGTCACTCACCGCAGCCGTGCCTCGCGTTCAGGCACCGGTGCCGCGCCAACGCAGAATTCAGCCGACAGCCGATCATACTCAGGCCGCCATACACGATGGACATGCGTTGTCTCCTTCGGGATATCGACGCCAGACGACACGACTTCCATCCCGAAGCCAAACAAGCATATGCGAGGCGGCTATCCAGCCGCTTTGGTATGACTCTGCCGCCACACGATGACAGAGGTATTGCAGTGTTCAGCCCGCGCGTCAGTCGAACGCCGCCGCGCCCATGTCGAGGCTCGAATCCAGGAAGCGTTGAAAGAGTGTCGGCAGCGCCTCCAGTTCCGTCAGCATGAACGGCACCAGAAACGCGGCATACAGCGTTAGCAGGAAGGCGAACAGGAGATTCTTGACCGGCAGGGAAAGGTCGAACACGTGGAGCTGCGGTGCCATCCGTGAGAGGTACGCCAGCAGCAGATCCGCCACCAGCAATGCGATGACCACAGGCGCAATCATCTGCACGCCGATGCTCATCAGCCGGTCGAGCACGTGCAGCAATTGCAACGCGGTACTCTCGACTAATACCGGCGTCAAAGCCTGCGCGGGCCATAGGGTGTAACTGCGATAGAAACCATCGAGCATGGCGATGAAGCCGCCGGTCATGAAGAACAACGCGATCAGCGCTACCGCGAGAAAGGTCGAGGTCACACTCGCTTCGCCAATACCCAGCGGATCGAGCAATTGCGCCATGGTCGATCCCCGTTGCAGGTCGATCAGCTCACCGGCGACCTCGGCCGCCCAGAACGGGATACCGAACAACAGCCCGATCGCAAGTCCGATTACCAGTTCCTTGACCACCAGCCCCGACAGCATCAGAGGCGACGGCGCGTCCAGGCTCGAAAATGCGAAGAACACCGAAGGCGCCACAGGGATCGCAAGGACCACCGCCACCGCCGAACGCAGCAGACCGGTCAGCCCGAGCCGGTTGAACGCAGGTGTGACCATTACCAGGCCCAGCGCGCGGGCGACCGCCAAGCCGAATGCGCTGAGTAACGGATAGGCCAGATCGAAGAAAGCCGTGGCCAATTCACCGCTGGCAAACACGGCCTAGCGGGTCCAGGCGGGAAAACGGTCGAGCATCTGTCCCGCCAGGTCAGCCACTTCTGCGCCCAAGAGCGGCCCGGTGACGATCAACACCAGCAATACCGCCACCAACTTGACCGCCTGCGGCAGGGTCTGATCCTGGATCTGCGTCAACGCCTGCAAGAGCCCGACGCCAAAGCCGACCAGGATGGCGACGCCAAGCGCCGGTGCGGACAGCAGCAGCACCAACAGCGCAGCGTCCTTCATCAACGCGACGAAAGCGGCTTCGCCCACGTCAGCCTCCGTAGCTCATGATCAGACCGTGCATCAGCCGCGACCAGCCATCGACCGCCACGAACAGGAAGATTTTCAAGGGGATCGAAATGAGCGTCGGCGATACCATCATCATGCCCATCGCCATCAGCACGTTGGAGACGATCAGATCGATCACGAGAAAGGGTATGTAGAGCAGGAAGCCGATCTCGAACGCGCGGGTCAGCTCCGAGCTGACAAACGCCGGGATCAGGACGACCAGATCATCATCGCGCAAGTCGGCCCGCGCTTCTTCCGACCATAGATCCTGGGTGGCATCAAGAAAGAATGCCCGCTCACTTGGCTCGGCGTAGCGTGATAGGTGCGCTTGCAACGGCGCGCGAAGCACGCCGGCGGTGGCTTTCACCTCCTCGACGCTGTCGAGCGCCAAGGGCCGGTTCTCCAATTGCCGGAACAGCTCTCCTGCAAGGGGAGTCGTGACATACACGGCCAGGATCAGCGCAATGCCGTAAAGCACCAGGTTCGGTGGCGTCTGCTGAACGCCCAGTGCGTTACGGATGAGGAACAGCACCACGGAGATCTTCAGAAAACCGGTCATGGTGACGACCGCCAGCGGAAGCAGGCCAATGGTGGCAACCAGCAGAATGATGCCGAACAAGTTCGGCTCGAACTCATTCATCGGCAACGAAGCTCGTCAGCCGCACACCAAGCCCTGTGCCGAGCGTTACCAGTTCGCCGCGGCCGATACACCGACCGTTGACGGTGAGCTGCACCGGTTCGGTGAGGGTGCATCCAAGCTCCAGCACACTGCCCTCGCCCAGCTCACGGACATCGCCCAGCGGCAACTCCAACCGGCCTACCTCGCAAACCAGGCGTACCGGCAGGCGGTCCAGCGCATCGTTAGGCGATGCATGGGAGGTCGTGGAATCAAGCGAGGTTTCCATGGGGTTAGGCTCCATCAGACGGAGGGAAGATAGGGGCGCAAGCAGCCGAACCGCGGTGGGCCCGGCAGGCTCACACAAGGTTTCAAACGCGTCGGCCAAAGACAGTCGATAGCGGGCAGCGGGACGATCGATCATCACGACGTCGCCAGGACGCAGACTGCGCAGATCCCCGAGCGTGAGCGACTGCCTTCCGCATTCGATTACCGCAGGCAGTGGTACGACGGGTAGCCGGTGCGGCGTGATGGGGCGTTGATCGAGCAGATCAGCTAGCAGATGCGCGGCTTCATCATCCAGGTCGATCCAGCCGTGAGCCTCGGCTGACGGCAATCCGAAGGTGACCCCCAGGCGCAACCGGCAGGCGTCAACGTTACCGCCGATATTGAAACGAATTGGACGCTGAAGACGTTCTTCAAGCTGGACGATGGGCCCGAGCAGTGCCTGTTCCACATACAGGGCTCGCCAGGGCGACGACAACTGCTGCCAGTTTTCGATCCCCATCAGCGCAGCCGCTTGGACGCCCAGCTGCAGACAGGCGCGCGCAGAGCCAATGGTAACCGGCAAGCTGGTCAGCGCCTGGTGTGGCGTCATAGGCGCTGTCAGTTTCGCCAGCCGCTCACCCGCCACCGTACCGATGGGTACCGGCAGCCGTCGCCGATGCAGGCGCGCGATCAAAGGCAGCAGATCCGGAGGAACGGCGGGCAAGCTGTCGCGCAGAGGCCGGAAAACGGATAAACGCTCGGGTTTCGTCACTCGGTCTTCCTTAGCGCCAGTCGGGTCGCTTGAGGCGATCAGCCTCGTCTTCGTCGCGCAGATCGGCGTCCACCCGCGCCTTGTATGCCTGACATTGATGAAGAAGCTCTATCGCCTCGCGTCGTTTGCGTTGATGCAGGTGGGTATGGGCAAGCGCATCTCTTTGCGTCTCGGCATCGTCCAGCGCCGTGCGCGCTTGCTCGATCGTTCGCTGGTGGCTGGCCTCTTCGCTGGCAACATTGATTCGCCGGGCGTGTTCCTGCTGTAGCGCGGCGAGATCAAGCCGATCGCCCTTCAGGTACTGGAGCGTCGATGCGTCTTCGGCCGCGAGTTCGTCGAGAAAACGCCGATAGTCCTTCTGCGCATCGCTTGCAACCCTCGCCGCTTCCCTTGTGGCCTGGGTCTGTCGGGCTAGCGCAGCAGAAGCCTGACGTTCTCGCAGCTGACGCAAGCTCATCAGTCGATCAAGCGTTGGGCTGGTCATCGCGCCAGTTCCGTCATGGCTCGCAGGGTGTCGCCGAACTTCGAATGTTCGTCCGGGGCCTGGCGTAGAAAGCGGTCGATGGCCGACTGGCGGGCGATAGCAGCATCTGTTTCGCCGTCGTAACCGGTCTTGTATTCACCCACCTGCAACAACAATTCAATGTCCTTGTAGCGCGACAGCGACTCACGAATGCGCGCAGCGGTTTGCCGCTGCAGCGGCCGAGTCACTGCATCCATCAGACGGCTGCGGCTGCGCAGTACATCGATGGCGGGGAAATGGTTGCGCTGGGCGAGCGACTGACTGAGGTGAATATGTCCATCAAGGATCGACATCACTTCCTCGGCCACCGGATCCTGACTGCCCTCGCCTTCGGTTAGCACCGTGTAAAGGCCCGTGATGCTACCCCTAGCCCCCGGCCCCGCGCGTTCGAGCAAGCGAGGCAGCGTCGCAAACAGTGAAGGCGGATAGCCGCGTCGGGTTGGCGGCTCGCCAGCGGCCAGGCCTATCTCACGCTGGGCGCGCGCGAAGCGGGTGATGCTGTCCATCAACAACAGAACGTGGCGGCCCTTGTCCCTGAAATGCTCGGCAAGAGCCGTCGCGACATAAGCCGCTTTCACCCGTTCCATCGCCGGGCGGTCTGAGGTCGCGACAACGGCAACGGTGCGTGCCCGAGCTGCCGGATCTAGATGCCGGTCCAGCAGCTCGCGCACCTCCCGGCCGCGCTCACCAATTAGCGCGAGCACCACCACGTCCGCCTCGGTACCACGGATCATCGAGGCCAGCAGTGACGACTTGCCCACCCCCGCCTCGCCGAACAGGCCCATCCGCTGCCCACGTGCAAGTGTCAGCAAGCCATCGATTGCGCGAATACCCAGCTGCAAAGGCTGCTCGATCAGCTGACGATCGAATGGCGCTGGTGGCTCGGCCTGTACCGAACAACGCGCCATCGGCGGCAGGGGCTCTCCTTCCGGCCCATCGAGCCATTCGCCAAGTGCATTGATCGCCTTGCCGAGAAGCCCATCACCCGCCGGCACCTGCAAAACCGAGCCGGTCGAAATGACTTCGGCACGAGTGGACATCCCGTCGAGATCGCCGATCGGCGTAAGAATCGCTTCTTCGTCAGCGAAGCCCACCACCTCTGCAGGAATCTGCCGTCCGGTCAGTGGGTCACGCAGATAGCAGAGCTCGCCAATCCGCGCCATGGGGAGGCTGGCATACACCATCACACCGCGAACGCGACGTACCCGGCCCCGTGGAATACGTGGATCAGCCTCTAGGGCGCGCTCCTGCAGGCGTGGCAACAAGTCGCTCAGGCGCTGGTCCAGCGGCAGTTCGCTCACGCTGATACCTCGCGCCTGGAAGGCTGGAGCGCTTTCGACAGTCCGTCGAGCTGCGTATCGAGGTCCAGATCTACCACTGCCGAACGGCTGGCTAGCGTGGCCTGAGCGCCCACCAACTGCGAATCCGGGGTTACGGTCGGCGACCGGCTGCCGACCAGCGCGTCGAGATTGGCCTGTACGGCTGCAACCTGCTCAGGGGCGACATGCAACGCCAACGCCTGTTGATCACGGAACTCTGCCAGTGCCTTCGCAGCGAGATGGGCGATGCGCTCAGCGTCGTCCAGGCCGTCGATCAGCTGCCGGACAACAGACAGTGCAAGCTTCGCCAGATCACCTTCCAGACCGGCGAGGTAGCGGTCGACGTCCGCATGGGTCTGGGTCAACAGTGCTGCCGCCGCATCGGCTCCCTGCCTATGCCCATCGGCATAGCCCTGCTGGCGAATCTCATCGGACTCCTGCAGCGCACGTTCACGTAACGCTTCGGCCTGCTCGCGCGCTGCCTGGAGAAAGGCAAAACCGTCGGCCCAAGCCTGCGCCTCCTCAGCGCGAAGGATAATTCCGCTCGGCTGTGTCGGCAGTTCACTCATGGCTTGTCAGCTATCTCAGCAAAGTAATCGGCGGCGACCACTCGTACGATCTCGACTCGAGGTGCGTCATGCTCATCACCGACAGGTGCACCCTCCTTAAATCCGCGCAAGCGCATCCAGCCCCGTGACGACAGCGACAGTTGGGCGTACCAGGCGGCCATGCAGGCTTCGCCTGTAGCACAGACGGCGGCTTCCAGCCCCGCCGGGTCTTGCGAAACCGCCGGCAACCACGCGAGCGCCCGGTGTCGCAGCGCCAACTCGTAGAGCGGCCGGCCAAAGCGCTCGGTTAGCGTCTGCACCTGTGCCGCCTGAATGGCACGCGCGAATGTTTGCGCATGACAAACAACGCCGCAGGCTCGGCTCAGCTGCGCCCATTGGCTGGCACCGGCACGCAACAGATGACGATCACCTGGGTCAGCGACCGTATCGAGGGGCACGGTGCTGCCTGCGAGCAATTGAAGTAGTCGGTCGTGGAAACGCGGCTCGGCGAGCAGCACATCGACACTGGCGACACCTATCTGTCGACTCGCCAGTGCAGATACGTCGATCAGGCCGAGCAGCTCGGTGCTCGACGGCGGCCAGTCCATAGCGGCCGTACTCATGTGCGCGGCACCAGCGGGTAGACGCGTGCCCCGCCCGCGGGACGGCGCAACAACCAGATGCAGACACCGGCGAGTGCCACAACCGCCAGCAGAAGACCGCCGAAAACCCAGCGTGCCTGATCGAGGCTGGCCTGTTGCAACGTTATGCCGAAGAACCGCACCAGCGGCTCGGTTGCACGCTCGGCGGGCGCCGGCGCTTCGACGGGAATTACCGAGACACCTTCGTAGCTCAGGCCGGAGATACCGTTAGCCACCAGCGTTTTCACCTGCGGTAACAAGCGATTGATATCCAGCCCGGGCTCATGACGGATGAACACCGAGGCCGAAGACGGCACTGTGTTGCGCTTGAGCAGATCGTTATCTGGCAAAACCACGTGCACGCGCGCCGATAGGACGCCATCGACCTGCGAAACGGTATGTGACAGCTCCTCACTGAGCGCATAAATCATCTGTGCGCGTTCCTGCACGGGCGACGACACCAGCCCGTTGTTCTGGAACACCTCGCCCAGATTGGTAAAGCTCTGCTCCGGCAAACCGGCATCCTCGAGCAACGACACGGCCTCGGCGAAGCGGCGCTTTTCCACTGTCACGGTCAAGCGTCCGTCCTTCTGCAACACTCGATCGGCCGCAATACCCCGCTCCAGCAGCGTTGCCACCATGCGGTTTGCTTCGCGCTGCTCGAGGTTGCTGTAAAGTTCGGTGTCGCACGCCTGCAGCAACAGCATCAGCGCAAACAGCGGGATCAGCCTTCGCCCCATGTCATTGGCCTCGCAGCAGCGTGTTGGCCGCGCCCGATATTTGCGTCGCACCGCGCACCACCATTTGCGTCTCGATGGCGTGGTCGAACATCCGGCTCAACGACTCGGCAACCTTTTCGAGCTGGACATCGGCCATGCGCGTCGGTGCGCCAGCCTGATCAACCCCAGTGACCTGCGGGTCGACCGCGGTTGAACCGCTGGCCGAGAGGCTGTCAGCGCGGGCAGCGAACGCCTGGGACCGCTCCAAAAACCCGTCGAGCCCGTTGACCAGCCCTTCCCCCAGCTGCGCGGGGCTGGCTCCCTGTCCCGCGCTTTGGGCGTGACTGGCCAGGTGTTCGAAAAGGTTCTGCGATGCCAACCCCTGGCCCCCGCTAGCGAGGTTGCTGGCTGAAATTGCTGGCGTCATCGCGTCTCCCCTTCTGTCTGTGGCGCGAACGTTTACTCGTCCGACATGGCTTCGTTGAGAATTTCAGTCGCGCGCGGCATCAGAATCATTTGCCCGCCCACCTGGATAGCCCCAACGATCAGCTGCTCGTTGAAATCGGCCTCCGACAGTTCGGTCTGGGCGTTCTCGATGGCCTCGTCGAAGGTCCGCTCGTTGGCGGCGGCACTGGAGCCGTCAGTGATAACGCTGGTATCTACGGGATTGATCGACATGGAACTCTCCTGCGTGGATGTGCCTGCGGCACGGTCAGTGGCTATCAGCTTCGATTGCTGACGACCTCGGTGTCGGCGCCGCCCCGGAATACGCGGACGCCGATGCTCGGTGCTCGACCCGGACTGCCTCGAAGGCTATCCAGGCGTTGCTGAACATGGGCGATGTAGCCCGGCGGGCCTGAGACATTCAGCGTCGCGCGGCGCTCGTCCAGACGCGCCCCGACGCCTGCTCCGTGGCGAAGCGTGGCAAGCAGTTGATCCAGCCCATCATTGTCGAACGGGCCGACGTTGAAGCTGCGGCTAGCGAGTTCGGCAGCGGAATCGACCACGATCGCGTCGCCCTTGAGGTACCAGGTAAGCCCGGCAGCAGCGGAGATACGCTTCAGAAAGGCCCCGGCGTCTGGCGCCTGGATGTCCCCTCGTACTCGGCCCTTCACCTGCGGCGAGAGAATGACCGGCACGTTCAGGTTGCGTCCGAACTCAGCCAGCACGTTGCGCACGTCCTGATCAATCACCCGGTAGCGATAGGGCTGGGCGAACCAGTCGGGGTCAGAGGAGGCCTGCGCAGTTTGTGCGAGGGCAAGCCAGGCGAAAAGACAGATCGCGGCATGACGGAATGGCCGCAGGCTATTGAAGGCGTCATCGTGGCGATACGAGGTCATGTTCAGTCCATCCAAACCGTCACCTTGAAGAGCGACAGCCGGGCCCGGGCCCGCTAGGAAAAACAGCCATCCTGGTATTGCGCGACTACAACGACCACGTCCAGCAGCCGAAACGCGGAAGTCGCCGTCAGCGACCTCTCGAATGGCAAAAGTATTGCGGCTCCAGATGACAACCTGATTGCAGCGGCCCCAATGGCCTCGGCAGGTTGTCATGTCATTGTCATGCGGCTCTGGCCCAATCGCTTGCTGCACCCCACGCAGGAGCTATCCGTTGCCAGAGCTTGTCCGCACCCGCCTGTCGGCTGTCTTCGTCTGCATGACGCTTAGCGCCTGCGCCAGCAATCCCGCCCCCCCTGTCAGTGATCGCGACCGTCTCCAATCGCTGGCCGAACAGGTGCGACGTGGCGGTGACCCCGCCTCGGCTGTAGCGCTGTATGAACGAGCCGCCGAGCTGAGCGATCAAGCGCCGGAGGTCATGCTCGCACTCGGTGATACGAGGCTGGTCACAGGCGACGCGCGCGGCGCGGCACAGGCGTATCGCACGGTGTTGAGGCGCACCCCGGACAACCCGCAGGCGCTACTTGGGCTGGGCACCGCGGACCTGCAGCAGGGTCGCATCGATCGCGCCGTACGGTCTCTTCAAGCCGCTGCGCCGCAGATCGACACGGCGATAGCTTATAACCGCCTCGGAACCGCGTATGTGCTGTCCGGCGCCTTCACTGAAGCCCAAGCCGCCTACGGAACCGCATTGGCGCATGCGGGCGGCGACCTGGACATTCGCAGCAATCTGGCGTTGGCATTCGCACTTGACGGTCAAGCCCAGCGAGCACGAGCGGAGGCTTCGGCGATTACCGACTCCCCATCAGCCGAGCCCCATCACGTGCGCCAGCAAATGCTGGTGTTGACCCTGCTCGGTGATGATCAATCCGCCGCTGATGCACTGGCGGGCTTACCCACGGCAGAGCGCGGAAAGTTGCTCGCTCAAGCTCGCGCGATCCGTTCTATCAAAGACCCCGGGGCCCGCGCCCGTGCCGTCGGCTTGCTGACCTCTGACTTGTGATCGGTCAACGCTGGGCAGCGCCCTAGGGCGCGCCTGTGCTGCTTTGCTGTTCCAGACGCCGGCTGCGCTCGCGTTCATCTTCATTGTCGCCACGCAAATAACGCTCAGCGGCCTGGGCTACCGGCGCCGCGAAGGCCGGACCGGTATCGCGACCGCGACGCAGGTCGTCAGGCCGCTCGACCATGCGCTGCAGATTGAGTGCATTGGCGCAACCAAACGGCAGGCGGGGCGAATTCGTACCATCGGCGATAGCCATGCAAGCATCGGGAAAGGGCCGCGAGTCGCCAGGCAGGTCAACATCGAAGCCTGCCGAATAGCGTGGTGATTCCAGCTCCGTGGCGCAGCCGCCGAGCATCGCAACCAGTCCTACCCAGACGGGCATCGCAGAAAAAAAGCGGGTCTCATTCAACATGGAATCCGAACTCCGTACGACGCGTGAGCGCTGAAGCGCCAGCCAGTTGCCAGGCGGGATTGGTGCCCGCAGGGTCCAGCGGCGTCGCCAGGTCGCGCTCGCCGCTCGGCTCGACCAGGTACGGCGTGATCAGGATGACCAGCTCCGTCTCGTTCTGCTGGAAGCGCCGCGAGCGGAACAAGCTGCCCAGCACCGGCATATCACCCAGTAAAGGGAGCCGGTCCATGTCCTGCGAGTTATTGCGCTGGAACAGCCCGGCAATGGCAAATGTCTGTCCGCTGCCTACCTCTACACGCGTATCGGCGCGGCGGATACGGAACGTTGGCACCGTCAGCCCGGCGATTTCGACCGTGCTGCTACCATTCAGGCTGCTGACCTCAGGTCGCACCCGCAGACCGATCCGCTCGCCAGGTAGCAGCGTTGGAGTGAACATCAGCGAGACGCCATAAGGTTTGTATTCGATACCCACCAGCTCGTTGCTGACGGGGACCGGTACCGGAATCTCCCCGCCGGCGAGAAAGCTTGCGGTCTGTCCGGTCATGGCCGTGATATTCGGCTCGGCGAGAATCTCGAGGATACCGTTGCTCTGCAGCGCGTCGAGCAGTACGTCGACACTGCCGCTGCCGGAGCTGAAACCGCCACCGATCAGATTGGTCGCCCCGTTAGCTGCTGCGCTGGCCAGCGGGCCGCCGGTTACCAGACCGAAGGAGAAGTTGCCGGCGTTGACCAACGCGTTCCAGTTAACGCCGTAACTGAGCAGTTGCTGACGTGAAACCTCGGCAAACCGCACTCGGATGTTGACCTGTGGCGAGCCGGCATAAGTGGTCGCATTGACGGCCGGTTGGCCTTCTATTGCCTGGCTGTCCAACGAAGCCTGGGTAGCAAGCGCAGCCTGCACCGTATCCGCTTCTCCGGTGGCGAATGCGCGGCGCCCGGCAAGATCGACACGCACCTTGCCACCGCCGTCGGGCCGGACGTCCAGGCCGACCGTGCCGCGTGATTGTTGTTCGGGCCCCAGGGCAATCAGGTCGGTCTTGCCAACCGCCTTGGCGTAGACATAAGCGACGCCGTCGGAGACGACGCGCACGTCAGCAATCGTCGGATCGGCAACGAACAGTGACTCAACGGCCGCAGGAAAGCGCAGTACCCGCCCTTCCCCCGGCGTCAGGCCGATCTGCTGGGCACTGCCCGGATCGATCGTGACCGGGCGGGCCTGTGCCATGACTGGCAGCAGTCCGAAGGCGAGCACCAGCCAGCACAGCGGCCGATACGTGGCCGCTGTCAGCCAAGGGATAGCGTTCAGAAAACGTTCTGGCATGGGCGCTCCTTGCCGGCTCAAGAGGCTGCCACTGACGCAGAGGCGCGTTCTGGCAACGGTTTATAGCCGCGCGGCAGCTCGACAGGCGCGAGCGGCTGCACAGAAAATTCGCGGGTCAGGTCCTGAAAGCTCAGCACGGCGATGTCGAGCCCCTGCCGGACAACCAGTTGGCGCAGGTAGCGGCGCAAATCTGGTGATGTCATCAGTACCGGTTCCAGGTTGCCGCTCAGTCCGTCGTAATGCCCCTGCAGCTGGGACAGCACGCCACGAGAGAGGGCTTCGGGCAATGCCTGGGCGCGATCGCCGCGACGTAGCGCCTGTCGAATAGCCTCCTCCAGCGGACAGGTAAGGGTAAAAGCTGCGATGACGCGGTTGCCGTCTGCGTGGCGGTGGCAGATCTGACGCGACAGTGCCGCGCGGACATGCTCGCTCAAGACGTGAATTTCGAGGTCGCGCCCGCCCCACTCAACCAGCGCTTCGAGCACGCCGCGCAAGTTGCGCAGCGCAATGCCTTCATCGAGCAGGCGCCGGAATACTTCGGAGGTGCGCTGCAACGACACGACGCGCTGGGCTTCTTTAACCAGTTCCGGGTACTCAGCCTCCATTCGTGACAGCAGTTGGCGAGTTTCCTGGATACCGAGGAATTCCGCCGCGTACCGCCGTAGTGTATGCGCCAGGTACGCACCGAGCGCTTCGTCGAGTCCTCGACAGGCCACTCCTGCCTCCTCCAACGCGGTGCGTGCACCTCGTTCGACCCACAATGTTTCGCGCCGCCCGATCAGGGGCGGCAGGTTCTGGGCTTCGAAACCGGCCAGTGACAGCGTCACCGTATCGTCAAGTACCTGTAGACAGCCCGGCGCCACACTCGCTTCGGCGATCGGCACCCCATCGATATCGACTCCGATACGGCCCTGAGCTGCGCTCGGATCGCACCGCACACCGACACGCGGCAGCTCGATGCCCAGTTCATCCATGACCTGCTGGCGCGCTTCGCCCGCCTGAACTCTTACGGCATCAAGGGCCAGATCACGCTCCAGCGCGGAGCCCAGCCACAGCGTAACGCGGCAGTTCTGGTCATCGCTTTCCACCAAGGCCGGTCCAACCTGCGGCTCGGCCGGCGGCGTTGCAATCAGGCTCTCGAGCACCTGGTCGGCACCGGCCGCCTGTCCTGCTCGCTCGCGACGCGCCAGACGGTAGGCGAAGGCGCCAAGAATCGCAGACAGAGCGAGAAACACCGGTGCGGGAAAGCCCGGCACGATTGCCAGGCCGCCCAGAATGATGGCCGTCAGCCCCAGCGCCCGCGAATTGGCACCCAACTGACCAACGATTTCAGTACCCAGGTCACGCTCGTCTTCAGACGCGACGCGGGTCACTACCGTGCCCGCCGCAACGGCAATCAGCAACGCGGGAATCTGGGCGATCAGACCATCGCCTACGGTCAGCAGTGAATAGGTATGAAGGGCCTCGTCAAACGGCATTCCACGCTTGAGCATACCGATCATCCAACCGCCGAACAGGTTGACGAAGAGAATCACCAGGCCTGCGATCGCGTCGCCTTTGACGAACTTCATCGCGCCGTCCATCGCTCCGTAGAGCTGGCTCTCGCGCTCCAGCCGGGAGCGTCGCGTGCGCGCCTCCTGCTGATCGATGTCGCCGTTGCGCAGATCGTTGTCGATGCTCATCTGCTTGCCCGGCATCGCGTCGAGCGTAAAGCGGGCGGCCACTTCGGCTACGCGCTCCGAACCCTTGGTAATCACCAGAAACTGCGCAACCGTGATGATCAGGAACACCACAAGGCCGATCAGCACTTCACCGGCAATGACGAATTCGCCAAAGGCTTGCACGATCTCGCCAGCGTCGCCTTCCAACAGGATCAGGCGGGTGGTCGTTATCGACAACGCCAACCGGAACAAGGTGCTCAGCAGGATCACCGGAGGCAAGGCGGAAAAGTCCACTGCTCGGGTCAGGTAAAACGCAACAACCAGAATCAACAGGCTGAACGCGATATTGATGCCAATGAGCAGATCTACCAGCCAGGTCGGCAGCGGCATGATCATCATCGCCACAGCGAGGAGCATGAACGCAGCGATCACCACGTCGCTACGACCAGCAGCCAGTTGCGCCAGGCGATTGAGCGGTGCCAGTGTCATTCGGTTCTCCAGGCCAGATAACGGTGAAAACACGCGCGCGCATCGTCACGCCGGTTGAGTATCCATAAGGCCCGGCTGCGCAATAACTGGTGGTCGCACTTTTCGCCTTCGAGCAAGGCCAGCTGATCGATCGCTAGCAGCGCGCGGCGGCCATCACCTGCGGCAAGGAAGCCACCAATCAGCGTCCGGAGAATGGAGGGCTGCGCGGGGGCAAGGCGCACGGCGAGCAATAGCATCGCCAGCCCGCGCTGGGGCTGCCCGGCGCGCGAGTACAGATCGCCACGCACCTGTAGCCATTGCGCGGCCTCGTGGTGGTGGATACTCATGAAATCGGATCCGGCGATAACCACTCGAGAAGCGCCATCTGCTGATCGCACTCCTCCAGCAGCATGGACTCGAGGGTTCTCAAGGTTTCAGCGTCGCCTTCCAACGATGGCAGCACCTGGTCCAGCAGGTATTGAAGCACTTCCAAAGAACGGCTTTCGCCGAGCAGCGTCGGATCATCAATGATGGGCATCGTTGCCCGCTCCAACGCGCTGATCAGGGACCGGGCCTGAGCACCGCGCCTTGTACGCAGCAAGCGCTCGAAGGTGTCGCCAGCGGTACCGTTGACGACCGGATTGAAACGCCGCACCGCATCGGCAGTAGTTGCCGCCGACACGTCCGGGCCCGCTGAACGACCAAGCCGATGGGGATCGATTCTCACTGCCATGAGCTCCGGCGGATGTCTAGTATTTGTCGGCTCATAGGGTCAGCACGAACTCGGCGCCATCGCGACGCAGCAGCAGGCGCTCGGCTTCGATGCTCGCCAGCACCCAACCACCCTCCACTGCTGCACCTGGGTATAAGCGTTGTCCGTTTTCGCCGATCACGTAGGGGTTATCACCTGTCCAGATCGCCTGCACCCGCACGCGAGGCGGTTCGATCGGCGCGGCCTGGCTGACCGCACCGTGCAGCAGATGGCTGTGCCCGTAGGTTTGATCGAACCAACGCTGGACATCGCGCCACCGTTGCATCCTTTCGGCATCGAGCGCGCCGGTCACCTGCAGGTAGCTGCCCTGAACATCCAGGCGCAGCGCTTGAAGATCCGCGTCTGCCAACCGAGCACGCAGTTCTTCAGTAGGGTCGGCAGGCGTTGCGGCAACACTTATGGACGTTTGAGCGGGCTGCCCTGGCTCTTCACGCGACGAAGCGCCACTCATGGCCAGAAAAGGAAACAGGCACAACCCGAGACCCGCGACACTTCCGGCTACCACCGCAGTGCGACGATCCAGCCAGCTCCGCAGCGGCGTAACGATCGCACCAGAGGTACCTGCGCAAATGTGTAGTTCCACCTCACCGATCCTGAGCGTGACAGGTAGCGGGCCAAGGTACCCGCAGCCCTGCGCGACAAGGGTGCCGTCGACATGCAGGTCGGCACCAACGGCTTCGACGCGCACCCCCTTGCGCTTGACCAGTTGCAGCGCGAAGTGCTCAGGCGCGATCACGGCATCACTGAGTACGACATCGCAGGTCAGGTCGCTGCCGATTCTGCAGCGCTCATCGGTAAGCAGGAAGGAAGCCCCAGCATGCGCGCCTGCCGAGACCACGAATCGCGGTGGCGTCAGCGCCGGGTGTGCGGTGTGGGTCTGGGCAGTCATTGGATTCGAGCCCCGGAGCGGTATTCATGGGGCGCTATACTCGCCACATGATGAAGAAATCGATGCGTAAACGGCCGGGCGACGGCAGTTCGCCGCCCGGTCGCGAATCAGTTCTGAGGACGCTGTTTGGTGGCGTCGAGCTCAGTCTTCTTCTCGGTGGTGATCTCGGTGATCTTGGCCGATTTTTCGATTGCGGCGTCGAACGCTGCTTCCATCTTGGCGATTGCGGCGTCTGCGCTGGTGGTGCTGGGAGGGGCAACAGTACTCATATCGATGTCTCCTTGAAGGGATAAAAAGACATGCGCAAACCGCGACTGCTCGGCTGCAACCTGCACACTGCTTACGAACAACACCCCGTTGGGCTGCGCTGTCCGTTGCATTTTCAGAATGAAGATCAAAAGTGACGGTAATATGGCGAAAGGCTTGATCCAGAGCGACTTATTGACACCCGCCTGACAAACGGTAGAGCCGTTTACGTCCCTTCTGGCCAAGCGTCCTCGGAACTGACGAACGTCATCATGCACGCGAACAATCTGCTGTCCGCGCAAAAAAAAGCCCGAACGGCCAGGGGCCACTCGGGCAAGCGTGGTGCTTCGGTCTCCTTGATCGAGGGAGCCGGAGAGATGGTCAACTCGCTACGGTACTTCCCTTATCCATCTGGGTCTGTAAGTTGCTTCCGTCCCCGTCATAGTCGACGTGCGTGATGTAATCAAAGCCTGGCGATGGCAGATTTCCATCCTCAACGAAGAACTCATACTCCTCTTCGCGGTACTCGAAGATGCTCTGGTCGTCCGGCGCGTCGCGCTGGCCATAGCTGTACATGTACTGGTCAAGAAACTCGAAGCGCTGCAACCCGTCTTCGGTAAGCAATCCTTGCTCGTCCAAGTCCCTGAACAGCTGCTGCAGGTCCTCGCGATGGGCATCCATTCGGTTGTTGTGCTTGATGTCCTCCACGATGAGGAACGGTGTCAGCGCCACGGTCAGTGCGGCGCCTACCCACAATAGCGGTGCGGCAAGAGCTCGTGCGGCATTGGAGCCCAGAAGCGCCGCCATCTGCGCGCCACCGCCGGCGAAGTTGAATGCTCCCGCAGCCACGGTGATAGCTCCTTGCGCCACTGCAACCTTATCGTTACTCGCTAGTCCGGACTTGATCTTCAGTCCGCCTAGCACCAGATCCGCCACACCGGCAAAGGTATTGGCCCCTGCGTCCATTACCCGAAGAAAGGCCGAGACGCCCCGGGTCGTCGGCGTGCTGCCGTTAAGTCCCGGGTTCTTGGCGAAGCCGTCGCGGAAGCCGGCGTTAAGCTGATCCCATTGATCGCGCGTCAGATCAAGCTTCTTCGCCAGCTTGTCCTTGTCTTCGATGGGCGCGGCGTCAACGGCGGTGTTGAAGTCCTCGAATAATTTCTTCACGTCGCCTTCAACCACGCTCATGTTTCTGCCGGCACCACCTGGTGCATCCTTTCCGAAGATCTGCGGCAAGGACTTGTCGAGCCCCAGCATTTGATTGACCTGCGTACCGCGAACACTGTCGACGATGTTGCTGCCCAGGTTGACGAAATGCTGCCCTGCTCCCAACACGCTGACGAAGTCCTTGGCGATCGCCAGTCGCTCCTCTGGCGTGTCCGCCAGCGTGCCGCCTTTTCCAGCAATCTGGTAGATGCCTGAGGCCAACGAGATCAGGCCGCCTGCCGAACCAAGCGCACCGTTGCCGTTGAGCTCCGTGATCGTCTTTAGCATGCTGCCATGGGCACCCTCGCCCAGTGTCTTGTAGATATCCTTGCCCATGACCTTGTCGATATCAGCAGCGGTCACGGTTCCATTTTTAGCAAAGGTGGCGCCCAGTTCCTTCAAGGCCTCACCGAACGCTTTGGCGGTCTGCTTGTTGCCCAGAAACTCCTGCACGAAACGCTCGGTTTCCACAGTACGGCGGGTCATGTCGACACCGCCCTTCTTCAGCGCAGCCAGAAGGGTTTTGATGGTGTCCTGGGTCGCGAGTACCGTGTTTTGGTCATTTATTCCGGAGGGGTCGGCGAGCAGCTTGTCCAGATCCATGGTCGTCGCATCGATCATCATGTGCTGCGAGAATTGTGCTGCCTTGTCCGGATCGAAGGCAGCAAGCGATGCGTAGGTCTTACCGATGTCGGCTTCAGCCAGATCAGCCTTGCCACTGTCCTTCAGATCGGCAATGTAGCGCGAGTACTCCTCGGAGAACGCCATCTCCTCCAGCTTCTCGAGTACCCCGTCTTTGTCCGGCAGCGCGTCAAGGGCCTTGCCCTGTTGGGCCTGGAAGTCTTTTTGCACACTGCTGGAGCCGAACAGCTCGGCCGTTTGCTCGTCGACCTTAGCTCGATCGATGATCGAGGCGAAGTCCTCACCATTGACCTTGGACGTGCCCTGACCCATCGACATGTCCAGCGTCACCATGTCCAGGCCATTCTCGCTTGCAGCCTGGGCGCGCAACGCGTTGTACAGCTTGGCTCGGTCGTCGTCCTTGCCGATGCTGCCGTTGTCGACGCCGGTCTTCCATTCTTTGATCAGGTTCTGCCAAGTCAGCTCGCCTACGGTCAACTTGCGATTCTTGTCATTTGGATCGACAGTCGTGGTTTCCAGGTTGGCCACATCCGTTTCGGAATCCAGCGGCAGACCGGCGCTCTTGCGTTCGAACTCCAGTCTGCTGTCTTCGGTAGCCTCAGGACCCTTGAGGCTCGAGAAACCGTACTTACCGAAGTCCTGGAGGCGGCCTGCTTCGGTGCCATTCCTCGCCTCGCCATCCTTGGTAATGCCGTCAATGCTGCCATTGCCCACATCGCTTCCAGACAAAAGCTTTCCGTCGCTGTCATGTGTTTCGATAAATTCGAGTACTTGCGAAGCCCTGAAAGCGGCGTCGGCATCCTTCTCGAAATCGCCGACCCGGTCCTTCAGCATGTCCTTGATGCCGCTCTGGTTTCCAAGGTTCTTGAGCAGTGGATCGCCATTGATGATGTCTTTTGCCGAGCGATCATCGCTGTCGGGTCGTTCCCACACGATGCCGAGTTTTTCCGCCTGTTCGCGAGCGTCCTTGTCGTCAGCAGCCGACGCCGGATCCTTGAGCTCCCCCTTGAGGTGAGAGAACCCGTACTTTCCGAAATCCTGCAGACGTCCGGCCTCGGTGTTCGCCCTCGCCTCGCCGCTCTTGGTGAAACCATTGATGCTGCCGTTGCCGATATCATCACTGATGATGCGGTTACCGTCGCCATCAAGCTTCTCGACATGTTCCAGTACCTGAGCGGCTCGGTAAGCAGCGTCGGCATCGTTTTCGAAATCGCCGACCCGCTCCCTGAGCATGTCTTTGACGCCGCTCTGGTTACCTAGATTCTTGAGCAGCGGATTGTCATCGATGATGTCTTGCGCTGAGCGGTGATCTCCGTCTGGACGTTCCCATTGGATGCCGGCGGCCTCGGCCTGATCTCGGGCTTCGGTGTCGTCGCCAACGGTGCTGATATCGTTGAGCTCACCCTTGAGGTGGCTGAAGCCATATTTGCCAAAGTCCTGCAGCCGACCCGCTTCGGTGGCATGTCTCGCTTCGCCGCTGCTAGTGAAACCGTCTACTCTGCCGTTATCCACATCGTTGCTGGCGATACGGTTGCCGCTTTCGTCGAATTTCTCGATATGTTCCAGAACCTGCGCGGCCCGGTACGCCGCATCGGCATCTTTCTCGAAATCGCCGACGCGCTCTTTCAGCTTGTCCTTCACGCCGCTCTGGTTTCCCAGATTTTTCAGCAGCGGCGTGTCGTCGATAATCTCTTGCGCTGAACGCTTGTCGTTTGATGGACGCTCCCAAGTTATCCCTGCTTCCTTGGCCTCCTCAGCCGCCTGGTCCCACGCGCTGGTGGAGTTCGGGTCCGTTCTCGGGTTGTCGCCTGCGTTACTCGTCGCTTTGACGGTCATTGTCTATTCCTTTCTCTAAGCACCAGAAAAGTACAGTGACTACGTGAGCTTACGTGGGCCGGGCGCAATACTCGCTACTGGCTGGATCGGATGATGTAAACGCCGTCCATGAAAAACCTCATGAATGAAAATTCAATGACAGCCCAACCCTTTGATCAGCGCACTGCATTTCAACGGGACCTGACGTAATGAGCGATGACGCTTCGTACCGATCAGACGCAGCACCAATTCGCTCGTGAACGGTGCAATGTGTTTCGTAACGACTGGGCTTCTGGTCCGCATAGCCGGCGATGTCTCGTACCCGGTGCATTACCTTGACGTCGGTGGTAAACACGGACCTTTCGGCCAACACGCCAAACGTTCACAGAACATCGGTACGTTCCAGTTGCGCAGCCAGTGCCCACCGGTTCAGGTCCTCAACGGCTGCACCTGGAGGTCAAGTGTCCGAACCCACAGCACTGCTACAGCACCGTCCACGCCTGGCAGACATGCGCCCGCTGGGCCAACCGACCGCATTGGCCGAAGCCACATACGAGCTGACGGCGCCCCGAACGACGCCAGCTGAAGCGCTCGCGGACAGGCAGGGCTACCAATCCGCCTTTCTCGGTGAGTTTGAAATCTCTTGGCCACAGCTGGTCGAGCCTTACCGGGACGATCTGCTGCCAATTCCAGGCAGCTCAGAGAACCGGCTCGACTACACCCACTTCTCCATTGCCATGTCCAGGAGCCGGCGTCTGGCGCTATTCACCGGGGCGAATATCGAGGGTGATTCACTGGTTGAAGTCGCACGCGGCAAGGATCGCTGGAGTTACGACGGGCGAATTCCTCTCCAACGCGCAACTTGGCGAGCCTCTTTACGCCGACAACCTGCTCGACCGCGGCCACCTTGTGCGTCGTCAGGATCCAAACTGGGGGCCGCAGGCCGAGCAGGCCAATGCCGATACCTTTCACTTCACCAACTGTGCCCCGCAGATGGCCGGCTTCAATCAGAAGACCTGGCTGGACCTGGAAAACTACCTGCTCGAGAACACGCGCCGTTGGCGAGCAAGGGCCACGGTATTCAGCGGCCCGGTTTTCAGTGAAACCGATCAGCTTTATCGCAATGTGCCGATACCGAGTGCCTACTGGAAGGTTGTCGCGTTCCTTGGCGAGGACGCGAAGCCCTCCGCTACCGCCTACCTTATTAGCCAGTCCAGAGAACTCGGCCGTCTTAACGCCATGTTCGGCCGTTTCAAGACGTACCAATGCAGCGTGTTGCACATCCAGCTGTTAACCCACATCGACTTCGGGCTGCTGACCGCGTACGACGGTTTCTCCAATGAAGAGCGCGCAACCGGCACGCGTATCGAAGCTGAAATTCGTCAACCCGGCGATATCAGACTTTAGCCATGCTCAAGAATCAAAACCTTCGCCAGGCGTAACGCTGTAGCTCACTGCAATGACCGGTGTCGTTGTCTCTGGCTGACAGTGGTCCCACAGTTTCTGGCGAAGGCGCCGCACTCCGTCCCGCTTGGTGTTGCGGTTGCTGGAAGCGTGGCACAAAGCGGCGTGCTACTTGCGTTGGCTATTGATGGACGGCCCCGTCTGGCTCGGGATATGTCGCGCTCAGCCAACGCTTGATTCGGCTGTGTCAAAAGACGTACCAGGCGGGGCAGCAGAAAGGGGGCCGAAGCCCCCCTGCCATTAGAGCAAGCCCAGCTCGGCGAAAGAAACGGTTTCATCAGCGCCCACAATGATGTGGTCCAAGGTGCGCACCTCCACCAGTGCCAATGCCTCCTTGAGGCGTTGAGTCAACACCTTGTCCGCCTGGCTAGGCTCCGGATTTCCGCTTGGATGGTTGTGCGAGAAGATCACCGCCGCGGCGTTGGCCCGCAGCGCTTCCTTCACCACTTCACGCGGGTACACCGATGCTTGGTCGATGGTGCCTCGAAACAACTCCACGTACTGGAGCAGCCGATGTTTGCTGTCGAGAAACAGTGCTGCGAACACCTCGTGCTCGAAACCGACCAGCTTGGTACTCAGGCAATACTTGACCACATCCGGCGCGTCAAACAGCGCGCCGCGCTGTTATTCTGATCGATCGCCTGGCGCGCCACGCTCAGAATCTGCTCCACGGACGCAGGCCGGTAGCGCCCATGCGCATCTCGCACAAGCAGCATGGAATCGAACGAGGAAAAGGCAAGTTGCGACATGATCGTGCTCCGGTTACTCGGGCGAAATTGCCCGGACCGGCACCAGCACGACGCAGCGCAGTCGTCAGGGGGCAACGACGGCCGCCAGGACGCCAGCGTGCGGGGCACGCGCAGCCCTTGACGGCGAGAACGCCGTGATACGGTGAAGGGAACAGCAAGACCGCCCTACCCCACACACACTCTATCCACGCCACGCCACGCCACGGACCGGCAAGCGGAGCGCGCAGGCCTTTAGGGCCGAAGGCATCAAGGATCAAAGCCAAGTAACCGCGACTCGGCACGAGGTGCGGGACGTAGCCCGCGAGCCAGATGGCGAACGCCGGGATGCACTAACCCTTAGATTCAATTCCGCCGGCGTGATGTCAACAGGCTCCATAAAGGCGCAACGCAATGTATCGGCGTTGGCGAATCCGGTCTTAGCGGCATCCTGCTGGGGAGCATCCAGCTTCTTCCAGTAACGTTCGGGCTGCACTGATCCGAAGACTTCCCACCCAGGCTGCCGGATTTCCCCACCTCGGTGGTGAATAGCCGAGCGAAGTGCGCGGGCTTATACCGACCTGGGCCGCATGCCTGTCGTGCTACCGAGCGGACCCAAACACCGCCGGCCCGCATGGGGCTTGGCTGTGGCCAGCCTTAACATCAGCCCGCGCTCTGCCAGACAACTGCAGTTTTGGATCACAGGATAGCCACACTACGCCCTAACGCGCTGGTGCCAGTTTTAGAATCCGGCTAAGTCGATCAGCATGCCTTTGTGCCTGTCGCGCGCCCAACTAAGAGGACATCCAATGAACCGCACCGAATGCCAGCCAACTCCCACGATCCTCATGGTCGACGTCAAAACGCTGTCCCGGACAGTCGGCGTCAGCGTTCCGACGTTGTACCGCTGGATAGGCGAGCTTGGTTTTCCACGCCCGATAAAGCTTTCAGCCCGCTGCTCACGCTGGCCTATGGCCGATGTCGAGGAATGGATCGAGAGTCGAAAGGCGTCGTCGTAGCGGCAAGCCGGTCAAGGTAGTCGGCCCATCGCTGCATCATGTCGCGGCGCTGATCAACATAGAGTGCATGGTTGTAGGCGCCACGCACTTTGTTGTCGTCAGCATGGGACAGCTGCGCTTCGATCCAAGGGCTTGGATAGCCCATTTCATACAAAGCCGTAGACAAGGTGCCGCGAATTCCATGACCCGTGAGCTTGTCGCCGTATCCCATGCGCTTGATCGCGGTATTGAGCGTATTTTCGCTTAGCACCTTGCTGGGATCGTTACGGCCTGGCAGAAGCAGATCGTACTGCCGCCTGAAAACCTGAATGGCCCTAACGACCTCAACTGCCTGAGAAGACAAAGGGACGAGGTAGTCAGGCACATCGTTGCCTTCTAGCTTCACTCGCTTGTGCAACTGTTTAACCGAACTTGCCGGGATCGACCAGACCTGGCGCTCGAGGTCGAACTGCTCATGGCGTGCGTGACGGATCTCCGCGGTCCGCACCCCCGTCAGCAACATCAGTTCCACCGCCAACCGCACCAGCAACGAACCCTGGTAGGTTCTAAGCGTTCGGACGAACTCGCCAAGCTCATCTAGCTTTAGCCAGGGGTTGTGCTTAACCGGGGGCTGTTCGGCCGCAACGATGTCCAAATCCGTAGCAGGATTGACCTCAACGTACTCATGGACCATCGCGTAGCGGAATATCTGATGCAACCAGGTACGTACCTTTTCCGCAACGTTCAAGGCGCCGCGCTCTTCTACCGCGCGGATCACTTTAAGAATGTCGGACCTTCGCACGTCCGCAATGGCCATATCACCAATTAGCGGAAGGATGTCCTTGTCCAGGTAACGTCGTGCTTGTGCCGCCGAGCCTTTACGCCCTTGCGTAAGCCGCGGGGTTCGAAAGGCGTCCCATTCGTTTGCAACGTCACGGAAGCGCTTTTTGGACACCACGGTGTCCAACAGCTGATCGGCGGGGTCCAAACCGTCGGCAAGACGGATCCGGCAGGCATCCCGCTTCTCTCGAGCTCGCTTGAGAGAAACGTCGGGATAAACACCTAACGACATCTTTCGCTTTTTGCCTTGATGGCTGTAGCGGAATGTCCAGTACTTGCTACCGTTGCGGTGCACAAGTAACGCCAGCCCGTTGCTGTCGCTGATCGTATAGTCCTTGTGTGCCGGCTTTGCCTGCCTTACTGCTGTGTCTGAAAGCGCCATGTGTCCAAAGACCTCGGTCACATTCGTTTGGGACACATTTTAGTACATCTTGACCCGCGCTGGCACGGTAGCTCCTAAGAGGAGCTGTTAATCAACAGGCACAAAAAAGCCCCTATTACGGGGCTTTCAGGGATTTCCGAGTCCTCGCGAGAGGTCTGGAAATCATGTGATGGTGCGGACGGAGAGACTCGAACTCTCACACCTTGCGGCGCCAGAACCTAAATCTGGTGTGTCTACCAATTTCACCACGTCCGCAAACTTCTAAACGAAAACGCCAGGCTGTGCCTGGCGCTTCGGAATATGGGGTGGACGATGGGGTTCGAACCCACGACCGCAGGAGCCACAATCCTGTGCTCTACCAACTGAGCTACGCCCACCATATTGCGTTTGCTTGTACCACCGGAATGGCGCACCCGGCAGGACTCGAACCTGCGACCATCCGCTTAGAAGGCGGATGCTCTATCCAGCTGAGCTACGGGCACTTTTATCTGCATTCATCAGAGCGCAGTCTTAAAGCTCCGGCCTGTGAAGGATTGACCTTCAAAAGCCGTCTTACCCAGCAGCAAGCTGTGCTCGACAAGCGGGGCGAATCTTAATGGTCTACCCACACCTCGTCAACAGCAAAACTCAAAAAATTTCAGTCTGGTAAAGGAGTTACAGGTATCAACTGCCGCCTCGCCTTTGCCGAATGGTGCCGCCGTGCGAGAATGCGCGTCCTTTCTCAATCCTTCTCGATGGTTAATCACGCGTCATGACCGCAAAACTGATCGACGGTAAACAGATCGCTGCCAATGTTCGCCAGCAGATCGCCGGCAGAGTCGCCGAGCGAGCCAAGCAAGGTCTTCGCGTACCTGGCCTTGCAGTGATTCTCGTGGGCACTGACCCAGCCTCTCAAGTCTATGTTGCGCACAAGCGCAAGGATTGCGAGGAAGTGGGATTCAACTCCACCGCTCATGACTTGCCTGCATCGACCAGCCAGGAAGCGTTGTTGGGATTGATCGATCAGCTCAATGATGACCCGTCCGTTGATGGCATCCTTGTGCAGCTGCCGCTGCCCAAGCATCTGGACGCATCGCAACTGCTCGAACGCATCCGACCGGACAAGGACGTGGATGGCTTCCACCCCTACAACATTGGCCGCCTCGCGCAGCGTATGCCGATGCTTCGGCCCTGCACGCCGAAAGGCATCATGGCATTGCTCGACAGTACAGGGGTTGATCTGCATGGTCTCAACGCGGTTGTGGTCGGCGCTTCCAATATCGTCGGCCGGCCGATGGCGCTTGAGTTGCTGCTCGCAGGCTGCACGACTACCGTTACTCACCGCTTCACCCATGACTTGGCTGACCACGTCAAACGCGCCGACCTGATCGTGGTCGCGACAGGTATCACCGGCTTGGTCAAAGGGGAATGGATCAAGGAAGGCGCTATCGTCATCGATGTCGGAATCAATCGCCAGGCGGACGGCAAGCTCGTCGGTGATGTCGAATTCGATGTGGCCGTACAACGCGCCAGCTGGATTACTCCCGTGCCAGGCGGTGTAGGTCCGATGACGCGGGCGTGCCTGCTGGAGAACACACTGCATGCAGCTGAACACCTGCACGGTTGAGCCGCGCAGCGCCTGCAGCTAATGCAACGGACACAACGAAACGGCACCCGCGGATGCCGTTTTCGTTTTACTCGGTACAGGCTGATTACCGCGCCTGCTCCCAGGACTTGATCAGCTCGTCGTAGCTGACGGTCTGCCCCTGTGGCTTTTCATCTTCCAGCTTGGGCTTCGGCGCCCCAGGCTGGCTTAGCCAATATTCGGGGTCTCGCGGCTCGTTCAGTTTCGGTCCGCACTTCGGTTGCACATTGGCTCTCTCGAGCCGCGCCATCATGGTGTCCTGCGCTTCGGCGAGCCCATCCAGCGCTTCTTGTGGTGTCTTGTCGCCGCTGGCCGCTTCGGCGATGTACTGCCACCAGAGCTGCGCGAGACGCGGATAATCCGGCACGTTGGTTCCGGTCGGCGTCCACTGTACGCGGGCTGGGCTGCGATAGAACTCCACCAGGCCACCCAATTTTGGCGCTGCCTCGGTCATGGCGTCCGAGTTGATGTCTGACTCACGGATCGGTGTCAGCCCCACCAACGTCTTCTTCAACGACACGGTTTTAGCCACAGTGAATTGAGCATAGAGCCAGGCAGCCAGACGGCGCTGTTCAGGCGTCGAGTTGAGGAAGGTCCATGCGCCAGCATCCTGGTAGCCGAGCTTCATCCCCTCCTCCCAATATGGCCCTTTGGGTGATGGCGCCATCCGCCATTTCGGCGTGCCGTCTTCGTTCACCACGGGCAGACCCGGCTTGGTCATGTCAGCCGTGAATGCGGTGTACCAGAAGATCTGCTGGGCGATGTTGCCTTGCGCCGGCACCGGACCCGACTCGGAGAACGTCATGCCCTGGGCTTCGCGCGGCGCGTATTCACGCATCCAGTCGACGTACTTCTGCGTCGCATACACCGCAGCCGGGCCGTTGGTCGCACCACCACGCGCAACGCTCGAACCGACCGGGTGGCAGTCTTCGACGCGAATGCCCCACTCATCCACCGGCAGACCGTTTGGCAGTCCTTTGTCGCCAGCGCCCGCCATGGAAAACCATGCGTCTGTGAAGCGCCAGCCAAGCGATGGATCTTTCTTGCCGTAGTCCATGTGTCCATAGACCCGCTGGCCGTCGATTTCCTTGACGTGCTTGCTGAAGAACTCGGCGATATCCTCATAAGCGGACCAGTTAACCGGGACGCCGAGCTCATAACCGTAACGCTCTTTGAACTGCTTCTTCAGCTCGGGTCGTTCGAACCAGTCAGCACGAAACCAGTAGAGGTTGGCAAATTGCTGGACTGGCAGCTGGTATATCTTGCCGTCAGGCCCAGTCGTGAAGGAAATACCGATGAAGTCGTCCAGATCGAGTGTCGGCAGCGTGTAGTCCTTGGCTTCGCCCTCCATCATGTCGCTGATGGCGACCGCCTTGCCATAGCGGAAGTGCGTGCCAATGAGATCGGAATCATTGATGTAACCGTCGTAGATGTTTTTACCCGATTGCATCTGCGTCTGGAGCTTCTCGACAACATCGCCCTCCTGCATCAGGTCGTGCCGCAGCTTGATACCTGTGATCTCACTGAATGCACGCGCCAGCACCTTGGACTCATATTCATGCGTGGTGATGGTTTCCGATGCGACGTTGATTTCCATCCCGCGAAAAGGCTCGGCGGCCTTGATGAACCAGCGCAGCTCCTCCATTTGCTCTTCCGGCGATAGCGTCGAGGGATTGAATTCCGACTCGATCCATTTTTTCGCCGCGTCTTCATAGGCGTCAGCCCACGCAGCGCCTGAAAGGCCGGACAATGTCAGCAGGGCCGCGAGCGCCATGCTATGTCGGGTGTTGTTTTTATTTTCGAACATAAACACCTCCTTTGGGTTTTTCGAAGGGATGAGCCACAGGCTCAACCCCAGCGCATCACTGCAAACAACCAGACGATAGAGAGCGCGGACGCTATCCAGATGCTCCAGTCAGTCAGCCCTATCAGCAGAAGGTGCCAATAGGCGCTGCCCAGAAGTCCAATGAACAATCGATCACCCCGTGTGGTGACGATTGGTAGAAAGCCCTTGCGTGGCAGGCAGGGGCGCCGCAGCTCCCATACGCTCATCATTGCCAGCATCAATCCAATCACAGCAAAGAAGGCTGCTGTCGGGGTGGTCCAAGCCATCCAGTTCATCTGCAGTCTCCTATACCCGGCCCAGGGCGAAGCCCTTGGCGACGTGATTGCGAACAAACCAGATCACCAGCATGCCAGGCAGAATTGTCAGCACACCGGCGGCGGCTAGCACGCCCCAGTCGATCCCCGATGCCGAGACGGTTCGTGTCATTACCGACACAATCGGCTTGGCATCTACCGAAGTCAGCGTGCGTGCCAACAGCAGCTCAACCCAGGAAAACATGAAGCAGAAGAACGCCGTGACCCCGATGCCAGAACCAATCAGCGGAATGAAAAGCTTCACGAAAAATTTCGGGAAGCTGTAGCCATCAATGTAGGCCGTTTCATCGATCTCTTTGGGCACTCCAGACATGAACCCTTCGAGAATCCAGACAGCCAAGGGCACGTTGAACAGGCAGTGCGCGAGTGCCACCGCGATATGCGTGTCGAAAAGTCCGATCGATGAGTAAAGCTGAAAGAACGGCAGCAGGAAAACCGCCGGTGGTGCCATGCGATTTGTCAGCAGCCAGAAAAACAGGTGCTTGTCGCCAAGAAAACGAAACCGGGAAAACGCGTAGGCCGCCGGTAGCGCGACAGCCAGCGAAATGATGGTGTTCAGGCACACGTAATACAGCGAATTGATGTAACCGCTGTACCAGCTTCGATCAGTGAAGATCACCTTGTAGTTATCTAGCGTGAATCCCTGCGGCCAGAGGGTCAGCCCACCAAGAATCTCTGTATTGCTCTTGAACGACATGTTGATCAGCCAATAGATAGGCACCATCAAAAACGCGATGTAGACGATCAACACCACTCTCTTGCGCAGGTTCATCAGCTGGCCCTCATTTTTGATCGCTATGGGTCATGGCCGTGTAGAACAGCCAAGACACCAGCAGAATGATCAGGAAGTAGATCAGCGAGAACGCTGCGGCCGGCCCTAGATCGAACTGGCCAACCGCCATTTTCGTCAGGGTCTGGCTGAGGAAGGTCGTCGCGTTGCCCGGCCCGCCACCGGTAAGCACGAAGGGCTCGGTATAGATCATGAAGCTGTCCATGAAGCGCAGCATGACGGCGATCAGCAACACGCTCTTGAGCTTTGGCAGCTGTATGTAGCGGAACACCGCCCAGGCGGACGCCCTGTCGATGCGAGCCGCCTGGTAATAGGCATCCGGGATGGCCCGCAGGCCCGAGTAGCAAAGCAGCGCGACCAATGATGTCCAATGCCAGACATCCATGACCAACACCGTCAGCCAGGCGTCCCGCGTGTTCGATGCGTAGTTGTAGCTGATGCCAAGCTCGCGGAGGCTGTAACCCAGCAAGCCGATATCTGCACGCCCAAAGATCTGCCAGATGGTTCCCACGACGTTCCATGGAATCAACAGCGGAATCGCCATAACGATCAGGCACGCCGAAGCCCAGCGACCGCGGGTCGGCATGGCCAGCGCAACCGCGATGCCCAGCGGAATCTCGATCAACAGTACACAGCCCGAAAAGATGAACTGCCGCAACAGCGAATCGTGCAGCCGCGGATCGTTGAGTATCTGGCGGTACCAGTCAGCGCCAACGAAGAACCGCGTTGATGAATCGAAGATATCCTGCACCGAGTAGTTCACCACGGTCATCATCGGCAGGATGGCGCTAAAGGCCACCAGCAGGAAAACCGGCAGGACCAGCCACCAGGCGCGGTTGTCGTGGGTCTTGGTCATGGCTGCGCCTCCACCAGTCGGTCGTCGGCATAGAGCATCAGCCACTGCGCCGGAAAGCCCACCCAGGCTTCATATTTGGGGACCGCTTGGTCTTCGGGCAGGCGTGCCTTGATCAGGTGCCCTTGCAGCCGAAGCGTGATGATCTTGTACGTACCCAGGTCCTCGACCCTCACCGCTTCGGCCAGCATTCCGCCGACACCCGGCTCGTCACTGACTTGGACGAACTCGGGACGGATACCGATGTGCAGGCGTTTCGCGGCCAGGCCCGGCAACTGCTCAGCCAGCGCAGCCGGAAGCGGCAAATGCTGGTCACCGAAAGTGACCCCACCTTCGCGCGCCTGCACCTCGATCAGGTTCATGCCCGGGCTGCCGACGAAATAGCCAACGAAGGTGTGTTGTGGCCGCTCAAACAGCTCTCGCGGCGTGCCGAACTGGACGATCTGCCCGCCATACATCACGGCGATTTTGTCAGCAAAGGTCGAGGCCTCCAGCTGATCATGCGTGACGTAAATCATGGTGATGTTGAACTGCTCATGGATCTGTTTGAGCTTGCGCCGCAATTTCCACTTGAGGTGTGGATCGATAACGGTGAGCGGCTCATCGAACAGAATCGCCGACACATCGTCTCTGACCAGGCCGCGCCCCATCGAGACCTTCTGTTTTTCATCGGCCGTCAGGTTATGAGCCTTTCGTTTTAGCAGCGGATGAAGGTCCAGCACCTCAGCGATTTCGTGAACCTTGCTGGCGACGCGCGACTCTGCGACGCCCTGATTGCGCAGTGGGAAAGCCAGGTTGTCGAATACGGTCATGGTGTCGTAGACGACCGGAAACTGAAAAACCTGGGCGATATTGCGCTGCTCCGGGGACAGCGTATTGACCTTGCGCGTATCGAACAGCACGTCTCCCTCGGACGGGCTGAGTAACCCGGAAATGATGTTGAGCAATGTCGACTTGCCGCACCCGGACGGACCCAACAATGCGTAAGCGCCGCCCTGCTCCCATACGTGGTCCATCTCACGAATCGCATAATCGGTGGCGCCCTGCGGTTGGCTGCTATAGCTGTGCGCAAGATTCTGCAAACGGATCTCTGCCATAACGATGTCCTCAGGCACGTCGAGCCGGTGCCTGGGCGAGACGGCCCGAAGCATCGAATACGAATAGTTTGTGAGTCGGGATGTACACGCGGATGGGCGAGTCGACGTGGTAGTCGTGAACCCCTTGCAAGTGCAGCACTAGGCTGAGGTGTTCATTGCGTACGTGGAGAAAGGTTTCCGAGCCGCTTATTTCCGCGAGTTCAACGAGGCCCGAGACTTCTAGGTCATCATCATTGGATGGCACCAGCCCGATATGGCTGGGCCGGATTCCAAAGCGATACTCGCCCTTGTCCAAACCGCTCAGGTCGGCGTTGAGGGGGAAATGCATGCAGTCCTGAAAACTGACTTCGTTCGCCGCGATTCGACCCGGCAACAGATTGATCGGCGGTTCGGAAAACAGCTCGGCACTGAGTACCTGACTGGGGCGGTGGTAGACCGCTGACGTCGGCCCACTCTGGATGACGCGACCTTCATGCAAGATGGTTGCGTTCCCACCCAACGCCAACGCCTCGTTCGGCTCGGTGGTTGCGTATACCGCGATGCTGCGGCGCGTTTTGAACAGTTCGCGCATCTCCTGTCGGAGCTCTTCGCGCAGTTTGTAATCGAGATTGACCAGTGGCTCGTCAAACAGGACCAGATCAGCATCCTTGACTAACGCCCGAGCCATTGCGGTACGTTGCTGCTGACCGCCAGAGAGCTCCAGAGGGTGCTTCTGCAGGAAGGCTTCGATGTGCAGCATCTCGGCGGTTTCACCCACCTTGCGCTCGATGTCCGCCTTGCCCACCCCCGCCTGCCGCAATGGAGAAGCGATGTTTTCGTAGACGGTCAACGTCGGGTAATTGATGAACTGCTGGTAGACCATCGACACGTTGCGCTTGCGCACCGGCACCCCGGTTACGTCGGCGCCATTCATCAAGACGCGACCCCGCGTCGGCTTGTCGAGCCCCGCCATGAGCCGCATCAGCGACGTCTTGCCCGATAGGGTTCGACCGATCAGCACATTGAACGAGCCGGGCTCAAAGTTGAGACTGGCGTCGTCGATATGCAGTTGACCGTCGACAGTTTTTGTCACGTGTTCCAGGGTGAGGGACATGCCGCATCCTTCTAGTTGTTATGGAAGGATGCTGAGCGATATCCGTGCCAGCTCCGCTAGACCGCTCTAGCGCGTGGGCCGCTGCAATTAGCCGCTGTTGTTAAGTGTTCAAAATGAACAGTTGTGAACATTGACAATGAACAAAAATGAACAAAACTGTTCATGGCACCGACGGTGACAAGCACCAGAACAACAATAATGTGCAGCGCTAGAGAGGCAATATGGCCAGCCCAGCCCAGCCCATCTCCCATCAGGCTCTGATAGAAGGTTCCTGGAGCCGTTGCGAACGCTACGGACTAAACCCGCTCAGCATCCCCAGCTTCGGCGATCCAGCGGAGAGTGACGTGAACGCATTGCTGGAGCGCCAGCACAACCTGGTCCAGACCACGCAACGCGAAGTGCTTCCTTATTACGAAAACATCCTTTCGAATTCGAGCTGCCTGATCCTGCTGGCGGACAGTGCCGGTCAGCTCCTTGAATCCTGGGGTGATCGACGCTTCGTTGAGCCCGCCCAGCGGCGCGGATTCAAGCCTGGCGCTAGCTGGATGGAAAGAGACACCGGGACTAACGCGATTGGCACTGCCCTGGCCAGCGGCCAGGCCGTGCATATTCAACGCGAAGAGCACTTCCTGAAGGCCAATCGTTATCTGTGCGGCGCGGCGTCGCCCATTTACGACGCGCAACGCCAGCTGATCGCTGTGCTAGACGTCTCCAGCGACAGCTACCTCCCACCGTCACACACGCTGGGTATGGTCAAGATGATGAGCCAGTCGGTTGAAAACCGGCTGATTCTCAACCTGTTTCGAGACGACTATTTCCAGCTGACCTTCAACACAGGCCAGGACAACCTCGATAGCCAGTGGGCTGGCCTGCTGGTCTTCGACGAGTCGGGGCTGATCGTTTCCGCCAATCGCCGCGCAGACAATCTGCTCGGCGTGGCCCTTGCCTGTAGCCGCATCGACGGATTGTTCGACATAGGCCTGCAGCAGTTGCTCGGTCAGCCGGAAGATCAGCCCATGCTCCTGCGGACCACCGGCAATCACCGTTTTCATGGTCTGGTTCGCCGTCCGCAGAAGCCACGCATCCAGGCCCGTGACTTTCGAACGTCAGCCTCCAAGCCGAAACTCGTCATCGACTTGGCAAGCATCGATCAGGGTGACCCGCAGGTTCATAAAGCTGTTCGTCAGGCTCAACTTATGTTGGAAAAGGACATTCCGGTCCTCGTGAGCGGTGAAACAGGGGTCGGCAAAGAAGTGCTGGTCAAAGCGTTGCACGCTGCCAGCTCTCGGTCGAACGCCCCGTTGATCGCCGTGAATTGCGCAGCGATACCCAGCGAACTGATCGAATCCGAACTCTTCGGTTACGAGAAGGGCGCGTTTACCGGCGCACACCACAAAGGCAGCCTTGGCCTCATTCGCAAAGCGGACGGCGGGGTGCTGTTTCTCGACGAAATCGGGGACATGCCGCTGAGCTTGCAGGCCCGCCTGTTGAGGGTCTTGCAAGAGCGCAGCATCCAGCCGCTGGGGGGGGGTGAGCCCTATCGAGTCGACTTTCGGTTGATTTGCGCGACCAACCGTTCGCTACGCCAGGAAGTCGAGAGCGGCCGTTTCCGCCAGGACCTGTTCTACCGGGTCAGTGGCCTTGGTATCGAGCTGCCACCGCTAAGAGACCGTCATGACAAGCATGCGCTCTTCCAACGGGTATGGGAGCAGTACCGAGAACCTCAGCAGTGGGCTGGTATGAGTTCGGAGGTGCTTCGACTGTTTGAGAGCCACCCTTGGCCAGGAAACCTGCGCCAGCTGAGCACCGTCATGCAGGTCGCACTGGCCCTGGCACAGGACCAACCGATCCGACTGGAGCATCTGCCGGATGAGTTCCTCTCAGACACCCAAGCAGGGCAGACTTCCCATGACGGCAATGGGCCGCCTGTACCCACAGGAAAAACATTGCCATTCTCAGGGGCTCCGGATAAGCCACTCAAAGCTCAGTTCGAGGCCTGTCGTGGCAACGTTTCGCACTTGGCCCGACATCTAGGTGTCAGCCGTAACACCCTGTACAAGCGGTTGCGCGCCGAGGGGCTGTATCCAGCATGAGCCCGAACCGCGCTGGCTTATCACACAGGTCCGAACTGATCAGCAGCGACCTTGGCGGCCCAGCTGGCGGCCCAGAGAAGCGATCACGAGCTCACCCCCAAAAAGAGGCCGCCCTTCAGGCTGGGAAGCTTGAAGGGCGACCTTTAACAGACGGTACGAGTTATTCGCTGAGGCGCCAGGTCGTTCCGCCCTTCCCGTCTTCAAGCACCACGCCCATAGCCGTCAGCTGATCACGGATCCGGTCAGACTCGGCCCAGTTCTTGTCGGCTCGAGCCTGAAGGCGTGCCGCAATGAGTGCTTCTACCTCCGCAGCATTCACCCTGCCCTCAGCCCCGGCCTGAAGGAAGCTGTCCGGGTCCATCTGCAGTACGCCGAGCACACCGGCGAGCTCCTTGAGCCGTGCCGCAAGGCATGCGGCTTCCTGCAGATCCGTATCGCGCAAACGGTTGATCTCACGAGCCATTTCGAACAGGACCGCACAGGCTTCGGGCGAGTTGAAGTCATCGTCCATTGCCTCGCCGAAGCGAGCCACGAACGTATCCCCTCCCTTGGCTGACGCCTCGGGCAAGCCCCTGAGCGCGGTATAGAAGCGCTCAAGGGCGCCCTTGGCTTCTTTCAAACTGTCTTCGGAATAGTTGATCGGGCTGCGGTAGTGGCTCGAGACGAGCAGATAGCGCACCACTTCCGGCTGGTATTTCTCCAGCACCTCGCGAATCGTGAAAAAGTTGCCCAGCGACTTGGACATCTTTTCACCATCGACGCGGACGGCACCGGCATGCATCCAGGCGTTGGCGTACTGCTTGCCAGTGGCTGCCTCGCTCTGCGCGATCTCATTCTCGTGGTGCGGGAATACCAAATCGGGGCCGCCGCCGTGGATGTCGAAGGTCTCGCCCAGGCAGCAGGTGGACATGACCGAACATTCAATATGCCAACCCGGACGCCCAGCTCCCCAAGGCGATTCCCAACTCGGCTCACCCGGTTTGACCGCCTTCCAGAGCACGAAATCGAGCGGATCCTCTTTGGCCTCGTCGACCTCGATGCGTGCTCCGATCTTGAGGTCTTCGATCTTGCGACGCGACAGCTTGCCGTAGCCGATGAACTTGCCAACCCGGTAGTACACGTCGCCGTTGCCAGGGGCGTAGGCAAAACCCTTGTCGATCAGGGTTTGAATCATTTCGTGCATGCCGGCAATGTGATCGGTCGCACGCGGCTCAAGGTCAGGGCGAAGGACGTTGAGCCGTGCCTCGTCCTCGTGCATCGCCGCGATCATGCGTCCAGTCAACGCCTCGAAGGTTTCGCCGTTTTCCTGGGCGCGGCGGATGATCTTGTCATCGATGTCGGTAATGTTTCGCACGTAGGTGAGTTCGTAGCCACGTTGGCGCAACCAGCGCGATACAATGTCGAACGCCACCATGACCCGTGCGTGACCGATGTGGCAGAAGTCATAGACCGTCATGCCGCAGACGTACATACGCACCTGATTACCGATCAATGGTGTGAGCGGTTCCTTGGTTTTGCTCAGCGTGTTGTAGATCGCCAGCGCCATTACTGGCCTCCCCAGGAATCACGCAGCGTCACGGTACGGTTGAACACCATCGCATCCGGCCGACTGTCTTTGCGGTCGACGCAGAAATAGCCTTCGCGCTCGAACTGGAAACGATCTTCTGCTACGGCCGTGGCAAGTGACGGCTCGGCGCGGCAACCCTTCAGCACTACGAGCGACTCTGGATTGATGTTGTCCAGGAAGCTGCCACCATCCTCATCTTTCTCGGGATTGGCCGAGCGGAACAGGCGGTCGTACAAACGCACTTCGCACTCGACGCTTTCAGCCGCGGGTACCCAATGAATGACACCCTTGACCTTTCGACCCTCGGGGTTCTTGCCCAGCGTGTTCTCGTCGTAGGTGCAGCGTAGCTCGACGATATTGCCGCCATCGTCCTTCACCGCCTCGTCGGCACGGATCACGTAGCTGCCGCGCAGACGCACTTCTCCACCGGGAATCAAGCGCTTGAAGCCGGCCGGCGGTACTTCTTCGAAGTCGGTGGCGTCGATGTAGAGTTCCCGAGAGAACGGCAACTGGCGCACGCCCATGTCCTGCTTCGGATGACGAGGCAGCTCGAGGGTCTCCGTCTGGTCTGCGGGATAGTTGGTGATAACAACCTTCAAAGGCTTGAGGACACACATCGCGCGTGGCGCATTGGCGTCCAGGTCTTCGCGGATGGCGAACTCCAGCATGCCCACGTCCACCACGCCGCCGGCACGGTTGACACCGATCATGTCGCAGAAGGTGCGAATCGATGCGGGCGTGTAGCCACGACGACGGTAGCCGCTGAGCGTCGACATCCGGGGGTCATCCCAGCCGACCACATGCTTTTCATCCACCAGTTGCTTGAGCTTGCGTTTGCTTGTGATGGTGTAGTTCAGGTTGAGACGCGCAAATTCGTACTGGCGCGGTCGTGCCGGAACCGGCAGGTGTTCCAGGAACCACTCGTAGAGCGGACGATGGTCTTCGAATTCAAGGGTGCAGATCGAGTGCGTGACGCCTTCGATGGCATCCGACTGGCCGTGCGTGAAGTCGTAGCTCGGGTAGATGCACCAGTCGTTTCCGGTCTGGTGGTGATGGGCATGGCGAATCCGATAGAGAATCGGATCGCGCAAGTTCATGTTCGGCGAGGCCATGTCGATTTTTGCCCGAAGCGCCTTGGCACCGTCCGGAAACTCACCGGCTTTCATTTTCGCGAACAGTTCCAGGTTCTCGTCCACCGAACGATCGCGGAAAGGGCTGTTCCTGCCCGGCTCGGTGAGGCTGCCGCGGTACTCTCTGGCTTGCTCTGGGGTCAGGTCGCAGACATAAGCCTTGCCCGCCTTGATCAGCTCGATGGCCCAGTCGTGCAACTGCGGAAAATAATTGGACGCGTATCGCTCGTTCCCCGCCCATTCGAAGCCGAGCCACTGGACATCGCTCTTGATTGCGTCAATGTATTCCTGATCTTCTTTCGCCGGGTTGGTGTCGTCGAAACGAAGATTGCACTCGCCGCCAAACTCCTTCGCCAGACCGAAGTTCAGGCAGATCGATTTGGCATGACCGATGTGCAGGTAACCATTGGGCTCAGGCGGAAAGCGCGTGACGATCTTGGCATGCTCACCCGATTCCAGGTCAGCCTGGACGATCGGGCGGAGAAAATTGGTGGCTGCGGTAGTCTCAGGCTTGCTCATGGTGTCCTTAACGATCTGCGAGTGCGCGCCTCAGGGTAGGCCCGCCAAATCAAAGCGCCTATCATAGCGGACCCGTCAACCCCCTGACAGAGCAAAGCGCCTGCCATGCAGCGCCGTTGAGCCGCGACGCTCACCTATGGTCGGCGCGACGCGACTTTCCCTCTTCTTCATTTCAAGGACACTTGTCAATGATCAAGCTCCACACCAATCATGGCCTCATCACCGTCAAGCTGTTTGAGGACAAGGCCCCCGATACGACCGCCAATTTCAAGGAATACGTAAAGAGCGGCCATTACGACGGCACCATCTTCCATCGCGTCATCAGCAATTTCATGATCCAGGGCGGTGGTTTCGAGCCCGGCATGAAGCAAAAAGCGACGCGCGCCCAGATCAAGAACGAAGCCAACAACGGCCTATCCAACAAGACCGGCACGCTGGCCATGGCCCGCACCATGGAGCCGCATTCGGCGTCGGCCCAGTTTTTCATCAACGTGAAAGACAACGACTTCCTCGACCACACGGCGCCGACCGTTCAGGGCTGGGGCTACGCGGTGTTCGGCGAAGTGGTCGAAGGCATGGACGTTGTTGAGAAGATCAAGGGCGTGCCCACCACTATGAAATCCGGCCACCAGGACGTTCCGGTAGAAGACGTAGTCATCGAGAAAGCAGAAATCGTCGAGTAATCGCATTGATCCTGCTGATCTCCGACCTGCACCTTGAAGAAAAGCGCCCGGACATAACCCGGGCGTTTCTTCGTTTTCTCGAGACCCGTGCGGTAGAAGCCGAAGCGCTTTATATCCTCGGCGATTTTTTCGAGGTCTGGGTCGGCGATGACGGCATGACGCCCTTTCAGCACGAGATAGCCCGCGCGCTGAACGTGCTCTCCAAGCAAGGAACGCACGTCTATCTGACGCACGGCAACCGAGACTTCATGATAGGCAAGGCGTTTTGCCGCGAGGCCGGATGCACGCTGCTTGCCGATCCGCATGTGGCACAGCTGGGTAGCGAGCGCGTGTTGCTGATGCATGGCGATAGCCTATGCACCCGTGACGAAGGCTACATGCGACTGCGGCGATGGCTGCGCAACCCGGTCAGCCTCTTCATCCTGCACAACCTATCGCTCGCCAAGCGTCAGCAGTTGGCGCAGAAACTGCGATCGAGCAGCAAGGAAGAGACGCGCATGAAGGCCAGCGACATCGTCGACGTAACGCCAGATGAAGTCGCAAGGGTGATGCAACGCCATAAGGTTCGCCTGTTGATCCATGGCCATACCCACCGGCCCGCGACCCATTCGCTGCAGATTGACGGTCAACCCGCCGCGCGCATCGTGCTGGGTGACTGGGATCGCCAGGGCTGGGCATTGCAGGTCGACGAATCAGGTTTCCACCAGGCTCCGTTCGACCTGAACTGATCCGTCAGGCAACGCTCGGTACGCCGCTGTGAAAGCGAAATTCGCTGTCAGGGCTTTCGATCAGCTCGCGCTCACGTTCACGCACGCGGACGATTGTCGCCTCGATGTCCGCTGCCTCTCCATATTGAAACGCCAGCTTTAGATAGTCCTGAAAGTGCCGTGCCTCTGACTTCAAGAGCCCGTGGTAGAAGCGTCCGAGATCTTCGTCCAGATGCGGCACCAGCATCGCAAAACGTTCGCAGGAGCGAGCCTCGATGAATGCACCGATTACCAGGGTATCGGTCAGCCGGTAGGGTTCGTGGTTGCGCACCAGCTCCCGCAGCCCCGCGGCATATCGGGACGAGCCGATATTGCGAAGACCAATCTCACGTTTGCGGATGATCGAGAGCACCTGCTCGAAGTGCCGCAATTCCTCTCTGGCCAGGCGCGACATCTTGTTTTGCAGGTCCGGCAGGTCGACGTACCGAAACATCAGCTGAAAAGCGGCTCCAGCAGCCTTCTTTTCGCAATTGCCGTGGTCGATGAGCATTACATCCTGGTTCTGCAGCGCAACGTCGACCCACGCCGGAGGTGTCGCGCAACCTAGGAATTCATTCAGTTCGGGGAGCATGGGAATCAAGGATTTCATAGAGGAAAGAAAACGACGACAAGCATGAATGCGGTCGACTGCTGCGCATTATACGAGCCCGCAACTAGAGGACCAGCACGGCTTGATATGGATCAGTAGCGGATGCAAACCCCTCATCTATATTGAAGGCAGCCAAATGCGCAAACGGAGCCGATCATGCAAGCCATTCGTAGCATTCTCGTGGTAATCGACCCGAAGCTTTCCGAAAACCTGGCATTGAAAAGAGCACGATTGATTTCCAGCGTCAGCCAGTCCCGGTTGCATTTGCTGATATGCGATACCAGGCAGGATCACAGCAGCTATCTGGAACGTGTTCGTGCAGACCTTGAAGATCAGGGCCATGTCGTGACCACCCAGCAGGGATGGCACGAAAACCTGCATCAAACCATCGTCACGGCTCAACAGTCGGAAGGCTGCGGATTGGTTATCAAGCAACATGTCGCTGACAACCCGCTGAAGCGCGCCCTGCTGACCCCTGATGACTGGAAGCTCCTTCGTTACTGCCCCTGCCCCGTGCTGATGGTCAAAACCGAAGCACCATGGACTGGCGGTAATATTTTGGCCGCGGTAGACGTGGGCAATGCGGACACGGAACACCGCACGCTACACGCCAGCATCGTCAATCACGGTTACGAAATCGCGTCGCTTGCCAGCGGCACACTGCACATTATCAGCGCCCACCCGTCGGCAATGCTCTCTGCTGCTGATCCGGCGTTTCAATTGAAGGAAACCATCGAGGCCCGATACCGCAACGCGTGCCGGCAGTTCCAGACCGAGTTCGATATCCCTGATGGCCAACTGCATATCGATGAAGGCCCAGCGGACGTGCTGATCCCTCGCGTTTGCCATCAGCTCAGGGCCGTTGTAACGGTGATCGGAACCGTCGCTAGGACGGGCCTATCCGGCGCCTTGATGGGAAACACTGCCGAGGTAGTGCTCGACACCCTCGAAAGCGATGTGCTGGTCCTCAAGCCAGACGACATCATCGACCACCTGGAGGAGCTTGTCGCTCGGCGCTAACGCCAGGGAGGGCTAGGAAAGACATGCGGGCCGGGCCACCGATGGCACGTCGCTACTGCTCCATACCATCAAGAAAGCGAGGCGCGATATAACGCTGATAGTGGGCTTCGGACAGGAGAAAGAACTCCCGATCGATCGCATCGCGCAGCTCAGGCAAGGTCCAATCACGAAACTCTGGAAGCAGGACCACCCCATAAGCTTCGAGCTGCTGAATCACGCGCGCTCCCCGAGCAATCAGCTGGTAAGCCCAGCAGTACGGTGACTGCTCTGCTACAAAACGAATCTGCCGGCTTTCAAGCTGATGACGAAGCAGCGGGGCATCAAAAACCTCCAGCTTTGCGGCCATCACTTGAGCAAGCAACACCTCCAGGCGGTGCCAGACCGAGCGTTTGCCCTCTTCGCTATAGCCGTTCCAGTTCACCACTTCGTGATGAAACCGCTTGCATCCGCGGCACACCAGATCGCCATAAACGGTCGAACAAAGGCCTACGCAGGGGGTTTTGATTCGCTGATTGGACATGACAAACGATGGATCTGAGGACAGCGGGGCATCTTAGACTTTTGTCCAAGCCGGGTCACTCAGCAATCCACCTGGCTGCCGAGAAGCGGGCCATCGGGCCCGTGGCCTGGGGGATTGGGCGGCCTGTGGTGACTCGCCGGCAATCGGTGCTCGACCAGCTCCGCCTGGGCTTGTACTTAACTTTGCGAGCCCGTTCCAGTAGAATCAGTCCGCCATTTTAGGCGACACAATCCGTACGAAGCTGTTTTCAAAGCGTCACGAGCACAGTTGACCGGTCATGGTCGGATGCGCAGATCCCTCTCTCCTGCGCATCCACATCCCGCCGGCGTAAAACTTTGAAAACAGCTTCCGGATGCGCGTCCCGAGACACCCAAGGGACCAATGATGAGGGTATATAACTGTGCTTGAAGCCTATCGCAAACACGTAGAAGAGCGTGCCGCCCAGGGCGTCGTGCCCCAGCCGCTGAACGCCGAGCAGACCGCAGGCCTGGTCGAACTTCTGAAAAACCCGCCAGCCGGCGAAGAACAATTCCTCCTCGACCTGATCACCAACCGCGTTCCCGCGGGCGTCGATGAGGCCGCCTACGTCAAGGCCGGCTTCCTGGCAGCCATCGCCAAGGGCGAAGCCACCTCTCCTCTGATCAGCAAGCAACACGCTGTAGAGCTGCTGGGCACCATGCAGGGCGGCTACAACATCGTCACGCTGGTCGAGCTGCTCGATGACCCGGAACTATCCGACACCACAGCTAAGCAGCTGAAGCACACCCTGCTGATGTTCGATGCGTTCCACGACGTCGCGGAAAAAGCCAAGGCTGGCAATGCCAACGCCAAAGCCGTCCTCCAGTCCTGGGCTGAAGGCGAGTGGTTCAAGAACCGCGCGCCGGTCGCTGAAAAAGTAACCCTGACTGTATTCAAGGTCACTGGCGAAACCAACACCGACGACCTGTCCCCAGCACCTGACGCCTGGTCGCGCCCGGACATCCCGCTGCACGCGCTTGCGATGCTGAAGATGGCCCGCGACGGCATCACCCCTGATGTTCCTGGCTCGGTTGGCCCGCTCAAGCAGATGCAAGAGCTGCAAACCAAAGGCTTCCCCGTTGCCTACGTCGGCGACGTGGTCGGTACCGGTTCCTCGCGCAAGTCCGCCACCAACTCGGTGCTGTGGTTCTTCGGCGACGACATCCCGAACGTACCGAACAAGCGTGCCGGCGGTTTCTGCTTCGGCACCAAGATCGCGCCGATCTTCTACAACACCATGGAAGACGCTGGCGCACTGCCGATCGAGTTCGATTGCTCCGACCTGGCCATGGGCGACGTCATCGACGTCTACCCGTACAAAGGCGAAGTCCGCCGTCATGGAAGTGATGAGCTGGTTACCACCTTCCAGCTGAAGACCGACGTCCTGCTCGACGAAGTACGCGCTGGTGGCCGTATTCCGCTGATCATCGGCCGCGGCCTGACTGAGAAGGCTCGTGCCGAGCTGGGCATGGGCCCGTCCGACCTGTTCAAGAAGCCGGAAGCACCCGCCGAGAGCAACAAAGGCTTCACCCTCGCACAGAAGATGGTCGGTCGCGCCTGCGGTCTTCCGGAAGGCAAAGGCGTTCGCCCTGGCACCTATTGCGAGCCGAAGATGACCACCGTCGGTTCCCAGGACACCACTGGCCCGATGACCCGCGACGAGTTGAAAGACCTGGCGTGCCTGGGCTTCTCAGCCGATCTGGTCATGCAGTCGTTCTGCCACACCGCCGCCTATCCGAAGCCGATCGACGTTACCACGCACCACACCCTGCCGGACTTCATCATGACCCGCGGCGGTGTCTCTCTGCGTCCGGGTGACGGCATCATCCATAGCTGGCTGAACCGCATGCTGCTTCCGGATACCGTAGGTACCGGTGGTGACTCGCATACTCGCTTCCCGATGGGCATCTCCTTCCCGGCAGGCTCCGGCCTGGTTGCCTTCGCCGCAGCCACTGGCGTTATGCCGCTGGACATGCCGGAGTCGGTACTGGTTCGCTTCAAGGGCAAGATGCAGCCTGGCATTACGCTGCGCGACCTGGTTCATGCGATCCCTTACTACGCCATCCAGAAAGGCCTGCTGACCGTCGAGAAGAAAGGCAAGAAGAACATCTTCTCCGGCCGTATTCTCGAAATCGAAGGTCTGAACGACCTGACCGTCGAGCAAGCTTTCGAGCTGTCCGATGCTTCCGCAGAGCGCTCTGCAGCGGGTTGCACCATCAAGCTGCCAGAAGCGGCCATCGCTGAATACCTGCAATCGAACATCACCCTGCTGCGCTGGATGATCAGCGAAGGCTACGGCGATGCGCGTACGCTGGAGCGCCGCGCTCAGGCCATGGAAGCCTGGCTGGCCAAGCCGGAACTGCTGGCGGCCGATGCCGATGCCGAATACGCTGAAATCATCGAAATCGACCTGTCGGAAGTCACCGAGCCGGTTCTCTGCGCACCCAACGACCCGGACGATGCTCGCCTGCTCTCCAGCGTTCAGGGCGAGAAGATCGACGAAGTCTTCATCGGTTCGTGCATGACCAACATCGGCCACTTCCGCGCTGCCGGTAAGCTGCTCGACAAGGTTGATGGCTCCCTGCCGACTCGCCTCTGGCTGTCGCCGCCGACCAAGATGGACCAGCATCAGCTGACCGAGGAAGGCTATTACGGGATCTACAGCCGTGCCGGTGCACGTCTGGAAATGCCGGGCTGCTCGCTCTGCATGGGTAACCAGGCCCGCGTGGAAACCGGATCGACCGTGGTTTCCACTTCGACCCGTAACTTCCCGAACCGCCTCGGTGACGCGACGAACGTCTACCTGGCGTCTGCTGAACTGGCATCCGTGGCCTCGATTCTGGGTCGCCTGCCGACCGTCGAGGAGTACATGGTCTATGCCGCTCAGATCGACACCATGGCAGCTGACGTCTACCGCTACCTGAGCTTCGATCAGATTGCCGAGTTCCGCGAGTCTGCGGCCAAGGCCAAGATCGATGTGGTTGCGGTCTGAGACAGCAATGAGCTAGCCCGCCTCTCCGGCTGCCGAGCAGCTGGACGAAGCACAGGCTGACAAGGCAGACGCCCCGACTGGTTCGGGGCGTTTGCTTTTCAGGCCGTAACACAACTGCAAGGCCAGCTATGCGACAATACGCGGCTTCGTCCGGCAGCGGCCCCGTTTTATGGCCCGCTCCCCTTCGTGAATTCGTGCATCCGCCAACCGAATCCGCCGAGTCGACCTCAGCCAGAGCCGATAGCCGGACGGCTATCGCTCGTTGTCCGCACCACCCTGCAAGCACAAGTTACTGATAGGTAAACCCTTTGATCTCCACTGCAAACATCACGATGCAGTTCGGCGCCAAGCCGCTGTTCGAAAACGTCTCCGTCAAATTCGGTAATGGCAATCGCTACGGCCTGATCGGCGCCAACGGCTGCGGCAAATCGACCTTCATGAAAATCCTGGGTGGCGACCTGGAGCCAACGGCAGGTCAGGTCATGCTCGAGCCGAACGTTCGCCTGGGCAAGTTGCGCCAGGATCAGTTCGCCTACGAAGACTTCAACGTCATCGACACGGTGATCATGGGTCACGAGGAGCTGTGGAAGGTCAAAGCCGAGCGCGAGCGTATCTACTCGCTGCCGGAAATGAGCGAAGAAGACGGCATGGCTGTGGCGGAGCTCGAAACCGAATTCGCCGAGATGGACGGCTACACTGCCGAGTCTCGCGCCGGTGAGTTGCTACTCGGCCTGGGCATCCCGCTTGAACAGCACTTCGGCCCAATGAGCGAAGTCGCGCCGGGATGGAAACTGCGCGTACTGCTGGCGCAAGCGCTGTTTTCGGATCCTGAGGTACTGCTGCTCGACGAGCCAACCAACCACCTGGACATTCACACCATCCGCTGGCTGGAAAACATACTCACGGCGCGCAACAGCACCATGATCATCATCTCCCACGATCGCCACTTCCTGAACAGCGTGTGCACCCATATGGCGGACCTTGACTATGGTGAGCTACGCCTGTTCCCTGGCAACTACGACGAATACATGACGGCTGCAACCCAGTCGCGCGAGCAGCTTCTGGCTGACAACGCCAAGAAGAAAGCTCAGATCGCCGAACTGCAGACCTTCGTAAGCCGCTTCTCCGCCAACGCCTCGAAGGCCAAGCAGGCAACATCGCGTGCCAAGCAGATCGACAAGATCCAGCTGGCCGAGGTCAAACCATCCAGCCGTGTCAGCCCGTTCATTCGGTTTGAACAGACAAAGAAGCTGCACCGCCAGGCCGTGACCGTGGAAAACGTTGCGAAAGGATTCGACGGCAAGACACTGTTCAAGAACTTCAGCTTCACCGTTGAAGCCGGTGAACGCGTCGCGATCATCGGGCCGAACGGCATCGGCAAAACAACCCTGCTGCGCACTCTTGTGGGCGAAATGCAGCCTGATGCAGGTTCGGTAAAGTGGACCGAGAGTGCCGAACTCGGCTACTACGCTCAGGACCACGCCGATGACTTCGAAGACGACGTCACACTGTTCGACTGGATGAGCCAGTGGACTCAGGGTGGCGAGCAAGTGGTACGCGGCACCCTAGGCCGCATGCTGTTTTCCAACGACGAGATTCTGAAGTCCGTTCGTGTGATTTCCGGTGGGGAACAGGGCCGCATGCTGTTCGGCAAACTGATCCTGAAGAAGCCAAACGTACTGGTGATGGATGAGCCAACCAACCACCTGGACATGGAATCCATCGAGGCGCTGAACCTGGCGCTGGAAAATTATCCAGGTACGCTGATCTTTGTCAGCCATGACCGGGAATTCGTCGGCTCACTGGCGACGCGCATCATTGAGCTGTCGGATTCGGGCGTGACCGACTTCAGCGGGGCCTACGATGATTACCTGCGCAGCCTTGGTGTGATTTAACGTTTGTTCGCAAGGCAGAAACGCCCCGCTAGTCGGGGCGTTTCTGTGTCAGGCGGCGTTAGCTTTTGTTCAGTTTTGCAGCAGGAGCCGATATAGCCGCTGAACGTAGAGATAATCCAGCCATGCCGCCTGGTGCATTAAAACTATCAGCCAGAACACCAACTGGAACGGCAGCTTACGTGTCTTGTGGCGGAATATCTGTTGAGCGACCAACGCACCCGGCCAGCCGCCAAACAGCTCGACCAGATGCAGGCGAGCCTCGGGGGTACGCCAACCGCCACGAAGCGCACTGCGCTTGTCGTGCAGGTAGAACCCAAAGGCAGACAGACTGGCCAACGAATAGGCATAAATCGGCCAGTAGCTACCCTGCCCCGCCAAACGAGCGATCCCGAGCGCCGGTAGCAGACAAAGCAGAAGAAGCCCCAGCAACTTTGGAATCCCCCATTGAACCGGCATAGTATGTCGGCGCCGCGCCTTGGGCGTGCTGACCGCTCCGGCGTCTTTACGGGATTGGACCGTTACATTATGCGGCTTGCGGCGAATGCCCGGCTCGTCAATAGAAAGCCCCGCATCCAGACGGACATGCGTGGCGCGCAAACGCCCGTTCTTGTCCTGTTCGCTGACATAAAGTACCCGATCGCCCTGTTCTGGACGACGAGCGCCACGCATGGCCGAAATATGCGCGAAGACCTCGTCACCGCCCTGTTCCGGTCGGATGAAACCAAATCCCTTCTGATCGTTCCAGCTTCTCAGCTGACCGCGTAGCTCCATGGCGATGGTCCAAAAGGTAAAACCGCCAATACTAGTGTTTTACCTTCGCAGCTACGAGCAGTATCGGGCAGGCCTGTATCGGCGCTCCAGAAAGCCGAGAAGCAGCCTATTGACCTGCTCGGGCTGTTCGCTTTGCACCCAATGGCCACAGTTTTCGAGCACGTGCTGTTCGAGGTCCGGTACCCAGCTGGGCATCTTTTGCATCGTATGCGCTTCCAGGGTGCCAACCGGATCCTTGTCGCCCAGCAGGAACAACGCGGGCTGCCGGACCTTCTGGTCCGCGAGCGGCGCGGTGCGCTCCCAGTTGCGCCCGAAATTGCGGTACCAGTTCAGTGCGCCATGAAAGCCGCGCCCCTCGAATGTACTGACGTAGACGGCGAACGCGTCTGAACCGCACCAGACTGGTGGCTCAGCTGGGTCTTGCATGCCCTGAAATAGCGAGCTGCCGGGCGGTTTGTCCTGAAGAAAGAGATCCTTGGGCACCGATGCTGAGGTGTTGTGCATCATCATCCGAAGAGTACGCGGAATGTCCGGATCAAGTTCAGCCTCCGCATCGCCCGGCTGCTGAAAATACAGGATGTAGTTGAACCGATCAGAAAAGTGACTGCGGATGATCTCAATCGCGGGTTTCTTCGGCCGTCCACCATAGGGCACGGCCATAGCCGCTACCGCCCTGACTCGCTGCGGTTCAAGTAGGGCCAGATGCCAGGCTACCGGTGCGCCCCAGTCGTGACCCACTACCGCAACTGAGGTTTGACCAAGCAGGTCCATCGCGGCCTGGATATCACCGCACACGGTAATCAAGTCGTAGCTGGAGACCTTAGCCGGAGCGCTGGTCTGCCCGTAACCACGCATTTCCGGGACCATCACCCGATAGCCCGCGTCCGCGAGCATCCGCATTTGGTGGCGCCACGAATACCAGCTTTCTGGAAACCCGTGGAGCAACCAGACTACAGGTCCCTCCCCCGGGCCAGCACAATAGAGGCTGAGGGTGATGTCGTTGACCGCTAAAAGCCGATGTTCGAACGGGTGCACTCGGACGCTCCTTGGCTATCTACTACGAGCGTGTCAGCCTGCCGCGGTACTCCAGTCGATCAGGCTGAACTGCCAGGTTGCAAGGATGATGATGCCGAAAATGATCCGGTACCAGGCAAATGCCGCATAGCTATGGTTGCCTATAAACTTCAGCAAGGCCCTTACTGCCAGCATTGCGAAGATAAAGGAGGTAACGAAACCGATAGCGAACACAGGCAGATCGGCCGGCTGGAAAAGGTCTCGGTATTTGTAACCCGAGTACACCGCAGCACCGACCATGGTCGGCATGGCCAGGAAGAACGAAAACTCAGTGGCAGCCTTACGGGACAGCCCGAACAATAGCCCACCGATAATGGTAGCGCCGGAACGCGAAGTGCCAGGGATCAGGGCCAGGCACTGGGCGAACCCAACCTTCAAAGCATGCGTCCAGTGCATATCGTCGACTGTTTCGGCCTGAACCTCATGCTGTCGCTTTTCAGCCCAGAGCATTACCACACCACCGATCACCAGTGCCGTGGCGACCGTGATGGGATTGAACAGGTACAGATGAATGAGGTCGGCAAAGGCGACGCCCAGCACTACCGCCGGGAAAAAGGCCACAAGCAGGTTGGCGGTGAACTTTTGTGCCTGTTTCTCCTTCGGCAGTCCAACCACGACGTCGAATATCTTGCCTCGGTACTCCCAGACGACCGCCAGGATCGCGCCTAGCTGGATAATGATGTTGAAGGCCAGCGCTCTTTCACCGCCAAAACCAATCAGGTCAGCAACGATGATCTGGTGCCCAGTACTGGATATCGGTAGAAATTCCGTAATGCCTTCCACCACCCCGAGAAGCAACGCCTGAAAGGCAATCCAAAGATCCATCCATTCTCCGATAACGGTGCAAATCACCGTGGCTGATATGCAACAAAGGTATATGTCAGATGGCCATCTGAGCGCTGTTCTGACTCGCATGAGACAAGTAAATTCACTAGGCAGACACTCCTGCACTCATCTTTTTGCGGTGACTGCCGAAACGCTATCTGATGAGCCATGACAATCAACCATTGCCTAAGCTGCCTTTCAGGCCAGACCCTGTCGCCGCGCTCCACTCCAAACAAATAATAATGAACAAAAGCTTTAAAAGGAGCTAACAACTCATATGGATCTGCTAAGAAACTTCCCGATAAATAAGCGCCTCTGGCTGATTCCCCTGGTGGCTATCGCCATGCTGTTTGTGCTTGGCCTGCTGATGATCCAGCAGGTTCGTACAGACCTGTACAAAGGCAAGCAGGTCATGACACAGAACATCGTCGAGACCGCACGCGGTGTGCTGACCTACTATCAGCAACTCGAAGCCAGCGGCAGCATGACCACAGCCGAGGCGCAAAAAGCTGCCAAGGACCAGATTCGCCTTATCCGCTACGGCCAGAACGACTATTTCTGGATCAATGACATGCAGCCGGTCATGGTCATGCATCCTATGAAGCCGGAGCTCGAAGGTAAGGACCTCTCCAAGGTCAAGGATCCGAACGGCAAAGCGTTGTTCAACGAGATGGTCAAGGTTGCTCAGCTCGAAGGGGCCGGTCTGGTTGACTATCAATGGGCCAAACCTGGCGAGAAAGACCCTGTGCCGAAGATCTCCTACGTCGAGCTGTTCAAGCCATGGGGCTGGATCATCGGATCGGGAATCTACGTGGACGACGTCGAGGCCGAGTTCAACAACTACCTGATGCATTTCTCGCTCATTGGTCTTGCTATCGCGGCTTTGATGGCAGTACTCGTCGCCTTCCTCATCCGCAGCATCACGCAGCCGCTACGTCGCTCCATGCAGGCCATGGCCAATATCGCCAGCGGTGAGGCCGACCTGACACGCAACTTGGACGTTTCCGGCAACGATGAGCTGACGACCCTTAGCCGCGACTTCAATACCTTCACTCAAAAATTGCGTACTGTCATAGCACAGTTGTTCGAAACGGCCGCATCGCTGGAGACTTCTTCCGGCGCGTTAGGTGGTCTGGCTGGCCAAGCGCACCAGCAAAGCCAGCAACAGTCACAGCAGATGGAGCTGGTCGCTACGGCAGTAAACGAAGTGACCTATGCGGTTCAGGAAGTGGCGAAGAGCGCCGAACAGGCATCTAGTGAGGTCGGCGACGCAGAGAAGCAGGCTGGCCTGGGCCAGCGGAACATTGAGGCCAGCCTGCAGCAAATCGACCAATTGTCGGGCACCATCAACGAAGCTGTTGGCGTTATCCAATCGCTCGCGGACGAGACCACGAAGATTGGATCGGTCCTCGAGGTCATCGGATCGATCGCCGATCAAACCAACCTCCTTGCGCTTAACGCAGCGATCGAGGCCGCCCGAGCTGGCGAACAAGGTCGTGGGTTTGCCGTGGTAGCGGACGAGGTCCGCTTGCTTGCACAACGCACCCAAACCTCGACGGCAGAGATTCACACAATGATCGACCGCCTTCAGAAAAACTCGGGGGCTGCGGTGACAGTAATTATGGAAAGCAGCCGAGCATCTCAAGCCACGGTTGAACAAGCGAGCCAGGCCGGGGCAAGCCTCGATCAAATTGCCCAGGCCCTACGCAACCTGTCAGGCTTGAACGCATCGATAGCCAGCGCAACATTGCAGCAAACGCACGTCGTAGAAGACATCAACCAGAACGTGACGCAGGCAGCGGGCTTGGCTCAGCAGAGCGCCCAAGCAGCAGAACAATCGAGCGCGGCCGGTGACAGGCTTGGCGAACTCGCCGAACAATTGAACCGCCTCCTAAGGCAATTCAAGGTCTAGCCAGGCCACAGCCGCAACAGTTGTATACAACGACCAGTCTCCCCGCCGGATCTGGTCGTTTGGTATCTTCGCCCTGCGGTTGCGGCTTTTCGCCACAGGTGACCCTCGCCAAGCAAAGATACGAGCGAGCCCAAAAGCTCCGTTCGTGAAGCTAAGCTTATGAATATCCCCGACTTTTTTTGGTGTTAGAGCTGGTAGCCCCACGGCCGATTAATGCTAGACCTTTGGCTAATTGCAAAAAAAGCCACAAATCACGAAACGACCGTGTGACTTATCAGTCCTCTGTGTACATCAATGGATATGAAAGGCCAACGCCAACAGCCCGGCGGCAGGCTCAAATCCGAATTTTGGTTACTACATAGAGAGACATGCCTGATGAACAGCCCGCTCCGTTTCAACGACGCCCTTCTTATCACTGATCGCGCTTTCAAGCCGTTCCAGTGCGTCGCGTGGACGTTGCTAGAAGGCAACGGCGAGCTCAGCATCACCGTTCTGGACGGCAGCGAATCCCGCACCGTTGGTCATTGCAAACTGTCCAGCAACGTCTACTCCGATCCGGTCAAGCTCGGCCAGTCGCTCGAGCAGGCGCGTGCCGACCTGAGCCGTCAGGGTATGCACCTTGCACCTTGGCAAATGCCTGTCTAAATGATGGTTCGGCCAAAAAGGCCCGGTTGCGCAAGCGCCGGGCCTTTTTGCATCGTGGCGCCTGATTCGCGTGCCGGCTCCGTTTTGCCTGACGAACCCATTCGCCTGTTGCAGGGTCCCAGCATTAAGTGAATCAAGAAGGAGCGATCCATGAAAGGTGCACAGGCCTACGTCAACGATCAATGGCAAAGCAGCGGATTAGCCGACCTGCCCGAAGGCAGTGAGGGGCACTGCGTTACCCTGAAGTTCATTATTCCCCGTGGCGCCCAGACCACCGCCCTGATCAGTCATGTCCGCGACGTGGCGCAGCAACGATTGCAGGAGTTCTACAAGGGCCGGCAAGTCACGCACCGACCCGTAGAAGGTTCGGTCGTCGGTGATGGCAGCGGCGACGGCGTAAACCTCATTTTCGATGTCGCACCCAGCGACTAGCGATCGGTGCCATAGCGCAGCAGAATGACCGGAGCTTGTGACAGGTGATCGTTTCAGTTGAGTGCGGGCTACTGATACTGCGGGGAATCAAACGTCACCAATGTTCGTGACGCGTGGCTGATCTGCGGCGCGAACCCCCTCCGTCAGCGCCGGTCTCTTAATAAGACGGCCAGCAGCGCTCCCCTTGAAGCGCAGCCGCATTTTAATTCTCGATCAGGAGCTCAATATGATTGGTGACTATTCCTCGATAAATGATCATCTCGAAAGCGCTCGGCAACTGGCAGACAGCGCTGAGACCAAGGCGGACCCTGCTATCTACCGAGAGGCGATCGATGAGCTGGTAGCTGCGATACGGCTGCTTATGCGCAACAGCCAGGAGAGCGAAGACTGATCACCATCGCCCGCCAATCACGCGGGTTTTTCCAGAGCGAGCCGGCAGCTGTTTAAGTCGTGCTCCTCTTTCCCAGACGGCACATCTTCGGGCTCCGCTCTCTCAGGAACATGCATGCTGATCGATCAGAGCAGTGAAGCACATCTGCAGTTGGCCGAGGGGACTCGACCCATACCGGAGGATGAGCAACCAGACACAGGCACAGCGATCTGCCCTGACCTTCCGGATGATCTTCACTATGTCGATGACCGTGGGCCGGGCATCAGCCGCCGCAAAGTCAGGGGCAAGTTCGCTTACTTCCTGCCAACTGGGGAGCGCATTCGTGATCCGGAGAGCATCTCGCGGATCAACAAGTTGGCGATTCCTCCGGCCTACGCCGATGTGTGGATCTGTCCTGATCCCCGAGGGCATCTGCAGGCGACGGGCCGTGATGCGCGAGGACGCAAACAGTACCGTTACCACGCGCGATGGCGAGAGGTCCGTGACGGCAATAAATATGAACGCATCCTTTCGTTCGGTGCTGCGCTGCCACGGATGCGCGAGCGTCTCGAGCAACGCTTGGCCATGCGGGGCATGCCACGCGAGAAAGTAATGGCACTCGTGGTGCAGCTGCTGGAGTCAACGCTGATCCGAGTCGGCAACCCTCGCTACGCCAAGGAAAACCGTTCGTACGGGCTCACCACGCTGCGCACACGTCACGTAGACGTGCGCGGCACCGCAATCAGCTTTCATTTTCGTGGCAAGAGCGGTGTGGAGCATCGCGTAACACTAAGAGACAAGCGCCTGTCGCGCATTGTCCGCCGCTGCATGGAGCTGCCCGGGCAGCATCTGTTCCAATATGTCGACGAGGACGGCGCACGCCATCCGGTGAGCTCCAACGACGTGAACCAATTCATTCACGAGATCGCGGGGGGAGACTTCACCGCCAAGGATTACCGAACATGGGCAGGCAGCGCCCTGGCTTTGGAATACTTACGCAAACGTGAATGGCAACCGGAGACCGTGGCGCGTCGCAACCTTGTCGAGGTCGTCAAGGATGTCTCTCGCCAACTGGGCAACACACCGGCAGTGTGCCGCCAGTGCTACATCCATCCGGACGTCCTCGATGCATTCGCATCGGGTGAACTTGCTACGCTGACCAAAGCAAGAAAACGCAAATGGATGAGCAGTGAGGAAGTGACTTTACTGAACTTCCTGCACTCCAGGACGGCTTCCAGCCAGACGTCCTAGCGGTACAGGGTTACCTGATTGCGGCCAGCGGATTTCGACGCATACAGCGCGTTATCCGCATGCTCGATCAACTGCGCATACCCGCTCGTAGGCCGACTGAGGTCGGCGATACCCAAGCTGACGGTAAACCGTATGCTGCGCCCTTCGTAAAGGACTTCATTTGCCTCTATGGTCTGCCGCAACCTTTCCGCAAAAGTTAAGGCCCCTTCGCTGTCTGTGTCCGGTAGCAGCACCACAAACTCTTCCCCGCCGTAACGTCCTGAGATGTCTGCGTCGCGCGCGCACTGGCGAATCAGGTCGGCGGTCTGCTGGATAACCGCATCCCCTGCCTGATGGCCGTAGCCATCGTTGATCTTCTTGAAATGATCAATATCAAACATGACCAGCGCCGCGTTGCGATCATAGCGAAGATGGCGGGCGTATTCCTGGCGCAACATTTCTTCCCAATGGCCGCGATTGAACAGCCCGGTAAGCCTGTCGGTACTGGAGAGTCGCTGCAGCTCCTGGTTGGCCGCCTGCAATTGACGACGGTTGGTCGCTACATCGGTGACGTCATAGATGATCAGACAGATCTGCTCGATGCTGCCATTCAAGGCCTTCAGCGGCATCAATGTTGTGTTCTGGTACATGACATCTTCCAGCCCTGTAATCGGCTGGTAGTTCTTGAAACGCAACAGGTAGGGGCGCTGCTCCCAGATTGTGAACGAAGGCGTGCCGAGCGTCGCGACACTCTCGACCTTACGCCGAAACCATTGCTCATCGACTTCGGGGAACAGCTCGAAGAACGTTTTTTTGCGCGCATCTTCCGGGAGAAGCCCTGAGCGATTCTCCATGAATGTGTTCCAGACATCGATACGGTACGCTCGGTCAAGCACTACGACACCGACGTCGATACTTTGAACGATGGCCAGCAACCAGTGGTATTCACGTAGATCGGTCGAGTCGATCATGTTCAATCCATCAGCAGGTTGAGTTTGCGGGACAACAATTCGACTGAATCTTCGGTAAACAACAGCAGCAGGTCGAAATGAATATCATGGCCTTCAAGGCTGTAGCTTATCTCCACTGCCAGGGTATTTTTCCAGCGTTGCCGATTGACACGAATCAGTTCGTCAATGGAAGCGTGCTGGCCGAGTACCTGCGGATGCCCCTGAGAGAAAACGACATCTATCTGATCGGCGATACCGCTCAGGCAAGCACTGATCAGCAAGCTGGAAAGATCGAGCAGCATTTCCAATTCGAGATAGTCATCGGTGCGCATCAAGCGCGCCATATCCTTGATTTCCGAATCGTGGAAGATCAGCAAGGCCTCGCCGGCAATACCGCCCCCAACGTAGCCCTGGCACACAGCCGACAGCTTGTCGCCCTGAGCCGCATCGGCAAGCGCCATGTGCAGCTCACCGACCTCGAGAATGTTCACGTTAGGGATGGGTAATTGAACGAATACCCCAAGGACCCGAGCGAGCAATGCTGCGGCACGCCCCATCGCAACGTTAACGACTTCGCGGAAGGCGTCGCGAAACGGGACCTGCCCGGCTTCTCTCTGCCCAAGCGCCGGAACGTCGTCTCCGATCATGCCGAGACTCGCCAAGGTCTGCTGAAGATGTACGGGGTCAGCGGGCTTACGAATGAACGCCAGCGCGCCCAGATCGAGCACACGACGCACAGCCTCTTCCTGCACGTCAGCCGAGATGACAATGACCCGGCAAGTCAGGTGCTCATCTCGCAGCGCAGCCAACACCTGGTAACCGTCCATGTCAGGCATGGTCAGGTCGAGCAGCAATATGTCGACATCGCCCTCACGAATCCTGGTCAGCGCCTCGCGCCCACTCGCCGCTTGGGAAATATCCAAAGGCCAGGCAGCCGGAAGCGCACGCAGCAACTGCTTGCGCGCCAGGCTGGAATCATCACAAATCAGTAAGGAAACGGCAGACATGCAGCGCTCGCTTAGTTGGCCAGGCCTTAGGAACCGGGACAGCTTATATCAGCTAACGAGCGCCGTGGCGGCGATGCAAAACAATAATGGCATTTTGCCAACGCATGACCGAAACAACCGCCGTTTGGGCTGTTACAACTCAGTAGTAAGCATTATCTCTATTGGTGTGATCGGTCACGTCACGTACGCCTTTGAGCTCCGGAATCCGCTCCAGCAAGGTTTTCTCGATGCCTTCCTTAAGCGTGACGTCAGCTTGTCCGCAGCCTTGACAGCCACCGCCGAACTGAAGGACTGCCACACCCTCGTCTACCACGTCGATCAATGTCACCTGCCCGCCATGGCTGGCGAGTCCCGGATTGATCTCGGTCTGCAGGTAATAATTGATGCGCTCGTTCAGAGGGCTATCTTCATTGACCATCGGCACCTTGGCATTGGGAGCCTTGATGGTCAGCTGCCCGCCCATACGGTCGGTGGCGTAGTCGACCAGCGCGTCTTCGAGAAAGGGCTCGCTAACGCCATCGATCCAGGCGGTGAAGCTTTTAAGTGCAATTGCAATATCGTCCGGCTTTTCCTCGCCGGGCTTGCAATAGGCGATGCAGGTTTCCGCGTATGGCGTGCCGGGCTGAGTGATGAAAACCCGGATGCCAATGCCTGTGGTGTTCTGCTTTTCAAGCAGATCGGCCAGGTAGTCGTGTGCAGCTTCGGTAATGGTTATGGCGCTCATGGGAACTCCTCTCATACATGTGGGGAGTGTACGCCAACGACCGCGCCGGATAAAGTCCTAGCGTTTTAGTAGGAATTGAAGCCCAGCCCCCTCACAGGTTGTTGATTGTTGCCCGCTGGGTGCCGCACTGGACAGAGATGCCAGGAACTGTAGAGCTGAACTAGGCGCATCGTTCTCGCCAGGCACCGGCTGCGTGCTCTATATGAACTCGGCTCATGCAAATCCCGTGATGATCAAAAAGCGTGCAGCTTTGTTATCATGTGCGGTTCTCGCATCCAGCTTCAGGTAGTCCCCATGCTCGACCGCAACGCCCGTCTCCAGGCACTCCAACAGGCCCTTAAGGAGCGCATCCTGATACTCGACGGCGGCATGGGTACCATGATCCAGAGCTACAAGCTGGAAGAGTCTGATTATCGTGGCGAACGCTTCGCTGACTGGCCGCAGGATCTCAAAGGCAATAACGACCTGCTGATCCTCACCCTGCCGGACGCCATCAGTGCGATCGAAAAAGCCTACTTTGACGCTGGCGCCGACATCGTCGAGACCAATACCTTCAATGCCACCCGTGTTTCTCAAGCCGATTACGGGATGGAAGCGCTGGTCTACGAGCTGAACGTCGAAGGCGCCCGCCTCGCCCGCCAAGCAGCAGATGTCAAAACGGCCGAAACACCTGACCGCCCGCGCTTCGTCGCCGGTGTGCTCGGCCCGACCAGCCGCACCTGCTCGTTGTCACCGGACGTGAACAACCCCGGCTACCGCAACGTCACCTTCGACGAGCTGGTGGAAAACTACACCGAGGCCACCCGCGGCCTGATCGAAGGCGGCTCGGACCTGATCCTGATCGAGACCATCTTCGACACGCTCAATGCCAAAGCCGCAATCTTCGCGGTGCAGGAAGTGTTCGAGGAAATCGGCTTCGAGCTGCCGATCATGATATCCGGCACCATCACCGACGCCTCCGGCCGCACCCTGTCGGGCCAGACCACCGAAGCCTTCTGGAACTCGGTTCGCCACGCCAAGCCCATCTCGGTCGGCCTGAACTGTGCACTGGGTGCCAAAGAGCTTCGCCCGTATCTGGAAGAGCTGTCGAACAAGGCAGAGACCCATGTTTCGGCGCATCCCAACGCCGGCCTGCCGAACGCCTTTGGTGAGTACGATGAGAGCCCGGCCGAAATGGCCCGGGTGGTCGAGGAGTTCGCTGCCAGCGGCTTTCTCAATATCGTTGGCGGCTGTTGCGGGACGACGCCCGCACATATCGAGGCGATCGCCAATGCCGTTGCGAAGTACAGGCCGCGTGTCATACCCGACATTCCGAAGGCCTGCCGCCTGTCGGGCCTCGAGCCCTTCACCATCGACCGCAGCTCGCTCTTCGTCAACGTGGGCGAGCGGACCAACATCACCGGCTCGGCCAAGTTTGCCCGCCTGATCCGCGAAGAGAATTACACCGAGGCGCTCGAAGTCGCCCTGCAGCAGGTGGAAGCCGGCGCGCAGGTGATCGACATCAACATGGACGAGGGCATGCTGGATTCGAAGGCGGCCATGGTCACCTTCCTCAACCTGATCGCAGGCGAACCGGACATTTCGCGCGTGCCGATCATGATCGATTCGTCCAAGTGGGACGTGATCGAAGCGGGCCTCAAGTGCATCCAGGGCAAGGGCATCGTCAACTCGATCTCCATGAAGGAAGGGGTTGACGCATTCAAGCACCATGCCCGTCTATGCAAGCGCTACGGTGCCGCTGTGGTGGTCATGGCCTTCGACGAAGCCGGCCAGGCCGACACCGCCGACCGCAAACGAGAGATCTGCCAGCGCTCCTATGACATCCTCGTCGATGAAGTGGGCTTCCCGCCGGAAGACATCATCTTCGACCCGAACATCTTTGCCGTCGCCACCGGCATCGAAGAGCACAACAACTATGCCGTTGACTTCATCGAAGCCTGCGCTTACATCCGCGACAACCTTCCCCATGCGCTGACCTCCGGCGGCGTATCGAACGTGTCGTTCTCCTTCCGTGGCAACAACCCGGTGCGCGAGGCGATCCATTCGGTGTTCCTTTACTACGCCATCCAGAACGGCCTGACGATGGGCATCGTCAACGCCGGCCAGCTGGAGATCTACGACGAAATTCCAAAGAAGCTGCGCGACGCGGTCGAGGATGTCGTACTCAACCGTACGCCTAACGGCACCGAAGCGCTGCTCGCCATCGCCGACGAGTTCAAGGGCGACGGCAGTGTCAAGGAAGCGGAAACCGAGGAATGGCGCAGCTACACCGTCGAGAAGCGACTGGAGCATGCGCTGGTCAAGGGCATCACCACGCACATCGTTCAGGACACCGAGGAGTTCCGCCAGCAGTGCGCGCGCCCTATCGAGGTCATCGAAGGGCCGCTGATGAGCGGTATGAACGTGGTGGGCGATCTGTTCGGCTCGGGCAAGATGTTCCTGCCGCAGGTGGTGAAATCAGCACGCGTGATGAAGCAGGCCGTAGCCCACCTGATTCCTTTCATCGAAGCCGAGAAAGGCGACAAGCCCGAAGCCAAGGGCAAGATTCTCATGGCCACGGTCAAGGGCGACGTTCACGACATCGGCAAGAACATCGTCGGCGTGGTGCTTGGCTGCAACGGCTATGACGTGGTGGACATGGGCGTCATGGTCCCAGCCGAAAAGATCCTGCAGACGGCGATTGCCGAGAAATGCGACATCATTGGCTTGTCCGGCCTCATCACACCGTCCCTCGACGAGATGGTTCACGTCGCCCGTGAAATGCAGCGCCAGGACTTCCATCTGCCCTTGATGATCGGTGGCGCGACGACGTCCAAAGCGCATACGGCGGTGAAGATCGACCCGCATTACAAGAACGATGCCGTGGTTTACGTCACCGATGCCTCGCGCGCCGTGGGCGTGGCCACGACCCTGCTTTCGAAAGAACTGAAGCCGGTATTCGTCGAGAAAACCCGCGAAGAGTACGCGATGATTCGCGAGCGCACCGCCAACCGCAGCGCACGCACCGAGCGGCTGACCTATCCCGAAGCGGTTGCCGTGAAACCGAAGTTCGACTGGGCAGACTACTCGCCGGTCAAACCAACCTTTACCGGCCGCAAGGTGCTGGATGACATCGACCTGCGCACGCTGGTCGATTACATCGACTGGACGCCCTTCTTCATTTCCTGGGATCTGGCCGGCAAGTATCCACGCATCCTCGAAGACGAAATCGTTGGCGAAGCGGCTACGTCGTTGTTCAAGGATGCTCAGGCGATGCTGACCAAGCTCGTCGATGAAAAGCTGATCAAGGCCCGAGCGGTCTTCGGCTTCTGGCCCGCCAACCAGGTCGACGATGACGACATCCAGGTTTACGGCGAGGCTGGCGAAGCCTTGGCGACCCTTCATCATCTTCGTCAGCAGACGGTTAAGACAGATGGCAAGCCGAACTTCTCGCTAGCTGACTTCGTCGCGCCGAAGAGCAGCGGCGTGACCGACTATGTCGGTGGTTTCATCACTACAGCCGGCATCGGCGCCGAAGAGGTCGCCAAGGCCTATCAGGACGCAGGCGACGACTACAACTCGATCATGGTCAAAGCGCTTGCCGATCGCCTCGCCGAGGCCTGTGCCGAGTGGCTGCACCAGCAGGTCCGCAAGCAATGGTGGGGCTACGCCCCCGAAGAGCAGCTGAGCAACGAAGAGCTGATCAAGGAGCAATACAAGGGCATTCGCCCAGCGCCAGGCTATCCAGCCTGCCCTGACCACACGGAAAAAGGCACCTTGTTCCAGCTGCTCGATGCCGATGGCGTCAGCCAAGTCACCCTGACCGAGCACTACGCCATGTTCCCGACAGCGGCAGTCAGCGGTTGGTATTTCGCCCACCCTCAGGCGCAATACTTCGCGGTCGGTAAGATCGACAAGGACCAGGCCGAACGCTACAGCGCTCGAAAGGGTCAGGACATTGCGGTCACCGAGCGCTGGCTGATGCCGAACCTGGGCTACGACAGCTGAGCCAGCCCGGCCGCCCCGCGTCTGGGGCGGCTTCATAACTAACTGCAGCAAACCAATACACGAAGCCTGCGATGCCTACCGAACCCCGCTACCTGCTCGATGAACTCGAATCCGCCGACATGCTCGAAGTCGACGGCCTGCATGCCTGGCAATTCACCCTTGATGATGAGCTGCTCGACCGCGCTGACGCAGCGGCAACTGCAGGCGAGCCCTTCGCCAGTGAAGAGATCGTTGTCCGCATCGAGTCGATCGACGGCCGTGAGCGTCGTCAGTGGTCGTTCAGCTACAACAGCGTGATGGAAGCGGCCTACTGCGAGGAAGAGCAGTGCTGGAAGCTTGGCATCGAGCCGCAGACCCGCCTTCGCTGCCTTGGGGCGGTGAGCGCAAGCACTGACGAGGACTGATCTTCTCGGCTAAGCATCAACGCTTCGCCTTGGCGAAACAGGCGGGCATGTCATTTAAATGCACGCTGACGCGCACTAACTGGACGTGGTCGCACCGCGCCTGAGCAATAGACCGATAGCAAGAATCACCAACAGGCTGCCAGGCAACCAGTGCCAGCCTATTCGTTGCGGTTGCTCGATGAGCAAAAGCACCATCGATACGAAGGGCACCAGGTAGCTGTACGCCGTCACGGCACCGGGCGTCAGCACAGCCGTTGCGCGTTGCTGCAGAAAAAAGGTCATGCCGCTGGAGAAGACCCCAAGGTAGGCCACGAGAGCGACGTCTGCAGAGGTCATATACGCGAGCTTTCCGGGCTGCTCCCAAATCAAGCCCAAGCCACCGATCAGCATTGCGCCTAACAGTAAGCTCCAGAACGTCCTCAGCACGGCCTGCGGCGCCAGCCAGCCGCGGTGTAAGCCCCATTTGCTCAGCACCGGGTACAATGCAGACGCCACGCAGCCGAAGAAAAACACCAGCTCGCCAAAACCCAGCCGCAATCCGGAAAAATCACCGCCGTTTTCCGCCCAGGCCAGTCCCAGAGCGCCGAGCGCGCCCAGCGCCAGGATGGCCAGCAACCGGCCAGCCGGTTGCTCCACACCGAGCCCGCGCCCGATGCAATAGGCAAGCAGCGGCACGCTGACGAACAAGGTAGCCATCGAAAGCGCACTGATGCGGTGGGCGACCCAGAACATGGTGCCGAAGAAACCAGCCAAGCTCAGCCCCATCAATGCGTAAAGCAGCAGACCCCGTAGGCTCGGCAATCGCTCGGCCTGCCGCCATAACAATGGGAACAGCGCCAAGGCAGCGATCATGAAACGAATCGCCGTCAACAACAGAGGCGGTAAGCCTTCGGTCATGAATCCCACCGCGGGAAAGGATAGACCCACGAATAGCGCCCAGAGCAACATGCCCAAATGAGCGAGCGTGACCTTCCGCCTGGCCTCAGCCATCGTCTGCCTCCTCCAGCGCCATCAGCAGCGCGCGCAACCCGCCCGCCAAGGCCGACTTCTGCTGGGCATTAAGCGGCGACTGCAGCTGATGGAGAGTGGACAGGTATTCATCAAGGCAACCGAGAAGAACCCTCTGCCCGTTATCGCTCAGGCGGATCAACACGCTGCGGCGATCCTCTGGATTCGGAACACGCTGAATCAACCCGGCCGCTTCCAGCCGGTCAAGCCGATTGGTCATCGCGCCAGAACTGAGAACGGCAGAGTGACGCAATGCGTTAGGCGTAAGCCCCTGAGCGTGTCCGCTGCTGTAGAGCGTTGCTAGCAGGTCGAACTCACCGTCGTGGAGCCCGTGACGGCGAAATACCCTTGCAACGTTGAGATTGAGGTATTTGGAAAGCCGGTACAGGCGAGTAAAGATCGCCATGGGCGAGACGTCGGACTCGGGGCGCACATTCCGCCATTGGGCAAGTACACAGTCCACATGGTCGCCTGGCTGCAGCCTCGGCATGGATAACTCCAGCAAAAGAATCTCTACGTGAAGTTACTTCGATCGAAGCCAGGTCGGAGGGTTCAGGGCAGCGAGGCGCGCCCGACCAATGGGAAGGCCCGAACGACTCGCTGCTGTGCACCCTTGCCCTGAGGCAAAGGTGAAAATCAGCGGAGCTCGGACGGCGAGTTACGGACGATCTTGATTGAATGCGTCAGGGCTGGTTTGCGCGTGACGCTGATGGCCCTGCGCGTCACCGTATCGATGGTGATGTTCCAGAAGCCTGTATTGGGTACCTTGATCCGTGCCGGGAACTTGTCGAACGCGCCACCGTGGTAGGTATGCCGACCGCCGTTTTTGAAACTGCGGAAATTCTTATCGTTCATCAGGCGGATGTTGCATGGCTGCGAGCATTCAATGATTACAAAGTCGTCTTCATTGAGGTGTTCGCGCTGGTGAATGAACTTCATGTACCGCTCCGGAGCCGCATGTTAGCAAACGCTAAGATTACCATGAGCGCCTGACGGGCTGGCCGCTTTGCACCGGTCCCGCACGACCTGCGCTGATAAGCTGCCTTCCATATCTCGGCTCCCGCTGCCCTTCTTTGACACAATACGCGCCGCAACCCGTCGGAAGGCTCAAGCGCCGTCCCGTTTTAGCACAAGGAAACCTGAGCATGTCTGCGGCGACCAAGCCCCTCGATGCCGCCTCCCCTATCGCGCGCAGGGCGACACGCGTCGGCTTTTTCATGGCCGGTTTTGGTTTGTCGATCTGGGCACCGCTGGTGCCTTACGTGCGCGAGCGTATCGAGATGAGTGACGCGGTGTTCGGCACGCTGCTGCTGTGCATCGGTGTCGGTTCGCTGACCTGGATGCCACTGTCCGGCCTACTGGTGACACGACGGGGGATTCGTCCCGTTGTGCTCTGCAGTGTCGCCTTGCTGCTGTTCGCTCTGATGGGCATCGCCTTCACTCAATCGATCGCAGTGCTGGCCCTCGCGCTTTTCTGTTTCGGCGGCAGCCTGGGCGTGATCGACGTGGTCCTCAACATTCAGGGTGTGGTGATCGAGCGCGACATGGGCAAGCGTCACATGTCGAACTTCCACGGCATGTTCAGTTTGGGTTCGATCAGCGGCGCGCTGTCGCTCACCGGGGCACTAACGCTGGGCCTGGCACCGGGTACCGGCACGCTGCTGATGATTGCAGTGATTGCGCTTGCCAACCTCGCCGTTGCGCCCGGCTATCTCCGGGACAAAGCACCAGCCGGCGGGGTCGCTTTCATCCGCCCAACTGGCGCGGTGCTCTTGGTTGGCGCCATGACCTTCATCGTCTATCTGGCCGAAGGAGCAGTGCTGGACTGGAGTGCGCTTTACCTGACGGAGCAAAAGGCTCTTCAGACCGCCAAAGGTGGCCTCGGCTATGCCAGTTTCGCCTTGATGGTGACAGTTGGTCGTTTCGCCGGGGCGCCGGTGGTCAATAGTCTGGGTACCGCACGAGTGATTGGCCTGGGTGGGCTGCTCGCTGCATTCGGTATTGGCCTGACCATCCTGACCGAGCATTACGGGTTGGCTCTGCTTGGTTATGGACTGTGCGGGCTAGGCTGCGCCAACGTGTCGCCCGTCTTGATTTCATCGCTGAGCCGACAGCAAGCCATGCCCGTCCACCAAGCTATCACCGCAGCGACCACCATCGGCTTTGCTGGGGTTCTTGCAGGCCCCGCACTGATCGGCGTGATAGCGCACTATGCATCGCTGACGCTGGCGTTCGCGCTTCTCGCGGCGCTTCTGATCGTGTTGGCACTGGCGAGCCACCGGTTCAGGGACTAACCGTCCGACGGAACACCCGAGCCCCGCCGCAGTGTCGTTCAAGAGGCTACAGACCGGTCGAGGACGTTTGGCTAGAATGCCTGCCCTATGCGCATCCAAGACATCCACCAGCACCTCGCCTCGATCGGGGCCAAGCCCATCCACATCGGACGGGTGACCCGTGCCTGGCTGAACGGCAAGCCGCTGGATACCGGCACGCGTCACCAACGGACTGAAGACTTCCTCCCTCTGTCGGTGCGCAACGGCCTGCCTGTAGTCAACGAGACGATCGAAGGTCTCGTGCGCCTGTGCTCCGAGCATCCAGGGACCGATGGTTCTGCCCGGCTGCTGGTGGCGCTGGCTGACGGCCAGATGGTCGAGAGCGTGCTGCTGCCCCGCGACGGTCTGTGCGTATCGAGCCAGGTTGGTTGCGCCGTGGGCTGCGTGTTCTGCATGACGGGCAAGAGCGGCCTGCTCCGCCAGCTGGGCAGCGCTGAAATCGTCGCCCAGGTCGCCCTCGCCCGCCGCTTCCGACCGGTCAGGAAAGTCGTGTTCATGGGCATGGGCGAGCCTGCACATAATCTGGACAACGTACTTGACGCCATCGATCTGCTGGGGAGCGATGGTGGGATCGGTCACAAGAACCTGGTTTTTTCTACTGTTGGCGATCCGCGGGTGTTCGAACGTTTGCCTCAGCAGAAAGTGAAACCAGCACTGGCCTTGTCACTGCATAGTACGGACGCAACGCTGCGGCGAGCACTGCTGCCGCGGGCACCTCATTTCGAGCCCGCAGAGCTGGTCGAGCTCGGCGAAGCCTACGCCCGTCTCATCGACTATCCCATCCAATATCAATGGACCTTGCTCAAGGGCATCAACGACAGCCAAGAGGAGATGGACGGAATCATCCGCCTGCTGCGCGGCAAGTTCGCCATCATGAACGTGATCCCATACAACAGCCTCGACGACGATGAGTTTCAGCGTCCCGAGGCCGATCGCATTCATCAGATCATGCGTTATCTGCACGAAAATGGCGTACTGACCAAGGTCCGAAATTCGGCAGGACAAGACATCGATGGTGGCTGCGGACAGCTGCGCGCCCGTGCCGAACGCGTTGTGCGCGGTCGCCGCCGCGTTGCCGAAACGACTGTTCCAGAGCGGGTAGACTGAACACACCGGCGCGGAGATTGTCCGACCGGATTGACCATTTCCATGCGCCACATACAGCCCGCTCGCCCCGTCACGGATAGATCAGCATGCATACACTGGCACAACTCGAACGCGGCGAACTCGCCGGCGTGACTCGCCTGGACCTGTCCGAGGGGCTCGAAACCTTTCCAGACGCGATTTTCGAGCTGGCCGACAGTCTTGAAGTGCTCAATCTGTCCGGAAATCAGCTGAGCAGCCTGCCAGAAGATCTTTCGCGCTTGCACAAGCTGCGAATCCTGTTTTGCTCGGACAATCTCTTCACCGAAGTACCTGCCTCGATCGGTCGGTGCGCCAACCTTGAGATGGTTGGATTCAAAGCCAACCGCATCCGCCACCTGCCTGCTGAAGCGTTGCCGCCCAAGCTACGCTGGCTGATCCTCACCGATAACCAGCTGGAGGCGCTGCCGGACGAGATTGGCCAATGCGCGCTTCTGCAGAAATTGATGCTTGCTGGCAATCAATTGCAGGCGTTACCTGAAACACTTGCCAACTGCCGGGAACTCGAACTGCTGCGCATCGCGGCCAATCGCTTGCCGGCCTTACCCGGATGGCTGCTTTCGATGCCACGCCTGAGCTGGCTGGCGTTCGCTGGCAATCCGTTCAGCGATGAAATGGAAGCACAGACCCTGACACAGCATCCACTGCCTCCAATCGCGCGCGAACACATTTCATTGCATGAGGTGCTGGGTCAGGGAGCCTCGGGGGTTATCCATCGCGCCGACTGGCGTGAGCCAGGCCAGCCTCCTCGTGCCGTGGCTGCCAAGTTGTTCAAAGGTAGCCTGACCAGTGATGGACTTCCCCATAGCGAGATGGCTGCCTGCATCGCGGCCGGCGAACACCCCAATCTGATCGGCGTTGCAGGTCCTCTGGCCGAGCGCTTCGATGAGCTACCTGGGTTAGTGATGAAGCTCATCGATCCCGCCTACGAAGTGCTGGCAGGCCCACCCTCTCTGGCCAGCTGTACGCGGGACTGCTACGCACCCGGCCGCCTATTTTCTGCCGGTGAGGTTCTACGGATCGCCCAGGGCACGGCTTTTGCCGTTAGCCATCTCCACCAGCGCGGCATCCTGCATGGCGATCTCTACGCACATAACCTCCTGGTCGATCCGAGTGGCCAGACGCTGCTCAGTGACTTTGGTGCTGCATCGTTCTTCGATCCCGAAACCCCGCGGGGTCAGGCACTGATACGGCTTGAAAGCCGTGCGTTCGGCTATTTGCTGGAAGAGCTATTGGCGCGTTGTGACGCAACCGAGCATGACGACCGGCTCTGTCAACTGGCCAAATTGAAGCAGCGCTGCTTGCTTGAAGACCCAGGCGAACGGCTGTCGCTCGACCATCTAGCGGATGAACTGGCCAATATCTGATAGCGCAGGCCCGATCCGGCTGGTTAGTTGCATGTCTGGGCCGTCCCCATGATTTCCGACGGCAACCTGACGCTATGCACGCCCCCGAGTCGAATACCGAAGCCAAAGCCCCCTACCCCAACGCCGACAACCTCGGTAGCAGCTACGATCCGTTCGTGGTGGGGCTCAAACAGCGCCTGCCAGAAAATTTGCGGGAAAGCTTTACGCCGGAGCAGCTGAACGCTCTACGCAACGCTTTTGCGACCCGCTCGTGGGCCAAGCACAAACTGGACCTGCGAGGCACGTTCAGCCTGTGGAGCAACCAGTACTACTTCGTGCTGGTTGGCGGGCGTAACAAGCGAAACCTTTCCCGCGCCCAACGTAACCTATCGCTTGCCGCTAAGGCAGGAGTCATTACCGCGTTTCTGTTTTTCTCGCTCCTGGTAGGACTGGTCGCGCTGTACCTTGTCAAGTCGGCACTTGGTATCAACCTGCTGCCAAACTATTCACTCGGTTTGTGGGACTGGTTCAAGGGGCAATAGCCTTTGCAATAGCGATTGCCGGCCGGCGCGCCCAATAGGCGCGCCGTTACTTACCTATAAGAATCAGCTTGCCAGTCGCGGGATCCCGGTAGACCTGACCGACGCTTTCCAATCCCGTTCCGCCATCGCCGTCAACACTGTCGGGCAGCTTCGGCAACTCTCGGCCGCGCTCGACCGCTACGGGCTGCTTCGCCGCGTTCAGCTGCGCCAGCAGATCCGTTTGAGCAACCAGTGCAGCGATCAGGCCGCAGGCGAACACCAGCACCACATCGACCATGTTGGCCAAAGGCCCTAGTGGATCGTCGTCGCCAGCGGCAAAGCGACTAGAGCGCCAACGCCGGCTCATCATCGCGCTCCTTCATCGTTTTGGCTTCGAGTTCGTCGAGCAATTCGTCATACCAGCGCCGGCGCAAGCGGCCCAGCGAGAAGCCGAGCACGCCAATCAGCAGACCCAGCACGGTCGTATCGAACGCAACGCGCATCGCAACGCTGAGGATCTGCACGTTGCCGTCGCCAAGGGCTGCCAGGCCAGGACCGAGCGGAATCAGCGTGCCCATGAGCCCCAGCATAGGCCCGACACGCGCGGTCAAGTCAGCGCGGTCAAGCCGCCGGCGCGCGAGTCGCTCCACTTCAGCGACTGGCAAAACCCGCCACCGGCGCAGCCCGCCCAAACGCTCACCAATCGCGACGCCCGCATCGCTGACGGACAGCGCCAGCAGCCCGAACAACGCCCAGGTGACGGGCTGTAACAGCCAACCCACAAGTAAATGCAGCCAACTGAAAAGCTGATTGTCGAACACCTACGCGCCTCCTTTTTGCCGCGACCCACGGCCACGCCAGATTCCAGCGCCCAGCAGCAAAACAAGCAAAAGCGCAGCGAGCCATAGATATTGGCTTGCACTTTGATCGCCTTCGGTTGCAGCCTCGTTCGAATCCGCAGTTTCGGGTACGGCCTCGGGCTGGATTTCGCTAATGCTTGTGAGCGCCTTCGTCTGCTGAGAGTCTTGTTGTGCTGCATCCAGCCGCGCCTGCAACGCCTCGCGCTGGGTCGCAGAAAGCTTTGGCATCAGCCATTCGAACATTGGGTGGTCTGGCCGAGTATGCCCGCTGCCAGGTAGCCCATGCGTTGCCACCAGGGTGGCGAATTGTTCAGCCAGCTCCTGCTGAGTCGCTGCATCGGCCTGCCAAAAACCCTTCTGAATCGACACAAGCATGATAGCCAGCATGTTGCTTTTGACATGTACGTTGGCGCCTTGCTCAAGGAAGGTATCAATACCCAGGTCGTAGCGATCGTCCAGGTAGACGGCTTTGACCTCTTCCCAAGCGGTGTCCTTGATGATCTCGGGGTTGGTCACCTGCCAGCCCCAGAGGTATTCAAGAAACTCGCTGCCCATGGTCCGTGCCCCGGCGTAGTCATGCCGCATCAACGCCTTGATCCAGGCAGGATTGAGAAACCGCCCGCGCAGTTCAGCGAGAAGCGCCTGCTGTAGCGGCTCAAGGCGAACCTTGCTCGGGTCGTTGTGCCAGCTAACGAAGTTCTCTGGGACTTCTCCGCTCAGTTGCTCAACGGCCATGCTCAGCCCGCCCAGATAATCAAATGCGTCATTGTTGTCCATCAGGCCATACAGATTGCTGGAGCGGCCGAGATAGGTCCGAGTGACGTGCTTAAGGCCCTCCTCGAACACGGCCTGCACCGGCTCGCCCTGATGATTCAGACCGTACGCATGTCCCATTCGGTTGACGTAGCTGCGGGCGAGCTCACTGCGGTCCTGCCAGCTGCCTGAACGCTCCACCAACGTGTTGACACCCGCGCCGTAGGCACCTGGCGCAACGCCAAACAGCCGCAGTGCGGCAAACCGGCCGGCCTGTTCAGCGTCTGCGCCAGCATCGAGTCGCCGCGCAGCGTCCCGTACCCAGTTTGACGCTACGAGGTTTTGTTCCAGGTTTTCATCACCGCCGCTGGCGAGCGCACCAAGCGGTAGCAGCGCGGCATCCAGGGCCGTGCGTAGCGCCGGATAGTCACGTCGAATGGTTTCGCTGGCACCATCGAGCGCGAGCAGCACACCTCGCTCCAGAAGCGCCAGCTGATCGGCGTAAAGATCACGAAAGAGCCCGGAGGTGGTGAACATGAGGTCGCGTCGTTCACGCCCGGCTGCCAACGGGGTCCGTTCGATACCTTCGACAATGCCCCGGCTGTTCCAGACGGGTGCCACACCGAGCAGGTCGAGTCCAAAGGCGACCATCGCCCCCTCGTCACGCACAGTATCCGATGCCCAAAGAATCACCGCTTCGCGCCCGCCCTGCTCCATGGGTCGCTCGCGCGCGCGGTCAGCCAGTTCGCTGCCGATACGCCAGCCGATTCGACTCGGAATCAGGCTGCTATCGAGTGCGTGGAAATTACGCCCGGTTGGCAACGCCTCGGGCGTCCGAATCGGATCATTGCCCTTGCCTGGCGCAACGAATTCCCCATTGAGCGCATCGACCAGGGCTTGCATCTCAGCCGCCGGCGAGTCGATCAAGGCTTGCCGGTATCGAGCCTGCTCCGTATTCATGGACGCCAGCAAGGTGTCGACGGCTTCGGACGACCAGGGTTTGCCGAACACGTGCAGGCCAAGCGGCATGAAGCGCTCTTGAATATTGGTCAGATAATGACCAACCTCATGAACCAGCAGATCGTCGTCAACCTGCTCGAAGTCGATTCCGCGTGCTGCCAGCGGCTCAGCCATGGATTCGCGCAGCTCGGATTCAAGACCAGAACTGCTGACCAGCCGCTTGATCTCGGCGATGGTTGCGCGCCGCGCCGGGCCTTCGCTGCTGCCCGTGCCGGCTTCAAAGCTCTCGATCAACTGGCGCAGCTTGAGCAGATCGTCATAGAGCGGAGTCGCCACGAGCGGCGGCGTCAGATGATCGATCATCACGGCGAGCCCGCGGCGTTTGGCCTGGATTCCTTCGCCGACGCCATCGACGATGTAGGGGTAGATGCTCGGCAGGTCGCCAACGACCTGCGTCGGATAATCCTCCACGCTGAGCCCAACGCGTCGACGCGGTAAGAATTCATAAGTGGAGTGTCGACCGAGATGAATCAGAGCATCTGCCTGAAACTTGTCACGCAGCCAGTAGTAGAGGGCGAGGTACTGATGAGGCGGCGGGAAGACCAGGTTGGCATGCAGCAGCTCTTCGTCCACCTCCCAGCCCCTCGGCGGCTGCGGCCCAATGAACACCTTGCCGAACTGCAGGCCGGGCAACACGATCTCGCCGTCATGAACCATAACCCGACCTGGAGCTTCGCCCCAGCCGCGCAAGCCTTCGATCCCGGTTTCCGCCAGAGCCTGGATCAGGGCGTCAGCCGTCGTCCATTCAGCCAGGCCTGGCTGACTTAGCGCTTGCTCATAGAACGCCTCGAGCTGAGCCAACAGATCCAGCGCACGCTCACGGGCAGGGTGCTCTACGCCGTCGAGTACGTGGTGCAACTCACTGGAACCGGTTTTCAGCGTCAGCCGTGCGCTCTCGAGACGGGACGCCCTGAGAGCGCGGCGCATCTGTGCGTTCCAGTATCCTAGCGGGCCCTGAACCATCTCCGCCTGCAGAGCCGGTGGCATTGAGCTGAACCAACCGCGGTATGTGCCGCTATCGACCGTCGCCACCTTGCTGGCCATTTCAGCCAGCGCGTCGCCGTGTTCGGGCAGGTTGACCCCTTTTTCCTGCAGCAGCTCCAACAAGCGTTGTGGCGACTCTGGCAACGTACCGGTGTCGTAGCCTTCGGCTTTCAAGCGTTCGAGAATGGCGAACAGTGATTGCGGCACATCGAGGTTGTCCGCCCCGATGTTGTGGCGACCCGGAGGGTGGTTGTAATAGATGATCGCCAAACGCTTATCGGCATTCGCCTTCTTTTGCAATGCTTGCCACCTGTCGATGCGCGCAGCCATTGCCTCGATGCGGTTAGGTACGGGCTGGCTGAACCCGAATTTGATACCGGAGTTGGGATCGATCTGCGACGATTCCCAGGCGGCCAACACTACCGGCTGACTCGTACCCTGAAGCTCAGGCATCGCCAATTGATAGTGGACCTTGTCGCGACCGAGCCCGTCGCTGGATAGCTGCCATGCATTCTCGTCGCGATCATCCAGACGCAAACCCTTCAGCACCGGTACATTGAGCTCGTTTAGCAGTGCGGTTGCTTCTTCGCGCCCCTCGCCACCGCCCAGGACAAAATCCTGAAGCACAACTATCGCCGCTAGCGGTGGATGCGCTGCGTCATTCAACCAGTGTAATGCTCGCAGCGTGCCCTCACCCCAGTTGGCAAACAAGCTGACACAGGCGATATCGCGCTGCTGCAGGGTCTGGCACAAGGCATCGTTGAGGTCCGCATCTCCGCGCCGGTCCGCTCGGCCGTGGTCCATCACCGCAACCAGCCGCTTCCCCCGCCACGCCAATTCGTCCGCTTGTTTAATCGCACCGTCCTGATAGAACTGCATCGCCGGCCTTGCCTGTGCGGGCTCGACAGCCATACGCGGGTCATTTCGGTTCGTCAGCCAAACTAGAAGCCCCGCGATATTCTCGGCGCCACCCGCCAGCCAGTAACTACGCGCCTCGATCCAGTCAGCCTGCGGTGGGTTAGAGGCGCTCAGCGCGTGAACCCATTTCGCCAGGTCGTCACCCGGCTTATCCGAGCCGAACCTCTGAGCCTGATCCCGGCTGACGAACACGGCCTTGTTATTGGTTCGGCTTAGAGCGACCAGTGATTGATCGCTGTGCATGATGAACCGCTCGCCTGGCGCGTGTCGCTCGATCAGAGGGCGCAAACGTTCAACTTCGGGACCGAACACGCCCACCGCCAGCAGTTGCGTTCCGCTGGCGAGCCACTGCGCAACGGCAACGTCATCCAGCTCGGCCAATTGTTCCGGCGTGCGGGCGCTAACAGTACGGTTAGGAAATCGCTGCTTCAGCGTTGCAGCGGCCGAAGCAAACTCAGCCGCACTGTACTGCGAGATGATCGCGTTGACCTGATCGGCACTGGCAGGCACCGATTGAGCCAAACACAAGAGCACCAGAGCCATGCAGCGAAAAGCGAAAGACATGCCCACTCCATCTGGATAAAAGTGGGCAACAGGTCAGCCGCACGGCCAGACAGGCGCAAGCGACATTTCTGAGGACGTCGCCCACCGCGACAGTTCCTGGGAAGTACGGGCTGGTATCGGGCTTAGTCGAATCGACTCTACCGTTGCGGGGGCAGCATCAGCTTGAACTGATTTCCCATTTAACCCTGACCATGGTCCGGGCACCACGCACTTCATTGATTCAGCCGCTCCGCGGCCGAGGCGCGCACCTTACGCGCAGGGTGAGCCAAGATCAAGGCGAGCGGTAGCCGCAGTCGCCAGCCGTCGAAGCGCGCACCTTAGGGTCGATTGCAGGCTAGACTCCAGACAGCCGGCCCCGCGGAGATACCTATGAACGAAGAACGGCAACCCAAATCGCTCACGCTGCGGCAGATGCTTCAAAGTACCCTCGCCGGCGCGTTGGGCGTGCAAAGCGGAAAGAATCGAGAGCGCGACTTCAGCCACGGCAAACCCAGCCACTTCATTCTTCTGGGCGTTGGGTTCACCGTGACGTTCGTTTTGGTAATTCTGGGAGTGGTGAAGCTCGTGTTGTATCTGGTCGGGATCTGAACGGGCCGCTGGGCGTTTGACTATTGATGGCTGACCCAAAACACAGCCGTCGCGACCACGAGCAGAATGATGCAGAAGATTGCGGCCGCGTCCGCGCGGCTGTCGGTATCATGACGATTGGAATGCTCTGACATGGCAGTACCCTTCGTGATAAAGCTGTGGTTTGAAGTGGCCTCGCTTGCAGTTAAGACCAAGCGCTCGTAGCGCTCAAGGCCATCGCTCGAAATGCCCAAAGCTCCGCGTTTCGTTCTAAACATATTCCCAAACATCACTTTTGCGCATAAACGCTAACTGGTATCGTGCCGGCCTCCCATGAACGGGTGCGCGGCCGTGCGCGCAGAAGCTGTAGACAGCCTGAAACAGGACATTTATGTACGTATACGACCAGTATGACCAACACATCATCGAGGATCGCGTGCGTCAGTTCCGTGACCAGATTCGCCGCTATCTAGCTGGGGAACTGACTGACGCAGAACTGTTGCCTCTTCGCCTGCAGAACGGTCTGTATATCCAGCGCTATGCACCGATGCTCCGCATTGCCGTGCCATACGGCCTGCTGTCTTCTACCCAGATCCGCAAGCTGGCCGACATCACTCGCAAGTATGACAAGGGCTACGCCCATATCAGTACCCGTACCAACGTGCAGCTCAACTGGCCCGAGCTGGAAGACGTACCGGATATCCTCGCCGAATTGGCGACTGTTCAGATGCACGCTATCCAGACCAGCGGCAACTGCATTCGCAACACCACCACGGATCAGTTCGCCGGCGTTGCGAAGGATGAGCTCATCGATCCGCGCCCCTGGTGCGAGATCATCCGTCAATGGTCCACCTTCCATCCGGAGTTCGCGTTTCTTCCCCGTAAGTTCAAGATTGCGGTTAACGGTGCCGTGAGCGACCGCGCCGCCATCGAGGTCCATGACATCGGACTCGAAGCCGTGAAGAACGATGCTGGAGAATTGGGCTTCCGTGTATCGGTCGGTGGCGGCCTCGGTCGTACGCCGATCGTGGGCAGCTTCATCAACGAGTTTTTGCCTTGGCAGCATTTGCTGACCTATCTCGATGCGATCCTCCGTGTGTACAACCGCTACGGGCGTCGCGACAACAAGTTCAAGGCGCGTATCAAGATCCTGGTCAAAGCGCTCACGCCGGAAGTCTTTGCTGAGCGTGTCGAGGCCGAGTGGTCCTATCTCAAGGATGGGCTCAACACCCTCACAGATGCCGAAGTGGAGCGAATCAGCAAGTTCTTTGTAGATCCAGCTTACAAATCGCTGGAAGACCAGGACGCAGCCCTCGCCCAGCTTGATGCCGAAAATCCGGGCTTCGCCCGTTGGCGCGAGCGTAACGTTGTTGCCCATAAGAAGCCTGGTTACGCAGCGGTCACGCTTTCGCTGAAGAGCACTGGCGTGGCCCCAGGTGACGTGACTGACAAGCAGCTCGATACGATTGCGGATCTGGCGGATCGATACAGCTTTGGTGAGGTGCGTAACTCTCACGAACAAAACATGATCCTTGCGGACGTCGAGCAATCACGCCTGTTCGAACTGTGGCACGAGCTGCGCGAACTGGGGGTGGCCACACCTAATATTGGCTTGCTGACCGATATCATCTGCTGCCCGGGTGGTGATTTCTGCTCCCTGGCCAACGCGAAATCGATCCCGATCGCCGAAGCCATCCAGCGTCGCTTCGACGACATGGACTACCTGTTCGACATTGGTGATATCGACCTCAATATTTCCGGCTGCATGAACGCTTGTGGTCACCACCACGTGGGCCACATAGGCATCCTCGGGGTGGACAAGAAAGGAGCCGAGTTCTATCAGGTCTCGCTCGGCGGTAGCTCCGGACGTAACGCAAGCCTTGGCCAGATACTCGGTCCATCGTTCGCTCAAGACGTCATGCCCGATGTGATCGAAAAGGTTATCGGCGTCTATGTGGAGCACCGCACAGAGGATGAACAGTTTCTCGACACTTACCGCCGAATCGGCATCGACCCCTTCAAGGAGCGCGTCTATGCAGCGAATAATTAAGGATGACCAGGTCATCGACGAGACCTGGCACCTGCTGCCCAAGGACGTGACGCTCGACGGCCTGTCCAATTGCGACGACTTGATAGTGCCCTTCCAGCTGTGGCTGGACCATTCCCATGCTCTGAAAGCGCGCGACGGTGGGTTGGGTATCTGGCTCGACGCTGACGAAGCGGTGGAAGAGATAGCCGACGACCTTGAGCACTTTCAGGTCGTTGCACTCAACTTCCCTGCCTTCACGGACGGTCGCCATTATTCGAGCGCTCGATTGCTGCGTGAGCGCTACGGTTTCAAGGGCGAAATTCGAGCCATTGGTGACGTGCTGCGCGATCAGTTGTTTTATATGCGCCGTTGCGGCTTCGATGCTTTCGCGATACGCGCGGATCGTGATCCCTACGATGCGCTGGAGAGTCTGAAGGATTTCTCGGTCACCTATCAGTGCGCAGCTGACGAGCCGCTTCCGTTATTCCGTCGACGCCAGGGCTGAGCATTGGCTCGATGCAGCGAAAAAACCCGCCATTCGGCGGGTTTTTCTTTATTGATACATCCAGAAATTCGGATGGGCTAGTGGAACCTCTACCGAGCTGCCCTTCTTGCCGAACGTCTCTTTCAGCTTTTCTGCCAGTGCTTTCATATCCGACTCCTGCGATTACCGGTTGGAAGTAGCGATAGCTTCGCTCAAACAAACGGAACGCCGAAATCAGATGTGTCTATGGCGCTCATAGCCGGCGCTCCGGCTATCACTCGCCTAGGCGCACCAACATGCGGCCGACCTGCTGACCGGCAAGAATTCGCTCGATCTCTGCAGGAAGCTCCTGTAACGAAATCTCGCGCACAAGGTCGTTCAAGTTCGGCAGCTTCCACTGCACCGACAGCTTGTCCCACATTGAAGCCTTCACAACGAGGGGAATCTCCACCGAGTCAACGCCCAGCAAATTAACGCCCCGCAGAATGAACGGAAGGACGTTGGCCTGAAAGTTCGTACCCGCTGTTAAGCCGCAGCACGCGACGCTAGCGCCACGCTGTAAGGACTTCACGACGTTGAACAGAATATCGCCGCCCACGGTGTCTACGGCACCGCCCCACTGCTCTTTCAGGATGGGCTTCTCGACGCCCGCCTGGATAGCGGATCTCTCAACTACCTGGCTCGCACCAAGTGCCTTGAGGAACTCGGCCTGGTCGGCCTTTCCGGTTACTGCCGCAACGCTATACCCAAGGTGAGCGAGAAGCGCGACGGCGATGCTGCCGACCCCACCCGTTGCACCGGTTACCAGCACCGGTACGCCACCGGGTTCGAGGCCCGACTGCTCAAGTTTGTCGACACACAGTGCCGCTGTGAGGCCAGCTGTGCCTAGAATCATCGCCTCGCGGAGCGAAAGTCCGGCTGGCCGTTTGATCACCCAACTGGCCGGCACGCGAATGTACTGACCGAAGCCTCCCGCGGTATTCATGCCCAGATCATAGCCGGTGACGATCACCTCATCGCCTACGGCAAATTCACCCACGCTGGACTCCGCCACGGTACCGGCCGCGTCGATACCAGGAGTATGTGGAAAATTGCGGGTCACGCCCCGGTTGCCGCTCGCTGAAAGCGCATCCTTATAGTTCAGAGAGGAGTAGCTGACACGAATCAGTACGTCTCCCGCTGGCAGCTCGTCTGTGTTGCGCTCGACGATGCTCGTTTGGAAACGGCCATCGGTGTTCTCACTGGTTTGCAGTGCCTTGAAGCTCGTCATCTGAGACCTCCTCATTGCCAGAATCGTTGTTCGTTCAATCGCGACCAGCCCTTCGTCAGGCCGTGTTCGACGATGACGCTTGCCGCCATACCGAATCGCTCGGGAAGGCTTTTCTTTTGGGCGTAGTGCAGCTGGAACAGATCCGCTTCCTGCGCGCGTGAAGCCAGATATTCGTCGCTTGTCTTCAGCTCGTCCGCCAGTTGCTTGCTTAGCGCCGCGATACCCAGCCAGACCTCCCCCGTCGCCACGTCGTCGATCGACAACTGCTGGCGGTAGCGCGCCACGAAGTTTTTGAACAGCTCATGTGTCGTTTCCAGGTCATCCTGAAATTTCTCGCGACCTTTGTCGGTGTTCTCGCCGAACACCGTAAGAGTCCGCTTGTACTCGCCAGCGGTCAGGACTTCAAAGTCGACGTCATGCTTTTTCAGCAGGCGGTGAACGTTTGGAAGCTGCGCGACGACCCCTATCGAGCCGAGTATGGCGAAGGGCGCGCACAGAATTTTCTGACCGATACAAGCCATCATATAGCCGCCACTGGCAGCTACCTTGTCAACGCAAACAGTCAGCGGAACCCCAGCATCGCGAACACGGACCAGCTGGGACGCTGCCAGGCCGTAACCGTGAACCATCCCGCCACCGCTTTCGAGGCGCAGGACGACTTCGTCCTCTGGCGTTGCTAGCGTCAGCAAAGCAGTGATTTCGTGACGCAGGTTATCGACCGCAGATGCCTTGATATCACCGTCAAAATCGAGCACGAACACCCGAGGGCGCTTCTCCGGCTCTTTTTTCGCTTGTTTTGCCGCCTTGGCTTCCTGCTTGCGCTGCGCCTTGAGCAAGTCCTTTTCGATAATCGCCTGTTCCAACCTTTCGCGCATCGACTTGTAAAAGTCGTTGAGCTTGGTCACTTCCAGATGCCCGCCCGTTTGCTTGCTTCGCCCACGGCGCAGCGATGCGAGCGCAATCAGTACGGCGATGATCGCGACTACCAGCGTCACGGTCTTCGCTAGAAAGCTTGCATAATCAGCAAGAAATTCCACATATCCTCCTAGGATTGTTCAGTCGCCAGCAGCGGCGTACACCGTTCAAGCATACCGATTGCACGCCTGGCGGAGCCAGTCGCGCGCGATTCAAACAAACGTATGATTTATCGTTGACACTGGTGGTCGATGCCCCTACCCTCGCGAAAAACAGCCTTCCGGAGCGCGGCATGGGCAGTATCTACCTGATCAGACATGGTCAGGCGTCATTCGGCGCAGAAAATTACGACGTGCTCTCGCCGCTTGGCTTCGAGCAGGCTGCGGCGCTCGGCGATTATTTCAACCGACTGAACCTGAGCTTCGATCGCTGCGTGAGCGGCGAGCTGAACCGCCAACAGGATACCGCTCGAACCACATTGGAGAGGATGACTGTCGGGCCGTCCCTCGAAGTGGAGATAGACGGCGCGTTCAACGAGTTTCATGCCGACGAAGTGATCCGGGCCCACATGCAGGACCTGCTAGCCGTGGAACCCAATGCATTAGAGGTGTTTCGCAATGCCGCGAATCACCGTGCCGAGTTTCAGAGGTTGTTCAGTCTCGTAATCGGTCGCTGGGTTTCTGGTGAGCACGAGAAGGATGAGCTCGGCAGTTGGCAGAGCTTTGTCGATCGCGTTGAGGGTGGACTCTCCCGCCTGCTTGACCAGGCACAAAAGAGAGACAAGATAGCCGTCTTCACTTCCGGCGGAACCATCACCGCGTTACTCCAACTGATTATCGGCGTAGCCCCCATCAAAGCTTTCGAATTGAACTGGCAGATCGTTAATACCTCGCTCAGCCACGTTAAGTTTCGAGATCGGGACCTGGCCCTGGCATCCTTCAACAGCCATTCGCATCTTGAATTATCGCAAAGCCCGGGGCTCGTCACCTATCGATAGGCCCCGGCTCCAAACCCAACCGCGGCCTTTGGCTGCTCGTTTCCACGATCGAAAGGAACATACGATGAGCAATGTCGACGAAACCATCCAGGGCATGAAGGCCAAGTTCAACCCGAGCGCAGCCGCCGGCCTGGATCTGGTATTTCAGTTCAACATCACAGATGCGGAAAACTACTATCTGGTAGTCAAGGACGGCACTTGCGACTTCCACAAGGGCGAGTCCGCTGACGCTAACGTCACCCTGATCATGGACAGCGAAACCATGCAGGGCGTGATCAGTGGCGAAACTGACGGCATGCAGGCATTCATGGCGGGCAAGCTGCGCGCAGAAGGCGACATGATGCTCGCACTGAAACTGAGCGAACTGTTCCCTGCCTGATTAAGGCACGGAAAAAAAAGAACCGAAGTCCCCTGACTTCGGTTTTTTTATGCCCGTGTTTAGCGAAGATCGCGCATCAGGCATCTTGATTACGAGGCAACACGCAAGCCAATAACGAGGCAGTTCGCTTGGTAATACGAGGTCTACGGTGGATGATTAGGCAGAGTTTGCTGCGCTCTGTGCAGCTACCGCCATCGTCAAGCAGTGACTACAAGTAGAAGGGAAAAGCATGGCGCTTACAGATCAGACCAGCCGCGTCCGCGAGGGTGAAGAGCTACCCGTCGCGGTTATCGATCAATACCTGAAGGCCAACATTCCCGGGCTCGAAGGAACACCAGACATATCACAGTTTCCTGGTGGCGCGTCCAACCTGACCTACCTAGTCAAATATGCGAATCAGGAACTGGTGCTGCGCCGCCCACCGTTCGGCCACAAAGCCAAGTCCGCCCACGACATGGGGCGCGAATACCGCATACTCAATCAGCTCAATACTGGTTTTCCATATTGCCCGAAGGCGTATGCGCACTGCACCGACGACACACTGATCGGTGCCGAGTTCTACGTCATGGAGCGGGTGAAAGGCATTATCCTGCGTGAGGACATGCCGCCGGAGCTAGGCTTTACGGCGGAGCAGACCACTGCCCTGTGCAAAAGCTTCATCGACAAGTTCGTCGACTTGCACAATGTCGACTATCAGGCTTGCGGGCTTGGACACCTTGGAAAGCCGGAAGGCTACGTACAGCGCCAGATCAGTGGCTGGATTGACCGATACGAACGCGCCATGACAGCCGACGCTCCTAAATGGGAGCCAGTAAAGGCCTGGCTCCGGGACAAGATGCCCGCAGACCACCCTAAGCCAGGCATCGTCCACAACGACTATCGCTTTGATAACGTCATCCTCAGCCCGGAAAACCCGATGGAAATCATTGGCGTCCTGGATTGGGAAATGACAACTCTTGGCGACCCGCTTATGGATCTCGGCAATACGCTGGCCTACTGGATCGAAGCGACAGACCCTCAGCCAATGCAGCTGATTCGAAAGCAACCCAGCAATGCGCCCGGCATGTTGACTCGCCAACAATTCGTCGACTATTACGCCGAGCAGGCTGGCATTCGCATCGACAATTTCGACTACTACTACACCTACGGTCTATTCCGCCTGGCAGCTATCGTGCAACAGATCTACTACCGCTATTTCCACGGTCAGACCAAGGACAAGCGATTCGCCAGATTCGTGCAGATGAACGCCCTGCTGGAACATGTGAGCCTGCAGGTCATTAACAACTCGAAGCTGTAACACAGCTCACCAAGAGGAATACATTCCATGAGTAAGACCACCCTGTTCGACCTGGACGGCAAGATTGCCTTCGTGTCCGGTGCCAGCCGCGGTATCGGCGAGGCAATCGCCAAGCTGCTAGCTCAGCAAGGCGCGCACGTTATTGTTTCGAGTCGGAAAATCGATGGCTGCCAGGCCGTCGCTGATTCAATCAATGCCAGCGGCGGTAAAGCTACTGCGATCGCCTGCCACATCGGTGAGCTGGAACAGATCCAGGCGGTCTTCGCTCAGATTCGTGAGCAATTCGGCCGTCTCGACATTCTGGTCAATAACGCAGCTACCAATCCTCAGTTCTGTCACATCCTCGACACCGACGTATCAGCCTTTCAGAAGACCGTAGATGTGAACATTCGCGGCTATTTCTTCATGTCCGTCGAGGCTGGCAAGCTGATGCGCGAACATGGCGGCGGCAGCATCATCAATGTGGCCTCGATCAATGGCGTGACGCCAGGCAACTTCCAAGGTATCTATTCAGTCACCAAGGCTGCGGTCATCAACATGACCAAAGCCTTTGCGAAAGAGTGCGCACCGCAGGGCATCCGCTGCAACGCGCTGCTACCCGGCCTGACCGACACCAAATTTGCGTCGGCGCTGGTTAAAAACGACTCTATCCGCGAGGAAGCACTACGGCATATACCGCTGCATCGCGTCGCTGATCCAAGCGAAATGGCAGGCGCCGTTCTCTATCTCGCAAGCGATGCATCCAGCTACACCACCGGCCTGTCGCTCAACGTAGACGGCGGTTATCTAGCCTGACATCCGGCCGAAACAGAAAAGGGGACCCGCGGGTTCCCTTTTTTATGACCAAGCCCTCTCCCTGCTACCACCCCGTCATCGCCTGCTCTGCTGCAGGGCTAGCCGGTTTCGCGAGCAGGCCGGTTGGGGCCATCTCTACCGTATAGACAGCACCGTCTGCGATAGGCAGAAAGCTCACTCGCCGCTGTTTTGGTTCAACTACCATTGACCCGCACCGACAGCGCTGCAGCCATTCCCAGGGATCCACCCCGGCCTTGCTGCTGGCCAGCTTCACGTACGGACGAGGGGCCTGATCCTGCTGCTCGACAGCAAGGTATCGCCCGGAGAGCCGCTCCAGCCGGTAGCCAGGTTCCAGCCCGATGAGCGCTGCCAGGCCCTTCCACTGAAGGGCTCGCATATCAAGCTGCCATAAATCACCTTCCAGCGTGACATAGCGTATTTCCTGTCCTTCCTCGACCTTCACTTGGTAGCGTTGCTGACCATCGGCCTCAAAGGTTAGTGATGCCAGCGGCTTGGCTGGGTCCAGGGGCTTGTAGGTCTTCACATCCCAGGCAACCAAGCCAACCACCGCTGCAAGCGAAAGCACCAGCATGCCCGCGGTACCGCGCAACCAGCCCAACAGCCAGCTTCCACCTGCCAGCATGCGTACCGCTATCAGTGCAGTGAGTAGCGCAACTAACGCGACGACCACCGCGAGTCCAAGATATTGCATTGACCACGCCCCTTGTAATCAGAGGGGGCATTATCGATACCGTCTATTGGAGCAGCCAGTATCAGAACGGAACAGTGGAGACGAGTCGACATTCTACCGTTGCGCCTCAAGAACGAGCGCAAGCACAGACTTTTGCAGGCGAGCCATTGGCTTGCCATCTCGCACCCGTCATGATGCGCCGTTCGTCTCGCCGAATCGCTCACGAGTAGTATCGAATGCTGATGCTTGAATTCTCCATGGACCCGTTGGTTCTCGCCGCTCTGCTCGCCGTTGCGTTTCTTGCCGGCTTTATCGACGCGATTGCGGGTGGAGGCGGCCTGTTGACAATGCCCGCGCTGCTCACCGCTGGCCTGCCGCCGCACCTGGTTCTCGGTACTAACAAACTATGCGCGACGTTTGGGTCGGCCACTGCTAGCTATACGTTCTATCGAAGAAAGCTCTTCCACCCACGTCAATGGCGATTCGCACTCGTAGCTACAGCCGTCGGGGCAGCACTGGGTGCAGGGTTTGCCCATCTGATTCCCGCACGCTGGCTCAACCAACTGCTGCCCCTGGTTGTCTTCGCCTGCGGTGTCTATCTCCTTTTTGGGCGTATGCCAACCGCCCCTCGGGCCGACGTCGGGCCGCTAGCCAAAGGCAGGCAGTGGCCGCAAGGCCTGACTCTGGGTTTTTACGATGGCGTGGCCGGGCCCGGCACTGGAGCTTTCTGGACAGTCAGCACTATGCTGCTCTACCCGCTCGACCTGCTAAAAGCGAGCGGCGTGGCCCGAACCATGAATTTCGTCAGTAATGGCGTAGCGCTGGCTGTGTTCATCATTAGCGGACACGTTGCCTGGGTACTCGGCATCGGCATGGGACTCGCCCTGATGATCGGCGCCTACCTTGGCGCGAGAACCGCTATTGCGGGGGGATCTAAATTCATCCGGCCCATTTTCATCTCGGTCGTTCTGGTACTGAGTATGCGGCTAGCCTGGCAACATTGGTTCGGGACGGCCTAGACGCTGAGCCAGATACAGATCGATCAAATAACGAGCAATGGATTTAGGAGCCGGCAGCGAAGGCAAATCATGGATTGAAAACCAGCCGGCGTCTTCGATCTCCTCGGGCTGCATCACGATCTCTCCGGACAGATACTCGGCATGGAAGCCAAGCATCAAAGAGTGAGGAAAGGGCCAGCCCTGACTGCAGATGTACTTAGGTTCGCCTATGGAGACGCCCACTTCCTCATGCACCTCGCGTCGAACGCACTGCTCGACCGACTCCCCAGGCTCAACGAACCCCGCCAGTGTGCTGTATACGCCGGGGGCGAACCGCGGGGACCGAGCTAACAGGAGCTCATCGCCACGGGTAACCAGAACGATCATGCTAGGAGAAATGCGTGGATAGTGATGAATGCCACAGCTTTGGCACTGCATTGCGCGCTCATGGGCCAACTGACGCATCGGGTTGCCGCAACTGCCGCAGAAGCGGTGATGACTGGCCCAAGTGCCGATCTGCGCAGCGAAGCCAAGCATCCGGAACCTTTCAGCGTCATCATCCTGAAGCATGAACTGACGCAGCCCCTGCCAACTGGCCCCAGGCACCTCTACCGGATGCGCAAGCTCCAGGAGAAATACCTGGTCCCCATCGAAGTAGCCCAGCCCCTGCTCGCTGAGCAAGGGCAAATCGAGTCGTTTCAGCCAGCCCCTTGGGAATAGCACGCCGTTGGAATCAAACAGAAACCCTTGCTCGCAGTGCACCACGGCCCACCCACCGTCTCTGGCAGGGTCAAGCAACGCAGGCTGCCAGCGCAAAGTCATCAGGCAGCCACCGGCAGACCCAGTGCTCGCACGCTTTCGGTCGCGAGATCCAGCACACTCGCCCGCGAATCGTCGCGCCGGAGTATTGCCCCACCGTCCAGGTAATATTCAAGGCTCGTCAAGGCGTCAGCGAGGGTTTCGAGCATCTGTTCTGTGGGCATCTGCATCCCCTCTAGCATTTCTTTCTGGATGAATTCAGCACACGCGCCAATCAGCTCAGCTGCGCGCTCCTGCTCAAGGAAGCGCAGTCCACCGCGAACGGCCATCAAGCTGAACGGGACGTTGGCCAAATGCAGCTTCTCTCCGTTGGACTCCAGATAGGCAGTAATAGCTCGCTTGGCCAAAGCAAGACCTGCAGTCGCCTCGCCGATGACCACGATGCAGGCCTCGGTGAGCTGATGATTGGCGAACGCCTCGGCCTCCTGGCCGGGTTGCGCAACCTGAGGGCGCGCATCATAACGCTCCCCGCGCTCCAGGCTAGCGACCATGCTTTCGACATAGAGTACGGCGTCGGCCAGCTTCAGCAGCGCTTGCGGATCTGGTAACTGCTCAGCGCTACAGTTGGAAACCACTCCAAGCTGTGCCTGCAACGTGCTTGAGGCCGACGACAGGCCAACCATGCCCAGCGTCTTCGCCAGCTTGCCGAGCAGACTGTGAAGATTAGCGTACGACTCGGGTGGAGCCGTCTGGCGCTCAATCAGATCCAGCAGGTCCTTGAGGCTTGCCAACTCCTCACGGATAGCCGATGACAGGGATCTCATTACAGCCTGACCGGGGCCGGCCAATCGCTGGGACTCATCTTCGAGTAGATGGTCTGTAAAGGGGAGCGAGCCGAGCGAGAAGGTTCCGCGGACCTCGCTTGCTAGTGGTCCGCTACTTTCAGCGAGGGCAACCAGGTAGAGCAGCTCCTTGAGCAGAACCCGAGGCGGCTCATAGGCTGCGCTGCTGCTCAGCTGACGAAGCTCGCGATCCAGCCTCGAAAACAGCTGCTTGCGCGACTGACGCGGCAACAGTTGACCATCCAGTTGCGCCTCCAACGCGGCGCTACCCAGCCAACACAAACGACCGCCTGGCGTATTGGCGAACAAGAGGTCCAGCCGGCTCAACGCCCTCCCCATGAGCTTGAGGCTCGCAGGGGCATTGTCTTCACGAATGAAACCAAGCAGGCCGACCTGGTACATTTGCCGCAACCGCCGCGCTTCGGTCGCTCGCTCAGCGGGCTCTCGTACCGCTCCTGCTATTGACGGGCGCGCGTGATCGAGCCGGACGCTGAAGAAAAAGCTCTCGGGCAACGGCGACTGTCCGCTGACTAGCCGCAATGCATTGATCGGGGGCAGCAACAGTTCCGGCATTTCCTGGCGGCTGGCATCGACGCTTTCCAGATAGCGCCCAAGCACGTACAACGCGTTGCTTAGTGCCGCCAGTTGACTGTCTCGGTCTTCCCCAGCACCGACAGGAATGTCGGTTGCCAGCTGCAGTATTTCCTGTGCTAGCAGTTCGGCACCGGTCAGTTCAATGAGTCGCAAGGTGCCACGCACCTGCTTTAGATTCTCGACAGCCTGTTGCAGCAGACTGCTGTTGTTTCTGTCGATGATGAAATGCTCGAGGCTCTGCTCGGCTTCCTCCATGGTCGCGAATAGCTCATCGCGAACCAGGCTGAGTGAAGTAGCTCCGGTAACCATGCCTAGCGCGCCTCCCGCGCAACGTTAAAATGATGCATCAGTCAGCGAAGTCCGGTTTCTGTTTGCTCATATGGGCAGCCATTGCCACCTTGAGATCAGCCGATTGAAGCATCGCCGCATTCCAGGTTGCGATGTATTCGAGCCCGTCATCGACACGGTGGTCACGCATGTAGCGAATCATTTCCTTGGTGCCTCGAATTGCCACTGGCGATTTCCCTGCTATTTCGGTCGCCAGCGCTAACACGGCCGTCATCAGCGTCGGCTGGTCAGCATATGTCTGATTGACCAATCCGATGGTCTTTGCCTCGTGACCATCAACGGTACGCCCGGTATAGGCGAGCTCGCGCATCATTCCGTCACCGATGATACGGGGCAGCCTTTGCAACGTGCCGACGTCTGCAGCCATACCCATGTCGATTTCCTTGATGGAAAATTGGGCATCACCTGTGCTGTAGCGCATATCACACGCGGCGATCAGATCGATCGCACCGCCGATACAGTAACCTTGAATCGCGGCAATGACCGGCTTTCGGCAATTGTCGACCGCGTTGAACGAAGCCTGAAGTTTGAGAATCTGGCGACGCAGACGCTCTGCGTTGCGCCCAACGTCACTGCCCAACTGCGACGCTGCCTGCGCCAGGAGCTGCAAATCGATGCCAGCTGAAAAATGCTTGCCTTCGCCCGACAACACCACAACCCGGACATCATCGGTGTCGTCGACCCACTGAAATATCTCGACGATCTCAGTCCAGAAGACGGCATTCATGGCGTTGACCTTTTCAGGTCGGTTGATCGCTACGTGGGCGATCTTGTCCTTCAACTCCACACGGAAGGCTTGATACTCGGTCACGCTATCATCCTCGACAGCCGAGGCACTATGTGCCTGAACAGGTTGGACAGCCTATGAAAATTGAGCTGTTCTCAGCCCAACAACTATAACAATCGCCGAGTGAAAGTCGATGCAGGACGATGTGAAGCAGCCCACGCACTGGCACATCATCATCTTTGACATTCGGTGATAGCGGCTGAATCACTGGTGTGGAATTACCCTTCAAGTATGCAATCGACCGTATAACGCGCCCCGTCGGGGTGCTCCTCATGCTGCAGGCCGTGCACATCAGCATCGAACCCAGGGAAACGAGCCGCAAACCGCTGAGCGAAGGAAAGGTAGTCGATTATGGATCGAGTTTCCGACGTGAACCGCTCTCCAGGCATGATCAATGGAATCCCCGGCGGATAAGGTACAAGCATCACTGCAGCGATACGGCCTTCCAGCTCCTCGATGTGCACGGCCTCGACTTCGCCGCGGACCAGTTTGTCGTAAGCGTCGGCCGGTTTCATGGCCAAAGCCGGCAACGCGGTATACATCCTGCGCATCGCTTTGGCCGTGGCATTGTCCCGATAGCATTCATGGAGCGAATCGCAAAGCTCCCGCAGTCCCATCCCGACGTACTGGTTCCCGCCAGCCTGCATGACTGATGGCAACGCGTCGCATAACGGCACGTTGTTGTCATAGTGCCGCTTGAACTCGAGCAACTCGGTCAGCAGGGTGCTCCATTTACCTTTGGTGATGCCCATGGAGAACAGCACCAGGATCGAATAGAGCCCCGTCTTCTCGACAACCAGGCCCCGCTCCCACAGAAACTTACTGACCACCGCAGCGGGAATTCCCCGCTCATTGAGCTTGCCTCCAGCAGTAAGCCCGGGGGTCACCAGGGTCACCTTGATCGGGTCCAGCAGCACGTAGTCGCTCGCCACCTCACCGAATCCATGCCAGTCCGCTTCTGGCTCCAGCAGCCAGTCACCTGTTACCAGCTCGTCCGCGCCATCCGCTGCAGACGGCTGCCAGATACTGAACCACCAGTCATCCGGAGCCAGATGCTGACGGAGGTTCGCCAATGCGCGCCGAAAGCTAAGCGCCTCGTCGAAGGTTTCCTGGATCAGGGAGCGACCCGCCGGACCCTCCATCATCGCCGAGGCCACATCGAGCGAAGCAAGAATGCCGTATTGCGGCGAGGTTGATATATGCATCATGAACGCTTCGTTGAAACGATCACGATCCAGCTGGCGCTGCTCGCTATCGAGCACGTGGATCATCGAAGCCTGACTGAATGCGGCCAACACCTTGTGCGTCGAATGGGTGGTAAAGACCAGAGGCCCCTGTTCACGCGTATCCATTCCGTAGCGACCATCATAAAACTCGTGGAAGGCGGCATACGCGTACCAGGCCTCGTCAAAATGCAAAACGTCGACGCTATTACCCAGGGTCCGCTTGATCAGGTTAGCGTTGTAGCAAAGGCCATCGTAGGTGGAGTTGGTCACTACCGCGAGTTTCACCCTGGTCGAGCGACCGCGGGCCAACGGGTTGGCCTCGATCTTGGCCTGGATCGACTCCGGTGAAAACTCTTCGAGCGGTATCGGACCGATGATTCCGAGCTCGTTGCGTGACGGCGTGAGGTAGAGGGGAATCGCCCCCGTCATGATGATCGAGTGCAAGATAGATTTGTGGCAGTTTCGGTCCACCAACACCAGATCATCCCGAGCCACCATCGAGTGCCAAACGATCTTGTTCGCGGTTGAGGTTCCATTGATTACGAAAAACGTGTGATCTGCACCGAAGTTGCGCGCCGCTCGAGCTTCGGCCGCCGCCAGCGGGCCGGTGTGATCAAGCAGCGAGCCCAGTTCGGGAACTGATACCGACAGATCGGAGCGTAGCGTGTTCTCCCCGAAGAACTGATGGAACGCCTGCCCTACCGGGCTCTTGCGAAAGGCGACACCTCCACCGTGCCCCGGCGTATGCCACGAGTAATTTGAGTCACCGGTGTGCTGCACCAGCGCACGGAAGAACGGCGGCAGTAAACCGTCCAGATAGCTTCGTGCGGCACGAGCGACCTGTCGGGCCAGGAACGGGACAGTATCTTCGAACAGATAGAGAAGGCCCCGCAGCTCGTTCAGATCGGCCATCGCCTCGGCGGGAGCGTTCTCGATGGTGATCTGCTCACCAAGGGCAAAGATCGGCAGCTGAGGTGCACGCCGCCGTGCGACCCGTATTAGCCCCACCACGTCCTGTAATAGCCGCTGATTCTCGCCCGCGCCTTCAGCAGCAACCAGAATGCAGGCCAACCCGTGGTGGGTAGACGCAACGATCCTGCCTTCTGCCGCGCTTCCGGTCGGCAGGATATGAAAACCATCACGCTCGAGTTCAGCCGCTATTTCTCGTACCCGCTCGCCAGCGACGGTATCGGCCTTTATGTCTCGATGAACGATGAGGATTGGGAATTTGAGGTCTTTATACATGGGTGCTTCCTGGAGACGGTCCTCTCCAGCGTAGAACCATCACACCCAAGCACCAAGCGGGAATTTACGAGCAGCATGGCAACAGCCCAAGAAAGCGTCGCACTAGCGCATCAGGCCGGCAATGCTTCAGCCTCGTTGGCAGGCTGCTCCAGTTGGACCCATAGAGGTGCGGCACCAGACGCCTTCGCGATCGCCTGCATGCGCGCCGTATGCGCAGCGACTTCGTCCGCAGTGGCGCGTATCACCAGCGTGCCGGCGCGGTCGGCGGGCAACCTACGGATAGGCGTCGGCTGTTGGCGTCCACCATTTTCCGAATCTGCGCCCTCGCCTGCGAGAGAAAGATTGGTTTGCCCGCCTGTCATTGTCAGGTAGACGTCAGCCAGAATCTCAGCATCGAGCAGCGCGCCGTGCAGGTCACGACCCGAGTTGTCGACGCCATAGCGTTTGCATAACGCATCAAGGCTGTTGCGCTGCCCTGGATGGCGCTCACGCGCCATCAGGAGCGTATCGAGAATACTGCAATGATCGCTGATTTCGGCACGGTCTTGCTGGCCGAGCAACGCGAACTCGTTATTGATGAATCCGACGTCGAACGCAGCGTTATGGATGATCAACTGAGCGCCTTTGATGAACTCGAAGAATTCATCGGCGACGTCCTTGAACCGAGGCTTGTCGGTCAGGAACTCGTTAGTGATGCCATGAACCGCAATGGCGCCCTCGTCTACTTCACGGTCCGGCTGCAGGTAAACGTGATAGTGCCGGCCGGTAAGGCGACGCCCGATAACTTCGACACAGCCAATCTCGATGATCCTGTGGCCATCAGTGACGGGCATACCAGTGGTTTCGGTATCGAGTACTACGCTACGCATGATTCAACTCACTCAACGGTTTATCGTTTTGCCTGCACTACACCACGATTGGCCAGGATATCGGCACGTTCGTTCCCAGGGTGACCGGTGTGTCCGCGAACCCACTGCCAGCTCACCTGATGGCGGTTGACCTGCTCATCCAACAGCCGCCATAGGTCGGCATTCTTGACTGGCTGCTTGGCGGCAGTCTTCCAGCCACGCTTCTTCCAATTCGGCATCCAGTCGTTAATGCCCTGCATGACGTACTGGGAATCGGTCACCAACTTGACTTGGCAAGGCCGTTTCAGCTCCTCCAGCGCCCGGATCGCCGCCATCAGTTCCATCCGGTTGTTGGTGGTTTCCGCTTCGCCGCCCCAGAGCTCGCGCTCTACGCCTTTGTATATTAGCAGCGCGCCCCAGCCACCCGGCCCCGGGTTGCCTTTGCAGGCGCCGTCCGTATAGACCTCGACCGTTTCATCACTCATTAAGGATTCTTTGCCTGGTTAGTGTTCAGCGTCGCGGCGGCTTACCTTCGCCACCGGCAGAGGTAGCAGTTGGCCCATGCGCTCGCGTCGGCTCTGCCGGACAGGTCGCAAACCCACCATTAACTTTCGTGCCACCAATAGATAAAAACCGCCGGCCGGCATCTGTGACCTTTGACCTGCGCTTTCCAATCCGGACAAACGCGCCCGCCACTGGCTCGACGAAAGCGGCGGACAATAGCACCCGAACTGGCGTTTCTCCAGAGAGAATCCAAGCAGGTTCAGCCAGTCAGCTACCCTTGTGGGACGAATGCAGCGCGCATGGCGAAAAGCCTTGCGCGACAGCAAGCGCGTCGCCCCCCAGGCACTCCAGGGGTTGACCCCAATGATCAGAAGATGCCCCCCAGGACGAACACTGCGAGCGGCTTCGCGCAAAAGGGCGTGTGGCGACAGGCTGAAATCCAGGCCATGCTGAACGACAACGACGTCGGCCGCGTGCTCCCCGATCGGCCAGGATTGTTCTTCGCAGATGATTTCGACACCGGGAAGTGGCGGGCCCAAGCGAACGCTACGCTTGATCTTCTGCGGTTCGATCGATGTATTGGCGAAAGGCCCATAGTGCACAAGATAACTGCCGAAACAGCGTGACAGCTCCCGGCTGATCGCGTGCTGCTCATGCTCCAACAGCTGCCGTCCCGATGGGCCATCGAACCAGGCACTGGCCTCGCCCATGAGTGACAGCCATCGTTCGCCTGACTTGTTACAAGACTCACTCACGGCTCGGCTCCATCATTGTTTTGGCTGAGCCGATCTAGACTCCAGATCGGTTCACCTTTGCAGCTCGGCTGTTAGGATGCGCTTTTGCTAATCACTTGGCGACCCGTGCTTATGTTGAAAATAGACGCTCTGCCCGCCTTCACCGATAACTACATCTGGATGTTGCAGGATTCCGAACGGCGACTCTGCGCCGCAGTCGACCCGGGCGATCCCGCACCGGTTCAGGCTTGGCTGGAGGCCCATCCCGGCTGGCAGCTGACCGATATTCTTGTCACCCACCATCACCATGACCACGTCGGGGGTGTTCAACAGCTCAAAACTAGTTACGGAGCGACGGTCTACGGTCCGGCAAGTGAGAAGATTCCTGGCAGGGACGTCGCCTTGGTCGAGGGCCAGCGGATTCGTATCCTAGACGCCGACCTTGAGATAATAGAGGTCCCTGGGCACACCAGCGGCCATATCGCATATTTTCACACTAACGCCAGCGAGCCTTGGCTATTGAGCGGAGATACCCTGTTCGCGGCTGGCTGCGGTCGTCTCTTCGAAGGGACGGCGGCTCAGATGTTTAACTCTTTGTGGCGGCTCGCGGCGCTGCCAGCCCAGACCAAAGTGTATTGCACGCACGAATACACCCTCAGCAACCTGCGGTTCGCCAGTACAGTCGAGCCGAATAACCAGAACATCAGTGAACGTCTCGAACGTGTCACGCGTTTACGCGAGGCAAAACACATCACCTTGCCTTCGGATTTGAGAACCGAACGAGCGACCAATCCTTTTCTTCGATGTGCCGAGCCCGCAGTGGTGGCTGCGGCGAGTCAGCACATAGGTCATTCGCTGAGCACGCCGGAAACCGTATTCGCAGCACTCCGAGCCTGGAAAGATAGCTTCTGACGATGATCGACCAGTACCCAAAAACTGCGCCGTTGGGTTGACCCGTTAGAACCGCATTCCTAAACTCGCCCGAATTTGCGCGTGCGGAGCCCATTAGCCAATGCCGTCTGACACTTCGAACAGCCCACAGCCGGACGCCTTGGCAGCCTCCGGACGGGCCCTGGCGCTGGCAATCTGTCTCGCTATTACCGGCTGCCAAAGCAACGTATCCCGTGTCGCTATGGATGACGGCGACCCTGCGCGAACGGAGACAGAGATACAGGAAACGTTGTGGCTCACGGAGACACCCCCTTTGGCGCCAAGCCATCATGCTGATGTCTGGGACCGAATAAGACAGGGTTTCAAATTACAGGATCACTTGGACAGCAACCCACGAATCGAGCAACAGCGCCTGCTCTTTTCCAGCCGTCCACAATCCATCGAAGTGGCGAGTGAGCGCGGCAGCCCTTACATCCACTACATAGTTGAACAGCTCGAAGAGCGCGACATGCCTCTTGAGCTGGCGCTACTCCCCATCATCGAAAGTGCGTACAACCCTTTCGCATATTCACCAGCGAAGGCAGTCGGACTTTGGCAGTTCATCCCCTCGACTGGACGCCATTTCAACCTGCAGCAAACAAGCTGGTACGACGGCAGACGCGATATAACAGCGTCGACAGCTGCAGCGCTGCGCTATCTGAGTTACCTGCACGGCCTATTCAGTGATGACTGGCTCCTTGCATTAGCGGCTTACAACGCCGGGGAAGGAACCGTCAGCCGAGCGATCGAGCGTAACCAGAAGCTCGGCTTGCCGACAGATTATTGGAATCTACCCCTACCCCGCGAAACCCGCGACTACGTGCCCAAACTGCTCGCCCTCTCCCAGATGGTGCAAAGCCCTGAGGCATATGGGTTGAACCTGAACCCAATCGCCAATGAGCCCTATTTCGAAGTCGTCACACTGAAACAACGCATGGATCTCGCCAGGGTCGCGGACATGGTGGACCTGGACGAAGACGAAATTTACCAGCTGAACCCGGCATTTACCCGACGCGTCACCCTGGACGGCCCGCAACACCTGCTTGTCCCGAGTGAAAAGGCCGAAATGTTTGCGGCTAACCTCGCACTGATGAAACCCCAAGATCTGGTCGACTGGCAGCAGTACAAGGTACGACCGGGCGACACCCTTGGCGCAATCGCTAACAGGCACCGACTGTCGGTCAATGTCATTCGAGACATCAACCGCTTGCGCAGCGATCGATTGCAGATCGGACAGGTACTGAGCATTCCTCAATCGGCCACTGGCGGCCAGTCTCAAGAGCTACTGCACGCCGTTGCGAGAAGCCAGCCGGCCCCTCGCACCTATCGGGTTCGCCAAGGCGATAACCTCTGGGGCATCGCCAAAGCACAGAAAATTTCGGTCCGTGATCTCCAGCGCTGGAACAATCTGTCTGGAAGCGACATAAAAGTGGGGCAGGCGCTGTTCCTTCAAGCTGCCGCAGACAATGGGCAGGCAAAGCCATCCCCGACTTACTACAAAGTCAAAAAGGGAGATTCGCTTTATGTCATTGCCAAGCGTTTCAATGTTCAGGTCAACAACCTGAAAACCTGGAACCCAAGGGACAGCGCGATGCTCAAGCCAGGGCAAACCCTCACCCTATATATCCCCGCTAGGATGTAGCGAAGCCTTTAACTGCGCTTGCCCAGCGCATCCAGGCAACGTCCGGCCAGTTGAGTGAAGCGCTGGAAAGCAACAAACTGTTCGTGTTTCAACGCCCGGCCGGATACCCGACTATCGGCATAAAGCACACCAATCTCGCGCGTACCAGCCATCAGCGGTGCAATGAAAAACATCCCTTTACCCAGCTGTTGACGAAGCGGCAGAGTTACCAGTTCTTCTAAGTTGTAGCTTGCCGGGACCCCCATCCACAGCGGCTGGCGCAGACGCATCACATAACTGAAGATATGTGACTGACCTGATGGATCAACGGGCAGAACGAAGTTCTCCAGCCAGTCTCGAGTCTGCTCTCCTGCAACGCGCTTGGGGCGAAACGACCTCTGCTGGTCAGCAAGCACGGTGAGCATTACTCGCTCCAACCCTGCTCCTTGATGGAGTCCCTTGAGCAACGCATCGAGAATCATACCGACGTCGCCACGACTGGACGCCATCATTCCGAGGTCCTGCATTGCCTGCTGCATCACCAACAGATCAGGCTGTAGAACGCTAGACGACCGCTGCGCCTGCTGCAGCTGCACCTGCTCGGGATCAGTTGACGGTATTAGCTTACATAGCCGACTGGCCCCAAACGTCGCTGCGACATTGACCGCCTCATCCGCGCTCGCAAGTATCTGCTGCATGGCGTCAGCTTCGGAAATGCCGCTGAACGCAGCAAGCTCCTTGACCAGACTTTCCATTTCAGAACAGCCCCACCCGTTCACAGCCGCCGCGCCAATGCGGACCCCTAAGCTGACCGAGCGCACCGCGGGGTCCCGCAAATTGGCCGAACCATGCGCGAAGCTGGCAAGCTCTCCGATGTTCCAGCTTTTGATTAAACCCAGGTTGAGTTGACGAAAGCTCGTACCAAGTATTCGCTCAACGGCTTCATCATCGTCCGTGCCGCAGGTCAAGGCGTCAGCTAACTCATCGGCCTGTGCTCCACCACAGCCCCAGAAAGCAAGCTCCCCGACTTCATGCAATAGCGCGGCGATGAACACCTCCTCCTCATGCTTCGTCAGCACATAACCCGCGATATTTCGCGCCTGCACTGCCGCATGAAAAGACCGAGCCAGCAATTCCTGAAGCTGCTGGCGCGGCGCACGATTCAACAAGCCGTCAATCAGACTGACCGACAGGCTGATCAAGCGCACGTTATCGAAGCCGATCATTACGATGGCTCTGGAAATGGTTTTGATCGTTTCCTGCGACGGGTTGTAGTAACTGCTATTACCGACCCGAAGAACTTTCGAAGTCAGTGCTGCGTCACGCAGGAGCACGTCCGCAAGCTGCTGTACAGACGCGTGCTCATGTTCGGTAAGGCGTTGCAGATCCTGAACCACTGCTGCCAAAGCGGGTAGCTCGGACTGGTTCAGGCGATCTACCCATGACTGCAGACCATAGCTGGATTCACTCAAAATCTGTGACCTCACCCAATCATCGGGCGGCAGAAGGGAAAGCCAGTGTGCCCAGATACCCGACCTTTTTCCAGAGGATACAAGCTGTTACTGTACCCGGCCGTATGAACCGAAAGCGCTATGGATCGGATTCACCGTTTGATGCGACCCATCCTATTACTGCTGAGCTGCTTGGGCCTGAGCTTTCCGTCGTTCGCCACTATCAGCGAAAGCCACGGTTACGCGCAGTTCGGTACGCTTAAATACTCTGAAAACTTCACTCATTTCGATTGGGTGAATCCCGATGCGCCGAAAGGTGGGACGGTGCGGTTGATGGCGTCTGGCACCTTCGACACGCTCAATCCCTACACTTTCAAAGGAACCAGCCCAACTGCAACGCCTGGTTTTTTTCAGTATGGCATCACCGAACTGAACGAGCCGCTGATGGTTGGCACCGGCGTTTACGACCCCTCCGGCGATGAGCCTGCGTCGGCGTACGGCCTGATTGCCGAAACCATTGAGTACAGCGATAACCACAGCTGGGTGGTGTTCAATATTCGCGACTCGGCACGTTTCCATGATGGACATCCAATCACGGCATACGACGTCGCATTTTCTTACCGGACGTTGATCAAAGACGGCCACCCACGTTATCGCACCGATCTGCAGGGCGTAGCGCGCGTCGACATCCTCAACTCCCATCGGATCCGTTTCGTATTCGAAAAACCCGGACAACCGCTGTTGATATTGCGTCTGGGTGAGCTGCCAGTATTGCCGCAGCATTATTGGAAAGATCGGGATTTTCGCGCTACCACGTTCGAGCCGCCACTTGGCAGCGGCCCTTACCGAATCAGTGAGGTTCAGCCAGGGCGCCGCGTCACCTTCGAGAAAGCTAAAAACTGGTGGGGTGCCGATCTGCCGGCCAACCGCGGTAAATACAACTTCAACCGGGTCGATGTTGAATTCTATCGTGACACGACGGTCGCTTTTGAAGCCTTCAAGGTGGGCGAATTCGACTTTTATATCGAACACCAGGCCAAGAACTGGGCAAATGGCTACCAATTTCCGGCGGTGCTGCGCGGAGATGTGATACGCCAAGAAATTCCGCATCAGATTCCAACTCAGACGCAAGCCCTGTTCATGAACGGGCGACGCGCGACTTTTGCTGACATCAGAGTGCGGCAGGCTTTGGGCTTGCTGTTCGATTTCGAGTGGACTAACCGCGCCCTGTTTTATGGAGCGTACCAGCGTAGCGAAAGTTACTACCCGAACAGCGAGTTCTCAGCGACCGGCACACCAGAGGGTGGTGAATGGCTGCTACTTTCACCGTACCGAGAGCAGCTTCCAGCAAAGCTTTTTACCGAGCCCTTCGAATTACCAGAAACGGATGGGCGCGGGATCCCGCGGGACACCTTGCGCAAAGCTCTGTCTCTGCTCGAGGATGCCGGCTGGAAACTCACACCTGAAGGGTTACGAGACAAGAAGGGACGCGAATTCAGCTTCGAGATTCTGCTAGTCAATCCGAGACTTGAACGCATACTTCAGCCTTATGTGGAAAACCTGTCGCGGATTGGCATCTCAGCCCGTCTGCGTAGCGTCGACGGAGCGCAATACAAACAGCGGCTGGACCAGTATGACTACGACATGATTCTCACCACCCTGGGCCAAAGCTTGAGCCCTGGGCTCGAACAGTGGCTGTACTTTCATTCCAGCCAGGTGGACGTCAAAGGTGGGCGTAACTACGCCGGCATCGATAACCCAATTATCGACTCGCTGCTCGACAAGCTGCTGTCTGCGAAAACCCGTGAAGAACAGATCGCTGCAACCCGCGCTATTGATCGCGTGTTGCTCTGGAACCACTACACCATCCCCAACTGGTACATCAGTTACCACCGTCTGGCATACCGCAATCGGTTCGCCCATGTCACCACCCCGCGTTATACCCTTGGTTTACGCGCGTGGTGGTTGAAAGACCTGGAGAAGGCTCAATGATAAGTACGGTACGACTGTCGATCCTGCAAGCGGGCGCCTTTGCCTTCTTGTTGTTCTCGGGGCTGACCGAAGCGGCGGGCCAGCATGCGCTGACGTTGTACGGCGAAAAACCAAAATACCCGTCTGACTTCGCGCATTTCGATTACGTCAACCCGGACGCTCCGAAAGGCGGAACCTTACGCCAAGCAGGTTTCGGCGGCTTCGATTCACTCAACCCATTCATAAACAAGGGTGTAGCAGCCGACGAAATCGGCCTCGTCTACGACACGCTTACGATCAACAGCCTAGACGAGCCTTTCACGGTGTACGGTTTGCTAGCTGAAAAGATCGAAAGAGGCCCCAACAATGAGTGGGTACGCTTTTACCTTCGGCCCGAGGCGCGCTTCCATGACGGTGAGCCGGTTAAAGCCGAGGATGTGGTATTCACCTTTGAAACGCTGGTGAGCAAAGGCGCGCCGCACTACCGTGGCTATTACGCCGACGTAGAAAAAGCGGTGATCGAAGGACCTAGACAGGTTCGTTTCGATTTCAAACATGCAGGCAACCGAGAGCTACCGCTGATCCTCGGGCAGTTGCCTGTACTGCCAAAGCACTGGTGGGCCGGCAAGGACTTTACGACTGGCAACATGGAAGCACCGCTCGGCAGCGGTCCCTACCGTGTCGAACGCGCGGAACCTGGACGATCGGTCCGCTATGCCCGCGCTGAAGATTATTGGGGCAAGGATCTTGCCGTAAATGCCGGCTTTTATAACTTTGACCACGTCAACATCGACTACTACCGCGACAACACGGTGGCACTTCAGGCCTTTAAGGCTGGGCACTTCGATTATTGGCTGGAGACCAGCGCCAAGAACTGGGCGACCGCATACGAGACTGCCGCCGTCAGGGATGGGCGGATCATCAGGGAAGAGATCGCCAACCATAATCCGCAAGGCATGCAGGGGTTTATTTTCAACACCCGCAGGGAGCGCCTGCAAGACCCCAGAGTTCGAGAAGCCCTAGGGCTTCTCTTCGATTTTGAATGGACCAACCGCCAGCTGTTCAATGGCGCGTATACACGTACTTCCAGTTATTTCGACAACTCGGAACTTGCAGCCAAGGGTCTACCCAGCGATGAGGAGCTAACTATTCTGGACCCGCTCCGTGACCAGATTCCCGATCAGGTATTCGAGAAGCCCTTCGAATTACCACAAACCAACGCCGACGGCATAATCCGGGCCCAGCAGCGTCGTGCCTACGAGCTGCTTACAGATGCAGGCTGGAAGATTGAAAACGACCGAATGGTGGATGCTGACGGCAAGCCTGTAACGCTGGAGTTTCTGCTGGTCCAAGCTGACTTCGAGCGCGTGTTGTTGCCCTACAAGCGCAACCTGGCCAGCCTCGGTATAGATCTGGAGCTACGCCGCGTAGACGTCTCGCAGTATATAAATCGGTTGCGCTCACGCGACTACGACATGATCGTGAGTGGCTTTGGTCAATCCAGTTCGCCTGGCAATGAACAGCGCGAATACTGGCATTCGAGTAGCGCAGACAACCCCGGAAGCCGCAATTTCATTGGTCTCAAGGACCCGGCTATTGATGTGCTGGTTGAAAAGCTGATCGCCGCCGACTCGCGTGACGAGCTGATCACCAGAACCCGTGCGCTGGACCGGGTTCTGCTCGCTGGCCATTACGTCATCCCCAACTGGCACATCAAGACCTGGCGCGTAGCTTACTGGAATCATCTGGCCCATCCGGAAACAACGGCTCTATACGACGTCGCGCTGATGACCTGGTGGAACAAGCCCAAGGTAAACGGGCCAGATCCGAAGCCAATCGATGAAGATTCGAACGCTCCCGATACCGACAGTGTCGCCAACGAGACGGAGCAATAGGCATGCTGGCGTACGTTTTTCGGCGCTTGCTGCTGATTATCCCAACGCTGTTCGGGATATTACTGATCAACTTCATCATCATTCAGGCCGCTCCAGGGGGGCCGGTCGAACAGGCAATCGCCAAGCTGGAGGGCTTCGAAGGTGCAACGAGCCGCATCGCCGGCGGAGGATCGGAGGTAGCCACTGGCAGCAACAGCTATCGGGGCGGGCAAGGCCTGGACCCAGACCTGATCGCTGAAATTGAACGCCTGTACGGCTTCGACAAGCCGGCACATGAACGTTTCTGGATCATGCTGAGCAACTATCTGCGGCTGGATTTCGGGGAGAGCTTTTTTCGCGACGCCAGCGTGACCGATCTTATCATCGAGAAGATGCCGGTCTCGATATCGCTGGGGCTGTGGAGCACTCTCATCATGTATCTGGCATCGATACCGCTGGGTATTGCCAAGGCAACTCGGCATGGCAGTGCGTTCGACGTCTGGACCAGCTCGGCAATTATCGTCGGCTACGCGATACCGGCGTTTCTATTTGCCATTCTGCTGATCGTGCTGTTTGCGGGGGGCAGCTATTGGAACTGGTTCCCACTGAGGGGGCTGACCTCGGCAAACTTCGAGGAGCTCACACTCAGCGGTAAGATCATCGACTACTTCTGGCACCTTGCGCTGCCTGTTACGGCACTGGTGATCGGCAACTTCGCTACCCTCACACTGCTGACGAAAAACAGTTTCCTAGACGAGATCAACAAACAGTACGTGATCACTGCCCGCGCCAAAGGCCTGAGCAAGAACCGCGTGCTGTACGGTCACGTGTTTCGCAACGCAATGCTGATCATCATTGCAGGCTTTCCATCTGCCTTTATCGGCATGTTTTTCACTGGCTCGCTGCTTATCGAAGTAATCTTCTCGCTGGACGGCCTTGGCCTGCTCAGCTTCGAGGCAGCTATCAACCGTGACTATCCCGTTGTCTTCGGAACCCTCTTCCTTTTCACCTTGCTAGGTCTGGTAGTCAAGCTGATCGGTGACCTGACGTATACGCTGGTGGACCCGCGGATAGACTTCGAAAGCAGGGAGGCTTGATATGAAGCTCTCCCCGTTGAATCGGCGCCGCTTTGAACTGTTCAAGGCCCATAAACGCGGCTGGTGGTCGCTATGGATCTTCTTGACTCTGTTCATCCTCAGTCTGGGTGCAGAGTTGATCGCCAACGACAAGCCGATCCTGGTCCGTTTCGATGGCGAATGGTATGTCCCGGTATTCAAACGTTATCCAGAGACGGTTTTCGGTGGCGAGTTTCCGCTGCAGGCCGATTATAAGGGCCCTTATATTCAGGAGCTGATTGAGAAAAAGGACGGCTGGATGCTCTGGCCCCCCATACCCTTCCATCATTCAAGCATCAACTACGACCTCCAGGTCCCGGCTCCCGCTCCGCCGTCCTGGGATAACTGGCTCGGCACCGACGACCAGGGGCGAGACGTGCTCGCGCGGGTGATATACGGGTTCCGCATTTCGGTTCTGTTTGCTTTGACGCTGACCCTCATCAGTTCGGTCATTGGCGTCATCGCCGGGGCACTGCAGGGTTTCTACGGGGGCTGGGTCGACCTTGTTGGGCAGCGCGTGCTGGAGATCTGGTCCGGCCTCCCTGTGCTTTATCTGCTCATCATCCTCGCAAGCTTCGTGCAGCCCAACTTCTGGTGGTTGCTCGGGATCATGCTGCTGTTTTCCTGGATGAGCTTGGTCGATGTGGTTCGTGCTGAGTTTCTTCGTGGCCGTAACCTCGAATATGTACGAGCAGCACGCGCATTGGGCATGCGCAACGGGGCCATCATGTTTCGCCACATCCTACCCAACGCGATGGTTTCAACCATGACGTTCATGCCGTTCATCCTGACCGGCGCTATCGGCACCTTGACCGCACTGGACTTCCTCGGCTTTGGCCTGCCGCCTGGAGCCCCATCGCTGGGCGAGCTGGTAGCCCAGGGCAAGGCGAACTTGCAGGCTCCCTGGCTGGGTGTCAGCGCATTCATGGTCCTTGCCGTCATGCTGACGCTGCTGGTTTTCATCGGAGAGGCTGCACGCGATGCCTTCGACCCAAGGAAATAGCATGACCGAAACCCTCATCGAGGTTCGCGATCTGGCCGTCGAGTTTGTCACCGGCAGTCAAGCCCAGCGGGTGGTGACTGGAGTGAGCTTCGATATCCGCAAAGGCGAAACACTGGCGCTGGTCGGTGAAAGCGGCTCCGGAAAGTCGGTCACAGCGCACTCCATCCTGAGACTGTTGCCCTACCCGCTGGCGCAGCATCCGGCTGGGGAAATCCGCTATGCCGGCGAAGATTTGCTCAAGGCCACCGAAAAGCGCATGCGGGGAATACGTGGTGATCGCATCGCAATGGTGTTTCAGGAGCCAATGACATCGCTCAACCCATTGCACACCATTGGCAAGCAGCTCAACGAGGTTCTCCAGATTCACAAGGGTCTCAATGGCAAGGCTGCCACGGCGCGCACGCTTGAGCTGCTGGATCTGGTAGGTATACCCGAGCCCGCCAAGCGAATTCGAGCCTACCCCCACGAGCTATCCGGTGGTCAACGTCAACGCGTCGTGATCGCCATGGCTCTCGCAAACGAGCCAGAACTGCTAATTGCCGATGAGCCAACTACAGCACTCGACGTCACAGTGCAGTTGAAAATCCTGGAGTTACTCAAGGATCTTCAGACACGCCTGGGTATGGCACTGCTGCTGATCAGCCATGATCTGAATCTGGTACGTCGAATTGCGCACCGAGTATGTGTCATGCAGCGCGGTTCGGTCGTCGAACAGGCACCATGCGAGGAATTGTTCCGATCGCCGCAGCACCCGTACACACGGGAGCTGCTCGCGGCGGAGCCTAGCGGCGGACCTGTACCCGTTACGTCATCAGCCAGCACCTTGTTGGAGGTCAATGATCTACGGGTCTGGTTTCCAATCAAGAAGGGGCTTTTCAGGCATACCGTAGACCATATCAAGGCGGTCGATGGCGTCACGTTCAACCTCCCCCAAGGCCAAACCTTGGGCATTGTCGGTGAAAGTGGATCAGGAAAGTCGACGCTTGGGCTTGCGATTCTGAGGCTGATTTCGAGCAATGGGCAAATTCGCTTCAGGGATCAGGCGCTTGAGAGAATGTCACAAGCGGCGGTACGTCCTTTGCGACGGCAAATGCAGGTCGTGTTTCAAGACCCTTTCGGAAGCCTGAGCCCCCGCATGTCGGTTGGCCAGATTGTCGGAGAAGGACTGAGCATCCACGGCATGGGTTCTGCCAGTGAACAAGCGCAGGCGATTATCGATGCGCTGGTGGAGGTTGGGCTCGATCCGGAAAGCCGTCATCGCTACCCCCACGAATTTTCAGGAGGGCAGCGACAGCGGATAGCGATAGCCAGAGCGCTGGTATTGAAGCCAGACCTGATACTGCTCGATGAGCCAACCTCCGCGTTGGACCGAACTGTACAGCGACAAGTAGTGGAGCTGCTGCGCTCGCTTCAAACCAAGTACAACCTGACGTATCTGTTCATCAGCCATGACCTGGCGGTGGTTAAGGCTTTGAGCCACCAGATGATGGTGGTCAAGCAAGGTAAGGTCGTAGAACAGGGAATGGCGGACGCTATCTTCGCCGCTCCCCAACATCCGTATACACAACAGCTGCTGGAGTCTGCCTTCATGGTCCCGGCCGCTGTTGCACAACCAGAAGAGGGACAAGGACATGGGTTTTCTTACCGGTAAGCGCGTACTGATCGTCGGTGTGGCAAGCAAGCTATCGATCGCCTCCGGCATCGCTGCCGCTATGCATCGCGAAGGTGCCGAACTGGCTTTCACCTATCAGAACGAGAAGCTCAAAGGCCGTGTTGAAGAGTTCGCTGCATCCTGGGGCTCAAGCCCTGAGCTGTGCTTCCCCTGCGATGTGGCCAGTGACGAAGAAATCGTCAAGGTCTTTGAGGAGCTAGGCAAGAAATGGGACGGCCTGGACGGTATCGTTCACTCGGTCGGCTTTGCCCCAGGAGATCAGCTGGACGGCGACTTCACCGAGGTCACAACCCGTGACGGTTTCCGCATCGCGCATGATATCAGCGCCTACAGCCTGGTCGCGCTGGCCAAAGCTGGCCGGCCGATGATGAAAGGCCGTAACGGCAGCATCCTCACCCTTTCATACCTGGGCGCGGAACGCACCATGCCAAATTACAACGTGATGGGCATGGCCAAGGCGAGCCTCGAGGCCGGTGTTCGCTATCTGGCTGGCAGCCTCGGCCCAGAAGGCACTCGCGTTAATGCTGTTTCTGCGGGCCCCATCCGCACCCTGGCGGCGTCCGGAATCAAGAGCTTCCGCAAGATGCTTGCCGCAAACGAAAAACAGACCCCGCTACGTCGTAACGTCACCATTGAAGAAGTTGGAAACGCAGGCGCGTTCCTTTGCTCAGATCTCGCTTCGGGTATAAGTGGTGAGATCCTCTATGTCGATGGCGGCTTCAACACCACTGCGATGGGCGCGATGGAAGACTGATTTTGCCGATTGAAAAAAACCCGCTTAGTAAGCGGGTTTTTTTCTGTCTCATGTAGAACTGCTAGAAGGTTTCAATCTCTGCGTTCTTTTGCAGCATCTGCCGATAAGCTGCAAAATCCTGCTGACCACTACGCGAAGCCAGGAAGCGACGGTAGTTCTGCTTATCCTCTTCGGTTAGTTGAGCTTCAGGCTCGTTTACTCCCGTCAGACGCACCACAACGAAGTCACCATCAGGAAGGCGGACGCTACCGTAGCTCGGCTTGTCAGTCGCTTCCGGCTTGGGCATGCGGAACACTTGCTGGAGCACGGCCGGCTCAACGCCATCCTGGCTGCGCGAAGCGGCCTCGACCGGCTGCCATTGCTGCTGAACCTGCTCGCCATTACGCAACGAAGAGATCAGCTGCTCACCTTTCTCAATCGCTTGCTCAGCTGCCTTGCTGCGCTTTAGCTGGGAAACAATGTCTTCTTTTACGGCGTCGAACGGCAGTACCTCTGGCTGCAGGTGCTGCTTCACGCGCACGGCAACTACAGTGTCAGGGTCGAGTTCGATAACACCGCTATTCGCGCCATCGATCAGAACTTCATCGCTAAACGCCGCCTGGATAACCTGACGGTTCGCAGCAATGCCGGTACCACCCTCCCGTCCAAACGCATCGGTAGTTTGCACCGAGAGCCCGAGCTCTTGCGCCGGCTGGGCAAGATCTGATGATTCAAACGCCGTATCCTCGAGCTGCTTGCTGGCCTCGACGAAACGCTGTTCGACCTGCTGAGCTTTCAGCTCTCGAACCAGCTCAGGCTTCAGGCTCTCCAGCGTCGGGACGTCGGGCGACTGGACGCCCAGCAGCTTGATCAAATGCCAGCCAAAATCGGAGCGAACCGGCTCTGAAACCTGCCCTTCCTCTAGCGCGTACAGCGCCTCCTCGAATGCCGGGTCGTAAACGCCTGGTCCGGCAAAACCAAGGTCGCCGCCTTCTTTAGCGGACCCTGGATCCTGAGAAAACTCCTTAGCCAACGCCGTAAAATCTTCCCCGTTAGCCAAACGTTTAGCGATGTCGTCGATTTTCGCTTTCGCATCGGCATCCCCGCCATCGCCGGCTTCGATAAGGATATGCGCGGCGCGGCGCTGCTCTGCCAGATTCGCGATGCGCTGCTGATACAGATCCTGCACCTGCTCGTCAGAGACTTCGACCTGATCAAAGAACGAATCCTTTTTCAGCTCGACGTACTCGACCACAACCTGCTCTGGAGAGCGGAACCGATCTGTATTTTGTTCATAGAACTCGCGCGCCTCATCGTCGCTCACTGCAACTGCTTCAGTTTCAGCAGGAACGGTGATCGTGGCGAAATCGCGAGTTTGCTGCTCAAGACGAGCAAATGCTTCGATTTGTTCGTCCGTGACAAAACCGGAACCGGATATCCCTGCACGAAGCTGGCCAATGAGCATTTCCTGCCTCAGTAGCTCGCGAAACTGCAGCCGGGTATAGCCCATCTGCTGGATGACCTGATCAAACCGTGCAGCATTGAATGTGCCGTCGACACCAAACTCAGGGGTCTGCAGTATCAGCTGATCAAGCGCAGCTTCGGAAAAAGCGAAATCTGCATCGCGGGCACCTTGCAGCAGCAACGCACGATCGATAAGTGCACGCAACGATGATTCACGGACCAGCTTGTCATCCAGCATTGACGGATCGAAGTTACCCCCGAGCTGCTGAGCCAGCTGGCGACGCTGCATGTTCATGGCCTGATTGAGCTCGTCGAGTGAGATTTCCTCACCGTTGACCTCGGCGGCAGTTCGACTGTTGCTGGCTGCATTGAAAATGGCGTCGAAGCCTGTCAATGCCAACAACATCACGATGATGCCGATGATGGTTTTGGCAATCCAGCCTTGTGAATTGTCCCTGATGTTCTGAAGCATGCGTCCCCCAGGAGTCAGCTGCGCAATCGTCGCTGCAGCACAGGAATCCGGATAAAAAGAAAGGCGCATCCAGGGATGCGCCTTCTCGGAGCTTTTGGAGCAGTTGGACTTTATCCCCCAAGCCCGAACGCAACAAGCATTGCCTGTTCGAGTAACCGCCCCAAGCCAGGGCCAGTGTGAACTGACTACCGGCCGGATCGAAAACGCTTAGTTGACAGCGTCTTTCAGAGCTTTACCTGCTTTGAAGCCCGGGATCTTAGCTGCAGCGATATCAATCGGCTTGCCAGTCTGAGGATTACGGCCAGTGCGAGCAGCGCGCTCTTTGACAGCAAAAGTACCGAAACCAACCAGCACCACGGAATCACCAGCCTTCAGAGCGCCTGTGACGGATTCAATCACTGCATCCAGCGCGCGGCCAGCAACAGCTTTCGGGATATCAGCAGATGCAGCGATGGCATCGATCAGTTCCGACTTGTTCACTCTAAGTCCCCTTATTTCTGTTGAGTCGTATCTTTGATTTTTTAGGTGTAAGCAAAGCGGCGCCGAAATAGCAACGACCCAAAAGGTCGGCTTATATCAAGGCTACCGAAAATGTGTCAATAAAGCCTTCAAGACTAATGCGTACTGATTCGCTCGTTGGAATCAGACTCGCGCTTGTCATCCTTTGCAACTACATCAGGAGCCGCATCGGGCAAGGGCTCCGGCGCGTATTGCAGCGCAATTTGGAGGACTTCGTCAATCCACTTCACCGGTTTAATCTGCAGGTCCTGCTTAATATTCTCAGGAATCTCTTTCAGATCACGTTGGTTCTCTTCCGGGATGATCACCGTCTTGATGCCGCCTCGGTGAGCAGCGAGCAATTTCTCTTTCAAGCCCCCGATCGCCAACACCTGCCCGCGCAGAGTTATTTCGCCAGTCATGGCCACTTCCGCCCGAACCGGTATCTGAGTCAGGGCCGAAACCAGTGAGGTACACATACCAATACCCGCACTAGGGCCATCCTTCGGGGTAGCGCCTTCCGGTACATGGATATGGATATCCTGTTTCTCATGGAAATCCACCGGAATACCGAGACTCTTGGCGCGACTACGGACGACAGTCAGTGCTGCGGTAATCGACTCGCCCATCACATCGCCCAGCGAACCGGTCTTGGTCAGCCGTCCCTTGCCTGGAACAACTGCCGCTTCGATCGTAAGCAACTCTCCACCGACCTGGGTCCACGCCAAGCCTGTAACCTGACCTACCTGATCCTGCTGCTCGGCAAGCCCGTAGCGGAACTTGCGCACACCGAGGAAATGCTCGAGCGATTCAGCGGTGACGCTGACTTCGAAGCGCTTCTCGGCCGCATGCTCTTTCACCACCTTCCGGCATACCTTCGCTATCTGGCGCTCCAAGCCGCGAACACCCGCTTCGCGAGTGTAGTAACGGATGATGTCTCGAATGGCTTCATCATCAAAAAGCAGCTCGGTTTTCTTCAACCCGTTCGCCTGGACCTGCTTCGGCACAAGGTAACGAGTAGCGATGTTAATCTTTTCATCCTCCGTGTAACCGGGAAGACGAATGATCTCCATGCGGTCCAGCAACGGCGCTGGGATATTCATGGAGTTGGCGGTACAGAGGAACATTACGTCGGACAAGTCGTAATCGACTTCCAGGTAATGGTCGTTGAAATTGTGATTCTGCTCAGGATCAAGGACTTCAAGCAACGCAGAGGCAGGGTCGCCACGCATGTCGTTGCCCATCTTGTCGATTTCATCGAGCAAGAAAAGCGGGTTACGCACGCCGACTTTGCTCATCTTTTGGATCAGCCGGCCCGGCATCGAGCCGATGTAAGTTCGACGATGCCCCCGGATCTCTGCCTCGTCCCGTACGCCGCCTAAAGCCATCCGCACGAACTTTCGATTCGTCGAGCGCGCAATAGACTCGGCCAATGAGGTTTTACCCACGCCAGGCGGACCGACCAGACACAGAACCGGACCCTTCAACTTTTTCACACGTTTCTGAACAGCGAGATATTCGAGGATCCGGTCCTTGACTTCTTCCAGCCCATAGTGGTCGGTATCAAGAACCTCCTCTGCTTTGGCCAGATCCAGACGAACCTTGCTAGCCGCCTTCCAAGGCACATTCACCAGCCAGTCAATGTAAGTCCGTACGACGGTCGCTTCAGCCGACATGGGCGACATTTGCTTGAGTTTATTCAGCTCGGTGGTCGCCTTGGTATAGGCGTCTTTGCTTAAACCAGCGTTCTCGATGCGCTTTTTAAGGTCATCGATTTCGTTGTGGCCTTCATCGATGTCACCCAGCTCCTTCTGAATGGCCTTCATCTGCTCATTCAGGTAGTACTCACGCTGGCTGCGCTCCATCTGCTTCTTGACTCGGCCCCGGATGCGTTTTTCGACCTGCAGCAAGTCGATTTCAGCATCAAGCAAAGCGAGAACGTGCTCGACGCGAGCAGGCAAATCGGTGATCTCGAGAATCGCTTGCTTTTGCTCGATCTTTAGAGCCATGTGGGCGGCCATGGTGTCGACCAGGCGCGCGGGCTCGTCGATGCTGGCAAGCGAGGAGAGCACTTCGGAGGGCACTTTCTTACCCAACTGCACATATTGCTCGAACTGGCTTAACAAGCTGCGAGTGAAGACTTCCGCTTCACGCTCTTCGATTTCCGACTCTTCGATCAAAGCCACTTCAGCCCGACAGTGATCGTCTATCTCGAAAAACCGATCGATGACTCCACGCTGCTCACCTTCCACAAGGACCTTGACGGTGCCATCCGGGAGCTTCAATAGCTGCAGCACAGTCGCAACCGTACCCACACGATACAAACCTTCTTCGCTTGGATCGTCATCGGCAGGGTTTTTCTGGGCCAGCAGCAGTATTTGCTTGTCCCCAGCCATAGCGGCCTCAAGCGCCTCGATAGATTTTTCCCGCCCAACGAACAGCGGAATCACCATGTGCGGGTAGACCACTACGTCGCGCAGCGGCAAAAGGGGCAATTCGATGGTTGTCTTCATAAATTCAGCTCTACGACGGCCATACGGCGGTGAACGGGAAATACATACCCTTGGCGATCAAGATGAGGGCGCACGATGTAAAAAACAAGGATGCATTACAAAAGCAAAGGGCCCCGGAGGGCCCCTGTTCTGTTACGCGTCAGGCGCAGCCTTTGCAGGCGGCTCGCTGTTCTCATAGATCAGCAATGGCTGAGAGGTGCCTTCAATCACGCTCTCGTCGATGACTACTTTGCTGACATCCTTCTGCGAAGGAATCTCATACATAGTGTCCAGCAACACGCCCTCAAGAATAGAACGCAGCCCCCGAGCCCCAGTCTTGCGCTCCAGTGCCCGTGTCGCCACGGCTTTCAGCGCATCAGTCCGGAACTCTAGATCTACACCTTCCAATTCGAACAGCTTGCTGTACTGCTTGGTAAGCGCGTTCTTGGGCTCGGTAAGGATCTGGATCAGCGCCGCCTCGTCAAGCTCATCGAGCGTGGCGATCACTGGCAGACGCCCCACAAATTCAGGGATCAAACCGAACTTGACCAGGTCGTCCGGCTCAACGGAACGCAACGATTCGCCAATCTTCTTGCCTGGGTCCATGCTGCGGACTTCGGCGTTGAAACCGATCCCACCCTTGGTCGAACGACCCTGGATGACCTTTTCCAAGCCTGCAAACGCGCCGCCACATATGAACAGAATGTTTCGCGTATCGACCTGCAGGAATTCCTGCTGCGGGTGCTTACGGCCACCTTGCGGCGGCACCGAGGCAACCGTACCCTCGATAAGCTTCAGCAAGGCTTGCTGAACACCTTCGCCCGACACGTCCCGTGTGATAGACGGGTTGTCGGACTTGCGCGAAATCTTGTCGATTTCATCGATATAGACGATGCCCATCTGGGCTTTTTCGACATCGTAATCGCATTTCTGCAGCAGCTTCTGAATGATGTTTTCCACATCCTCGCCTACATAACCTGCCTCGGTCAGTGTAGTCGCATCTGCAATGGTAAACGGCACATTCAGCAGTCGCGCTAGCGTCTCGGCAAGCAACGTCTTGCCCGAGCCAGTCGGCCCGATGAGCAGTATGTTACTTTTGCCCAGTTCGACTTCTTCCTTTTTATCGCGCTGGTTGAGTCGCTTGTAATGGTTGTACACAGCCACAGCCAGGATCTTTTTGGCACGCTCCTGACCAATCACGTACTGGTCGAGGATGCCGCTGATCTCCTTGGGGGCCGGCAGCTTTTGCGAAGTGCTCTCAGTCTGTGCTTCTTGCACCTCCTCACGGATGATGTCGTTGCACAGGTCGACGCACTCGTCGCAGATAAAAACCGAGGGACCGGCAATCAATTTGCGTACTTCATGCTGGCTTTTGCCGCAGAAAGAGCAATAGAGCAGCTTGCCGGAATCCTCGCCGTTGCGGGTGTCAGTCATTCGATCGATCCAATCGGGGAAGGCTTGTAATACAAGATGAAGGCAAATGCAGGCATTTTCAAGGGCGCGCAAAGCGCACATGACGGATGCCCGCTAATTGCGCCCTCCTAGACCAGCGTTAAACCGGCAGCTGCCGCTTTTCGTGAACCGCATCGACAACACCATATTCAAGCGCACGTGCTGCACTCATGAAATAGTCACGATTGGTGTCGCGCTCAATCGTTTCCAGGTCCTGACCTGTATGGTGCGCCAACAGTTGATTCAGGCGTTCGCGAATGTACAGGATCTCGCGGGCGTGAATATCGATATCAGACGCCTGTCCCTGGAAGCCACCAAGCGGCTGATGGATCATCACCCGCGCATTCGGAAGACAGAAACGCTTGCCTTTGGCTCCGCCAGCGAGCAAAAACGCGCCCATACTGCAGGCTTGTCCTATACAGGTAGTCGAAACGTCTGCCTTGATGAACTGCATGGTGTCGTAGATAGCCATGCCCGCGGTCACCGACCCACCTGGGGAATTGATGTACAGGTGAATGTCTTTCTCGGGATTTTCCGCTTCGAGGAAAAGCATCTGCGCGACAATCAGATTGGCCATGTAATCTTCCACCTGGCCGACCATGAAGATCACTCGCTCCTTGAGGAGACGGGAATAAATATCATACGCCCGCTCGCCACGAGCTGACTGCTCGATGACCATCGGCACGAGGCCACCAGCGGCCTGAATGTCTGGAGCTTGCATAAACGGATTGCCGGACATGTCCAACGATACTCCCTATGTTACGCCGCAAAGACATAAGCCAGCTCGAGGCTGGCTTATGAATGTGCATTAAACGGTTGAAGAGACTCAGGCAGCTTGCGGGGCTTCCGCGGGCTTCACTGCTTCTTCGTAGGAGACCGATTTGTCGGTCACTTTTGCCTGCTGCAGGACAGTATCTACAACTTGTTCTTCGAGCACAACCGAACGGACTTCGTTCAATTGCTCGTCGTTCTTGTAGTACCAGGACACGACCTGCTCCGGCTCCTGATAGGCGGAAGCCATTTCCTCGATCAACTCGCGGACGCGCGCATCGTCAGGCTTGAGCTCGTACTGCTTGACCACTTCAGCAACAATCAAACCTAGCACGACGCGGCGCTTGGCCTGCTCTTCGAACAACTCGGCTGGCAGTTGGTCAGGCTTGATATTGCCGCCGAACTGCTGAACGGCCTGAACGCGCAGGCGGTTCACTTCGTTGTCGATCAGCGCCTTTGGCGCCTCGATCGGGTTCGCGCTAACCAGACCGTCCATGACCTGATTCTTGACCTTGGTCTTGATAGCCTGACGCAGCTCACGCTCCATATTCTTTTTGACTTCGGCACGGAAGCCTTCGAGACCGCCTTTCTGAACGCCGAACTGAGCGAAGAACTCATCGTTCAGCTCTGGGAGCTGAGGCGCCTCGACGCTGTTAACGGTAACGGTGAACTCGGCTGTTTTCCCGGCCAGATCGAGATTCTGATAGTCCTCGGGGAAAGTCGGAGTGATGACCTTCTCTTCACCAGCCTTGGCGCCAACCAGTTCGGACTCGAAGCCCGGGATCATGCGACCGGAACCCAGTACCAGCTGAGTGCCTTTTGCCGAACCACCTGCAAAGGCTTCGCCGTCGATCTTGCCAACGAAGTCGATGTTCAGTTGGTCGCCGTCTTCGGCAGCGCGGTCGGTTTTTTCGAAACGGGTGTTTTGCTTGCGCAGAATCTCAAGCATGTTGTCGACGTCAGAATCGGCTACTTCAGCTGACAGACGCTCTACTTCGATGCTTTCAAGGCCGGCAACTTTGAATTCCGGAAACACTTCAAATGTCGCTACGTATTCCAGATCCTTGCCCTTTTCGAACACTTTAGGCTCGACTGCAGGGGCACCAGCCGGATTCAGCTTTTCGGCGACAACGGCTTCATAGAAGGTAGCCTGGATCAGGTCGCCCAGCGCTTCCTGACGCGCAGCCGCTTCGTAACGCTGGCGGATTACGCTCATCGGCACCTTACCGGGACGGAAACCGGGGATCTTTGCACGGCTGGCGGTCTGCTGCAGACGCTTGTTGACTTCGGTCTCGATGCGCTCGACCGGCACGCCGATGGTCATGCGGCGCTCTAGAGCGGAGGTGCTTTCAACAGAAACTTGCATGGATCTTCCTCGTTGCACAGACATAAGCCGGCGTTCCGGCCCCAGAATGGGCAAGCATTCTAGTGGCTCGTATCGTAGAAGTCACCCCGCCTCTGTTGGCGCAACCAAACAGGCTTGATACGCACGACTTGCCCGTCTAAGTGCTTCAGTTGGCATAACTGAGACCAGACACCCGCTGCGATCGAACTTGGCGGTGCAGTCGCCATCTCAGTGATCTATGTTTCTAAGCAAGCCTGCGGCCAATCTGCGTACCAGAGGAAGAGACGAACCATGACCGACGATTACGGAAAGCTGGTGCTGAGGGTTTCGGTTGGGGTACTGATTCTTCTGCATGGAATCTCCAAGCTTCAAAACGGAGTCGACGGAATTGTCGGCATGCTCGATGGCCATGGACTCCCTGCTTTTCTGGCCTACGGCGTTTACCTAGGTGAAGTGATCGGACCGGTTCTCGTGATCCTAGGAGTCTTTACCCGGATTGGTGCGCTTCTCATCGCTGGCAACATGCTCGTCGCGATTGCTCTGGCCCACATGCAAGAGCTGTTTTCCCTCGGGCAAATGGGTGGCTGGGCGCTCGAACTACAAGGTATGTTTCTGTTTGGATCTATCGCGGTTGCGCTGCTTGGTGCTGGCAGGCTCAGCGTTGGGGGAACCGGAGGCCGATATAATTGATAGCGGCAGCGACAAGCGGATGATCCGGGCTTCCCTGCTAAGCCCTATGCCTTTCACACAGGCATTGCCTGCACCCAAACCTCTTGGCCACTGCGATACCTAACACCACGCCATGATGTTTATGATCGAGCCATGACAGTTTCCGCGCCGATACGTCAACCCTGCCCTCCTGCCGCTTGCATATGCGGCCGTGAGCAATTGTTCGAAGCGCCCAACTTCAGCGATCTGCGGATCCTGCGGCTAACCCGTCAGGAGGAAAATCGCCTACTGGCGCGACTGGAGAACATCGAAGACCTGGCCGATCTTGAGCGTATGCAACGGCGCATCTATGAGCAGTTAGGTATTCGTGTGCATATCGAGCCCGGCCCAAATGAAGTCCGCAGTATGCGTGGTATTCGCATCGATATCGCCGATTTGCCAGGCCTGTGTCGGAAAACTCGCCAATCCATTCCAGCAGCCATTCGCCGCGGTCTGGAAAGACGCCCAGAGATCGCCTTCAGTCTGCTCAACGCTCATGACCTGTTGCGCAACGCCTGAGCCGCGCTCATGACCAGAGACGAGACGCCAGACAATGGCGCTCACGGCTGCCTTCTGCGATAGTTGCCCGACCAGTCGAATCCCACTGGCAAGCCGTTCACCCAAAAGGCTGGCGGCTCATCTGACGCCTTGAGAGTCTCACTGCACTTACCTCCGCAGCCTCCCCGCGTCCTTTCGCGCTATCCGCGCGTCTTGATGGCCTGAGCGCCATCTTCGAGCCTAACGCTGCTTATTGGCGCCGGGCCGTTCGTCGATAACAACCAAAAAGACCGATCCGAACAAGGACGCCTCCATGAAACTTAGCCGCTGCTTTACCGCGTTGACCGCCGCTATAGCCTTATCTGCCACCTTTGCTGCTTCTGCCCGCGAATACTCCGTTTCCACCGTGTTGTCAGATGCGTTCCCGTGGGGCCAGGCCGCACAGAAATGGGCAGACCTGGTTAAAGAACGCTCAAACGGTGAGATCACGTTGCGCGTGTATCCCAATGCACAACTGGTCGCCGGTGACCAGACCAAAGAATTCTCCGCTATGCGCTCGGGCTTGATCGACATGGCCGTGGGCTCGACCATCAACTGGTCGCCGCAAGTAACGGAGCTCAACCTTTTCTCCTTGCCCTTTCTAATGTCCGATAGCTCGGATCTGGATGCCATCACCCAAGGCGAGGCCGGTGAAATGGCCTTTGCGGCGATCGAGAAGCGGGGCATCGTGCCTCTTGCGTGGGGTGAAAACGGATTCCGCGAAATATCCAACTCGGTGAAGCCGGTGAAAAACCCAGCTGACCTGGCCGGTCTGAAAATTCGCGTGGTCGGGTCGCCGCTTTTTCAGGACACCTTTACCGCACTGGGTGCAAACCCGACTCAGATGAGCTGGGCGGATGCCAAACCGGCATTAACTACGGGCGCTGTGGACGGCCAGGAGAACCCGCTGTCGGTCTTCGACGTCGCACGTGTCGATCAGGTTGGGCAGAAGTATTTGACGCTTTGGCACTACATGGCTGACCCACTGATTTTTGCCGTCAACCAGCGGGTCTGGAAAGAGCTGCCGGAAGCCGACCGCGAGCTGCTACGCCAAGCTGCAATCGACGCCGGCGAATGGGAAATCGAGCTGTCTCGCAACAGCGAAGCCAAGCGCCTTGAAGACATTCGCGCTCGCGGCGTCGAGGTCACCGAACTGAGCGATGCTGACCATCAAGCGTTCGTCGAGGCGACTCGCAGCGTGCATGAGAAGTGGACGCCGAAAATAGGCGTCGACCTTGTAGAAGCGGCCCGCACGGCTGCCGCAAAGTAATTACCGTTCTGCCCGGCGGCGCCCCGCTGCCGGGATTCGAGGAAAACCATGAACAATCGACAGGACGCGCGCCTTGAGCGCGTGCTGGCTACTCTGGCGCTAGTGATCATCAGCCTGATCAGCTTGGCCAACGTTGTAGTGCGCTATTTCACCGATGCGTCGTTTGCATTTACCGAAGAGATCTCCGTTTTCCTCTTGGTCATCCTTACCTTCGCAGGTGCCTCGGTCGCCATGCGCAGCAATCGGCACATCCGTATCGGCTTTATGGAGCGGATGTTTCCCCGCCTTCGCGTTCCGCTGATCGTGCTGCAGTGGCTGGCCGGCGTGCTAGTGCTTGGGCTGGTGGTCTGGCATGGCGGGCAGTTCGCGCTGGAAGAGTACCGGTGGGAATCGGAATCCCCTGGCCTTGGGCTGCCGAACTGGTGGTACGTGATCTGGCTACCGCTGCTTGCCTTGCTGATGATGATTCGCCTCAGCCAGATGACGCTGGATCGCCTGCGCGGGAGGCTCACCGATGAGCCCTGATCTGTGGATGCTCGCCAGCTTTCTGCTGCTGTTGCTGATTGGCGTACCGGTGGCTTTTTCACTGGCCTTGTCCGGTGCTATTGGCATCGTCGCGGGACTTTCGCCCGACATGCTCGCCACGCTCGGCACCAATACCTACAACGGCGTTGCCAAGTACCCGCTGATCGCGATACCACTGTTCATCCTCACCGGACTGGTATTCGAGAAATCTGGCGTCGCGCTTCGCCTGGTGCGATTTGCTCAGGCCTTGATCGGTCCACGTCACGGCGGCCTCGCCATGGTCGCGGTCCTGGTGTGTTTGATCATGGGTGGGATGAGCGGCTCCGGCCCGGCTGACGCAGCCGCGGTGGCTATGGTCATGTTACCGAGCATGACTCGCGCTGGTTATCCCAAACCATTCTCCGCAACCCTGATCGCTGCGTCGGCGTCGACGGCGATTCTGATTCCGCCGTCTATCGCACTGATTCTCTACTCCATCGTAGTGCCTGGTGTCGATCTTCGGGCACTGTTCGCTGCAGGGCTATTTCCAGGGATTATTGCTGGTCTGGTCCTTTTGTTGCCGGCCTGGCTCTTGGCTCGCCGCCATGGATGGGAAAACCCCGAGGGCGCCGAGCGCCCTCCTTTGGGCGAGAGCTTCCGCCAAGCGGTGCCCGCTTTGTTCGCACCCGTGCTGATCCTTGGCGGCCTGCGTAGCGGCTTGTTCACACCGACTGAGGCCGCCGTCGCTGGCGTAACCTACGGAGTGCTGATCGGGTTATTCGTGACCCGAGAGCTTGACTGGCGCAACCTCTGGCGACTCTGTGGCGAGGCGGCCGTTATCTCTGGCGTGGTGATGCTGATCATCGCTCTGGCCGGAATTTTCGCCTGGGCCGGCACCATGCTCGGCACCTTCCGTCATCTTGCCGAATGGCTGATTTCACTTTCGGACAACGGTGCCGTACTACTGATCCTGGTAATGGTCGCGGTGTTGCTGGCAGGCATGCTGCTTGATGCAATCTCGATCTATCTGATCCTGATGCCGATCCTGATTCCCGTGATGCAGCACTTCGGCTGGAACCCGGTCTGGTTTGGCATTCTGCTGGCAATGAATATCGCCATTGGCCAGTTCACGCCGCCCGTGGCAATCAACCTGATGGTTACCACCGAGGTTGCCAAGATTCGCCTGGAGCAGACCGTCGGCTGGGCCTTATTGTTTGTAGTGGTGATGGGTAGCGCACTGGCCCTGGTCGCGCTTTTTCCGGAAATCGCCCTTTGGCTACCACGGATGCTGGGTTACGCGGTGTAGACGGATCGACGCCAGCGCTACCGGCCTGGCTGTAGCAGTATTTCTAGCGCGGAGGAGCGTTTCGGCAACCGACATCGCTCTGACTTTCAAGCGAAACGAAGCTACAGACAGGCACCTCGGCCTTGTTCGATGGCGTGTCGATCAACTGCCCAATGCTGCGAGCGCGGCGGCTCGGTCCAGCTCAGCTGATTGGCGCTGCTGGACTTTGAGCGCTTGTTCTGCGCGTTGCTGCATCACGATATCCAGGGCACGGCTGGGCAGGATGTCGACGTCATCGAAGGTAATCAGCTGACCCGGCTCGACCGCACGCTTCAGCGCAGTTTTGCGTAACAGGCCGATCGGTACATGGTCAGGATTCTCTTCGAGCTTCAGCGCCTCGCCCCTAAACTGAAAACCGCCAATGCCTCGCTCGATGAGATCACCTGCTCGCATGGCTCGCTTGACAATCGCCCCCACGCCCAGGGTCGGTGTGGTGGAGTTGTTCAGAAGTACATCACCACCCCCGAGCACCCGACGCACTGTCTTGCCGACTTCCAGCGAACAGAGATGGAAAGGACGGACAAGCGTGTAATACGGTCCGGGGCCTAGCTTGAAATACTCAATTGGCGCTCGTTGATTGTCATCGTGGCGGCAGACGAGAAACACACCGCCCGCCGGGTATCCTGAGGGAATCACGTAATCGACGAAGGGTTGCCCCAGCCTGTCGGCCATCATCCCCAGCAGGTTGCCCGATTCGGTCAGGTTGGTCGAAGCCAGACCTTCCAGCCCCTGCCTGGTAATTGTCGCGCCCAGCCCGTTGCCGACAATGGCCTGCTCAATCTGCACCTTGGTGCCGTCAGTGAACGAAGTGGTCTGGTCTACGCTTATGCCTTGGCGCTTTGCCCAGTACGCCATGTCTTCAATCGAGGGGTCATGATTGAGATAGCCCTTCATGTTGCCGTATACCAGAGGCTTGAAGCCCATCATCAAGGCCTCTTCATGCAGTGCTGCCAACGAACCTGGCTGGTCGCCTTCGGCCTCGGTAATAAAACCCTTGGTAGCCAGATATGAGCCAGTGGTGACCTGCAGCTCGGCATTGATTGTCACGACCGGCAAGCCCGCCTCGAACGCACGCTCGATTACCTCGGTGCCGTGAAACACGTCACCGCTGCATTCGACAATCAAGTCAGCTCCATCAATCAACCGGTCAACGGAGTTGGTGAGCCGCTCGGGCAACGGAAAATCAGCGAATGAATTGAGGGGACGCCGGGTCAAGACGCGCGAAATTTCGAGATCGTGGTAATGCTGATTGATCAGCCGGATGAAGCAATGAGCGATCATCCCTGTGCCGGATACACCGATCTTCTTTTTGACGTGCGAGCTAGGCATAAGCGAATCCATTCAGATGGGCAACGAATGCTCTGACCGCAGCGGCAGAAAAAGATTTACAGGAAATGAAATCAGACCGGTCGCTGTCGGCTGGCACGGTTGCGTAAACAAGATGTCGGTTGTGCTAGCTAAGCGTCAGCTGGGCGATTGTTCCAATTGATTAAGGCGTGTCAATTGGGGAAGCCGTCAGCACTTTTGTCGTCTTGATCTTTGGCGCATAAGGGGCAGCATTGCACCGCCCCCTATGATCAGCCTCAGCTAAGGGCTGCTATGGCCGCGTCATAGTTCGGCTCGCTGCCAATTTCTGGGACCAGTTCGCTGTGTACGACCTGGTCCTGCTCGTCCAGCACCACGACAGCACGGGCGGACACGCCCGCAAGCGGGCCACTAGCAATCAGCACGCCGTACTCCTCCAGGAACTCCCGTCCACGCATGGTCGACAGGTTAACCACGTTTTCCAGCCCCTCGGCACCGCAGAAGCGCTTCTGTGCGAAAGGCAGATCGGCAGAGATGCATAGCACCACGGTATTGGCGAGATCATTGGCTTGAGCATTGAACTTGCGTACCGAAGTCGCGCAAGTCGGCGTATCGATGCTCGGGAAGATGTTGAGGACCTTGCGCTTGCCCGCATAGCTGCCGAGCGTCACATCGGACAAATCTCCCCCGACCAGGGAGAACGGCTTGGCCTTCTGGCCGGTCTGCGGAAAATCGCCAGCAACTTGAATCGGATTGCCTTTAAGGGTTACTTCGGTCATGTGAATTCCTCAGTCGTGGGCCACTCGCGATCGCTCATGGCCTGGGTTATCAAACTGCGTGGGTGCGGGCGAAGTATTCCTTGGTCAACTTCACAACCACCGGGCTCAACAGCAGCAGCGCAACCAGGTTAGGGATGGCCATCAGGCCGTTCAGGGTATCCGCCAGCAGCCATGCGAAATCGAGCTGAGCTATCGCGCCGAATGGTACGGCTATGACCCAGATCACGCGGAATGGCCAGATGGCCTTGGTGCCGACTAGAAATTCCCAGCACTTTTCGCCGAAATAGCTCCATCCAAGAATGGTCGTGAACGCAAAGACCACCAGCGCGACCGTCAATAGCGCAGCCCCTATACCAGGCATGGCCGACTCGAACGCCGCTGCGGAGAGTGCCGCCCCGCTTTCTCCACCGGTCCAAACGCCAGAACAGATGATAGCCAAGCCTGTTATAGAACAGATGATGATGGTATCGATGAAGGTGCCCATCATTCCGATAAGGCCTGAGCGTACCGAACTCTGAGTGGTCCCGGCCGCCTGTGCAATACCAGCGGTACCGAGGCCCGCTTCATTGGAAAAAATACCCCGCGCAACACCGAAGCGTATGGCCGCCATCACCGCAGCGCCAGCGAAGCCTCCGGTGGCCGCGATTGGCGAGAAAGCATGGGTAAAGATCAGATCGAACGCTGCCGGAATCTCAGCCGCATGAACGACCAAGACCACGATACCGGCAATGATGTAAGCGACGCACATGAACGGGACCAGAGCCGCAGCAACCGCACCAATGCGCTTGATTCCGCCGAGGATCACAAGCCCAACGAATAGCATCGTGACAAGGCCAGTCACCCACAGCGGCACCGAGAAGGTCGCTTCCAGAGCCAGGGCCATACTGTTCACCTGGACCATGTTGCCAATGCCGAAGCCAGCCAGGCCACCAAAGATCGCAAAGGCACCTCCGAGCCACAACCAGCGCTTGCCCAGCCCGTTCTTGATGGCGTACATGGGCCCACCAACGTGCTCGCCACGGTCATCTTTCTCGCGGTAATGCACGGCGAGAACCACTTCGCAATACTTAGTCGCCATCCCTACGAGGGCCGTGCACCACATCCAGAACAGCGCGCCTGGACCGCCAAGAAAGATTGCCGTCGCGACGCCCGCGATATTGCCGGTACCTACCGTTGCAGCCAGACAGGTCATCAGCGCCTGAAACGGGCTAATTTCTCCCGTGTTCTCATCGCCTTTCGCACGTCCGCGCCAGATCAGGGCGAAACCCGTACCTATTCGCACCAGCGGCATGAACTTGAGCATGACCATAAGGAAGAGGCCAGTTCCGAGAATCAGAACCAACATGGGCGGTCCCCAGACGAGACCGTTAACGCTATTGACCAGGTTTTGCAGGAATTCCATTCAAGGCACCCTTTATTAATTATGTTAGACATCCTTGCCCGAGCGGGCCGAGCCGGCCAGGACACTAGAAGGGCAGCCACACACCAATCCAGCTCCCGTCCGAACGCCCCGGAACTGTCCCAACCTTTAGGTTCGGAACAATACCGACAACCCGCAAAGATTCATTCCAGAGCCCTGCACAGCCGCCATGCAAGAAGCGACCGAGCGATCCTACCACCACCTTGAGCACTTGGCGCCAAACCCTTTGAGCCGGATCTACAACTGTTCGAGTCGTGCAAGTGGCGACCGGTTGGTCAGACCTGAATCTGCTGGAGTTGCCGCATACGGAAGCCTGTCAGCGTAGCCCAGGGTTACGCCAATGCCAGTCATTCTTCAGCGCATTCAGCTAGAAATCGTCAGAAATCACGCCTGTAGAAAACGTCCAGCGAACTGGCGAGCCCGCTTGCCGCTTCGAGGAAAATCCGTTTGGTCAGCTGATAGCGCAACGCAACCGTATTGGCAGGCTCGAACACCCCAACGCCGTAACGTAACGTCAGTCGATCCGTAAGCTTGCCGCTCGCAACCACGCTGGTGTCCGCTCCGCTACCCTCGGTGTCCAGCTGGAAATCTTCAATACCCAGGCGCTGCGCGACGTTACCGGTGATCGAAGCACTGCCGGCCAGGCCGAGTCCAAGCGCTGCGCGCGCCAAGAGATTGCTGTCTCCCGTATCGGCGCCTAGCGGCCGGCCAAGCACCAAGTAGGACAAAGCCTGCTCCTGACTCATGGCTGGTTCGGAAAAGACGTCGACTCGTGGCTGCTCGGCGTTGCCTGTTATGCGCAAGCCAGCGATCACATTTTCATCATCAATGCGTCGAATCGCCTCGATATCCAGATAGGGCTGCGACAGTACGCCAGTGAACAACAACCGGGCGCGGCGGATCGTGAGCCGCTGACCATACGCTCGGTAACGACCCTTGTTGAGGCTCAGCTCGCCGCGTGCGTCCAGGTCGTTGCCGATGTGGAGGTAACCGGCAAGATCCGCCGTGAGACCAAAGCCTGAAAAGCGCAGCCTGTCCTGGCCAACCTCGACATCCACATCCATACGAATCGCCAGTGGTGGCTTGGCTTCCTCAGCTTCTGCGCCAACGATCACCGCATTCTCGGACACCTTGACGGTAGAGGGCGGCAGTTCGCGGACGGTAATTTCCCCGCGAGGCACACGAAGTTTGCCGCTTACCGCTAATTGCTCATCCGCTAACCGGATACGGAGATCCGGGGCAATTTCGAGCTCAGCGTAGGGCTCCACGATCACCGGCAGCTGGCTTCCACTGATGCGCAGGTCGAGATCCAGCGCCTGCTGCCAATCGACTGTACCCGCGATTCGCCCTTGGCCCTGCTCGCCGCTGCGCCAACCACCATCGATGCGAACCTGCTCGCCATCGATGACGGCTGTGATTTGCAGCTGCTCGAAGCTGACCGGCAGCTCGGCACCTGCGATCTCCCCTTCGGTTAGCCTCAGCTCTCCATTGATCTGTGGATTCTGCAGCGTGCCCGAGATCTGGCCATTTCCGTTCAGTTGCCCGTCGAGTCGCTCGACCTGCGCAACAAACGGCCGAATAACCGAGAGATCAAAATTGCTCAGTTGGAAATTGCCAGAGATCGGCTTGACCTCGCCGCTGGGGTCCACCTGCAGCCGAGCGTCCAGATCACCGAGGTCGCCCCCCTCGAAGCGTAACCGGCTATCCACCTTTTTCGGCGTAAGCTGGCTGTTCAGCGACAGCGTCTGGTACGGAAAGTCCAGCCACTGCTGACCATCGCGCATGCGTAAGACACCCGGTCCAGCATCGACACGGATGGTTCCGGTCGGGCCCGCGCTCGGTATATCCAGCGCTAGATCGGCATTGACTTCGCCTTGCCAGATCAGGTTGTCCGGCAGGTATTCGGCCAGGGACTCAAGCGGAAAATCACGCAGGCGATAGCGCAGCTGCGGGTCAGGCTGAAGTCGCTGCTCGTCCGCACACAGCGAGGCCTGACCCGAGACCCAGCAGTGAGCGCCGAAAGTAATCCTGCCGCTCTCGAGACGTTGCAAGCTCGCGGGGTCGCGCAGTGCCCATTGCTGTCCCTGAGCATCCAGCTCGGCGTCCATCAGCCGGCCCCGCCAATCACCGCCGTCAAGCCCGCCGGTCAGCGCCAGCGACAGGTCAAGCAACGGACCTTGCAGCTGCAGTCTCGCCTGGTGCGCCGCTTGCGTGCCTTCGGCGCTTAGCTCCAGCTCGCCGATCTCAGTCGCTCCGGCCTGCAATCCTTTCGCATCGAGACTGAGCTGACCACGCTCGCCCTCCGCTAGACTCGCGGCCACTTGCAATCGGTCAATTCGATTGTCCTGAAACGCAACATCGTCTCCGCTCAGCGCCAGTGTTCCTCGCGGTGCGGCTGGTGTACCGGCCAGGTCGAGTTTGCCTGTCAATTTGCCGCTCAGGTCAGGCCAGAGCTGGCCCAGGCGCGACAGATCCAGCGCCAGGTTCGCTTCAAGCGTTTCAGACCAGCGACCGTTACCCTGAATGCGGTTATCGCCCAGCCGGAGATCGACTGTCGGCAGGCTCCAGCTAGCATTTTCACCGTTCGCCTGAAGCTCAAGCTTGAGCGGCTGCTTGCGGAGCGTGCCATCCAGGTCGAGTGTGGCCTCTGCCTGCAGATCGTCACCCCGCAGTGCACCGCTACTGCTGAGCGTGCCGCCGATAGTTCCCGGCAGTTCGGCGACCCAGTAAGACGGGTCGAATTCGCTCAGCTCGAGCCGAGTCGTCCAGTCGATTCCTTCTGCGAACCCGACGCTAAGACTGCCTTCGGCCCGGCCCTGCCCGGCCTGTAATTCAAGCTGTGGCAGGTGCACGACTTCAAGGTTGCCGCTGACGGGGCTCTGTAGCGTAAAGTCACCAGAGGGCCCCGTAAGCGCAGCATTGAAGTTTCCGAGATAGTCGCCATCGTCATATTGGATCTGCGCATCGAGTGTCCGAAGAGCGACTGGCGGTTCTTCGATATCTGGATAGAGGCGGCGCCAAGGGAAATCCCGCCAGGCCAACTGGGCCTCGCCATCAAGCCCGTCCTGCCAACTAACGGCACCGTTCAATTCGACACGCTGCTGCTCGCCCGCATCCAGATTGAACGTTTGAATCTCGGCATGGGTCGTGTCGACCAGGCCATTCAACGCGATAGCTACAGCACCGCCCTCGCCTTGCAAGCTACCGCCGCCGTCCACGCGATAACCCTGTTCCATATCGCCTTTGAGCGTCAGCTCCAGCGTCTCCAGACGCATCGCATCCGGCAGTTCCGGGGTCACCTTGAAACGCTCCAGCGCCAAAAGCAGATTCGCTGGCAGGTCCGGCTCCAGGGGACGCACCCAGCCACTGAGCTTGGCATCCAGATAACCCTGGCTTTGCACATCAACCATCAGGTGTTCGCGCAGCTCGCCATCCACCTCGAACCTCAACGCCCAAGGCCGCTCGTTTGGCGAGCGGATTGCCGCGGTACCACTTAGCGCCAGCGGCCAGTCTGCGTTGGTTTGCAAGCGGCCCGCCAGCTCGAGCACAACGTCCTCCCGCCGAACCTCCAGCGCCCTGACGACCAACCCCTGCTCATCCCAATCCGCCCGCAGATCAGCGCCCTGTAGCTGCTGTACGCCGTTCAAGGTGATCGCGCCGATGTCGACGCGCTCGACACGCAGCGCAAGTGGCAGATCAAGGTCCGGAAGATCGAAGGGCTCGCCTGCCGAGTCGTCCTCCTCAGCAGGCGGGAACTGCACATCGATATCCCCCGTCGCGAGGTTTTCGATGCAAAGGGTTCTGCGCAGCAGGCAACCCGGCGACCAATTCATCCGTGGCGACGCGACTTCAACCCGCCGGCCGTCCTGTTGCCAGACCAGACTATCAGCCTGCCAGCGACCGCCCAGACGACCCGAGAACTGCTCGACGATCAGCCCAGGGATTTGAGTCAATGCCCATCGGCTACCGGCACTTGTCCCCAGCACCAGCCCGACCGCCAGTACGACCACCAACAGCAAGGCCAGCGGGGGCAACAGTACCCAGCACAGAATTTTTGCGTTACGCCTCAAAGCTCCGGCCCCATGGAGAAATGCAACCGGACGCCACCTTCACTGTCCAGCGGATGAGCCAGATCCACGCGAATCGGTCCCACTGGCGAAACCCAGCGAACGCCAACGCCCACGCTGCTCTTGAGGCTCGGCAGTTCCAGCGAGTTGAATGAGTTGCCCTGATCAACGAAGGTCGCCACCCGCCATTTCTCGGTCAGCGAATACTGATACTCGGCGCTGACGGCCACCTGGTAGCGCCCACCGATCTTGTCGCCGTCTGAATTTGTGGGTGACAGGCTCTGATAGTCATAGCCACGGACGCTCTGGTCACCCCCGGCGAAATAGCGCATCGATGGCGGAACATTGGTGTATTCGTTGGTCCAGTTTCCACCCACTTCCACCCTTCCAAGAAATCGATGCCGGCCAGCCAAGGTGGTCAGCCCTTTCACTGTAGCCGTGGCATGGACCAGGTCCGCATCGGATAACAGACCTTCTTTTGCGGCTGCCAGCTCGAACCTCAACCGATACCCCCGGCTCGGGTCCAGCCGGTTGTCGCTGCGCAGGAAGCTGTAGGCCACACCCGGCATCAGCAGCGTGCTAATGCCACTGTCGTCGCCCAGCTCGTATTGCTCGTGCCGCCACTTCAGCGACCAGACCCGCTGCCAGCCGCTGGGCAGTTTGCGGTGCCACTCGGGGCCTACAGTCAGCAGACGGCTGAGGCTATCTTTATCGCCCAGTTCTTCATACTGATAGCCGGCGGCGTACCGCAGTTTGTCGGTCAGCGGGGGGTCGAGCGGCACGTCATAGAAGAGCCCGACATTCTGCCGCGGTGCAGAGAGCTCAGACTCGATGCCGTAGCTGTGGCCCTGCGGGTTGACCCAGTGCCGCGTGAAATCGAAACGCATGCGCGGCCCGACGTCAGTGGAGTAGCCCAGGCCGAACCCGAGCGTGCGCGGCTCCCGCGTTGTGAGCTGTACGGCCACCGGTATACGCTGCTGCTCAGCGTTGACCGGGTTGGCATCGACCCGAACCCCTTCGAAGTAACCGCTGGACTGCATCGCCTGATTGAGCTCGGCGATGAGCTCCGAATCGTAGGGCGTCCCAGCATCGAACGGGACCATACGCGCCAGCAGGTCTGGATCGAATGGCGAATCACCTTCGAAGCGAACGTCCCCAAGCACGTAACGGGGTCCGCTGCTGAAAACCAGTTCGACATCGGCGGCATTGGTGGACGGATCGATAGCAAGTCGCTGCTGCTCGAAGCGACCATCGAAGAAACCATAGCGCGACGCTTGATTGAGGATCTGCTGCTTGGCAGCCTCGTACTGGCCATGGTTCAGCTTGGCTCCCTTTTTCAGGGTGTTGCGAGGGACGCGGAATGCCTTGAGTTCGGAAGCGGGCCCTTCTACCCGGACGGTGATATCGCGTAGTCGCACCGGCTCCCCGGGCTTGATTCTGAGCGTCAAGCGTGGATTGTCACCGCCGGTGACCTCAGGCTCGATTTCTGCGTGGTAATACCCCAGCGCCTGAAGCGCTTTGTTTGCCTGTTCCTTGGCTATACGGCTGTAGCGCAGCAATTCCTCTTCGCTGCGATCGCCCAAATCGCCTATGTAGTTCTCGACATTTTCACGTAACGCACCGTTGGATGGCACGACGTTTACGTCGAGTTCTGCTGATAACACCGATGAGGCACAGCACAATATGAAGCCTGCCGGAACGACACGGCGAAGGGTACAAATAGCCATGAGACGGGATGCTAGCACGTTGTGCACCCAGATTCGGCGAGGTGTCGAAACGCGCAAACCGGCGAAACGGCATCGGGCGAGGGCATTCAGACACATCCTTGGGCAACCTTTCATTACGACTTTCGAGGCTTCGTAAAATTCGCTCAGCCGCTTCGTTCTTCCACCTGGTGTGGAGCGGGATGAAAGAACACGTGCTCAATCACTGGGCCTATGGCGACCTGCCCGATATCTTGGTAGCCCTGTCGTTCGTAGAAATTCCGATAGCGCGAATTGCCTGTATCGATCACTAGCCCCTCGGATGCGGGATCGGCTGCGCACCAGTTATGCAAGGCTTCGAGCAATTGCTCGCCGTAGTGCCTCCCCTGAAACTGCGGGTGCACACCCATGAGTGGCAATACGTGAAACGCCCCGGGCGGCAAGCAACCCAATACCGCAGCGTGGTAATCAAGGTAGCGCCTGGTGCATCGGAAGCCGGTGGTAAGCACCATGCGCATACGCCACGCCCAACTCTCCGGGATATCCAATCGCCGCTGCGGTGGAGCAATCAGCGCCGCAGCGACGAGACGATCATCGAGCATCAAACCGATTGCCGGTTGATCCTGCAGAAAGTGCTGGTTGACCAATTCGCGCACGGTTGCGCGCACACGCTGGTCGTAGCCCGGGCGGTCCGCTTCGAAAAGATAGGCAAACGTCGGTTCATGTCGGTAAGCGTTGTAGAGCAGCGAACGGGTTTCCTTGGCGTAGCCACTGTCGAGCATTCGTACTTCGGCGGTCGTCGGCATGGCGGTTCTCTGCTTAGGGCTGCGAGGCTTATTTCACGTTAGCAGCTCCACGCGTTAATGCCGGCATGTCGCTGGCGCATCCGACTCGCCTCGCCAGCGCTATAGCCAGTAGAATTAAGGTTTTCTGGAGCTGCGCAATGAAGCTTGTTTCTTTTAATATCAACGGCTTGCGAGCCAGACCTCACCAGCTTTCTGCACTTATCGAAAAGCACCAGCCCGATGTGATCGGCCTGCAGGAAACCAAAGTCGCTGACGAACAGTTCCCGCAAGCCGATATCGAAGCACTGGGTTATCACGTTCACTTTCATGGCCAGAAAGGCCACTACGGTGTCGCGTTGTTGTCGCGACAGGCGCCGCTCGAAATCCACAAAGGCTTTCCGGGAGACGGCGAGGAGTCGCAGAAGCGCTTCATCTGGGGTCGCTTTGCCGACGCAAGCGGCGAGCCGGTTACCGTTATGAACGGCTATTTCCCTCAGGGCGAGAGCCGCATTCACCCCACGAAGTTTCCCGCCAAAACCAGGTTCTACGCTGATCTTCAGGCGCTACTCGAAGAACGCTTCAACCCCGAGCAATCAGTAGCCGTTATGGGTGACTTCAATATTTCTCCCGAGGACTGCGACATTGGGATTGGCGAGGTAAACGCCAAGCGTTGGCTACGTACCGGCAAGTGCAGCTTCCTACCGGAGGAACGCGAGTGGCTGACACGCTTGAAGAACTGGGGCTTGCAGGACAGTTTTCGCACGCTCAACCCTGAGGTGGTCGATCGCTTCAGCTGGTTTGACTACCGCAGCCGCGGCTTCGAAGACAACCCACGTCGAGGGCTGCGCATCGACTTGATCCTTACTACCGCCGGCCTGCACAAGCGTGTAACCAGCTGCGGCGTAGACTATGACATTCGCAGCATGGAAAAACCGTCGGACCATTGTCCCGTCTGGATCGAGTTGGCCTGATAACCGAGGCCAGCCGATACGAACATTGCTCTTTTCGTCCAGTCTCGCGACCGAAATGTGACCCGATGCTCAGCTTGGCGACCCTGGCGCTCAACGTCACATAACGGTAATGAAACCTTCTTAATCTCCCCGCTTCTTTGGAAAGGGAGAGTCCTTGCATGGCCTATCTAACGTCCGTACGCATCACGGGGAGACGGGCGCTGAGCCTGGCAATGGCCGGGCTCCTTTGTGCCAGCCAGCTTGCGATGAGCGCTCCTGTGCCAACCCTTCCAACTAGCGGTCCGGTGCTGAGCATTCAAGGTTCCAACACCGTTGGTGCCAAGCTTGCCCCGATGCTCATCGCAGGCATGTTCGAAGCGCAGGGTCTCAGCTCTATTCGGATCACACCGGCCGGCAAGGAAAACGAGCAACGTATCAGCGCATTTGATGGTTCCGGTCGAACCTACCATGCCCTTGTTGCTGCGCATGGCACCGGTACCGGGTTCGCCGGGCTCAAGGACAGCTCCTCTGATCTTGCTGCCGCTTCGCGCCCTATCAAGGACAGTGAGTATTCGAGCCTCTCCGGCATCGGCGATATGCGCAGCCCAGCCGCCGAGAATGTGATTGCAATCGACGGCCTGGCAATCATCGTTAGTCCGGGCAATCCAGTTTCCTCGCTCAGCGTTGAGCAGGTAGCCAGCCTGTTTGCCGGTGAAGTCCGCAACTGGAAGGCGCTTGGCGGAAACGATATGCCTGTGGAAGTGCATGCACGGGACGATCAGTCCGGCACCTATGACACTTTCAAGGAACTGGTACTGGGCCCACAGGGCAAGACGCTGGTTGCCAACGCAGCACGCTATGAATCCAATGACCAGCTCTCGCAGATCGTCAGCAGCCGTCCCGGCGCGATTGGTTTCGTTGGCCTCGCCTCGGTCGGCAAAGCCCGTGCGCTGGCTATAGCAGACGGCGATTCACAACCCATGCTGCCAAGCACAGCGCTCGTGGCCACCGAAGACTACCCATTGTCGCGTCGGCTGTTTTTCTATGCGAACCCGGCGCAACAGTCAGAGTGGACCCGGACCTTTCTGGACTTCGTCCACAGCGCTGCTGGTCAGGCCATCGTTGCAAAGTCTGGCTACATAGGACAAGCGATCGACGCGATTACGCTGTCTCCGTCACCGGACATGCCGCAGGCGTACCAGAATCTCGCCTCCCAGGCGCAGCGTCTAACGGTGAACTTCCGTTTCGATGAAGGCAGCGCGCGCCTGGACAACAAGGCCCAGCGTGACGTGGAGCGATTGATCGATTATCTGAAGCGCTCGAACAAGACGATGAGCGCGGCGGTACTGGTTGGTTTTGGCGACCCGAGGGGTGATGCAGCCCGTACGGCCTTGCTTTCCAAACTTCGCGCCATGGCGGTACGCAGGGAACTCGCACGGGGCGGAATATTAGTGAAGGATATCAATGGCTTAGGAGATGATCTTCCAGTAGCTTCGAATACTCAGAGCGGCCGCGTAAAGAACCGTCGCGTCGAGGTATGGGTGTACTGAGCAAGGTTTGAGGCAGTGTGGAATCGTATCGGTCGATAGCCTGCAACGTACTGTTACATCGGGACTGGCGCGACTAAGCTCCAATGATTTACATCAGCGGAAACGATCATGTACCTGGTTTGTGGCGAGGCTTTGTTCGACGTCTTCGCGGGTCCAGCCGGGCCTCAGCGCAATCGTTTGGCCCTCGAGGCGGTGGCTGGCGGTTCACCTTTCAATGTCGCGGTCGGTCTCTCACGATTGGGGACGCCGTCTGCTCTGTTCACCGGCATTTCACGAGACCATCTTGGACAGCAGCTGCGGCAAGTGATCGAGGACGAAGGAGTCGATACGCGCTGGCTGATCGACTTCGATGCACCGACTACGCTGGCAATGGTCGCCCTGGGTGCTAACGGCTCGCCCATTTACAGTTTTCGCGGCGAAGGCTGTGCGGATCGTCTGCTGCGCGATGAGCATCTCGCCCCGCTGAGCGATGATATTCGCGGCATTCACGTCGGCTCCTACTCCATCGTTATCGCCCCTATCGCCGACACACTGCTGTCGCTGGTTCGCCGTGAAAGCGACCGCCGACTCATCTCCCTCGACCCCAACATCCGGCTCAATGTCGAACCCGACCTCGCCCGCTGGCGAGAGCGTGTCGAGGCGATCGCCGTGCTCGCGCATCTCATCAAAGTCAGTGATGAGGATCTGGCACTGCTGTATCCCGACGAAGCCCCGGAAGCGATTGCTCACCGATGGTTGCAAGGACGCTGTGAGCTGGTCTTGCTCACTCGGGGTGGCCAGGGTGCGCAGCTGTTCAGCGCCCGCCACGGTGAACTCCATGAAGCAGCCATGGCAGTGGATGTCCGGGACACCGTGGGCGCTGGCGATACCTTCCAGGCGGCGCTGCTCAGCTACCTGCACGCCCATCGGTTGGATTCCCCCGTAGCGCTGGCCCAGATCGAGCGTGGTCAGCTTCAAGCACTGCTGTCTTTTGCCGTTCGGGCGGCGGCGATCACCTGCACCCATCGCGGTCCGGACTTACCGTATCGGTACGAGATAGCGTGATCGGTTGGCCACAGCGCTGCGAACGTCTATAACCCCAAGGGACCAGAATAAGGACGACGGAACCGGGCATGAAAGCGCTGAAGATCTCGGACCCATCCTACGAGTTGATGGACGATCACCACGGCAACTCGTTGATCTATCGGGAGCACGGTTTCCCATGCCCGTTGGTGCGCTGGCACAACCACAAGGAGTACGAGCTGCATCTGATCGTCGCAAGCTCGGGCAAGGTCTTTGTCGGCGACTATGTTGGTAACTTCGGCCCGGAGAGCCTGTTTCTCACCGGCCCACATCTGCCTCACAACTGGATCAGCCAGGTCGATGAGGGTGAGGTGGTGACCAAGCGCGATATGCTGGTCAACTTCACCGATGAGCTGTTCGAAGCTGGCAACACTGTTTTCTCTGAACTGCGAAGCCTCACCCCGATGCTTGAGCGCTCTCGCTACGGCATCGAGTTTCGTTGCTCGCGCACGGTTTCCGAGGCCAGTCGGTTAATGCACCGGGTCGCCGACAGCCGTGGCGCCACCCGCCTCGGTTACTTTCTGATCATGCTCGAATTGCTGGCCAGTTGTGACGACTACCAGTTGCTCTCTGGCGCCACGTCTGCGCAGCTGGGCGATGAGCACCACGCGGACCGCACCAACATGGCGGTCAATTACATATTCGAAAATTACATGCGCGAACTGCCGCTCGAGGAAGTCGCCGGTCACCTGGGCATGAAGCCCACCTATTTCTCACGTTTTTTCAAGCGTGCCACCGGCCGTTGTTATGTCGAATTCGTCAACAGCCTGCGCATCAGTAAGTCCTGCGAGTTGCTGCTGGACACGGCCAAGCCAGTCACTGACGTGTGCTTCGAGTCGGGCTTCAACAACCTGTCCAACTTCAATCGCCGCTTCCAGCAACTCAAGGGAATGACCCCCTCCTGTTATCGCCGCCTGATCGAACAACGGCTGACCGAGCAAAACCTCGCCAGCTGATACGCATACTCCCCCCTGCCGCAACGGCAACAGCGTTGCGATTTAGCCCATCTCGCGGTACGTCGACAGCTGCCGCCCTCAGGATTGACACATCCACATGGCGCACCGCGGCGCTTCGATATGCTTTATCTCTCTTACTATCATGCGCCCGAGGAGTGCAAAAACGTATCAGACGATGTGCTGTCAGGGCTTTGTAGCCCTGACAGCCTCGGCGTTGTAATGCTCGCGAGCCGCTCGTACCGCAGTACGCGAGCAATAACAAAAACAATAAAAGCTTCCGCCCTATGGCCGCGGAAGAGGAGTCCCAGATGAAATTGACGCATTTGCTGCTCGGTTCTACCTGTATTGCGATGATCGGTGCGACGCACGCCGCTGCCGAAACCATTACGGTAGCCACCGTCAACAACGCTGACATGATCCGCATGCAGCGCCTGTCGAAGACCTTCGAAGAACAGCACCCCGATGTGGATCTCAACTGGGTCGTACTCGAAGAGAACGTACTGCGCCAGCGTTTGACCACCGACATCGCCACTCAGGGCGGCCAGTTCGATGTACTCACCATCGGTATGTATGAAGCCTCGCTGTGGGGAGCCAAGGGCTGGCTGGCTCCTATGACCGACCTCCCTGAAAGCTACAAGCTGGACGACGTTTTCCCTTCGGTTCGTGAGGGCCTCTCTGTAAACGGTACGCTCTACGCCCTGCCGTTTTACGCCGAAAGCTCGATGACCTACTACCGCAAGGACCTGTTCCAGCAAGCCGGACTGGAAATGCCCGACCATCCAACCTGGTCGCAGATAGCCGAGTACGCCGAAAAGCTGCACAAGCCGAACGAAGAACAGTACGGCATCTGCCTGCGCGGAAAGGCCGGTTGGGGCGAAAATATGGCGTTGGTTACCACCATCGCCAATTCCTTCGGCGCGCGCTGGTTCGATGAGAATTGGCAGCCGGAATTCACCGGACCCGAATGGACCAAAGCAGCCAACTTCTATGTCGACCTGCTGAGCAACTACGGCCCACCGGGCGCATCCAGCAATGGTTTCAACGAAAACCTTGCGCTGTTCAACAGCGGCAAGTGCGCGATGTGGGTCGATGCCACGGTGGCCGGCTCCTTCGTGACGGACACATCGCAGAGCAAGGTCGCCGACAAGGTTGGTTTCACATTCGCCCCGCAAGAAGTTACCGACAAGGGATCGGCATGGCTCTACTCCTGGGCGCTGGCCATCCCGACCAGCTCCCAGAAGAAGGATGCCGCCAAGGAATTCGCCGCCTGGGCCACGTCACAGTCTTACGCGAACCTGGTAGCCGAGACCGACGGTGTCGCCAACGTGCCGCCAGGTACTCGTGAGTCGACCTACAGTGACGAATACATGGCCGCCGCGCCGTTCGCCAAGATTACGCTGGACTCATTGAAGCAGGCTGATCCAGCCTCGCCGTCCGCCAAGCCGGTGCCTTACGTGGGTATCCAGTTGGTCACTATTCCGGAATTTCAGGCCATCGGCACCCAGGCCGGCAAGATGTTCTCTGCTGCGCTCACAGGACAACTGCCGGTCGAGCAGATGCTCACGGCTGTACAGCAATCGACTGCGCGTGAAATGAAGCGCGCCGGCTATCCCAAGTAGGCCCGAGTAGGCATTCCCACCGGACGGGGCTCACCCGAGCCCTCATGGCCTTCTTCAGCCGGAGCACGCCCATGGCTACTACCTCAACGGCCTTGCCCAAGGCCCCTGCTACCGATACGGCAAGCGAGTCGCACGAGCGCATGCGGCGTCGGTTTGCTCCCAACTGGTTCCTCGTCAGCCCGTCCGTTGCGCTGTTGCTGCTGTGGATGCTGGTACCGCTGTCGATGACCGTCTACTTTTCGGTGATCCGCTATAACTTGCTTTACCCTGGCGAAAATGACTTCGTCGGGCTGGAAAACTTTCACTACTTCCTGACCGATGCGGGCTTCATGCCCGGCATGATCAACACCCTTCTGCTGGTTGGCAGCGTGCTGCTGATCAGCGTGGTGCTCGGCGTGCTGATTTCTGCACTGCTGGAGGCGGCAGACTTCGCCGGTCGCGGCATCGTCCGCGTTCTGCTGATTTCGCCGTTCTTCATCATGCCAACCGTCAGTGCCTTGGTGTGGAAGAACCTGATCTACCATCCGGTCTCGGGCATCCTCGCCGCCGTCTGGAAGTTTTTCGGGGCGCAGCCGATCGACTGGCTGGCCCAACACCCGCTGCTCTCGATCATCATCATCGTGTCCTGGCAATGGCTGCCTTTCGCGATCCTCATTCTGATGACCGCGATGCAATCCCTCGATCAGGAGCAGAAGGAAGCCGCCCGCCTCGATGGTGCCGGCCCGATTGCCATCTTCTGGCACCTGACGTTACCGCATCTGGCGCGCCCTATTGCCGTAGTGGTGATGATCGAGACCATCTTCCTGCTTTCCGTCTTCGCTGAAATCTTCACCACCACCAGCGGGGGCCCCGGCTACGCCTCCACGAACCTTGCTTACCTGATCTACACCCAGGCGCTGCTGCAGTTCGACGTCGGCATGGCATCTGCCGGCGGCCTGATCGCTGTGCTGATCGCCAATATCGCGGCGATCATCCTGGTGCGGATGCTCGGCAAGAATCTCACCGAAAAATACTGAGGGCAGACCGATGCTGACGCTCAAACAAAGTCGCCGCATCAACACCCTGGTGGTTGGGCTGTTCGCCTGGGCTATTGCGCTGCTGGTGTTCTTTCCGATCTTCTGGATGCTGCTGACCAGCCTGAAGACTGAAATCGACGCCTTCGCCACGCCGCCGCAGTTCATCTTTACGCCAACGCTGGAGAACTACCTGCACATCCAGGACCGCAGCGGCTACTTCAAGTACGCATGGAACTCGGTGACCATTTCCTTCGGCGCGACCGCGCTGGGCATGCTGATCGCGATACCCGCCGCGTACTCCATGGCTTTCTACGAGACCAAGCGCACAAAGGGCACGCTGCTGTGGATGCTCTCGACCAAGATGCTGCCGCCAGTGGGCGTGCTGGTGCCGATTTATTTGCTGGCCAAACAGTTCGGCCTGCTCGACAGCCGCACGGTGCTGATCATCATCTACACGCTGATCAACCTGCCAATTCTGGTCTGGATGATCTACACGTACTTCAAAGACATCCCCCGCGACATCCTCGAAGCGGCGCGAATGGACGGTGCCACGCTGATGCAGGAGATGGTTCGCGTACTCCTTCCGATCAGCAAGGGTGGCCTCGCCTCCACCATGCTGCTGTCGCTCATCCTGTGCTGGAACGAGGCCTTTTGGTCGCTGAATCTCACTTCGTCCAATGCCGCCCCGCTGACTGCCCTGATCGCCTCCTACTCCAGTCCAGAAGGGCTGTTCTGGGCCAAGCTTTCAGCCGTGTCTACCCTTGCCTGCGCCCCAATTCTGATATTCGGCTGGATCAGCCAAAAACAGCTGGTTCGCGGCCTGTCGTTCGGCGCCGTGAAATAGCAGCCGCCGAGACGAGAAGAACAATCGAGGATCCGAACATGGCAGACCTGAAAGTACATAACCTGAAGAAAAACTTCGACGGCAACGACATCATCAAGGGCATCGACCTTGATATCCGCGACCGTGAATTCGTTGTCTTTGTCGGCCCGTCTGGCTGCGGCAAGTCAACCCTGCTGCGCCTGATTGCAGGGTTGGAGGAAGTCAGCAGCGGCAAGATCGAACTCGACGGCCGCGACATCACCGACCTCAGCCCGGCCAAGCGCGACCTGGCCATGGTTTTCCAAACCTACGCGCTGTATCCGCACATGACGGTGCGCAAGAACATGTCCTTTGCGCTTGATCTGGCAGGGGCAGACAAGAAGGAGGTCGCGAGCAAGATCGAAGCCGCCGCCCGTACGCTGGAGTTGGAACCGCTGCTTGAACGTAAACCGCGCCAGCTTTCCGGCGGGCAACGTCAGCGTGTCGCCATCGGCCGCGCCATCGTACGTAACCCCAAAATCTTTCTCTTCGACGAACCGCTGTCGAACCTCGACGCAGCACTGCGCGTGCAGATGCGTCTGGAACTGTCCCGCCTGCATCAGGAACTGCAGGCAACGATGATTTACGTTACCCATGATCAGGTCGAGGCGATGACCCTCGCCGACAAGGTTGTGGTACTTAACGGTGGCCGGATCGAGCAGGTCGGCTCACCCATGGAGCTCTACCACCATCCGGCGAACCTGTTCGTTGCTGGTTTCCTTGGCACGCCAAAGATGGGTTTCTTGAAAGGCCGCATCACTCGGGCCGATGCAGCCGGTGTCGAAGTCGAACTCGAGGCCGGTTGCCGTCTGTACCTGCCGCTGGGAGGCGCCGCCCTGAGCGTCGGCGACCCGGTTACCTTAGGCATTCGTCCAGAGCATCTGAACCGCGGCAGCGAGGGCGACTGTCGGCTGACCGTTAAAGCCGACGTGAGCGAGCGTTTGGGCAGCGACACCTATTGCCACGTGATTACCCAGACCGGTGAACCGCTGACGATGCGCATCCGCGGTGACTTCACGCCGCGTTATGGCGAACCGTTGACCCTGGAGCTGAATGCTAGCCACTGCCACCTTTTCAACAGCGAAGGGCTGGCAGTCGGCCAATCGCTGCAACAGGTCGCCTGACGACAGAGCCTTCCCGTTAGGAGCCAGCTCGCTAGCGAACCGCAGTCTGTACGGCGCTGCGGTCCGCTCCCCGGCCCTACCTTCCACGCCCAGCGAGGCCTGATATGAAGCTGAATGAACAGAACCTGCCGCAGCTGCCGGCGAATATTGCCCGGCCCGCCTATGCGCTTGAATCGGTAACGGCCGGTATCGCTCACATCGGTGTCGGCGGATTTCATCGCGCTCACCAGGCGGCCTATACCGACGCGTTGATGAACACCGGCGAAGGGCTCGATTGGGGCATCTGCGGGATCGGCACCCGTGTCGATGAACTGGCCATGCGAGACGCACTCGCCTCGCAGAACCACCTCTACACGCTGGTGGAATTGGACGACCGCCCGGATACCGAGGTCCGGGTCATCGGCAGCATTCGCGAAATGGTTGTGGTTCCGCGCGACGGGTCCGAAGCCGTAGTCGCCCGGCTTGCCGATCCAGCCATTCGGATTGTCTCGCTGACCATCACCGAGGGCGGCTACTGTCTGGATGACAGCACTGGCCAGTTCAACGCCGCGCTGCCTCATATTCAGCACGATCTGGAAAGCCCTCGCGCGCCGATAAGCGTTTTCGGCTTGATCTGCGCTGCGCTCGCCAGGCGTCGTGGCGACGGTACGGGGCCATTCACTGTGATGTCTTGCGATAACCTGCCCCACAATGGCGACGTTACACGCAAGGCGACCCTGGCCTTTGCGAGTCTGGTCGATCCCGAATTGGCGGGCTGGATAGAAAGCCACGTTAGCTTTCCCAATGCCATGGTCGACCGGATTACGCCGATGACCAGCGCCGCGCACCGCAAGAACCTCAGGCAGCAGCACGGTATTGATGATAGCTGGCCGGTGGTCTGCGAGCCTTTCGTACAGTGGGTGCTGGAGGATAACTTCGTCGCCGGCCGGCCGGCATGGGACAAGGTTGGCGTGCAATTCACCGATGACGTTGCCCCCTACGAAGAGATGAAAATCAAGCTCCTCAATGGCAGTCATCTGGCGCTGACCTACCTGGGCTTTCTTCGCGGCTATCGATTCGTGCACGAAACCATGGCCGACCCGCTGTTCGTCGAGTACATCCGCCGTTACATGGACGACGACGTTACGCCGCAACTGTCCCCAGTGCCCGGCATCGACCTGACCGAGTACAAACAGACCCTGATCGATCGGTTCTCCAACTGTGCCATCGCCGATCAACTGGAGCGGGTCTGCTCCGACGGCTCATCGAAATTCCCCAAGTTCACGGTGCCTACCATCAATCGCCTGATTGCCGACAGCGCTGAGCTGGACCGTGCCGCACTGGTGGTAGCTGCCTGGGCGATGTACCTCAAAGGCGTCGACGAAAACGGAACCGGTTACAGCATTCCCGACCCGCGAGCGGAGTTCTGTCAGGGCCTGGTCGAGGAGGACGACGGGCTCGCCGAGCGATTGCTGGGTCGTGAAGAAATCTTCGGCCCCCAGATACCCCGCTCACTGGCTTTTCGCGATGCCTTCGAACGCAACCTCCTGCGGTTGCGGACGCTGGGGGTCAGCGGCACGCTTGATCTCTTGCTTACGCGCTGAGGGCTGCTGCATGTATCTCGGTATCGACTGCGGGACCCAGGGCACGAAAGCCCTGTTACTAGACGCAGCCAACGGTCGCGTCCTAGGCCACGGCTCGGCTATGCACGCGCTGATCAATGGGCCCAACGGTCGTCGCGAACAGGATACCGAGCAATGGATTTCAGCTTTTGAAGCGGCCACCGCAGGCGCTCTGGCCGAAGCGGGTGTCGACGGGAGCCGGGTGCTTGGAATTGGTGTCTCTGGACAGCAGCATGGTCTTGTCACGCTCGATGCCGACGGCCAGGTCTTGCGGCCAGCCAAGCTCTGGTGCGACACCGAATCAGCCGACGAGAACCAGCGGCTGCTCGATTGGCTGGGCGGCGAACAAGGCTCGCTCGATCGCCTTGGTGTGGTTATCGCGCCGGGCTACACCGTTTCCAAGCTGCTCTGGATGAAAGCACAGCATCCGCAGCTGTTCGAACGCATCGCGCACGTGCTGCTGCCCCACGACTTCCTCAATTACTGGCTGACCGGCCGCTGCTGCAGCGAATACGGGGACGCCTCCGGTAGTGGCTATTTCAACGTACGTACCCGAGCATGGGACTTCGCCATCCTTCGGCATATCGATCCAAGCGGCCGCCTTGAAGCGGCTCTGCCTGAGCTGATCGAGTCAGATCAACCCGTCGGTCGGCTGCGTCCGGCGCTGGCAATGCGCCTGGGCTTGAACCCGAAAGCCATCGTGTCGAGCGGTGGAGGCGACAACATGATGGGTGCGATCGGCACCGGAAATATCAGCCCCGGCGCGATCACCATGAGCCTCGGTACTTCCGGCACGTTGTACGCCTATGCCGACCAGCCGCGTATCGGCTCGCAGCCTTCGGTTGCGACTTTCTGTTCATCCAGCGGCGGCTGGCTGCCGCTGATCTGCACCATGAACCTGACCAACGCAAACGGCACCATCCGGGATCTACTGCAACTTGATCTCGAGCAGTTCAATGCGTTGGCTGCAAAGGCTCCGATTGGTGCTGAAGGCGTGACGATGCTTCCGTTTCTCAACGGCGAACGAGTACCCGCCCTGCCCCAGGCCACAGCCAGCCTGCATGGCTTGACGACAGACAACCTCACCCGAGCCAATCTGTGCCGCGCGGTCATCGAAGGCGTGAGCTTCGGACTTCGCTACGGGTTGGATCTGCTACGTGACAGCGGTATTTGCAGCGAGCGGATTCAGCTGATCGGCGGCGGCGCGAAGAGTCCCCTGTGGCGACAGATCATTGCAGACATGATGGCGACACCGGTGGTTTGCATCTCACACAGCGAAGCCGCGGCGTTGGGCAGCGCGATCCAGGCCGCTTGGTGCCATGCGAGACTGATCGATCCGCAAGCGAGCCTCGATGCGCTATGTGAACGCTGCGTCAGTGTCGATGAGACAACCACGGTCGAGCCGTCTGTCGATGCAGTCGACGCTTATGAACAAGCCTACCGGCGCTATCGAGGTCTGGTTAGCAGCATCTACGGTCAGAACACACCGCCGGGTTTGAGGACGGTTGCGCCGTGATGAATTGAGCGTGGTCCTGACATAGAGAAGCGAAGCTCGTAGGTCCGGTCTATTTGGTGCGCTGTTGCCCCCTGCCAACTTTCGCCCCTGATCGCGAGCAAGCTCGCTCCTATAAAAGCGACTCAGTTGTTCACCTGAAGGAGCCCGCTTGCTGGCCGTCCGAGCCCTTTGCTGCAGGGCCTGGCGCTTGCGAACCAGCGCCACCACAGCGCAGGTGCCCGCTGACGCAAGCTAATATTCTCCATATCCCGCAGCAGTGAAAAAACAAACACAAAAAAGGCAGAGCCATGCTCTACGGCTCTGCCTTCCTGATAACGCTGGCTAACTGTCAGCGGCTACGCAGCATTTCCCGTGGAAAGTATTTACCCAGCTCGTGCTTGGCGATCGAAGCGCGGTGCACCTCGTCCGGCCCGTCTGCCAGGCGCAGCGTACGCTGCATGGCCCACCAATGCGCCAGCGGGAAATCTTCCGAAACCCCGGCACCACCGTGAATTTGGATAGCGCGGTCGATAACCTTGAGCGCGACGTTTGGTGCCACGACCTTGATCTGCGCAATCTCGCTCGCTGCGACCTTGTTGCCCACCGTGTCCATCATGTATGCCGCGTTGAGCGTCAACAGCCGCGCCATGTTGATTTCGATCCGGCACTCGGCGATGTGATCGAGGTTGGCTCCCAGTCGCGCCAATGGCTTACCGAACGCGGTGCGATTCACGGAGCGCTCGCACATCAACTTCAAAGCACGTTCGGCGACGCCGACCGAGCGCATGCAGTGATGAATACGACCTGGCCCAAGGCGACCCTGAGCGATCTCGAAGCCACGACCCTCGCCCAGCAGCACGTTCTCGTACGGTACCCGAACATTTTCCAGCAGAACTTCGGCGTGGCCGTGCGGCGCGTCGTCGTAGCCAAATACAGGCAGCGGGCGCAGCACCTTCAGCCCTGGCGCGTCCATCGGCACGAGGATCATCGAATGCTGCTGGTGGCGCGGCGCATCGGGGTTGGTGAGGCCCATGAAGATCATCACCTTGCAGCGGGGATCGCAGGCACCAGAGGTCCACCACTTGCGGCCGTTGATGACCCACTCGTCGCCCTCACGTACCGCACGCGCTTCCATATTGGTCGCATCGGAAGACGCCACGCCCGGCTCTGTCATGCCGAAGGCCGAACGAATCTCGCCGCGCAGTAACGGCTCCAGCCACTGCTTTTTGTGCGCTTCGCTGCCGTAGCGAACCAGCACTTCCATGTTGCCGGTATCCGGCGCAGAACAGTTGAAGGCCTCCGGACCGAGGCCCGAGCTACCCATGATTTCGGCAAGCGGCGCGTATTCGGTGTTGGTCAGCCCGGCACCCAGTTCGGAATCCGGCAAGAACAGGTTCCATAGCCCCTCGGCCTTTGCCTTGGCCTTGAGTTCCTCGACGATAGCGGTCGGCTGCCAGCGATCACCTTCGCTTACCTGCTGATAAAAGACTTTTTCGGCGGGATAGACGTGAGCATCCATGAACGCTTGCACGCGCTCTCTCAGCTCTTGAACCTTCGGGGAGTAGGCGAAATCCATGGGCGATAACCTTCTGGCAGGTAATGTTTTGTAATTTTGAATGCTAGAGGAGGCTTGTTGATTTATCTAAGCTATTTTCCTCGTGTATAAACATTCATCACCGATATATGATTGGCGAATTCCGATACACGCCAGAGAGCACAACAATGAACCTGAACAAGGTCGATCTGAATCTATTCATTGTCTTCGACGCCATCTACACCGAGGCCAATCTGACCCGCGCCGGACAGATTGTCGGGATTACCCAGCCTGCCGTTTCCAATGCGCTGGCTCGCCTGCGCGAGACGTTCAACGACCCGCTCTTCGTGCGCACCGCCCAGGGCATGGTGCCTACACCGATGGCGCAAAACATCATTGGGCCGGTGCGTAACGCGCTGCAGTTGCTAAGGGTGTCGGTGCAGGAAAGCCGCACTTTTAACCCAGCACAGGCAAACAAGACCTTCCGCATCAGCATGACCGACCTCACCGAAGCCGTGGTGCTGCCACCGCTGTTCCAGCGCCTGCGTCGTTTGGCGCCAAACGTGAAGATCGAAAGCATGCTCGCCAAGCGCCGTGAGACGACCAAGGAGCTGGCTGCAGGGCGCCTGGATTTCGCCATGGACGCTCCGCTCAACACCGATCCGCAGGTTCGCCACGTCAAGCTGCTGGAAGATCGTTATGTCTGCGCCATGCGACGCGGGCATCCGCTGGCCAAAGAGCACCTGAGCGTTGAGGAATACCTGTCGCTGTCGCACATTCACATTTCCAGCCGACGCAGCGGCCTCGGTATGGTCGACCTGGCGCTTGGCAAAATGGGACAGCAGCGCAAAATTGCCCTGCGCTCCCAGCATTACATGATGGCCACGCAGGTGATCCAGCAGACCGACATGGCGGTGACAGTGCCCGAGCGCTTTGCCCGCCGGCACGAACTCCATCAGATCCCGCTTCCGGTCGATATTCCACCGTTGGAAACGCACATCTATTGGCACGAGAGCACCGATCAGGATCCGGCCAACCGTTGGATGCGCGAACAGATGATTGAGATTGCCCAACAGGTCACCGCAGCGCAGCAGGCCGACTGAACGTCCGGTGAGATACAGCTGGCCACACCGGCAAGTGCAATGCTTGTCGGCCTGTGGTCAAGCGCTTTCGCGCATCACTACTTCGAAGCCCACATCGATTCGCCGTTGCGATGGCACCTCTCCGCGCATCAGGCTCAACAACATCTGCCCGGCCAGTTTGCCAATCTCACCGCGAATGGTCCGCACCGTCGTCAACGCGGGATGCATCCAGGCGGCAGCAGGCAGGTCGTTGAATCCGGCAATGGCCAGCCGCTGCGGCACCGCCAGGTCCAGCTGGCGAGCACGAAACAGCGCGCCCAAGGCCAAATCGTCATTGTTGAAAAAGATCGCATCGATCTCCGGATGCTGAGCAAGCAACCGGTCCAGCAGTTCGGCGCCAAGGCCGATGGAAGACACCTGCGGTGTCAACAACTCCAGGGCCGCGTCGTAACGTGCTGCCTCACGCATGACCTGACGGTAGCCTTCGGCGCGCTGCAAGGTACGGGGGTCCAACTGCGCAGCCGCAAAGGCAATGTTGCGATAACCCCGTTCGAGCAGTTTGCGCGTCATTGACGCGCCAGCTTCGAACTGCGAAAAACCTACGCAGTAATCTTCCTCGGCATCGCTCAGTTCCATCAGCGTAACGATGGGACTGCTGTAGCTGCCGAGCACCTCACGTGCGGCATCGCTACGCTCGAAACCTGTCACCAAAAGCCCGGCCGGCTGGTGCGCCAGATACGCCCGCAACAGCCTCTCGTCCTCTTCTGGATGGTAATGGCTGACTCCGATCATGAGCTCGTACCCCGCTGGCATCAGCACGCGCTGAATGGCCTCGACGGTATCGACGAACACCGCGTTCGACAACGAGGGGATGATCACCGCGACGAGGTTTGAACGCGCGCTGGCCAGGTTCCGCGCCGCTGTATGGGGGACGTAACCCAGGGTCTTCACCGCTGCCATCACCCGTTCGCGCAGGGCGTCCGACACGCGCTCGGGTTGCGACAGCGCGCGCGAGGCGGACATCAGCGAACAACCGGCACTGCGAGCTACGTCGGACAACGTGGCCCGCTCCAGCGAGCGGCGACGGCGAGAACTCATGGTGGAATCCAGCGGCGAGGGGGCGGAGATTCTATACGCGAAGACGATCCGAAGCAGGCCGTGTGAGCGCTATTGTTCGATAGCTTTCACAAGGCCTGAATTGGATTACCGCTTACTTCGGCGCTTTCTGGACAGCTGCCTGCACTTCGTTGAACAGCGGCTCGCCGACCGTATCGATCACGGTCTGGATGGCCGGCTTGGCCTGCTCGCGCATGCGCTGGATTTCCTCCGGGCTGACCTTGTTCACTTCCATGCCCTGCTCTTTGATCTTGGCCAGGGCTTCGCGAGCTTCGGCGCGGGTGTCCTCACGCTCGGAGTCACGAGCAGTCTTTGCCGCTTTCATGATGATGTCTTGCTCGGTTTTCGACAGACCATCCCACCAGCGCTTGGAGGCCGTAACGATCCAGGGGCTGTAGACGTGGTTGGTCACGCTCAGGTACTTCTGCACTTCGTAGAACTTGGACGAGAGGATGGTGTTATAGGGGTTTTCCTGGCCGTCGACTGCCTTGGTTTCCAATGCAGTAAACAGCTCGGAGAATGGCAGCGGGACGGCATTAGCGCCCATCTGCTTGAAGGTATCGATGAATACCGGGTTCGGCATAACGCGCAACTTGATGCCGTTGAAATCTTCCAGCGTCTCGACCGGACGCACGTTGTTGGTCAGGTTGCGGAAGCCATTCTCCCAGTACGCCAGGCCAACCAGACCCTTTTCTTCCAGCGCATCCATGACCTTCTGGCCGACCGGACCGTCCAGCACGTGGTCGGCTTGCTTTTCACTTTCGAACAGGAACGGCGTGTCCCAGACCGCCATCTCTTCAGCCACACCGACCAGGGTTGCCGTCGAGCCGACCATCATTTCCTGAGCGCCGCCCATCAGCGCGTTCTGCATCTGATCATCGGACCCCAGGCTGGCAGAACCAAAGGTGCGAACCTTGAGTTTGCCATCGGATGCCTTGGCAATTTCCTCGGCCAGTAGCTTGGCGGCGCGTCCCTGGTTGCTGTCTTCGTTGAGTCCGTAACCGAAGCGAATCATCCGCGGTCGGATATCGTCGGCTGCCTGAGCGGTCACTGCAGTGATGGCACTGCCAAGGGTGGTAGCGGCCAGGGCCGCGATGAGAAGTCGTTTCATGCTCTCTTACCTTTTTTGTTGTGGATGAAGGGTTGAAGCTCAAGCCTCGCGTCACTCACCGTAGCCATGCCAATGGCACGGTAATGATCGACGGCACTGCAATCAGCAGGACGACGATGGCCAGATAGATGACGAAGAACGGGACGACGCCGCGCACCAGCGTTTCCATGCGCAGCCGCCCTATTCCGCCGACAACGTTGAGTACCGTACCGACTGGCGGCGTAATCAGACCGATCGAGCCGATCAATACGAACATCACGCCGAAGTACACAGGGTTGATGCCAGCCTTGACGGCAATCGGCGCCAGCACCGGCCCGAGAATCAGGATGGTCGGGGTCAGGTCGAGCACCATGCCGATCGCGATCATCAGCACCATGATGGCGACCATCAGCAGCTTGGGATCTTCCGCCAGCGGGCCGAGCAGCGAGGCGATTTCGTCTGGCAGCTGGGCCAGCGTAATCATGTAGGCGGAGACGATCGCCGCGGCGCAAAGGAACATGACCGACGCCGTGGTGCGGCTGGCGCGGGTCAGCACTTCGGTCACACCGCCCCAGCTCAACTCACGGTACAGCAGGGTCGATACCAGCAAGGCATAGACCGCCGCCACCACAGCCGCCTCGGTAGGCGTGAAGAGGCCGAAGCGCAGGCCTCCGACGATGATCACCGGCAGCATCAGCGCAGCCGCACCATCGACCAGCGCCTTGCGACGTTCGGCTCCGCTGGCCTTGGCTTGCGGTGGTTCTTCGATCTTGCGGGCGATCAGCGTCCAGGCCACGACCAGCCCAGCACCCATGATCAGCCCCGGCACCATACCGGCCAGAAACAGCTGACTGATCGACGTATTTGTGACAACACCATAAATCACGAAGGGCATCGACGGTGGAATGATCGGCGCGATGATGCCGCCAGCCGCTACCAGGCCAGAGGAGGAACTCAACGGATAGCCACGCTCACGCATCATTGGTAGCAACAGGGTTGCCAGCGCAGCAGTATCGGCCAGCGCCGAGCCGGACATGCTCGCCAACAGCACCGACGCGGCAATCGCCACGTAGCCAAGGCCACCTCGCTTATGGCCGAAGTAGGCCTGCGCCATATTGATGATCCGACGCGAGATGCCGCCGGCATTCATCAGCTCACCGGCAAGTATGAAGAACGGCACGGCCAACAGCGGAAAGCTGTCGGCGCCCGCCTGGAGATTCTGCGCCAGTAGCTGCACGTCCCAGAAATCCAGATACCACATCAGCACCGCGCCAGTAAGAATCAGCGCGAAGGCGATCGGCATGCCAAAGGCCATGAAGCCAAACAATGACGATAAGAAGACGACGACAGTCATGTACGGACCTCGGGTGGGCGCGTGCCCTTGTTGTTATGGGAAATCAATCGGCCGTTACATTGGCTTCGGCGATGGGTTGCGGCGGCTGTCGACGCCAGACGTTTACCAGCTGGATGAGCGCCAGAACCGTAAGCGCAACCATGCTGGCGGCCACCGGAACCATGGCCATGGCCAGCGGATAGCCCACGACCGGGCTGTTGATGGTCCAGCCGAACTGCATCTGGTTCCATCCGCCCATGGCAGCCAGCGCACTGGCGACCGCCACCATGATCCAACTGACCGAATCCACCAGCCGGCGGAACAGATGCGGAAACCGGTCGCGGATCATGCTGAAGGCCATCAGCTCGCCGCGGCGCATGCTAGACGCAACGCCAACGAAAACCAGCCAGACAAAGGCCAGCCTCGAAAGCTCTTCAGCACCGGTCCAGCCAGTGCCGAAGGCATAGCGCAGGACCACACTGCTGAACACCACGATGACCATGAAGGCCAGCAGAGCCGCCATCAGCCAGTCGGTAATCCGATCGAAGCCCTGAGCGAATTTTCCCCCATAGATAGCCTGGGTAGTCAGCTCTGCGCCCTTTGGCTCGACATCCGCGCCATCGGGTGCGTTGCGGCGCTGACCGCTGTGCTGGCCGCCGCGCTGACCGCCGCGCTTGTTAGCGCTATCAAGCGGAGCCGCTGAAAGATCCTCCTTGGCGTTGATTGTCAGGCCGCCATCCTGATTCATCCAGGCGGTGATCTTATCCAGCACCTGCTCGCGCGGCTGGCTTGCGTCGACCACGAGCACATGGGGCTCGCCAGCCGGCGACTCGAGCGTTGCGAACTGGCTATCCACCAGAGAAATCGGCATGAAATGCCCGGCGCGCCCACCGACGCGCTGGACCGCCGTCTCGTAGTCGATGTCCAAGTGTGCAAAGCACAGCCCAGGCACGGCGTCGCGCAGCAGGTCGCGGTAGCGGCGCTTCAGTGCCGAACAGGCGAGAACGAAACCGACGTCATCATCGATGGCGCGCTGCATCTCGACGACAAGCTTCTGCAGCCACTCGACGCGGTCGGCGTCCGACAACGGCGTGCCTGCCCGCATACGCGCAACGTTTTCTTCAGGATGGAAATGGTCGGCTTCGATGTGTCGAAAGCCCAGCGCATCGGCGACGGCATGGCTGGTTTCGGTCTTGCCCGAACCACTGACGCCCATGACCACCAGTGCGCGGCGATTTGCAGGAAAATTGGTATGAGAGTGGGAATCCACTGTCTGTCTCCGGCGGCATCGTTGTGCCACATTATGTTTGTGGACCGGATGGTAGCGCTAACATAAATCGATCATAACTACCGTTCGTCGGGATTGGCTCAAGCCGAACGGTAGCATTCGGTGCATTCCCGCTTCGGTTTGCAAGGCTGTCTGAATACAATCGCCGCCGCATCCGAGGAGATCAGCAATGCCAAAAGCCATGGCCCGCCATATTCTGGTGAAGACCGAAGCCGAAGCCGCACAGCTTAAAAAGCGCATCGCCAATGGCGAGGCATTCGATGTCCTGGCGAAAAAGTTTTCCACCTGCCCGTCGGGCAAGAAAGGCGGTGATCTGGGCGAAATCCGCCCGGGACAAATGGTGCGCAGCATCGATCAAGTGATCTTCAAAAAGCCGCTGCGTGAAGTTCATGGCCCCGTCAAAAGCCAGTTCGGCTATCACCTCGTGCAAGTGTTCTATCGCGATTAAACGCTAGCCGGCCTTACCGAAGCGCTTTAGCTGCATCTCCCGCAATCTGCTGAGTGTTCTGCGAAAAGCAAAAGACAGATAACCCTCGGTATAGAGTTCATCCAGAGCCACTTGCGCTTCGAGATAGAGCGGCACGCCGCGGTCATAGCACTCGTCCACCAGGGCGATGAAGCGTCTTACGCTGTCGTCGTGGGCCGCCAGCCTTGGCAGTACGCGGTCCCCCGCCTCCACCCGCGCCGCACTGTCCTCGGTACCGCGAGCGATGCGAGCTTCACGCTGTTCGCTGCCCAGCCTCGGCACTTCGCTGATCAAAATCGCAGAATAGCGATCGCAGAGTTCGATGAAATCAAGAGCCGAAAAGGGCTCCGCGCACAGGGCGGCGAAGCGGCACCAGAGCACAGAGTTGCTCGTACACACGACCTGCAACGGCCGCCGCCCGATGAGGACTGGTTCGGTAGTAGCAGTCGCTCCCCCGCTCACCCTGTCGAACACCGAGCGCAACGCCTCGTTATCGCTGATCCAATAGCGCTTTTCGGCTAAGCCTGGACGCAGACGATGGTCAGCGCCCCCATCGACATCGACGACCTCCATATGCCGCTCGATGGCATCAATGGCGGGCATGAAGCGCTCACGGTTGAACCCGCCGGCATAGAGCTGATCGGGTGGCTGATTTGAAGTCGCAACGATGGCCACGCCCTGTTCGAACATGACCTGAAACAGTCGGCCCAGGATGATCGCATCACCGATATCGGCAACGAACAGCTCGTCGAAACACAGCACCCGAACCTCATCGCTCAGCTCCTTCGCCAACGCCTCTAACGGATCAGACGTGCCGTTGAGCTGGAACAGACGCATGTGGACCCAGCGCATGAAATGATGAAAATGCTGGCGTCTCGCAGGAACCTGCAGGCTGCGATGAAAGATATCCATCAGCCAGGTTTTGCCGCGCCCGACCGGCCCCCATAGATAGACGCCGTGAGGCGACTGGTCGGTTGTTTTGCCATGCAGCGCCATGTAGCAACGCTGCAACCGCTCTACTGCGCGCAGCTGGGCTGCGTCACTGACGTAACCCTCTTGGGCAATGGCTTGCTGATACAAAGCGAGCGTGGCGGTGGGTTTCATCGAGACCGGCCGATCCGAAACAGGGCCGTGATGGTAGCGCAGAGATGCTTCGGAATGGAGGACGTAACCGCTCGTCGACAGCGGAGCGCGTGTCATAAACCTGTCGCAGGACAGACATAACGTCACAGTTCCGTCGATTTTCCTGTGGAGCTGCACCGTGACTGACAATAGCCAAAACATACTGTTCGGCAACGGAGATGAACTGCCGAGCAATCATTCTAGCAACCCTCACATTCAGGATGTCATCAACCAGGGACGCCGTAAGGTCGTGGCTGGCGGTGCAGCATTCGGCGCGCTCGCTTTCCTCGGCGGGCTGCCATCGTTCGCAGGTGCAGCCGAGCCAGCCAGGACAGGCAGTGGCCAGCCCTTCCAGCTTCGTAATCGCCTCCCCTTCGGCGCGGTGGCTGTCACCCGAGCCGACACCATTACCGTGCCCGCCGGCTTCTCTGCAACTACCTTCATCCCCTGGGGCACGCCTATCTGCGGAAGCTATCCCGCGTTCTTGGAAGACGCCAGCAACAGCGCAGAAGACCAGGCTCAGCAGACCGGCATGCATCACGACGGTATGCATTTTTTCCCGATGGACGCCCGCTTTCGTGGGCGCAAGAGCGACCACGGGCTGCTCGTGCTGAACCATGAATACATTGATGCACCGCTGCTGCATCCCAACGGCCCAACCGTCGTCGATGGCAAGCGCATCGATGCCGACGAAGTGCGCAAAGAGATCAACGCGCACGGTGTTTCTGTCGTGGAGGTGCGCCGAGGGCCGCAGGGCGAATGGTCGGTACTGCCTTCCGCACGCAACCGCCGCATAACCGGTGCGACCCCGATGCGCATCGAAGGCCCGGCCCGTGGCCATGAGCTGATGAAGACCCGCTACAGCCCAAGCGGTACCTCAACTCGCGGCACACTGAACAACTGCTCCAACGGCTACACCCCATGGGGTACCTACCTGACCTGCGAAGAAAACTGGGCAGGCTATTTCGCCGTGCGCGACAAAGAACTGCCTCGCCATCTGGAGCGCTACGGCCTTCGCTCGCGCGGTCGTTACGGCTGGGAAACCGTTCGCGGTGACGAGTTCGAGCGTTTCGATGCGACCACAACCGCCGCAGATCCAACCGCCGATTATCGCAACGAGCCCAATACCTTTGGCTGGATCGTCGAGATCGACCCCTTCGATCCGGACTCCACGCCGATCAAGCACACCGCGATGGGCCGCTTTGGTCATGAAGGCGTGGTGTTTGCACCTAGCAAACCGGGCTGGCCGCTGGTCTGCTATTCAGGCGATGACTCGCAGAACGAATATATCTACAAGTACGTCAGTCGCGACAAGTACCGTCCTCAGCGCAGTGACAGCCGATTGCTCGATGACGGCACCCTGTATGTAGCGCGCTTCAACGCCGACGGTAGCGGCGACTGGCTGGCACTGGATATCGAAGATGCGGCGTTCCAGCAGGCCTGCGCTGCGGCAAACATCACCTTTGCTGATCAGGGTGAAGTGTTGATCAATACGCGTCTGGCGGCGGACATCGTCGGTGCGACAAAGATGGACCGTCCAGAATGGGGGGCCGTACATCCTGATACTGGCGAGGTGTATTTCACCCTCACCAATAACAGCTCGCGTGAGGAAGCCGACGCAGCCAACCCCCGCGCGCCTAACCCCACCGGACACATCATCCGCTGGCGTGAAATGGGCAAGAATCAGATCGGCACTCAGTTCCAATGGGACCTGTATCTGCTAGCAGGGCCACAAAGCGACAGCCGCGACCCACGCGGTCGGCCTTTGACCGACGAGAACATCATGGCAAGCCCGGATGGTCTCTGGTTTGACGATAACGGGCGACTCTGGATCCAGACCGACATGAGCGGAAGCCAGCTGAAAAGCGGACCCTTCGGCAACAATCAGATGTTGGTGTCAGATCCGAAGAGCGGCGAAACCAAGCGGTTTCTGGTTGGACCAAAGGGCGCCGAGGTCACCGGCATAACCGCCACGCCGGATTTCCGTACGCTATTCGTCAACATTCAGCATCCGGGCGAAGGCTCCACGTCGACTGAATTCACCAGCACCTGGCCTGATGGTCCCGGTCGCAGGCCACGTTCGGCGACAGTAATCATCACCCGTGACGATGGAGGGCGCGTGCTCTAACCCTTCTAGGCGTCCGGCTCCGGCCGGGCGCCTGCAGCGGGAGGCCGAGAGGACTGCTTAGGCTCAGGGCTGATGAACAACGCCCATGACGACATGAACAAGGCAGCAACCAGCGGGCCTATCACGAAACCGTTCAGGCCAAACAGGGCGAGTCCGCCCAGCGTCGAAATCAACACCAGATAGTCAGGCATCTTGGTGTCCTTGCCCACCAGGATCGGCCTGAGAAAATTGTCCACCAGACCAATCACCAGAATGCCGTAGAGCGTCAGGATCACGCTCTGAACAATCATGCCCTGCACAAGGAAGTAGATGGCTACTGGAGTCCAGATCAGTCCGGCGCCAACGGCCGGAAGCAATGACAGGAAGGCCATGAGAACTCCCCAGAGCAAAGCGCCGGGGATGCCCAGGATGGCGAAGATCACCCCACCAAGAAACCCCTGGGTAGCAGCAACAACGATATTGCCTTTGACGGTTGCCCTGACCACACGGGTAAATTTACTGAACAGCCTGCGTTTCTGGTTATCGCTCAAGGGCAATGCACGGCGGATTTTTGCGACCAGTTCGCGCCCGTCCCGTATGAGAAAGAACAATAGGTACACCATCACGAAAAAACTGACCAGAAACTGGAAAGTACCCTGCCCGAAACTAAATGCCTTGGTCGCCAGGTACTGACTACCCTGCAGCGCACCACTGGCTAGGCGCTCACGCAGCTGATCGATGTCGCCAAGGCCGAAACGTCGCAACTGCTGTTGCAGTGAGTCTGGCAGCATCTCCTTGGCGCCACTGATGAACTGACCGACGTCCAGCTGACCGCTCTCCATCTGCTGATAGAGCGATGTGCCCTCCTGGACAAGAAGACCTGCTATGAAAATCACCGGCAATACCGCCACGACCAGGCAGACCGACAGCGTGATAAGGGCTGTCAGGTTTCTTTTGCCAACCATGTGCCGCTGCAGACGGCGTTGCAGCGGCGAAAAGATGATCGCCAGAATGACGGCCCAGAACACCGCTCCGTAGAACGGATAGAGTATCCAGCCGAAAGCAATGCTCACGACGATCAGCAGAGCAAGAAAGACCTTCTGCTCAAGGGTTGATTTCACAGATGCATCCTATCGCTGCGGTTGTATGCCTTAGTCAGCGATTGTCGCCAGGAGTGCTGATCGGATGATCACGTAACGATGGTGCGAAAGCGCCGTTGCGGCGACGGCGCTTTCGGTTCACAGCAGGCTTAAAGGGTCATTGCGGCAATCCAGCCGAATGCAAGAAGTGGCAGGTTGTAGTGCAGGAAGGTTGGCACCACGGTATCCCAGATATGATTGTGCTGACCGTCAGCGTTCAACCCAGCGGTGGGGCCAAGGGTCGAGTCCGAAGCTGGCGAGCCCGCATCTCCAAGCGCACCAGCCGTACCGACCAGACTGACGATTGCCAGCGGACTGAATCCGAGCTCAAGCCCGAGCGGCACAAAGATAGCGGCGATGATAGGCACGGTCGAAAACGAAGAGCCGATGCCGATGGTGACCAGCAAACCCACCAGCAGCATCAGTAGCGCACCGATGGCTTTGCTGTTGCCTATCCAGGCGGCTGACGCATCAACCAGCGTTTTCACCTCGCCTGTTTCGCGCATGACCTCGGCAAAGCCTGCGGCGGCAATCATGATGAAGCCGATCATCGCCATCATCTTCATGCCTTCGGTGAACAGATCGTCCGCCTCCTTCCAGCGCACCACACCGGACACGGAAAAGGTCACGAAGCCGACCAGCGCACCGATGATCATTGAATCCAGCCACAGCTGGACGATGAATGCAGCAGCCACCGCCAGCCCTGCAACCACCAGAGTCAGCGGGCTATAGCTGACACTCACCGCTTTCGACTCGTTGACTTTGGTGAGGTCGTAGGTGCGCGCCTTGCGATAGCTGAACAGAGCAATCAGCAAGCCGGTCAGCATGCCGATTGCCGGAATCAGCATCGCATGGCTGACGTTGATCCCCGCGATATCAGCTCCGCTCTTGGCTACGTTGGCCAGCAGTATTTCGTGCAGAAAGATGCTGCCGAAACCGACCGGCAGGAACATGTAGGGTGTCACCAGGCCGAACGCGAGTACGCAGGCGATCAGTCGACGATCGATCTGCAGCTTGCTCAGCACATAGAGCAGCGGCGGAACAAGCAGCGGAATGAATGCGATATGAATTGGCAGGATGTTCTGCGACGACACCGCAACTGCAAGCAGAAGGCCGATCATCAGCCACTTCACGGCCCCAGCAGACTCGGATTCACGCTTACCCACCATGGCCAACGCTCGATCAGCCAGCGCATGCGCCAACCCACTCTTGCCAATCGCAACAGCGAACGCTCCGAGCAAGGCGTAGGAAAGCGCTACCGTCGCGCCACCGCCGAGCCCCTTGTTGAATGCGGCAAGGGTGCCATCCAGCCCCAGCCCGCCCAGAACGCCACCAGCAAGTGCGCCGGCGATCAACGCCACCACTACATGCACCCTGCATAGACTAAGAATCAGCATGATGCCGACTGCCGCTACCACTGCATTCATTTCAACTCCCCGAAGCGGCGAACGCCGATAAAAAGCCGCGCACTTTGCCCCAACCCCGACGGAGTGTCAAAACAGCCTCGCTCCCGCCCGCAAGGGGCGCGGCTGGCAGTTCCAATATCTAGCGATAGGGAACGGATTGGGTTGCGGGCAATGCGGCCCTGGCTAGCGATCAGGGTCCAATCAAACCTGGTGAAGACCGATGGCAGCACTAATCTCGGATCTGCCACCGACAACACTGACGCCAGCATGACCCGCCATGCTGGCGTCAACCGGTTGCAGCTAGGCTTCGAGTGTGGCCAAACGCTCCAGAAAAGACCCTTCATCCTCGACAGCAAGCCCCAATTCGTTGGCCTTTGCGAGTTTGGAACCGGCACCCGGCCCGGCCACCACCACGCTGGTTTTTGCCGATACCGAGCCTGAGACCTTTGCGCCCAGTGCTTCCAGCCTTGCTTTTGCCTCGTCGCGACTCATGCTTTCCAGCGTGCCTGTGAGTACCCAGGTCTGACCAGCAAGTGGCAAACCTTCAGCCGCTTTTCGCTCACTTTCCCAATGCATGCCGAATTCCTTCAGCTGGGCCTCGATCGTGCGAGCGCGCTCGGCGTTTATCGGCTTATCAAAGTAGTCACGTAGCGCACGTGCCGCCTTTTCGTTGAGGCGCTCAACCTGACGCAGGTCCAGCCAGTCGGCCTCGATAATACCGTTCAGACTGCCGAAACGATCTGCGAGACGTTGAGCGCCCGTGGCGGCGATAAACGGGATATTGAGCCTGTCGAGCAAGCCGGCAAGCGTCGCACAGGCTGCGAACTCCGGATGCACGCTCCCCTCTTCCTGAAGCTCAAGCCCATGCTCCAGCAGCTGCCTGATAACGGACTGGTTATGTTCGTCTTCAAAGAAACTGTGGATTTCGTGAGCAACTTCCAGACCGATATCCGGTAGATATACCAGCACGTCCGGCAACGCCCGGCTGATACGGTCCAGAGAACCCAAGGCCCGTGCAAGCAACTTCGCCGTGCCTTCTCCAACGTCGGGGATCCCGAGTGCGAAAACGAATCGCGCCAATGAGGGCTTACGACTGGCGTCGATGGCGTTGAGCAGGTTGCGGCTCGAGACCTCGGCGAAGCCCTCCAGCGCTTGCACCTGCCCTAAGCTCAGGCGATAGAGATCAGCGGGTGAGCTGACAAGCCCGACGTCTACCAACTGCTCGACGATCTTGTCGCCCAGACCATCGATGTCCATGGCGCGGCGCGAAACGAAATGAATGATCGCCTGCTTGAGTTGCGCCCGACAGGCCAGCCGGCCGACGCATCGATAAATCGATCCCTCGCTGATCGATTCCCGGCCCTTGCTGCGCTTGATCAGTTGAGTGCGTTCGACGGCCGAGCCGCAGACCGGGCAATGTTCAGGCACCTCGACTGGGCGAGCGTCCGCAGGCCTGCGCTCTGGGATGATCCCGAGAATCTGCGGAATGACATCACCGGCGCGACGAACGATGACCGTATCACCAATCATCAGCCCAAGGCGGGCCACCTCATCCATGTTATGCAAGGTGGCGTTCGATACCGTGACGCCCGCGACCTGCACCGGTTGCAACCGCGCAACCGGCGTGATCGCGCCGGTACGGCCAACCTGGAACTCCACGTCCAGCAATTGCGTGACTTCCTCGCGTGCCGGAAACTTGTGGGCGATTGCCCAGCGTGGTTCGCGGGCGCGGAAACCCAGCTCGCGCTGCTGCGCGGTGGAGTTGACCTTGAATACCACACCATCGATTTCATAGGGCAGCGCGTCGCGTTTCGCACCGATGGCTTCAAAATAGTCGCGGCACTGCCGAACACCCTTTGCCAGCTTGAGCTCCCGGCTGATCGGCAGGCCCCAGCCTTTCAACGCTTCGAGAATGCCGGTGTGAGTATCGGGCAGGCCCCCCTCGCAGCGCCCGACACCGTAGGCGCACAGCTCCAATGGGCGGCTGGCGGTGATTTTTGAATCCAGCTGACGAAGGCTGCCGGCTGCTGCGTTCCGCGGATTGGCGAAGGGCTTGTTACCTGCTTCCAGCTGTCGCGCATTCAACGCTTCGAAGCCTGCCTTCGGCATGTAAATCTCACCGCGCACTTCCAACACCGCAGGCCAGCCTTTGCCGTGCAGCTTCAACGGAATGTTGCGTACGGTCCGTACGTTGGTGCTGATGTCCTCGCCCGTGCTGCCGTCACCGCGCGTCGCGCCACGCACTAGCTTACCGTCCTCATAGAGCAGGCTCACGGCCAGGCCGTCGAGCTTCGGCTCGCAGCTGTATTCCAGCTCAGCACCATCGCCGAACAGATCGCCGGACGGAAGGTCCAGTCCTTCGCGAGCGCGCCGGTCGAAGTCAATCAGATCCTGCTCTTCGAAGGCGTTGCCAAGGCTCAGCATCGGTACTTCATGGCGCACCTGCCCGAAGGCCGCCAACGCCTCACCGCCGACGCGCTGCGTTGGCGAATCCGGACTTACCAGTTCTGGATGCTCAGCCTCCAGAGCTTTGAGCTCGTTGAACAGACGATCGTATACGGCATCAGGAACGCTGGGTTCGTCCAGCACGTAGTAGCGATAGTTATGGGCGTCGATTTCGCTGCGCAGCTCGGCGATGCGTTCTGCAGCGGTCTGGGCGGACGTCATGGTATGAAAGGCCATATCAGTAGGCCGACCGGGCGAGGAAGCAGCGCGTCGGTTGACCTTAAGTTCATGTCTGGACAGGATTTTAGCCTGTTACGTGGCGGCATGGAGTATCGGGGAGGACGAGACGGCATCCAAGCGGTGGGTATATAGCAAGCCGTAACGAAGCGATTAAACCCGCTAGGGGACCGTGTCGACTCGAATAGCTGCGAATGATGTTTCGAGCGGCCAAAAAAAACCGCTCGAGCGAGCGGTTTTTTTATCAGCGTTTGGTCGTCATTTGACGGCGCTCGTAGTCGACGATTCGCTGGCGATAGTGCTCGATGGTTTGCGCCGTCAGCACGCTGCGCTGATCGTCCTTGAGTTCGCCGTTCAGCTCTTGCGACAACTTGCGTGCCGCTGCAACCATGACGTCGAAAGCTTGCTTGGGATGTCGCGGCCCTGGCAGACCCAGAAAGAAGCTCACGGCCGGCGTGGTGAAATGGTCAATGTCATCCAGATCGAAGGTTCCTGGCTTGACCGCATTGGCCATCGAGAACAGCACCTCGCCGTTACCCGCCATGCTTTCGTGGCGGTGGAAGATGTCCATCTCACCGAAGCGCAGACCGCTTTCCAGAATGTTCTGCAGCAGCGCCGGGCCGCGAAAGCCATGCGGATCCCGCGATATCACATTGATGACCAGCACTTCCTCGACCGGGGGCAAGTCCTCGTCGAGATCACCGGTCGTTTCCTGATCCTCGTCCATCACGGGATCGAGCAGTGTAGGAACCGGTGCATCGTCGTTCGAGAAGTGAAGGTCGCCTTGACGCGGCTCAGCCGTACGACGCTTGCCAGGTTCACGCGCACTCATCGAAGGAAGATCGGTTTCGTCCAGGGAAGGCTCGTTGGTGCGACTCACGACCCGAGGCGGGCCCAGCAACTCGGTGGACTCATCTTCATCAGGAAGATTGTTCGCAATATTGCGGTCCAGCTTGAACTTCAGCTTGCCTTTGCTACCGCGCATCCGCCGCCAGCCATCGAAAAGAATGCCGGCAATGACAATGATGCCGATGACGATCAGCCACTCGCGCAGACCGATATCCATTAATGCTTGAACCCCTGAAATCGATGATAAAGACGCAGATTCACAGCCGCTGAACAGGCTCATCTGCGCATCGTAAAAAATTGCGCTCTAAACTAGCACGACGAACGGTAAATTTGCACCGCCCGACGCGGCTCTTTTATTGGTCTTCGCCTACCTTCAAACGCCCCTGAAACATGCGCCGCTCAAGCCTCTACGAGCGCCACCGCCTGTTCGACATCCACGGCGACCAGCCTTGAGCAACCTGGCTCATGCATGGTGACCCCCATCAGTTGGTCAGCCATTTCCATCGCAATCTTGTTGTGCGTGATGTAGATGAACTGCACCTTCTCCGACATCTCCTTGACCAGACGCGCGTAGCGTCCGACGTTGGCGTCATCCAGGGGCGCATCCACCTCATCGAGCATGCAGAACGGCGCTGGGTTGAGCTGAAAGATCGCAAACACAAGAGCAAGAGCCGTCAGTGCCTTCTCACCACCTGACAGCAGGTGAATGGTGCTGTTTTTCTTGCCGGGCGGTCGCGCCATGATCGCTACCCCGGTATCGAGTAAATCTTCTCCGGTAAGTTCCAGATAAGCGTTGCCACCGCCGAAAACCTTTGGGAAAAGCGCCTGCAGACCGCCGTTGATTTGGTCGAAGGTCTCTTTGAAGCGATTTCGGGTTTCTTTGTCGATCTTGCGGATGACGTTCTCAAGCGTATCCAGCGCCTCGGTTAGATCTTCATTCTGCGCGTCCAGGTAGCGCTTGCGTTCCGACTGCTGTTGATATTCGTCGATGGCGGCGAGGTTGATCGGCCCGAGACGTTGAATGCGCGCGGCCAGACGCTCGAGTTCGGCTTCCCACGCCGATTCGCTGGCCTCGGCGGGCAGCGTTTCTAGCACGCCATGCAGATCGAACCCATCCTCATGCAACTGGTCCTGCAGGGTCTTGCGCCTGACGCTCAATGCTTGCCAATCCATCCGCTGCTGTTCGAGCTGACCACGTAGCAATTGTGCCTGCTGTTCGGCCTGGGTTCTGCGCTTCTCGGCGTCTCGCAATTCGCGATCGGCATCTTCCAGCGCCAGGCGTGCCAGCTTGAGCTCGTCCTCGACGCCCATGCGCCGCTCCAACAGCTCCTCGAGCTTCATGCGCAGCTCTTCCAGGGGCGCCTCGCCCTCCTCCAGATTCAAACTGAGCTGTTCGCGACGCTCCACGGCACGCTCGAATTGTTGCTCAAGGCGTTCAAGCGCCTGGCGTATCGAGTCGTGCTGGGCTTTCAGCGAGCCAATCCGCACGGCCAGCTGATGGGCGTGGTCCTTGAGCTGCCGCGCCTCCTGGCGAACCCTGTCCAATCGTTCGCGGAGCCCGTCGCGGCTCGCCAGCAGCGTCTCGCGCTGCTCGGTGTCGACTGCCATCGCGTCGAGCGCATCCTGCAGATGCAGGCGCGCTTCGCCCAGTTGCTCGGTTTCCAGCGCGCGCTGTTCGGAGAGTTCGGCGAACTCGTCCTCCAGGCGTCGACGGCGCAGACTCAGTTGCTCCAGCTTGGCTTGACTGGCCGAGAGACGAGCGTTCAATTCGCCCTGGCGACGTGACAGATCCTGATGTTGACGGCGCTGCTGGTCGCGAGCCTGTTCCTGCTCGCGCTGCGCCTCGCGCAGCTGGACGAGCCGCTCAGCCAGCATGGCCAGGCTTGCGGCGCGTTCATCACGATCGCTCTGCAACTGCGCCAGCTCCTTGCTGCGCGCAAGCAACCCGGACTCGGCCTCCCCGGCACGTCGAACCCTCAGGAAATGCCGACCGACCCAGTAGCCGTCGCGACTGATCAGGCTTTCGCCTTCACCGAGCGAGCCACGGGCGGCAAGCGCCTGATCAAGGTCTTCTACGGGCCGCACGCGGCTCAACCATGACGAAAGATCAATGGTGGATTGGACTTTATCCAGCAGACTGCCACTGACGGTGCCCGCCGCATGCGCCGCGTTGACCAGACGCAAATCACCCTGCTCGAATCCATCCAGGTCGAGCCCATCGAAGCGGTCCAGCAGTACCGCTTGAAGATCTGCGCCCAGTACGGTTTCGACCGCCAGTTCCCAGCCCGGATCGACACGCAGTCCTTCAGCAAGACGGGGTAGCTCGTCAAGACCTTGCTCGCTCAGCCATTCGGAGACCCCCTTTCCGGGGTCCATCGCCGCCTGCTGCAAGGCGTCCAGCGAGGCGATACGGCCGTCCATACGCTGCAACTGGCCTAGCGCCTCCTGTTCAGCATGGATGGCCCGCTCGAGCTGTTCGCGAAGCCGCTCAAGCGCTTGCTCGGTCTCCTCCTGCGCGACGGAAAGCTCGTCCAGTTCCAGGTCGCCGATGGCGAGCTGTTCACTCAACTCGGCGACTGCAGCATCTTCTGGATCGCTGGCGAGCGAGGCGCGTTCGTCCTCCAGCCGCCGCTGACGTTCTGCTAAACGCTCCAGGCTCTGCTCGAGTTGCTGGATTCGCGACTGCTGCACCTCAGCCGCTCGTTGCGGCTCTGCGCTCTGCTGGTTGAACCGTTCCCATTGTTCCTGCCAGTGCCGCATTGCGGTCTCGGCTTCTTCCAGCTGGCCCGCAGTTTCTTCGGCCGCAGCGCCAGCAATCTCCTGCTCCGGAACGAGCATGGCCAGCTCTTCGCCCAGAGTGGCCAACACGGTCCGGTCATGACCGAGATGAGATTCGGTTTCCAAACGGGCGCGTTCGGCCTCGCGCAGGTCGTCCTGCAACTGGCGCAAACGCTGCTGGCCATGCTGAATGCTTTGCTCGACCCGGGCGATATCGCCACCAACGGAATAGAAACGCCCCTGGACGAGATTGAAGCGCTCCGACAGTTCATGATGGCCGTCGCGCAGACGCTCGATGCTTGCATCGGCATTGCGTTGCTCAGCCACCAGCGCCTCGAAGCTGACCTCCTGGTCGCCAATAACCTGTTCACGTTGGCCGACCTGTTCGTTCAAAGCCTGCCAGCGCAACGCCGACAGCTGTGCCTTGAGCTGCCGCTCTTCGGCCTTGTACTCCTGGTACTTCTCGGCAGACTGCGCCTGACGATGCAGGCGTTCCAATTGACGCTCCAGCTCTTCGCGCAGGTCGGTCAGGCGCGCCAGGTTTTCGTGGGTGCGGCGAATACGATTTTCAGTCTCGCGGCGACGCTCCTTGTATTTGGAAATGCCAGCCGCTTCTTCGATGAAGTTTCGCAGGTCTTCCGGCTTGGCCTCGATCAACTTCGAGATCATGCCCTGCTCGATGATCGAGTAACTACGCGGCCCCAGGCCAGTGCCGAGAAAGATGTCGGTGATATCGCGCCGACGGCACTTCACGCCGTTCAGGAAATAGGTATTTTGCGCGTCCCGGGTGACGCGGCGGCGGATGGATATCTCCGCGAACGCCGCATACTCGCCCAGCAAGGTCCCGTCGGAATTATCGAAGATCAGCTCGATGCTGGCCTGACTCACTGGCTTTCGCGTGTTGGAGCCATTAAAGATGACGTCTGTCATCGACTCGCCGCGCAGATTCTTCGCTGAGCTTTCGCCCATTACCCAGCGCACGGCGTCGATGATGTTGGACTTACCGCACCCATTCGGACCAACCACCGCCGCCATATTGCTGGGAAAGCTGACCGTGGTCGGATCGACAAAGGATTTGAAGCCGGCAAGCTTGATGCTTTTCAGACGCATGGAGGCCTATCCGTGGCAATCGGGACGTGAGCCGAAGCGCTGTATTCGCGGTGGGCTTGGAGAGTTTCCCGGAGCATTCGCTGGAGTCGTGTTGGCGGTAGGCCGCGGAGTTTATCACGGCGCCAATCCAGCCTCTCAGGGCCTGGAGCACAAAGGCGGAGGCGTATTGTCTCGCAGCAATACAGCGCTCGATCCGCTTAGACAGGACATTGTCTTGAACACGTGCGGAAAGGAGCACCGCTAGCAAACGGGGACTCGATCGTCAGCCCAAGCCTGAAGCGCCGTATCGGTCAGCCGCCAGTCATGCTCATGAAACGCACCACCTGGACTTGTTCGTCCGTGCGGAACTCATGCTTCTCGGGCTTGAGTTGCAGCGCATCGACCACCGCTTGTCGCAGCCGCTCGCTGTCCCCCGGGTAGCGGCGCATCAGGGTTTTCAGATCCAACGCACCTTCGTGTCCCAGGCAGAGCACCAGCTTACCTTCGGCGGTGACTCGCACGCGATTACAGCTGCCGCAGAAGTTGTTGCTGTGTGGGGAGATGAAACCGACCTGGGTTTCGCTACCCGCGACTTGCCAATAGCGCGAAGGACCGCCGGTACTGTGACTGCTGCGAATCAGCTGATGCCCGACCTCGATGCGCTCACGAACCTCTTCGCTCGAACAGAAGGTGATCTCCCGCTCATGGCTGGAGACGTTTCCAAGCGGCATCTCTTCGATGAAGCTGATGTCCAGGCCCCGCTCAACGGCGAAGTTGACCAGATCCAGTACTTCATCGTCGTTGTGACCTTTCTGCACCACGCTGTTGAGCTTGATCCGATCGAAGCCGGCTTTACGAGCCGCATCGATTCCAGCGATGACCTGCTCAAGCATGTCGCGGCGAGTCAGCTCGGCAAAACGGTCGCGGCGAAGAGAATCCAGGCTGATGTTCAGCCGATTGACCCCCGCGTCACGCAGGACTGGAGCAAGCGTGTGCAACTGCGAACCGTTAGTGGTGATGGCCAGATCTTCGAGTTCCTCTCGAGCCCCCAGACGCGCCAGCAGGCCAGGCAAACCCTTTCGTACCAGAGGCTCGCCTCCGGTTACGCGGATACGCTTGACGCCAAGGCTGATGAACGCGTCGGCGACCGCATAGAGCTCTTCCAGTGTGAGGATCTGTGCGCGCGGAGCGAAGACCATGTCTTCGCTCATGCAATAGGTGCAGCGAAAGTCGCAGCGGTCGGTAACCGACAGTCTGAGGTAACTGATGCGCCGGCCAAACGGGTCGACCAACTTCGAATCTGGCATGTCGCCCTCCAACGGCGTGATGCGCATGACGCAAGACTATGCCTGAAAGCCTTCCGAGGCAAAGCCGGCAAGCCAGACGGTGAGTGTCAGACAGCGTAGATCTACGCTGATCCGTGACGAGGAAGCGCACCGTACGACTGCGTTCCAAACCATTTCGATAACGCGCCTGGCATTCCGTTCGCAACGATACTTTGAACGCGTGCGTCTCTGTCGCCCATAATTCATGTCTTTGCCGAACCGGGAGCCTGAGCAGATGGATAACGAAGCCCTCCGATCGATGGGCTGGCGCGAGCGAGTTTACGTCATCATCTTTTTTACCAATACGTCGGCCGGCAAACGATTCGATACCTGGCTGCTGGTCTTCATCTTTGCCAGCCTCGTGGTCGTGATGTTCGACAGCATCGCAGCCTACCGAGAAGCGTACGGGCCACTGCTGACCGGCCTCGAATGGTTCTTCACGGCCGTGTTTGCGATCGAATACGCGCTGCGTATCTATACCCACCCGGAGCCACGCAAGTACATCTTCAGCTTTTACGGTGCCATCGATCTGCTTTCGGTATTGCCGGCGTTCATCGCTCTGCTGCTGCCGGATGCTCAATACCTCCTTGTCGTCCGCGCGATCCGCATGCTCAGGGTGTTCCGCGTGCTCAAGCTGACTCAATACCTGAGCCAGGCCAATTTTCTGATGGTCGCGCTTCGTGGCAGCAAGCAGAAAATCGTGGTGTTTCTACTGAGCGTAACCACCATGGTGCTGATTTTCGGCACCTTGATGTATGTCGTCGAAGGACCCGCTCATGGCTTTACCAGCATCCCCATGAGCATCTACTGGGCGGTCGTCACCATCACTACGGTCGGATTCGGTGACATTACGCCGCAGACTCCGTTTGGCAAAGCGCTGGCGACGCTGGTCATGATCACCGGTTATTCGATCATTGCCGTGCCCACCGGCATCTTTACGGCCGAACTGGCCACCGCGATGCGCGCAGACAGTCTCCAGCACCGCTGCCCCAGCTGCGAAAAGCTGAGCCACGAACCCAACGCATCCTTCTGCAGCCGCTGCGGTACCCAGTTGTTCCAGCGCAAGGGACCGGATGAAGCAGACCCCGAGGCTGCACAAACATCCGAGTCAGGCTGAGGCCCCCGGTTTCGGCCGAAGAGCCGCCCCATCCCAAACACTGCGCATTCGCTCCGAACCGCTCCGGCACGAGGGTGTCACAACCTCTGACTCGCCACGGGCTGGATGGAGACATGAATGCCCTTGCTCAAACTTGTGCACTTTGCAGGCTTGCTCTGCTGGTGCGGCACCCTGCTCTATCTGCCGGCGCTGATCGCCGCCGGCACTCGGCGCAGCGACCCTCTTTTCTACGGTGACCAAGCGCACCTGACGCGCATGGTGTTCAACCTTATCGGCACACCTGCCGCCCTGATTGCTATCGGGTCAGGTACCGCTCTGTTTCTACGCCAGGGACTCGTTGAGGGGTGGCTGATCGTAAAGCTCAGCACTGTGGCGGGGATGGTCATCTGCCACACGTTATGCGGTGTGCTGGTTCTCCATGTCGAGCGCGCCCCTGAGCAAAGCGTAAGCATTCGTTGTCGTTTCCTTGGCGCGATTGCCGCGACGTTCATAACCGCGACGCTTTGGCTGGTACTGGCGAAGCCGTTCTAGCCCATGCCCCGAACCGCTCGATCAAATCCGAAGATGCCCATGACCGAACGATCCGAATATCTCGCCGCTATCGATTCAGACTTTCTCCAGATCGACACCGACGGCGTGCTCGTAGACAAGGCGTCCGCCGAGATAGGCCGCGAGCGAAATCAGTACAGCAGTGATAGCCGAAAGGTACAGCGCCCAGAGCTGCATACTGTCGGCGTCGTTCTGGTAACGCAGCAGCCAGTTCAACGACGCCAACGACAGCATCATCACTGCGAGAATCGCATGGCACCAGGCGGTGATCTTGTGGCGAATCTCGCGCACGGTCACCAGGTCGATGAGACCGAAGATGCTGGCGATCCAGCCTCCCAGCGCACCCACACCGGACATCCACAGACCGGCACGCCACCAGAAATCATCGAGCGTCCAGAGGTGAGCGAGATCCACCGGCAGCAGGCCGGTCAACGCGGCGACGGGGAAGTGAATCAACATGGGGTGCAGCGGGTGGCCGGCTATCGCAGCTCGGCTGTGGATGGAGTCTCTGTAACGGGCCATTCGGCACTCCAGCAGCTTTTGTTGGGGATTGGTCACCGCCTCAAACGAGCCGGCAACCTTTTCAAATGGACCACACTGACGCTGGCAGTTCCTTTGTTGAGTGCCTGTGGCGGCCCGTTGTCTTCGCTCAACCCCGCCAGTCATATGGCTCGGCAGATCGCCAACGTCTGGTGGGGCATGTTTGCCTTCGCCACGCTGGTGCTGGTTGTTGTGAGCGCCCTCTGGATTTATGCGCTGGCACGCAAGCCGCGTGAAACCAGCAAGGAGCAGGCAATCAAGATCAACCGCCGCTGGGTCATTGGCGGCGGTATCGTGCTACCCAGTCTGAGCATCGTGGTTTTGTTGATCTTCGGTATTCCCACCGGCCGCAGCATGATGCCGTTGCCGGTCGAAGGAGAGCAGCCGCTGAAGGTTGAGGTCACCGGGCATCAATGGTGGTGGGAAGTTCATTACCCAGATAGCGGGGTCACCACGGCCAACCAGCTGATCATTCCTGCCGGGCGCCTGATCGACGTGAACGTCACCAGCGCCGATGTTATCCACTCGTTCTGGATTCCACGGCTCGGCGGCAAGATGGACATGGTGCCGGGCCGCGTCAATGTGATCCGCCTGCAAGCCGGGCACACTGGAATCTTCCACGGCCAGTGCTCGGAGTTCTGTGGCCTGCAGCATGCGCATATGAAGCTGCACGTCGAAGCGCTGGACGAGGCGAGTTTCGACGAATGGATCGCCGCACGGGCAAACATCAGCATCACGCAGCGCGCACCGGGCGATGCCGGTCGGGTGTTCGAAGAACGCTGCGGTCAGTGCCACCGTGTCGCCGGAATCTCGTCTGGCGACCGCGCGCCGGACCTTACCGATATCGCCACGCGACCGAACCTCGGCGCAGGGGTTATCGAAAACGACCATGACGGCCTGCGCCGCTGGTTACGCGAACACAAGACACTCAAGTTCGGCAACGGGATGCCCGCGCACGACGACGTTCCGCCGCAAACCCTCGATCAGATCGCCGACTGGCTGGAGACGCTCGCTCCATGACAAAGCTCGATAGTGCGCCCTGCACCGACCCCGATCAGCTACATGATCAGTTCAACGACGTATGGGGCAACCCTCGCGGCTGGCGTGCCCTGACCATCGTCAATCACACCAGTATCGGCCTGCGCTTCTTGATTACCGGAGGCGTGTTCTTCCTGATCGGCGGCCTGATGGCGATGCTGATCCGAACGCAACTGGCGCTACCCGGTTACGTGCTGATGGAGCCTGAGGTATATAACCAGGTCTTCACCATGCACGGATCGGTGATGATGTTCCTTTTCGCCGTGCCAATGATGGAAGGATTAGCGGTCTACCTGATCCCCAAGATGATCGGCGCCCGCGACCTGATCTTCCCGCGCCTGTCCTCGCTCGGGTACTTCTGTTACCTGTTCGGCGGCATCATTCTGCTGTCCAGTGTGTTTCTCGGCGTAGCACCGAAAGCTGGCTGGTTCATGTACACGCCGCTGTCCAGCACCTCACACATGCCTGGCGTCAATTCCGACTTCTGGCTGCTAGGCATCACCTTTGTCGAAATTTCGGCGGTGAGTGCGGGCGTCGAGCTGGTGGTATCCATTCTGCGAACACGCACCAACGGCATGGCGCTGCACAAGATGCCGCTTTACGCCTGGTACATCCTGGTCATGGCGATGATGATCGTGTTCGGCTTCCCGCCGCTGATCCTGGGCAGCATTCTCCTGGAGCTTGAACGCGCCGCCGGCCTGCCCTTCTTCGATCCGTCCAGGGGTGGCGACCCGGTGCTATGGCAGCATCTGTTCTGGCTGTTCGGCCATCCGGAGGTGTACATCATCTTCCTGCCCGGCGCCGGGATCGTATCGACGCTGTTGCCTGTCTTCTGCCAGCGTCCGCTGGTGGGATATCGTTGGGTAGTCCTCGGTGTACTCACAACCGGCTTCCTCAGCTTCGGGCTGTGGGTGCATCACATGTTTACCGTAGGCATCCCCGCATTGGCACTGGGGTTCTTCTCGGCGGCAAGCATGCTTGTGGCGATCCCCACCGGTGTGCAGATCTTCGCGTGGCTGGCGACCCTGTGGCTGGGCAAACCCGTGTTTCACGTGCCGATGCTCTGGCTGGTGGGCTTCCTGATCGTATTCGTCTGCGGCGGCCTGACCGGTGTGATGGTGGCGCTGGTGCCGTTCGACTGGCAGGTACACGACACCCACTTCGTCGTCGCACACATGCATTACGTCCTGGTGGGTGGCATGTTCTTCCCGCTGATGGCCGGCCTCTATTACTGGCTACCGCATTTCTCCGGTCGCATGCCGTCGGTGCGCCTGGGTCGCTGGGGCTTTTGGCTGGTGTTCATCGGGTTCAATACCACCTTCCTGATCATGCACTGGACCGGCCTGATCGGCATGCCGCGTCGGGTCTACACCTATGACACCGGGCTGGGTTGGGATCTGCCCAATCTCATTTCGTCGATAGGCAGCTTCATCATGGCCATCGGCATCGGAACCATCCTTCTGGACATTGTCCTGCACTTCCGTTTCGGTCAGCCAGCCAAAACCAACCCTTGGAATGCCGATACGCTGGAATGGGCTACGTCCCTGCCCCCAAGTCCTTACAACTTCGTCAGCCTGCCAGACATTACTGACCGCCACCCCTTGTGGAACGACCCGGATTTGCCGAACAGCATCGCCCGCGCTGAGCATTCGTTGAAGACCATCGACCACGGCCGACGCGAGACCTGGGGCTCGGATCCGTTGAGCGGCAAGGTACGCGAAGTCATTCATCTGCCGGGTAACAGCTGGTGGCCATTCGTGGCCTCGGTGTTCCTGGCGGTGCTCTGCTTGAGCCTGCTGAACAAGTTCTACTGGGTCGCGTTGATCGCCACGGTCGCCACCTTGATCGTGCTGTTCCGCTGGTCCTGGGAGAACGGCGCACACCCCGCCGCCGCGCCTGATGCGCGAACGCAACCCGACGAGCCACCTCTGCATTCACGGACCTTTGACGGACCCGGCCTATGGGGTATGGGCGTTACCTTGCTGGCCAACGGCACGCTATACCTGTCGTTGCTGTTCGGCTGGTTCTACCTGTGGACGGTGTCGCCGGAATGGATGGTGCCAGAGCACTCCGGCCTGAACGGCTGGCTGATGTTCGCCAGTGCTGTGCTGCTGACGGTCGGCACACTCTGGATGCGACTCGTGCCAGGCCGTCTGCGTCGGGGCAATGGCGGTCGCCTCATGCTCAACCTCGGGGCGATCGCGCTCATAGGCGCCGTGCAGTGGGCGATGTTGCTGTGGTTGTTATTAACCGCGAACCTGGCCGTCACCGAGACGGCGCACGATGCGGTGGTCTTCGTGATTCTGGCTTATTGCCTGATTCACTGCGCGCTGGCAACGATCCTCACGCTGCTGCAAACCCTGCGCGTGATGTATGGCTACGTCGGTGACAAGGCGCCCTACGAGGTCGTTGTGGTCGAGCAGCTCTGGTACTACAACCTTGGCGTGATCTGGAGTGCCTACGCCTCGATCGTCCTATTTCCGAATGCATGGGGAGGTGCCTGATGAAGTACAACCGTACATCCGTCTTCCACCCTATTCAGATACCCTTCGGGCTGACGATCTGGAGTCTCTGGTTCGCCTCCATGTACGGCTCGCATGCGGTGGTCTGTTCAATCGCTCCGCCAGACCCCAGCCAGGGGGTCTTCAATTGGCTTAACGCAAGCTTTGGTCTTTTCACGGTGCTGGTGATAGCGCTGCTGCTCTGGCTGGGGCGTCGGACCTGGAAGCTTTCACACGAACCAAACGACTTCAACGATCGGCAGGTATTTGTGATCAAGGTTTCTACAGGAATTCACTTCATCGCGGCATTGGCGACACTGTTTGTCGGCATGCAGCTGGTCTTTCTGCCGCCCTGCGTCTGAACAAAGTCCGTCTTGGGACCTAATCGAGCTTCTTCCGGATCCAGTACAGGTAAGTGCTGCCTTCGGTGTCCTGGCTGACCAGTTCATGGCCCAGGAACACACAGAATTTCGGGATATCGCGCTGGGTCGATGGGTCCGTCGCTATGACCTTCAGAAGCTCACCGGCTGGCAGGTCGCGCACCTTGTTATGCAGCATCATCACCGGCTCGGGGCAGTTGAGGCCGCTGGCATCGAGCAGCGCATCGGCGGTCAGTTCATTTGATTGGGTCATCACAGGCTCCATAAAAACAGGACGGCATTGTCGCGTATGCGAGCTAGGCAGTCACCGACAAGCGCTACAGTCGACGCAGATGACAGGTGACTTCCTCGCGGTCATGGTAAAGCTGCTTGCAGCCAATGCTCGCTTTGACCCCTCGTTCGGCAAGCCCGTCAGCGATGCGTTCCAACAGCCGCTTCACCTCGGCATAGCGCTGTTTCATGGGCAGTTTCAGGTTGACCACTGCCTCGCGGCACAAGCCCTCACCGATCCAGGTTTCGAGCAGCGCCGCATTTTTTGCAGGCTTTTCGACGATGTCGCATACCATCCAGTTCACCGGCCGCTTGGGGCGGAAGGCAAAACCATCGGCGCGATAATGGCCAACCAGGCCGGACTCGAGCAGCTCCTCATTCATCGGTCCGTTGTCGACCGCCATGACCTCTATCTCGCGATTGACCAGTTGCCAGGTCCATCCTCCCGGGGATGCACCGAGATCGACCGCCGTCATGCCTGGGGCCAGGCGCTCGTCCCACTGTTCGCGTGGAATGAAATGGTGCCACGCTTCCTCAAGCTTCAGGGTCGAGCGACTCGGCGCCTGCCGAGGAAATTTCAGCCGTGGGATACCCATCGGCCACATGGCACTGTTCTCAACTTCGGCGAGCCCGACGAACACCTCTCGGCCGCTTTTGAAAGTGAGCAACAGGCGAGGCCCCTGACCGCCCTCCCTCAGCCTGCCAGCCTTTTCCAATGCCTTGCGCAACGGCGCTTCAAACTTGCGGCAGAAGTTCGAAAGCTCTTTGCCGTCGTTGGTATCCAACACTTCCAGCCACAGGCTGCTGCTAACCGGCAGGGATTCGAGACGTTCCAACAGCACGCCGATGCGATCTGTTTCCGGAAGCGCCAGCCATTCACCGCGCGCCCACTGCCGAGGAAATATAAGCCGCGCGAAACGTGCCCCGCGCATCAAGCGCTCAGGCCCCGCTGCGTCGTGACAGATGAATTCGGCACAGGCGCTGTCGGCTTTAGCCTTGGCGTAGCCAGCCACATCGAGGCGAGCTGCCTGGTCGCTGATCTCGGCGCATACCTCGTTTTCAAAACCGGGGCGGCAGTGCAGCAGCAATGTATTCATGGTACGAACCCTATACGCGGCGCGAAGCGCATCAGCGCCAGCCCCTACGACAAAAGCCGCACATGATAGCCGAGTGGGGAACCACGAGCTTGCTGGTTCGGTCCAGTGAACAGTTGCAGGAACTTGATGTGCCCCGACAGGCAGCGCGTTTGCGCCGCTGCGGACAACCTGCCGCGGCCCGTCTCCCGCACTTTCGCCATTACGAATGGCGGCCAGTTTCGTGGCGAACCAATTCGCCAGGGGCTAGGTTCAAAGAACGCTCCCGACTCAATCAGCCCGGCCGTGCGGGCAAAAGGAGAGACAAATGCCATCCCTGGACAGCCTCAATTGCCGTCGCAGCCTCGACGTGAACGGCAAGACCTACCACTACTACAGCCTCCCGGAAGCTGCAAAACAGCTGGGCGATATCAGCCGCCTGCCGACCTCGCTCAAGGTGCTGCTGGAAAATCTGCTGCGCTGGGAAGATGACGTCACGGTACGCGCCGATGACTTCAACTCTTTGGCCGTTTGGCTCAAGACGCATACCTCCGAGCGCGAGATCCAGTACCGACCCGCTCGGGTATTGATGCAGGATTTCACTGGCGTACCTGCAGTCGTCGACTTGACTGCGATGCGTGATGCGGTTTCCCGGGCAGGTGCCGATCCTCAACGCATCAACCCCCTGTCGCCAGTGGATCTGGTGATCGACCACTCGGTAATGGTGGATCGTTTCGGCAATGACAAGGCCTTCGAGCAAAACGTCGACATCGAGATGCAGCGCAACGGCGAGCGCTACGAATTTCTGCGCTGGGGCCAGCAGGCCTTCGACAATTTCAAAGTGGTGCCGCCGGGCACTGGGATTTGTCATCAGGTCAACCTTGAATACCTGGGCCAGGTCGTCTGGACCAAGGAAGAAGACGGCGAAACCATCGCCTATCCCGACACCTTGGTCGGCACCGACTCACACACCACGATGATCAACGGCCTAGGGGTACTGGGCTGGGGCGTAGGCGGCATCGAAGCGGAAGCGGCGATGCTCGGCCAACCGGTTTCGATGCTGATCCCTGAAGTGATCGGTATGCGTTTGACCGGGAAGCTCAACGAAGGCGTGACGGCTACCGACCTGGTACTGACGGTGACGCAAATCCTGCGCAAGCACGGTGTGGTGGGCAAGTTCGTCGAGTTCTTCGGGCCCGGCCTCGACCACCTGCCGCTCGCCGATCGCGCCACCATCGGCAATATGGCGCCGGAATATGGCGCGACCTGCGGCTTCTTCCCGGTTGACCAGGTCACCATCGATTACCTGCGCCTGACCGGACGCGACGAAGACCGCATCGCACTGGTCGAGGCTTACAGCAAAGCACAGGGCATGTGGCGCGACACCGACTCTCCGGACCCGGTTTTCACCGCCACGCTGGAGCTCGATCTCGCCGAAGTCAAACCATCGCTGGCCGGCCCCAAGCGTCCTCAGGATCGCGTGTCACTCGAAGACATCGGTGCCAACTTCGACCTGCTTCTGGAAACCAGCGGAAAGACCCAGCAGGCCGGCAGTTCCGTCCCGGTTGCCGGCGAAGAATTCAAGCTCAAGCACGGCGCGGTTGTGATTGCAGCCATTACGTCCTGCACCAACACCTCCAACCCGAACGTTCTGATGGCCGCGGGTCTGGTCGCGAAAAAAGCGCTGGAGCGAGGACTCAAGCGAGCGCCCTGGGTGAAGTCGTCTCTGGCCCCGGGTTCGAAGGTCGTCACCGATTATCTAGAGCGTGCCGGTTTGACCACTTACCTCGATCAGCTCGGCTTCAACCTTGTCGGCTACGGCTGCACCACCTGTATCGGTAACTCCGGCCCGTTGCCAGAAGCGATAGGCCAGGCGATCACCGATAACGACCTGGTGGTGTCCTCGGTGCTCTCCGGCAACCGCAACTTCGAAGGCCGCGTGCACCCGTTGGTCAAGGCCAACTGGCTGGCGTCCCCGCCGCTTGTGGTCGCCTTTGCTCTGGCCGGCACCACACGGATCAACATGGAGACAGATCCGCTGGGTTACGACGAGCAGAACCAGCCCGTTTACCTCAAGGACATCTGGCCGACCAGCGCAGAAGTAAACGAGGCAGTCAGCAAGATCGACGGCGAGATGTTCCGCACCCGCTACGCCGACGTGTTCAGCGGCGACGAGCACTGGCAGTCCATCGCCGTCACTGCGGGCGACACGTACAAGTGGAACAACAATTCCAGCTACGTGCAGAACCCGCCGTTCTTTGAGGACATCGGGCAACCGCTGGCGCCACCGAAGGATGTCGAGAACGCCCGTATCCTGGCGCTGTTCGGCGACTCGATCACCACTGACCATATTTCCCCTGCAGGCAACATCAAGGCTAGCTCCCCAGCAGGCGTGTACTTACAGGAACTGGGCGTAAAACCAGAGGACTTCAACTCCTACGGCTCACGCCGAGGGAACCATGAGGTCATGATGCGCGGCACTTTCGCCAACATTCGCATCAAGAACGAGATGCTCGGTGGCGAGGAAGGCGGCAACACCCTGTATCAGCCAAGCGGCGAGCGGATGTCGATCTATGACGCAGCGATGCGCTACCAGGGCGAAGGCGTACCTCTTGTCGTCGTTGCCGGCAAGGAATATGGCACCGGCTCCAGTCGCGACTGGGCTGCAAAGGGTACGAATCTGCTGGGAGTGAAGGCCGTGATCGCTGAAAGCTTCGAGCGTATCCACCGCTCGAACCTGATCGGCATGGGCGTACTGGCGCTGCAGTTCGTGGGCGACCAGACGCGCCAATCGCTGGGTCTGACCGGTAACGAGAAGCTGTCGATTCGAGGCTTGGGCGCAGACATAAAACCGCGCCAGTTGCTGACCGTAGACGTCGAGCGGGCAGACGGTGCACGTGACAGCTTCCAGGTGCTGTGCCGCATCGATACGCTCAACGAGGTCGAATACTTCAAAGCCGGCGGTATCCTGCACTACGTGCTTCGCCAACTTATCGAGAGCTGATCAGCGAAGGTCAAGCGGTTCAAAAGCCCGTTGCAGCAGGTCTGCAACGGGCTTTTTTATACCGCCGATTATCGCCTGAGCCCTTAAGTCCCTGGCTAAGCGGCCGTTACGTTGCTTAGCAAAACGGTCACAGGATTGACGTCAATTTGACATCATCTAAAGAATGTCCGCTCGAACGGATCGACCAAATGACAAGCGTGGCTTGGGCCACCTCGACTGCCAGGCGTACTTATGCGAAACAACCAACCCGTCACTCAGCGCGAATATGCGTTCCCCGATGAGCAACGGCTGATCTCTACCACCGACCTCACCGGCAAGATCACCTACTGCAACGACATATTCGCCGAGGTCAGCGGCTTTGATCGCAATGATCTGATCGGCGCACCGCACAACCTGATCCGTCACCCCGATGTCCCAGCAACAGTCTTCGGGCACATGTGGGCCACTCTGAAGAACGGCAGGCCATGGATGGGGATCGTCAAGAATCGTCGCATCGATGGTGATCATTACTGGGTCAACGCTTACGTAACACCGGTGTTGGATTCGCAGCGCAGGGTCATCGGCTATGAGTCTGTTCGTACCAAGCCAACCCGCGAGCAGGTCCATCGCGCCGAAGCGCTATACGCTCGGCTCAACGCGGGCAAAAGCGGGGTGCCGAGGCGCGACAAGTGGCTGCCCGTAGCGGTCAACTGGGTGCCCTTCATCATCATCAGCCAGATCGGGTTCATGATCGGCGCCTGGTTCAACCACGGTTGGGGCTTCGCAATCGCCGCGTTGCTCTCGGTCCCGCTTGGCCTGGCGGGACGCCATTGGCAGATGCGAGGAATGAACCGACTGCTGCGCCTGGCTGAGCAGTCGACCAGCGATCCGTTGATCGCTCAGATGTATACGGACAGCCAGGGCGTCGAGGCGCAACTGGAGATGGCCATGCTCAGCGAGCATGCACGACTGAAAACCTGCCTCACGAGGTTGCAGGACAGCGCGGTGCAATTGCAACAGCAGGCCAAGCGCGCGGACGAACTGGCTCACAGCTGTTCGGATGGACTGTCTCGCCAGCATCATGAAACCGAGCAGGTCGCCGCAGCGATAACCCAGATGGCAGCTACCACCCAGGAGGTTGCGAGCAACGTGGCGCTTGCGGCAGATGCCACCGAGCAAGCCAATCAACTAACCGCGCACGGCCAGAAGATAGGCTCCGATACGCGTAAGGCAATCGAGTTGCTAGCCGAAGCCGTCACCGAAACCGGTGACGCCGTCTCAGCACTGGCACACAACAGCAACGAGATTGGTACCGTTGTCGACGTCATCAAGAGCATCGCCGACCAGACCAACCTGCTCGCCCTGAACGCCGCCATCGAAGCAGCTCGCGCTGGCGAGAGTGGGCGAGGCTTCGCAGTCGTCGCAGATGAAGTTCGTCAGTTGGCTCAGCGCACCGCGGCAGCCACTGGAGAGATCCACCAGTTGATCGAGAAGCTACAGCAGCAGGCGCGCCAGGCGGTCGATACCACCGAACAAGGTCGCACGCAGGCTGGACGTGGTGTCGAGCGGGTTATCGAGGCGGACAGCGCACTCGTGGGTATCAGCGAGGCGGTGGCACGAATCATTGACATGACGGCGCAGATCGCCTCCGCTACCGAACAGCAGAGTGCAGTGGCGGACGAAATCAGCCACAACGTTGGCAACATCGCCAGGCTCGCCGATCAAACCTCAGGCGATGCTCAGAGCTCGGCACTTCTTTCTGAGGACCTCGCAGCGACAGCCCAGTCGCAATACAGCCTGGTGGAACGCTTCAACCGCTGAACAGGTTTCGGCCTTCAGTGCTGACCAGAATGCCCGCTTTCTCTTGCTCTAGCGGGCTTTTGGCTTCGACGAGACTATAGACAACCGATGAATGCTGCGATTTCGTCAGCAGTACTGCTCAGATGCTGCTCATGGGTGAACCCAGATCGCTTCAGCGGCTTGAGATCATGGTCCCCATCCGCCAGCCATTGGATGCGGATCGCCGGGGACAGTGAATAACTGTTCACGGTGTCCCGATTCCCCAAGGCGTCGCGCTCCCCCTGAACAATGAGTGTTGGGGTCTGCAGGTCGGCCAGGTGCGCAACTCGCGGCTTCTCAGGCTTGCCGGCTGCGTGGAAGGGATATCCGAGACACACTAACGCATCGACTTCCAATTCGTCCGCCAACAGGCTCGCCATCCTCCCGCCCATCGACTTGCCGCCAATCCCCAAACGCCCTGCGGTTTGCTGTCGCACCACCCGATATACCGCTCGCCACTTCTGCAACAGTTGAGCCTGGGGGTTAGGCGGCCGCTTGCGCCCGCTCTGACGACGGTCGGCCATATAGGCGAACTCAAAGCGATAGATCGCTATGCCACGGGATACCAGCCGTTCAGTCATCAGCTCCATGAAGGGGCTGTCCATCGGGGCGCCCGCTCCGTGAGCCAAGATCAGGCTTCCACACGCAGCCCCTCGCGGCTGGTCGCTCCGGATGATTGGATTTTCACCGTCTTGTGAGTATTGACCGGCGTCAATACCGGCCATTTGCCCATTGCCCATCCTTGCCCCCGCTTTCTAAAGAAAGAAATGTCTGCTCACCGCAACAAAAAACATGCTCATTACCGTGGATGGAAGCCCATACATGAACACAGCAACCAGTACCGCCTACGAATACAAGGTGGTCCGCCAATTCGCCATCATGACGGTGGTGTGGGGAATCGTCGGGATGGCGGTCGGCGTCTTTATCGCAGCACAGCTGGTCTGGCCGTCCGTCAACCTGGACCTGCCCTGGACCAGTTTTGGTCGCCTGAGACCCTTGCATACCAACGCCGTAATTTTCGCCTTTGGAGGCTGCGCATTGTTCGCAACCTCCTACTACTCGGTGCAGCGTACATGCCAGACCACCCTGTTCGCACCCAAATTGGCTGCGTTCACGTTCTGGGGCTGGCAACTGGTAATCCTGCTAGCCGCGATCTCCCTGCCGCTGGGTTACACCAGCTCCAAGGAATATGCCGAGCTGGAATGGCCGATCGACATTCTGATCACCATCGTCTGGGTGGCCTACGCCGTTGTGTTCTTCGGCACCCTCGCCATACGCAAGGTCAAGCACATCTATGTCGGCAACTGGTTCTTCGGCGCTTTCATCCTGACCGTGGCGATTCTGCACATCGTCAACAACCTGGAAGTCCCGGTCACCCTGACCAAATCCTACTCGCTGTATGCCGGCGCGACGGATGCGATGGTCCAGTGGTGGTACGGCCACAACGCAGTGGGCTTCTTCCTGACTGCTGGCTTCCTCGGAATCATGTACTACTTCGTTCCCAAGCAGGCTGAGCGTCCGGTGTACTCCTATCGCCTGTCGATCGTTCACTTCTGGGCGCTGATCACCGTTTACATCTGGGCCGGTCCGCACCACCTGCACTACACCGCTCTGCCTGATTGGGCTCAGAGCCTGGGTATGGTGATGTCGCTGATCCTGCTCGCGCCAAGCTGGGGCGGCATGATCAACGGCATGATGACTCTCTCGGGCGCCTGGCATAAGTTGCGCAGCGACCCGATCCTGCGCTTCCTGGTGGTTTCGCTGGCGTTCTACGGCATGTCGACATTTGAAGGTCCGATGATGGCGATCAAGACCGTCAACGCCCTGTCCCACTACACCGACTGGACCATTGGTCACGTACACGCTGGCGCGCTCGGCTGGGTTGCCATGGTTTCCATTGGCGCCTTGTATCACCTGATCCCGAAGGTGTTCGGCCGTGCGCAGATGCACAGCATCGGCCTGATTAACGCCCATTTCTGGCTGGCCACCATCGGCACTGTGCTCTACATCGCTTCGATGTGGGTCAACGGTATCGCCCAAGGCCTGATGTGGCGTGCCATCAACGAAGACGGCACCCTCACCTACTCCTTCGTCGAAGCCCTTGAAGCCAGCCATCCTGGCTATGTGGTTCGCATGATCGGCGGTGCGGTCTTCTTCACCGGCATGTTGCTGATGGCCTACAACACCTGGCGCACCGTGCAAGCCTCGAAGCCGGCCGAATACGAAGCCGCTGCGCAGATCGCCTGAGGAGCTGACTGATGAAGAAGCACGAAATACTCGAGAAAAACGTCGGTCTGCTGACGCTGTTCATGATTCTGGCCGTCAGTATCGGCGGCCTGACCCAGATCGTCCCGCTGTTCTTCCAGGACGTGGTCAACGAGCCGGTGGAAGGCATGAAGCCTTACACCGCGCTGCAACTGGAAGGCCGCGATATCTATATCCGTGAAGGCTGCGTTGGCTGTCACTCGCAGATGATCCGTCCGTTCCGTGCTGAAACAGAGCGCTACGGCCATTATTCGGTAGCGGGTGAAAGCGTCTACGACCATCCATTCCTGTGGGGCTCGA